>Ga0207680_10000006_pt1 | contig 635950 bp, 546 predicted proteins | sample KBSS23metaG_FD_184321 | JGI IMG/M metagenome (GOLD analysis project Ga0207680, IMG submission 184321) | Switchgrass rhizosphere microbial communities from Kellogg Biological Station, Michigan, USA - KBS S2-3 metaG (SPAdes) (version 2) | ecosystem: Host-associated > Plants > Roots >...
GCACCTCGCCCTGCAGCCATTCCCGTTGCCAGTGGGCGAAGTCCACGTACTGGATCGGCAGCTCCGGCAGCGGCGACGGCAACCCTTCGATGAAGGCCCCGTACAAGGCCACCATTTCCCGTGCCACGACACCCATCGACCAACCGTCCGAGACGATGTGGTGCATCGTCAGAAGCAACGTGTGCTCTTCCTCCGCCAACCGGATCAGGCTGAAGCGAATCAAGGGACCGTCAGCCAGGTCAAAAGGTGTAGTGACCTCTTCTTGCACTAGCAGATGCGCTTGTACTTCGCGTTCCGCAGGCGACAGGACGCTCAGGTCGACGGTCTCCAGTACCAACGGCAGCACCGGAGCAATGCGTTGCACCGGCTCGTCGCCCGCGATGGCAAACGAGGTACGCAACGCCTCATGGCGACGCACGATCTCGTTGAGGGTGCAGGAGAGCGCGTCCACATCGAGGCGGCCGACCAGGTGCACGGTAGCCGGAATGTTGTATATCTCGCGCCGTGCTTCGTACTGGTCGAGGAACCACAGGCGCTGCTGGGCGAACGACAAGGACAACGGGGCGTTCCGTAGGATGGGACGTATCGCCGTTGAAGTTTCCTGCCTATTGGCTGCCGCCGTGACCGGGTGCATCTGCTCGATCCGTTGGACAAGCGCCGTCAGGATCGGAGCCTCGAAGATCATGCTTACCGGCAACTCGACGCCAAATGCCCCATGAACCCTCGATGCCAGCTGCGTCGCTAGCAAGGAATTCCCGCCCAGTTCAAAGAAGTCGTCATCGACCTCAATCGACGGGCGTCCGAACAATGCCTGCCAGATCCTGATCATCGCCTGCTCGAGGCCGAGCTCCGGCGCCAGGTCTTGCTCAATCGAGGGCATGATCGCAGGCGGTGTCCGTAGTTGGCGCGCGGCTACGGGCGCTTCCTCCATATCCGGATAAGGGACATCCGTCCAGTAGCGTTCCCGCGCGAAGGGATAGGTCGGCAAGCTGACGCGGCGCGGGCGGTCGCTCCCATCCGCATACAGAACGTTCCAGTCGAACGTGAAGCCCTTGACCCAAAGCTCCAGCAACTTGCCGAACATGCCCCTGGCGACCCACGCCTGAACCGCCTGATCCATGACCTCGTCGCCCGAAAGCATCGACATGGCATGGCGTTTGGCGTGGCCGCGATAGACGCCCTCACCGTGGGCTTTGCCGGCGGTGAAGGCCGTCAACTTCAGCCGCAGGTCGTCGAGCGAGTCCACCAAGAAGGCCAGCCGCTCCTCCATTGCTTCACGGCCGACCTGCAGCGTATAGGCCACGTCGGCTAGCGTCAGGTCAGCTGTCGTTGAGATGGCAGCCAACAGCCGCTGCACCTGCTCTTGCAGGCGATCGCGGTTGTGGGCCGACAGTACGACCATGGCCGGGCCAGGATTTTCCTGCGCCGACGCCCGATCCGTATCGGACGGCGGGGCGTATTCCTCAATAATGAGGTGGGCGTTCGCTCCTCCCGCGCCAAACGATGAAATACCCGCAATCCTGGGGAATTCACGCCGGTGGCCATCGACATCCAACATCGGACGCGGCCACTCCGCCAGGGTCTGCTGCACGACAAAAGGACTGTCGGCGAAATTGATGTTCGGATTGAGGGTGCCTGCATGCAGGCTTGGCACCAGGGTCCGGTGCTTCATCTGCATCAATACCTTGCTGATCGCCACGAAGCCGCTTGCGCTCTCGCTGTGGCCAACGTTCGACTTCACCGATCCGATGGCGCAGAACTGCTTGTCTTGTGTCCCGTTCCGGAAGGCCTTCGATAGCCCGGCAATCTCGATCGGATCGCCCATGTGGCTGCCGGTGCCTTGCGCCTCCACGTAGCTGACGGCGCGCGCCTCGACGCCGGCGCGTTGCAGGGCATTGCTCACCAGCGTCGCCTGCATGTTCGGGTTGGGCGTCATGTAACTATGCGACTTGCCACCCGAATTGATGGCGCTGCCCTTGATCACGCCATAGATATGATCGCCGTCGGCAACCGCTCGGTGCAGCGGCTTGAGCACCAGGGCGCCCACTGCTTCGCTGTCCACGAACCCGTCGCCATCGGCTGCGAACGGTTTGCACTGGTCGCCGCCTGAAAGCATATCCAGCGCCGACAGGCCAATCATATGGTCTGGCGTGACGAGCAGATTCACCCCGCCGGCGATCGCCACTTCGCTGTCGCCACTGCGCAGGCTTTCGATCGCCAGATGCACCGCGGTCAGCGAGGACGAACAGGCGGTATCGACCGCCATGCTGGGGCCCTGGAAGTTAAGCAGGTAGGAAATGCGATTGGCGATCGACCAAAAGCGCACGCCGGTCGCATAGCTCTCGTTCAATACACCGACAAACGCACCGATCTTACGGCTTTGACACAGGCTTTCCGGCGTGTAGCCGGCGTCTTCGATGCTTGCATAGACCTCCTGCATGAACAGCCGCTCCTGCGGGCTGATCAGCTCCGCTTCGCGCGGCGTAATGTTGAAGAACAGCCGATCGAAGCAATCCGCATCATCCAGAAGCCCCGCCCATTTGCTATAGGTCTTGCCTGGCTGCTGCTTCTTCGCGTCGTAGAACCTGTTGTTGTCCCAGCGCTCCGGCGGCACCTCCACGATGCTATTGCGGCCCGCGACCAGGTTGTCCCAAAACCGGTTGACATCGGCGGCGCCCGGATAACGCCCGGAAAGACCGACGATCGCCACGTCGAACCGTGACGCTACAGCGGGAATGCTCGGCACTGCCGCCGTTGACCGCTTCCACCCGCGCGCAACCCGGCGCTTCAGCGCCGGCACGGATGCCGGCGTCGGCTCTGGCGCGGACATCACGGCTTGGGAGACCGCGGCGTGTATCGTGCGGCTCGCGTTGCCCAATGATGGTGCAAGCGCCTCCTGATGCTCGCGCATCAGATAGCCAGCCAACTCCGCCAGGGTCGGATACTCAAAGAAGATCGTGGGCTTGAGCTCGAGCCGATACTGCTGGTTCAGGACGTTGGAAAGCTCGGTAAACGTGATCGAATCGAAGCCGTACTCGCTCAACGATGTCTCATCGTCGAGGTCCTCCGGATTGACCTTGATCAGTGCCGCCGCCTTCTCCACCAGCGCGCGTTTGAGTGGCCCGGACGAAGACGGGCCGCCCCGGCTTGCTGGCGCATCGTTGTTCTCGGCCGTTGCCGCCACGGGCAGCGCCACGGTGGATTCCCGCGGTTTGCCCAGCAATACCTCGCGGATGCGGCTTGAGTCACCCGCCATCACCAGCACTTGGCTCGAGCCACTCGCCATCGCCTGGCGCAAGGCCTGTACCCCACTGTCGCTATCCAGGGCGTGCATGCCCAGTTGCTGGATCAGCATGGCGCGCGTGGCTGCATTCACCTGCATGCCACCCGCGTCCCACAGCGGCCAGTTCACCGACAGCGTGCGCCCGTAGCGGAGGCCCTGGGTGACCAGGTCGCTACGATCATGCGCGAAGGCATCCATGAAGGCATTCGCCGCGGCATAGTCGGCCTGCCCCGGGTTGCCGATGGCGCCGGCCAGTGACGAGAAGCAGATAAAGCAATCCAGCGGCATGTCCCGGCTGGCCAGGTCCAGATTGAGCGTGCCAGACACCTTGGCGCTCAGCACTTCGCGCAGCTGCTGTGGCGTTTTCCCGGCGATGAATCCGTCACGGATCAGGCCAGCGCTGTGGATGATGCCATCGAGGCTCTCGAACTCTTCCGGAATGCCGTGCACCAGGTGCGTCAAGGCCGCGGCGTCGGCAACGTCAACGGCGTGGTAGCGCACGACGGCGCCGAGCGTCTCAAGCTGGCGGATGCTTGCCTGGATATCCTTGTTGATTGGCGAGCGACCGGTCAGGATCAGCACCGGATTCCTCGCCTGGGTCGCAATCTCACGTGCGAAGATCAACCCCAATCCACCCGCGCCACCGGTGATCAGGTAAACGCCCTGTGACTTCCATGGCGAGCGCGCTTCGGCCCCGCCGGTATGCTCGGACCAGCCGGACACCTGGCGTTCGCCGTTGACATAGCGCACATGTTGCGCATCGTCGGCGCGGTTCTCCAGCAGTGCCCTGGCGATATCCTGGCCTGGCTCGATGCAAATGAGTTGACCGACCAGCCGCGGGTTTTCCAGCCGCGCGGTGCGCAACATGCCACCCAGGCCCTGCAGCATCCGATGCGTACCGCGATCGGGAATAACCACCTGAAGCAGGTGCTTCCCGGGCTCGCGATTCATCATCTGGAGCTGTTCCAGCAAGATACTGGCTGCGGCTTCGAAGCTTTTGGCAGGATCGGCTTCATCAGCCGTCAGCCGGATACAAGACGCGCCCGGCAAATGACGCTCCACGTCGGCAGCCTCCACGCCAAGCAGTACGACCTGCCGCGCATACCCGGGGTCGGCGGCTTCCACCGCCGAGCGCGAATGCCATGCGGGTTGGAACAGAAGTGTCCGGGTCGATGCATCCGCCGAGGCCGGTGGGGCCGCAGGCCTTGGCAAGGCGTGAGTCGCGACGGTCGCCATCGGTCGCAGGCTGAATCGCCTGAAACGCACGCATACCGCACCATGCTCGTCGCATAGATCCACATCGAGCTGCCGCACCGCGGCTTCAGCGTTGCTACCGGGGCTGTGGCGCACCACTGCCCACATCGACGGCGGACATGGGCGTAGCACCTCCAATGCCTCGAGTGCGAAAGGCAGCATCAGTGTTACGCCGGCCGTGTCGGAGGCCCCGTCCACTTGCAGGCCCAACGTGGCTTGCAGCGCTGCGTCCAACAGGCTGGGATGAAGTCCGTAACCCTGGCTCGGGGCCTGCGCGGGCAGCGTGATGCGCGCTAGAACCTGCCCGGGCCCGGCGAAGACGTTATCCAGGCCCTTGAAGGATGGGCCATAGTGCAGGCCCATCTGCTCGAACTTGGCGTAGCATTGCGACGCATCCAATTGAAAAATATTGCATTGTTCGCGCAGCACGGACAGGTCGTGCTTCACCGGTACGATCTGCTCGACAAGGGCTATCGCGCCCTGGCTATAAAGTACCGTCTGGCCCTCTTCGCCTTCGCTATAGATCTCGAATGGCAGAGCACCGGCTTCGTCCGGATAGAGGGCGACATGCAGGTCGAGCCCGCCGGCACCAACGACCACCGGACGCACCCAGGCAATATCACGCAACTGCAACCCGTTGGTTTCGCCCAGTGCCTCCTGGGCAGCGCAGCGCGCCATTTCCAGCTGCGCCGCACCGGGCAGGATCCTCGCACCCAGCACCACGTGATCGGCCAGGAAGAATTCTTCACCCGATAGATGAGTGCTGAAGCGCAACCCCATGACATCGGAGGTGTTCCGATGCAACAGCGGATGTAGCACCGTACCGTGGCCCGGCGTGGCTGCCATGCCCTCGTCGCCCGTTTGTATCCAGTAGCGTTCACGCGCAAAGGGATACGTCGGCAGGCTGATGCGTCGAGGTGTCGCCTCACCGTATAGCTTCGCCCATTCGATCGACAAACCCTTGACCCACAGGTCAAGCAGCTTGCCGAACTTGCCCTTTGCGATCCAGGTTTCGACGGCGCCGGCGATATCCTCATCCCCGACAAGCGCGCCGATCGCTTCTTTTGACCGCTTTACCTGTCCGCGGTATAGATCCTCGATACCCGCTCCGCCCCCGGCATAAGCGCTGAGCTTTTCCCGCAGCTCTTCCAGGGAGCTGGCCACCAGCGCGAACCGCTCGTCCATAGCCTCACGGCCTACCTGCAACGTGTACGCCAGCTCGTCCAGCCGCAGCGTGGCGTCTTCGCGCCGCGCCTGGAGGAATGCGGCCAATCGAGCCACCTGCTCCTGCAATTGCCGCTCGCTACGTGCCGAAAGCACAACAAGCGCCGGACCTTCATGGATAACACCGGCATGTGCAGGTGCTTCGTATTCCTCGATCACCACATGCGCGTTCGCCCCGCCTGCGCCGAACGAGGAGATGCCAGCCATGCGCGGGTACGTCCGTGTCACCCCATCCTGCTCCAGGGTGGGGCGCTTCCACGGCGAGAGCGTTTGCTGCACCACGAATGGGGTGCCGGCAAAATCGATGTTCGGGTTCAGCACGCTTGAGTGCAGGCTCGGTGCCAGTTGCCGATGCTTCATCTGCAGAAGCACCTTGGTCACGCCCGCGATGCCTGCCGCGCTCTCGCAATGACCAATATTCGATTTGGCCGATCCGATGGCGCAGTACTGCGTGTCCTGCGTCCATTGGCCGAACGCCTTGCTTAGCCCGGCGATCTCGATCGGATCGCCCAGGCTGGTTCCGGTCCCATGCGCCTCGATATAGCTGATCTGGCGCGCATCCACGCCACCTTCGCGCAGCGCCTGTTCAATCACCTGCGCCTGCGCATTCGGATTTGGCACGGTGTAGCCGTTGGTCTTGCCACCGTGATTGATCGCGGTGGCCTTGATCACGCCATGGATATGGTCGCCGTCGGCGATGGCTTGCTTCAGCGGCTTGAGCAATACCGCGCCGACGCCCTCGCCCGGGACATAGCCTTCGCCACCCTCGCCGAAACTCTCGCAGCGTCCCTTGCCGGAGATGAACTTGCCCTGTGCCAGCATCAGGTATTTATTGGGGTGGATCGATACATTGACCCCGCCGGCGATTGCCACGGCGCAGCTGCCGCGCTGCAGGCTCTGGCAGGCCAGGTGGATCGCCGTCAGCGACGACGAGCACATGGTGTCCAGCGCCAGGCTCGGACCATTGAAATTGCAGAAATACGAAATGCGATTGGCGATCGACGCGGCGCTATTGGATACCGATATGTTCCGGCCGCGCGCCTGCGCTTGAGCACCGTAGAGCTGATATTCCTCGTACATCACGCCAACGAACACGCCTACGCTGCCATCCTGGCCGCCTGCTCCGGCTTTGGCCACGCTTTCGCGCGTATACCCGGCGTCTTCCAGCGCGCCGTGCACGCACTCCAGGAACAACCGCTCCTGCGGGTCCATCAGCTCCGCTTCCCGCGGGGAGATGTTGAAGAACAGCGGGTCGAACTTGTCTACGTCGTCCAGGAAACCGCCCCACTTGCTATACGTCGTCCCGGGCTTGCTGCGATCAGCGTCATAGTAACGTTGCCAGTCCCAGCGCTCGGGCGGGATCTCCGTGATGCTGTCCTTGCCGCCGCTCAGGTTGGCCCAGAACGTCTCCATGTCGCCGGCCTGCGGATAGCGCCCTGACAGGCCAATGATCGCGATGGCCTCGTTCGCCGACGGCACGTGGCGCAATTTGAATCGCGAACGATGACCGGGGATCGATGCGGCCCGCACACCCTGGGGAGGTTTCGCCACGACAGCCGAAGCGGCCACGGCCGCCTTTTCGCCGAGCAACTCGACCAGCCTGGCACGATGCTGCTTCAGGAAATAGCCGGACAGCGCTGCGATGGACTGGTATTCGAAGAACAGCGTCTTCGGCAATGGGCCAAAGTCCTTTTCAAGCTTGGCGGTCAGGTCCATCACCATGATCGAATCGATGCCATAGGCTTCCAGCGGTGCGCCGGCATCGATCTTGTGTGCCGACAGTTTCAGCGTCGACGACAGCGCGCGGACCAGGTGGCGTATGGTCTTTTCGTCCAGGTCTTCAGCCACCGGTACTGCACTGTCCACTTCGAGCGAAGCGAGGGGTTCTGCCGGTGCATCCTTCGTCGACAGGGTGGCTTTCAACCGACGCGGCAGACCTTCGACGACCAGGACCTGGGGGACACCGCTCGACCAAGCTTGAGCCAATGCCGTGCAACCCTCTGCGGTACGCATGGGCGTCATGCCGATTTCCCGCAGCAAGTGCTGCCGCGTCGCATCATCGACCTGCATGCCGCCCTCGGCCCACAGCGGCCAATTGACCGACAGCGCGCGACCCTGGCGTTGGCCCAGGGCTGCCAGGTCGCTGCGATACTTCGCAAACGCATCCATGAAGGCATTCGCCGCCGCGTAATCGGCCTGGCCCACGTTTCCGATGGCACCGGTGATCGAGGAGAAGACGATGAAGCAGTCCAGCTCCAGGTCCGCGCTCGCATGGTCCAGGTTCAACGTCCCGGCCACCTTTGCGCTGAACACCTCGCGCAATTGCTCCGGCGTCTTCCTGATCAGGAAGCTGTCGCGCACCACGCCTGCACTGTGGATGATTCCGTCGAGGCTTTCGTGGTCTTCCGGAATGCTTCGCACCAACTGCGTCACGGCCGCTTTGTCCGCGACGTCGACCGGGTGATAGCGCACCACCGCGCCCAGGGCTTCCAGCTCGCGCACGTGGGCCTGGATGCGCTCATCCAGCGACGAACGGCCGGTGAGGATCAGCGTGGCGCCTTTGGCCTGGCGCGCGATCTCGCGCGCGAAGATCAGGCCCAAGCCGCCTGCGCCGCCGGTGATCAGGTAAACGCCCCGCGGCTTCCACGGGGAGCGGGCCTTGATCGCATCGGTGACGTCGACCCAAGCTGCGACCTGGCGTGCCCCGTCGGCATAACGTATGTGCGCAGCGAGAGTGCCCCGATTCTCATCCAGCGCCCGCGCGATATCCTGCCCCGCCTCGACCTGGATGACCTGCCCCGCCAGTCGCGGGTTCTCCAGTTGCGCCGTGCGCAGCATCCCGCCCAGCCCCGCAAGCAAAGAACTTTCGCCCTCGCAAGGCACGACCACCTGGATCAGATGCTGCCCGGGCTGGCGGTTCAACTCCTTGAGTTGCTCCAGCAATGCCACGGCCGCGGTTTCGTAGCCCAGTGCCAGGTCGCCGCCGACAGTGGTGGGCAGATGAATCGCGTCCGGGATCCGCCTTTGGACGCCGGCCCCGTCGGCCTCATTCACACCGCACAGCAGTACCCGGTGATGCGCAAACACCGGGGCCGCCGCCGGATGATGGGTGACAGGCCGCGCTTCCCATGACGGGATCATCATCAAGGTCCGCACGGACTCGTCCGGCTCGGCGACGGCCTTCGCCAAACGCAATTCAAGCCCTCTGATGCGAACGCATACTGAACCGGATGCATCGCAAAGGTCGATGTCGAACATCTTCGATGCATCGCCGGTGGCGTTGGCAGCGCTGGGCCGAACGACCGCCCACATCGCGGTGACGCAGGGCGCCATCATCTCCAGCGAGCCCAAGGCGACAGGCAACCAGAGGGCGGACGCGGTTGTCCATCCGATCGTGGCCTGGAGTGCCGCATCCAGCAGACTGGGATGCAGGACGTAGTCGTCCCACGTTGCCTGCACGACCGCGGGTAAAGCGATTTGCGCCAATACCTGCTGCGGGCCGACGACCAATTCGCCCAGGCCCTGGAAACTGGGGCCGTACTGAAGGCCCGACTGTTCGAATGCGGCATAGCACTGTGCCGCGCTCCTGGAAGACGTGCCCCGCTCGCGCAGGACAGCCAGGTCGTGAGCCACCCTGCCCATGGACCTGGCTTCGTCGATGGCGGTCACCGATCCATGGCTGTAGCGCACGGCATCGCCGTCTTCGGTTTCGCTGAAGAGTTCGAAACCGACGTCGCCATCGTCTTGAAGTACCAGGGCGACATGCAGATCCAGCCCATCGGCACCCACCACCACGGGGCGCAACCAGGCGATGTTCCGCAGCTGTAGCGAACAACCTTCTTCGACGGCCTCGCTCACCGCCCGATGAACCATCTCCAGTTGAGCAACGCCCGGCAGGACTCGTGCTCCCCGCACGACATGATCGACCAGGAAGAATTCCTCGCCGGTGAAATGAGAGCTGAAACGTTGCATCGAAAAAGAAGAAGTATTGCGATGCACGAGCGGGTGCAGCATCGCAGCCGCCGTCGAACTGTCCGTTCCTTTCGACGGCGTCGTGTCGATCCAGTACCGCTCGCGCGCGAACGGATACGTCGGCAGGCTGATCCGTCGCGGGCGCGTTTCGCCGTAGAGCTTCTCCCAGGCTATGGATAGGCCCTTCACCCATAGGTCCAGCAACTTTCCGTGCTTGCCCTGGGCGATCCAGCTGGCCAGCAAGGTGTCGGTCCCATCGTCGCCCGCCAAGGCATCGAGTGCCTCCCTGGTCCGCTTCACCTGGCCGCGGTAGAGCTCCTCCTGCGCCATCTCACCTTCCAGGTAGGCCCCCAGCTTCGCCAGCAGTTCGCTGCGTGTGTGGGCCACGATCCCCAGGCGTTCGTCCATGGCTTCGCGGCCTACCTGCAACGTATAGGCCAGGTCGTCCAGCCGCGGCGTCGCGTCTTCCTTTTGCGTCTTAAGGAACGCTGCCAGCTGCTTCACCTGCTCCCGCAGCTGCTCTTCGCTGCGAGCCGACAGCACCACCAACGCCGGGCCCTCATCGGATACACGGATTTGCGGCGGCTCCTCGTACTCCTCGATCACCACGTGCGCGTTCGCGCCGCCTGCCCCGAAGGAGGAGATGCCGGCAACTCGCGGCCCTTCCCGCTTCGGCCACGGCGCGAGTTCCTGCTGCACCACGAATGGCGTGGCGCCAAAGTCGATATTTGGATTCAGTACGCTCGAATGCAGGCTGGGTGCCAGTTGCCGGTGCTTCAATTGCAGCAGTACCTTGGTCACCCCGGCGATACCGGCCGCACTCTCGCAATGACCGATGTTCGACTTTGCCGAGCCGATCGCGCAGAACTGCATGTCTTGTGTCCAGCCTCGAAAGGCCTTGGACAATCCGGCGATCTCGATGGGATCGCCCAGGCTGGTACCGGTGCCGTGCGCTTCGATATAGCTCACATCACGGGCGTCGATCCCGCCTTCACGCAATGCTCGTTCAATCACCCTCGCCTGCGCATTGGGATTGGGCACCGTGTAACCATTGGTCTTGCCACCGTGATTGATCGCGGTGGCCTTGATCACGCCGTAGATGTGATCGCCGTCGGCCTTGGCCTGGGCCAGCGGCTTGAGCAGAACGGCACCGACGCCTTCCCCTGGCACGTAGCCTTCGCCGCCTTCGCCGAAGCTCTCGCAACGACCCTTACCGGAAATGAACTTGCCTTGCGCCAGCATCAGGTACTTGTTCGGATGCACCGACACGTTCACACCGCCGGCGATCGCCACCGCGCAACCACCGCGCTGCAGGCTTTGGCAGGCCAGGTGGATCGCCGTCAGCGACGATGAGCACATGGTATCCAAGGCCAGGCTTGGACCGTTGAAATTGCAGAAATACGAAATGCGGTTCGCGACGGACGCCGCGCTATTGAGCATGGCAAGGTTGTTTCCCCTCGCCTGCTCTTGCGCGCCGTAGAGTTGGTACTCCTCGTACATCACGCCGACGAAGACACCGACACTGCCCTCGTGTCCGGGACCTGCATGGTCAGTGACGCTCTCGCGGGTGTAGCCGGCGTCCTCCAGCGTTGCGTGCACGCATTCCAGGAACAGCCGTTCCTGTGGGTCCATCCGCTCCGCTTCCCGCGGCGAGATGTTGAAGAACAACGGGTCGAACAGATCGATACCGTCGATGAAGCCGCCCCATTTGCCATAGGTCTTGCCGGCCTTGTTTCGGTCTTCGTCGTAGTAAAGCTTGTAGTCCCAGCGTTCGGAGGGAATTTCGGTGATGCTGTCCTTGCCCTGGCTTAAGTTGTCCCAGAACTCTTCGAGATTGTTGGCCTGCGGATAGCGTCCGGCCACGCCGATAATGGCGATATCGTTGACATCGCTGGCGGCTACCGTTGAATTGACCTGTACAACACCGCCCGACGACCTGGCCCCCTGGAAACTTTCCTGCTGACTGCCAAAGCGAGGGCGACGGCTTGCCATGGCGACGGCAACGGGCGCTACTTCCTCGCGTTGCGATGCTGCCACCGGCGCTTCGAGCAGGGATTCACCCAGCACTTCGCTCAGGCGGGCGCGGTGATTCTGCAGAAAGTGGCCAGCCAGCGCGGCGATCGTCTGGTATTCGAAAAGCAGCGTCTTGGAGAGCGGGCCGAACACTTCCTCCAGGGCACGGGTCAACTCCATCACCAGGATGGAGTCGATACCGTAGGCCTCCATCTGCACCCTCGCATCGATGCTGTGGGCAGGTCGCTTGAGCGTGCTCGACAACAACCGGACGAAATAGCGGGTGGCCTTTTCCTGCAGCTCGTCGGATGGCTCATTCGCAGCCGCATCATCCGCCTTGAGCGCCACGGTGGCCGGCTTGGCGATCGAAGACAAGCCGGACTTGAAACGGCGCATGGCGCCTTCAGCGATCAGAACCTGCGGCAGGCCGCTCGACAGAGCCGCCGCCAGGGCCGCGCAACCGCTGGCACTGTGCAGGGGAATCAAGCCAGTCTGCTCGGTCATGCGCTGGCGCGTGGCAGCATCGACCTGCATGCCGCCCTCTTCCCACAGCGGCCAGTTTATCGATAGCGTGCGCCCACGACGCTCGCCTTGCGACGCCTGCTCCGCGCGGTGATGGGCAAACGCATCCATGAAGGCATTCGCCGCCGCATAGTCGGCCTGACCGACATTGCCAAGTGCGCCCGACGTCGACGAGAAGCAGATGAAGCAATCGAGCGCGATGCCTTGGCTGGCTTCGTCGAGATGGAGCGTGCCAGCCACCTTGGCATGCAGGACCTCGCACAATTCGTCGCGGGTTTTCCTGGCGATGAAGCTGTCACGCAGGACACCAGCACCATGAATGATGCCGTGCAGGCCACCGAAGGTTTCGACCACGCCTTGCACGCATTGAACTACTGCATCGCGATCACCCACATCCAGCTGGCGGTATTGCACCGAGGCGCCCAGCGCCTGGAGTTCGACCAGCTTTGCCCGTATCGTCGCTGTCAGCGACGAGCGTCCGGTCAGGACCAACTTTGCACCCCTGGCCTGACGTGCGATGTCCCGGGCAAAGATCAGTCCGAGACCGCCGGCGCCGCCAGTGATCAGGTAAGTGCCCTGCTCTTTCCATGGCGATGCCGGTTCGGCCGGGGGCTGTTGTTCGACCCAGGCGCCGACTTGGCGTACACCTGCGACATAACGGATTTGCATCGCAAGGCTATTGCGGTTTTCCGCCAGCGCCAGGGCTATATCCTGCCCAGGCTCGACGCTGATGACCTGGCCAACAACGCGCGGGTTTTCCAGTTGCGCCGTGCGCAACATGCCGCCCAGTCCGGCCATGGTTCGGCCAATGCCATGGGTTGGTACCACCAGTTGGACCAGGTGCTGGCCTGGATGGCCGTTCGATGACTGGATGAGGTCGAGCAGGGTCGCGGCGGCCGATTCATAGCACGTTGCCAGCGGACCGCTCATTTCGATCTCAAAGCATACCGCTTCGGGCAATCTCGACCGGAGCTGAGGTGAAGCCAGGCGGAGGCTTTGTGCGTCACCACAGAGCAACACCTCATGCTTCGAGTAGCGCGGCGCATCGGCGGCGACCACCGGTTGCGCCGTCCAATCCAGGTGCAGCATCGCCGTCCGCACCGGATCGTCCGATCCGGCGTGTGCCGTGGCACGCGCACAAAACTCACCCAGGCGTGCACAGACCAGCCCGTCGTCGTTGCACAGGTCGATATCGAACTTCTGCAACGCATCGCCCGCAGCATGGCCGGCGCTGCGGCGTATCACCGCCCACATGTGGCTCTGGAAGGGAGCCAGCACCTGAAGCGATCCCAATGCGAAAGGCAGCATCAGGGCGGCCTCGTCCAGCCCACCGGCGCCATCGGCCTGAAAAGCGATCACCGCCTGCAATGCTGCATCGAGCACGCTGGGATGAAGCACATAGCTATCCTGCGATGCCTTGAGCGCATCGGGCAGCGCAATACGTGCCAGGGCCAGTCCCGATCCGACGAACAGTTCGCCCAGGCCGCGATGGCCTGGCCCGTAGTTCAAGCCCATCCGGTCGAACGCGGCATAGCATGCCTCCGCGCTGATAGACGATGGCGCGCACTGCCGGCGCATCGCCGCCAGGTCGAGCAGCACCGCCTCGCCGGACTCCGCGTCCGCGACGGCAAGCACCGAGCCCTGGCTGTACACCACCCCGTCGTCGTCTTCGGCACCGCCGTAAACTTCGAAACTGAACTCGCCACGTCCTTCCGGAAATAGCGCGATGTGCAGATCTTTCGGCTCAGCCCCAACCACGACAGGCCGCAGCCATACGACATCCTTCAAGCGGTGCGGGCTGCCATGGGCAATCGCATGACCTGCGACGAAACGGGCCATTTCCAGCTGCGCCGCACCCGGCAGGGTGCGTTCACCCTGCACGATATGGTCGGCAAGGAAGAACTCGCGCCCGGTAAAGCTGCTGCTGAAGCGCAGCCCGGAGGAATTCGAGGTATTGCGATGTACCAGTGGATGGATGGCTCCCTGCGATGACGCCGCTGTGATCGATGGCTTCGCCTCGACCCAATGTTTTTCCTTGGCAAAGGGATAGGTCGGGAGGGCGAGGCGGCGGCGTCCTCCGGATTCATGCAAGACCGTCCAGTCAAACAGGTGTCCTTCGGTCCACTTGGCTGCCACCGCCTTAAGGTCTCCGCTGGCCAGCAGCGCGGTCAGTGAGTCGTCATGCCGCACCGCATCTCCGGCGCCCGCCAGCATTTCGGGTGAAAGCTGACCGTGGAAGACCTCGTCGGTTGGAGACGACTGCGCCAACCAGTCCTCCAGCCGTGTCTGCAGCGCTTCGAATGAGTCGACCACCAGCGCCAGGCGCGCTGCCATCGCTTGTCGCCCTACTTGCAGTGTGTAAGCCAGATCCGCCAAGCCGGTCTGGCGGAGGTCGGGCGTTGCCAGGGCAGCAAGAAGTTGTTGCGCGCGCTGGCGCAGTGCGGTTTCTGTTCTGGCCGATAAAACGATGAGCGAAGATGGTTGGGATGAGGATCCAGATACCGCATCCTGGTCCAGGCCCGATGTATCGCCCTCCGGCTCGACATATTCCTCGATCACGACGTGGGAGTTCACACCGCCAAAACCGAAAGAGCTGATGCCGGCGCGGCGAGGGATGGCCTTCCCGCCATCATCGACCAGGGCGTGCCAAGACCGAGCCGTATCCATAATGAAGAACGGACTGCCTTCGAGCGCGATGCGCGGATTGAGCTTCTGGTAGTGCACCAGCGGCGGGAAGGCGCGGTGCCTCATGCAGAGAATCGTCTTGATCAAGCCCGCCAGGCCGGCTACCGATTCGAGATGGCCGATGTTGGTCTTGACGCTGCCGATACCGCAGGACTGCTCTTCCAATACTTCCCCGCGATCTCCAGCGACGCGGGAAAATGCCATTTTCAAACCTTCCACCTCGATCGGATCGCCCTTCGGCGTACCGGTGCCGTGCGCCTCCACGTAGCCGATGGTTCCGACCGGTACGTTTGCCTGACGCAAGGCCTCGGCGATCACGTTCGATTGGGCGGTGGATCCCGGATAGGTCACCGTGCGCGCGTGGCCGCCATGATTCACTGCCGTGCCGCGCAGTACCGCAGCTATCCGGTCGTTGTCCTGGATGGCTTTCTCCAGCGGCTTGATCAGGATCATCGCCGCGCCCTCACCGCGAACGTAGCCATTGGCTCGCTCGTCAAAGGTCTTGCAGCTGCCATCGGGCGACAACATCCCGGTCTTTGAGAATGAAATGAAATGGGTGGGGCTGCACAGCACGCTCACCCCGCCAACCAGTGCGTAGTCGCATTCGCCGCGACGTATCGCATGCGCCGCCTTGTGCAGCGCAACCAGGGAACTGGAGCAAGCCGTATCGATCGGCAAGCTTGGGCCGTGCAGGTTCAGGAAATACGAGATTCGATTAGGGATAAGCGCAGTATGCGTCCCCGTGGAAACATGCCCTTCGATCGTATCGAGTGCTTTTCTCAGGTGATCCTGGTAGTCGAAGTTGAATACCCCGACATACACACCGGTGTTGCTTCCGCTGAATGCCTTCGGATCGTAGCCTGCATCCTCGATGCATGCCCACGCCTGCTCCAGCATGATCCGCTGCTGCGGGTCCATCACCTCGGCTTCGCGCGCCGAGACACCGAAGAAATCAGCATCGAAAAACTCGACGCCATCGACAAATCCACCCCACTTGCTGATCGACTTGTTCTTGTCCCGCACGTCTGTCGAATAAAAAGCATCCTTGTCCCAGCGATTCCCCGGAACCTCACTGATGCTGGACAACCCGTTGCACAGGTTCTCCCAGTACTGCTCGTAATTACCGGCGCCGGGAAAACGGCAAGCCATGCCGATGATGGCCATATCCCCTGTCCCTTCCTCGCCGATCGATTGCGATGGGTTTTCCTGGGAAAGCATCTGCTTGGCATTCATGATCATGCATATCCTGTGGTGTATTTTTTTTAGTCACGCACGCACAACGACATACGGCTCGCCGGTAAAGAGGCGAATTCCGGGCCATAAGAGCGCAGAAGGAAACTGCCGGCGCGCTTATGGCTGGTCAGTTATCCAGGACAGGATGCCGCTGTTTTATTTCATTGCGCGGAGCGAATGCGGACGCATGTCGGTCCATTGCTCGCTGATGAATTCAAGGCAGGATTCCTTCGAGCCTTGATTGCCTCCCTCCGTCCACCCCGGAGGTACGGCTTTTTCCGCCGGCCAGATCGAATACTGTCCGTCTTGATTGACAACCACTTTAAACATCGCTTCTGGCTGGCTTGAGCTGGTGGACATGCACAGAGTGACCTGATCTGGATATCAAGGTGACGCGAAGTTGCCGAATACCCTTATGCCGTCGAGACGACTTTTTATAATTCGTTGAGTATGGCCCCGGTTGTCAACGAGCATGATGCTGCGAATATTCGCAAGAAAAAACGAGCACTCACGGGAAGCATCTTCTCGTCGGCAAGCGTCCGATTGTGGATGAATATTTCAGCCCGTCGCCCGAAACTAGTGCACATTTCCGGCACATTGTTTCCTCAATGGCCGAGTAAGCGAGTCTCAAAATCGTCCGAGTTGTGGAAGCCAGCCAGCATGGGCGTGGTGGCGTCAGTCCCACTTATCCGCCTGAGCCCTCACACTTCGAAAATGTTCCCGGATTTCTTCCAGGGACATCGAGTAACCCCGGAGCTTGCTCAGTTTGACCGAGTCATGCTCCTCCCACATGATCTCGGAACCGTCCTCCAGTTCTTCGTAAATGGGCAAGAGGCTGGTAATGCCTTCAAAGATCCATTGGACGGGGACGCCTTCTGAGCCACCCTTGTAAGGACTGGTTTGCTGCATCCCTACGGCTTCCACCTTTCGAAAAGCTTCTTCCAGATCTTCAGCCCGAACGATGACGGTATTCTCCCAAACCAGAAAGCTGGCATCGGGGTCGTCGTTTCCCTCCTCGTTGAGCTCGATAAAGCGTAATTGGTACGAACCTACGTACCAGCCCACTGGCGAGATATCGGCGGAGAATTTCTTGTCGCCATCACCGGTCATTGCCTGCAACCCCTATTCCTTGACTATGAATTCGACACAACGTCCGAAACGTTATCCAGGAAGGTGGCGGAAGGCACAAAGAACAAGGTGCCGGTGACCGCCCGACTGACATCCAGTAGCCGATCGTAATTCCCGGGTGGAAGACCAACGAACATATTGGTGAGCATTTGTTCGATACGGCGCGGTGAGCGGGCGTAACCGATGAAATACGTACCGAACTCTCCCTTGCCGAATTCGCCAAACGGCATGTTGTCGCGAACGATCTGAAGTTGCTTGCCATCTTCCTCAATGTTCGTCAGGACATTGTGGGCGTAGGTCGTCTTGGCCTCATCCGGGAACTCGATGTCCGAAAGCTTCTTTCGCCCGATGACGCCCTCCTGATACTCAACGGGCAGCGCGTTCCATCGGTGCAAGTCGTGCAGGTACTTCTGCGTGATCACATAACTTCCGCCGACGAACACCGGGTCTTCCTCGCCGACGATCGCGGCATCGGAAGCTGCCTGATCGACCGGGTTCTCGGTACCGTCAACGAAGCCGAGCAAATCGCGCTCGTCGAAATACTTGAACCCGTGCACCTCATCCACCACGGTCACCATGTCGCCCATGCGGTCCATGACGACGCTGGCCATTTCGAAGCACAGATCCATCTGGGTAGCGCGTATATGAAGCAGGATGTCGCCCGGCGTGGATACCGCATGATGAACCCCGTGGATTTCACGAAACGGATGGAGTTCAGCGGGCCGGGGCTGGCCGAAGAGGCGGTCCCAGGCCCCTGATCCAAAGCCCATGACGCACGAGAGACGGCCTTTCAGGTTGCGAAAACTTACCGCACGCAGCAACGAGGAAAGGTCGGCGCAAAGGCTTCGTACCGCGATATCGGTCTCCGTGCCGGGCTTCAGGGTCAGCACAAGGAAAATGGCGGCTTTCGTCAGTTTGGCGGTGACAGGCTGGGAGATGACGGAAGACACGATCAAGGGTCCTTTGTGCGGTAACGGCCATCAGGGTCCAGCATGGCCGCCTGCGAAGACCGCCTTCAACGCTTCCCGCTTTCGGCCAAACTCCATCCTAACGCGAGCATGGCCAAGACGGCCATGGCCAGCCACATGCCGATGGCGGGCGCCGACAGGTGGCCGGACAGCGAGTCTCTCCAGCCTACCTTCAACATCGGCACATTCGCCAGGCTGAACCAGCAGGCCGCCGCTCCCACCAGCCCTCCCAATTGCAGCGGCCACGCGGCGCGACGGCGGCGAGGCGGCAGATGCCGCATCACCTGCTCGCTAAAACCGCCGTCTGGTACCGGGCCTTCGAATTGCCGGCGCAGAAGCGCCTCGATCTCGTCGTCATGCGGTTCGTTCATGAGAATTTCTCCGTGCTGGCGACATCGCGCCAGGCAGCCAACCATGTCTTCATTTTTGCCTTGCCACGCGTCGCATGGGTCTTCACCGTGCCAAGAGGCATCCCCAGTACATAGGCAGCCTCGTCATGGCTCAGCCCTAATTGTGAACAGTGCAGCAATACCACCTGCTCGGCCGCGGACAAGCGTTGCATGGCGCGGTCCAGGTCCAGTTGCAGGTCGATTGCCCGGGTCGGCGCCTGCAGTTGCTCCATCGTCTCCTCGTCGACACGTTCATGTTTCGCTGGACCTCGCCGCGCCTGCAGGAAGCAGGTATAGGCAATGCGGTAAAGCCAGCTGGAAAAGCGTGCTTCACCGCGGAACTGATCCAGCTTTCGCCAGGCAAGCATGAACGTCTCCTGTGCCAGGTCGTCCGCCGCGGCCTCGTCGCCGTGCAGCAGCCGACGCAATTGCGCACGGATCATGCCCTGGTGGCGACGCACAAGCTGCTCGAATGCCCGGTGATCGCCGCCCAACCGTATGCGTGTGACCAGCGCCTGGTCGATGCGCGCCTCGTCGGCGCTATCAGCCACGCACGTCCCCCCGCCCATTCAACCACCAGCTGGCGAGGTAACCCAGGCCGGTCATCAGCGGCAGCAGGCCGATGCCCCACAGATGGCCAATGCCCAGCCCATTGTCGAGCTGACCCGGCAAGGTCACGAACATCGCCATCAAGCCCAGGCCGCCACCGATCAACACCAGCCCCCGCCTACGCTCATCGCCGGCCCCCTGCGTTTCCAGCAAAAGTTGCGACGGCAGCTCAACGCCCTTGTCGGCAAGTTGCAGCAGCGTACGGTAACGTTCCTGCGCCTGCCGGTAGCGATAGCGCAGCACGATGAGCACGATGAGCACCGGCGCCATCATCACGAAGAGGGGTATGAAGAGATATTCCATGGTCTTGCTCCAGATGAGAGGTGGTAAAGGCCGTGCTTTTTTTTGAACTTAGCGTTTCGCGCCCGTGGCGGCCAGCAGGTCGGCAATGTGCTCTGCCAGCATCCAGTTGTCCGAGGGCCCCTGGTTACTGGTCAAGGCCACGGCTCCGCCGGTTTCCCAGACCATCTGCAGGTTCGCCGTGGTCCCTTCGATCCCGCCGGAATGGCCGCGGATGTGGCGATCATGTGAGCGCCGGTCGCCGAATCCGGCTGCATAGCCGCCGGGGCCGGCGGGTGTTTCGTCATCGAACATCTTCGCCAGGGTGGCGGACCCAACCAGCTTGCCTTCGCCCAGCGCCGTGGCAAATCGCAGCAGGTCCGTATTGTTGGAATAGCCCCCACCTGCCGGGCCACCCTTGTAGCCAAGCTTCAACCAGTCCGCCTTCCACGTGCTGGAGAACAGCCCGTCGTGGTAGTAGCCAACGGCAAGCCCGGGAATGATCTCGTCCAGCCCGTCGAAACCGCTCGAATCCATATGCGCGGGTGCAAAGACATGGCGCTGGATGTAGTTGAAGTAGCTCTCTCCGGAGGCGTTCTCGATGATGCGACCCAGCAGCATGTAACCGGCGTTGCTGTAGATCCATTGCTTGCCCGCCTCGCTCACCAAAGGCTGGCGAGCGATAAGGCCCAGGTAGTCCACCGGGTTGATGAAGCGCTCGCTGTGCTCAAGATATTCCGGCACCAGGAAGTCGCCCAGGCCGGCAGTGTGGTGCAGCAGTTGCCAGACGGTGATCTTCTTTGCGGCCGCCTGGTCGGGATATTCCGGAACGAGCTTGGCCAGCGTGTCGTTCCATGACAGCTTGCCGGCCTCAACCAGTTGGGCAATGGCGACGCCGGTGAACATCTTGTCCATGGAGCCAATATGGAACCGGGTCTGGTCGCTTGTGGGGACGTTGAATCTGCGTTCGGCCATACCACGGCATTCGTTGAACACGGTGTCGCCGCCATCGCGCACCATCACGCAACCGGAGAAGTCCTGCGTTTTCACCAGATGATCGAGCGCCGAGTGAATCACCCGGGCCATCTCCGCGTGCGTTACTGCCGACGTCGGCCAACCTTGGTAAAGCGCCGGGTCGCCCATGGGAAACAAGGCGGCCTGCGCGAGTTGATCGGGATGGGCGGAGTCGGCGACCAGGGGGAACAAGGCCCGCTGCCCGCCATGCCGCGTTTGCACCGCCACCTCCAGCAGACCCGGCTGATGCGGGTCCGTGCGCACGTCGAACACCTCCAGGCCGCCGCCGTCGCGAGCCGCCGAGGCCAGGTCGGTGACAAACGCCGCCCTGTCGTCGTGACCCATGGATGCCGACAGAATGCTGGGCGCCCATGTCTGGATCTGCTCCGGAGTGTCGGTATTGGCGTGATGGATCAGCTCTCCAGCGAGCCGGCCCACCGGGGTATCCGGCAGTTGCGTGTGGCTGGGTTCGGCAGCCATGGACGAAGTCACTGCGCAAAGCAGCGCAACGCTGGTCCACAGTGAAGTGCGCCAGAACCAACGATTGGCGATCCTGGCGAAGGGGGAGCAGTCAGTCATGAAGGGCTCTCTGGGTCACCGGCCGGCATGGCCGTATCTATCCCTTAGATGCACCGACCCCTCTCATCGGATTCAGCCCTACGGCGAGGCACCCCTGCCAGAAGTCACGCATCAGCGGCACTATCGCTTCCTTCAAACCAAAACTACCTTTCCCGCCAGGGGTAAGCGGAAGGAATCTTTATGAAACGAGCGCTGGTTTGGAGCAGCTTGTTGCTGTGCTTTGCGACTTCCGTCAACGCCCAGACGGACAAGATCGATCGCCTCATGCAGCACGCGATGATCCAGGCGCATATCCCGGGCGCTGCCGTCGCCATTGTTCGCAATGGCAAAGTCGTGCGGGTCAGTAGCTACGGTACCGCCAACGCGGAATACAACATTCCCGTCAAGGCCGATACGCCTTTCCAGATCGCCTCGACAGGGAAAATCTACACCGCCGCCGTGCTGATGCGGCTGGTGGAAGAGCAAAAGCTCAGGCTCGATGACCCCGTAACAAAATACATTCCCGATGCGCCGGCGACCTGGAAAGGGATCACCCTACGCAATCTTGTTTCCCATGCGTCCGGGCTTGCATCCGTGCAGGTGGATCCGAACGTCGTCGCGACGGCCGACGTTGTCCATCTGGCATTCAAGACACCGGTGATTGCCCAACCCGGCGAGCGAGCCCAATATGACTCGTTCGACTTCACCATGCTGCAGTACATCATGGAGAAAGTCAGCGGAAAGACCTTCGCGCAATTGACAAAGGACGAGTTGTTCAAACGGGCCGGCATGACCTGCTCCGCCTTCGACAACGCGGAGGAGCACGGACCTCAGCGCTTTGCCGTCGATATTCCTGGCCGCGCGGAATATTACCGTTGGCTTGGCAAGTTCAACCAAAGACGCTGGTTTCTCTACACCCAATACGCCTATGCCGCCGGAGGCGTCTATTCCTGCGCCACCGACATGGCGACGTTCATCGCCAACATCGACTCAGGCAAGTTGCTCTCCCCCTCGTCGCTCAAGGAAATAGAGACCCCGGCACGCATGCGGGACGGCAGCAGCGCCATCTATGGCGTCGGCTGGGTGGTCGGCCGCTACCGAGGGCACCGCTGGATCGGTCACAGCGGCGGACCTGCATTAAGCGATGTCATGTACTTCCCAGACGACCATCTTGGGATAGTCGTCTTCACCAACCAGCAGAAGCTTCACCCGATCTTTGCCTCGCTGATCGCCGATCAGTTCATCCCCGCGCCAGAGGACTACACATCGCACAGCCTTCCCGACAATGCTCCAGCATTGACCGCTTCGGCACGGAAGCTCCTGGAAGGCACGGCGGCAGGCGCCCTTGATGCCTCACTCATCGCTCCCGAACAACGTGCGGACTATGTTGAGGACCTCAACGATATAGGCCCGGCGTGGTTTGGCGTATTGGGACCGATCAATCGCATGATCCTCTCCAGCGATACGACCTCGGCCGACGGCCATCGCACACGTCGCTATCGCGTTCTATACGGCGAGCACGTACAAGGCATAACCTTTACGTTCGACAGTCATGGCAAGGTCGTCGGCATCGACCCGGACGGGGACTAACCGTAAGCCATGTGATCAAAGCCACGCTCCTGCCACACTTTGATCTGCGCCAATCGAGTGAGCTGGACTTGACGCGCCAGATCGACCCGGACTGCTTCGATTCGATCGACAGATTGCAAGGATGCATCTATGGCCTCCAGGTCGCGTCGAATTTCACGTTCCAATGCCAACAGCAACGCTTTCTGCCGGTTTCGAGGAAGCTTGGCCCACAGGCCGGCGCGCATGCGGAAGGGATCGACGCCAACGCTGCTGGCGGCGCCGGCATCGGTGGCCCATTGCTCCAAGGTCGTCTTGCCCAGGCGCGTTAGCGACAGCGTGCGGGTCTTGCGCCCCCCTACCGGCTCAGAGGTCAGGATGAGCCCCTCGAGGCCAAGCCTGGCGACGGCCGGATAAACCGCGCCTGCGCTTCCCTTCCATTCTAGGGACACCGAATCGGCAAATGACCGGCGGACCTGGAATGCGGTTTGCGGTCCCAGATGCTCGATCTCCGCGAGGATCGCGGCTTCAAGATTGCTCAGCTTGCGCGAGGCATTTGCCATGGCTAGACTCCGCTCACCATCAATAGTCCGAATCGTACCATTGGAGCCTTCGATGCGCATCCGTGCTCTATTCGCCGCCCTGGGCTGGTCCTTAGTGCCAACTGGCCATGCCACCTCGGCACCCCAGGCACATGCCAGTGTCCAGGCGGAACAGCCCAGCCAGGAAACGCTGAATGACGCATACCGGCAGTCCATTGCCGATGCGCGCGCGGGGCGCTACATCGCGGCTTCGTTTGGCCTTCTTGACCGATTGCACCTGAAGCAATCTTCTCAACTTTCAGACCCGGACGTTTTCGATCAGTGGGCACAGGTGATGTCGTGCATGACCAACGTGCCGACGTTCAATCCAGCCAAGGACGCCGATTTCAAGGTGCCACCTGCGCAAGTGGCCGATCTGCGAAACGCCACGGCCGCTCCCGCCCTCGAGGAAATTGTCAAACGGGCCAGGCGAACGCGAATCGTCATCCTGGACGAGAATCACCTGGATCCACGCAACCGTGCTTTTGCGCTCGAGGTTGCGCGTGCGCTGCACCCCCTGGGTTATTCCGTGCTGGCCATCGAAGCGCTGAAGGGCGCTGCCGAGGATGACGCGGAACGGGCGAAGATGCAGGCGCTTGTCGCCGACGGGCATGCCCGACCTTCCACGGGCTATTACTTCGATGACCCTGTGTTTGCCGACTTTCTACGGCAGTCGCTTGCCCTGGGCTACCGGCCGGTGAGCTACGAAACGACGCGAACCAACTATGCGTCCGATTCAAAGGTAGCGCAGGGGCAACGGGAGAAAGACCAGGCCGATGCGCTGTTGCGACGAGCGGTGACCGCCTTTCCCAAGCAGAAGATCCTCATCTATGTTGGGGAACACCACGCCGCCGAGCGCCCGATCGCTGCCGAAGGCGGAGGCGTGCGCATGATGGCCGATTACTTGAAAGAGACTTCCGGCATTGACCCTCTCACCATCGACCAGGCGGGTTTGTCACCCCTGCCGATGAACCGGCCGGATGTGGATCTTTATGCGATTGCAGACAAGAAGGCACCTCGCCAGTCCATGGTGTTAATGCGCCGTGGTCAACCGCTTACCGTTGGGCTGCTGGCTGGGTCTGTCGACCTCCAGGTCGTCCACCCGCCATTGGCCCTGGTCCATGGACGCCCCTCCTGGCTACACGAGATGGGACGGATAACCTCGCCCGTGCCGCGGAGACTTCTACCTGCGAAAGGCAGCCGGCTCATCCAGGCGTTTCTTGCTGCAGATGGAAACGACGCCATTCCTGTCGATCAGGTGCTCGCCACTGCCGACGGCCCTGCCCCCTGGCTGATGTTGCCGCATGGACCTATCCGCTATGCCATCCAGGACCGGCCCTAACGTAGCGAATAACTGAAAGCCAGGTTATAGCGCGGCGAGCGACCCGAATCCCCCGGCGGCCGGTCGGCGACAGGCTGGGCGACATTGATGTCCACCGTGTAATGGTGGCCATCGGTCAAGCGAACGCCCAGCGCGACCGTACCGAGCTCTCCAAGCGGCGTGGGTCCGCCGTTGATGTGGATACGAGCGTACTGCGCGGTGAGGTAAGGCGTGTATGCCGTCAACCAGTGCGCGCTGCTGGCGAAGCGGCGGTTGATTTCGTAACTGGCTCCCCAGCCACGGTCGCCGCTGCTGACGCCGGGATCATAAGCCAGGCCAAATCGTGGACCGCCCATGGCAATCTGCTCGCCCGATGGCAGGCGTTGCGCGCTGTACTGGAACGTGGCCGCCAGCACGGAGCTGAAGCCGCTCGGCCAGGGCGCGACCAACATGCCGTCAAGGTTCACGCGATTGAAGGCCACCTGGGGTACGGAGAAAGCACCGGCATTGGGCAGGTTGGTAACCACACGCGATCCGGCACCTGCTGCGTCGAATCCGTGGGCCACGCCCAGGGTAAGTACACGGGAAAGACCACCGCTGGTGTCTCGCCAATCCAGCTGAAAGCTACCTACACGCACGTCACTGTCTATCTGCAGATGCGCGCCGTTGAGGGAATTGTCGTATCGATCAGACTGATCGGTGCCATAGAAACCCAGGCTCGCTACCAGGGCGTGGTCATTGCCAAGGCGCAGCGGATCACGCAGCGTCGCGCCCAGGTGGTCCTGCTGCAGATGATGTTGCAGTTCGTCAGGCAGTCCATCGTCGGTATCAGGGATGCCGCGATAGCGCGATCCATCCAGGCGCAATGCAAACCCGCCACTTCCCATCGGCACGCCCAGCGCGCCACTGTAGTAGTGCTGCGTGCCACGACCGTCGGGGTACAAGGTGGAGAACGTCGTCTGCTCCCCCAGAGGGGTCAAGCCGTTGAAGGTCGCGGCAAGCAGTCCCTGGATTCCCGGATGGTTGGCGTCGATGCTCGCGGCAACATCCACGCGTTTACGCGCGACATTCAATGTCATGCGCGTGGCCCCGTCGGTGGTCGCGGGCACCGGTACATCGGCGGCCACGGTGACGCCGGGCAGCTGTCCCATCAACTGGGTATAGCGTTCGAACGTGGCCTGATGAAGCGGCCGATCCTCGGTGATGTGGCGGGCATAGGCGCGCAGGCGCCCCTCCAGGTTGCCGGCATCGCCGGTGATGGCCACATCGGCGACATAGCCTTCCACGGCGACGATCTTTACTACGCCATCGTTGAAGTCTTGCACGGGCACATAGCAGAACGACAAGGCAAGCCCGTGCGAGCGATAGACCGCCGTACACCGCTCCGCGGCGGCAAGCACATCGGCAACGGTGCCCTCGCGCCCGATCAAGGGTTGAAACACCTCGGCCGCTGCCGCGAAGGGGATCGCCTTGACGCCTGAAAGATCCACGCGCGATGGCGTGAGCCTTCGTGCCAGCAAGGCTTGCAGCGCCGGGTTGGCAGGTGCCGTGACATGGGTATGCACGGTGGGCGCCGCGGGAGGAAGCGGCGCCATCGGAAGTGTTTGAACTGGATTGGCGGCAGGCAGGCGAGTCTGTGCCTGACCTGCTATCGCCCACGTAGCCATCATCATGGCTAGCGGAAGTCGCCGCATGCCTGTCCCCCTTGGCAGGCCAGGAAAAGGAGGTGCCGGCGGCCAAGCCGCCGGCACCGGGCACATCAATGGGCTTTGCGGCTAAGAAGACCTGTTCCAAGCAGGCCGCCGCGATTTGCGCCTGCGCTGTTATTCCCTCCGGTGGCATCGGCCACGCCATTGACCACATTGCTCAACCCTTGGGTGAGCGGCTGAAGCGCTCCGGCATTGGCGGAAGCCAGACCGGTGCCGGTGTTGGACACACCCTGGCCGACCGTACTCACAACACCACCTACCGCCGCCGTCACCGGTGAGAGCGGTGAACCATTGCCGATGGTCGCCACTGTGCCGCCAAGACCACTGACCGTGGCACCGACACCAGTCACGCCTGCTGCGCTTCCGCCGACCGTGACGCCGACGGGGTTACCGATCGCACCGCTTTGGCCAAGGCCTCCTGTCACGCCATTGCCCACCGTGGTCACCGCGCCGCCAAGGCTCGACACCGTTCCTCCCAATGAGTTGGTCACTGGGCCGAGGGCGCCGGTGTTCTGCGTGGAAAGGCCGTTGCCGATCTGGCTCACCAGGCCGCCGGCACCGGCCGTGGTCTGGCCAACCGCCGTCGACGTATTCGCGATGAGATTGCCGCCGCCACCTGTGGCGCTGGTCTGGCCAAGGCTTGCCACGGTGGTTACAAGGTTGCTTCCCGCTTGCGTAAGGGCGTTGCCGCCGGGCGACGCGAGCGCCGAACCGAGACCGTCGCCCAGCTTGTCCACGCCCTGCCCCACGGTCGACACCGTGGTTCCAACAGCGGAGGTGATGGGTTGAATCGGCGACCCCTGGAATGCGCCCACGGCAGTCACTGTCTTTCCGAGGTCGTTGACGCCCTGGCCGGTGTCATTGACGACGTTCCCGAGGCTGCCCGCGGTAACGCCGACAGGGTTCGCGATCACACCGGTTTGTCCAAGTCCGTTCGTTACGCCATTACCCAACGCGATCGCGGCATTGCCGGCATCGGTGAGCACGGCGGACAAACCCATGGTGGCTGTATTGCTGCCACCCAGCAGGGCCTGGTTAGGCAACTGGGCCGCTACCGTATTCACTGCGCCGCCCAGCGTGGTAACGGTCGTTCCGCCTGCCGTGGCCACCGCGCCCAGGAGTGATCCTGTCGCGACCACGCCGCCACCGGACCCCGTACCACCACCTCCTGTTCCCGTGCCGCCGCCACCTGTACCGGTGCCGCCACCCGAACCCGAGCCTGATCCATTTCCACCGCCGGCGGTGCCGCCACCCGATCCGCCACCACCAGCGCCCGAGCCGCTACCGCCACCATCGCCGGAACCTGATCCACCGCTGCCAGATCCATCGCCGCCGCCCGGCGTCCCCGACCCGGCGCCACCAGGACTTACCGTGCTGCCACCCGAGGAGTGATGAACTCCGCCCGAGCCGCTACACGCGCTTAAACCGATCGCCGACAAGGCCATGCACGAGATCATCAAAGCAGGCCTGAACCCTTTGAAGCATACGAAAGTCTTCATCGTGCGTTCCCCCATTGAAGGTTGTGGAACAAGCGCGGCTGGTCTCTCAAATGCGCGGATGGTCGCCGCTGGGCCATGGAGTGGCAGCGTAGGTAATTTGGTAACAAGGTCCAGCCGTGAAATCGGCGAGAAAGCCTTTATAAACAGCTAGTTGTAATGAGCACACATTTCCGGCAGCCAAAACATGGCATTTAATGTGATGTGCGTCACATTTTTTCGTCATGCGAAATCGGCAGCAGCTATTTACCGTCGCCGATCCCGCTACCTCTTCTTAGCTGCCGCCCGCGGCGAACGGCGCGACGACGTCGTCAGCCGCGGCAAGTGTCTGGATAGGTCGCTCGCTTCGGCTTGTTCATTAGCCAGCGGCAGGAGTTCGCGTTCGATGAAGCAGTGCTTCGTCCATCCATGGCTGCACTGCGTCGTACATTGCTTGCCGTACAGACTCCGTCGGATCGTCGGCCATCTCATAAGTCTTACGCAGGCGCGTAGCGACATTGTGTGCATAACCTGCCGAATAGACGACGCGAGGCGCCTCGTCGTCATTGATGACATGCGCTACCGGATGACTCAAGGCGGGCTCCAGCGCATCGGAAGCGCCATTGGCAAAAAGTGCCAGCTTCGGCTGCGAGGAAATGGCTGTCAGGGCCGTATGGCGCAGGCCGACACGCCCGGCATGGGTAATGAGGGCCGGAGAGTAGCCGCGGGCGCGAGCCCTGTCGATCCACTCGCGTTGGCAGGCCAATCGAGGTCCCCGCTCACGGGCCAGCAGCATCGACCCTTCCGTAGCGCCGTGGGCCACTGCCAGTGCGACGCGTTCGGCCTCGACCCGCGCGGCGGCGCAGCCGTAATCCATGCCAAGCAGCCTGAGCGCATCCCCCATGCCGATCATACCGATCCGCAAGCGTCCGCTCCACGATGCGTATCCGAGCAAGACCATCGCGCTTTCCAAGGCCCGCGCCGCCAGTATGGCCACTTCTTCCACCGCGACCAGATCGATTGAAGCTTGTCGCGCATGGGGTGCCCTGACGAAGCATGCAACGTTCAGCACAGCCACGGGATCGCCGCCGGGCCATGGCATCGAGGACGTTCCGGCGCCGGTGAGGATGCGCTCGTCCAACAGGAGCCGCCAGGAGGAAAATGCGTCGAACAGCAATTGCCGCGCCCTCATGCGGCGTTCGGGCGGCTCGACTCCTACCAGCGCCGACGCCACGCGGTGCCACGTCGCGTCGACGGTCATGTCATGCAACTTGCCGCGTTCACGCCAACGGAACCACGCATCCCACGCCTCGACGGCTGCGGTATCGATGAATGGCGACGTGGTCATCGGGTTGATCATCGTTTGGTGCCCCACTCTCTGAACTGAAATCTAGAGGCAGCCCAAAAGTTTGACTTGAGACAGATCAAGTCCCATGGAGGTCCGAACGTCAGAAGTCAAAATGTTACGAACTGTTACACAAGGTTACCGTCCCATCATTGGCCCGTTGCGGAGGTTGTTTAACGTCTATCTACCGCGCCAGATCGGGCGAGTCCTGCATGGGGAGATTCCTATGAATGCCACAGCCTTTGCTTCGCCGCGTGCTGCAAGGACCGACTCGCTCGCGGTCATCCCCGGACTCTCCGGGCTTTCAACCTCTGCACCGATCAACATCGAAAAAATCCGCCGCTACGTACCGGTGCGGCAACATCGATTGGCCTCAGGCGAGCACCTTTACCGGGCCGGCCAGCCTTTCGCGGCGGTCTATCTCGTCCACGCAGGCTTCCTTAAGAACTGCCTGATGTCGGAGGACGGCCGTGAACGGGTCACAGCTTTCCGCATGCGCGGCGACCTGATGGGTGTGGAATCGATCGGTGCGGCCGTGCATGTCTGCGACGCGCAGGCGCTGGACAGTTGCACCGTTTGGGAATTGCCCTACCCGGCGATACTGAAGGCTTGCCAGGGCATGCCTGAACTGCATATGCAGCTTAACGCTGCCCTCGCCGCGGAAATTCGTAGCGATCGCTCCTGGATGCTGGCCCAGAGCACGCTGGGTGCCGAGCAACGCGTTGCCGCTTTTCTGCTCCATGTGGCATCACGCCATGAATTGCTGGGTTTCAGCGACCGGCACTTCATCCTGCGCATGAGCCGCAGCGACATCGCCAGCTTTCTGGCACTCAAGCACGAAACGGTAACACGTGCGCTGACTCACTTGGGCACGCTTGGCCATATCGCGGTGCAGCTTCGCGAGGTCCATATCCTCGATCGCGAGGCACTTTGCCGGATCGCCAGCATCGGCACCCCTCAGCTGCATTAATTCGCTCTACCCTGGCCCGGGAGCACGAGAGCGATCGATGGCCTGTCGCACTGCCTGCGAAAGCTCCTCACGCAGGTAAGGCTTCCTGAGCAAAACAAACGGATGATCGCCGGCGTTGTCGCCAGCCTGGATAGACCGCTCGTCGCCGGACGTAAGCAGAACAGGAAGTTCCGGCCAGGTCTGACGCAGCGCCAGGGCAAGCTCGACGCCGGTCATGCCGCTACCCAGCATGACGTCTGAAAACACCAGGACGATCTCCGGCGCCTGCCTCGCCAGCGCAAGCGCGCTCTCCGCCTCGGTCGCCTCGATCACGTGGTAGCCGGACGAGCGTAGGAAGCGCGTGGCCACGCTGCGAACGTCCGCCTCGTCTTCCACCACCAGGATGGTTTCATTGCCGCGAGCGTCCAATCCTGCACTTGGTAAGCGGCCAACCGGCACGGCGGGCGCGTTAATGGCCGGCAGATGCAACTCGATCTGCGTGCCGTAGCCCAGCCGGCTTTCAATCCCCAAATGGCCGCCGGACTGACTGACGAAGCCATAAACCATACTGAGGCCGAGGCCGGTGCCCTTGTTCTGTTCCTTTGTGGTAAAGAAAGGCTCGAAAGCACGCGCAAGTACTTCCGGAGCCATGCCGATACCGGTGTCGCTCACCGTCAATACGACATACGTGCCAGGTAGGCGATCCTTTTCATCGGCCTCGTTTCGAAGGCCCACCGAGATGCTCAACACACCACCGCGGGGCATGGCGTCTCGCGCGTTGATCGCCAGGTTGACCAGCGCGGCATCCAGCTGCCCGGGATCGACGAAGATGTGAGGCATGCCAGGCGCACAACGTGTCTGAAGGTGGATCGTATCGCCGAGCGTGCGCTTGAGCATCCCGCTGAGATCATCCAGCAAAACAGCCGGGTCGCAAGCCTGCGGCGAGAGCTGCTGGCGTCTCGCGAAGGCGAGCAGCTTACGGGTGAGTTCCGCGCCACGCGCCGCGGCTCGCCTGGCCGCGCCGATGACGTCGAGTGCATCGGGGTTGTCCTGGACGTCGCCCTCAAGGATCTGCAGATTGCCCGAAATGATGGTCAGCAGATTATTGAAATCGTGGGCGATGCCGCCGGTGAGTTGCCCTACCGCCTCCAGGCGTTGAGCGTGCGACAGTCGCTCCTCCGTGCGAATACGCTGGATGGCGCTGGTGAGCGTCATGGCGAAGGTCTGCAGGAAGTGCATGGCGTCGGGGTCGAAGTTTCGATTCTGGCGCGAGAAAACCAACAGGGCACCCACAGGCTGGACCGGATCGAGCAGTGGCGCGATCGCGGCTGAAACGAAACCTGCCTGGTGGAAGGCGAGCCTACCGTCGTCCACCACGGAGGGGCTGAATACGATCGATGTACCGTCCGTCGACAATCGCTCCAGGAGGCCCTGGCCGATGGCGTCGTCCAGGGCCTCGAGCTCATCCTTGGAAACACCGACCGAGGTGCGGATCCGAATTCGCTCGTGCAAAGTGTCCTTCAGTGCCAGAGCGACTCCCTCCACTTCCAGCGCCGCCGCGATCAGGCCCGGGATGCTCTCGATTGCCTTGTCCAGGTTCGGCGCGGCAAGCATAAGCTGGCCGATCTGGGCCATGGCTTTGTCGTGGCGCGCCCGTACGAGGGCTTGGCGGGCGCGCTGGCTCTCGGAGATATCGCGAATCGCCGCCACATAAAGCATGCCCTCGTCGGTGCTGATCGGGCTCAGCGCGATCTCAACGGGAAACTCGCTGCCGTCCCGACGCTGCCCGATCAATTCCTGGCCCGCTCCCATGGGGCGAATACGTGGTGTCTCGGCGTAGTGCGTAACATGCCGATGATGCGTCGCTCGTACCCGGCTTGGCATGAGCATTTCTATGGCTACACCATGGAGCGCCCCCGGCTCATAGCCGAACAGACGCTCGGCTTGGGGATTGGCACGCATGATACGTCCTTGCGCATCGACCGCGACCATGGCGTCAGGGGCAATATTGAATAGCTCACGAAACATGGCGGCTCTTCATGGTTGCCGGCTTCATCGACGCATCACTTGCGGAGCGAATAGGTAGCCACTACCACGTACGGACTTGATCAACTGCGGTCGCGAAGGGTCCATCTCGAGCTTGCGCCTGAGCCTGCCGACCTGCACATCGATCGATCGATCGAATGGCCCGGCATCGCGGCCATGCAGATGCCCCATGATCTGGTCGCGGGTAAGTACCCGGTCGGCATGCTCTGCAAGTACCTTGAGAAGATCGAACTCGCCGGTGGTCAGCGCCACCTCCTCCCCTTCCGGACCTGTCAGGGTACGACGCCGCAGGTCGAGGACGAAGCCAGAAAACATAATCGACGTACCCGCTGGCGTCGACGCTGGCTGCAGGGGCCTGATACGCCGCAATACGCTGCGAACACGGGCGAGTAATTCCCGCAGCTCGAACGGCTTGGTTACGTAATCGTCAGCCCCTAGTTCCAGGCCGACCACGCGGTCCACCGACTCGCCCCGGCCCGTCACCATAACGATGGCGCCATGCCATTGGGCACGAAGGTAGCGACACAGTTCGAGCCCGTCTTCGCGTGGCAGGCCAAGGTCCAGGAGCACGACATCGACCGTTTCCCTTCCCAGGACCTCTCGCATCGCCGCGCCATCGCTGGCTGCCGTGACGCGAAATCCGTTGTTACGGAAATAGCGTTGGATGAGGGCGACAATGTCGTCCTCATCCTCAACGACAAGGAGGTGGGGAAGCGGCGGTGCAACCTGGTCGGAAGGTTCCGGCAATGCCATGGGCGTAGGGCCGAACGAGGTGACGTTCAGTTTAACAAGAAGGCGCCAGGACTGCCCAGATCGAGGCGCGCCCTGGATATCGAGTTCGCCCGAGGAGACCATCGCGGGCCGGTGCTCGCGGTGCGTTAAGCCTTAATTCCTGGAGTGGCCATTGCCGGGCACCAGGCTTGACGTCAAGGTTCAATTAGCAAGCCACCCAAACTGCCATATCGACTTGGGCAAGAACATGTCTTGTTACCCCGCCGAAGATCGCCTCGCGCAAAGGTGAACGCCCGTAAGCACCCATCACCAACAGGCCAATATGGGCCTGGCGTACGGCCTTGACCAGGCGCTCGGCGGCGCCCTGGCCGTGCCCGCTGATGCGATGAAGGTCCACGGCGACGCCACGGTCTTTCAGGTATGCCATCGGGGTCATGACCGGAATGCCGGTTTCGTCGATATACGAGGTATCGGACCCGTCGAAAACGTGTACACGGCGAGCCATCTGGATCATGGGTAAGGCGCGCTTGAACGCACGGGTAGCCGGCGCACTACCGTCCCACGCAATCGCCACGGAAGTCAGATCCAGTGTCCCGGATGGATCAGGTGGAACGATCAGCCACGGCAGCTGGCTGCGATGCAGAGGGCCAGCCAACAGGCCTGGATCGGCCACGCTTTGCAGCACACTGCGGTCCGCAACGATCATGTCGTGCCATGGCGCCAACTCCTTCGCTGCTTCGTCGAGCGTTGCGCGCGGCAAGCACAAATGCGCCCGTTCAAGCGCCAGGCCGCGGGCCCAGGAGGTAAAGCTGAAAGTGCCCGCAGGCGCCCAGGGCATACGATCGGACTCCTCCAGGAGCCCTACAACGCTCGGTTCATGGCGCCGAACCATGGGGTTGCGCGCATCGAACATGCACACCGAAAGTGCAGCCTGATGATGGACCGCCAGTCCCCCGCCCACTTCCATGGCGGGTGTTGGACAGGCAGCGTGGTCCGACGCAAGTACCAGGATGTCGTGCAATGCGGACCGTGGCCAGCTTTCGGATGCCGGCGCGATACCAAGGGGGGCTTCGTCGTCGTAGGATTTCATGGACATGATCATGCGCTCGCTGAGTCCACCGCTTTCAACGCGGGGCGGCCCCCTGATGGGCGCGACGCGAAGGTAGCGCCTGGCCGGCTGACGAGGACGGGCACCGGTGAGCGCGCTACCAATCCATCGACGCAACGCGGATGGAAGATCTGCGCCAGGCTGTGATGATCATGGGCGCCCACCGCGATGAGATCGCAGTTGCACTCCCTTTGGGTATGCAGAATTGCCCGCACGGGGTTCGCATCGAAACACACCCTTGTTTCGCAGGGGACATGGGCGTGTTCGGCGATGTCCCGGACTGTCGCCACGTTCTGCTCGGCGCGCGCCACCAATGCCACATCTGGCATGACATCCGCGGCGGCCTGGGTCTTTGCGGCCAGATAAGGGCCGCGATAAGGCATGAGTGCGTACATCACCACGACACTGCCCTTACCTGCTTCAGCCAGACCCACCGCGATACGCGCTGCTCGAAGGGATTCCTCGCTGCCATCGGTTGCGATCAGAATGTTCTTGAACATGGGTATCTCCAGTCTTCAGTAGCTCTTGTTGTAAGCCACTTCGCAGGTCGGCTACTTGATACAGGTCAAGAACGGAAGTATTGATCACATCGGCGGTTGACTTTGGGCGCAACTTAAGCCGGCACGCTGGCTGCCAGCGCCACCACTGCCATGATGATCGTCGCTGCCCACCCACCCAAGCGCAGCCAGCCTCGCACCACGAAACGACCCATGAGTGCCCGGGTTGACGCCACGATCATGATTGCCACCATCAATGGTACCGCGAGCACGCCATTGAGGACGGCCGACCACACCAGGAAGCGCATGGGCGCAATTGGCAACGCCGTCAAAACGGCGCCAGCGCCGGTCGCCACCGCAATCACGGTATAGAACAGTGGTGCCTGGGAGGGCGTTGCCGCCAGGCTTGCCCGCCAATTGAAACACTCGGCTGCGCCGTACGCCGCCGATCCGGCCAGAACAGGAATGGCCAGCAGCCCTGTACCCACGATGCCCATCGCAAAAAGCAAACCGGAGGCGCGTCCGGCCAGCGGTGCCAGAGCCTGGGCAGCCTGATCGGCGGTCTGGATGTCAAAGATGCCGTGGGGGCGAAGCACCGCGGCCGCGGTGATCATGATGGCCAGGGCTACGATGTTGGACAGCGCCATGCCCACCCCGGTATCCAGTCCAATCTTGGACAGGGCAGCATCGGCGCCTTGCTCGTCGTCGCGCAGGGGCGGTTGCGCCTGGTCTGCGTCCTCCTCGACTTCCTCGGCCGATTGCCAGAAGAACAGGTAAGGACTGATCGTTGTGCCAAAGACAGCCAGGACCATCAGGCATTCATCCCGGGTGGGCCGTGTCCACGCCGCCAGGCCGCGAAGAACACCTGGCCAGTCCACTGGAATGATGAACACGGTGGCGACGTAGGTAAGCAACGAGAACGTCAGCAGTTTTAGCACCGGCGCGTAGCGATGAAAGGGGATGCACACTTCCAACGCTACCGACAGCAAGACGATACTGGCCACCCAGGCCAGCCCCACGCCGCCCAGGACGATCTGCAGCGTGGAGGCCATCGCGCTGATATCGGCGGCCAGATTGAACACGTTGGCACCCAGCAGCAACCCTACAAGGCCGATCAGCACGGGCCTTGGCAGCACAGCAGACATATTGAACGCCAGGCCGTGACCGGTCACACGACCGATCCTGGCGCATACGCTTTGGATGGCTACCATCAGGGGGATGGTAAACAGCATCGTCCACAACAGGTTGAAGCCGAAGCGCGCGCCAGCCTGTGAGTAGGTCGCAATCCCGCTGGGATCGTCGTCCGCTGCACCGGTGACCAGGCCCGCCCCAAGTTGCCGCGTCCACGGCGTGCGACGCAGGCGCGAGGGGGTTTGCGAGGGCGTAAGGGGTAGCAAGGGCCTGTCGATGTCCATGCCCAACAGCCTAGTGAGCCTTTTCAACGCCGCGCTTGATCCTGGTCAAGTGCGGTCGCAACGACCAGGGTGAGGATGGAACCGACCAACTCAAGGAGTGCTGTCATGCAACGACTGACGGGCAAGGTGGCGGTAATCACCGGCGGCGCCAAGGGCATCGGCGCGGCATGTGCAAAGCGGATGGTTGAGCACGGCGCCAGGGTATGCATCACCGATATCGACGAGGTCCACGGGCAAGCCCTGGCGAGCGCGCTTGGGCCGGCGGCATTGTATGTCCATGCCGATGTCACATCCGAAGCCAGTGCGGTGGATGTCATGACCAAGGCCACGGCCGCGTTTGGCGGCGTTGATGTGCTCGTGAACAATGCAGGCATTACCGGCGCCAACAAACCGACCGATGAGCTGACGGAAGCGGAGTGGGACCACGTCCAGGCGGTGAACGTCAAAGGCGTGTTTCTGTTCACCAAACACGTCATTGACCGCATGCGTGAACGGGGCGGTGGCAGCATCATCAACCTGTCTTCGATCTATGGTCTGATCAGCGCCCCTGACATCCCCGCTTACCATGCCTCCAAGGGCGCCGTGCGCGTGATGAGCAAAACCGATGCCCTGCTGTATGCCGATGACGGGATTCGGGTGAATTCGATCCATCCTGGCTTTATCTGGACTCCACTGGTCGAAGACTTCATCCGCCAGGGAACGGGAGACGAAGATGAAGAACGGAGGCTTCTGGATACGCGTCATCCACTAGGCCACATGGGCGATCCGGACGACATTGCCTGGGGAGTGGTCTATCTCGCCTCGGATGAAGCACGGTTCATTACCGGCAGCGAGCTGGTCATCGATGGCGGCTACACGTGCAGGTGACGACGATGATTGAACATATCCTTATTCCCACCGACGGATCGGCAGCCGCAAACGCTGGCGTCGAACAGGGCGTCGCCCTGGCGGCGCTCTTGGGTGCCCGGGTTACCTTTCTTGCCGTAGTGGAACCTCTGGCTGCGATAAACCTCTGGGCCGATCGCCTGGATCCCCACCTGACCACCCACATGTCCCATCGCGAGTTGCAGGCCGCCGCGTGGCTCAAACATGCCGAGTCCGTGGCGAACCAGGCAGGCGTGTGCCAGGCAGGGTGCCAAGCCAACAGCCGGCGTGTTGACCAGGCCATCTGTGCGGCTGCTCACCAGCATGGATGCGATCTGATCGTGATTGGCTCGGCCCACACGCCGGCCAAAGGGTTATTTACGCCGGTCAGCTGCGCCCGGCACCTCGCCGGTGAGGCGCCTGTGCCGGTCCTGATCGTCCACTGATTTGATCCACGTCAAGGGGCCTGTTCCGCAGCAGCGTAGAACATTCCCAAGGGTCAGGACGGTTCCGGCCAATCACACTGGGAGATGTTCATGCAGGTCTCAACCATTGACCGATCGCTCGATACTGCAATCGCTGGCGATCATTGGATCGAAGCCCTCCGCGACGGTAGCCATGTGCTGGTGCGCCCTCTTCGCGCCGACGACCGCGCGCGTGAAATCGAGTTCATCTACCGTCTGTCGCCCCAAGCGCAGCGGTTCCGCTTTCTGGGCGAGTTCCGCGATCCACCCGAGCACCTTGTCGACCAGCTGATGGCAGTAAACAGGGAGACAGATGTCGCCTTGTTGGCATTGGCCCACGATGATGGGGAACTGCGGGAAGTGGGCATCGCCCGCTACAGCGCCAGGGACCATCAACGCACCTGCGAATGTGCGGTCACCGTGGCCGACGATTGGCATGGCCGGGGACTGGGCTACATGTTGATGCGTCATCTGATCGATGTAGCCCGGCGCAACGGATTTCACCGGATGTTCTCCCTGGACTCCCACAACAACCAACCCATGCGCGAGTTGGCTGCGTCTCTTGGTTTCCGCCGCGAACAGGACCCGGGCGACCCCACGCTCGTTACCCACACGCTGGACTTCTGAGAGGTCACCATGAATCTATTCCCTCCTGCGCATCCCCTGCCTCCGAGCCCTGCCGCACAAGTCGTTCCAGCGTGGTCGGACCTCCTTGCGCTGGTTAGTTCGACCTCGCCGTGGAGCCCTGCCGCCTTGACGGCCGCAGCGCTGGCCCAATGCCACGGCAGCGCCCTCACCGGCTGCTATATCGAGCCTGAGCTCCGGGGTCTGATGGGAGCCGACACCGATCTTCCCGAGTTCACGTTGCTGCGCCAACACCCCAGCCAATCCGCCGAGAGCCTGGCGGGGCCGGAGTTTCGTGCGTTGGCCAGTCGCTATGGGATCGGTCGTTCACGCTGGGAAGTGGCTGCCACGGGTATCGCCCGAACACTGCGCCAGCTGGCACCCTGGCACGATTTGGTCGTGATGGAACGTGACCTGGTGGGCGAAGACGGCGTCGTGGAGGTACTGAGTGAAGCACTTTTGGCCTGCAAAGTTCCCTGCATCCTGCTGCCATCGGGCCCAGCGGCCTTCCGGGACTTCCCCCGGGTAGTGGTGGCCTGGGATGGCAGCATGGAAGCTACGCGCTCCCTTCATGCCGCCCTGCCCCTGCTTCGGTCAGCGACGAAGGTCGTCCTGCTCGATGGATTCGTGCACTCGTCGGACGAGGACAACGTGCCGAGCTTCGATCCGTGCGAGTACCTCTTCGAGCACGGCATCAGTGTGCAACATCAGGCCATCCATGTAGACGCTAGCGCGGCCGGCAACGCCATCTTCGAAGGTGCACGCCTGCATGAGGCGGACCTCGTCGTCATGGGGGCCTACGGGCATTCCACGCTGCGCGAACGCGTGTTGAGCGGCGCGACCCGCCACATGTTGCGCCACGCCGGCCTCCCGCTGTTCATGCTTCACTGATCCGGACCTGATCATGATTAACGATCTTTATGTCGCCTTCGGTGGCCTTGATAGCGATGAGGCGCTAGCAGACGCCACAGTCAAAGTGGCCCAAGCTGAATCAGCGCACGTGCGCGCCCAATACATGGTTCAGATGCCTAGCCCTGCCATGGATCCCTATGGCTTGCTGGCCAACCCTTCGGTCATCCAGCTCTATACCGATCTGCGAGCAGACAATGAGCGGTACGCCTCGACATTCCACGACCGGCTCCGCTCAGCCGGAGTTGCCGCATCGGTCGAAACTATCGACATATTCGCCGAAGCTCGCGCGAGCGTGGCGGGCCACGGCGCCCAGCTGGCGGACCTGGCCCTGGTGCCGGGCCGACCTGCAGACCCTTTTCAGGTGCCTTGCTGGCGCGATCTTGTCATTGGCGTGCTCATGCGCTCAGGCAGGCCGATGTTGATGGTGCCAACAGATAAGGAACTTCATTGGCCGCCGCAACGGATCTGCGTGGCTTGGAAACCCACGCGTGAAAGTTCCCGGGCTATCTACGATGCGATGCCACTGATGACCCGGGGCGCCACGATTCAGGTGCTGAGGGCTGGCACTCCTTCTACCCTGGCGAAAGAGTCAGTGGACCCTCTCCTGGCCTATCTGGCCCACCATGGAATCAAAGCTGAGTGTGTGGACCTGGACACCAGCGCCGCCGATGCGGGGCAGGTGATCGTGGAGCACGCTTTGAGTGTCCGCGCCGACCTGATCGTCGCTGGTGGTTACGGCCACTCCCGATTGCGCGAGTGGGTCCTGGGTGGCGTCAGCCATCAGCTCCTGGAAAACCCCGGCATCGCTGTACTGATGTCGCACTAGGAGAATGACGATGGCGATCGCACAGCTGAAACTCGCCTGCTTAGACATCCATGTGCGTGGCGACGATCATGCGGCGGCGATGGCGCGCGCCATGGCTCGTCACCATCATTGCCATGTCACCGTCCTGATGGTCAACTTGCCCTGGCGCGTGGCACTGATGCTCGAATCGGGTCGTCCCGTGATGGTCGTGCCCCGCAATGCCTCTCTCGATGCGTCGCTATCGCACGTGGCGGTAGCCTGGCGCTCCACACCCGAAGCCTCCCGGGCCCTGCATGACGCCCTGCCCCTCTTGGCTCCGGGCGCCACGATCGACCTGGTCACTGTCTGTGCAAGATGAGCAAGGCGATACCGCGCCCTTGGTCGAAGCACTGAAACGAAAACACTTTCATCCTCGCGTCATACCGCTCCTTCGGCGCGACGACAGTGTTGGCATGGCATTGATCCACCATGTCCGCACATCCGGTGCACAGTTCCTGGTCTGCGGTGCATACGGACATACGCGCACCCGGGAATGGGTCCTTGGCGGCGTGACCCGGGAGCTGCTCGTGCTAGGGGGTATTCCCGTGCTGTTTTCGCACTAAGTGGCTTTTATGCGCGCTCGATGGCGAACTTCCGCAGGTGCACTGTCCCGGCACGCACGGCCACATTGCCGGTTATGCACACTTCGTGACTCCAAGGCGGCGGCGCCGGAGGGTGAAATTGTGAGACTCTGTCCATAGTCTGCTTGACGGCCATCCGTCCCGAAGTTGACCCAGATCAAGGTCCAGGGGCAGAGTCGCGGCAACACTGACGCCTTCCGCTGCCAAGGATCGTCGTGTCCCAGCCTTCCAACCTGCGCTCGCTTGGCGCCACGCTGATCCTGCTGGTATTGGCCAAGATCGCCGTGCTGACGGCGATCTGGCTGATCGCCATCCATCCCTACCCTCGTCCTGATACACGCCCGGAGGCGGTCAACGCACACCTGGCGCCCTTACCTTCCGTTGAGAAAGGCCAACGCCCATGAGTATCGACCCGGATGTCGTCACCCTGTCGCGCCTTCAGTTTGCCATCACCGCGCTTTACCACTTCCTGTTCGTCCCACTGACCCTTGGCCTGGTGTGGATGCTTGCCATCATGGAGAGCGTCTATGTGATGACCGGGCGTGAGGTCTGGCAACGCATGGTGCAGTTCTGGGGCGTGCTGTTCGGCATCAATTTCGCCATGGGGGTGGCCACCGGCGTCACCATGGAGTTCCAGTTCGGCACCAATTGGGCCTACTACGCTCACTATGTGGGCGATGTGTTCGGTACGCCCCTGGCCATCGAGGGGCTCATGGCCTTCTTCCTGGAGGCCACGCTGATCGGCCTGTTCTATTTCGGCTGGAAGCGCATGTCCCGAGTCAAGCACCTGGCAACGACATGGTTCCTGGCCCTGGGCACCAACCTGTCGGCACTTTGGATCCTTGTTGCCAACGGCTGGATGCAGAACCCCGTGGGTTCGGCCTTCAATGCCCAGACGATGCGGATGGAAGTGACATCGTTTTCCGAAGTCTTCTTCAACCCTGTGGCCCAGGCCAAGTTCGTCCATACGGTGAGCGCCGGCTACGTGATGGGCTCGGTGTTCGTGCTGTCGATCAGCGCGTGGTACCTGCTGCGCGGGCGGAATGTTGATTTTGCCAAGCGGTCGATGACGGTGGCGGCGAGCTTTGGCCTGGCGGCTTCTTTGTCCGTGGTAGTGCTGGGCGATGAATCGGGCTATGCCATCTCGGAAAACCAGAAGATGAAGATGGCGGCCATCGAAGCCATGTGGGAAACGGAGCCTGCGCCTGCCTCGTTCACGTTGGTAGGTTTCCCCGACATCAAAAACCACAGGACGGATTACGCCTTAAGAATTCCCTGGGTGATGGGTCTGATCGGTACACGCTCGATCGACCAGCCTATCCCGGGGATCTTGAACCTGGTGGAGGACACCAAGGGCAAGATCAGCAACGGCATCCTTGCCTACGACGCCATGCTTACCTTGCGCAGGGACAACGCCAACGCGGAGGCCCGCGCCACCCTGGCGGCCCACGACAAGGACATGGGCTACGCGCTTCTGCTCAAGCGCTTCATTGCCGACCCACGCCAGGCGACGCCTGCCGATATCCAGCGGGCGGCCGACAGCACCATTCCCAATGTGCCGGTGTTGTTCTGGTCGTTCCGGGTCATGGTGGCTTGCGGCTTCTATTTCATTGCGCTGTTTGCCGGTTCGTTCTGGTTGGCGAGCAAACGCCGCCTGGACAAGCATCGCTGGTACCTGAGGCTTGCCTTGTGGAGTTTGCCGCTTCCATGGGTAGCGGCGGAGCTTGGCTGGATCGTGGCCGAGTACGGCAGGCAGCCTTGGGCGATCGAGGGGGTATTGCCCACGGCACTGGGTGTGTCATCGGTGACCGCGGGGCAAGTATGGGTGTCCCTGGGCGGCTTCGTACTGTTCTACACGGCCCTGGCCATCGTCGACGGCGTGCTGATGGTGCGCTACGCCAAACGGGGGCCCGATGGCCTGGGTATCTGGCCGAAGCAGCCAGATGCTCTTCCGATCACGTCTACCGCGGCTTGAGGAGACCATCGTGACCTACGATACGTTGCGGATCATCTGGTGGCTGCTCCTGGGTGTTCTTTTCATTGCCTTCGCCATCATGGATGGCTTCGACTTCGGCATCGCAGCTCTTTTGCGGGTGCTGGGGCGCACCGAGCACGAGCGGCGCGTGCTGCTGGAGACGATCGAACCCACCTGGGAAGGCAACCAGGTATGGTTCGTGCTGGCGGGAGGCGCTTCTTTCGCCGCGTGGCCGATGCTGTATGCGGTGTCCTTCTCCGGCATGTACTACGCCATCCTGCTGGTGTTGCTTGCCTTCATCCTGCGGCCGGTGGGCTTCAACTTTCGCGGCAAGGTGATCCATCCCCGCTGGCGTGATCTTTGGGACTACGTCCTGGTGGGATCGGGCGTGGTGGTGATGCTGGTATCGGGCGTGGCCTTCGGCAACCTGTTCCTGGGCGTGCCCTTCCGCTTCGACGAAGATCTTCGAATGACATGGGAGGGCAACCTGTGGGGCCTGTTCCATCCATTCGCCTTGATGACCGGTGGCGTATCGCTGGCGATGCTGCTGGCCCACGGGGCAAGCTGGGCGGCATACCGCGCCGACACCCAGATCGCCACTCGCGCCGCGCGCCTGGCCCAGGGCTTCGCCGCAGCCTTCATTGTCTTGTACGCGCTTGCGGGCCTGGTACTTGCCACTCATGTCACGGCCCTGACGGTGACGTCTCCCGCCAGTGCGCAGGGGCCCTCCAATCCGCTGTTCAAGGTGGTCGGTGTCGGCGGCTCATGGTTGGCGAATTTCTCCACCCATCCGATGTTCTGGCTGGCGCCCATCCTGGGCATGGCGGGTGCCATGGGTGTGATTGCCACCGTCCGCAAGCACGGCCTGACCGCCTTCGTCGCCAGCAGCGGCATGGTGGCAGGCACTATCCTGTCAGCCGGATTCGCCCTCTTTCCGTTCCTGCTGCCCTCGAGCCTTGATCCGCGGTCCAGCCTGACGGTCTATGACGCGTCGTCAAGCCGCAACACATTGGCCCTGATGCTGGGTGCCGTGGTGGTGTTCCTGCCCATCATCATTGCTTATACGAGCTGGGTTTATCGCGTGATGCGTGGGCGCGTCACCCTCGACCATGTTGCCCATTCGGGCGACCACTACTAAGGGAGTTCGGCCATGTGGTACTTCTCGTGGTTGCTCGGGCTGGGGCTGGCGTGCGCCTTTGCCATCATCAATGCCATGTGGTACGAGGTTCACTCGTTCGATGAGGCAGCCGCGGTCAGGAAGCCGGCGCCTGACGACGTGGCGTAGACCTTCCCCTGTTATCTTGGACGGTGAAACCGATGGAAGCGTCCTCTGGGAGGGTTACAACATGCGGATGGTTTGCCCATGAGTGTCACCAGCCCCGCCGAGCGCGAGGAGCTGAACCGGTTGTTGCAGCAGGCCGGCCGCAACGACCAAAAGGCGTTTGCCGAACTCTATAAGCGCACTTCATCCAAGCTGTTCGGCGTATGCCTGCGGATGCTGCGCGACCGCGGCGAGGCTGAGGAAGTACTGCAGGAAACCTACGCCACGGTATGGCGGCGAGCCGCCAGCTTCGATTCGGCCAAGGCCAGCGCGATCACCTGGCTGGTCACGCTTTCACGAAACAAGGCGATCGACCGTCTCCGCCAGCATCGCGAGGAAACGCTCGACGATCCCGCGAAACTGAACGAAACCGTCGACGACCAGCCCACGCCGGCGGCCGGGGCGGAAACCAGCCAGGAATACCGGCGGCTCCAGCAATGCCTGGAGGAACTGGAACCCCAACAGCAGAGTTCGGTGCGTGAAGCCTTTTTCACCGGAGCTACGTATAACGAATTGGCGGCGCGCTGCAAGGTGCCGCTGGGAACCATGAAAAGCTGGATCCGCCGCAGCTTGATGCAACTTCGTACGTGCCTGGACCAATGAATACGCCCCTCGAAGACGGCCAAAACTTGCGTTACGCCGAATACGTGCTGGGCGTGCTCGATGCCGACATGCGCGCCGAGGTGGCGCGTGAAGTGGCGGTTTCCGATGAAGCCGCTACCGCTGTAGCCCTGTGGCAGCGCCGCCTGCTGCCCCTGGCCGACACCATCGGCGAGGTCACCCCGGCCCCTTATGTTTGGGCACGCATCCAGGACGCACTGCAACTGGAGGCTCCGGCAAGGGTCACGCCGCGAACGGGCTTCTGGGACAACCTGCAGCTGTGGCGCTGGCTCGGCATCGGCGCCACCGCGGTGGCTGCCGCCCTGCTTGTGGTGGTATCGCTGCCACGCCCGACACCCGTGCCCGCGGTGGCCAATGCTGGCTACATGGCTTCGACCATCCAGCAGGACAACGGCTCGGCCGGCTGGACAGCCACCATGGATCTGGAACACGCCCGCATGGTGGTGGTGCCGGCAACACCCGTGGCCTTCGAGCAGGGTCGCGCCCCCGAGCTTTGGCTTATTCCCGCGGGGGGTAAACCTATCTCGGTGGGCATGATCGACCGCGAGAAGCCCACTACGCTGGCGCTTGATCCGGCCCTGTTGGCGCAACTGGGGCCCACGGCCGTACTTGCCGTGTCGGTCGAACCGATCGGCGGCTCGCCGACCGGTCAACCCACGGGTGCGGTGATCGGCAAGGGTGCGATTGGTGCCGCGCCGAATGCCGGAGACAAGGTGGCCCTGACCGGCCGCGGCCAAGCGGATCGAACCCGGGTCTAATCCACTTCGCCCGGATGGCCTGCATCCGGGCCGCCATTTGGACCGTATCTGTCTATGACCCGTAGACAGGTACGTTTCCATGGCACGTCCTCGACTGACCCTGATACCGCTGCCCGCCGGGGCGGAGCCGCCGGCTGCGCGTAGCTCCTGGCTGGTTCGCACCGTGCGCAACTGGTTCGATACCGGCGTGACGGTGGAGGTCGACGAGAGCCGTGAGGACCGGATCGACTGGCTGCGCGCCGCGCCCTTCGTGGCCATGCACCTGGCCTGCCTGGGGGTGATCTGGGTGGGAGTTTCGCCCATCGCGTTGATCGTGGCCGGGGCACTGTACGTCGTGCGCATGTTCGCGCTGACCGCGTTCTATCACCGCTATTTTTCGCACCGCACATTCCAGACCTCGCGTGCCGTGCAGTTCGCCTTCGCACTGATCGGTGCCTCCTGCGTGCAGCGCGGGCCCCTATGGTGGGCGGCGCATCACCGCCACCATCATCGCGTGACCGACACCGCGGACGATCCACATTCGCCGCATGTCCATGGCTTCCTCTGGAGCCATATCGGCTGGTTCCTGACGCCGAGAAATTTCCGCACCGACCTGTCGCGCGTGCCGGACCTGGCGAAATACCCGGAACTGCGCTGGCTCGATCGCTACGACATCGCCATCCCGGTGGTGCTGGCCACCCTCCTTTACGCCTTGGGCGTGCTTCTGCATCACACCGCGCCGGCGCTGGGCACCAGCGGCGGGCAGATGCTGACCTGGGGGTTTTTCGTCTCGACCATCGTGCTATTCCACGCCACCGTGACGATCAACTCGTTGGCCCACCGCTTCGGCAAGCGCCGTTTCGATACCAAGGACGACAGCCGCAACAACGTCTGGCTGGCGTTGCTCACCTTTGGCGAAGGCTGGCACAACAACCATCACTTCTTCCCCGGTTCCAGCCGGCAGGGTTTCCACTGGTGGGAAGTGGACCTCACCTGGTACGGATTGAAACTGATGTCGGCGCTTGGCCTGGTGCGCGGGTTGAAGCCGGTACCCGCCTGGGTGCTGACCCGGGCACGGGGCTGAGCCATGCGTATCGCCGTGGTCGGATCGGGTATCGCAGGGCTGGCATCGGCCTGGCTGCTGTCGCGACAGTATGAAATCACGCTGTTCGAGGCCGGCAGTTACTTCGGCGGTCACACGCATACCCATGACGTGGAGCAATTCGGCCGACGCTATCGCATCGACAGTGGCTTCATCGTCCACAACCCAAGCCATTATCCGCTGCTTAACCGGATGTTCGATCAGCTTGGCGTGGCATCGCAACCCACCACGATGAGCTTTTCCGTGCACAACCAGGCCAGCGGGCTGGAATACAACGCCACCACACTCGATACGCTGTTCTGCCAGCGACGCAACCTGTTCTCGCCACGCTTCATCGGCATGGTGCGTGACCTGATGCGGTTCTATCGCGAATCGCCTGCCCTGCTCGACCTACCGGGGGAAGGCCCGACCCTGGGTGACTATCTCCTTGAGCACGGCTACGGCGCGGCCTTCCGGGACGAGCACCTGGTACCGATGGCATCGGCGCTGTGGTCATCGCCGGCAACGCAGATCCTGGGCTTTCCAGCACGTTATTTGGTGCAGTTCATGGCCAACCACCAGATGCTCCAGATCAGCGACCGCCCGCAATGGCGCGTGGTGAAGGGTGGTTCATCCACTTACGTGCAAGCACTGCGCGAGCGTTGGCCGGTGCGCGAGCGCCTGCAATGTACGGTGCGCTCGATTCGTCGCCTCGCCGCAGGCGTGGAGATCACCAGCCCGGCCGGCATCGAACATTTCGACCACGTCGTGCTTGCCTGCCATGGCGACCAGGCGCTCGCCTTGCTGGAAGATGCCGATGACCGCGAGAGGTCCATCCTCGGCGCGATGCCCTACCAGGCCAACGACACCGTGCTGCACACCGATGCCAGCGTGCTGCCAAGGCGACGCAAGGCGTGGGCCGCGTGGAACGCATGGCTGCCACGGGACCCCGCCGAAGCCTGCACGGTGAGCTACTGCATGAACCTGCTGCAAGGCATCGATTCACCCGAACCCTTCGTGGTCACGCTCAACCGCACGGCAGCGATCGACCCCGCCAAGGTCCTGGCCCGCATGCCATACCACCACCCGGTCTACAGCCACGCTTCGGTATCAGCACAGGCGCGCAAAGCCGAGATCCAGGGTCAGCGCCACACCTGGTTTGCCGGCGCGTACTGGGGTTGGGGTTTCCATGAGGATGGCATGCGCAGCGCCGTCGAAGTCGCCACGTCACTGGGTGTGTGCTGGCCGCTGGGCGCGGCACTTGCCCCAGTGTCCGAAATACCCGTCGAAGGGATCGCTGCGTGAATACCGAGGCGACCGAACCCCTGGCAAGCGCGGTGTACGAAGGCGTGGTACGCCATCGTCGACTGGCACCGCACCCCCATGCCTTCGACTACAAGATGGCCCAGCTCTACCTGGACCTGGATGAAGTCGATCGCCTATTCGACCATCGATGGCTGTGGTCGAAGGACCAGGGCAACGTTGCGCAGTTCCGGCGTGGGGATTATCTCGGCCCGCTCGAGCTGCCGCTCGCCGAGGCTGTGCGTCAACGCGTCGAGCAAGCCACAGGCCACCGCCCGGTCGGGCCCATCCGCCTGTTGACCCACCTTCGCTACTTCGGACTGGTGTTCAACCCGGTCAGCTTCTACTACTGCTACGCCGAAGACGGGGTAACCCTGGTCTGCATCGTGGCCGAGATCACCAACACGCCGTGGAAGGAACGCCACGCCTACGTGCTGCCGATCGAAACCGCGCAGGTCCAGGGGTCGGCAATGCATTGGGCCTTCCCCAAAACCTTCCATGTCTCGCCCTTCATGCCGATGGCACGCCAGTACGACTGGAGCTTCACGACCCCAGGCGCTCAGCTTCGCGTGCACATGGACGTGCTACGCGAAGGAGAGCGCGAGTTCGATGCCACCTTGGTCCTGCAACGCAAGCCGCTGACCGGAACTTCCCTTGCCCGCGTGCTTTGGCGCTATCCGCTGATGACCGCGCAAGTGGTCGGCGCCATCCATTGGCAGGCCCTGCGGCTATGGCTCAAGCGCAACCCTGTCCACGATCACCCCGCCGTTTCCTGACATTCCATCGAGGTTTCCATGAACGATATTGCCAAGACGGCCGACTACGAAACCCCGAGGACCGGTATTTTCGACCGCTTCCTGCGCCGGCAGCTGCTCGGCCAGCTGGGCCAGCTGCGGCACGGAGGATTGCTGCTGGCTGACGATGGCGAGCAACTTCAATTCGGCGACGCCACTGCCGACCTGCAGGTCCGCATGGATATCCTCGACCCGGCTTTCTACCGGGCTGTCGCCACCCATGGCAGCGTCGGCGCCGGCGAGGCCTACATGGACGGCTTATGGCGCTGCGACAACCTGGTCGGCCTGGTTCAACTGCTGGTGCGCAACCGCGACATGATAGACGGCATGGAGAGCGGCCTGGCACGCCTCGGCGGCATGGCAATGCGTGGCTGGCACGCACTGCGCCGCAATACACGTGATGGCAGCCGGCGCAACATCGCGGCCCACTACGACCTTGGCAATGACTTCTTCAGCTTGTTCCTGTCCTCGGACCTCATGTATTCATCGGCGGTCTGGGCGGACGAATCCGATACGCTGGATGCCGCGTCGGCGCGCAAACTCGAACGCATCTGCCAGAAGCTCGATCTCAAACCCACCGACCGGGTGATCGAGATCGGTACCGGGTGGGGAGGTTTCGCGTTATACGCTGCCCAGCGCTACGGCTGCCATGTCACCACCACCACGATCTCTGTTGAGCAGCATGCGCTGGCCAGCGAACGCGTGGCGGCAGCGGGCCTTGGGGACCGCGTCAGCCTGCTGCTCAAGGATTACCGAGATCTCGAAGGCCGATACGACAAGCTCGTGTCGATCGAGATGGTCGAGGCCATCGGCGCGCCTTACCTGGACGTTTACTTCCAGAAGCTCGGCAACCTGCTGAAACCCGGCGGCCTGGCGCTCTTGCAGGCGATCACCATCGAGGACCACCGCTACGCGCAGGCGCTGGCGTCGGTGGACTTCATCAAGCGCCATGTGTTTCCCGGCAGCTTCATCCCGTCGATCAACGCACTTCTGGCAGCAAAGACCCGCGGCAGCGACCTGGCATTGACCCAGATGGAAGACTTTGGCCATTCCTATGCGCTGACCTTGAAGGCCTGGTGTGCGCGCTTCATGGCGCATCTGCCTCAGGTGCGCGCGCAGGGCTTCGATGAGCGCTTCATCCGCATGTGGGAGTTCTACCTGGCGTATTGCGAAGGTGGCTTCCGCGAACGCTCGATCGGCGTGGCGCATCTGCTGCTGGCCAAGCCGGGTAGCCGCGGGGTGGTGCCGGCATGAAATTCTGGGCCAGCCTCATCGGTTACCAGTTGGTCTGGTTTGCCGCCGTGATCGGCGCCGGGCACGGGTTGGCGTGGCCGGGGATCGTCGGCATGCTGCTTTATGCCGCGTGTCAGCTGGTGGCTGCACGTCACTACAAGGCCGATCTGTGCCTGATGGCGACAGCCATCGTGCTGGGGCTGGTGGTGGATGGTGGGTTGATCCGTTCGGGGCTGGCCAGCTATGCCGCACCATGGCCGTCTGCGGTGTGGGCGCCGGCCTGGATCCTGGCCTTGTGGGCCACGTTCGCGTTGACCTTCACGCAATCACTGCGCTGGCTGCAGACACGTCTGTGGGTGGCTGCCGTACTCGGCGCTGCCGGCGGCCCCTTGGCCTATCTAGGGGCGTCACACGGCTGGCAGGTGGTGAGTTTCGCCGATCCTGCATGGCGCGGCTTGTCGTGGCTGGGCGTGGGCTGGGCGCTGGCGACGCCGGCGTTGGCATGGCTGGCCAGGCGGTGGTCGATCGACAGGGTGCCGTCGCCTATTTCCGTGCAGGGGGATACACCATGAATCCGTGGATCGAGCTGGCCGTGCTTTGGCTGCTTGCGGCAACCATGATGACCCTGGGCTGGCTGTGGCAACGCTCGCACGCCAATGCCGGCATTGTCGATGCGCTTTGGGCCGGTGGCCTGGGCGGCAGCGCGGTGCTATTGGCCTTGCTCGGCGACGGCAGTCGGTTGCGGCGGGTGGTCCTGGCCATCCTTGGTGGCCTGTGGGGGCTGCGGCTTGCCCTGCATCTTTGGAAGCGGGTTCGCGGCGAACCGGAGGACGGCCGCTACCAGAACCTGCGTGCGCACTGGGATGGCAGCCAGCTGAAGTTCTTTGCTTTCTTCCAGTTCCAGGCCGCGCTGATCGTATTGTTTGCGCTGCCGTTCCTGGCGGCGGCCCTCAACCCGCGTGGGTTCGGTCCATGGTTGTTGGTGGGCATGGCGATCTGGTTGATCAGCGTGATCGGTGAATCGATCGCCGATCGGCAGCTGGCGCGTTTCCGGGCCGATCCTGCAAACCGTGGCCGCACCTGCCAGGACGGCCTTTGGCGTTATTCGCGTCACCCCAACTATTTCTTCGAATGGGTCCATTGGTTTGCGTATGTCTGTATCGCGATCGGCTCACCGATCGCGTGGCTGGCCTGGGCCGGCCCGGTGGTGATGTATGTCTTCCTGCGCTGGATCAGCGGCATCCCGTACACCGAGACGCAGGCGCTGCGCAGCCGCGGCGATGACTACCGCGCCTATCAACGAAGCACCTCCATGCTTATTCCCTGGTTTACGAAAAGGAGCTCGCCATGAACATCGCCGCCACGGCTTTCGACGAACAGCCGCGGGAGCATCCCGCCACCGGCCTGCTGGGCCTGGCCGAGCGTGGCCGATTTCCCGATGCGTTGCTGCGGCAAGGCATTCGCCGCCTTTGCGCGCAGCGTCTGCGCGAGGAAGCAGCCGGTGGCCTGGGTCAGCAGGCGGCGCGCTACGCCGACCGCATCGAGATGCTACGGCGTAGCCCCGTGGCGATCCACACCGATGCCGCCAACGCGCAACACTATGAACTGCCGCCGGCGTTCTTCGAGTTGTGCCTGGGCAAGCGTCTTAAATACTCCGGTTGCTATTACCCCCGCGGCGACGAATCGCTCGATCAGGCCGAAGAGGCCATGCTCGCCCTTTATGGCGACCGTGCGGAACTTGCCAATGGTCAGAAGATCCTTGAACTAGGCTGTGGCTGGGGTTCGCTTACGCTGTGGATGGCCGAACGGTATCCCGGCGCGAAGATCGTTGCCGTTTCCAACTCCAACCAGCAACGCCAGCATATTGAAGCGCAATGCCGCAGGCGCGGCCTGTCCAACGTGAGCGTGATCACCCAGGATGTCAACCAGCTTGAGATGGATGCCGCGCAGTTCGATCGCTGCGTCTCGATCGAAATGTTCGAGCACATGCGCAACTATGAGATTCTGATGGGTCGCATCGCCCACTGGCTGCGTCCGGGTGGCAAGCTCTTCGTGCACATCTTCGCCCACAAGACCTTGATGTATCCCTTCGAGACCGCCGGCGAAGACAACTGGATGGGCCGGCATTTCTTTACCGGCGGCCTGATGCCGGCATCGGATACCTTGCTGTGGTTCCAGGGCAGGCTGAAGATCGAACAGCGGTGGCATGTCGACGGCACGCACTACCAGCGCAGCGCCAATCATTGGCTGGCCAACCAGGACAGGAACAAGGATCAGGTGATGGCCACGCTCACCGAAGCCTACGGCAGCAAGGCCGCGGCACTATGGTTCCAGCGCTGGCGCATGTTCTGGATGTCCTGTGCCGAACTGTTCGGGTACGCCGATGGCCAGGAATGGCTGGTTGCGCACTACCGGTTCGTACGGCCCACTGGGGCGTCCGCATGAACTGGCTGAAGAAAGTCCTGACCACTTGCGGCCTGATCATCGTAAGCGCCTGCGTCAATGCCGGCGGCCTGCCGCCGATCAAGCCGGTCGCGCACGTCGACCTGCCCCGCTTCATGGGCGCATGGTATGTGATCGCCACCATCCCTACCCGCTTCGAGAAGAACGCCTATAACGCGGTCGAAACCTACACGATGCAGCCGGACGGCAACATCTACACCGCGTTCCGCTTCAACAATGGCTCGTATACCAGCCCCGTGAAGGCCATCCACTCCACCGCCTTCGTGAAAGCCGGCAGCGGCAACGCGGTATGGGGCGTGCAGGTGTTCTGGCCGGTCAAGGCGCAGTACATCGTGGCCTATCTCAAGGATGACTATAGCCAGGTCATCGTTGCTCGCGACGCCCGTGATTACATCTGGATCATGGCGCGCACGCCGAAGATCTCCCAGGCCGACTACGACGCACTGATGGAGCGCGTGAAGCAGCTCGGTTACCCGGTCAACGACGTACGCAAGGTTCCGCAGCAGTGGCCTGAAACGTAAACGGCCCTAGAAAGCCCCTGTCGTGTAAGCCTCCTCGTAGAAAACCGGACTCGACGACTCGACAAATGTCTGCAGGTGCTGGATGTGCTCCTTGAACTCCGCCCGCCGCAAAAGCTTTTCCTGCGCATCCTTCGACTCAAAGGTGCTGACCAGTACGGCGGACTGCCCATCGACACTCCTGTACATGCGGCCCCCGATAAGCCCACACGGCGGGAGTGCCGTGACGAACCGGTGCTGTGAATCGATGAATTGATCCATGTTTCCTGGTTTGATCGCCAGGTGGTTGATCACGGTCACGGGCTTCATTGCTTGACTCCTCGTTTGATGTCACTTCAGTGCGAAGTGGAACCCGCATCGGGCTCATGCAAAGAATCGTAGGATGACCTCTACCTCTTCACAAGTGATGATTCGTGACCTGTATACTCACCAATCATGAGGTTATCGCAGCTCGACCTGAACCTGCTCGTGGTACTGGAAACGGTGCTTGCCGAGCGCAGCGTGGCGAAAGCCGCACGCCGGCTTCACGTCACACCGTCTGCCGTCAGCAACTCGTTGGCGCGGCTGCGTGCCGCCCTTGACGATCCGCTGGTCGTCCGAAGCGGGAGGGGAATCGTCCCAACGCCACGTGCCGCAGCCCTGGCACCAGAGCTTCAACGCATCCTGGAAGACCTTGGCCGGGCGATCCAGGGAGAAGCCCCGGATCCGTCGTCCACCACACGAACGTTCACCCTGGCGATCGCGGACGCTGGTCAACTCGTGCAGGGTCCGCGCCTGGCGTCTGATTTCACCAGAAGAATGCCGTTGGCACGCCTGCAGGTGGTCGGGATCGACACCTTCTTGTCGTCCGGCGGCCTCTCAGGGACAGAGATTGATCTGGCGATCGCGGCGCTCGACGACAACACGCCAGGCATCAAGACGAAGGCACTCTACAAGGAGCGCGCGACGCTGGTTGCACGCCTCGGGCATCCCCTCGCTGGCACTTCCATCTCCAAGCGATTGCTTGGCGAACTACGCCACGTCGATGTCCAGGTTGCGCCAGGCCGCGGCTACCGCGGCTTGGCGTCCGCCTATGCCCAACGGGGCATCGATCGTGATGTGGCACTGATCGTGCCTAGCTTTACCGCCGCGGCCGCCATCGTTGGTGAAACAGACTTCGTCGCCACACTACCTGAAAGGTTCGTTGCACGCTTCGGTAAAGCCTTCGGCATTTCGAAGCTCGCTGTCTCGGCGCCGCCATTGAGCATTGCCATCAAGCTCGCGTGGCACGAGCGTACGGAGCATGACCCGCTGATGCGGGTCTTCCGTGAAATCGTCGAGGCCGCAGTGCAGCCGGCCCTGCACATCTCGCGGACCTCAGGTTCACGGCGCTCATGAAACCCTGCAACTCAATATGAGCGCAACGTCCATGCCCAACCAACCGGTGGCCGAACTCGACCTCGAGCGCTATCTAGGACAATGGCACGAGATTGCGCACTTGCCGATGTTCTTCCAGCGCAAATGCAAGGACCGCATTACAGCCACCTATGGCCGCCTGGCGAGCGGACAGATCCGCGTGGTCAATGCCTGCCGCAGGCACGATGGCAAGGAGGAGTCAGCCGAGGGAGTGGCGCGGGCCGCCAGCAGCGGGATAGCTGGAGCGCTGAAGGTGCGCTTCGCTCCAGCCTGGTTGGCTTGGTTGCCTTGGGTCTGGGCGGATTACTGGGTGTTGGAGGTCGACCCGGATTACCAGTGGGCTGTGGTGGGCAGCCCGTCCCAAAAGTATCTATGGGTTCTTTCCCGTGCGCCGACGATGTCGAAGGGCCTGTTTGGAACCATCCGCGAACGCGCCTCCCAGCGAGGCTACCCCGTACATAAGCTGGTGATGGCTGCGCCTCTCGACTGAGCGGCTCAGCCATGCTGTTTCGTTTCAGGGCTTGTCGATGTGTACGGCGCCCGACGAAGCCGGCGAAGCGGGCATCGCTTCGCTGGTGTACTTGTACACGTCAGATCCAATGGCGAAGGCGACAAAGTGCTGATGGCCATCAGGCAAGATACGGAACTTGTTCACGTAGCGGCTGATGTCCATCGGCTCCCAGTGCGCGCCGCCATCATGGGTTTCGAAGCCGCCTTTGTTGGTACCGATCCAGCCAACATCGGCATTGGCGAAGCCCGCGCCGAATTCCATCACTTCCTTGTCGTCCACCAGGGGAATTTCCTTCCAGGTTTTTCCGCCGTCCGTCGTCTTGATCACCAAGCGCTGCGTTACCTTGGGGTTGGTGTCGTAGTTTTGAAGGGTGGCGTAGCCCACGAGACGAGAGCCGAAGAAGCCCTTCCAGATGAGTTCCGACCCACGTGACGACTCGTACACCCGCTTCCAATGCGTTCCGCCATCCTCCGTAGCCACGATCACGCCATGCGACTTGTCCGTGTCCGCATCCGTGCCGCCAAAGATGAAACCATGCTTGGCGTCGAAGAACTTGACGTCCGTGACCATGGAAAGCCATGGCGTCATGTCGATGTTCTTCCATGTCTTGCCGCCGTCGACCGAGCGCAGCAGGCGCGCCGGTCCTCCCACGCGTCCGGCGGCGTCGATAATCGTCCTGGAGGGATCATGGCCTTCGTGCAATACGTCGATGGCGCAAATGCCTTTCACCGGTGCACCGGGAAGATTGGCCACGGCTTTCCAATGATCGCCGCCGTCGTGCGTCTCATATAGTGGCGTGCCATCGGTAACGCCGGGGAAATAGTCGGTGCCGATATTGCCGGCGATCCCGTTTTGCGAGTCCACCATGCCGATGGCCCGAAAATAGGTGCCGGGCTGCTTGAGCACGTTCTGCCAGGTTTTTCCGCCGTCGGCGCTACGGAAGATGTTGCCCTTGCCGTTGACGTAGAACCCGAGGTTTTCGTTGACGAAATAAATGTCGTCCTGCTTTCCCTTATAAGGCTCCGCCGACAACTTCTGCCAATGGCTTCCCGGGGCCGGCGACAGCATCGCGTCGGCGGCCATGGCCTGGTTTCCGGCGATCAGAAGCGCACTCGCCAGCGCGGCGCGGCGAAGATCATGAAGCATGGGAAGCTTCCTTGTGCGTGGCGGCCGGCGACAATGCCTGTTCAACAAGCTGGCGCACCTGCTGCCACGGCGTCGGCCCCTGGTGCATGGCGTACACAGTCTTGACGTCCAGATGCTCGCGCGTCACCGCCTGCGAAACCTCAACCATCAACTCCGGATCGTAGAGCGTGTTATCGGCGTTTAAGACCAGCGTGTCGCTGGCGTAAAGCAGCTTCTGCTGCGGGAAGTACACCATGTACTGCCGTTCCGTGGCCGCTCCGCGCAGCGGATACACCACCACCTGATTGGCACCCTGGCCTATCGCCAGGCGGCCAGCCACCACGGTCCACTGGGGTGACTTGGGATGGGACTGCAGGTCATCGGGTTTGAGGCTATGCGGTGAACTGACCAAGCGATCGAGCAACGGCTTGTTCAGATCGAGGATGTACGCGGGCACGCCCTCGGCGACGGCCTGTCTTACGCCCGCCATATGCGGCCATGAGTCGGACGTGCTCAGGACGCCCTTGATCGGTACGCCCGGATATTCGCTGCGCACCTTGTCCAGGATGCCATGGACGTAGCTGCTGGAAATGGGCGCCTCCAGGACGAGCACGCCGTCATCCTGCTTGATCAGCGTGGTGTTCCACGATCCCTGGAAAAGCTCGATGCCCGGCGCCAGTTCCACGCGCTTCTTGTCGCTGAATTCACGCTGCCAGCCCTTCGATTCCAGGCTCCTGGCGGCCACCGCGGCGTCCATCGCAAACTGCGCCGGATCCGTGGCGCCGTTGAAGGCCGCGTTCAGGATCTGGGTAGAGGCGTACCAGGTACCGTTGCGCCAATCGATGCGATTGGTCGGGAACCTGACGCCCTGCACCACGTTCCAGTTGTCGAAGTAGATGCGCTGCTTGACATCGCCCCAGGCATACCAGAAATCGTTGAAGGCACGTGTGCGCTCAAGTGCATCCGGCAGGTGATTGTGCGCATTGAGCAACACGCTTACCTGCGTGCCGAGGTAGGTAAACTGCACCACGGCATGCGGCGTCGATCGCAGCCACTGTGATGGCGCATACTGCAGGTCCTGTGCGGCCAGGGCGTTCAGCAGAAGCCGCTCCGGCCCCAGGCCAAAGACGTCCTTCGCATCGTCAAGGTCGGCAAGGGAAACCGGTGACTGGCCCTGCTTGCCGCGATAGACGCCGCCTTGCGGCGTCGCGACCAGGGTAACGTCGATATCCGATCCATGGGGATCCGACTCTGGCCACGTCACGTGGGCGTCGCGTACTTCGCGCTGCTGGTCCAGGTCTACGCTCACCTTGTCGCGCTCGTAAGACGTGATGAACGGCTGTTGCCGGTACGACTGCTCGGACAGGACGGTGTGCCCGATGGTTTCATAGCTCTCGGTATGGATACCCCGAAGTCGTTGTTCTCCACCCATGGCGTCGATCGCTAGTTGCACGCAGGATTTTGCGGACAGGCCATCGCAGCCCGGATGCCCCGGGCCGCTCACTGCGTCGCCGTCGGAAGGCGTATCCGCTGCCATCGAAGGCGTCGCAAACGCCAAGGCGATGAGAACCGAAAGGGAGAGACAAGGCGCACTCCGCCTGAAGCGGTAAGTCATGGTGGAGCCTCAAGACACCCCTAAGACCGGGGCAAGCCCGCGCATGCTAGTGGTGTCGGCTCACTGCTTCCGCATGCGGAAAGTCACGCTAGGTGGAGTGTCTTTCGGCAGGGATGACCTGTCATCAGCTCAAGTGATCCTCGGCGTCATGGAAGGCGCGAATGGCGGACACCGCCAGGACCATGGCAGCATTCTTCGCGTCTGAAGCAGTGCAGTGGTGCGCGGTGCGACTGGTCAATTCGAGCCGTGGCTTGTCCAGTTGCTTGGGGCACACGTTCGACGTGGCGCACCAGCTCCCGTCAACCGGATCGATATACGCCTCGATGACGATGAGCATGCCTTCAAATGTGCGGACCAACGACATATCGACGGCCACCTGGCGTCTGGATTACCCATCAATATGTCGACTGCCTCACGTGGATCTTGACGATGATCCACTAAGCCGATTCGGCAGACGCTTCGCAAATCATGGGCTTATCCCCTCAATTGCCGTCCTCCGCGAGCAGGTCGCCAAGAACGTCCAGCCTCCGCTCCCACGCCGTGCGATGTTCGGTGGCCCATTGCTCCACGGCCTTGAACCCAGCGCTCTCCAGGCGGCAGCTTCGAACACGGCCCACCTTGTCCGTGCGGACGAAGCCCGTTTCCTCCAACACCTGCAGGTGCTGGCCGATCGCGGTGATGGTGACGCCCAGTGGCTCGGCCAGCATGGAGACCGACTGCGGACCCAGCGACAGGCAATCCAGGATCGCCCGCCGCGTGGGATCGCCCAGCGCCTGGAAGACGCGATCGATGTCCAGGTTCATCCCTACTCCGCCAGGGCTTTGCCGAACAGGTCCAGCAGGTGTTCCCACCCGCCCTTGCGCATCTCAGGTCCATCGGCGCCTTCGAGAAAGACTGCCTGGTGGGTAAACGTCATCTTCGTTCCGCCGTCCGCTTTCGCCAGCTCCACGGTGATCAGGCTGCACGAGATGCGCCGGCCGGCCAGGGTCATGTTGGTCGCCAGCACGACGCGCTGGCCCGGCACGATGTCCTGGTAGACCCCTTCGTTGGCGAGGACCGAGCCAGGAAACGGCGTGCGCTCGTCCATCCGGTACCTGCTTCGCTCGATCCCACCCTCGCGGAAATCCATCTCCAAGCTCGCCTCGGCGGACGGTTCGCTACGCCCATACCACTGGCGTTTCTTTTGGGGGTCGGAAAGGAAGGCGAACACCCGTGCAACGGGAGCGGGGTAAGTACGTTCAAGCACGAACGTATCGTGGATGACGGCGGATTCGACCATGGATATCTCCAGCACACTAAGTGAAGTAGTAACTTCAGTATCCGGCAGGAGAAAATAATAGTCAAGTCCATACTTCGGTATTGGCCGCTTATCCAGCGTAAGGAAATGCGAATATGAGGGGACATAACGAAGGGGCGGACAATGGCAGCGTCGACACACGATTTGCAAAAGCATCGCTCCACACTGCTACCCACGGCAGCGGCAGGATTCTTCCTTTACTTTGTGGCGGCCCTTTTGCTGATGCATGCAATTCGGCCCGACTACACGATCGTCGATCACATGATCAGCGACTACGCAGTGGGAAGGTCTGGTTGGATCATGACCACTGCCTTTGTTTCGATTTCCCTGGGCTGCCTGGCGCTAGCGATCGGACTGTTTCTGGACGGGCCGGCATCATGGCTGGGCCGGATCGGCGCTGCGCTGCTGGTCGTTACGTTCGCGGGACTTATGGTTACGGCACTTTTTCCAACGGATCTGGAAACTGCTCCATCCACGCGAACGGGCGACATTCATACCTTAAGCTTTCTGGTGAATATCGTTAGCGTCCTGCTTTCGACGATTTGTCTTGGGTTGAGCTATGGCGTTAGCCCAAGTTGGCGTCGCCACAGGACCTCCGCGCTGGTGTTTGCAGGGCTTTTGATTGTCGCCTTCGTTGCCCAATACCTGACTCTGCACAGGGGCGCACCTTATGGGATAACCAACCGGCTGTTCGTTGCCGTTCTACTGGCATCGCTCATATCGAACAGCCTTTGGCTCAAGTCAGTGGTGACCAAGAAGCATGCGAATTAATCGAAACGGACATGCCACCATGCATGCGGTCTATCGCAAGGATGCCCTGCCCGGCCCGACGGGTCGCGCCTTTATCTCGCAGCTGCAGTTCTGACGGTTTGTCTGCATTCCGATATCTTCCATGGAAATTCGTTCGCACTTTTACGACCGTTACTATGGAACCTCACCACGCTGTCGGCCATCATCTCCCTCGTTGCCGGCAAACACCGGTGACCGGGTGTAAGAAGCCCGTTTATTAGGTTCGACTACCGCAGGGCTTTCCTGCGGTAGTCGGGTTCCTCCACCTTCATGGTGGGCGAGCCAGGCGGGCAAATGCCCAGCCGTTCCCTAATGCGGTCTTCTTACCCTGGCTCGCCCGCCACCCAACTTCCAGTGAAAAAGAATCGGGTGGCGAGCATCCATCGGGCCAGGCCGGGTGGATGAACGCATGGAACGCGTGGAAGTGTTTTTGGAGTATCGGTCGCCCCTCCCCCACCCGCGCGACCGGAGTCCACGGGATCCAGGGATGCCCGCATCGTTCATCCGCCCGATTCGTTACGCTCAGTCCAGCTTGTAGTCGAACGTCAGGAAAATTTCGCGACCGTTGTATTCACTGGCGGTCTGCCCTGTCGTAACGAACTCAAAGCCACCGGCGTAGTATGGAATCGAGCCGACCTTGTTGAAGATATTGGAGACGGTAAGCTTCAACTTGGTGTCCGGATTCATCTGCCAGCCCACTGAAGTGTTCCAGGTAATCCACACCGGCGTCCTGCCCTGGTACGTGGTGGAGTCACTGACGGTCACTGGATTGCCATCGAGTGTTACCTGACACACACCGGTACTAACCGCCTGGCCGCCATTGGGCACGGTCACCATGCCCGGCTGGATGCCATTGGGAAGCACTGTGCAGCCACCGTAGTTGGGAGCACGCATGCTGCCGTCGCGCACGCCGGAGATCGACACGTTCCAGTCACCCTTGTGCCAGGCGCCGATCCACGTGACCCTGCTCGCCACATTCTGATAGCGGGTGTTTTGCAACTCGTCCGAAGCCAGCACACGCTGCTTGTAAGAGAGGTTGTTGGTGTAGTTGATACTGGCGCTGAAATCACCACGGCTTGCGGTTTGCAGCTTGTAGTCCAACGAGGCATCCACGCCGCTCACGTAGAGCGAGGCCTCGTTGATCGGGCCCGAATGCACCGTGACGACCTGGCCGGCGGCATTGCGCTGAACCATCTGGGTCACCATGGCGCAATACGCCGAACCCTGCACGTGCGCGGTATAGGGCGACAAACCGGATGTGCCGTTTGGCTTGTAGCCGGTAAGGCAGCCAGCCTCGTCGTTCAGCACGGTGTTCTGGTCCAGGTACTGGATGGCGTTGTCCACGCCCATGTGCCAGTAGTCGGCAGACAGGGACAAGCCGTGCACGCCCGGAACCTGCCAGACGAAACCGTATGTCCAGGAGTGGCCGGTCTGTGGCAACAGCAGGCGGCTGCCATTGGTGTACAAGGTGTAGTACTGCGAGGTCGGCCGCTGCACCAGGTTGCACCACGTGTTGTTGCTCTGGCCAGCCTTGATCGCGTTGATGCACTGCAGGGGATCGATGTAATCGCCCACCGGCGAGGTGGAACCGGACAGGTAGATCGCCTGCATGTCCGGCGCCTTGAAGTTGGTGCCGTAGCTGCCGCGAAGCAGCAGGCCGTCATACGGACGGTACTCCAGGCCCGAGCCCCAGGTACGGGCGACGTCCGCGCTACTGGCATCGTTGTACTTGTCCAGGCGACCGGAGATGGTCCAGGTCACCGAATCGAGCAGCGGTACGCGGAATTCTGAGCCCACCGAATAACGCTGCCGGGTGCCGCCGCCGGTGAGGTAAGCCCCGAACGGATTCTGGAACGTGCTCGGGTCGAGCCCGCGCACGTCGGGAGACAGCTTGAAGCCGTTATGCGCAGCTTCAAACACCGCCGCCCAGCCCACCGACTCGTCCACCCACGGGAGCTTGAACAGGTCGCCATTGATGCGGAACTGTGCCTGGTCCAGCCAGGACGACGACGTGTTCTCGCCATTGACCGCAAACTGGCTGTATTGCTCCGGCGTGATCGGGTTCCACCACTGCTGCCAGTTCATGGCGTAAATGGGCAAGCCGTCGGCGGTGGTGCCCTGCTGCTTGCCGAGGAAGAAGTCGTTCATGCCCTGAGCGTTATACGCGGTGTAATCCTCGCGCACGATGTACTTCTGGCTATTGAGGTTCAAATCCCAGTTGAACTTGCCATCGAAAATGGTGCCGCGCAGGCCAGCCTGCAGGTTCCAGTTCTGCTCACGATCGTGGGTATTGGCCGAGGTACCCATTTCCTGTGCGGTCAGCTGGCGGATCGCCTGGTGGATCACCTGCCCAGTGCTCTGGTCGTAGAACTCTCCGGTGCCGAAGGCATTCAACTGCGTGTTGGAAATGCCCACCGTGTCGTACAGGGCGGCCGAGCCATAGAGCTGCAAGCCGTTGCTGAAATCGTACTCGCCGGCCAGGTAACCGTTGTTGCTGCGGCTGCCGGGGGTCAGCACCCAGTTCTGGAACAGGGCCGGCTGCGAACAGTAGTAACCATTGTCGGTCACGCCGCTGATCTGGGTACCGTTGGTGGTGACGGTATGCGACTGGCTCAACTGCGAATTGGTGAACTTCCCGCAGGTGCCTGCCGGCGGCGTGAGGTACTTGCCATCGCCGTTCATCGCCGACAGAGCGACGGCGCCGGCCGCGTCGTACTGGTAACCAAACATGCGGGCAGCAGGACCCCAGGCGCCATAGCCTGCGTCGGACACCGAATCCTGGTACGGACGATCCATGCCCCACAACGCTGTCCGGTTGGACTTTTCCAGGTTGTAGAGGATGTGCCAGTTATCGCCAGACTTGCCGCCGAAGAAGTTGATGTCGCCGTAGGCGCGGCCACCGCGCGTGGCGCCGCCACCGGTCACCTGCAGCTCGTCGCCCTGGTAGTTCTTCTTCAGGATGACGTTGACCACGCCGGCCACCGCGTCCGAACCGTAGATCGACGAGGCTCCTGAAGCAAGGATCTCGATATGGTCGATCATGCCGGTGGGAATATTGTTGTAGTTCTGGAAGTTGCTCTGCTTGCTCAAGGGCTGCGGGTAGTCCACCACGCGATGTCCGTCGATCATCAGCAGGCTGAAGCCAGGACCCAGGCCGCGCAGGTTGACCGAGCGCGCATTGACGGAGCTGGAACCCCAGGCGGCCGAATCCTGGATCTGTTGACCCACCTGCGGCAGTGAATCAAGGAATTCCCATAGGGTGGTGAAGCCTTGCTGCTTGATCTGCTCGCCGGTGATGCTGACGACGGGAGCGGGACCCTCCACTTCCACACGCGGGATCATCGACCCGGTGACCGTGACCCCTTTTAGCTCGACCGCCTTGTCCGGCTTGCCGGACGACGGCGCGCTCGACGATGCCTGCTCCGCGGCTGGCTGATCGCTGCCCGGCGCCGTCGGCAGTGCGAAAGCATGTGGAGTGACAAGCGCCAGTGCCAGAGAACTGGCGAGTACGGAGCGCCGCAAACAGACCTTATTCATGATTAACCCTCCCCGGGCCGCATTGATGTGTGACTGCTTTTTTGTATTGCTCTCGCGCCAGCCGCCGTGCCTGTCTCCCAACGAGGCCACGACCTACCGGGTCTACCTGACTGCATCGGGCAATGTTTCCCAGACTTTCGGATCTTCCGCACCCAGCACCCAGGCACAGAACCCTTGCAGGTCATACTTCTTCACTACGTCATAGCGATCGCGAAACGCGCGTGCATCGGGCAGGAATACCCACTCGCGCATCTGGTCGCGATAGAAGTAGAACCACGATTCATGCTCGACCGGATCCCACTGCATGGTGACGTTGAACTGCTTGGCCAATGGAAAGGATTCGTCGGCATCGATGTAGTCGGCCGAAATATTCGAGCTTTCCTTACCGTCCTCGCGCACCGGATTGCCGGTAAACCAGTGATAGCCGTAGAGGCCGATGCCCAGCGAAAGTTTTTCCTTGGGCACCACCTTGAGCGCGTACTCCAGGTTTTCCATCACCCATGGCATGCCGGCAACCGGGCCCGGGGTGGTCCACCGGGTGTGCTGGTCGTACGTCATCAGGCAGACCAGGTCGAGCACCTGGCCGAGGGCCTTGAGGTCGTACGCGCCACGCCAGTACTCCCACATCCATTTACCGAAAGGTCCCCGGCCCGCATAACCAGGCGCGTTGGGCACCACCGCCATCGAGAGTTTCAGGCCGTTCTTGTGCAACGCCTCGGCTGTTTGTCGGGTCAGCAGCGTCAAAGCGTCGCGATCGGTCCAGGCGATATTCTCGAAATCGAATTGGAACCCGACGAAGCCGTACCGCTTAGCCTGTACGATCATGCCGTCGATCATGGCCTTCTTGGCCTTTTCGCTGGCCATCAGGTCGTGGAACTTCTTTCGATCGCCGCCCGCCGAAATGATCGGCATGACCGGCAACCGATGCGCCTTGGCAAGATCCAGGACATACGTATTGGGCGCGCCGGAAACCAGGCCGTTTTCGTCGACGCCGAACCAGGTCGGAACGAGAAGGTCGATCTTGTCGATATGCGCTTCGAACGAGTTGATCGATTTCTGCGTTTCCATCATGTAGAAGAGCGCGCTTGGCGTTTTGGCAAGCACGCTCAATGGCGACATGCCCAGACACGCGATCAAGACCAATAGACGAAGCTTCATGGGGCTGCCTTGGGAGTGTTCGACGAGGACAGCGTGATGCGATAGACGTATGCATCCGTACCGGCGGGACGAGCGGGAAGACGAAGATGCAGTCCTTTCGCATCCTGGGAGAAGGGAACGACGCCTCCGCCTACCAGCTCGACGCGCGTCACCGCATCGGCTGGCTTGATTGAATGGATGGTCGTGGTAGCCGTCGCCGGCCAGCCCAACTCGATCGCGTACAGCTTGCCGTTGCCGGTGGTGAAGCGAAAATCCTGCGGTGTATAGGGCTTGGTCTTGACGTCCTGGAACGAACCGCCCACGACCTCGGTAGGGCCCTCACCATAAATGCGCCACGGCTTGCTGCCGTAGATGGCCTCACCATTGAGCTTCAGCCAGCGACCAATGCTTTTGAGCGTATCCTGCGCGGCCTGCGGGATCGTACCGTCCGCCCGCGGCCCGACGTTGAGCATCAAGTTCCCGTTCTTGCTGACCACATCGACTAGCAGATGAATGATGAACGTCGGCGACTTGTACGTGTCGTGATCGATATAGCCCCACGACTCGTTGCTGATGGATGTATCGGTCTGCCAATGGGTCGGATGGATACCCGATAGCTGACCGCGCTCGATATCGAGGGTGCCTGCACCTTCCGGGAAGTCGCCAAGCTTGTAGTTGACCACCACGCCGTCGCGCCTGGATCCTTCGTTGTAGTAATACGAAAGCAGGGTCGGCAAGGTGTTTCGAAAGGTCGGGTGACCGATCCACCAGTCGAAATAAATGATGTCAGGATGATAGTTGTCGATCAGCTCCGCGGTCCGCGCAAGCCAATCGTCCAGCCATGCCTGCGAAACGTAAGTCCAATCGGCTGCCAGGTTCTGGTCATCCTTGCTCAGGTGATCCACCGCCGGGCCATAAAGCTCGGCATTGCGTGGATCGTTCACGTCCGAGTCGAAGTGGCGGCCCCCATCGAAGAACCAGTCGTGCTCCGCGCGATGGGACGATACGCCGAAGCGCATGCCCTGCGCCCGCACCGCTTTCTCCAACTGCCCGATGACATCGCGGTGCGGGCCTTTCTTTACTGCGGTCCAATCCGACAGCGACGAGTCGTACATGGTAAACCCGTCATGGTGCTCGGCCACCGGCACGACATAGCGAGCCCCTGCATCGTGAAAAAGTTGTGCCCATGCAACGGGATCGAAGTGTTCGGCCTTGAACAAGGGGACTAGGTCCTTGTAGCCGAATGTCGATTGCGGGCCATAGGTCGCCACATGGTGGGCGAACTCCTTGGTCCCCTGCTGATACATGTTGCGTGAGTACCACTCACTGCCAAAAGCCGGCACGGAGTAGACGCCCCAATGGATGAAGATGCCGAACTTGGCATCGTCGTACCACGCCGGCGAACGGTAGTGCTGCAGCGATGTCCAGTCGCTTCGGAAAGGTCCTTCGCTGGCGCCTTTGCCCACACGATCGAGAATGATCTTTCGCTGCGGCGCGAACTTGGCGCTTGCCCGCTGCCACGCCGCATCCTGTGCCGTGGGGGACAATTTGTCGGCGGTCGGCGCGGTCGGCGACTGGGCCACGGCCGCTCCGCAGAGCAGCCAGTTCGCGATGAGGGAGGAGCGTACAAGGGCCCTCCGCAACGACGCGACGCCACGCGATCTCCCCGTCTCGCATTCACGATCGGGGCCTGCCCCACATTTTGCCGGCTGCTTGATCTGCATGAACCTTGGCCCCGATCCGACAACGTTGTCACTGTCCCTTATCCAGCGCCTTGAACGCTCTCCCTGTAGCCGTTCATTAGCGAACTTATAGTTCACTGGTGGCCGGCGACCACAATATGCTCCGGAAAATCAAGTATTTCAATGCTGCGCCGCAACGTAGGCCTGATCGCCACCAAACAGGTGTTCCACGGACCTTTCGGGCACCTTTCATCCGGGCCAGCGACTCTGGGGGTCTTTTTTTGTCCACAGGACAATTTTCGCAATGCCCCCTCCCCAGGCGAAGTTGCATCTCCATGATTCATCGGGAGAATGTGCAAATATGAACGTACAATTCATCAACGCACCTGACTTCCATGCCAAGAAATGACATGACTACCGAGTCCCCCAAGTACCGCGCTCCCGCTCTCGACAAGGGGCTGGATATCCTGGAACTGCTTGCAAAGGCGGTTACACCGCTGACGATCGCGGAAATATCCGAGGGCGTAGGACGCTCGCGCAGCGAAATCTTTCGCATGCTCCAGGTACTGGAAGATCGCGACTACATCAGCCGCCCCGGCGGAGAGGGTGCCTACTCGATCACTCCCCGTCTGTTTCGCCTCGGAATGGAGCAGCCTCCGGTCAAGAGCCTGGTCGAGACTGCGCTCCCGGTCATGCACAAACTCGCCGAAGAGGTCGAGCAGTCGTGCCATCTGGTAGTGCCTTCGAAGGAGCAGATCGTGGTGATCGCGCGCGTCGATCCTCCTGGCGAGATCGGCCTGGTGGTACGCGTCGGCCACCGCCGCCCCATGTCCCGCTCGGCATCAGGCCATGTCCTGCTGGCATGGCAGGACGATGAGACGCGCGAGCGCTGGTTCGAGACCATGCTTGCGCATGACCCGGACCTTCGCCGCCGACCCATCGAGACGGCTATTCGTGAAATTCGCCAGGCAGGGATTGCGACGATCCCCAGCCAGGTGGTCGACGGCGTTACCGATCTTTCCGCGCCAGTGATCGAGCATGATCGCGCCGTCTGCGCGATGACTATCCCGTTCATCGAGCGGCGCGGGTCGTCCGTCAACATGGCGACAGCCAGGCAATTGCTGATGAAAGCAGCGAACGGTGTCTCTCGCATGCTGGCGCATGACAAAGCGCAATAGGGACCCATTCACCACCGGAATTGGCGACTTTGGCACCCTCTTGCTTTTTCTGTAAAGTGAAATATGATGATCATCATATGGCAAAGACAGCTACTCGGTCCAAAGAAGCCACACACGAGCGCATCGTGGAAGTCGCTGCTCGGGCGATCCGCCGCAGCGGTTATGACGGCACCAGCGTGGCCGACATCATGAAAGAGGCCGGACTCACGCATGGCGGCTTTTATGCACACTTCTCTTCGCGTGAAGCCATGCTCGCGGAGGCTGCTGATCGCGCCGGCGCCGAGGCTGTCTCAGCATCGGAACACATTGCCTCTACCGCGCCACCGGAACAGGCGTGGCAGTGGATGCTGCATGCGTATCTGTCAGAAGAGCACGTGGAAAACCCGGAAGTTGGCTGTCCCGTAGCTGCTCTCGGTTCGGAGATGCCACGCCAGGCGCCGGAGGTGCGACGAGCAGCGACGCGCCGCATCAAGGAGATGATCGATGTCATCGCCCGTCAATCGCCTGATTGGGGCCAGCCTGCCGCCCATGAGCGCGCACTCGTCACCGCGGCCACGATGGTCGGCACGTTGATCATGGCGCGTGCCGTCGACGACCCCAAGCTTTCCAAAAAATTACTGGAATCTTCGCTCAAACAACTTGTCCCGCTTGGCGCCTGAGTACACAGGTACCGGCTTTTTTTTGCGCTTCAAATATGATGAGCATCATATTGAAGTTTCGACACCAACCGATCCCGCAACGACTCACTGAAGGGCATCCCATGAAACACAAGACATCCATCGCCCTCGTCACTGGCGCGTCCTCGGGCATTGGTAAAGCGACGGCAGAGCGGCTGGCCACGGCGGGCTACAAGGTCTACGGCACCAGCAGACGCGGATCGCTGGCGGGCCCGCATTCGGTTGCCATGTTGTCCCTTGACGTGACCCGTGACGAGTCAGTCGAAGCCGCGGTCAGGGAAGTGATTCGATTGGAAGGCCGCATCGACCTGCTGGTGAACAACGCTGGCTTTGGCGTCGCGCCGGCGGGAGCGGAAGAAAGCTCCCTCGAGCAGGCTCAGGCAATCTTCGACACGAACTTCTTCGGTATGGTCCGGATGACCCGTGCCGTCGTGCCTCATATGCGACGCCAGGGTGCTGGCCGGATCATCAACATCGGCTCGATATTTGGCTTCTTGCCAATGCCATACATGGCCCTTTACGTTGCAACCAAACACGCCGTCGAAGGTTATTCGGAATCCCTGGACCATGAGTTGCGCACCAGGGGCATCAGGGTCTCGGTGATCGAGCCGGCCAACACAAGCACGCAGTTCGACGCAAATGCACTGGAACCCGATTCTCAGCTCGAGGAATACCGGGAGATCCGCGCAGCTCTGGTCAAGAAGATGAAAGAGCTTGTCGAGGGTGGAGACAACCCTGACGTTGTCGCCGATGCCGTGCTTCGAGCTGCCCTCGCCGGCAACCCGAAGCTCCGGTACACCGCCGGTGGGCGCGCCCGTGGCCTGCAGTTCCTTCGCAGGTTTGCGCCAGCCCGCCTGGTGGATGCCGGAATCCGAAGGGACCTGCAGCTCGATGCACTGCAGGCAGGGAGAACATCATGAAAGCATTCATCATTGATCGGTACAGCAAGAAGGAACCGATGCGGGTCGACAATATTCCGCGGCCCGAGGTCCGGGACAGCGAGGTATTGATCGAGGTTCATGCCGCCGGCCTGAACCTGCTTGATTCCAAGATCAAGAGCGGGGAATTCAAGCTGATCCTGCCTTACCAGCTCCCGCTTGTGCTGGGCCATGACGTGGCCGGCATCGTGGTCAAAGTGGGATCGCAGGTTCAGCAGTTCAAAGTGGGCGACGAAGTTTATTCGCGGCCGCCCGATCACCGCATCGGTACGTTCGCGGAGTTCATTGCCGTGAATGAAAACGATGTCGCGCCCAAACCCGCGAACATCACCATGGAAGAGGCAGCATCGCTTCCGCTGGTTGGCTTGACGGCCTGGCAGGCATTGGTTGAAAGGGCACGCCTGAAAAAGGGAGCGAAGGTTTTCATCCAGGCGGGATCAGGCGGCGTTGGCACGTTTGCCATTCAGTTAGCCAAACATATCGGGGCGACTGTAGCCACCACCACAAGCCATGCCAACGCCGATCTGGTAAAGAGCCTCGGCGCGGACGTTGCCATCGACTACAAGAAAGATGATTTCGAGAAAGTACTGCTGGACTACGATGTAGTCCTGCACAGCCAGAACGCAGCGGCGCTGGAAAAATCCCTCCACGTACTGAAGCCGGGTGGGACGGTTGTTTCGATTTCCGGGCCGCCCGATCCGATCTTCGCACAAGGGATTGGAGCCTCGTGGCTCATCAGGTTCATCATCCGCCTGCTGAGCTCCAGCGTCAGAAGGAAGGCGGCCCATCGCGGCCTGAACTATTCGTTTCTATTCATGCGCGCCAACGGGCTCCAGTTGCGCGAGATCACCCGGTTGATCGAAGCTGGCGCTATCCGCCCTGTGATCGATCGCATCTTTCCATTCGAGTCGACCAACGAGGCCCTGGCTTACGTCGAATCAGGCCGTGCAAAGGGCAAGGTCGTCGTCAAGATCAGATGAGGACCGCCCTGCTCCAGGCGCCAATGCAATTGTCTAACAGCGCCGACACCGCCTAGGATCGCCACATGTCGCGACCCGCCCCCAGCTTGCTTGCCCGTCTGCGCCGCCATCGCGGTCTGTGGATGTTGGCGATGGCGGTGCTGATGATCAAACTCGCGGCCGGCACGCTCTGCCTGGCCGATACCCCGAATGGGCGTGTCTCCAGCCCGCCAGCAGCGGTAGCGACGGCCCAGCTGCCAGCAGACATCACGGCTTCTGCCGTCAACGACGATGGCGGCACCTGCCTGCTGGGCGAACCTGGCGGATGCCACTGCACGTGTGCGCATTCGGTGACGCTGCCCACCGCGACGGTGCTGATGGTGTCCGCATTGCACCCGCATTTCGATGCGCCTGCCCTTTCGTCGGGTTTCACGCCAGCCGTGACCGGCTCCCTGTTGAGGCCACCGATCGCCTGACCTTCGCTGCCTTGCACCGCCCGTTTTGCGGGCGGGCGATTCGTGATGGTTTTCAGGAGATCGTTCCATGTCCGTTTTCCGTGCGGTGCCCTTGGGCGCCGTCTGTTGGCTGTTTGCGGTTGTTGCCAGCGCCGCACCCGTTGCCACCTCGCCGCTGCAAAGCGCCGTGCGCGCAGTATGGGAATTCAGCCCCGAAGTGCAGGCCACCCGGGCCGATCTGGAGGCGGCCCGCGCCCGTGCGCGCGCTGCGGCGCAGCCGCTCTACAACCCCCAATTGTCCCTCGACGCCGAGAACGCAGACGTCAATCGACGCACCGCGGGACTTAGTCTTGCGCTGGATATCTCCGGCAAGCGCCAGGCGCGAACAGAGGAAGGCCAGGCAGCACTGCATGCCAGCGAAGCCACCTACGCACTGGCCCGCCGGGATATCGCCACCCGCTGGCTCAAAGCCTGGTCCATGGCCGCACTGGCCACGCAGCGAAGCGAGCTCGGCCGCCACCGGCTGGAGCTCATGCAACGCTTCGATGCCTTGGCAGGGCAACGCCTCAAGGTTGGCGACATCAGCAGTCCCGAGCGCGACCTGGCAGGCCTGGCCCTGGGTGAAGCGCAGATCCAGCAGGCTTCCCTGATCGGAAACGAGGCGGCCGCTCGCGCGGCCTTGCTCGCCATCAACGGCGAAGCGGCCACGGCGGCACCCACCTTGCCGCAAAGACTGCCACCGCCCTCGGATACCGTTGTACCCCTGCCGGCAGACGAACGTCCGGAGCTGATGAAAGCACGGGCCGAGCAGGCGCGCGCCGAGGCGGGTATCGACGTCGCTCGTCGCGCGCGCAGGCCCGATCCCACGGTGAGCTTGACCGGCGGCCAGGTGCGCAACGGCCCCGTCAGCGATCGCGTGATCGGCCTTAGCGTGTCGATTCCCTTGCCCGTGCTCAACACCGGCCGCGCCGAAGTGGACGCGGCGCAGGCCGAGGCCGATGCCTCGGCGGCGAATGTGCGTTCGCGCCAGCTGATGACGCAGGCCAGCGTGCTGGAAGCCCAGGCCCGTTACGACGCGCTGCTTGCAGCCGCCAACGCCTTCCGCATGGGCCGGGCCGCGGCTTTCGAAGATCGCACCACCTTGCTGGAGAAGCTTTGGCGCGCCGGCGAAATCGGTACTTCGGATTATCTGGTCCAGCTCAAGCAGAGCCTGGACACCGCCCTGTCCGGCCTCGAGCTGGAAAGCCAGGCCTGGCAGGCCTGGTTCGACTACCTCTCCGCCATCGGTCGTCTCAACGACTGGATCGAAGGCCGCACCAAGGATGTTTCGCCATGACTCGTCTTCTTCTGATCCGCACCCTGCTGGGCGTCGCGCTGGCCATCGTCCTGCCCACGCCGCTGATGGCGCAGGAGTCCAAGGAAGCTACCGGTAACCCGCTCGCGCTGGATACCGCGGCCATCAAGGAAGCTGGCATCGTGGTCGACAAGGCCGTGCCGCGCGCGCTCACCGACGAACTTAAAGCCCCGGGTGAAGTGAAGGCCAATGCGTATTCCACCGTGCTGGTCTCGCCGCGTATCGAAGCCATGGTGCTCGAACGCAAGGCCAGGCTCGGCGATATCGTCAAGGCTGGCCAACCCTTGGTAGTGCTCTCCAGTGTGCAGGTGGCCAAGACGCAAGGCGCGTACATCATCGCCGAACAGGATTGGCGGCGCGTGTCGTCACTTGGCCCCGAGGCGGTCTCCGGTCGTCGCTACACGGAAGTGAAAGTGCAGCGCGATCAGGCGCGCGCCAAGTTGCGCGCCTATGGCCTGTCTGATGCACAGATCCAGGGCTTGCTGCGATCCGGTTCCGCGCATGCGGATGGCAGTTTCGAGCTCCTGGCCCAGGCCGGTGGACGGATAACGACCGATGAGTTCATGGTGGGCGAACGCATCGAGCCCGGCCGCACGCTGTTTACCCTGGTCAAGGAAAACACCGTATGGGTGGAGGCCCAGTTGCCGCCGGCGGACGCAGAGCGCGTGAAACCCGGTGGCGCGGCGCGCATCCTGGTCCACGACACCACGTTGCCCGGCAAGGTGGTGCAGCGGTCGCACCAGATCAACGAGAAGACCCGCACGGTGCCAGTGCGGATCGAAGTCGACAACCGCCAGGACCTGTTGCACCAGGGCGAACTGGTGGAGGTGCGCCTGGCCGTGGGCACGCCGGCGCCCACGCTCGCCGTGCCGGCCGAAGCCGTCGTGCTGCTGCAGAACCAGACCACCGTGTTCGTCGCCAGGGGCAACGGCCGGTTTGAGCCGGTGTCCGTGATGGTGGGCGACAGCCGCGATGGTTGGGTCGAGGTCAAGCAAGGCATGGCTTCAGGGACAGCCTATGTACGCAAGGGCGCCTTTGCGCTCAAGGCACGGTTGCTGCGTTCGCAGCTGGGAGAAGAATGATGCTGGAGCGATTGGTTGAGCTCTCCTTGCGCTATAAGGTGCTGGTGCTGATCGTGTTTGTGGTGATTGGCTTTCTGGGCTTCCAGGCGGTGCGGCAACTGCCGATCGATGCGTTTCCCGACGTGACCCCGGTCCAGGTCAACGTCTACACCGAAGCCGCAGGGCTAGCGGCGGAGGATGTCGAGCAGCTACTGAGTACGCCGGTGGAGTCGGCCCTGGCGGGCCTGCCCAAGGTGCAGGAGATCCGCTCGGTGAGCTTGTTCGGCTTGTCTTATGTGTCGGTGTATTTCGACGACAGCATGGACATCTATTTCGCGCGTCAGCTTGTCAACGAGCGTTTGCAACAAGTGGGTGATCGGCTCCCGGAGGGCTATGGCAAGCCGGAAATGGGGCCCAATACGTCGGGCCTGGGCCAGGTGTTCTGGTACACCGTGGAACGTGCCGACGATTCACTCAAGCAAGCCACCGGAAACACAGCGTCCAATGATATGGACCTGCGCGCGCTGCAGGACTGGACCATTCGGCTGATCCTGCGAACCGCCCCCGGCGTGGATGACATCACCTCGTGGGGCGGCCTGGAGAAGCAATACCAGGTGCGCATCGACCCGATGAAGCTGATTGCCCACGGCCTGGGCTTCAAGGAAGTGATCGAAGCACTACAGGCCAACAATGCCCAGGTCGGTGGCAACTTCGTCAATGTCGGGCGCGAGCAGTATCTGGTCCGCGGCCTGGGCCTGGTCAGGAACGCCACGGATCTTGGCAACATCGTGCTCAAGAGCGACAACGGCATCCCGGTCTACGTGCGTGACGTGGCCACCATTATCGAGGCCGGCGCCCCGCGCACCGGCGCGGTCACCCGTGACGGCAAGGAAGTGGTGATGGGCCAGGCACTGGCCCGCATCGGAGAGAACGCCAAGAGCGTGGTTGACGCGGTGCAGGCGAAACTCGCCACGGTCAAACAGGCGCTACCCGATGGCGTCATCGTCAAGCCTGTCTATGAACGCACTGACCTGGTCAACCAATCGATCAAAACGGCGGTGCGCGCGCTGATCGAAGGCTCGATCCTGGTCGCCATCGTGCTGTTCCTGTTTCTGGGCGAACTTCGCAGTGCGCTGGTCGTGGTGGTTACGCTGCCGCTGGCCATGCTGATCGCCTTCATCTGCATGGGCCAGGCGGGCCTGTCGGCCAACCTGATGTCGCTTGCGGGCCTGGCCATCGGCATCGGCATGATGGTGGACGGTTCGGTGGTGATGGTAGAGAACGCCTTCCGCATCATGGCCGAACGCAAGGCCCAAGGGCTCGCCGTCGATCGCACCTCGGCCGTACTGGCCGCGGCGCGCGAAGTGGCCAAGCCGATCACCTTTGCGATCATGATCATCATCGTCGTGTTCCTTCCGCTGTTCAGCCTGCAAGGGCTGGAAGGAAAAATGTTCAAGCCAATGGCCTTCAACATCAGCTTCGCCATGGCAGGTTCCCTGCTGCTGTCTCTCACGCTGATCCCGGTGCTGGCGGCCCTGGTGCTCAAGCCCAAGGAAGAGAAGGACACGCCACTGGTGGCCTTCCTCAAGCGACACTACGCAGCAGTGCTCGCCTGGTCGCTGGCCAGGCGGAGACTGGTGCTGGGGATCGCAGGCGGCGCGCTGCTTGGCAGCCTGGCCTTGTTCCCGTTCCTCGGCAAGGAATTCATGCCGAACCTGAAGGAAGGCGCGATCATGTGGCGCATCACTTCGATTCCGTCTGCATCGCTCGACGAATCGATTGATATCTCCAGGCAAGTGGCCGAGCGAATCAAGGCGAAGTTCCCGGAAGTTCAGACCACCCTGGCCATGATCGGCCGCGCCGAGAAAGGCGAAACCGCCGACGTGAACTATATGGAGGTCTATACGCCGCTCAAGCCCAGGGAGCAGTGGCGAAAGGGTGAAACGTTGGAATCCATCGAGGAAGCCATGCAGCAGGAGCTTACGGCGGCGCTACCCACGGCCGTGGTGAGCTACACCCAGCCCATCCAGATGCGCATCGAAGAGCTGATTTCCGGCGTGCGAGCCACCCTGGCGCTAAAAATCTACGGCGAAGACCTGGGGCAGCTCGACCGGCTGAGCAGCCAGATCAAGGACGTGCTTGCCGGGGTTCCCGGCGTAGCCGACCTGGCACTGGAGGCCAACATGGGCAAGCCGCAGATCCGCATCCAGATAGACCGTGATGCCCTGGCGCGCTATGGCCTCAACGCGGACGAGGTGCTCACTGTGGTCAAGAACGGCATCGGTGGCGAGCCGGTGACGACCCTGATCGATGGCGTGAAGCGCTTTGATATTGCCGTTCGGCTCGATGAAGGCAACAAGGACTCGTTGCAGGCGATCGAGCGCATTCCGATTCGGACGGCCAGTGGCGCCATCGTGCAACTGTCGCAGGTGGCCGAGGTCAGCGATGCCGAGGGTTACTCGTTCATCCGGCGCGAGCAATTGCAACGCTACGCGGTGATCCAGATGGATGTGCGAGGCCGCGACATCGACGGCTTTGTTAAAGAAGCCAACGCGGCCATTGCCCAAAAACTGAAGATGCCGACAGGCTACTACATCGAATGGGGCGGCGCTTTCGAGAACCAGCAACGTGCGCTCCAGCGGCTCTCGCTGATCGTGCCGGCGACGATCTTCTTTATCTTCGTGTTGCTGTACACGGCCTTCAACTCAGTGAAGTACGCCTGCTTGATCCTGGCCAATGTGCCATTCGCCACCATCGGCGGGATCGCCGCGCTGTCGATCACCGGCCAGTACCTGTCTGTGCCCTCTGCGATCGGATTCATTGCCGTGTTCGGCGTGGCCATGTTGAACGGCATCGTCCTGGTCAGCTTCTTGAACGAGCAGCGCGAGAAAGGATCGACTGTGAGGGAGGCGGTCCTGCGAGGCACGGCCTTGCGGTTACGGCCGGTACTGATGACGGCCAGCGTGGCGATCCTGGGACTTGTCCCGATGCTGCTCTCCAGCGGCGTCGGCGCGGAGACGCAACGCCCCCTGGCAACGGTGGTGGTCGGAGGCCTCATCACCTCCACGCTCCTGACCCTGATTCTCTTGCCGGTGCTTTATGACTGGATCGAACAACGCGCGGCCCGGCGCGCCACGGCGCCTTCGGCTTAGGCCACTAACGGCGTATGCACACCGGGCGAACGAAAATCCTGTTCCAGAGGCATCAGTGCCGTTTCATGGCCAGGGGAGGCCCGAAATGCAGTTGAGCGAAGAGAAAAGGTATCGGTTGCTGATCGACGCCATCGTGGATTACGCCATCTATATGCTTGATCCGGATGGCGTGGTCAGCAGTTGGAACAGTGGTGCGCAGCGCTCCAAGGGGTACACCGCCGAGGAAATCATCGGCAAGCATTTCTCTTCCTTCTATCTTGAAGAAGACCGGCTGGCCGGAAAGCCGGAGGAAGGTTTGCTGCGCGCCCGTACGGAGGGCCGGTTCGAGACGGAGGGCTGGCGTGTTCGCAAGGACGGTACCCGATATTGGGCCAGCGTAGTGATCGACCCAGTTTGGGGAGACGACGGAACCCTGGTGGGATATGCCAAGGTGACCCGTGACCTGACTACGCAGCAGAAGGACAAAGACCTGCTGAGGAAGAGCGAGGATCAATTCCGCATCCTGGTCCAGGGCGTTGCCGACTATGCCCTCTACATGCTCGACACCCAAGGCCTGGTATCAAGCTGGAACAGTGGTGCGCAACGCATCAAGGGTTTCACCGCCGATGAAATCATCGGGCGGCATTTTTCCACGTTCTATACCCCGGAGGAGCGGGCGAATCATGAACCCGAACGGGCCATGCGCATTTCATTGGAAACGGGCCGCTACGAAAGAGAAGGCTGGCGTATACGCAAGGACGGCAGCTCTTTTTGGGCCCATGTGATTCTTGATCGAATTCTCGATGACGAGGGTAAACACATTGGCTTCGCCAAGATTACCCGGGACATCACCGACAAGCGCAATGCCGACCAGGCGCTGGCTGAAGCTCGCGAAGCGCTTTTCCAGTCTCAAAAACTCGAAGCCGTGGGCCAGTTGACCGGGGGTGTGGCGCATGACTTCAACAACCTTCTCATGGCCATCCTGTCGAGCCTGGAACTGCTCGACAGCCATTGCCGCGATGATCCGCGAGCGCTGAGCCTTCTGGCGAACGCCACGGCCGGTGCGCAACGTGGCGCCGCCCTGACCCAACGGATGCTTGCATTCGCACGCAAACAGGAACTCAAGCCCACTCGCGTGGACGTCAGGGAACTGGTCCGGGACATCAGCGACTTGCTGCAACGTTCCGCAGGTCCCACGGTGACCATCGATACGCTCTTTCCCCTGCACATCAACGATGTCCTGGTGGACGGCAACCAACTGGAACTGGCGCTTCTGAACCTGGTAATGAATGCGCGCGATGCGATGTCGGGGGGCGGACGCGTCGTCATTGCCACGCGACCGGAGACCATCCATCACGAGCCGCACCGCACGGGGCTACCTGCGGCTCATTACATCTGCCTGGCGGTGACCGATGAGGGGCACGGCATGGATACGGAGACCCTACGACGTGCCATGGAGCCCTTCTTCACCACCAAAGGCGTCGGTAAAGGCACGGGCCTGGGCTTGTCGATGGTGCACGGCCTGGCCGAACAATCGGGCGGCCGCCTGGTGATGCACAGCGCCGTAGGGCGCGGCACGACCGCGGAAATATGGTTACCCATGGCTCCCCTCCAGGTTGAATCCACGGTGGAGGCTGCGGAGTTGCCGATCGCCCCTGCAGTGCCGGTCGTTCCCTCTGAAGCTTTGACCGTCCTGGTCGTGGACGATGACCCATTAATTGCCATGACCATGAATGCGGTGCTTTCCCATATGGGTCATCAAAGTCTTGAAGCGCATTCGGGGCGGCGCGCCCTGGAGCTGCTCGAATCCTGTGGCCACGTCGATGTGGTCATCACTGACTACGCCATGCCCGGCATGACAGGCATCCAATTCGCGGAACGGGTGAAAGAACGATGGCCCACGCTGCCTGTCATCCTGGCATCCGGCTTTGCCGAGGTTCCGGAAGATTTTGCAATCGACATCTTCCGGCTACCCAAACCCTATGGACGGGCAGAATTGAAGCGCGCCCTCGAGCAGGCCACCAAGTAACCGTCTTAGGCATCGGGGCGCATCGACACTCAAAGCCCTGCACGCGATACGGACCCCGGGTTCACGGACTTCGTGAAATCCTGCGATTCCCAGTCGAAGCCAGGATACCCCCGATGGATGCCATCCAATTGCTCAAAGCCGACCATAAACTGGTCAAAGGGCTGCTTGCCGAACTCGCCGAGACCTCCACGCGCGCCACCAAAAAGCGTGCAGAGCTGCTGCATAAGATCCAGGTCAACCTGAAGGCCCACACCACCATCGAGGAAGAGATTTTCTATCCGGCGTTCAAGGAGGCGGGCAAGAAGGAAGAGGCCAAGATGTATTACGAGGCACTGGAAGAGCATCGCGCCGCTGAAGAGCTGGTTCTACCGGACCTGCTGAGTGCTGACGAAGGCAGCGAGGTGTTCTCGGGCCGGGCCAAGGTGCTGAAAGAACTGATCGAACACCACGCCGACGAAGAAGAAAAAGAGATGTTCAAGGATGCCAGAACGCTGATGACCAAGCAGCAGCTCAACGAGCTGGGCGCCCAGATGGAGCAGCGCAAGCAGAAGATCCTGCGCGAACTGAACTGAGTTCCGTCCGGAGCCTCGGCTTCGAACACCGGCGCCCCAGCGCCGTCACCGAAACTTGATCATCCAGGGCGTATGCTTCGCGGGTAGTCCGCGAGCTCTCTATCCGGGCTACCCGCGGTCAACTGCGTAACGGAATCAGCCAGCCCTGGAGCCAGCCATGTCCGAAAAGAAGCCTGGAGACTTTGTCGAAATCCAGCTCGGTAGACGGAATTTTCTCCAGATCGTCGGCATGACGGGCGCAGCTTCCGGGCTGGGATTGCCGGTCGCGGCTCATGCGGCTGCCATCGCCGCCGTGGCGCATTCCGCCGTCCCCGCCGAAGTCGATGGCCTTGTCTCGGTGCGGTTTAAAGTCAACGGCAAGGCGCAGACCCTGAAGGTCGATCCTCGCACTACGCTTCTCGATGCGCTCCGCGATCATCTTCAGCTGACCGGCACCAAGAAGGGCTGCGATCACGGCCAGTGCGGCGCCTGCACAGTGCACGTCAACGGCCGACGGGTGAATTCCTGCCTGAGCCTTGCGGCGATGCATGAAGGCGATGAAGTCACCACGCTGGAGGGCCTTGGCCAGCCCGGCAACCTGCATCCGATGCAACAAGCCTTCCTCGAACACGACGGTTACCAATGCGGCTACTGCACGTCGGGCCAGATCATGTCGGCGGTGGCGCTGGTGAACGAGCCCTGTGGCCCCGCCAATGCCGATGTCAAGGAAGCGATGAGCGGCAACATCTGCCGCTGTGGCGCCTATTCCAACATCGTTGCGGCCATCCAGCAGGTCCGCAAAGCCTGAGGAGCGAAAGATGGAACCGTTTGCTTTTTCTCGCGCCACCGACCCAGGCAAGGCCATCAGTGCGGCCGCGAAATCATCAACGGCCCAGCAGGGTGCCGAGGTACGTTTTGTCGCCGGCGGCACCACCCTGCTCGACCTGATGAAGCTCAACGTCGAGCGGCCCACGCAGGTGATCGACATCAACCACCTGCCGCTCGCCGACGTCGAACGCACGCCCGATGGCGGCCTGAAAATCGGTGCTTTGGTCCGCAACTCGGACCTTGCCCATCATCCGCAGGTACAACGCGACTACGCCGTGCTGTCGCAGGCGCTTTTGTCCGGCGCCTCCGGCCAATTGCGCAACATGGCCACCACCGGCGGCAACCTGCTCCAACGCACGCGCTGCGTGTATTTCCGCGATACCAACATGCCGTGCAACAAGCGGGAGCCCGGCTCCGGGTGTTCGGCCATCGAAGGATTCAACCGCACACTGGCCATCCTTGGTACCAGCGAGCATTGCATCGCCACCAATCCGTCGGACATGAATGTCGCGCTGACCGCGCTGGAAGCGACCGTGGTGATCCGCGGCACTGCCGGGGAACGCCGCGTTCCGATCGGCGAATTCTTCCTGCTGCCCGGCGATACGCCGCAACGTGAAACGGTCATGATGCCGGGGGACCTGATCACCCACGTCATCCTGCCGCGGCCGCACCCTGGCGCGCGGTCGCACTACCTGAAGCTGCGTGACCGCGCGTCCTATGAGTTCGCGCTGGCGTCGGCGGCGGTGGTGCTTGCCGTGGAGGGTGGCAAGATCACGCATGCCCGCGTCGCCATGGGCGGGGTGGGCACGAGACCCTGGCGTTCACCCGAAGCCGAAAAGACTCTTCAAGGCCAGTCCCCGAACGAGCAGACATTTGCCACGGCCGCAGCAGCCGCCTTGCGTCCGGCCAAGCCACAAAGCCAGAACGGCTTCAAGGTTGATTTGGCCCAGCGCTGCCTCACCCACGCCTTGTCCACCGTGGTCGCCTAAACGTGCGTTTGAGGAACAGACATGTCTGAAGATACTTCCAGCGTCACTCCCCTGCCCGTCGTCGGCCATCAGTACGCCCGCGTGGATGGGCCGCTCAAGGTCAGTGGCGCCGCCCGCTACAGCTCCGATCACAGCTTTCCCGGGATGCTCTATGCGGTCCCGGTATGCGCGACGATTGGCAACGGCCATATCGATGCGATCGACACCCTCGCTGCGACGGCAATGCCTGGCGTGCGCAAGATCTACACGCGTGAAAATATCGGCACATTGTATCGCGTCCCCCCTTCGGCCAAGTTGTATATCGACGAGCGCCGCCCCCCGCTCGAGGACGATGTGATTCGCTACTATGGGCAGTACATTGCGTTGGTGGTGGCCGATACCTTCGAGCACGCCACCGCCGCGGCCGACAAGGTCAAGGTGACCTACAAAGGCCAGCAGGCACCGAATGTCGCGGTGAAGCTGTCGGCCGACGAAAAGCCCGCCACCGTTACCGAGCGCGGCCACCCCGAGGCGTCATTCGCCTCGGCCGCCGTCAAGGTCGACCAGACCTATTCCACGCCGCCGGAGACGCATAATCCGATCGAACTGCACGCCAGCGTGGCGACCTGGGATGGCACGCGTTTCACGCTTTATGAAACGTGCCAGGCCATCGTGAACTTCCGTGGCGTGATGGCGCAGATGCTTGGCGTGCCCAGCGAGAACGTCCGCGTGGTCACCGAATTCCTTGGTTCAGGATTTGGCGGAAAACTATGGCCGTGGACACAGGCGATGCTGGCCGCGGCGGCCGCGCGCGACCTGCACAAGCCGGTCAAGCTGGTGGTATCGCGGCAGATGATGTTCCATAACGTGGGGCATCGCCCGCAGACGCAGCAGCGCTTGCGGCTTGGCGCGACGCACGAGGGCAAGCTCGTTTCACTGCAGCACGACTATGTCTACCATCGCGCCCTGACGTGTGACTACTCCGAGGACTGCGGCGAGGCCACCGGCTTCCTTTACAGCACGCCCAACCTGCGCGTCACCGGCGGCTTCGCCGAGCGCCATGTCGCTCCGGCCACCTCGATGCGTGGCCCGGGGGCAGTTCCCGGGCTGTTCGCGCTGGAATCGGCGATGGACGAACTGGCGATCGCCCTGAAGATCGACCCGATCGAACTTCGCCTGCGGAACGAACCAACCATCGACGAAAGTGAAAACGTGCCTTTCTCGTCTCGCCATCTCAAGGAATGCCTGACCACGGGTGCGGAGAAGTTCGGCTGGGCCAAGCGCGACCCGCGGATCGGGTCGATGCGCAAGGATGGCCTGGTGCTGGGCTGGGGCATGGCCGCGTGTTCGTGGATCGCCGAACGCTTCCCGGCGGCGGTCAACGTGACATTCAACGCCGACGGCAGCGTGCGCGTGGCCAGCGGTACCCAGGACATCGGCACCGGTACCTATACCGTGCTTGGCCAGATGGTGGCCGAGCTAGCCGGCGTTGAACTGTCGAAGGTGAATGTGGTGATCGGCGACACCAACCTGCCACCGGGGCCTATCTCCGGCGGTTCGATGGCGACCGCCTCGCTGGTGCCGGCGGTGGCGCAGGCCACCCGTGACGCGATCGATAAACTGCTCGCCGCCGCCAGTGAAGGCGACTCGCATTTCGCCCACGCCGCAACCGACCAGCTCGCTTTTGCGCATGGACGCATCTACCGCAAGAACGAATCCCCCGATAGTGGACGTCGTTTTGAGCAGGTGCTGAGCGCGGCGCGGAGGGGTCACGTCGAAGGCCAGGGCAAGTCCGAAGGCACATTCGGCCAGCCGGGAAAGAAGGAGTACTCATCGCATTCCTTCGGTACGCACTTCGTCGAAGTGACCTGGCAGCCCGAAATCGCACGCCTGCGCGTCAGCCGCGTGCTGACGGTGATCGATGCCGGCCGGATCATCAATCCGCTCACCGGACGCAACCAGATCGAGGGCGCGGTGGTGATGGGCGTAGGCATGGCGTTGTTCGAAGAGACGCACTACGACAAACGGAACGGCATGGCGGTGAACAGCAACCTGGCCGACTACATCATGACCACGCACGCCGATTCGCCCGATATGGATGTTGTGTTCCTTGATTATCCCGACCTGAAACTCAACGAGATGGGTGCCCGCGGCATCGGCGAAATCGGCCTTGCCGGCGTTGCGGCGGCGATCACCAACGCGGTGCATCATGCCACCGGCATCCGCGTGCGTGACCTTCCCGTTCATATCGAGGATCTGCTGGCGTCGAAAGTTGCGTGAACTCGGCGCATGAACTTGTCACCCTGATCGATGCGCTGCGCAGGCTGCACAGCGCAGGCCGCCCCCACGCTGCGCTCGCCACGCTGACGCGCACGTGGGGCTCGACCTTTCGTCGACCTGGTACGCGCATGCTGGTGTTCGGTGATGGTCACGTGGTGTGCGAGCTCTCCGGTGGCTGCCCGCAACGTGACATCGTACTTCGCGCGCAGGAAGTGATCGCCAGTGGTGAGCCTCGGCTGGTGAATTACAACGCCGAATCCGGCCTGGATGTGTTGATGGAAATGGGTTGCGGCGGGGAGCTGGAGGTGCTGATCGAACCGATCGGCCTGCCCCATGCCAGCGACTTCGTCGATGCACTGGCAAGCTGCCTGGAGCATCGCCATCGCGCGCACCTGGCCACTCTGTTCGCCATTGACGGCGAAGTCGTCATGCCCAGACGCCTCCTCTGGTGCGATGCCACCGTCCGGCACGATGATCTTGGCGATGCTGCCTTGCGCGAGGCTGTCATGGCAGCTGCCGACCTCAATGAACCCGGCCGGGCGACCACGCTGCGCATCCCCTCCCCCGCCGGTACCACCGATGTATTGATCGAGCTCATCTCGCCCACGCATGCATTGGTGGTGATCGGCAGCAGCGCCGCGGCGCGAGCGCTACTGCCGCTGGCAGTTGCGCTGGGATGGCGCACCGTGCTGGTGGATCAGGATTCACAACGACTGCAGGCTGCCGATCTTCCTTCCGCCGCGCACAAGGTCTGTGCAAGCCCTGCAACCATCCGCGACCTGATACCCCTGGACTCCCACAGTTCGGTCGTGGTGATGACCCACAACCTTGAGCAGGACATGGCCTATCTCTCCGCGTTGCGCGGGGCACCAGTGGCCTATCTCGGAGCGCTAGGTTCGCGCGAACGCGTCGGTCGTATGCGCCACGAGCCCGCCCTCGAAGGCCTGCGGTTGCATGCGCCCGCCGGGCTGGACATCGGCTCGGAAACACCGGAGGAAATCGCACTGGCGGTTGCCGCGGAAATCATGGCGGTGATCAACGGTCGCGACGGCGGACCTCTGCGAGACAACCACGGCGCCATCCACTGATGGCCGGGTCCACGGTCATCGTCCTGCTTGCCGCCGGTGAAGGCCGGCGCTTCGGAAGCATCAAGCAACTGGCCGATATCGATGGCGAGCCGATGGTGCGACGAAGTGCGCGCAACGCGGTCGACAGTGGCTTGCCGGTAATCGTGGTGACTGGTGCCGAGGCGGAACGGGTCGAGGGCGCGTTGACAGGGTTGCCGCTCCGAGTCGCCCGAAACGAGGCATGGGCGGAGGGCATGGGTCGCTCGCTTGCCGCTGGCATTGGCGAGCTTCGCCGGAGTTATCCCCAGGCTACCGGCGCGCTGGTCTGCCTAGCCGACCAGCCGGTGATCGGGCAGGCCTTGTTCGAGGCCATGTTCGCGCGACACCGCGTTGCCGGTGACCGCATCCTCGCCAGCGAGCATGCCGGTGTAACCGGGCCGCCCGTGCTTTTTCCGCGCGATTGCTTCGAGGCGCTCACCGACTGGTCTGGCGCCCTAGGTGCCCACGCCTTGCTCGAGCGCGAGTCCGCTCGCGTGGAACGGTTTTCCGACCTGGAGGGTATTGATGTGGATACCCCGGAAGATTTGCAGCGTGTGCGTACAGCGCTTGGCTTGCCCCCACGCCAGACGTCAGTCTGACTTGGCGTAAAACACGTAGGTTGCCGTGTAGGGAACGCCCACCTTCGTGCCGGGGCGAGTCGGTGCCTTTGCGGGTGCAACGCCACCTGCCGTTGTGATCCGCTGAACATAGACCACCTTGTTCAAGACCCCCGGCGCAGGATCGGCGTTGACCTTGATGAGCAGCCAGGGAATATTGGAAGCCGCCTGCTTCGCTGGCACCGTCGTGACCGGCGTGTCCATATCACGGGAAACCTTGCTGCCATCGGCAGCTTCCCATGAAGGGCCGGCAAAGTGATGGATTACCTGCCCCTGACCGTTCAACTCGGCCAGTGGCGCTTCGAAAGTCCATTTCGGTGACGATCCAGCGTCCGTGGTGCTCGTATAGATTTGGACGCCGGTGGCTTTTGCCGTGAGCGCAACGACGTAGCCAGCTGGTGGTTTCAGCGCCGTTGGCACCGCATCTTCCGCTTGCGACACGTTTATGCCGGTGACGAGCAGCGCAATCGCTGCCGCGTGTGTCATTGAAAATCTTCCGATCATTACAGAGCCTCAGGGGTCGAGATCTTCGACGGCATCGACACGATCCGGATAGAACGCAAGATGGTCCTTGATCGCGGCAACGGCGTCATACGGATGCTCGTAGGTCCATACGGCATTCACAGCTTGCTCGCCACCAGCCGGAAGGCTGTAGTAAGCGCACTCGCCTTTGTAGGGACAATAAGTAGCGTGGTCCGTGCGCTCGAGCAACGTCATATCTACGTCGCGACGGGGAATATATTGAACGGCCGGATAACTGGCCTCTTTCAGCGTTAGCGCGTTGCGGGTGTCGGCGACAGCACGGCCGGCGATTTTTACAACGACGCGACGCGCGTTAGGTGTAACAGTAATGGGATGATCCGGCCCCGGAATCTTGACCGTCCGGGCGGTGGAAGAAGCCTGTGTCATGGTCGTATCTCCTGGGCTAATGCGTTCATCCCGCCATCGACGGTGAGGTTCGCGCCGATCCTATATGAGGATGCCGGGCCGGCAATAAAAGCCTCCCACCGCCGAAACGGCCATGATAGTGGACCATCAGCCCGCTGAGGACGAACTGGCCGGCTTGCCGTCCTTGTGCGAACCATGGTGACCCTTGCCGCCCGTCAGTTTCTGGTTGCGGTACAAGGTATCGGCCGTCCTCTTCTGCTCATCCGAAAGCACCGCGTAGAGGTCGCTGAAGGAAGAAGAGAGTTTCTTCATGTTGTCGGCATGCAGCTGGGTAAGATCGGCGTACGACTTCATCGCATCAGGCGCGCTCATCGACGTCAGCTTTTGCGAGCGCTCATGGAAGGCCTGTCCCGTATTCTGCGCGTTGTCACGCATGGTCTGGGCAAAGGCATCCCATTGCCTGGACTGTTGGTCGGTGATCGCCAGCTGTGTGTGCAGGTCGTTGATGCGACGCTCCACCGAGTCGGCGCGGCGCTGCGCGTGCGATTTGGCAGATGTGCTCGAAGTGGCGGCGCCCGTGGGTGCCGGCGACTGCTGGGCCCAGGCCGCAGGTGCAAGCAGGGCAAGTGAAAGCAAAGCGGGGATGGCGACGTTGCGAATGACGTTCTTCATGGATGGATGCTCCGATTCAATGCGTTCGGGAAGACAAGCGTTCCGTTGCGGCAGCGCCGCGCGGCCTAGTAACCGTCGTCGTAATACACGCCCGGTGGCGGCGGTGGCGGCGCATCACGATAGACGACTGCTGGTGGCGGTTGTGAGGCATTCGAAACAGAATTGGCGATGACCGCGCCGGCTACAACACCAAGCAACGCACCTGCGATCACGTTGCCGTTGCCGCCACCGCGGTGGCGGTCACGGCCGTAATAGTGCTGTGGCGGAGGCCGGTGGTAGCCACCACCGTGCCGATAGCGTTGGGCATCGGCCGGCATGGATAACGCGAGCATCGCGACGGCAACCATCGCGAACGAACAATTTCGGTAAAACGAAATAAACGATTTGCGGATCATCAACGCATCCTCCTTGCAAGGCGGCTCACCAAGGGTGCACAGCTGCGGATCTGCACAAGGCATATGCGTCCGCATCCCTTAAGCTACCGCCGCGGACATGCGCAAAAGGTGATTGCGGCACGCCGATGCGACGTCCATGTCGCGGGCACCCGGTGATTCCGCAGGAACTTGCACCTGCCGTAGGTCCTCACAGGCCGCAGAGCCCTACTGCTTCGGGCGCGTCATCTCAAAGCGTTGCGCGGTACCGATGGTGAAGTAGTCCCCAGGCCCACCGGCACGAAGAATATGGCCCGCCTCGCCCGTGTCGTACAGGCCACCCTTGAGCAAATGGCGCTCGATATAAACGGCAACCACCTCGCCCAGCACCAGCCACGTGTCCACACTCTGCCCGGCACTATCCGTCAACTGGGTGAGTTGCGTGAGCTTGCATTCGAACGACACCGGACTTTCCAGCACCCGCGGCACGCTGATCAGACGTGATGGCGCACGGGTCAACGACGCCAGTTCGAACTCATCGATTTCCGGTGGCGCGGCCGCCGACGTCGCATTCATCGCCTCGGCCAAGGAGAGGGTCGCCAGGTTCCAGGCAAACTCCCCCGTTTCACTGATGTTTCGCACCGTATCCTTCCACCCCGTGCTCGCAAAGCCGACGATGGGTGGCTTGTAGTTGAACGCGTTGAAGAAACTATAGGGCGCGAGATTGACGACGCCGTCCCGGCTTATCGATGAGATCCAGCCGATCGGCCTGGGACCGACGATGGCGTTGAATGGATCATGTGGGAGGCCGTGGCCATCACGTGGCTCATAGCTATGAAACTCGCGCATGCAATGCTTTCTCGTCTGGAGATCTTTCCAACCCGTCACTTTCGACCGTCCACGTTCCAGGCGTCAACGAATATTCTCCCGTGGCCGATGCTATCGCCTTGCGCAGAAACTTTCGATCCACGCTGCCTTGACACTACCGCAATGCAGCAACACAATGCACGCGCCAAACGGCGCCCGCGCCCTTTTTTTTGGCGCCCCTGCACGAACCAAACCAAGGCATATGGACGTTTACCCTAGTCGCAACGTCGACATCCGCGAGCATCGGGTGCCGGCTCTGCATAACAAGCTGATTGCCTGCGGCGACCGCCTGCGGTCGGCCGGCGCTTTCCTCGACTAGGGAAGACCGGCCCACTCCTGACGGCTGCCAAAGGCGCTGTTACAAGGAGATGGGCTATGAAGCTCCTTCGCGATTTTTTTCGTCTGCACACCGCGGGCCGATCCCTGCTCGGCCGGCGCAATACCTCTCGCCAATCATGGACGATCACCGTCCCCGCGCCGCTGACCAAGCCGGTCCAGCCGGCGTAGTCGGCATGCGGCCAGTGATGGTCTGACCGCGGACAGGCTGCGCGCCTGCAGTCCATGACGGACTGCCGCTCCCCTACTCCGTGTAACCCGCGCGGCGATCACGTGATCGCTGCGGTTGCCCTGTGCCCAATACCTCGAGGGGAAGCCCATGCAGCTTCGTTCAAAGAAAACCCTGCCCAGTCTGACTTCCATGAGCACGTTGCTTGCGTTCGGCCTATCGCTCAGTGCCTGCTCGAGCCGGACTCCGGAACCTGCGCCAGCCGCCGCGGTGATCAGCGAAGCCGGCAAGATGCGCATACCCGCCGATTCACCGCTACGCAAGGAGCTTGTCGTACAGGCAGTCAATATCAGGCAGGCGCCGCATGAACTTATCGTGCCGGCGGTGGTTGAGATCGATCCCGCGCGCAACGTCGCGATCCTGCCGCCGCTGACAGGCCGGGTCGTTGATTTGAAGGTTGGCCTGGGAGATCGGGTCACCCGTGGCCAGCCACTGATGGTGATTGCCTCCGGCGACTCCGCCCAGGCCTACACAGATGTTGCCAAGTCGCGTGATGCGCTCGACCTTGCGCGCAAGCAGCTTGACCGCGCACGTGAGGTCAAGGACGCTGGCGGCGCGGCGACCAAGGATCTTGAAGCCGCGCAAAGCGCTTATGCGCAGGCGCAGGCGGAATTTGATCGCGCCAGTTCGCGTTTGAGCTCGCTCGGCGGCGCAGTCGGCAAGGATTCGGCGCGCACGATGACCGTGAATGCACCGCTCAGTGGCAGCGTCACCACGCTCGCGGTCGCTCCTGGCCAGTTCGTCAACGACGCCACGGCCGTCGCGATGACGTTGTCGAACCTCGATCCGATCTGGGTCACCGCGAACGTACCCGAGAACGAGCTCGGCAAGATTGCCAAGGGGCAAGCCGCCGATGCCGTCTTGTCTGCCTATCCAGGCGAGGTACGGCACGGCACGGTGCAATTCGTCGACGACGTCCTCGCCTCGGACACACGGCGCGACAAGGTGCGCATTGCCTTCGCCAATGCGGACGGGAAGCTCAAGCCGAACATGTACGGGACGGTGACCTTGGACGTACCGCAGCCTGAGCAGATACTTGTGCCGCAATCCGCGCTACTGATGAACAACGACAGCACCACCGTTTTCGTAGAGACCGCGCCGTGGACCTTCGAGCGCCGCGTGGTCACCCTGGGGCACGACGAGGGCGATTCAGCCAGCATCCTGGCCGGCCTCAAGGCAGGAGAGCGCATCGTCGTCGAGGGCGGAGTGCTTATCAATGATTAATCGTCTCATCGACTTCTGCCTGCATCGGCGAGCCGTGATCATCGGTATAACCGTTCTCGTGGCGATCTACGGCTACTACTCGTGGACGCAGATGACCGTCGAGGCGTATCCCGAACTCTCCGATGTGCTTGCCCAGGTAACCACCCAGGTACCGGGCCTTGCCGCCGAGGAGATAGAACAGCAGATCACCATTCCGCTTGAGCGCGGCCTGGCCAATGTACCGGGCCTTGTACATATGCGATCGAGCAGCACCTTCGGGCTGTCGTCGATCGTGATCTCCTTCCGTGAAGGCGCCGACGACTATTGGGAACGCCAGCGCGTCGCCGAGGCGATCAGCCAGGTCACACTGCCGCCGGGGGCGGTCGCCGGACTCGGTGCACTGACCGGACCTGCCGGTGAAATCTACCGCTACACGCTCGAATCGAACACCAAGAACCTGATGGAGCTGTCGGAGATCCAGCGTTGGATCGTGATCCCGGCGTTGAAGCAGGTCCCGGGCGTTGCCGACGTGAACAACTTCGGAGGCTATACCAAGGAATTCCAGCTCGAACTCGATCCGGCGCAACTGGATCGCTACAACGTCGGTGTCAACGACGTCATCACCGCACTCAACAACAACAGCGCCAATGCCGGCGGCGGCCGCATTACGCGCGGCGAGCAGTCATACATCGTGCGCGGCATTGGCCTTGTCCGGACGCTCGATGACATGGGCAAGATCGTCGTTACCGAACACGCCGGCACGCCGGTACTGATCGGCGACCTAGGCAAGCTCCAGTACGGCCACCAGGTACGCGAAGGTATTCTCGGAAAGGATAATAATCCCGATACGATCGAAGGTATCTTGACCCTCCTCAAGTACGAGAACCCTTCGCGCGTGCTCGAAGGCGTGCATGCCAAGGTGGAAGAGCTTCGCAAGCGGCTGGCGCCGATGGACGTGCGTATCGTGCCGTATATCGACCGCGACGACCTTGTACAGGCGACGATCGGCAAGGTTTCGCACACGGTCGTCGAAGGCATGGGCCTGGTCATCATCGTGCTGATCCTTTTCCTGGGCAGTCCACGCAGCGCACTGGTCGTGGCAGTGACCATTCCGCTGTCGCTGGTGATGGTGTTCATCCTGATGCAGGCCACGCACATGCCTGCAAACCTGTTCTCGCTGGGTGCGATCGATTTCGGCGTCATTGTCGACGGCGCGATCGTCGTGACCGAGGCGATCCTGCGACGACGCGAGGAACACCCTACGGTGACCCTGACGCCGCAGGACGTTAGCTCGGCGGCGAGTCAGGTCATGCGTCCGATTTTCTTCGCGACCCTGGTCATCATTACCGCGTACCTGCCACTTTTTGGCTTCGAGCGCGCCGAGGGCAAGCTGTTCAAGCCAATGGCCTTCACCGTGGGCTACGCCTTGTTCGGCGCACTGCTCGCGACCCTGGTGCTGATCCCGGGCCTGGCCTATATGGCCCTGCGCAAGCCACATCGCACCTATGACAACAAGCCGCTTCTCTGGTTGCAGGACGGCTATCGCAAGGTGCTCAAGCAGTTGCTTGATGCTCCGGTGATCGCCTATGTGCTTGGGGGCGCCTCGATGGTCGGCGTACTGGTTCTTGGCCTTACGGTGGGCCGCGAGTTCCTGCCCGAACTCGACGAAGGCACGCTGTGGTTGCAGGTGTCGATGCCTTCTGGCCTGTCGCTGGACAAGGCCAGCCAGATGACCGGGGAACTGCGCCATATCGTGCGCGAGTTTCCCGAAGTGTCGTACATCGTGACCCAGCTCGGCCGCAACGATTCCGGGACGGACCCGTGGACGCCGTCGCACGTCGAATCGGGCGTGGGTCTCAAGCCCTATAGCGAATGGCCCGACGGTGAGACCCGGGAGCAATTCCTGCGAAAGTTCAACGCGCGCCTGCAGCAGATTCCCGGCATCAGCGTCGGCATCAGCCAGCCGATCGTCGACGGCGAGAACGACATGATCGGCGGTGCACATTCGCCGCTGGTACTGCGCATCTACGGTGACGATTTTGCCGAGTTGCGCCGCATAGGCGGCGAGATCGTCGACGTTCTACATGGTATCAAGGGCACGGCGGATGCGTCGATTTTCCAGGAGCCGCCGGTTCCGCAGGTTGCCATTGATATCGACCGCGCCGCGGCGGCGCGCTATGGCATCAATGTCGCGGATATAGCCAGCCTGATCCAGACCGCCATGGGCGGCGCGCCGATTACCCAGGTCTACGTTGCCGATCGGGTCTACAACGTTACCGCGCGCATACCGCAGGCGACTGCGAACAACCTGCAAGCCATCGGTCAATTGCCCCTGACCTCGGCGGAGGGTGCGCACGTCCCCCTGGCGATGGTTGCGCATATCAAGCTGCAGAATGGCGAAGCCACGATTGCGCACGAAATGAGCCAGCGACAGATCACCATCCGCGTCGACAACCGTGATCGCGCCTTGTCGGAGTATCTGGCCGATGCTCAGCAACAGATCGGCAAGAAGGTACATTTTGACGCGCAGAAGTACCGGCTCGAATGGGCAGGCACATTCGAGAACCAGCAGCGGGCCCAGGCACGCCTGATCGTCGTGATGCTGATGGTCGTCGCGGTGATGGCGATCCTGCTGTTCGCGATGTTCCACAAGCTGCATCAGGCTGCACTGCTTCTGGGAGTAGTGCCAGCGGCGGCGGTGGGCGGTCTGGTGGCGCTGCATCTTCGCGGCGAGACGTTGAACATCGCAACCGCGGTGGGCTTCATTGCCTTGTTCGGCGTCGCTGTGCAGAACGGCATCATCATGGTCGCGAACTTCAATCGTCATCGTGATGAAGGTGTTGAAGTATTCGAAGCCGTGCTGACCGGCGCCATCGAACGCTTTCGACCGGTGCTTATGACGGCGACGGTGGCGACCGTCGGCATGCTGCCGGCAGCGCTTGCCACGGGTGTGGGAACAGACGTGCAGCGGGGCCTGGCCACCGTCATCACCGGAGGGCTGCCCGTGGCGACCTTGCTCACCTTGTTCATTCTTCCGCCTGTCTACCTGACGTTCGAGCGGTTCTTCGAGAAACATCTCTATGCGCCTCGCCGCCTCAGGGAAGCCAAGGCAGCCAGCGAAGGGACACAGCCATGAACAAGCACGCCACGATGTTTCGCAGTAGTCACTGGCTCGCCCTGGCGCTCCTTAGTGGTTGCGCGGTCGGACCCGACTATCACCGTCCGGATGCGCCCAAGGCGCAGGGTTACGCGTCAACGCCACAAACGGAGACCACAACCGCCACCGACGTGCGCGGTGGCGAGGCGCAGCGCTTGGTGAAGTCCATGGACATCCCGGGCCAGTGGTGGACGCTGTTCCATTCCGATCCGCTCAATGCACTGATCGACGATGCACTAAGGCACAACCCTGACGTCGAGGCCGCGCATGCGGGCCTGCAGGCGGCATGGGAGAGCGTATACGCGCAGCGCGGTGCCTACCTTCCCACGGTCGGCGCAGGCGTCAATCCAACTAGACAGAAGCTGGCAAAAGACGTATCCAGTGCGCTTGTGTCCAACGAGAGCTTGTACAACCTCACCACTGCCCAGGTAAGCGTGTCCTACGCTCCCGATTTCTGGGGCGGCAACCGCCGCCAGGTGGAATCGCTGGCGGCGCAAGCCAATGCGCAGCGGTTTCAGCTGGAAGCTACCTACCTCACGCTGACCAGCAACCTGGTCAACGCGGCGATCGGGGAGGCGTCCCTGCGGGCGCAGATCGGCACAACACAGAAGATCATCGATGCGCAGAGCAGAATCCTTGGCACGTTGCGTCGCCAGCAGGCGCTAGGCGACGTAGCAGAGGCCACGGTGGCGGGACAGGAAGCGGCGCTGGAGCAAAGCCGTGCCACCCTGCCCCCGCTGGAAAAGCAGCTGAACCAGCAGCGTGACCTGTTGGCAGCCTTGACCGGACGCATGCCCGATGAGCACATCGATGCGCAGTTCCAATTGGAAGACCTGCAACTTCCCGTCGAGCTCCCGCTTAGCCTGCCGGCGCAGTTGGTCGAGCAGCGCCCCGATGTACGGGCGGCCGACGAGCAACTTCACGCCGCCAGCGCGGCCGTTGGGGTGGCCATCGCCAATCGACTTCCCAATGTGCAGATCGATGCCGCGCTGGGGAGCGCCTCGGAGAGAACCAGTTCGCTGTTTACCGCCGGTACTGGTTTCTGGAGCCTGGGGGCCAGTGTCACGCAGCCCCTGTTCGATGGTGGTGCGCTAAAGCACAAGCAGCGCGGGGCCGAGGCCAGCTACCGACAAGCTGCGGCGCAGTATCGCAGCACGGTGATTACCGCGGCACAAGAGGTAGCCGACGTACTGCACGCCATACAGTCCGATGCCGATGCGCTGAAGGCTGCCGAACGTGCCGAACGCGCTGCGGCCCGTAGCCAGGACATCGCGCAGCGGCAGCTGTCTTTGGGCGACATCAGCGAAAGCACCATGCTCACGACCGAACTCGCCTGGCAACAGGCAAGCATCGCCCTGGTCCAGGCGAAAGCCGCCCGTTACGCCGATACGGTCGCACTGTTCCAGGCATTAGGCGGCGGATGGTGGAATCGACAAGATGTCCAGGAGCAATAGGGACGCGTTGTCACCCTGGCTTGCCCGCCACCTCACTTCCAAGGCACGCATCGTTCAGCTGTTCGCCGAACCAAGCGCGCCGTCAGTGCACTGCCATTGATGAACCACGACTCATTCGGTAGTCAGCACATCCTGGATGGCTTCCAACCCATGCCCACGCGTCTCGATACCGCTTCGCGCGAGCATCCAGCCGGCCACGGCCATGGGCACGGCAATGAGTACTGCTGACAACATGAAATGCTCGAACATACCGGCCACGCCCAATCCGGCGCCAAGAATGCCGCCGAACTTCGAGCAACCCGCGATCAGCCCGGCACCGGTACTGCGCAGGTGCACCGGATAGATTTCTGCCGCGTAGGGGATTAGCGTGGCAATCACGCCGCTGATGCTCAACAGCAACGCCACGGTTCCGACCGTGGTAACGGCGGAGACGCGCACATTGATCAGGTCGATCAGGAAGAAGAACAACAGGGACAGCGTGGTGACGCCGATGAAAAGCACCAGCGTTCGGATGCTGCTCCAGCGTTGATAGAACCATACGACGATAGCGATGCCCGGCAGCGCCAGGATCGCTGAGCGTGCCAGCAAGGCACTGCTGCCATGTGCATCGATACCCAGTTTCACCAGATTCGCCGGCAGCCACAGCAGGAAACCGAAGTTCACCAATCCCCAGGCCAGCGCACAGGTCGCCAGGCCCAGGGTGATGCGTGCGTGTCGGCCGCGTAGAAGTCGGCGCAGGCCTGTTTTCTCCGGTGGCGGGACCGCCGGCGCGTTATGGTCGACATGTTCCATGTGCGGCACCTCCACCACGGCTCCGCCAGAGAATCGCCGCAGCACCTCGCGGGCCTGGTCTTCCAGTCCCGCCAGGGCCAGAAAGCGCGGCGACTCGGGAATATAGCGATTGAGAAGAACGATCAGCGCGCCGGTAGGGAGATTGAGCAGCCACAGCGCCCTCCAGCTGTAAGTCGGCTCGAACAGCGTCGCCGCGCCCGATGCAAGCAGGTAACCGGCCGATGTGCCCACGCCACCGAGCGCCACCAGCAACCAGCCGCGATGGGCCGTGGGGATGGTCTCGGCCATGAGCGTGAACGTGATGGGCAGCATGCCGCCAGCGGCCGCCCCCATCATGAAACACATCACCAGGTTCCAGCCGAAGGCGGGCATGGCGCCGCAGATTGATGTACCCATGAACATTAGCGCAGACAGCAGGATGGTCGCGCGGCGGCCGAATAAATCGCCCAGCCGACCCCAGACGACCGAGCCGATCGCCGTGCCGGTGAGCGCGGACAACGCCAGCCACCCGGCGGTCGAAGCGCTGATCCCATATTCGCCCGACATGCCTGGCATGACGAAACCGATGGTGGCCGGTTTCATCACGTCAACGGCGAGCGCGATGGTGAGCACGGTCACCAGCTTCCAGTGCTCGCGGTTAAGCGGAACGCTGTCGGCAACGTCGAAGGGCAATGGACTACGGCCAGCGTGCAGCGTGCGACGCATCTGCTCGATCCGCGGCATCAGCCCATACGCGGCCAGCAGCACGCCCAATGGCACCAGCGCCATGCCCACGAGCATCGCGTTGTCCATCGGCATCCCGGCCAGGTGGTAGTGCATGGGGGCGGCCATGGCGAACATCGGCAAGTGCGCAAGCACACCCGCGATCACTGCTGTGCAACCCAGCCAGAAGGCTACAGGGTGATGAAATGTAAGGTCTTTTGAACGCATGAGCCCCGGATGCGTCAGAAAGGAGCCCAGCTTAGCAGACTAACGACGAAGCTCCGGGGAGGCTTCGGTAGCGACCAGAAGCACCACGCTATGGGCATCAAGTCCGTGAGCATGGCGCAGCGCATGCTCCGTGGCGACATGCAGAAACCCTGCAAGACCGGCCGCACCCGAAGGCGTCGTGGCGGGGCCGCCCGCGTCACGTAGTGAGCCTACCGCGGCCTGCAGTTGCTCTTCGCTCACTACGACCGCACGTGCCTGGTGCTTTAGCAGGATCGGTACCGCCGAAGCTGACGCGAGCCCGCACGCCAGCATTTCCGCGCATGTATCTAGATCGCCAGGCAATCGCTCGGGTCGCCCCATGGCCAGGGCATGACCCACGCACGCGGCGGAGGCGGGCTCCACGACGATAAGCCTTCGGGGGCTTTCCAGTTGGTCGCACAGGCCTTCAGCCATGGCTGCCGCCAGCCCGCCTACACCAGCCTGGACAAACAGGTGCGTCGGATAGCCTGCAAGCATTTCCTGGCATTGCGAGGCGATCTCCGTGGTGAGCAATGCATATCCCGCCATGACATCGTGGACGATAAGATCGTCCGGATCGGCACTCGTGTCGGAGATGAGCAGGCCCTCGCCGCGCGATGCCGCGCCCGCGGCTTCATCGACCGCATCGTCATAGGTTCCGTCAATCCAGATGACCTCAGCCCCCTGGCTTTCGATCCTTTCAGCCCTGACCTGACTTGCGCTCTTCGGAAGATAGACCGAGGCGCTCGCTCCTGCGCGCCGCGCGGCCGCCGCCACCGCCAGGCCGTGATTGCCGTCGCTGGCGCAAATCAGCCGGGGCAACGACTTGTGTGGTGCTTGCCCGGACAGCAACTCCTCGATGGACCCTCCAGCGGCACGAGCGAGCGCGCATAACCCGGCCGTCATGCCGCCGAGCACCTTGAAGTTGCCAAATGGGCGGCCGCCCTCCACCTTGACCAGAACACGCCCTACCCCCGCACGTTGCGCAAGAGTCGGCAATTCGATCAATCGGGTTGGTTGGTAGCTGCCCCATAAAAGGGTGGCAGCCGCTACGACATCATGCAGGAGGGATTCGTTCATGCACACAAGTCTGCCGCAGCGCGACGAAACTTGGCCGCAATATAAACGGCCTTTTTGCCGGGAAAATGCAAATTCGGCTTCTCCCGGATCAAACGCCCCTAGTCATCGATATCAAGCGGTATCGGTATGGCCAGCCCGCGTTTAACGACACCCAGGGCAACATTGGTGGTGAAACGCTTGACGTTCGGATGTTCGCTGACCAGGCGCGACATGAGCTCGTCATAGACCTCCGTATCCGGCGCCGTAATGACCAGGATGAAGTCCGCCTCGCCCGTTACATAGAACACCTGTTGTATATGCGCCTGCGCCGCCATCCATTGGCGAAGCTGCGCAAGCAGCTCGGGCCGCTCGCGCTCGACCTGCAGCGACACGATGAAAAAAGTCGGCTTGCCGATTTTCTTCGGATCGACGATGGCCGCATCCTTCACGATCACGCCCTGCTCGCGCATGCGGCGCAGCCGGCGTTGAACGGCCGAGGGCGAAAGGGCGACCTGCTCGGCCAGGCGCTCGGCCGTTACCCCCGAATCCTCTTGAACGAGATTAAGAAGCTGACGATCGAATCTGTCCAGTTCCATGCCGACAAGCCTTTGAAGTCACCAGAAGCGCAGAAAATAAGCGTGAAGGCTACCCATATTGCCACGAATATGCCCAAGAGCGCCCGTAGGATGCTAGCGTCAAATCCAGGATATCGCTCGTGCGACAGCTTGATCTTCCAACCGAATCCGAAGTCCGGTTCCATCAATCCCCGATGACGACCATGAAACTTCTCTATCAGACTCATTCGCCCTACGCGCGAAAAGTCCTCGTCTTCGCCCATGAAGCGGGCATCGCCGACCAATTGGAAGTGATCCATCACGAAACCAGCCCCTTGCGCCGCAATGAGGTTGTCTTCGCCGAAAACCCGCTTGGCAAGGTTCCCGCCTTGATTCGGCCCGGGCTGACGTCGATCTTCGACTCCGATGTGATCTGTGCCTATCTTGATAGCTTGCACGATGGTCGCAAGCTGGTCCCCGCCGAAGGCGAGGCAAGATGGCAGGCGTTGCGCGTTCAGGCCGTTGCCCAGGGCGTGGCCGAGGCCGGCATCGCCCTTCGTTGGGAAACGACGCGAAGGCCCGAGGCGTTTCGATATGAACCCTTGTGCGATGGCTACACCCAGAAGCTGACCACAAGCTACGACTGGCTTGAACGTGAACTGGATACGGCCTCGCCAACGCATGTCGGCCATATCGCCCTGGCAACGACCCTCAGCTGGATCGCTTTCCGGGAGTTGCCGATGTTCGGCAAAAACCATCCGAGGCTTGCAGCGTGGCTTGGTGAATTCGATAGCCGGCCTTCGATGCTCGCAACGCCGCTATCGGGCGCCACGTACGACTGAAGCGTTCGCCGACCCAATGGGCCCGCCACGCCCATCGACGCTCACCCAGTCTCCACCGGGCCTGGCGTTAGCATGCGTCGCCATGAAAATCGCCACTTTCAACATCAATGGTATCCGCCCTCGCCTGCCAATCCTGCTTCAATGGCTCAAGCACGAGAAACCGGACATCGTCTGTCTGCAGGAATTGAAGGCGGACGACGACCTGTTCCCCGTGCGGGAGATCAACGACGCCGGCTATGGAGCCATCTGGCAAGGCCAGCGTTCGTGGAACGGCGTGGCCATCCTGGCGCGCGGCGGCGACCCGGTGGAGAGCCGCCGTGGACTCCCCGGTGACGCCAAGGACACGCAAAGCCGTTACCTGGAAGCGGCCGTCCATGGCGTCATCGTCGGCTGTCTTTACCTGCCCAACGGCAATCCACAACCGGGCCCGAAGTTCGACTACAAGCTGGCCTGGTTCGAGCGGTTCATCCGCCACGCGAAGAAGCTGCATGCCAGCGGCCACCCCGTGGTGCTGGCTGGCGATTACAACGTGGTACCCACCGACGAAGACATCTACAACACGCGTTCATGGCTGAAGGATGCCTTGTTGCAACCCGAGAGCCGCGAGGCCTACCACCGCTTGCTTTCGCAAGGCTGGGTGGATGCGTTGCGCGAGCTGTTCGGTGAGGAGCGTGTCTATACCTTCTGGGACTACTTCCGTCGGCACTGGGAAACCAATTCCGGTCTGCGCATCGACCACCTGCTGTTGGGGCCGGGGCTAAAGCCGAAACTGCGCGAAGCCGGCGTGGATACCTGGGTGCGTGGACTTCCCCACGCAAGCGACCACGCGCCCACCTGGGTGGACCTGGAGATCGATGTGCCGACGCGCCCACTTTCCAGCAGGAAAGCGACCAGCAAGACAGCCGCTGCGAAGAAGAAATCCAGGCCATGAGTCATTTGGCCGTCCATGCGTCTATACGGCGATTTTGGGAAATTTGGCAAATTTCGTAAGAAAACTGTTGACAAACGTTCGTTGCGGTGCAACAAATGACCTGCAGGCCGATTATGTGCACCATTTTCCTGTACCGCACGGGGATAACTCCAGTGAACGCGTTCAGCTACAACCCATCACTCGCTGTTGGCGTATCGCGTCCCGGTATCCGATGTAGTGACGTCTGTACCAGCTGTCCGAAGCAAAGGCTCTGATACCGGGCTTCCCCTGGTAACAAAACAGCATCCGCGCGTAGCACGGCATCACCACAACGCCTGATTGGCCCTGGCTCCACGAGGCCGGGATGGGCAGTTGCGGCTTGGTGGTTCGTCGCCACGGAAGAACGCGCTTTGCATCGCGGCCACCACGTGGCCAAACCACATCGCCCCAGGCAATCGCCTGGACCCATCAGCGTGCGACACATGTCGCTCTCGGTAGAGTCATGACTAAAAAATACATCGTTCGTACCACGGCGCTCAGCGCCGCCCTTGGCCTGGCACTCTTTGGCACCGCTTCGTTCGCCCAGTCCACGACGGGCAGCCTCTTTGGCCAGGCGCCCATCGTCAGTGGGGAAACCGTTCTTATCGAAGGCAGTACCGGCATCAGCCGCGAGGTACCGGTGGATGCCAAGGGCCGGTATTCGGCCGGCCAATTGCCCTTGGGTAGCTACACGGTAAGCCTGCGCCAGGGCGGCGCCACGATCGATACCCGGAAAAACATCTCGCTGGTAGTGGGTGCGAACACGGAAGTTTCTTTCACCCAATCCGATGCCACGACCTTGAGCGCAGTTAGCGTGTCGGCAGCGGTGACGCCGCTGATCGATGTCACCAGCGTCGATTCCCGTACCGTGATCACCGCCGACCAGCTGACGAAGATGCCACTGGCGCGCAATGCCGAGGCGATCGCACTGCTGGCGCCAGGCGTGGTGACGAACGGCGGTAACTTCACCGGTCCCACCGGACAGCAGCTCACCAGCTTCGGCGGTTCGTCGGCCAGCGAGAACGCTTACTACCTCAATGGATTCAACACCACCGATCCGCTGCGCGGCTTCGGCGGCATCACCCTGCCCTATGGCGCGATCGACCAGCAGGAAATCTATACCGGCGGCTACAGCGCCCAGTACGGCCGTTCCGATGGCGGCGTGATCAACCAGGTGGGCAAGCGCGGCACCAACGATTGGCACTTCGGTGCACAGGTGCTCTGGCAGCCCGCCTGGGCGGCTGCGGACGCAAAGAACACCTATTACACCCAGGGCCTTCCGGCGAGCCCGGTGGCCGGTGGCCTTTATGATCCCAACAGCAAGAACAAGACCTGGGTCACCACGGTCGACGCCTATGTGGGTGGCCCGATCATCAAGGATAAGCTGTTCTTCTTCGCCGCGGTCGAAGCACAGCGAAGCAACGCTACCACCGTCAATTCGGTGGAGAATACCAGTCCGGAAACGCGCTACACCTACAACCAGCCCAAGTGGTACGGCAAGCTCGACTGGAATATCACCGACAGCAACATCCTTGAAGTCACCGGCGCTTCCAACAAGCGCAGTGCGAACGGGTCGATCTACGACTACGACTACGTCAACCGCACGCGCGGTGCCTACATCGGCGCCACGGACAGCACCAAGACCGGTGGCGACCTTTATTCCGCCAAGTTCACCAGCTACATCACCGACGACCTCACCCTGACCGCGCTCTACGGCAAGATGAAGACGCGCAACTACGACTCGCCGGGCAGCTACAACCAGGATTTCACCTACGTCAACGGGACATCCTCGCAAAATCCGTCTCTCAACGGCGGCAACGCCATCACCAGCCCGCAGACCGTGCAAACGCTCTACAGCCCGGACCGCGCCAACCACACCAACAACCTTCGCATCGACCTCACCTACAAGATCGGCGACCACACGATCTCCGCCGGTATCGACAACCAGAACGCCCGCGCCCTGTCGCAGGGCTCGCAAACCTCGGGCCCGGGCTACTACTGGACCTATGGTCAGACCGATACGCCCGATGTGCCGTTGTCGTCCGGCCTGGGCGTGGGCGCCACCTCGGCCTACCCGAACGGCGCCGATGGCTATTACGTGGTCAAGCACGTGGCCAACTCGCTGGCGAGCGTGCGTTCGGCGCAGCGTGCGCAGTACATCGAGGACAGCTGGCAGGTCAGCGACCGGTGGCTGGTAAAGATCGGTTTGCGCAACGACCAGTTCACCGACTACAACGCCAACGGCCAGGCCTATATCACCCAGACCAAGCCACAGCTCGCACCGCGGCTTGGCGCCAGTTGGGATGTCAATGGCGATTCGAGCTTCAAGATCTACGCCAATGCCGGCCGCTACTACCTGGGCCTGCCGCTGAACCCTGCGTTGAATGCCGCTGGCGCTTATGTCAGTACGTCGCAGTACTACACCTACAGCGGGATTGCTGCCGATGGCACGCCCACCGGACTATCCCAGATGTCCGTCCCGGTCTCGGCGAACAATGCCTTCGGCATCCTGCCCGATCCAAAGACGGTGACGGCGCGGAATCTGAAATCCGAGAACCAGGACGAATTCCTGCTCGGATTCACCAAGACCGCGGGAGATAACTGGACCTATGGCGCCAAGGTGACGCGCCGGATCCTTCGCGATGCGATCGACGACTACTGCGACCTGGATACCGTGCTGGGCAAGGCGCAGTCGCTTGGCTACGACGTTACCAGCGACAGCAATCCGGTCAGTTGCTGGCTGTTCAATCCCGGTTCGGCCAATACCTTCAACCTGGTCGACTCTTCAGGGAATTACCACAATGTAAGCCTGAGCAACAAGGAGCTGGGCTTCGATGCCCTCAAGCGCAAGTACTACGGCCTGGAGACCTTCCTGGAGCATCCGTTCGACGGCACCTGGTATGCGAAGGTGGACTACGTTTTCTCGCGCAGCTACGGCAACACCGAAGGCCAGCTGCGCTCTGACCTGCAGCAGACGGCGGCGTCCACCAGCGAAGACTGGGACAACGGCGCCATCATGGACAACACCAATGGGCCGCAGAGCAACGACCACAAGCACCAGTTCAAGCTATTCGGGTACTACCAGCTGACACCGGAGTGGATCGTGTCGGCGAACCTGAGCCTGGTGTCCGGCGCGCCCAAGACCTGCCTTGGTTACTACGGCCCCGACCAGACGGATCCCGTGGGTTATGCCCCGTCCTATCACTGGTGCGATGGCCAGCCTTCGCCTCCCGGCAGCCATGGCCGGCTTCCGTGGATACGCCAACTTGATCTGGGCGCCACCTGGCGGCCGGCGTTCGGCGCGGGGAAGCTCGCTTTCACCGCCAACATCTACAACGTGAACAACGGGCAGACCGAGACCAACATCTATCCGTATTCCGTAACGGCACCCTACACAGCCGATCCGAAATACGGACTGGCCCTGGTACGCCAGCAGCCGAGGTATGTGCAGTTCGGCGTGAGCTACGACTACTAACGAAGCGCCACGGACTCGTGGATGCTGCGTCGCAATATCCCCGGTCCGATAGCTACTGCCTGTCGTAACCATAACTTCAATCAATTTTTGCAATCTCCATGGTCGCCGTATGATCGACGGGCTACGTGTCCACACGCCCCGCCGGCGACTGCGCTGTTCGTCTCCGGCCAGCCCACCCCAAGGAGAGAACGCGAATGTCGACAACCGAAGCCAAATGCCCTTTCAACCACACCGCCGGTGGCGGCACGACCAACCGGGATTGGTGGCCCAAACAGCTACGCGTTGATCTGCTCAACCAGCATTCGTCCAGGTCCAACCCGGATCCGGACTTCAATTATGCCGAAGCGTTCAAGAAGCTCGATCTTGCAGCCGTCAAGAAAGACCTGAACGCCTTGATGACCGACTCCCAGGACTGGTGGCCCGCCGACTTCGGCCACTACGGTGGCTTGTTCATTCGCATGGCCTGGCACAGCGCCGGCACCTACCGCATCGCCGATGGCCGCGGCGGCGGCGGTCGCGGGCAGCAGCGTTTCGCGCCGCTGAACAGCTGGCCCGATAACGTGAGCCTGGACAAGGCACGCCGCCTGCTTTGGCCGATCAAGCAGAAGTACGGCCGCAGCATCTCCTGGGCGGATCTCTACATCCTGGCTGGCAATGTCGCCCTGGAATCGATGGGGTTCAAGACGTTTGGTTATGCCGGCGGCCGCGAGGACACGTGGGAACCGGACCTGGATGTGTTCTGGGGCACAGAGACCGAATGGCTCGGTGGCGATCATCGCTACGGCAAGAACAAGAAGTCCGATGCCGGCGATCACGAGAGTGGCGTGATCACGGCGGAAGCCGAGAAGCACGGCCACGAAGAGGACCGCACCGAGCACGGGCGCAACCTTGAAAATCCACTGGCCGCCGTGCAGATGGGCTTGATCTACGTCAATCCGGAAGGCCCGGAAGGTAACCCCGACCCGATCGCCGCGGCGCACGACATCCGCACGACCTTCGGCCGCATGGCGATGAACGACGAAGAGACTGTCGCCCTCATCGCCGGTGGCCATACCTTCGGCAAGACGCATGGTGCCGCCGACGCCAAGCACGTGGGTGGCGAGCCGGAAACCGGTGAACTGGAAGACCAGGGCTTTGGCTGGAAGAACAGCCATGCTTCCGGCAAGGGCGCCGACACCATCACCAGCGGCCTGGAAGTAACCTGGACGCAGACACCCACGAAGTGGAGCAACCACTTCTTCGAGAACCTCTTCGGTTTCGAATGGGAGTTGACCAAGAGTCCGGCCGGTGCAAATCAGTGGGTGGCCAAGGGTGCCGGCGATGTCATTCCGGACGCCTACGACAAGTCCAAGGGCCATGCCCCCAAGATGCTGACCACCGACCTGTCGCTGCGCATGGACCCGGCCTACGAGAAGATCTCGCGTCGTTTCCTCGAGCACCCCGACCAGTTCGCCGATGCCTTTGCCCGCGCCTGGTTCAAGCTGACCCATCGCGACATGGGTCCCATCGAACGCTACCTCGGTCCGGAAGTGCCCAGCGAACGACTGATCTGGCAGGACCCGGTGCCGAAGGTCGACCACCCGCTGGTCAGCGAAAGCGACGTGGAAGCGCTCAAGGCCAAGGTGCTTGCCTCGGGCCTGAGCGTGGCCGAACTGGTATCCACGGCCTGGGCATCCGCTTCGACGTTCCGTGGCTCGGACAAGCGAGGCGGCGCCAACGGTGCACGCATCCGCCTGGCTCCGCAGAAGGACTGGAAGGTCAACCAGCCAGCGCAGCTGAAGAAAGTGCTGGAGAAGCTCGAAAGCATTCGCTCGGAGTTCAACGCCGGCGGAAAGAAGATCTCCCTGGCCGACCTGATCGTGCTGGCCGGCAGCGCTGCGGTGGAGAAGGCAGCCAAGGATGCCGGCAACGCCGTAAAGGTGTCCTTCGCCCCGGGCCGCACCGACGCGACACAGGAGCAGACCGATGTCGAGTCCTTCGAGCCGCTGGAACCCGTGGCCGACGGCTTCCGGAACTTCCTGAAGGCCCGCTACAGCGTGCCGGCCGAAGCGCTGCTGATCGACAAGGCACAGTTGCTGACCTTGACCCAGCCGGAGCTGACCGTGCTTATCGGCGGCCTGCGCGTGCTGGGTGCCAATGTCGATGGCAGTTCGCAGGGTGTGTTTACCGATTCTCCAGGCAAGCTCACCAACGACTTCTTCCGCAACCTGCTGGACATGCGTACCGAGTGGAAGCCCACCTCGCCGGCGCGGGAATCGTTCGAAGGTTTCGAGCGTGGCACCGGCAAGAAGAAGTGGTCCGCCAGCCGCATCGACCTGGTGTTCGGTTCGCATTCGGTGCTGCGTGCACAGGCCGAGGTCTATGGCACCGCCGATTCACAGGAGAAATTCGTCAAGGACTTCGCTGCTGCGTGGACGAAGGTGATGAACCTGGATCGGTTTGACTTGAAGAAATAAGGCGCTTGACCCAAGCCGCCCCGGTGTTTGGCCGGGGCGGTTTTTTATTGCCCGGTGAGCCACTGCCGGAACGCCTTGACCATGGGCGAATCGGCGCGATGAATCGGTGTCACCAGGTAGTACCCGCCTGGCGACGCCAGGGCTACGCGACCGATGCGAACAAGCTTGCCCGCGGCCATGGCATCGGTGACCAGGGGCGCCCGCGCCAGGGCAATGCCCTGCCCGGCTTCTGCGGCCTGCAACAGCAGCGCCGAGTCGTCGAATACCGGGCCGGACACCGTGCCGGATGTCCGCGTCCGCGCGAACCAGGCGTCCCAGGATTGAAAATCGTCGCGTAGAAGAACGCCCTGTTTCAGGTCGGCGATGCGGCGGATGCCGAGCTTCTCGGCATAGGCAGGCGACGTCACCGGAAAGATGTCTTCGGCAAACAGCTTCTGGGCTCGAAGGCCGTCCCATCTTCCTGAGCCAAAGCGAATGCCGGCGTCGATGTCCTCAACCTCCAGATCCACCAGCTCCAACGTGGCGCGCAATTTGAAGTCCGCACTTGGGTGAGCTTCCAGGAACCGCCCAAGCCGAGGCAGAAGCCAGCGGCTGGCAAACGATGGCGGCGCCGTGAGCGAAAGGCGATCGGCATGGCGAATGCGAAGCTGCCGCCCTACATCGGACAGCTCACCCAGGAACCTGGCCACCACCTCAAGCAGGCGCGAGCCTGCGGGGGTGGGTGTTACGTCTCGCCGGCTCCGGAGGAAGAGCCGTGTGGCATAGAACTCCTCAAGCGCCTTGATCTGGTGACTTACCGCGCTCGGGGTCAGGTGCAGTTCCTCGGCCGTGCGCGCGAAGTTGCGCAGGCGCACCAGGGCCTCGAACGTGCGCAGGGTATGCATCGGCGGCAGGGTGTGCTTCATGGATGAATTATATTCATCATTGGATGAGGATTGATCGCTTCAGGATAGTCGGCGTCCTTCGGATACTAACCCGGTACAGACCGGAGAAGAACATGCGAGTTGACCGTATCGAGGACGACATCTGGATTTTCCATGGTGATTTCTACGAATCGGTGGCGACCGTTTTCGTGCGCAAGGGCAACGCGCTGATGATCGACGCCCTCGGCAGCGATGCCGATGCACAGTGGATGCGGGAATATGTCGAACGTGACCTCCAGGCCGCGGTAAAGATGATCGTCATGACGCACTACATGAGCGATCACATGGCAGCCCTTCGCCTGTTCCCGGGCGCGCAGATCCTTGCGCATCGCGACTATCTTTATACCTATCTGTCGCAGCGGCACAGGACCCAGGACGACGATGCAAGATACGTAGCACCCACGGCAACCTACTCCCAGGAGGTCAGCCTTACCTGGGGCGCACGAGATATCAGGGTATTCCACAACCCGGGCAAGACATTCTGCGCCACGGCGATTGACGTTCCCGGATGCGACCTGGTGTTCTGCGGCGATGCATTGGTAGGGAACATCGCTTACATCGGCTCATCCGCCCCAAGCCTTCTTGATAGCGGGCTGGCCAATCTCGAACGCCTTCACCGCGGCCGCATCGTGCCGGGACATATCGGCATGCTTGGCGCGGGCGCGTTCTCGCACGCCAGGATTTACCTGAGGAGGCTGGGCGCCCATGTCCGCGCGTGCCAGGATGCCGATGCCATTGCCGAAATACCGATCGAGGCATGCCTTGCTCCCGGGGTACAGCCGGTGCCCTTCGAGGTGGAATGGCACGGCCGCAATCTTGGTGTTATCGCCGAGCGCCGGGTGTTCTCAGTAGGCCACCACGCCGGCCGGATTGCGGCGGTGTACGCATGAATCCGATTCATCGCTTGGTGGCCATGGCTCTGGCACTCACGCTTGCCGCCCTGCCGGCTCGAGCCCATTCCGAGAGGCTGCATGAGGGTTGGCAAGCTGTAGACGGCGTTCAGCTGTTCTATCGCGAAGGTGGCGATGCATCAGCGCCGACCCTCGTGCTGCTTCATGGTTATCCATTGTCATCGGCTATGTACGCCCGACTGATGGATGAGCTGGTGCAGCAAAAGCATTTGCATGTCATCGCCATGGATTATCCGGCCTTCGGATACTCCGATGCGCCCGATCACCAGCAATGGGCCTATACCTTCGACCATGTCGCCGATACCGTGCGTCACTTCCTTAAGCTGCGCGGGATCGAACGCTACGGATTGTATATGCAGGATTACGGCGTGCCGGTGGGCTTTCGCCTGATGAGTGCGGATCCCGGCGCGATCAGTTTCATCGTGGTGCAGAACGGTGTGATCCACCTGGACGGCTTTCCCGCCGCGCAAGACCCCAACAGCCCCCTGCGTCGCCACTGGGCGCATCGGGACGCCAGCACGGATGCAAAGCGGACGGCTTACGCCCAGGGTCTTGTCGCTCCCCGCGCCAACGGCTGGACGGACGACGAGGGTATCGGTGCCGATGCCACCTTGTTGATGGTCCAGTCGGCGCAGCGCCCGGGTGTGGTCCAGTCACGGAACGACCTATGGTTCGACTACGGCAACAACGTCAAGCGCTACCCAGCGTGGCAGGCGCTGTTGCGGAACATGAAGATTCCCGTGCTGGTCCTGTGGGGCAGCCACGACGACTACTTCACCACGCCCGGGGCCCTTTCGTACCTGCGCGATGCCCCGCAGGCGGAGATCCATATTCTCGATGCCGGTCATTTCGCCTCGCTGCAGGTCCCGAGCCAGATCGCCGGGCTGATCGCCGCTTTCCTTGGGCGACACCCGCAGATCGCCTGCGAACAGGGATGCGGGGTGCCATAGGTAGTTGAGTCAGCGCCGGCGATGGCGCGACAAAAGCCCATCGATAGACCACGGCCCTGCGCCACCGATGCAAAGCGAGATGATGCCCGCAAGGTACAACAGGTCCGTTTCATAGCCTGGCTGGCCAAAATGCGCGCCGGCTGCATCGAAGGATTGAAGCTTGATCGAACTGAAGCCGTTGGGCAGGTGCACCGTGAAAATGGCCACCAGAAGCACAAAGATCATTGGCACCGCAGCCACCGGGATGAACGCACCGCAAAAAATAAGCAGGCCACCCACCAGTTCAACGATGATGGTGGCCCACCCCGCCAGGAACGCGTGCGGGACGCCGATGGCGTTCAATACGCCAATGAAGTCGTCTGGCCCGCGGGCCCACTTGGCATAGCCGTGCTGCATGAATCCGAGGCCGACGATCAGTCGCAGCGGAATGGCGTACCAGGCCTGCGGTACGGGAAGTGGAGAAATTCCGAGCTTAAGGAAGCGATCTGTGAAGCTCATGGTCTGACGTTGACTCCATAGGTGATGTGGCAGCGATCAATTCCGCCGCCACAATGACCACCACAAGCGTGGCGATGGATAAGTAGACCGGTCGGCAACGCCAAGTCATACAGCGCTTAGCGCGAATATCGACTCCACTGTCAGGTTCAGGGCGCGGGCAAGCTTCAACGCAAGGAACGTAGACGGAACCATGCGTCCTGCCTCGATCGCATTGATCGATTTGCGGGTGGTACCGATGAGTTCCGCCAGAGCGGCCTGGGTGAGATTCAGCGCCACGCGATGGACTTTCAGATTGTTGGTAAGTCGCTCTTCCGCCACGGGTCAAGCCCGATCGTAAAAGAGGAAAACGCCAAGGAAGACCGCTGTCCCCAGGGCCACGGTGGTGGCCGCAAGCAAACCCGCCGACCAGGAAAGCGTCATCACAAAAGACAGCAGGCAAAACAGTGCCTGTGCGCCGAGCATGGCCAGGAACCCGGCCCGGAAGGCATGTTGGGAAGCGACGAGCCGCAGCTCATCGTTGAGCATCGCGCGCCGCTGTTCCCTGATCTGGGCCGGCTTTGCGCTGTGTTGAAGCCGGTTGACCCAGATCGCCCCGAAGATGATGACCATGGGAATCAAGGTCATCAGCCGCTCGGCATTTCGCATCTTGGCGGGATCCGATGACATGCCCGCCACGAGGGCAACCACGCCGAGCAGCACGATCACCAGCAGCGAAAGCCACAGGCCGCGCCGCTCATGGCGAACAAGCCTGTCGCTCCGATCGTCTGAATGCTGAGTCATCACTGGAATCTCCCCGCTGGTTGGTCTGGCGGCCGTCGGGGTGATCATATAACCGATAGGTTCCATTTTGCAACCTATCGGTTACTTTATTCCGTAATTACTTTATCCATTCAACCAGTGGCTTCCCCTTCGGAACGATGTACGTGCCAATCTCCGCCGCATTGGTCTTGCCGACATTCTTCGCGCTGTGAATAACGCCCTTGGGAACGAACAGGACATCGCCAGCCTTGAGCGTTGCCGGCGGCTTCCCTTCGAGTTGATATTCGATCGTGCCCTCGACGACATAGATGATCTCTTCGCCCGGATGCCGGTGGTTGGGGGCGATCTTTCCCGGATCGATGTCCACGCGCAGTTGGACAGCTTGCCACCCGGGAATGCTGATGTCGTTCTTGGATAGCTCGGTGCGGTGGGTTCCCGCTTGCTGCGCCTGCGCCACGACAGACACCAGGCCGCCTGCAACGACCAGCAGGCCCGCGACCGCAAAGTTAAACACACTCATGGGGTTCTCCTCGATCAGCCGGCTCGACACAGTGGGGACTGTTCGAACCGGCGTGACAGTACGGTGCGTCAACGGGTCGCCACGTTCACCGCGACATCGATATTGCCCTTGATGGCCTTGGAATAAGGGCAAATCTGGTGAGCCGAGTGAACGAGGGCCTCGGCGACATCCTGTGCCAGGCCTGGCAGACGAACATCAAACCTGGCGCCGAGAAACCACCCCGGACCTGTCTGGCCCACATCCACTTCGATATCCACCGACGTATCCGCCGGAAGCGTGATCTTCTTCAGCGAGGCCGCCAGGTTAAGCGCGCCGGAGTAGCAAGCCGACCAGGCACCGGCGAACAACTGCTCGGCGGTCGGGTGGGTAACGATGGCGTTGAACTCATAGTTCTCGCCACCTGGCGTGGACAGCTTCATGTCGACGATGTCGTGATCGGCGCGCTGTACCTTGGGATCTCGATTGATCCTGGTGTGGGTTTTGCCGGTGTAGATGACTTTTTCGATCTTGGTCATGACGTGTTCCTCAGGGTGTCCCTGCCCCCCGCATCATGCGCCCGCCATGACTACCAGCACATTCACTATACCGAACTTCACACTAGTCTAATTCCCAAGCTAGGGAAATCAGACATGGGCGACCTCGACGCACAATTCCGGAAGTTCAGGCGTGAGCTCAGCTCCGGCACGGTGTCGCTTGCCCTGCTGGCGGCGGCGGATGAAACGATGACCAAGTTGTCGCTTTCTACAATTCAGTGATCTGCCCCATACTTCGCTTCGGCATGCGGGCGAGTTCCGGAATGTCCTTCGTTCTAACGATGAAGTTATGACGCGAGAGACCCTTTACCTCGAAGGACTTCGACGGGATCTCTGAAACAATACTGTTGTGGTACGTTGCCAACCAAAGAATCTTGTCTAAATACGCAGCCCGACCCGGGTCTTGGTAGCGCCTTTTAACCAGTTCTTGATGCTTAGCCAGCAAGACATCCCAGTCCTCAGGCTCATCAAGCTCTGTAAAAGACGCTCGCAGATAGTCTACAAACCAAGCGCCGCTCTCTCCACGTCGAATCAAATCTCGTATGGCACTCAGCTCATACTCCAAGCTATTTTGAGCGGCCCTCAAGCGAGGGTCATCGCGAATGGCATTGAGTAAAACTGGATCGATAACGACACGAGGGTAGATCGCAGATTTAGATTCGAGCTCGTAAGCCCTAACCATCGCGGGGCCGAACACCGTTGAACCGGCCGCACAAATATCCCCCACTGTCATCCCTCCTCGGACAAGAATGTGATGGGGAACGAGTTCACCTTGGATATGCACTATATCGAGGATCTCGTGAAATAGATGGCCGATCGGATGTTGTTGGTTGACGCCATCTAAGAAACGCACGCGCACAATACAATCCGAAAAACTGAATGAAAGAGCTTCAGTATCGTCAGGATCATTGGATTTATCATTGTCTGCAAATCTGCGTAGCGTTTTTAGAACATTGGCGACTTCTTCAGCTGTGCCGTTCTTAACCAAGCTGCTGAAGCCTAAGATGTCCAAGAACGTTACAACGGCCGGTCGGTAAATAGAACTACTCATTGGGCGACATGCACCTGATTTAGATGCTGAATATTCGCACCCTCCAGGCCTGAAAAAGAGGCACCAGTCATGACGAGCTGTGCTCCTTTGTATTTATCCTCTCTCAAGAGATCAATAAATGGTTGAACAATGAAATTCTCTTTGTCCTCGATTTCCTCACCAAGAAATTCGCCGGGAAGGTCAATAATCGATAATCCGGGATAATGACATCCCTTCTGACTGCTAAGTGTCAGGAGGCCGTAGTGATATGCCATTAAGAAATAGAGTGTGTCTGTTCCGCCAAGCACGGAACTCCACCGACGCCGGCCAACCCTAAAGCTAATGGACGACTTACTAAGATCAATGTTTACGTCAGTGTGACGCCATACATCGCGACGATACTTATTCAGTGCCCTCAGATAACTATTCATTCCGTCCTCGAGGAAACTTGCCTTTTCCTCAAAGTCGATATCATTGAGCATGTTGTCAACCGTTCTTTGCAGAGGCTCAATCTGTTCTTCTAGATCTTCGATCTGTTTGATTAAGGTGTTACCAATCTCCAGTGCTGCAGCCACCCTTCTTAGCTGACTAATTCGTTCATTCATTTGGCCAATCGCGACATCAATTTCGCTAACGTCCTCCTGAGCCAAAGCAGCCACTGCATGTCGAGCCGGCGCCAATTGCTGCTGAATCTGATGAAGGTATATCTCTAAGGTGGCGATTCTTTGTCGAATATTTGCGCCTTCGTCGCTTAGAACGAGGAGCAGGTCTTTTGATTCCTCCAGTTCCCCAGAAAGCCGATCTCCCTCAAAAAGGAGCCTGGCCACGCCGAGTTCCTTCATAAGGATTTCGTCAGGCAGCTGCTGATGACATAGAAAGCACTCTCCCGAATGCAGCGGCTCACGATTTACAGTCTGATCACAAGCAGGGCAATGGGTTACTTGGAGATCTGAAAGAACCATGCCCGCATCCGTTGCTCGTGCTAGTCGCCCTACTTCATTTTCAAGCTCACACTGATAGCGTGAAATTTCCTCAGTGCGTTTAGTCGTAGCTTCCAATTTGTGTCGCAGCTCCGCGAGGTCAATCAGTACCCGCGCTCTTTCTTTACCGAGGTGAGCAGCTTGTCCCAAGGCCTCCGGCGAAAGGGCGCGCTTACTATCACGCGCGAGAACTTCGTTGCGATCTCGATGAAAATCATCGATCTTGGTGATCAAGCTATCAACTGCCTCGTTAACCGCTTCAGTTGTCACGCTCACTATCTGATCATTATCCAGAAGGCCTTTTGCAAACTCCGCAATTGTTTGATGAAACTGCTCACGCCTTGCCTCTAGCTTCGTGACCTGCATGCGCAGAGAAATCAGCTTTCCGTACTCAGCTGAGTAGACGTTCTCCGCGATGCCGAGAAACAACAGAAGTGCCGCGTGCTGTTCAGCTTCCGGCTGTTGATCAGCAATGCCGCCCCAGAAACGTTGCTGCCGATAGATGTGCCGCAGAATCATCCGAAAGCTCAATTCTGGCCAGGTCTGACCAGACATGGGGTTGCCTTTCGGAAAATGCAGCAAAGGAATGGAGAGTTTATCCATCAACCATTGTTGAAATTCTCTCGCCGGCACAGCACTGCCTTCAACGTATATCTTTGACTTGGCTCCCGACACCATCCATCGGCGTTCGACATGAATCTTCTCCTCGCCGATAAGTAACGAAGCTGAGGCTGACGAGTATTTCGAAGCAAGATCGGGCTGGCCCGAAGCTTCATACGGATTCTCGCCGGTATCGCCTAGCAGAAAGTCGAGAGTCTGAAGCCATTTAGTCTTACCCGTGTTTGGCCTGCCTACCAGTAGGTTTACGCCGTCACCAAACGCCAGCGATTCCGATTGCCCCGCAGAAAGTTGACGGTGGAGGTTTGATACGGAGAGATATAGACGACTCATCGACCAATCCTTTGTCCCATGGGTCGCTTACCGACCTCTTTATCGAAGATGCGGTAGATCAAATCCTTTAGCGAGGTCCCGGTTTTTCCACCAAAGACTTTCTTGACCTCCCGCATACGATTGACAATCGCCATAAATGAAGGTTTTGTGGCAAGCATTCTCGCTTTTTCGAGACCTAGCGGCGTGAGTGAAATCTGGTAGGACTTTTTTTCCTTACCAACATATATCAACTGTTTGGCTTCGAGATGAGCGAGAGTGTGATAGTACCTCTTGTCCCAGGGTCCATAGTGATGCCTCACCATCGCCGATTCGACTTGTTTCTGCGAGCCTAAGTTCGATGCCGCCGACTGTTCTTTTTGAGAGACCGCATTGCGAGCGACTTCGAAGAACTCTGGATAACGGACAAAAAAATCGAGTTTGGCCATCTTTGTCAGGCCCTCAATCTTTCCGCTCACGCCACAGATATGCATCAAAAGTAGCAAGCGAGCAGCATGAAACTCCACAATGTCGTCCGCAAGCAACGGCAATCCCGCCGGGGTTACTCCGATACGGTCGATTGTTCTCATCATGGATCCCTGGTGAATCTCAGTAGGCATCGATCAGCTATGTCATACATGCACCCTTTAAGAAGAGGTGATTGATCCTCCGCACCGGCAATTTTTGGAACTCCCAACAGATCCATGCCAGTCAGGCAACCTGCGTGAAACTCCTTTGGCGTCTCGGCTAACGCACCCGCAATGTAATTGGCCTGCAGCGTGCTGACCTTAGACATAACTTGTCGCATCAATCTGGCGGAGCCGCCTTCTTCAAGGTAATTTGGCGATTTCACTTCAGCGAGATAGTCAAGGCGCATTTCCCTAGCCATATTAATGACGGCTTCCGAACATCCCGCGTCTTTCAACTTTCTGACTAAGTTACCCCCGGAGTTTGTAGCTCCGTCTTCGATCGCCTTTCGGCGAGCTTCCCACCATGCCTGAATCTGTTGTTTAGAGATGATCTTTTTTTCGCGGTCGGGAATCCACTTGGCCGAGGCCGCGCTCTTCGCCCAATTTCTGAGGTCCTCAAGGATTAGCTCGGCTTGTTCGACCAAGAGCATCCGACCGTGGGATTGACTCAATTTGATGAGACGAAGAAGATTACTTTTCCGAACCGTCGGTTCGTCGAAACTTTCGTCCCAATGACAGTTATCGACCCAGAATTCAACGGAGTTGCCTTTAGGCGAAAGAAGCTTAGGAAAGCGCTTCCTTAATTCTTCGACTATTCCCGTTAACTGGTCAGCAGCCAAGGTACGGCCAGGCGACGATGGCCGAAAGGTCAGCGGTTTAAGGTCGTTACTTACTTGGCGAAGCGTTACCAATCGAAAGGATGAGGCTTCCTTAAGGCGGTCTCGACCAAGTGACCGTTCGACTATAGATGTCCCGGACCCGTTGACGAGTTTGCATACATCTGCGAGGGACCAGTGCTTGTCTTGCTCGCTTGCTTTGACCTGAACATATTCCACTCGAACTTGATTGCCATCAGAACTGCAATACACCAGTGCAATGTCATCATGTGTTTCGCAGTGGATCCTTATCAGGTCCGCGTCTTCTAGCATTTCAATGAAGAAGCCGACCGCAATCTCATCTTGATAGTTGAATCCTATGCGCGCGATTGGGCCGCCCTCTTCACTAGGGCACGCATCGTCTATCGATAGGAGCTCAGGTTGAGGTACCTGAATGTCTGAGTCGGTCATTGTTAGAACATTGCCGAATCGACATTAAGCGATATGTCGGCTACCGCCGCACGATTACCATTGACTCGATCGAACGACTGGCGCTCGAAGATGAGCGCACAACTAGACTCCATATTCTCCCCCTGGGCTAGAAGCCACGTTCCTCCTGAATAGGATACACAGACCCAGCCTATTAGTGCTCCTAGTCATGCCCCCGCCATGACTACCAGCACATTCACTATACCGAACTTCGCACTAGCCTAATTCCCAGGCTAGGGAAATCAGACATGGGCGACCTCGACGCACAATTCCGGAAGTTCAGGCGTGAGCTCAGCTCCGGCACGGTGTCGCTTGCCCTGCTGGCCATCCTGGCAGCGGCGGACGAGCCCATGTATGGCTACCAGATTGCCAAGCGCTTCGAGCGCGACGGCGATGGCGTGCTTATCGGCAAGCAGAGCGCGCTGTATCCGGTGCTGCGCACGCTCGAGGGCAACGGCCTGCTCGACAGTCATGTCGAACCCTCCGACACCGGGCCGCCGCGACGTTATTACCGGATCAATGCCAATGGCCGCGAGGCACTGCGCGATTGGACCTCCGCCTGGACTTCCACCCGCGACTTTGTCGATACCGCGCTTGAGGATGTGAAATGAATACTGCCGCCTCGCCCTACCCCACCACCATCAAGCGGTACCTCGACCAACTGAGCAAGGCGCTTGAGGGTTCCGATCCTGCACTCGTGCAGGACGCCCTCTACGACGCAGAGGATTACCTGCGTTCGGAAATGAACGAGAACCCCGGAAAATCCGAAGCGGAGATCATCGCCATGGTCGCAGGCAGCTACGGTGCACCCGACGAAGTAGCCGATATCTATCGCGACACCGAGGCCAAGGTGCAGACCGCGCTGCGCCCGCCCGCGCCACGCTGGACTACCCCCTGGGGAAAATTCTTCGGCGTGGCGGCGGACTTCCGCAGCTACGGCGCGCTGTTCTACATGCTGCTGGCCCTGGTCTCTGGCGTCTTCTACTTCACCTTGATCGCCGTGGGCATGTCGTTGTCGCTTGGGCTTTCGGTGCTGATCATCGGCATCCCCATCATCATCCTGTACTTCGGCATCGTGCGCGTGCTGTCACTGGCTGAAGGACGCCTGGTGGAAGCCATGCTTGGCGTGCGGATGCCGCGTCGCCCGCTGTACGCGAACCGTGACGATCGCCTGATGACGAAGATCAAGGGCCTGTTCACCGATCCGCGGATGTGGTCCACGCATATCTATTTCCTACTGATGCTGCCGCTGGGCATTGCCTACTTCACGGTCTTCGTGACGCTGATCGCCCTGGTGGTCAGTTTCATCGGCCTGCCGCTGGCCGCCTGGACAGGCCTTGCCACGCCCGGCCTGGCTGACAACTCCTGGGTCTTCATGCACGTCCATATGTTTGGCATCGACGGAACCGCCGGTACTGCCGCGCTGATAGGTTCGCTACTGCTCGGCGTGTTGCTGATGTTCGGCACCCTGCACCTGGCCCGAGGCATCGGCTACCTGCACGGCTTGCTGGCAAAGCATCTGCTGGTGGCGCCGGCGCGGTAATGGATCAGGCGGCGTCGAATGGATCGGGAATCACGTGCAACTGGATCGGCTGCCCGGGAACCAGGTAGTCGTCGGACCAGATAGGCGGAAGCGGCGTTGCTTCCCGCATCCATTCCTTGACGTCGGCCATTGCCAGCAGGGTCTGCATCCAGGCTTCGATAGCGTCCCGCGATGGAACCACGGGGTCATGGGCGACAAGACGCACGACGGTCGGCACCAGGATCAGGTCCGCCAGCGACAGGCTTCCGAAAAGAAACGGGCCGCCACTGTCGGCAAGATACTTGGCCAGGACGCCGAACAGACGCTCGCATTCGCTCGTCTCGGCGGCGGTAAGCGTGCGCTTTTCAGGATAGAAGGCGCTCTCGAATGAAATCCGGGCGCAGATATTCGACAAGCCCGAGTGTTGCCACGCTGCCAAGGACCTGGCCTGCGCCCGTTGCGTCACGTCTGCAGGCAGCAGGCGTCCTCCGCACGCATCGTTGGCATATTCCATGATGGCCAGCGAATCGTAGATCGCAGTCCCGTCCACCACCAGCACGGGCACCATCGCCGGCGGCGAAAAACGACCGATGGCTTTCAGGTTGGCGAAGCGCTGCGGCCGCCGGATATCGACGATCTCTTCTTCGAAATCGACCCCTGCCGCGCGCAAGGCGAGCCAGGCGCGCATGGCCCAGCTCGATGCATTCCTGGTTCCCGAGTACAGCTTGGGTCTGCTCACGTCGGATCCTCTTGGCAGATAGGCGCGGGGGCTCTCCCTATTCTCCAAGGCTTCGCGACAAAAATCATCCTTGCCACGGCGCCACCCATCTCAAAAGCAAGAAACAGAGTTTCCCGTATCGATGCGGCACCTATCTTTCCTGGTGAGGGCGCGCCCTCCCATCCATCTCACCAGATAAGGATTTTTAGTCATGTCGAAAGAAGAACAGAACAAGGCCATCGTCGGCCGCTGGTTCAATGATTTCTGGGGCGAGACCTGCAACCTTGCCATCGTCGATGAACTCGCCTCGCCCGACATGCTGCTTCAGTACTCCCTGCACGAGCCGCGCCGGGGCCACGACGACATCAAGAACTTCATGACGGATTTTCGCAGCGCATTCCCGAATCTGAAGTTCTGGGGCGCCGCCGATCTCATCGCCGAGGGTGACTACGTCGTCGGCCGCTGGGAAGGCGGTGGCACGCACACCGGCGCGGCCTTCAGCGACTTTCTCGCAGGTTCACTTCCCGCCGCCACGGGCAGGAAGATGCATTTCACTGGGACCACAGTGCTTCGACTCAAGGATGGCAAGATTGTCGAGGAGATCGGCCTGGATGATGGCGTCACGGCGCTTACGCAGCTCGGACTGATCAAGGCGGCCTGATGTGTCGACACGATTGAGCTTCGTTCCGTTGAAAATTGTCTCGCAACTTTGAGACAGTTCTTATGGATTTGCCTCGTCGCGTAAGCGAAGATCTACGTGTTGCGGGGAAACCGGCAACCGGGTGTCAGAAACCCGATATACAGATCGACTGCCGCAGGTAACTCCTGCGGCAGTCGAGGCCTTCCGCCTTCGGGCGGGCAGCCAGGCGGGCGCAAGCCCGGCCGTTCTGTAGGCGGTTTTCTGACCCTGGCTGCCTGCCACCTTTTCGTGGGATGCGATCAACCTTCTACGCGCAACCTCGAGGCCAACTCCGCTCCCCCTTGCCGCTGCTCGAGCGCATCCCACAGCGCTTCCTCGTCCCCGTCGATCAAAACCTGCCAGGCGGTGCGTCCGTCGAACGCGCGTTGGGGCTGACTCATCCATTGAGCAGCCCGACGCCGGTCGCCAAAGACCATCAGGACCATCTCGGCCAGGGAGTTGTTACGCTGTTCGAGCGCTTCGAATCCGGCGAGCAGGGCCGCATCGCGAAGCGCGCTGGTTCGCTCGATTTCCCGGCTGACGGATTCGAAGCTGGCGGCGGTGTGTGGCATGGGGACCTAACCTGGCAGTGGGCGCTATGTGCACCCAAATCTTGCCAGCCACAAATCAGCCTAAACATGATGCCCGTCAAGCTTCTGGGCCCGAACACGCCAACGGGCTTTTCCCTTACGATGGCACCCCCTCGCTTTTTGCCGTCATAGCGCACGGCACCCGGAGCTTTTCATCGTGCCGCACTATGCCGGACCCCTTCTGACACGTCCGAACGCCGAAGCCCTGGTCGCGGCCCGCGATGCAGGCTTGGCCACATGGAAGGGGTCGCTGGACCTGGGCCGCTCCCAGGCGGACGCCACGCTTCATGGCGACACCTGGCTATGGCAAGACCAGCACTACCCCTACCCCGGCCGGATCAAGGACCGGACGATCTACTACTGGGACGGCGAGGATTTCGAACCTGTATCGCGATACTCCGGCTCCCTGATCAAGCTGGTTCCCACCGAATGGGGCGCGCCCACGTTCGAGATCGACGGCATCAAGATGCTGCCGACGTCAAGGGAATCGCCGGTGGACGATGCGCGGCGCAAGGTGGCGCTGATCGAGCCCCGCGGCAAGGTAGTGCTCGATACCTGTGGTGGACTGGGCTACTTCGCAGCGTGCTGCCTCGAGGCCGGTGTCGCGAGTATTCAATCGTTCGAGAAAAACGAAGACGTGTTGTGGCTGCGCACATTGAACCCGTGGTCGCCGGATCCCGACGCACCCGCCAGCGGCGGCCGGCTGCATCTTTCCCATGGTGACGTCGCGTTGGCGATCACGCAGATCGCAAGTTCTTCCGTGGACGCCCTGCTCCACGATCCGCCGCGTTTCGGCATTGCCGGCGAGCTTTACTCGCAAGCCTTCTATGATCAGTTGGCGCGTGTGCTGCGGCGCGGAGGCCGGCTGTTCCACTACACCGGCACCCCGAACAAGCTCACCAGCGGTCGCGATGTTCCCAACGAAGTAGCCAAACGGTTGCAAAAAGCTGGCTTCATGGCTCGCGTGGCGCTTGACGGCGTGCTTGCCACCCGGCAATAAATTGCGTTGTCGCAGCGCAACCTTTCCAAATCCTTTCAATAACTTAAAGCTAAAGCTTCACCGAAGTTCCGCCGATATCACCCCCCGTCCATCACCAGCGGGAGTGTTCAATGCGGTACACGGTTAAGTTGAAGATTGCCTCGACCATCGCTGCTGCATTTGCGATTGCCGTGGCGGTGGGTGGCGTCGGGCTGGAAGCCCTGCACACCACCTTCGGAGATGTCGATGACATGTTCCACGGGAATCTCGAACCGATTGTCTACGCCTCGGATGTGCGTGCAGACGTACTGCAACTAAGACTAGCCTTCAATCGCGCACTGGTGATTGGAACACCGGAAGCTGCCAAGCAGGCGCTGGCGACGGTTGCCGCCACCAACGCGGACATGGATGCCAAGTGGAATACCTATTACCCCGCGTTGGTGAGTTCCGAGGACGAACGCGCCAAGGCCAAGGAATTCATTCGAAACAGATCGGCAGCCGCATCCTTGCTCGCCGCGGAAATAACCAACTTCGAACAAGGCCACACCGAACAGGCCAAGCAACTGCTGGCATCGACCCTGTCGGCCGCCTTCGATGCCGAGCAGACCAGCATCACTGGCATCGTGACGATGAACGAAAGCCAGGCAAGCGATCAGTTCACCGTTGCCCAGGCCCGCTACCATCGCACCGTCTATACGGTCGCCGGCGTGCTTGGTGCCGGCGTGCTGCTGCTTATCATCGCCGGCTGGTTCCTTGTGCGCAGCGTGATGCGGCCGCTGTCGAAAGCCCGTGCGCTGGCATCGGCCATCAGCCAGGGCTCGCTTGGCAACGTCGTGGCGATCGAGGGTGACGACGAACTTACCGATGCGCTTCATTCGCTGGTGGACATGGAGCAGAAACTCACCCAGATCGTCTCGAAGGTACGCAATAGTTCCGAGCAGGTTTCGATGGCGGCCCAGGATATTTCGCAGGGCAACGACGATTTGTCGCGGCGTACCCAGGAGCAGGCATCCTCCCTGGAGGAGACGGCTTCTTCGATGGAGGAAATGGCATCTTCCGTTCGCCAGAACGCCGAGAGCGCCGCCACCGCGCAAGCCCTGGCCGACGCACTGCGCGCTGACGCCCGTTCCGGCGCCGGCGTTGCCCAGCAGGCCGTGACAGCGATGCGCGACGTCAGCACTGCCAGCCAGGACATCAGCGAGATCGCGGTACTGATCGACGAGATAGCCTTCCAGACCAACCTGCTTGCGCTCAACGCAGCGGTGGAGGCGGCTCGGGCGGGTGAACAGGGGCGCGGCTTTACTGTGGTCGCTTCGGAGGTCAGGAACCTGGCACAGCGAAGCGCCCGTGCGGCGCGTGACATCAAGAGCATGATCGCCGATACCACGCAGAAGGTGGCGATGGGTGCCGACCTGGTGCAACACACCGGCGCGTCGCTGGCCAGTATCGAAGCCGGCACACGCAGGGTTGCCGATCTAATTGCCGAGATCTCGACCGCCTCACGTGAGCAATCCGCGGGCGTGGACCAGGTGGCCTCGGCCGTGGCGACGCTCGACGATGTCACCCAGCAGAATGCCGCCCTGGTAGAAGAGGCAAGCGCCGCAAGCCGGATGACGCTTGAGCTGGCCCGGGACCTGACGCGACAGGTGGCTTTCTTCACCATCGCCAGCTTTACCTCTCCAAGCGCAGACGGGTAAGGTGTTCGGACGTTTTTAGCGAAGGATTTCCCATGCGCAAGATCCGGCTCGCCCTCGCGTCGATCACCGTGGCGGTCCTCTGCGCGCAGGCGGCCGCCGAGCCGATCGCGCTGCAGGTGGACTGGGCAAGGACGGTGGCGACATCCAAAGCCGTGCCCACCTTGCAGGTCGTGGTTAACCCGGGCCTGGCACGCGGCGGCAAACTCCACGACGTGGCCTTCAGGGCGCTGAAGGATATCCAGGCCGATGACGTGCGCTACGTGCCATGGCTACCCTATCCGCGGCAGGCCGTGGCGGAACTCGAGCCTCCGACCAGCGACGGCACCTCATGGGATTTCACCCTCATTGATCCTACTCTCGAGGATTTCATGGCCGCCACGGCCGGCCATCCCGTGGTGCTGAATTTCAGTACCATGCCTGCATGGCTGTGGGAAACCGACAAGCCGGTGACCTATCCGAAGGACCCGGACAAGGCGTTCTGGGACTATACGCAGGGCACCCGGATCAAGGACCCGACCTATAAACAGGCGGCTGACTATTACGCGCGGCTGTTGGCCTGGTACACCAAGGGTGGTTTCACCGACGAGCACGGAAAGTTCCACGCCAGCAAGCATCATTACAAGGTGGCCTACTGGGAGGTGCTCAATGAGGTCGATTCCGAGCACCACTGGACACCGCAGGAGTACACCAGGTTCTACGATGTGGTGACAGCGGCCATGCGCAAGGTGCAGCCGGACCTCAAGTTCGTCGCGATCGCCTCGGCCGCTCCCCGCACGGAAAGCGAGATCTTCGAGTACTTCCTCAATCCGAAGAACCACGCACCGGGCACGCCGCTGGATTTCATCAGCTATCACTTCTATGCCACGCCCGCGTCCGGGCAGCCGATGGCTGCCAACCAGTACACCTTCTTCGACCAGGCCGATGGCTTCCTCTCGGCCACTCGATACATCGAGCAGATCAAGCGTCGGCTGTCACCGGAGACGAAGACATCGCTCAACGAACTGGGGTCGATCCTGGCTTCGGACGATGACAGCAACAGCGGGGCGCCAGCGGTGGATGAACCGAAGGATTACTGGAACCTGTCGGGCGCGCTTTACGCATACCTGTATGCGAAGACCGCGGCGCTGGGTATCGACGTGGTCGGAGAATCCCAATTGGTGGGGTATCCCACGCAATACCCATCGGTAAGCATGATCAACTACCACACGAATGCTCCCAACGCGCGCTACTGGGTGTTGAAGCTGCTTAAGGACAATTTCGGCCCGGGCGACCAACTGGTGGCCAGCGCGTCGCCCAGCAGCGCCGTCTTCACCCAGGGATTCGTGACCGGCCACGGTCGAAAGCTGTTGCTGGTCAACAAGCGGCAGACACCCCAGGCAGTGAAGCTCGACCAGGCAGGCGCAACCATCAGCTATGTCGCCCCGAGCACGGGCGACCATGCACCGGCGACCCGACATGGGGGAACCGAGGTAACCCTCGAGCCGTTCGAGGTGGCCGTGGTCAGTTTCAACTAAAGCACTCGTAACGTGCCTGCATTGCAAGTGCTGGGATTTCCATGGACTCGCTGATTACCGCTGCCGGGCGTGCCCTGGCGGCGGGTGATCCGTTGGGCGCGCTCAACCGCGTCGCCTTGCGCAACGATCCGCCGGCGTTGGCGTTGCGGGGCATCGCCATGGCGCAACTGGGCGACTTCCCTAGGGCGAAGACTTTGCTGCAAAGTGCCGCGCGAGGCTTTGGCCCAAAACAGGCCGTGGCCCGCGCGCGATGCGTGGTGGCGGAAGCTGAAGTGGCACTGGCCTCGCGGGACCTGGCCTGGCCAACCCACAAGCTCGACGCCGCACGAGAAACGCTCCAGTTGCACGGTGACCTGATGAATGCCGAGCACGCGCGGTACCTCATGGTCCGGCGCCTGCTGCTGGTCGGGCACCTGGACGATGCCGAGCGCGAGCTTGCCAAGCTTGATCCCGCTCTCTTTCCTCCCGCGTTGATGGCCGCGCATGCGCTGATGGTGGCGGGCATCGCCATGCGCCGCGTCCATGCTGGTGTAGCACGCGAGGCGCTAGCCAAGGCGACAGTCAATGCCCGCCAGGCAGCCATTCCCGCGCTGACGGCGGAAGTGGAAGCAGCGTCGCGGCTACTGGGCCTGCCGGCGGCACGCCTTGTTTCCCGTGATCGGGAACGAGCCCTGCTGCTTGGCGATGTCGAAGCGCTTTTTGCTTCAGATAGCCTGGTGATCGACGCCTGCCGGCATGTGGTTCGCCGCATGGACAAAGCGGTGTCGCTGGCGACACGACCAGTGCTGTTTACCCTCGTCCGTGCCTTGGCCGAAGCGTGGCCCGGTGACATGCCAAGGAATACCCTGATCGCGCGCGCGTTCCGCGCGAAACATGCCGATGAAACCCATCGCGCCCGCCTGCGCGTGGAAATCGGACGGCTTCGCGCCATGCTTGGTTCGCTGGCCGAGGTGAACGCCACCACGCGGGGTTTCGTGCTGTCACCGCATGATGCGAGCGAGGTGGTGGTACTGGCGCGTCCCGTGGAAGGCAAGCACGGGGCGGTGCTGGCCTTGCTTGCCGACGGCGAATCGTGGTCAAGCTCCGCACTGGCGCTTGCGCTCGGTGCCAGCCAGCGCACCGTGCAGCGGTCGCTGGACGAGTTGACCACCTCCGGCATGGTGCATTCGTTCGGCAGTGGCCGCGCACGCCGATGGATGACCCCACCGCTGCCCGGTTTCACGACGACCTTGTTACTCCCGTCTCCCCTGCCCGGTGACTAGGATGAACCCATGAAACGATCAACAGCCAACATCATCAGCGAGCACGGACCCTTTCCGGGCGTCACCAACGTGCATGGGCTCACCTACGACGGCAAGCAGGTCTGGTTCGCCGCGGGCGACAAGCTCATGGCACTGGATCCTGAAAGCGGGGAAACAGGACGCAGCATCGACGTCCCCGCTCACGCAGGCACCGCCTTCGACGGCGAGCATCTGTTCCAGATCGCCGAGGATCGCATCCAGAAGATCGACCCCACGACCGGCCGCATCCTTGCCTCTATTCCTGCACCTGGCGGTGGTGGTGATTCAGGCATGGCCTGGGCCGAGGGCTCGCTCTGGGTTGGCCAGTACCAGAGCCGGAAAATCCACCAGGTGGATCCCGATACCGGCGCGATACTGCGCACGATCGAATCCAATCGCTTCGTTACCGGCGTCACGTGGGTCGATGGCGAGCTGTGGCACGCCACCCTCGAAAACGACATGAGCGAACTGCGGCACGTCGATGCCAGTACCGGCGAGGTGCTTGAATCCCTGGAAATGCCCGCGGGCGCGCGCGTTTCAGGGATGGAATCCGATGGTGGCGATCGGTTTTTCTGCGGCGGGGGAAATAAAGGGACGGTGCGCACCGTGCGTCGGCCCGGGCGTAGCTGAATCGCAAGAATTTGCGATTCGTCCTACCTACACGAAAGTCTCATTTCACCCCTCTCATAATCAGGAATACAGTCGACACGTTCAGACCAACGCCAGGCCACGCATCACCGTGACACTCGTACCCGCCCGCAGGGGAGCGAGACTTCCGGAGAATGTTCGATGGACAAGCCCAAGCTCGACCGCAGGCATTTCCTCCTGGGAAGTGCCGTCGCCGCCACCGCCGGTGTTGCCGGCGCCCTGGGGGCCAAGGTTCACGATGGCGAGTTGGGCGCACCACCTCGAACTTACCAGGGAGGGGTGCCATGGCAGGAAGGCCTGGCCGATGCACCGCCGGGTGTTTCCGGTACCGACTTCAAGTTCTTCACGGCCGCCGAACGGGAGTTTATCGAGGCGGCCGTCGGCCGTTTGATCCCCAACGATGAAGTGGGCCCCGGCGCCGTCGAGGCCAACGTGCCGTTCTTCCTCGACCGGCAACTGGCCGGGCCCTTCGGCCGCGGCGATCACTATTACCTCGGCGGCCCGTGGGCCAAGGGGGCGCCTGAGCAGGGCTACCAGAGCCGGTTCTCGCCCGCGCAGATGTATCGCGCGGCGATAGGCGCCATCAACAAATACACCCACGCCAACCATAACGGCGCGGACTTCGCCAAGTTGTCCGAAGACGAGCGAGACGCTCTGCTCAAGGACATGGAGGCGGGCAAGGTGCAACTGGAGGACGGCGTCGACGCCAAGACCTTCTTCACCATGCTGCTGCAGAACACCAAGGAGGGATATTTCTCCGACCCCATCTATGGCGGCAACAAGGACATGGGCGCCTGGAAGATGATCGGTTTTCCCGGCGCGCATTACGACTACCGCGAATGGGTCAGCCGCCATGGTGAACCGGTGCCCTTCCCGCCCGTGGGTTTCAAGGGCAGGCCAGGCTGGAACTCGGAGACCTGAGCATGACAACCACCCTCAAACCCGTTGATGCGGTGATCGTCGGCTTCGGTTGGACCGGCGCCATCATGGGCCAGCAACTGGCCGATGCCGGGCTTGACGTGCTTGCGCTCGAACGCGGGCCCTGGCGCGACACCTCCACCGATTTCGCTACCGGCTTCGCGCAGGATGAATTGCGCTACATGTGGCGGCACCACCTGTTCCAGAACCTCTCCGACGACACGCTGACCATCCGCAACAACACCAGCCAGACAGCGCTGCCGATGCGCCACTTGGGTTCGTTCCTGCTGGGAACGGGCGTGGGCAGTGGCGGTGTGCACTGGAACGGGCAGATCTGGCGATTCCTGCCCTCGGACTTCCTGACCAAGAGCCACAACGAGCAACGCTACGGCAAGAAGTCCGTCACCGACTACGACCTCACCGTGCAGGACTGGGGCGTGACATACGAGGACCTGGAACCCCACTACAACAGCTTCGACGTGCTGTGCGGCACCAGTGGCAAGGCCGGCAACTTGAACGGCCAGATCCAGCCGGGCGGCAACCCGTTCGAGGGCTCCCGTTCGGCGGAATATCCCACTCCGCCGATGCCGCAAACCTATGGACCAACCTTGTTCGGCAAGGCGGCCACGGAACTTGGGCGGCATCCATTTCCCCATCCCACGGGAAACCTGAGCCAGCCCTACGTGAACAATCTCGGTGCGCAGCTGGGCGCGTGCACCTACTGCGGCTTCTGCGAGAAGTTCGGCTGCGGCAACTATTCCAAGGCCAGCCCGCAGACCACCGTGCTACCTTACCTGATGGCCAAGCCCAACTTCACCCTGCGTACCGAGTGCGAGGTGCTGAAGGTGGAATTGTCGCCGGACAAGAAACAGGCCACGGGCGTGACCTATGTGAACAGCGCCGGCGAGGAATTCTTCCAGCCCGCGAATATCGTGATCCTGGCGTCATACATCCTGCAGAACGTGCGCCTGCTTCTGCTTTCAGGCATCGGCACGCCGTACGACCCAGCCACGGGCCAGGGCGTGGTGGGCAAGAACTACGCCTACCAGACCATGTCATCGGTGAATGTGTTCTTCGACGACAAGCTGATCAATCCCTTCATCGGCGCAGGTGCATTGGCCACGGTGGTGGACGATTTCAATGGTGACAACTTCGATCATTCAGGGCTTGGCTTCATCGGCGGCGCCTACATTGCCGGCATGGTCACCGGTGGCCGCCCCATCGAGATGATCTACACGCCCCAGGGCACGCCTGCATGGGGCAAGGCCTGGAAGCATGCCGCGGCGAAGAATTACCTGCGCTCCTTCAGCCTTAGCGTGCATGGCTCGTGCATGAGCCATCGCGGCAACTACCTGGACCTGGATCCCACCTATCGGGATATCCACGGCCGGCCGATGCTGCGCATGACCTTCGACTTCACGGACAACGAACACAAGATGTCCGACTACCTTACCGATCGTGCGGCGGAGATTGCCCGGGCGATGAACCCGCGCGAGATCAAGCTCAACCGGCGCGTCGGTTCGTGGAGCGTGGTGCCCTACCAGACCACGCACAACACCGGCGGCGCGATCATGGGTGACAGCCCGGCCAACAGCGTGGTGAACAAGTACCTGCAAAGCTGGGACGTGCCTAACGTGTTCTCGATGGGCGCAGGCGCCTTCCCGCAGAACGCAGGCTATAACCCCACGGCCACGTTGGCAGCGCTGGCGTACCTGTCGGCACAGGGGATCGTGCAGCAATACCTGAAGCATCCTGGCCCCCTGGTACAGGCGTAGATGCCATGCGAACCCTTATCCGAGTCGTACTGGTACTGATCGTGCTGGGCATCATCGGCGGTGCGGTCATGGCCTGGAACCTAAGCCGTGTGTCGGCGTTGCCTTCGGGGCCCGTTACTTCGGTCGCTGCCGCAAAGGTCATCACCGAGCCCATCGCCGACGGGCCTAACGCCGAGCAATTGCGCCGTGGACAGTACCTGGTGCGCATGGGCGATTGCCTTTCGTGCCACCTTCGGGCGGGTGGTGAGCCATTCGCCGGCGGCTTGGGCCTCAACACGCCCTTCGGCGTGATCTATTCCTCGAACATCAGCTCCGACCCCACCAACGGCATCGGCAACTGGACGCCGGATCAGTTCTACAAGGCCATGCACGATGGCATCGGCGGGCGTGGGCAGCACCTTTATCCAGCCTTCCCCTACCCGTGGTTCCGCAATCTGGAACGCGCCGACGACGACGCGCTGCTGGCCTACCTGAAGACGACGAAACCAGTGGCATACAAGCCGCCGGAGAACGATCTTATCTTCCCCATGAATATCCGTTTCATGGTGTCGTTCTGGAATGTGCTTGCCTTGCACGACGCACCGAAGTCGCAGGCGCCCGCCGACGCACCGCCCGACTGGAGCCGCGGTGCGATCCTGGTGCGTGGCCTGGGGCACTGCAGCGCCTGCCACACCGCACGCAACCTGCTGGGCGCCGACAAGAAGGGCCATGATCTCGAAGGCGGCGCGCTCGATGCCTTCGTCGCGCCGGACCTCACCGGCAACCCGCGTACGGGCCTGGGACGCTGGAGCGTGGACGACATCACCGAGTACCTGAAGACCGGCCGTAACAATCGCGCATCCGCCGGTGGCCCGATGGGCGACGTGGTGACCTATTCAACCTCGTTGATCACCGATGAAGACCGCCATGCCATTGCCGTCTACCTGAAGTCCCTTCCGGCAAGCCCCGACGCCGACATCGGGGCCGCCGATGCCGGCTCCATGAAGCGCGGCGCCGCGATATTCTCCGACGCATGCACAGGCTGCCACCTCGAGAACGCCGTGGGTCAGCCAACGCTGTTCCCGCCGTTGGGCAACAATGCCGTCGTCCAGCAGAACGATCCCACCGGCGTGCTGCATATGATCCTGGCTGGCATGCGCGTAGGTCCGTCGCCGACCCGTCCCTCGCCGCTGACGATGCCCAGCTTCGCGTGGAAGCTCACCGACCAGCAGGTGGCCGACGTAACCACGTATGTACGTAATAGCTGGGGCAACAAGGCTTCGCCCGTAAAGGCCGATCAAGTGAGTACGCTGCGCAAGAAGCTGGACCTGGTGAACGTGCGGCTTACCGACAACTCGGGCGACCAGCCGTGATGGCCGGCCCATCCTATGAATTCATTCGCCGGATATCCCCGCCGGCATGGAGCACGCCGTGAAACGCCTTTCGATCCTGGTGGCAGGGGTTACTTTTGCTTCGACGATACCGTTGCTCTGCATGGCACAAGCGGCTTCGCCGGCATCGTCCGCTGCAGCGCCCGCACCCGTCCGCGCCGTACTTGAAACCCGGGATGTCGATGGTGCGCCTGGCAAGCAATTGGTGCTCGGCACCGTAAAGATGCTGCCTGGCGCCGTAGCTCCCTGGCACACGCACCCTGGCGATGAGGCCGGCTACGTACTAAGCGGCACCTTGGTCCTGAAACAGAAGGGCCAGCCCGACCGCACCTTGCATGCGGGCGATCACTTCTTCAATCCCGCCGGGCTGGTGCACGAACTGCTGGCCGGCCCCGGCGATGAAGGCGGCAGCGAGGTCTCCACCTGGGTGGTGGACAAAGGCAAACCCATGGCAACGCCTGCGCCCGCGCCACAGCAGTGACGTGAAACGCGTGCATCAGAATTACCTGTAACCAGAACAGCCGCCGGGACGAACTCAAGGTGCCCCTTCCCCTGGGGTTCACCTGGAGGCACCACCATGCAACTTCGAACATTGGCCGCAGGCATCGTGCTTGCGTTTTCCGCCATGTCCGCCGCGCACGCGCAGCCCGTTCCTTCGCTGGATCTTGGCGTAGGTTCTTACGTGTATGTCATGTCGAACGACATCAAGGCAAACTCCGTTGCGGTACTTCGGCGCAACTTCTTCGGCGGCCTGGACAAGGTCCAGGTCATTGCCACCGGCGGTGTGGGCGTTGGCGTGGGTACCACGGCACCACCGCCCGATCCCCTTGGCGCACAGAACGAGCTGCTGGCAAGCCAGGACGGCAAATGGCTGTTCGCCGTGAACGCCGGCAGTAACCAGGTATCTGTGTTCTCCATCCGCCACGGCAGCCTTGCACTTGAGGACGTGGTTTCGTCGGGCGGCGATTACCCGGTGAGCCTGGCCCAGCGGGGCGACCAACTCTACGTGCTCAACAGCGCCAACGAAGCCAACGTCACCACGTTCCAGATAGGCCGCGACGGCCAGCTGAGGGAACTGCCCGGTTCATCGCGCTTCATCGGAACCGACGTTCCGCTTGCGGGAAACCAGCCCAACGTAGGCAACACGGCGACCCAGCTTCAATTCTCGCCAGATGGAAAATGGCTGGCCGTCACGGTGAAGAACTCCGCAGGCAAAGGTTCGATCGAGCTCTTCGCCACTGCACGCGATGGCAGCCTCGCGCAGGACCCGGTGACCACCGCATCGCAGGATCCCTCGCCATTTGGCTTCGGTTTCGATGAAAACGACCATCTGCTGGTAAGCGAGGCCGCGGGTGCAGCGGTGTCCTCATACAACGTAAAACGCGACGGTCATCTTGTACCGATCTCCACCTCCGTCACCAATGGGCAGGCCGCTACCTGCTGGCTGGCGACATCCGGCCACCTTGCCTATACCGCCAATGCGGGTACCAGCACGCTCAGCGGTTATCGAGTGGACGGCACCGGCCGTCTGCGATTGCTGTCGAAGGACGGTGTGTCGGCGCGCCTTCCTACGGGTGCCGCGCCTACCGATACCAAGTTCTCGCGCGACGGGCGTTTCCTGGAGGTGCTGACCCCGGGCACTGGAAACATCAATACGTTCTTTGTGCTGGGCGATGGCCAGCTGGTTTTCCTTGGCGATACGCCGGTGTTCCCGGCGCTGTCAGGCATGCAGGGCCTGGCGGTCGTCAACTAGCACTGGATTGACGCCAGCCCGCCGATGGACGGGATGTCCATCGGCGGGCTGGTGCTCACTTGCGGGCTACCTGCCCGTGGGAGAGCGCCTGTTCAAGTCGTTTCTCCAATTGACCCAGGCTGTTCCTGGACTCGTTCAGCATCATCGTCATCTGCCCGGCTACGTGCAGGAACGATCTTGGGTCCACCGTGTCGGAACGCAAATCGGTGATGGTATCGATAAGGCGGGGCCCGTCGATAAGCAAATGAATGTCCGTGGTTATACCCACGGATGCATCGCGCTGGTAGGCGTAGGCGGCCGAATAACCTTTCATCTTGTCGGGCTGGATCCAGCTTGCCGACTGGTTGGCGACGGCCACGTCCCAGGCCTCGTGGCGCAAGGTGGGCCATTCCAGGTCGAGGTTGAGACCCTTCGCGCGCGTGGCTTCCAGGATGCTTGCCGTGATCGCGGCATCCGACTGATGGGCCTTCAGACCCTCGGCGACCATGTCCCGCAGCTTCGCCAGTACCTTCGATTGGGCGTCGTCCTGTTCATAGGCCAGACGAACTTCGTCGAGGTTGGTGCGGATCTCCGTTTCGATCTGCTCGCTGGCCTCGCGGGCGGCGGCTCTCTCGTGGATGGTCACGATCACCTGCTCCAGGCCCAGCGCCGTCAGGATACTGAGCACGATCATCAGGTAATGGCGCAGGAATTGTTTCAACGAATCCAGGCGTTCTTCCGGAAACTCAATATGCATGAAGCCCTCCCCGGGGCGGTTGCGCGGGGCTATTCTAGCCGCGCTTTCGCAGTAGCTGGGAGGTCAACTCCGGCAACTGGAGGGAAGGTATTTCGGCGGCATGGTCATGGTGCGATTGCACGTCCAGACGATGGAACCGGATGATGTCACCGCCGAAAGGATGATGCCGAAGGTGTGGATGGCCCGGCTCGTCTTGGGCATGTCGAAATTGATGATGACCCGGCCCGGCTGGCTACGGGCATCGACCATGCTGACGTAGTTACCCTGGATCTGGCCTTCGATGCCACCCGGATCGTTATCGGGCGGGAACGAGCCGTTGTTGGCGTAATACTCTTCAAGCGTTGGCCGCACGCCACCGAACAGGTTGAATCCTTCGGCCACCTGGCTGCGGATCACGTAGTCCTGGTAGGCCGGAATGGCGATCGCTGCAAGGATGGCGATAATCGCCACAACGATCATCAGTTCGATCAGCGTGAAGCCACCGCTCGCGCGGTTCTGAGTAGTCATGGTCTAGCGCCTGGTTCCCCCCGGAACGTGCCGCCATGATATCACCCGGCGGCACGCGGAACCTCGACTGCACCACGATTACTGAACGACGATCGTACCCACCATCATGGGATGGATCGAGCAGTAATACGTATAAGTGCCTGGTTTGTTGAAAGTGAAACTGTAGCTGTCGTTGGTATCAAGGCCCGGAGAATTGGGAAAGCCTCCGCCGGCGCTGGTCACGATATGCGGCTCCTCGTCGAGGTTGGTCCAGACCACCTTCGAGCCTGCCGGCACCGTCAGCGTCTTGGGCTTGAAAGCAAAGTTCTGGATCTCCACCCGGGGCCCTGGCGGCAGTGCGGAGGGTATGGCCTTCGCGGCCATCGCGTTGGACATCGTCGCCATCCATGCCAGGGCCAGCGCCGAGGCCATCATTCCCATTCTCATGCCAGCGCCTCCTCGACCACGTTGAGTACCTGCGTACCGCGCACATGGCGAACCTCGCGCACGCCAAGGTAGTGTTTCAGCGAGCCGGCCACGATGTCCTTCAGCGGACCCGGTCCGGGACCCACGCCAGGTGCGGGTTGCGGGTAGGCGGTGGAACGAGCGGTATGGAAAGTGACTGTGCCTTCCACCTTCTGCTGCACCTGGTGCACGTGGCCGTTGAGCACGGTGACCGAACCGAAGCGCTTCAAGTACGTCATGGCTTCGGCGCTGTCGTCGGTGCCCCAGCCCCATGATTCATAGAGGTTCCAGAGCGGCATGTGGGCGAAGACCACCAGCGGCGTGGAGGCCGACAAGGGGGCAAGGTCCTTCTTCAGCCACGCCAGCTGGTCGGGGCCGAGGAACCCCAGGCCGCCGGCCTTGAGGTTCAGTACGTTGATCAGCCCGACGAAATGTACGCCGCGGTGATCGAAGCTGTACCAGCCGCCATCGGCTTGCTTCTCGCCAAAGCGCTTGAAGAACTCCGCGCCGTTGTCGCCGATCACGTCATGCTCGCCGGGAACATACAGCGTGTGCGGCGCGCCGCTGTCGCGCACCAGTTGCGCCACGGTATCGAATTCTTCGGGGCGGGAAAGATGGGTGAGGTCACCGGTGTGCAGGATGAAGTCCGGACGGCTGCGTTGATGCGTGGCACGCGCCAGGCAATCGCGGAAGGAACCGGCCACATCCATGTTCGGCTCCTTGTGGAAGCCGATATGCGAGTCGCTTACCTGCACGAAGCTGAAAGTGGCGTCGGGCGCAGCGGCGCCGGCATTGCCATCGGCGAGCCCATGGGCTTGCAGTACGCCGCCCTTCATCAGCCAGAGGGTGCCGGCGCCGGCCATGGCCATGCACCTGAGGAATCCGCGGCGCCCTTCCGGGCTGTCGGTGTCGTTGCTTGAGTGGTCCATGGGAGTCTCCGTGGGGTTGGTTTGCAAGGGGGAGAGACCGGCGGCTTCCACCGCTTGCCTCCCTTGCCGATACCCTCCTCCCCCCGGCTTTATTCCCTTCCAGGCCCACGGGAATAAAACGGGAGTAACCTCGGTAAGTATCTTCATGCCCGCCCTCCTCGCCGCCATGAGCCCATCGCCCGACCGCCATCGGACAGCCCGTTTCGAGGCCTGCTTTCTTCCGCACCTGGACGCCGCCTGGAACCTTGCCCGATGGCTGGCACGCAGCGATGCCGATGCCGAGGACGCCCTGCAGGAATCGATGCTGCGTGCGCTCCGCTACTTCGACAGCTTCAACGGCGAGAACCCACGGGTGTGGCTGCTGGCGATCGTGCGCAACACCACCTGGACGCTGATCGCGAAGAAACCCGGCCAGGGCGCGCATGAATCGCTCGACGAAGACTTGCACCTGCTCGTCGACGGTGGTCCTACGCCCGAGGCCATCGCCCTGGTCGCGTCCGATATCGCCGTGTTGCAGTCGGCGCTCGATACCCTGCCCGCGCCACTGCGCGAGATCGTGGTGCTGCGGGAGCTGGAGGGTTTCTCATACAAGGAAATCGCCACCATCACATCGCTGAAGATCGGCACGGTGATGTCGCGGCTGGCCCGGGCGCGCGAACGCCTGGCCGCCGAACTTGTCCGTTCGCCGCTGGAGGTGTCGCCATGAACTGTCATGATGCCCTGCTGGTGCAGGCGTACCTGGATGACGAACTGGACGCGGCGCAAAGCCTGGAAGTGGCACGCCACGTGGAAACCTGCGAGCGCTGCGGCACGTATTACCGCCGGCTCGAGGCCACGCGCGGGGCGATGTCCCACCCACAGCTGCGCTACCAGGCACCAGCCTACCTGCGCGCTTCCATCCTGCCCGCCGCGCCGCGAGCCAACGCCACATCACGCCACAGGCTGCCGGCCTGGGGGCTCGCGCTGGCCGCGTCTTTCGTTGCCCTGGCCGCCATCGGCGGTTTCGGACTGTTGCGTGGGACAGGCACAAGGCAGGATGCCGTGGTTGCCGAGGCCATTTCCGGCCACATGCGGTCGATGCAGTTGAACCACCTGATCGACGTGGTCTCCACCGACCAGCACACGGTCAAGCCCTGGTTCGACGGCAAGCTCGATTTCTCGCCCGAGGTTACCGACCTTGTCGCCGAGGGCTTCCCGCTGGCCGGCGGCCGGATGGACGTGCTGCAGGGGCGGAGCGTGGCGGCGCTGGTATATCGGCATCGCCTGCACGTGGTCAACCTCTACCAGTGGCCTGCTTCAGGCTCCACGGAACCTGCGGCCACGGCCGCCGATGGCTACAATGCGGTCAGCTGGACGGAAGGCGGCATGGCCTACATTGCGGTATCGAACGTGGCTCCGGACACCCTGGATGCCTTCGTCGCCGCCTTCCGGGGGCGAAATTCCTTACGAAATGAAAGCAAAAGGTAATGCAGGGTCGAGAAGATCGGCTCAAACCACCCACCCGCCAGGAAGCAGGTCCATGACTGACCCGATCGAAAGCCGCGTTTTCGACATCATCGCCAAGAGCGCCGGGGTGGACCGGGAAAAGATCACGCCGGAAACCACCTTCAAGGACCTTGGCATCGGATCGCTCGACGCCATCGAGGTGATTTTCGACATCGAGGAAGCCTTCGATATCCACCTGCCCGAGCAGGATGCCAACCTCGACGCCGATACGGCATCGGGGCTGGTGGCCGCGGTACGCCAGGCGATGACCTCGGGGACGCCGGCCGCCACGTGAGTTCCACCGCCGACGATCGCCAGGTGGTCATCACCGGGGCGGGCGCGGTCAGCGCGCTCGGCTTCGGCGCCGATGTCCTGTGGGATGCCATGAAGTCCGGCCGGGTCGGCATCGGCCCGGTGGTGCATCCACGTGCGGAGAGTCTTCGCGTGCGGGTGGCCGCTCAGGTCCCGGCCTTCGATCCGGCCACCCTTTTCGACGAGCGGACGCTGCCGCTGCTTGATCGCGTTTCCCAGCTTGGCCTCCTCGCCGCCAACGAGGCCATGGAGCAGTCCGGGCTCCGTTTCGACGAGGCCAGCGGTGCGCGGGCTGCCGTCATCGTCGGTACCGGCGTGGGCGGCGAGACCAGCCAGGATGCGGCGAGCGAAAAGCTCTACGCTGAAAACTCCCAGCGCCTGCATCCCCTGACCATCGTCCGCATCATGGCCAACGCGGTGAGCAGCCACATCTGCGTGCGCCACGGCATTACCGGGCCCTCCTTCGCGGTGTCCAGTGCCTGCGCATCGGCCAACCACGCCATCGCCCAGGCGGTGATGGCCATCCGCAGCGGCCTGGTGGACGTGGCGATCACCGGTGGCACCGAGGCTTGCCTGAGTTATGGGGTTTTCCGCGCCTGGGAAGCCATGCGCGTGCTTGCCGACGACACCTGCCGGCCATTCTGCCGGCAGCGCCGCGGCCTGGTGCTGGGCGAAGGCGCGGGCATGTTCGTGATCGAATCCCTGGCCCACGCCAGGGCGCGGGGTGCCAACATCCTGGCGTATATCGCAGGCGTAGGCATGAGTGCCGATGCTGGCGACATCGTGGCGCCATCGGATGCCGGCGCGGCCCGGGCCATGCGCGCGGCAATGGCCGATGCACGGATGGACCCGGCTGAAGTTGGTTACATCAACGCCCACGGCACGGGCACCGTCGCCAACGACACCACCGAGACGCGGGCCATCCACATGGCCCTTGGAAGCCACGCCATGCACCCGGCGGTGTCATCGACCAAATCCATGCATGGGCATGCGCTGGGTGCGTCCGGGGCGCTGGAGCTCATCGCCGTGATGGGCGCGCTCGCCGAGGGCGTTATTCCTCCCACCATGAATGCACTCGAGCCAGACCCCGCCTGCAACCTGGATATCGTGTTCCACGAGGCTCGGCAGGCACCGGTACGCGCGGCGCTGTCGAACTCGTTCGCGTTCGGAGGCCTGAACGCCGTGCTTGCGCTAAGAGCCTAGGCAGCCACCACCTCGAACGGCCGCATCATCTCGTTGGCCTCGTGTTCGGCCAGATGGCAGTGCCAGGCATAGCGGCCGGCATACCCGTCGAAGGTGGCAACGATGCGCGTGACCATGCCCGGGTAGGCCTGCACTACGTCTTTCCAGCCCTGCTCGTGAGCGGGTGGTACTTGCGCCGGTCCGACGTAGTGGAGGGTCTTGCTCTTGATGTACTCGCCCACGTCGTAAGGACGGCGATCGAGGATCTGGAAGCGCACCAAGTGCAAGTGGATCGGATGGGTATCCTCGGTGAGGTTCACCAGGCTCCACATCTCGGTGCTGCCGAGCACTGGCTTCTCGGTGACCTCATCGTGCCAGCGCTTGCCGTTGAGCAACATCAGCATGGGCGTTGCCACGCAGTCGCTGTACTCATCCAGGGTGAGCTCGCGCGTCTTCGATGCGCTGGCCTCGGTCACGCGTGGAAGGTCACGCAGCACCTCGGGCACGCGGCTTTCGTCCTTCACTTCGCCCTGTCCCACCTTGAACTGCATCAGCGGCAGCGCATCGTTCATCAGCTCCACGCTGCCTCCACGCAGGGAGGCGAAATCAACCACGATGTCCGCTCGCTCTCCCGGAGCAAGGAATATCGCCTTGAGCGTTGCAGGCCTGGCCAGCAGGCCCTGGTCCGAACCGATCACCTGGAAGGGCCGCCCGTCTTTCAGGCGAAGGTGGTAGAAGCGGCCGTTGGCGGCGTTGAGCACGCGCAGGCGGTAGCGCCGCGGCTGCACGTCGGCACGCGGCAGGATGGCGCCGTTGACGAGGGTAAGGTTGCCGAACACTTCAGGCACCCACGGCGCATTGGCGTCACCGGAATCGGGGTAGTACAGGCGGCCATCCTCATGCAGCAAGCGGTCGGCGATCACCAGCGGAATCTCCTGCTCGCCCGAAGGCAAGCCCAGCGAGAGCTCGTGTTCGTCGCGCAGCAGGTAGAGGCCAGCCATGCCGGCATACATGTTCAGCCGGTTGATGCCCATCGCATGGTCGTGATACCAAAGCGTGGCGGCATCCTGGGTGTTGGGGTAGTGATGGGTGCGCGACTTGCCCGGGACGTACCAATCCTCGGGAAAGCCATCGTCCTTGTGCGGCACCTTGGCGCCATGCAGATGCACGATGGCGCGCACTTCGGGCTTGTCGGCCTCGGCCCCGCAGATGGCGTGGTCGACGGGCAGCATATGCCTGGACGGCAGCGCGTTGTCCCACGCCACATCGATGCCCTGCCCCGTGCGTGCCTCGATGGTGGGGCCTGGATAGTGACCGCCGTACGTCCACAACGTGGTCGGTGCGAGATCCCGATGCAGTTTCTGCGAGGTCTGCGCCATGCGGATGCGCAGCAGCTTGCCGGCCTGCGCGCGTAACGTGGGCGGGATCGGCAATGGATCGACGAAGGGCGCCAGCTTGTTCGGATCGACGATACCGGGCAAATGTGAGGTATCGCCCATCGGATGCATGCAAAGCTTGTTGCCCACCTTGCCACTGGGCATGGCGTGCATGGCCTGCATGTCATCGGCAAAAAGCCGCGGCGGGATCACTCCCGCCGCGGCCGTCCATGCTGCCGCCCGCAAGAAGCGGCGGCGCGGGGGGGAATCAACCATGCATACCGTTTCCGAATGGCCAGGTCGGCCAACCGGAATGATTCTTCGGCTGCCCGGTCGATTCGCCAAGGATCAACTTGCGATCGAAAAGGCGCGGAACGAAGAAGTCGAACATGCTATCCAGGCGACCGGCGTGGGCATCGGACGAACCACCGCCGATGCGCTTGCCATCGAGCCAGTTGTCCTCGACGAAGCGGGTGATCGAGCTCTGGTCGGTCTGCGTGTGATCGACATGGTTCTCACGGGCCCACGGTGAGATCACCAGCAGCGGCAGGCGCGGACCGAAGCCGCAACGACCCTGCGCGGGCTTGCCGTCGATTCCCGGTAGCGTGCCCCGGCCATTGCAGACGCCGGCGCCGTTCACGGCATCGGTGCTGCCCTTGGAGGCGTTTACATGCGGCGGGTCCTGGTGGTCGTACCAGCCATCGGAATCGTCATAGGCGATGACCACGGCCGTGTCCTTCCACTCGCCGCTCTGCTGCAGGGCGTTGATCACGTGCACCACGAAGGCCTGTTCGTCCAGCGGATCGGAATAACCAGCATGGCCATCCTGATAAGCCGGAGCTTTGAGGAAACTCACCGCCGGCATGTTGCCGGCGTCGATAGCGGCATAGAAATCGTCGATGTCGTAATTGTGGTTAGCGGCATCGGTCTTGCCGATCATCGCCACCGACGAAGGACGGGCGTGGGTCGGGTTGGCGGTGGACGGGTAATACTGGAATGGCGAGTGATGGGGGCTGTAGTCGTTCGACGTGGTGTTGGTCACGGTGGAGAGCGTGTGGCGGCCACAACCGGTGCTGCCGTCAGGATTGATGCGCGTGGTGTCGAAGCCGCCCTGGAACCAGCCCCAGGTAATCTTCTTCGCATTAAGCAGGTCGCCGATGTTTTCACCGCCCATCGTCACCTGGTTCGCCGTCGGCGACGAACAGATATCACCGATGGGATCCGGGTCGCCGATCATGGTCAGCCCACCATTGCCGTCGTCGGTCTCGGCACCAGTGCCGTTGAGCGTGTCGATCACGCCGTTGGTCTGGCCGGAGATCAAATTCACGGCGCCGGGAGACGACGGGCCGAAGGTGGTGCCGTAGCTATTGTCGTTCAGCGCGTAGTTCTGCGCGTAATTCCAGTAGGCAGTGACGGTATTGCCGTCGTAGTAGCCCATCACCTGGCCCTTGCCTTCCTCGGATGCATCGCCCCCAGGAAGTGCTTCGCCGCGACCGGTGTAGAGCGGGAACAGGTCCATCTTGCCGCCGTTGAATGCTTTCTGTTCATCGGTGTAGCCGTGGTCCTGGTCGGCCGTGGCAGCCTGCGCACGCTCCAGGCGGAACGGGTTGATCGCGGCGTCGACGTTAAGCGGGTTGGCGGCGTTGGGGTTCTTGGTCAACAGACGCTTGGACAGGCCATTGACGTCGGGCGTGAAGGGCCGCGCATAGAATGCCGGCTCGCCCTTTGGATTGGCGGCATACGGATAGGTGCCGAAGTAGTGATCGAAGGAGACGTTCTCCTGGAAGATCACCACCAAGTGCTTGATCGGGGTTGCGGTACGCGGCTCGTTGCCATGGCCACCCCAGCCAAAGCCGAGGCCGGCGCTTTGCTCTTGTGCGGGAACGGCGATCGGCTGCTGCGCGGCAGCGATGGAGGCTACGGAAAGAGTGAGCACGCAGGCGATGCCCACGGCCAATGACTTGCGCATGACGACGATCCTCCAAGGAAGTTTGGCCCGGTTTCGGTGGACCGCATCCCCTGTCATGCGGCCTCTTTGAGCCTAAACATCTCGTATGACACGCAGGTAACAACGCCATGCCAGCGTCACCCGCGTTTATGTCAATTTCGATACTGGCTGGGGGCCATGCCCAACAGCCGCTTGAACATGGTGGAGAACGCCGCCGGGCTCTCATAACCCAAGTCCAGCGCGACAGACGTGACGGGCTGGCCAGCCGCAAGCCTCGGCAGCGCCACGAGCAGGCACGCCTGCTGTCGCCACTCGCCAAAACTCATTCCCGTCTCGCGACGGAATGCGCGGGTGAAGGCGCGGCGGCCCATGCCCAGTTGGTCGCTCCATTGCTCGATGGTGTCGTGCGGCGCGGGTGATTCAAGGAAGGCATGGCACTTGCGCGCGATCATGGGCGTGGTCGGAAACGGCACCGACAAGGGGATCACTGGAGCCCGGGCAAGTTCGGACACCAGCAGGGCCATCAGCTGTCCATCGCGGCCTTGAAGGTCGTATTCCCTGGGCAACTCGCAAGCCTCCACCAGCAGGCTGCGCAGCAACGGCGAAACACCCAGCACGCGGCACTTGTCCCCCAAGGCACCGGAAACCGAGGCATCGACGGACACGCTACGCGTGCTGACGGCGCCGACCATCCGTACCGCGTGCACCGTGCCTACCGGTATCCATACGGCACGCTCCGGCGGCGCCACCCAGGCGCCGTCCGGCGTACTGGCCACGATCACGCCGCTGGCGGCATAGAGCAACTGATTGCGGCGATGGGTATGGGGCGCAAGTTCATGCGATGGCGGAAACTCGTTCTTCACCGCCACCACGGGACGGGGAACGTCGTCGAAATCATTGGGGTCGACCCGGGTAAAAGGCATTGTCCCACTCGCACATATGAATGGCCTATCCGAGGATGCGGGACGGGCGGTCCAAGCATATTCTTTTATGGACCAGACGAGGAATCCCCACCATGTCGACCCCGCTCGCGGAGCAGCCGCTCGCCCCGCCCGAACCCGTTGCTGCCGAAACCAGCGCTTCGCCAACCGTCACCGCATCGCCCCTGGGCGCTGCCAGCCAGACCGTCTTCAGCGTGATCCTGGCCATCAGCTTCTGCCATCTGCTCAACGACATGATGCAGTCGCTGCTGCCGGCGATTTACCCGAACCTTAAAAGTGGCCTGCACCTGGACTTCGGCCAGATCGGCATGATCACCCTCGCCTACCAGCTCACGGCGTCCATCCTGCAGCCGCTGGTCGGGCTTTACGCCGATAAACGTCCCACTCCGCTGGCCTTGCCCGGCGGTACGTTGTTTTCGTTGGCGGGCCTGCTGGTGCTGTCGGCTGCCCACGTGTATCCGATGGTGCTTTTTGGCGCCTGCCTGTTGGGACTGGGCTCGTCGGTGTTCCACCCGGAGTCGTCCCGCGTGGCGCGCATGGCCGCGGGTAGCCGGCACGGCCTTGCGCAATCACTGTTCCAGGTGGGCGGCAATGCCGGCTCGGCGCTGGGCCCTCTGGCCGCCGCCGTGGTGGTGGTGCGTTGGGGTCAATCGAGCGTGGCCTTCTTCGCCCTGTTGGCGTTGCTCTCATGCGCGATCCTGTGGAACGTGGGCATGTGGTACAAGCACCATGGCCTGGCGCGGCTGAAGAAAAGCGGCACGCGCCGTGAGGGCGCCATCGAGGTGCCAAAGGGGCAAGCCATGCGCGGCATTGCCATCCTGCTGGCGCTGATCTTCTCCAAGTATGTGTACCTGGCCAGCCTCAGCAGTTACTTCACCTTCTACCTGATCCATCGTTTCGGGGTATCGGTGGAGGTGGCGCAGTTGCACCTGTTCGCGTTCCTGGCCGCGGTGGCCGTGGGTACGGTGGCGGGCGGGCCAATCGGCGATCGCATCGGTCGCAAGTACGTGATCTGGTTTTCGATCCTGGGCGTGCTGCCGTTCACGCTGCTGCTGCCGCATGTGAACCTGTTCTGGACCATGCCACTGACCATCGTGATCGGCCTGCTACTGGCCTCGGCCTTCCCAGCGATCGTGGTGTTCGCCCAGGAACTGGTACCAGGCAAGATCGGCATGATCTCGGGCCTGTTCTTCGGCTTCTCATTCGGCATGGGCGGCCTTGGCGCCGCTGTTCTCGGTGAAGTAGCCGACGTATGGGGTATCGAGATGGTCTACGCGATCTGCGCGTTCCTTCCGGCGATTGGATTGTTGGCAGCCTTCCTGCCCAATCTACGCCAGCGCCCGGACCACGCCTGAAGCAGAGCTATGGCGCCTTATCAGGCGCCTTCATGAACATCGGCGAGTTCTGCACAATGTTGGCACCGCTCAACAGAACGAAGGCGTCCGACGCAGATTCAATAGCAAGCCGCCGGTGGCTCAACGAGTCCGGCGGTAGCATGCTTGCTCCACTCCCCTTCGCACGATCGTTCCATGAACATCACTGCACAGACCCAAGACGACCTGCTCTACGGCCCAGACCTGGCCAGCCAACTCGATACGCACGGCGTGGCCTTGCTGCCCGGTTTGTTGTCCCCCGCTTATTGCAACCAGATAGCGCGGATGTACGAGGAGGACGGCAAGTTTCGAAGCCGCGTGGTGATGCATCGCCACGGCTTCGGTCGCGGGGAATACAAGTATTTCAACTACCCCCTTCCCCACCTTGTGCAACAACTGCGCACGAGCCTATACCCGCAGCTGGCTGAAGTGGCCAACCGATGGAACCAGGCCCTGGGCATTGAATCGCGCTTCCCCGTCGATCATGCCGACTACCTGGAGCGTTGCCATGCCGCTGGCCAGCGGCGACCTACGCCGCTGCTGTTGCAATACAAGGAAGGCGACTACAACTGCCTGCACCAGGATCTCTACGGCGAACTGGTATTCCCGCTGCAGGTGGCCGTGCTGTTGTCCGAGCCTGGCGTGGACTTCACGGGGGGTGAGTTCGTGCTCACCGAACAACGGCCGCGCATGCAGTCACGGGCGGAAGTGGTGCCCCTGCGCAAGGGCGATGCGGTGGTATTCCCGGTAAACGAGCGCCCCGTGCAGGGTGCACGGGGCGTCTATCGGGTGAAGATGCGCCACGGCGTGAGCCGGCTGCATTCGGGCCACCGGCACACGCTGGGTGTCATCTTCCACGACGCCACTTAAGGCGCCACGTTACGCCTTGGCGCGCTCGGGGAGCTTCCAGTCCGGGCGGATGAAGTGACAGGTATAGCCCGTGGGGTAATGCACCAGGTAATCCTGGTGCTCGGGTTCAGCCTGCCAGAAGTCGCCCGCGGGCTTCACTTCGGTCACCACCTTGCCCGGCCAAAGGCCCGAGGCGTCGACGTCGGCGATGGTATCTTCGGCCACGCGCTTCTGCTCATCGGAGGTGTAATAAATGCCGGAGCGGTACGACGTGCCGCGATCGTTGCCCTGGCGGTCGAGCGTGCTCGGATCGTGGATCTGGAAAAAGAACTCCAGGATCTTCCGGTAGCTGGTCACCGAAGGATCGAAGATGATCTCGATGCCTTCGGCGTGCGTGCCGTGGTTGCGATAAGTGGCGTTCTTCACGTCGCCGCCGGTATAGCCCACACGCGTGGAGATCACCCCACTCTGGTGCCGGATGAGATCCTGCATGCCCCAGAAGCAGCCTCCGGCAAGCACAGCGCGTTCGGTAGTGGCGGTCATGATGTTTCTCCTTGCTTTATGAAGACGGACAGTTGTTACGGCTGTTATCGGAAATCCCCGAGATCACCCAGCGCTGGTTGTCGCGCACGAGGTTGATCACATCGGTCCCGCAATGCACTACCTTGCCGTTGAGCAGGAACTCGTAGGGTGCCCATACCATCGCGATGTCGTCGTCGATGCGGATCAACGGGTCGTGGATGCGCTCCTCGATGCGGTCCTTCGATGGCTTGATATGGTCGGCGAACTGGGCAAGCGTCATGCGTACGACCTTCCCATTACGCAACAACGCAACGCTTCCCTCGGGCTGCACCTCCGCCAGGATGGCGTTCTTGTCATAGCGGGCCATGCCGTTGAAGAGCGCCTGGATCGGTGCCAGCACTTCCTGCTCGGTAGGCGTGGCGGCCAGGGCAAGCGTGGGTGCGAGGGCTACGGCGGACAGGCAGGACAGCACAAGGTTTCGGGCGAATCGGTGCATGGCGGCAACTTCCTTTTGTGGGGAATACATCGGCGTCCTGCCAACTACACCATTGTGTAAGGTCCAAGTCGAGCCAAAACAAGGCCAGGATCTACCCTTCACGCCGGCTTGGCCTATGCTTGGCCTTCGACCGCATAGGGATGCAAGCCGATGGGACAACCCGTTGTCCGCCGCTACCTGACTTTCCTCGCCGTCCTGGCCTTATCAGCCGCCCCACCCACCCATGCCACTCCCACGGCCCGAGGCGCGGGTGGCGGAATTTCCGTCACCCAGGAACAGCAAACCATTACCTTGCGGCCGGTGGCCGCCAACGTGCTGCAAGTGCACGTGACCCAAGGTAGCGCCCCTCCTCCGTCCCCACCCCTGGTCATCGACCCACAGTCGCAACCCAAGCCGGTGGCACCGGACAAGCTGAAAGATACGGCCCAGGAAGTGACGCTTTCGACACCAGGCTTCCTTGCCCGCTGGGATAAGACCACCGGCACGCTGACCCTGACCACTCCTGCGGGCAAGCCGCTATTGACCCAGGTCGATACCGCGGCGTTGGCCTCCGGGCGCATCGTGCTGACCCATGCAGCCTCCGATCCCATCTACGGCATCCGCGGCTACTTTGCCACCGAGCCTTCGCAAGCCGGGCTGCTGCGCCACGGCGTGCAGGTAGCCAAAGCCGGCGAGCAGGGTTACGCCGGCGCGCCCTTCGCCTGGAGTACGGCGGGCTTCGGCGTACTGGTGGATGCGCGGCCGGCACGCTTCAACCTCGACGGCGGCACGCTCACCGCCGACGCTTTCCCAAGGGAAACTTCACCTATTACCTGATCACCGGCACGCCCCCGGAAATCTTTTCCGCGCTGTCGCGGCTCAGCGGCCCCGCTCCGATCTTCCCGAAATGGGCGATGGGCTTCATCAACAGCCAGTTCGGCATCGACCAGGCGGAATTGCTGGACATCGTCAAGACCTACCGGCAGAAGCAGATCCCGATCGACAACATGACGCTCGACTTCGACTGGAAGGGCTGGAGCGAGGACAACTACGGCGAGTTCCGCTGGAATGACAAGAAATTTCCCGATGGTCCCAATGGCCGGCTGAAGACGCAGCTCGACGCCCAGGGCATCAAGCTTGCCGGCATCATGAAGCCGCGCATCCTGGTGGACAGCGTGCAGGGCCGCTACGCCAACGACCATCACCTCTGGTTCGACGCCAAGCCCGCGCTGGCAGACTACTTCTCGCTGAAGATGGTGCGCGACCTCGACTTCAACAAGCCTGAGACCCGCCGGTGGTTTTTCAACGACACACTCAAGCACTCCTTCGATACCGGCATCGTTGGCTGGTGGAACGACGAAGCCGACGATACGGGTGACGACTACCAGTTCATGAACATGCAGCGCAGCCTCTACGAAGGCCAGCGGGCGTATTCGCCGCTGCGGGTGTGGTCGTTGAACCGGAATTTCTACCTGGGCTCGCAGCGTTACGCCTACGGCATGTGGTCGGGCGACATCGACACGGGCTTCGACAGCATGGCCAGCCAGCGCGAGCGGATGCTCAGCGCCATCAACCTGGGCGAATGGAAATGGGGCATGGATGGCGGCGGCTTCGTCGGCCATCCTTCCGACGAGAATTACGCCCGCTGGATCGAGTTCGGCGCCTTCACGCCGATCTTCCGCGTGCACGGGTCGCTGGCCGAGAAACGCCAGCCCTGGCGCTATGGTCCCGTGGCCGAAGCCGCGGCGACCCGGGCCATCCGGCTGCGCTATGCGCTCATCCCGTATATCTACTCGTACGAGCATGCCACCTACGCTTCCGGCGTAGGTTTGGTACGGCCCCTGCCCTTCGAGTTCCCCACCGATACCAACGTGCGCAACGCCGTGGACAGCTGGATGTTCGGCCAATACCTGCTGGTGTCGCCGGTGGTGACGGGGGGCCAGATAGGCAAGCAGGTGTACCTGCCCGAAGGCCGCTGGACAGGCTACTTCGACGGCAAAGTGTACGAAGGCGGCCGTTCCGTGAACCTGGCCGTCGATGCCAGGAACTGGAGCGATATCCCCCTGTTCATCCGCGAAGGGGCAATCATTCCCAGCCAGGCGCCCGTGCAGTACGTCGGACAGGCGCCGCTGCTGGCGGTGGATGTGGACGTGTTCCCTGCCGACGGCGAATCGCATTTCAATTATTACGACGACAACGGCACGAACTACAACTACGAGAAAGGCGAGTATTTCGCGCAAGAACTCTCCACCCATCGCAGCGCCAAGGGCGCGGTATTCACCACCGGGCCGCGATCGGGCAAATACAAGCTGCCGCTGAAGTACTACCTGGTGAAAGTGCATGGCGTAACGGGCAAGTCCGTGGTGGGCCTGACCCAACGCAAAAATGAAGATGCGCTTCGCGCCACCGACGGGCCAGGCTGGGCGACGGGCAAGGACATTTATGGCGAGGTCACCTACCTGAAACTGCCTGCCGGGCGCCCAGGCACCTGGGAAGTCGAGCCATGAACGCGACCCGGCATGTGCTTGCGGCCGCGCTGGTGCTGATCGCTGGCCACGGCGCAGCCGCCCTGGCCAATGACGCCGCCGCGGCACCAACACCCCGGCCCACCCAGTTGCAAACAGACGAACTCCACCAGGCGCTGGAACAGGCGCCGGTGCCCGAGAACCTCAAGGGCTCATGGCAGGAAGCGTTGCCTGCCATCGAGCCAGTCGTTTCATTCCTTGCCTGCTACGCGGGATGGGACGCGTGGACCCACTTGGCCCGGTACCAGGTACCGGGTTTCAGCCGCAGCACCTATTACCTTTCCGCGATCAGCGCCACGCGCTATCACGACCCGGACAAGTGCATGTCGGTCCGCCACGTCCATACGGTGAAGCAGCGTCCCGATGGCACGTTGACCTTCCGCGTGCTGTTCTACGACATAGACAGCAACGAGGAAGCCGACCGCACCTTCGGAATGGTGCGGCAGGCGAACAGCGCTTGGCTGTTCGCCCGCGGCGGCTTCTAAGGCTTCACAGCTTCACCCTCACGCCTATCGTGTAGAAACGTCCCACCGCGCCTGCCTGATCGTAGGTGGGGTTGTAGTTCAACGCGGCGTAGTTCAGCGTATCGATCGGCGCCTTCTTGTCGAAGGCATTGAGCAGCGATGCCGTCACGCTGACCTTCGGGGTGATGTCGTAGCTTCCGGTCAGGTCGAACGTGGTGAACGATGACATCCGGCAACTCGGCGGGAAATTCTCTCCGGTGAGGGTATTGGTCGAGAAACACCCTTCCGTGACGTCCGGCGCGGTGAGCTTCAGCCCGCTTGTGTAGTAAAGCGTACCGGTGATGGTGGCCTTGCCGAAGGTCACGCTGTTGGACCACGAGCCACGGTAGCGCGGCGTGCCTGCACCGGATGAAACACCGTAGGGACCGTGCGTTCCGACGAACTCCTGCTTGGTGCCATCCTGCAAGGTCAGCGTCCAGCTGATGATCTTGGTCAGGTTCAGGTCCGAATCCCAGTGCAGCGCGCCCCAATCGGCGTTGGCATGGAGATTCACGTCGACGCCTTTGGTCTTGAGCGAGTTCTGGTTCACATAGGGGGCGTCCACCACGATCGGCCGCGCCAGTTCATTGGGCGCGGCCGGGTCCGGGACATCAGCCACGATGGACGATCCCGGAGGCAGCGGCTCGCCGGCAAAGTAAGCGTCCAGCACCGCATTCGGATCCTGCTGGGCGATCACACCGGTTTTCTTGATCTGGTAGTAATCGATCGAGGCGCTGAAGCGGTCCCAGGGCTGCAGCAGCACGCCCAGGGTAAAGCTCTTGGATTTCTCCGGCTGGATGCGCGGATTGGCCGAGGTGAGGAACGCCAGCGGATAGGGTTGCACATAACCGCTGTTGCCATGCGCCGCCTGGAAGTCCGCCGGCGGAGTAAAGGTTGCAAACCCTTCCGCCTCGCTCGAGCCGTTCTCGGCGAAGCTTGGCGCGCGGAATCCCTTCGACCATGTACCGCGGATGGCAACCTGATCGATCGGTTTCCACTTGATGCCGACCTTGGGCGAGAAATTGCTGCCGAAGTCGGAGTAACGGTCGAAGCGGCCGGAAGCATCCACCTCAAGGCTCTCAAGGAACGGCGCATCCAGTTCGAGATAGGCACCACGCACCACGCGGTGACCCTGCGTGTGCGCCACACCCAGGCCCTGGGCTGCCAGGTTAGGATTCAGGTCCGGATCGTCCTGGCGCTCCTTGCGCAGGTCGATGCCGGTGGCCAGGCCTAGCGCACCACCGCCAAGGTCAGCCAGCGTACGCGACGCCCGAAAGTCGAGCGACTGCAGGTCACTGGTCGAGGTCTTGCTCAGTACAGGCGCCAGCGCAGCACGCAATGCCTGCGAGTTGGCCCCGGGGTTGGTGAAGTTGTAGGCGCCGGTGTTGATGTCGTTGATGAGGGCTGCGTAGTTGAGGAAGCCGATGTTGTCCACGTCCAGCGACGTGTGGTTCAACACCAGGGCACTGTCGTAGTCCCACTCGCCCCAGCGTCCATGCACGCCGCCGACGAAGCGCAGGTTGTGGTTGTCATTCTTCGCACCGCCGGGAATATCCGGGAACGCGAAGTTGATCAGGGCTACGTTCCCCGCCGCCGCGAACGGGTTGTACGGGTTCAGCCGGCCGTCGCTCAACGTCACGGGCAACGCAATCGAATTGGTGTTGTTCGGCGTACTGGCCTGGATCTGCGCCGGCACGGCGCGCACGTTGGTCTTGGTGTCGTAGTAGCTGGCGCCGATATAAGCCGTAGTGTCGTCGGAAATCTTGATCGTCAGGCGGCCATACACGCCGGTCCGCTTCATCTCCGGCTGGATCTGCCCGAACAGGGCCTGGTTCTGCGCGCAGTAGCTACCGGGATTGGACGGATCGTTGGTCACCAGCTGCCCACCCGGACCGCACGGCACCAGCGGCTGGGCCACGGCGCCAGGAAGCGGAATGCCCGTTGTTATGTCGCCGGGTGTACCCAGCGTGCCGGGTGTCACCGTGCCCCAGAACGAGCCTGAGTTCTGCGACGGCTGGCCGGCGGTGAGGTTGTTACCACCAACGCGGCTCAAGTCTGCGTTGTTGAATGGGAAACCTCGCTGACCCACGCCAATGGCGTCGTCCTTTTGGTACTCCACGCTGATATAGGCGTTGTAACCATCGTCTTTAAGGCTGCCAGTGCCCATCAGGGCCGTGGCACGGCGCGTGGTACCGCCACCGTGCTGCGAAGTACCTACGTCCGCCGTGGCGTCCACGCCGGTGAAGGTGGGCTTGAGGATGATATTCACCACGCCCGCAATGGCATCGGCGCCGTACAGCGACGAAGCGCCGTCCTTGAGCACATCGATGCGTTCGATGGCATTGGAGGGGATGGTGTTGAGGTCGACGAAGGAACGCTGGCCGTCGTCAGCCAGTGCATAACTTGCCGCACGCCGTCCGTCGATCAGCACCAGGGTGGAGTTCACTGTCAGGCCGCGAAGCGCAACACCCGACGAGCCCGCGGCGAAGCCCGCGGTGAATGCCGCGGGGATCGAACCGCTGTTGTCGGCCGACACGGCGCGGACCACATCCGACACGGTGGTAAGTCCACTTTTCCGGATCTGGTCGGCGGTAATCACCGTCACCGGCGAAGGCGTTTCGGCATCGATGCGAGGCAATGCCGAACCGGTGACGGTGATGGCCGCCAGTTCTGTCGGTTGAGGGGGCTGCGGTCCTGTGGGGGAGCCTTGGCCCGGTGGATTGACTTGTTGTGCGTAGACCGCCAGTGGGGACAAGGCGGCCAGGAGCGCGGTCACGAGGGTGCGACGACGCAGCGCACGGGCGTGCGTTAGGGTGTGCATAGAGATCTCCGAGGCCTGTAGGGGAGTAAGGCGGACGACGATCAGGAGCGCCGCGGCAAAGCGGCACGGGTCAAGCCTTGTGGGCGGCTATACCCAGGTGCAGTAAGGTACGTTCATAGTGACGCTCCGACATTGCACGGCCGCGCGTTCCACGGTTGTGGCAGTGCTGTACGAAACGAAGCCACGCCTTCCTCGTGGCCTGCCACATGCCGGTTGGGGATGACCGATGCGCATGCGGGCAATTGCGACGCTACTCCGCTATTTCGGGGAATACAACAATTTTTTACGGACGGCTTTACGGCCATCAAGCCTATGCCCCCGGGCCGCCCGGGGTGCTAGAAGGAAAGAACCTGCGAGAGGCCCGACACGCCGTTCTCGTCGAACGCCTCCACCGCCACCACGTAGTGCACGCCCGTATTGAGCGAGCGTAGGGTAAGCGTGGTGGGCTGATCGGCAAAACGCTGGTAGGTCCAGTGCAGGCGGTCGGCCGTGAGGCCCCAGCGGACGTTGTACCCCACCGCCCCGGGAACGGGCTTCCACGCAATATCCGCATCACGCGTGTCCGCATGGCGATGCGCCGACACCAGCACCGGTGCCGCGGGAGATTCGCCATCGGCGCGTCCGAAGACGCGCAGATCCGCGATAGCCAGGTTCTTCGCCCCAACGTGCACGTGTACATAGCGAACGAAACGGATCCGGGCTGACTGCGCCAGCTCCACATAGGCATTGGCGTGGTCGCGGTTTTCCTTCGACCAGTCGGCAAGCGGCTTCCAGGTCTTACCGTCGAGGGACCCCTCCAGCCTGAACTGGGTGATCAGGTCGGCCGCGTCGCCGAATCGACCGGACTGATAATCGGCGTAGTTCACCTGGACAGCGCGGACCGTGCGGGGACCGCCAAGATCGACGGTAAGCGTCTGCCCGGGCTCATTGCGTGGAGCGACCCAGAAGGTCCGGGGATCTTCGTCGGTAACCGTGGAAGGGTCATGCCCGGCAAGGCTTCCCGAGGCCGAGGCTGCCTTGCGGTAGGAAAGCAGCATCCAGCCTGCGAAGGTGCTTTCGCCTTCGCGCAGGGGGTGGTCGGGCATGACCTGGGGAAAATCGCCAAAGCGGGTGTCCACCCACATCTGGCCATCGGCATGGAAGCCCGCGGGGAACATGTCGATGCGGCGCTCGAAGCGCCAGTTGATGCCAATCCATGCGGTGCCGGTATTCCAGTAGTTGCCGTATGCATCCTGGAAGGTCGACCCATGCCCTGCCCCGGTCACGTAACCGCCAGGCTTGTAGCCCACCGGGTTGTAGGGAGCGTAGGTGAATGGCCCCAGCGGACTCTTGCCGGTATACACGCCCGTGGCATAAACGTTGTATTCGGTGCCGGGCGCGGCGTACTGGTAGTAATAGGTATCGCCGTGGCGGTTCATCCACGAGCCCTCGATATACGAAGGCTTGTCGCCGGCGGTGTGGTCCTGGCCGAAACGCTCCCAGCCATGGTGGACCCGATCCAGGGAAAGGAATACCTGGGGCTTGGTCACGAAGGCCAGGCGTTTGCCCTCGCCTTCCGCGGCGTCGTCAAGCTTCAAGTCGATCTGCGCGCCGTGCAGCGGATACACATCGGACGATCCCCAATACAGATACACCTTGCCGTCGTCATCGGCGAACAGGCCTGGATCGGTCGGGCCGGGCGGCAGACGGCCGGGTGGCACGGCACTGCCTTCGAAGACCGCGCCTGGGACGTCCGGCAACTGGCGGGTCCAGAACTGCCATTTCCCGTGCGCGGGATCCGTGGAATACATCAGCGGCCTTTGCGAGACCGCCGACTGCATGAGGAAAAGCTTGCCGTCGGCCACCAGGGTGGCCGGTGCCACTACGCTGTCGAACGGCCAGTGGTCGGACTTGGTGAACTGCCAGTGCACCAGGTCGCGGGATTGCCAGTAGCCGTCGGCCAGTGTCTGGAACAGGAAGTAATCGTCGCGGTAGCGCACGATCGCGGGATCCGCACCGGTACGGTAGGAAATCCCTTCGTTCATCTGCTCGAAGTTGTAGCGGTAATCGATGTCGATCGGGTTGATCCACGTGCGGCCGGGAGGTACGTCCGCGGGGCTTGCGAGGGTCGACCCGAAGTGACCCAAAGCCAGGGCGAGGAAGAGGACCTTATGTACTGCGTGCTGTCTGGTCATCCACGAAGGATGCAACTATCGCCGCCGCCAGTGCAACTGGCGGCGGCGTCTTGCATGTCATGGATAGGACGATTGCCGTATCAATAGGACAACGTCACCGACGTCGGCGTGAAGTGCTGGGCATAGTTGCACTGTGGATCGATGCCCGAGGTATCGCTGCCACCCCACGGCGGATTGGCCACGAGGTTGTTGTTGCGGTCATACACCTGGATGTTATGGAAGGTGATTGGCCCTCCGGCGTATTGATTGCAACTGGCCACGCTATAGACCTCCAGCACGCCACCGAAGACCCAGTTGAGATCGGCATAGGGGTTGGTGCTGAGCGAACTGGTCTGCCCGGTGGTCAGGTTCTTCGAATCGATGTTCCAGGTGCCGCAGGAAACCCCGGCGCCGCACGTGGAATAGGTATCGCCCACCACTTCGTCTCCGGCGCTGGCGGCAATCGGATCGCTATGGAAGGTCGTGCCATCCACGCAGCAATTCCAGCTGGCGAGCGTCCAGGCCTTGTCACCGTAGCCATTCCAGCCCAGCACGGGTTGCAGGATCGACTGCACGTCAGGCAACTGTTCCAGGCCCGGGAAGAAGTAAATGGTCTGGTTGCCTCTTTTGGCCGGTTGCGCAGGAACCGTCCAGCTGGCCACGATGCGGTTGATCGGCGTGCTGGAACTGTAGTTGCCTGTTTCCACCCAACCGGTCTGCTCGGGCTTTCGGACTGGTGACGTCGAGCGCCTGCCGTTCGGCGACACCCGGACACCCTGCAGGGTAAAGTTGTCGCTGGTACACAACGCAGGTTTTTCCATCGCGCCGCTGGCACGTTTGATCATGCCGTTGGCTTGCAGCTGATCGCCCTTGTGCACGGTGGCAACGCAAGTGGGTGAGAAATATCCATTGGGTGTGATGACGTAATCATCCGGGACGCCCTGCGGACGTGCCTGGGCGTCAAGTTGTCCCACGCGGGTGAGTTGGCTGCTGGCAGCACTGGCCGCAACAGCAGGAAGGGTAAAGATACACCCAAGGCATAGCGCGATAAGCACGCATGCGACAGAGTGGAGTTTCGAACGTGACTTCACCATCGGTACGACTCCTTTGCCATGAAAGGGATGTCGTCCATGAGGCATGCCCGACCCGACTGGCCGGCATGAGCCCCCGCTCCGCCACTCTCGCAAGAAAGTGGACCTAGACCGTAGCGTCCGGCTCGCGCCCGTTTTGTGACACGGGTTTGAATCGAGGCAATTCGCAGGAACTAGCGATGAGCGAGTTCGGCAACTTGTTTCGCCAGCGTGTACGCGTCGCCTGATGGTGTTGCGCTGTACATCTGTTTCGCGTGATTGAACGCATCGCCACGAGCGAACCAGTCGATATGCTCCGGCGGCTGGTGCGAAGCCAGCGAAGCGTCGAGCGTGGCGAAGAAGGCTTGCCAGCGCGGGCGATAATAATCGCGTGTCAGCCCTGACCAGTCCTTGTTGCCGTAATCGTGCAGGTCCGCACCTTCGCTAGCCTTGCGGTCGCCCCAGGTGGTCAGGATCGAGCGCGCATCGTAGTGCAACGCGGCATCTTCATCCGGGTTGGATGCCCAGCCCTTTACATGGGCAAGCCACGTCCCCAGCATGAAGTCCGCATCGGTCGCCAGCAGTTTGTCCTGCACGTCCATGAGCGATAGCCAGCGTTCCTCGAGCGTTCGCAAGCCTTGTGCATCGCCAGCCTGGAAGGCCTTTTTTATCTGCGGTAATAGGCGTCGGCTTTCATTGGCCAGTACCTGGCGGGCGATATCGACCAGGTCGTATCGATAAGTCGGCGTGCCACGCAGGGCTGGTGCGACCTCAAGCAGTTCGTCCAGCGCGCCGCGGAAGCGGGATGCGTCGTAACGCAAACCCTCCGGCGACCAGTTCGATGCACGATTCACCTCCAGCGAAGGCTGCGCGGCGAACAGCGACTCTTGCCCAGCGTCACGTTCGCTATGGAACTCGATTCCCTCCGGGTGGAGGTCATAGGCGGTATCCAGGAGGATTTTCCACGCGGCGCGCGCATGCGCATCGTCGCCGCCGTAGCGGCGCCGTACGTAATCCGCAGCCCAGGCCTGGCGGTCCACGGGCCCATCGTGCCAAGCCATTTCGGTGAAGAGGTCAAAGGCAAACGGATTGGAATCCATCCCTTCGGGAAAGACCGCAGTGCCCACCATGTTGGCGTTGGCCGCGCGCATGCGCGGCAACCGCTCGGTGTAGTTGCGGATGTTGGTACCCAGCGTGGTGCGGCCGCCGAACGCCCAGATTCCCCCGAACAGGAAGGGTGCGCCCTGGAAATCCTGCATGCGGTCGTCGCGAGGAACCTTGTCGTGGTCGATATCGATGATGAAAAGCTTCGAACGCATGACCCCAGCCAACAGGTCCTGGCGTGGATTGCCCTGCCAGGCCAGCATCATCCAGGCAGCTCCCGGATGCGCGGCATGCAGGGCGTCCTGCACGGCACGCGCCGCTTCAGGTACCGGTACGTCGCCCGAGTCGCCGCCTTCCTGGAACACTTCCATGTCGTAGATCGTGCTGTCGCCGAAGAGCTCATGCTGATGCCGGTAGAACGACGCTGCCACTTTCGCGAACATCCTGTCCCGGGGGTCGAGCCAACCCGGCCGGGTGAAGCCGGCCCATTCGCCCTGGGGTACAACATGGGCGCCAGGAAAGCGTTTGGTGAAGTCGGCAGGCACGATGCCGTAGAACCCGGGGAATACCGGCGTGATGCCCAGTTCCCGCAAGCGAGCGACGATGCGGCGGGCCGACGCTGCCCGCTTGTCCATCAAGGCCTGGCTGATGGGGCCGTTGAAACAGCACAGATTGCCCATCAGCTGCCAGTTCTGGTGCGCAGGTTGGGTAATCCAGCCGCGGATCGCTGCATCGTCGTAGCCGAAATCGCTGAACGTGCGATACAGCACGGTGTCCATGCCGCGCTCGACGATCATGGCGTTGATGCCCGATAGGGCCAAAACGTCGATCTCTCGCTCCCAGCGCGGCCAATCCCAGTACGGCGAGCTATAGCCGTCGGTGTTCTGGTTCAGCGCGTAGCGCCAGGCGAAAGCCGAAGTGCGCTCGATGGTCTGCGCGGGCAACGGCAGCCCGGGATCGAAGCGGCTGCCGTTGGTGGACACCTGGCCATGGGCCACGTACTTCAGGTACCAGTTCACGCCCGCAAGCAGTGCGCTGCTACTGGTGCCCTCCACTCGCGGGTGGCCTTGACGGTTGAGGATGCGAAAGCGCTCGCCGTCGCCCTTCATGGAAGCGAGCTCAAGCCCCGCGAACTGCGCCGGAAACAGACGCTGCACCACGCCTCGCGCCGGCGCCACATCGAAGGGCTTCGCCCACGCCGCCGGCAGTGCCAGCAGCAGGGCGAAAGCCACGCAGACCCGACGCATGGCGTGCATCATTTACCTGCTGCGGGAATCTCGATCACCACCAGGCCCTGGGGCGGGATGTCCAGGTCGAGTTTACCGCCGCTGATGGTCACGTCCTCAGCCGGGGCCATTTCACCAGCCTTGCGCAGTTGCACGATCTGTTCGCGGCTCGGGAACGGCGGACGTCCCATGGCGTCGAAGGCGGCCACGGCGTTGCCGTGCGTCTCGTCCAGGCGCCACACAGTGGCCTTGCCCCCGCCATGGGCCACGTCGAACTGGAAGTGGCGCGTCTCTCCCTTCGGCTTACCCGGCGTGTACTGGTCGGTGTTACCCACTGGTTCGGCGTAGTTCCAGGCGGCGATCACCACCGTGCCATCCTTGCGGCGCGTTACCAAGGCGCTGTCGGTTTTTGCCGGCAGCCGTTCGTCGCCGAGCTTGTGCAGCATCGCAAAGGCATTGAAGGCGGGCTTGGGGATGCGGTCGGCGGCGATCAGGCCGAAACCGCCGTAGAACGGCGTACGCACCACGCCCTGTTCCTCGAACACATCCGAGAACGACCAGTAGCTCATGATGTCGACCTTGCCCGCGCACAGGCGGATGGTATTGGCCATCCACGGACCCATGTACACGGTATCGGTGACATTGGGCAGGTTCGCATAGGAAGCGTTGAACTCGCTCATGATGAACGGCAGCTTCGGGTAGGGCGAGGCCAGAATCTCCTTGTGTACCTTGTCCACCGCGCGGCACACCATGTCCGAACGCGGGATCTTCTCATCGGTCTTGAAGACGTTGTCGGCGGTATCGTCGCCGTAGACATGGGTACTGACGAAATCCACCGGCACGTTTTCTTTCTTGGCGTGCGCCAGGAACGCGGGCACCATCGCCGCCTGGGCGGTGGACGGGCCACCGACATGCAGACGCTTGTCGGCCGACTTCAACGCTCGCGCGGTGTTGTCGTAGAGTTCAAGATAGGTCGATTCGATCGGCCGGCCGGTCCAAAAGCCGTTCGGCTCGTTCCACACCTCGAAATACCAGCTGGATACTTCCTCGATGCCGTAACGTTCGATCAGGTGCTTGGCGAACGCTTCGATCATGCCGTTCCAGAGCTTGTAGTCCTTTGGCGGCGCGATGTTCGGGTGGTCCCAGAAATCATGCAGGGCCTTCGGGTCGGAGGAAAATTCCGGCGGCATGAAGGACAGTTCGACGAAGGGCTTCACGCCACGCTCGAGCAGGCCATCGTAGATCTGGTCGACGTAAGACCAGTTGTACTGCCAGGTGCCGTCCTTGTTGGCGGTGATCACGCCGACATCGCGGTTGAAGATGCCGTGGAACCGAATGTGCTGGAAACCGGTCGCCGCCTTGACCTTCTCCAGGTCCTTCCGGTAGTCGTCGCGCAAGGCCAGCGAGGCGGTACCCGAGCCGTACATCTGTTCCCAGAAGTGCGGGAACGGCTCGGCCTTGGCCGAAGCGGCGACGCGGATCTGCTCTGGTTTTGCATCGACGGCCTGCGCAGCCACGGGCAAGGCAAGCGCGAGGCAAAGTATGAGGTGGCGGATCTTGGGCACGGTATTCACCTTCAAGAGAACGACAATTGGATATTGAGCCCCGCCTTGGCCTGCAATTGCAACAAGCCATCGGTGTCCGCCGTGGCATCGCGGGCCTTGCCGTCCATGAAAACGGATGTAACTACTTGTCCCGGCGGCGCGCGCAGCTGCAAGGACTTTTTTTGCCGGCAGAGGATCGACGCCGACGTAACGCGCGAGTCGGACCACGTCATGTCCACGATGAACCCTCCACGGGCGCGCAGGCCCCGTACCGAACCATCGGGCCACGACTTCGGCAGCGCCGGCAAAAGCGCCACTTCGCCGCCATGGCTTTGCAGCAGCATTTCGGCGATCGCCGCGGTGCCGCCGAAATTCCCGTCGATCTGGAAAATCGGGCCATCGTCCACGGGAAGGGTGTCGAACAGGTTGGCGCTGGTGTGTTCCTGCAGAAGGTTCGCCAGCGACGCGAATGCCGCCTCGCCATCACCCAGCCTTGCCCACAGCGCCACCGCCCATGCGCGGCTCCAGCCGGTGGAGCCACCGCCATGGGCCAGCCGCCGTTCCAGCGCCACGCGTGACGCCGCAGCCTCCCTGGGTGTTCGACGCGGCGTGAACTCGCTCCCCGGGAACAACGGATACAGGTGGGACATATGTCGTTGCCCGGGCTGGCTTTCGGCAAAATCCTCCGCCCATTCCTGCAACTGGCCGAATCGGCCTACTCGATACGGTGGCAGCTTCCCGCGCGCAACCTTGAGCTTTTGTGCCAGCTCGTCGTCCACGCCAAGTATCTTCGCCACATCGATGCAGTTGGCGAAAAGTTCGCCTAGCAACGCCACGTCCATGGTGCAGCCGGCACTGGTCTGGGCCACTGTCCCATCCGGGGCGATGAAGTCGTTCTCGGTGGAATACGACGGGCACGTGGTAAGGCCACCTTTGCCATCGTCCACCAGCCACGCCAGGCAGAAGACGGCGGCGCCCCTCATCACTGGCCACGCCTTGTCGCGCAGGAAATCCACGTCGCCGGAGAATAGCCACGCTTCGTAAAGGTGTGCGCACAACCATGGGCCGCTCATCGCCCAGTTCGCCCAATACGGATCGCCGATACCCTGCCCCACCGGATTCGCCACCGCCCAGATGTCGCTGTTGTGGTGGCTAGCCCAGCCGGGCAGTTGATACGTTTCGCGCGCGGTGATGTGGCCGGTGTCGGCCAGCGTGGCCACGAAGTCATGCAGTGGCGTGGCGCATTCGTCCAGGCCGCAGGTATGTGCGGGCCAGTAGTTCATCTGCAGGTTGATGTTGGTGGTGTAGTTGGCATTCCACGGCGCGCGAACCAGGTCGTTCCACAGCCCCTGGAGGTTTGCCGGTTGCGATCCCGGCCTGGAACTGGCGATAAGCAGGTAGCGGCCGTAGTTGAAGTACAGCGCGAACAGCGACGGATCGGGCTGGTCGGCAAGCCCGGCGCGGCGGCGGTCGGTAGGATCGGTCGATGGCGCAAGCTTGCCCAGGCGCAAGCTGGTGCGCCGGAACAGCGCCTGGTGATCGGCGACATGGCGATCGGCGAGCACATCCTGCGAATGCTTGCACGCTTCTTCCACGGCATGCCATGCCCTGGCCGCTACCTGGTTGAGCGGTGTATCGGGCCTACTGCGCGCATTACGGAATCCCGTGGCGGCGCCGATCACCAGCGTTACGCTGTCGGCGCCGGTCACCACCAATTTGCCCCCGGCAACCGATAGCGTGCCGCCCTCGTGCAGCAACCTGAGCGTCGTCGCGAAGAACATGCCCTCGCCCACGACCTGGCTTTTTTCCACGGGATCGGGCGTGACCGGACGGCCATTGCCGCCGATGTGCGAAGGCGCCTTACCTGTCAGCTGCAGACGCCCGTCGGCATACACCCCGGTCGATCCCTTGAGCGCCGCATCCAGCGTAACGGTGACATCGACGCTTCCCGCCCGGTCGGCGCCCAGGCGCACCACGATCACCTGGTCGGGTGCGGAGACGAAGACATCACGACGGTAGGCCACGCCGTCGGCGGTGTAGCGCACCGTGGCACAGGCGCGATCAAGATCGAGCTCGCGTCGGTAGCCCGAGACCACGGACGCCGCCCGCATGCTGATACGCACATCCGCCAGGGGCTGGTACGCCTCGGCGAAACGCCCCTGCATCTGCTTGGCGATGCGATCGCCCAGGTGGTAATCCGCCTGCTTGAGCACCGCATCGCGAAGCGGGTGCAAATGACCGCTGGCATCGGAGTTATTCCCGTCTCGGGGATATCCCGACCACAGCGTGTCTTCGTTCAATGCCAGGTGTTCTTCCCAGGCATTTCCGTCCACGCCGCCATGGATCATCGCACCGAGGCGGCCATTGCCCAGGGGCAAGGCGTCGATCCAACGACTGGCGGGCTGGGCGAACCAGAGCAAGGTTTCCGCGGCATCGGCTTGCGGCGGCGATGCGGACGCCGGTTGGGCGATGCCACGGGGCACCAGGGGCAGCAGGCCAAGCGAACTGGCACCACGCAGGAACGCGCGGCGCGATAGGCGTGTCATGGAGGATTTCCAGCGGCAACGCAGCGCCCGTTCCGGGCAACCTGGGGATATTTGCACAAGAGGCGCGTCCGGGCGGACGAATTCGCAGGCTCGACCGGTCGCGTGGCGATCAGTTGTTCCGGTGCTTTACCCTGGGTTACCCAACGGTCCAGTGCCATCACGATGTCGTGGTCGGCATCCTGGGTCAGGGCCGCCGGCGGCACTTCCTCGTTACCGAACGACGTCGCGCCCGGACCACCCCAGCAGTGGCCCATGCCAGGCACCATGAACAGGCGTACAAAGCCATCCAGGTTCGCAGGTTCGCCGTGGCGACTCATGAAGTTGCCGACGTCCTGGACATACTCGATCGTGCCCCGCGGCGGTACGGCGGCATCGCCCCAACCATGAAACAGCAACAGCTTGCCGCCATGGGCCCGGAATGCCCGAAGGTCCGGATTGAACGCGTCCAGGTACGGCGCCTCGCGCTCCTGCGCTGCCGCCAGGTCACGATGGATGTCGCTCCCGGTTGAGTCCCAGCCCTGCCCCTGGTAGACGAGATCCGCGAAATTGCTGAAGCCGAACTTGCGTTGCTCGCCACCGAGAATCCACAGCCGCCAGCTTCCGCCGTCGTCTTCCATCCCTGGCTCAAGGCCGGGATGGATGCGCGCGCCGGTCACCGGATCGACGGGGCCTGCGTAAAGCGCTCGCACCGTCGCCACCTGTTGGGCAGTCAGGCAATCATCGTTGTCGCCAGCCTTGCACTGGATGGCGGCGGGGTCGAACCGGCAGCGCCGTGGGTCATCCACGATGCCATCGCGAACCCCATCGAGCGCATCACAGGAAGCCAGCGATGCCTTCTGGATCGCCGCCAGCTTCGACGAGGGTAACGGAGCGTTGTCCAGCAGCCTCGCGTTGGCCACGAACGCCGTCATCAGGTGGCTCCAGCGCGCCGCCGGCGCACCGGCCACGATGCCATCGAAGTCGGCGGGGAAGCGCTGCGCCTGCATCAACGCCTCCCGTCCGCCATCGGAACATCCCACGAAATACGCCTGGCTTGCTGCGCGCTGGTAGTAGGCGGCAATCAAGCGGCGCGACAGTACGGACGTCTCATGGATGGCCCGATAGCCGAAGTCTCGGATCTTCTGTGGATGTCCCACGGTGAATCTGGCCGTGCCGTCGGCAACGTGCCCGTCGTCGGTAACCGCCGTGGCGTAGCCACGGTTGAGCGGCGTTACCAGCGCATAGGTGTAAACCTCGCCACCCCAGCCACCGCTGCCCTTTTGCAGGTATTTGCCGTTCCACGCGCCAGCTGGCGGGAGCCAGAGCTCAAAGTGGATGTCCGAATCGGTCGTGGGGTGGCTGACTACCCGCACCGCGCAATGGGCGCCAGCATGCGCCGCCAGGCGATCTCCCTTGACCGGAAAATCAACACCTGGCTGCTCGATTGCAGATTCAACCCTGGCATGCGCAAGCGCCACGCCGGCAAGAGCCCGGCAGGCTTCGTCCGCCTTCGCAGGCAACGTGATGAGTACCAGGAGGGCCAGCAAGGCCCATCCGGCCGCCCTACCAGGGCGTCGCAGGCCAACCCGTCCAGGTATTCGCACCATGGCCGGTGATGCAGGCACGGCGCTACTTGGCGCCCAGGCCGACCGCCACCGGTCCGGTCGTACCCACGCGTTCTGTCTCCCGCTTGAAGAAATGCAGTGCCAGCAGGACCAGGCTCATCGGCACCAGCGAAAAATAGAACGCAGTGATGCCATTGAAATGCGCGAACACCAGGGCGGTGATGCGCGAACCCAGCGTGCCGCCCAGCGCCGAGAAAATAATGATCAGGCCCGTCATCGACGCGTGGGCGTGCTTGGGCAACGAACTCAGTGCCACCGAGTTGATGACCGGGTAGATCGGCGCCATCAGCACGCCGATCAGTGGAATCAGGTACGCAGCGATCGGGGCGCTCAACCAGCCGACATGGCTGTCGATCACCACGCCGCGGGCCAGCGGCATCACCAGCAGCACCAGAAGGCCCATCCCCACCACCGAGAGGTTCAGCAGCAGGTGCCAGTGCACGCGGCGCAACACCTGGCCCGCCACCAGGCGGCCCACGGCCGTGGCCCCGGCGAGGATGCTGGCCATCTGGATGCTCATCGCGTGCGGCAGCTTCAGCACTTCATTGTTGAAGGTGGGAAGCCAGGTACTGAAGCTCTGCTCGATCAGCACGTAGAAAAAGGCCGAGATCAGGAACACATAGACCAGCGGCTTGCCAGCCAGCCGGAACATCTCCATCGGTGAGCCGCGCACTACCTTCGACGGATCGGCATGCGCTGCCGATTCATCCAGGTGCGAGGTAGCCAGCAGTGCCACCACCAGCAGGCAGATCGCCGCCAACACCCAGTACACGTTCAGCCACACCGGGTTAGCCGGCGACGCGTCGTCGATGAAGGCACTGAAGAGCCAGCCGCCCAGCAGCACGCCGCCCATGAACAGGCCTTCGATGGTGTTGGTCAGGCGCGTATGTTCGGCGCGATCCTTGGTCAACAGGCCGATGGAGGAATACACCGCCACCTTGGCCAGGGCGAAGGACACGCCCACGCAGCAAAACATCAATTCCGTGGTATGGAACCCAGGGAACAGCGGCATCAGGACGCAGCCACAAGCCACCAGCGACAGGGAAAGCATCATGGCCCGCCGATACCCGAGCACCGGCAGCATGGAGGCAACAAGGAAGGACGTGACCGCGATCGGCAGGTCCTTGAAAAGTTCGAGCAGGCTCGCCGCGGGCTTGTCCACGCCGAAACTCGAGATCGACTGCAGTATCACCACGCCGACGCTGTTGAGCAGCACGGCGAACACCATGTAGATGAGCGCCAGGGCGACGAACATGCGGATGCGACTCATGGCGCCTCGACTCTAAGTGGCAAATGCAGCTGACGGACATCATCCCGTAAAAAACCCGGGCCGCCTTTGAGCGACGGCCCGGGCCATGCACTTCAACGCATGATCAGAACAGGTACTTCACCTGCGCGTTGATCTCGCGGCCTTCCAGCGGTCGGGCAAGGATCACGCCGTTGCTACCTGCGGCCGTACCGAAGATACGCGAGTTGCTCTCGGTCAGGCCCAGTTCGTTGGTGATGTTCGTGCCCTGCAGGCGCACCTGCCAGTGTTCCTGGATATTCGCCACGATGGCGAAATCGAAGGTGTGGTAGGTACCCAGCTGCTGCAGGCCGGAAATATCCTGCGTGTGCGGACCGACGCGGGTGTAGGACACCTGCGCCGTGATATCACCCCACGGCATCGGGAAGTGGTAGCTGGGCGTAAGGATGTAGCGGAAGGTCGGCTGACGCTGCAGCTTCACGCCGTTGATGAAGGTACAGGTGGTCTGGCCGGTCACCAGGTTGGTGTTCTGGATACAGGCGTTGTAATGCGAGTACTTGCCGTCGAGGTAGTTGGCCACCAGCTGGACCTTGAAGTCCTTGGTCGGGCTGACCGCCGCGGCAATGTTCACGCCCTTGGAATCCGAACCGTATACCGCCTGCTGGCCCGTCAGCGGCGTACCGTTGACGTCCGTCGGGGTGAACAGCAGGCCGCTGAACAAGCGGTGGTAGACGCTCATGTCGAGGAAGAACAGCTCCGACTGGTACTTGAAGCCCCCTTCGAAGTTCTCGAGTTTCTGCAGCGGCGGGAAGTTGTCGACCGGGCTCTGGCCGCGGATGCCGTTGTCGAAGTCCGAGAAGTGGTAGCCCTTGTTCGCGCGAACGTACACGCTCATGTTCGGAGCGATCTCGTAGTTGGCGCCACCGGTATAAGACGTATGCGTCTTATCGTAGTGCGGCTTGGTGTAGGTGCCATTGCACACCGGCACGGCATTGTCGTACTTGGTGGCGTCATTGCCGTCGAGGTTGACGTTCGTCAGGTTGCAGACCTTGTTCGTTGCGTCCTGGTTCTCCGTACGGGCGGACAAATCGAACAACCAGGGCCCCACGCGCCAGGAATCGGACAGGTAGAACGCCTTATTGGTCGAACGACCCTGCTCGGTGATATTGAAGGCGCCGTAGTCGAGGAAGCCCTGGTTGTCCGTCAGCTGGTTGGTCACGCCATTCTGCTGGTAGCTGACCAGGATCGGCTTGGCATTGGGCGTGTTGGTCATGAGCATGGTGTTGCCCAGGTTCCACTTGTCGTCGTCCCAAGATTTGGAAACGTACAAGCCAGCGGTCAGCGTATTTCCCTCGAACAGCTCCTTGCTGATACGGAAATCGTTGTTCATGTTGCGCAGGTGCTTGTGGATGTACCACCAACCCTGCTTGATCACACTCTGGTTCGGATCGACCGCGGAACCGTTCTTGTAAGTCGCGGTGGCGGAGCCGGCGGGAAGCTGCAAGCCACCGAAATCGCCCGACAGGTTGTACAGCTCGTCGTTCAACGACGCCGGGTTGGTGCCTGAGAACAACGCGTTGGTGTCGACATCGCCTCCCATGATCAGGAATTTATCGGAGATGTTCCAGCCATCACCCAGGTCGTTGTCGAAGTTCAGGCCGGCGAAATTCACCTTCGCGCCGCGACCGTTGGCAAGATCGGCATGCGTGCCGCCGCCGGGATATCCGGGCAGCGTAACGTGCTGGATGTCCTTGCTGTAGTACGTATCGGTGAGCGGATCGAAGCCCGGATAAGAACGAAAATTATGCGTACCGTCCTGGATCAGCGGAATCGGCGTGATGAACTGGTTCTTGTCGTTCAGCGCGCGCGCCCAGAAGGTGAGCGTGCCGTTGTCCAGGTCATGAGACAACGTGGCGGTGAGCTGGCCGCCCTTGTCGGCGGCGAACTGCGGGTCGCGCACGCCGTCGGACTTGCGGTAGAAGCCGCCGATGCTGCCGTACCAGCGGTCGGCCACCTTGAAGCCATAGAAGCCGTCCGCGCGCCACAGGCCTTCGTTGCCATAGGTCAGCCCGATGCTTCCCGAAGGCTGCTCGGTACCGGTCTTGAGGATGAAGTTCTCCGACGCGCCCATCTGGCCATCGGCGAACACCACGGCCGGGCCGCCCTGGATGATTTCCACACGCTGGATGGTGTCATCGAGACGGAAGATCGAGGTCTGCTCGAAGAAGCTCAGGGTGGGAAAGCCGTAAAGCGGCGAGCCCATCAGCTGCACCGTGTTGAACGGCGCGTCGCCACCGCCGGGGAAACCGGCGATTTCGATGTTGGCGCCGGTCTGACCGCCGGTGGATTCCGGCCACAGGCCTGGGGAGATCTTCAGCAGATCCGCCGTGCTCTTCGGATTGGCAAGCTTGATGGCCTCTTCGTTGGCCACGGTGATGTTGTAGCTGGTATCGATCTTCTTCAGGCCGCCGTTGGCGGCGTTACCCGTCACGACCACTTGGTCGAGCTGCTTGGCCTGGGCCGCATCCGCCTTCGACGGCGGAGCCGGCGGCACCGGCTGGGACGAGTCGGCCGGGACAGGCGGCTGGTTCGCCGCGTTGGTGTCTTGCGCCATGGCGGCGCCGGAAGCCAGGGTTGCGGCAATAGCTGCCGACAACACGAGGCGGGTCAGTTTGGTTTGCGATTTCACGGTCTATCCTCCCCAGGGTTAACTACTTATGCGCTATATCGCCGGCGTCGCCGACGTTGCGCTCTCTTCCCGCCTGATATGTTTGATGAAGCTCAAGTCGAGTTCGGCGACGCTCGACAGCACCACGTGGGCGTCGGCCAGGACATGGGGTTGGCCGATGCCCACTGCCGCCATCCCTGCGGCGAGAATGCTGGCGATGCCAGCCGCGGCGTCCTCCACGCCGAGACACTCTTGCGGGTCCACGCCAAGGGCGTTTGCCGCGCTAAGGAATATTTCCGGATGGGGCTTTGAGTTGCCGATCAGGCCAGCGTCCACCACGTGGTCGAACAGCTTGGCGATGCCCAGGCGATCGAGCAGCAACGGCGCGTTACGACTGGCCGAGGCCAGGCCCACCTTCAGTCCCTGGCGCCGCGCCGCTTCGATCGCCTGCCGCGCACCGGGAAGCAGATCGTGCGGACCCATCACCTGCACCTGGGCCTTGTAGTAGTCGTTTTTGCGTTCGGCTAGCGCGAACTTCTCCTCCATGCTGAAGGCACGGCCTGCGTTCTCCAGCAGGATGTCGAGCGATCCCATGCGGTCGACGCCCTTGAGCCTTTCGCCCATGCCTTCGCCGAACGACACGCCGATCTCGCCGGCCAGCCGCTTCCACGCCGCATCGTGCACCACGGCGGTGTCGGCGATCACGCCATCGAGGTCGAAGATCACCGCCTTCAGCGGCCGGGCCAATGCCGGCGCAGGTGCCGGCACCGCCGGCAGCGCAAGGCGCACCGATTGCCCGGCCTGGAGGGTCTGCGGCACGCCACCATGGGCAAAAGCAAGATGCTCGCCGCGCGTGAGGGTGTACAGCACGCCGGTGGCATCCACTTCCACGCGCAGGTGGCAGCCCTGCCAATGCAGGCCGAAGCGGTAGTAATTCCAGGCTTTGGGCAATTGCGGTGCCAGCCAGGGCTTGCCATGGCGCACGCGCAGTCCGCCGAAGCCCCAGGTCAGCGCCAGCTGGCTGCCGGCCATCGCCGCCATGTGCACGCCGTGCGCCGCATTGCCATGCAGGTCGTCGAGGTCCACGCGCAGCGTGTCGAGGAAATAATCATAAGCCTTGTCGGCATGGCCGACTTCCGCGGCCATCACGGCGAATGTCGACGCCGAAAGCGTCGAGTCGTGCACGGTGACGCCTTCGTAATAGTCGAAGTTGCGCCGCTTGGCGGCCACGCCCACGTGCTCGCCGGCGAGCATCAGCGCCAGCAGTGCATCGGCCTGCTTGCAAACCTGGTAGCGGTAGATGGTCAACGGGTGCAGGCGCAACAGCAACGGCTGCTTGTTGGTGTGGTCCTGGAAGCTCGCGGGCAGGCGCGGCTTGTCGAGGAAGCCATCATCCTGCGGATAGATATCCAGCCACGGATCGGTGGGCAAGTACATCATGGCCGCCGCCTGCCGCCACTGGGCCACTTCGCCGTCAGTGAGGCCCAGCCGCGCGGCCAGGGCATCGAACCGCTCCGGATGCGCCTGGGCCATCCAGCGCGCCGTACCGGCAGCGTCGGCCAGGTGTCGCTGCGCCATGCGGTTGGTATAGAAATTGTTGTTCACCAGCGCCGAATACTCATCCGGACCAGTCACTTCATGGATGCAGAACGCGCCGTCGTGGCGATCGCTGAAATGCCCGACGTCGCGCCACACGCGCGCGGTCTCGAAGAGTATCTCGGCGCCTTCATCCAGCATGAAGGCGTCGTCGCCGCTGACATCCCAGTAGTGGCGAACCGCCCAGGCCACGGCGGCATTGATGTGGTACTGCGCCGAACCTGAGGGAAAGTAAGACGAACACTCGTCGCCACTGATCGTACGCCACGCGTATAGAGCACCACTGGCGTGGTCCATCTCACGGGCATGGGCGCGGGCGCGATCGAGCGTGCGGTACCGGTAAGCCAGCATGTTGCGCGCGATCTCGGGCGCCACGGGCGCCAGCGCGGGCAGCATGAAGACTTCGGTGTCCCAGAAATAATGCCCCTCGTAACCTTCGCCGGTGAGGCCCTTGGCAGCGGTGCTGCCGCTGCTGTCACGGCCGGACGACTGGTAAAGATGGAACAGGTTGAAACGCAGGGACTGCTCCACCAGGGCATCGTCGCAGCCAAGGTCCACTTCATTCCAGAAGCGTTCCAGGGTACCGGTCTGCTGCACCAGCAACGCCGGGAAACCCATCGCCCCGGCGCGGTCAAGCACCGCTTCGGCCAGCGCGTGCAAACGTACCGCCGCGCTTCCACCGCCCGGAGCGGTCCACGCATAGCCCACATTCTTTTCGATCGACACGCCCTGCCCTGGGGCCAGCGTGCCGTTGAACATTTGCACCACGCCGCGCGGCGTGGGCATGCAAGCGCCGATGGCAAGATCGCCTTCGATCACGCGGTGGCGCTGCGCGCACACCAGCGAAATGTCGCTATGGGTGGTCCGCTGCATCACCCAGGCCGATCGTTCGTCGGCATGGGAAGCAACCAGGTGCAAGCCACCTTCAATCTGTGCACCGATACGCGGGTCGTCGCCCTGCTCCACCGGGGCCTTGCCCGCGTCGATGGACGATTCCAGCGTAATGGGGCCTTGGTAGTCGACCGAGATCACCTGGTAACGCATCGCCAACAGGCCCGGCTCGTCCATCGCGGCAAGGCGCTCGGCGATAATGTCCAGGGTCTGCCCCGACGCACTGCGCCAACGCAGGGTCCGCCGGAAGAGCCCGCGGCGCATGTCCAGTTCACGGGCAAAGGCCAGCCACTGGCCCTGCGCCAGGTCTACAAGCGTGTCGCCCAGCCGCAGGCGGATACCGGTGCCGTCGGCCACCGGCACGCGGGTATCGGTGTGCCGGGCAAAACCGGAAAAACGCTCGTGGTAGTGGATCGGCGAGCGTTCCCACACACCGGCAAGGAAGCTGCGCTGGCTATGGTTGCCGCCTTCCTCCAGGCCGCCGCGTACGCCCAGCGCGCCGTTGGCTACGGCGAAGAGGCTTTCTTCCTGGGCGAAAGTCGCAGGGTCGGTACCCTGGCGACGCAATACCCACGGATCGCATTTCCCTGCGATGGGAATTTCTGCCAAGGGAGCGGTGGCGCTGATCGGCACGTTAACGGATTCCCGGCACGTCTGTTGTTATCGATATCATCGACCTGTAAACGATTGCATACCGCCTCAGGCGAGCGCACTGTGCCAGCGATTGTTATCGATATCAAGCCATCCGAACGAAGTAACTTCACGGTAGCGTCACACCGTCGTTACATATTGCAGTGCACAATTGTCGGTTGGCTGAATTCCGGGCGCCGATAAGGCACCATGGCCGCGGCCAGGCAGCCATGCAGGCGCCATGATTGCGATAGCACACAGGGGAACCGAAGCCGTTGAGCCGGACGACTAAAGCCACCGCGGGTCGCACGCCACCGTCCAGCCCCACCATGGCAGACCTGGCCCGCCTGTCGGGCGTGTCCAAGATCACCGTTTCCCGCGCCCTGGGCGACAGTCCACTGGTCAACGCGCAGACCCGCGACCGGATCCAGTCGATAGCCCGCGAGCACGGCTACAAGCTGAACGTCAATGCGCGCAACCTCCGGCTGCGCCGTAGCCACACCGTTGCCGTGATCGTGGAAATGAAGCCCACGGCGCAACGCGGCATGTTCGATCCCTACCCTCTTGCCCTGCTCGGCGGCATATCACAAGAGCTCACCGCGGCCGGCTACAGCGTGCTGTTGACCACGCGCCAGGGTGCCACGGTGGCGGCGGTGCAGGCGGCCGATGGCCTGATCCTGCTCGGCCAGGGCGCGAACCAGGAAGCCGTGCGCCGCTTCGACCGCCTGGGGTTGCCGATGGCGGTATGGGGCGCAACGTCGGTGGCCGGTTCCCACGTCACCATCGGCAGCGACAACCGCGGCGGCGGCGCGCGCGTGGCGGAGCATTTCTTCCACCTGGGAAGGCGGCAACCGATCTTCATCGGCAATCCCAGCCATCCGGAGATCTTCGACCGCCTGAACGGTTTCGTCGACGCACTGGCCGCGCGCGGCATCAAGCCTTTATTGCTCAAGCGGGACGAATTCACTCCCGAATCCGGTGCCGAAGCCGTCCAGGCGTTGCGTGCACGCGGCGTGGCGTTCGATGCCATCTTCGCCTGCAACGATTTGCTGGCGATGGGTGCTATCCGCGCCACCGTCGAACTGGGCAAGTCCGTCCCCCGCGACGTCTCGGTGGTGGGCTACGACGACATGCCCGCGGGCGCCACGTTCCTTCCCGCTCTGTCCACCGTGCGCCAGGATTGGCAACTGGGCGGCACGCTGCTGGCACGCAAGGTACTGCGACTGATCGGCCACGACGACGCCGAATCGGAAAGCCTGCCCGTTGAACTGGTGATTCGCGGCACCTGAGATCGTAACGCCAGGAGAAACAATGCGTGCACGTGGCGAGCGTACCCATCCACGCCCAGGCGACCTACATTGAGAGGATGGACACCATCACTACCCATCCTGCCCCCGCCTTCTTCATTTCCCATGGAGCCCCCACGTTTGCCATAGAGCCTGGCCAGCTCGGGCCGGTACTGAATGAAGCGGGACGGCGCATGGGCGCCATCAAGGCGGCACTGATCGTCTCGCCGCACTGGATGACACGCGGTGTGCGCGTGGCCAGCACGCCTGCACCCGACACCATCCACGACTTCGGGGGTTTTCCCGAGCCGCTTTACCAACTGCGCTATCGGGCGCCGGGTGCGCCCGACTGGGCCGCGCGCGCCGTGCCGTTGCTCGAATCGGCGGGTTTCGCCGTCGAGCCCGACGCTGTGCGCGGCCTGGATCACGGCGCCTGGGTGCCGCTGCGCTACTTGTTGCCAGAAGCGAACACACCGGTGTTCCAGGTATCCCTGCCGCGCGACATGGATACTGCCGGAGCGTGGCGCATGGGCCGCGCACTGGCGCCGCTGCGTGCGCAGGGCGTGGCCATCGTGGGTTCGGGAAGCCTCACCCACAACCTCTACGAGGTGTTCCACGGCGGCAAGGATGCGCCCTATGCGCAGGCATTCGCCCACTGGGCAACCCGGACAGTATTGGGCGGCGACGCCGATGCGTTGCTGCATTACCGCACGCAGGCGCCGGCCGCCGAGCGCGCGCATCCCACCGAGGAGCATTTCCTGCCGCTGCTGGTAGCCGCCGGTGCCGCATCCGAAGGCGAGCAGGCCCAGTTGCTTCCTGGCGGCATGACCTACGGCGTGCTGGCGATGGACTCCTATGCCTGGGGACTGTCCCTTCCCGACGCCGCTTGAGCCACAATGATCGCCGGCCGCGTATCGCGGCGATCATGGCGAGTCGATGAAGGGAAGGAAGTGGATACAGGTGGGCCTGGCGCTGGCATTACTGGCGCTGGCCGTTGGGACCCTGGTGCACCTGTCCAGGACCATGTCCTGGGCGAGTCTGCACAAGGCCTTCGCCGATACCTCCTGGTCAAGCATGCTGATCGCGCTGGGCGCCACGGCGGCGAGTTTCACCGTTCTGGCAATGTACGAGCGCTACGCCACGCAGGCGGTGGTTCCCGGACGCATTCCCCTGGGGCAGTCGCTTTCGGTGGGCTGGATGGCCCATGCGCTGTCGAACACGCTGGGCTTCCACGCATTCACCGGCGGCGCGGTGCGCTACCGCGCCTATAAGGCGCGCGGGCTCAACGCCATCGACATCGGCAGCATCGTCACCCTGGTCGGTATCAGCGTGGGGCTGGGTTCCGGCGGCCTGCTGGCGATCACCATGATCATCGCGCCGGAAGATCCCTGGACCCATCGCGTGGCCGGCGCGATCATCGCCGTCGCCCTGCTTGCCGCCATCTGGTGGCTGCCAGCGGCCAGCGGCAAGAAGCCGTTCCGTCGCGTCACCGTACCGCGCATCCGTCGCACCTGGCTTGCCCAACAACTGGTGCTGGGACTCATCGAAGCCACGGCAGCCGCGATCGCCTTCTACATCCTGCTGCCCACGGGCGCGGTACCCAGCTTCACAGGTCTGGTGCCGGTGCTGGTGATCGGCGTGCTGATCGGCATCATCAGTCACTCGCCCGGCGGGATCGGCGTGTTCGAGGCTACCGTGCTCGCCGCCCTGCCCTCGGTACCGGGTGAGGAAGTGTTGGCCGCGCTGGTGCTCTACCGGCTGATCTACAACCTGCTTCCGTGCGCCGCGGCAGTCGTGGTGTTCAGTTGGCAGTACTTCCTGCGCAAACGCTTGGCCAACCAGCCAGCGCCTGGCGAGGCGTAGCAGCTAGTTCGACGGCGGATAGGCCCGCAGCAGGCGTCGTTGGCGAAGGAACAGCGACGCCAGCCTCCATCCACTTACCGGGGCGTTGCCACGCTTGCGGGCCATGGCACCCAGGCGGAACAGCATCCGTTGCTTGGCGAAGACGATGCGGTAGACATCGGCGATGGCGTAGCGGGGATCCCACGCATGCACAGCCTCGGAACCTGCACCGTTGACTTCCATGATGGTGAACTCCCCCGCCGCCAGCGCCAACGGCGTGGCATAGCGGACATCGAATCGTCCCACATGGAAATCCCCCATGTCCCGGGCGATTTCGTCGATCCTGTCGACCAGCGCGGCCGTGCGCAGCCTGGCGCCGTCTTCATAGCCGCCCCCGACCCGTGTGGAGGCGACGGTTGCCACGCGCACCACCTCTCCCTTGGCAGGAACGTATCCAGGATCGAACGATGAAGCGTGCCGCGAATCATGCAAACCGCGCCGTGCGCGGATGTCACGCCGAACCAGCGTGCCCATGTCGTCCACGCCATTGCCGATCACGCTGGGGAATGCGCGCAGCAGGATGGCGAAGAGCTCGCCGCGCGATTGCCCCGGCTCGCGCACGTAGAACAGCCCAGCTTCGCCGGGGTCGTCCAGGTAACGCTGCAGGATAAAATCCTCGCCGGCGGGAAAGCCATTGAGGTAATCGGCAAGCCCCTTGCTGTCGTCGATGCGTCGCACCCCGAATCCACACCAGCCGATCTCGGGCTTGGCAACGACCGGGTATTCCAGCCCGGCATCACGAAGTCTCGCTGCCAGACCCTCGGCGTCGCACTGGGGGGACTTCTTGCAGCTGATGTACGGTGCCGTTGCTGCAGTCGCCATCGGTCCCATGGTGCGGAAGTATTCGGATTTGCGCTCGCCGATCAAGCCACCGGCGGTGATGCCTGGGTTGAGCGCGGACGGCAAGGTCAGGCTTCGATAACCGATGCCGAGCCAGCACCACTGCGCCACCATCGGCACCAGGTTCAGCCATTTGGGCAGCCGCTCGAAGCGGCCCACCGGTGGGGCGGTCGCCAGGGGCCGGGCAAGGCGTTGGCTGAGCTCATTCATCGCCGTGCACCTGGTAATCGATGGGCTTGTAGGCGAAGTTATTCGACTGCCCCGCCGAACAGGCTGTAAGCCCGACGATCATGTCCATCCGTGCCTCGAAGACGGTGAAATCACCGGCACGACTGAGCGGCGGCTCCACCGTGATGCTGCCATCGGGGTGTACCGGCACATTCATGAACACGTTAAAGGCCACCGGGATCTGGTCGCCGCCGATGCCATAGGGAGCCAGTGCGTCCGCGAGATTGCCGAAGCATCCGCGATGCGGTTGGGTATCGCCGTAAAGCTTGCGGAACATCTCCGCCGAGCATGGCGTCAACAAAAAATCGTGCCGCCCGACGTGGTCTTCGCCGATACGGAACATGGGCCGGCTGCGGTTGGAATAAAGCTCGTCCCCGGTGGAAAGGTAGATCTTCCCCGCGTAGTCGATGCTACGGCCCGAGGAAATGACCTCCCGGGGATCATCCAGGCTGAAGGCAACAAGATCAGCCACCTGCTCGCCAAAGGGATCGGTGACCACCAGCCGCTGGCCGGCCTTCATTTCGAATGCAACGCCGCTTCTTGGGGGGATTCGTGGCATGACGACCTGTGACGGGGGATTCATGGCACATGCTAGATGCGCCCGGAGAAACTCCCCGTGAAAAAAAACGGGCGCCCGAAGGCGCCCGTCGTGGTGGTCCGTCACCGCTTCCCATCCTTGGGGCCGCGGCTTCCATGTCGCAGCGTTTCCCCGGGTGACGGATCAGTCACCCAATACGACACCGACGCCCATGCGGAAGATCGGCGAATCACCGGCCGCAGCCGACACACCCGCGTTGAAGTTCACGCGGCCGGTATCGTTCCAGCGCGATACGCCCACACCCAGCGCGGACTCACCGCGATAGTTCGCGACGCCAGCATTGAGCACCGTCTTGCCGGGCATGTACGGCGTGACGTTGATCAAGGCCGCGGAAGCGGCGATGCCACGGTTTGCCTGACGCTGCACCTCGCCGATCCGGCGGTTCACGCCATCGAAGCGATCGTCGGTGTAGCGGTTGGCCGTGGCCAGCGCATCCTGCACCTGGCCCCAGTTGGCCGCGTCCGTCCGCTGCTCGCCGGCGGCAACGTTGCTCACCACACGCTCGTGGCCCACCGAGCCCACCGACACCGTGTCGGCGCGATCAGCCACCGATCCGGCACCAATGGCCGCCGAGTTGTCGGCCGACGCCTTGGCACCGGTACCCGCGGCAACGCTGTCCTTGCCCGTCGCCGTCGCCGGACCACCATCGCCGTTGGCGGCGAAGGCCGGATCACGCCCCTCCGGAGCCGGACCCGGGACCGGCGCACCGTTGATCTCGATGTTGGTGACGCGATCGCCCAGCTTGCCCACCTGGTCCTGCAGGATCCACAGCTGGCTGCCGTTCACGGCATCGGTGCTGGTAGCGGAAACGATCCCGGCCATGACGTTGGTCAACTTCGTGCCGCCCAGGCCGCCGAAGGTGACCGAGCCACGGTTGGAACCGGCGTCATAGACCACGGCGTCAAGCGTGCTGCCGTCGCCACCGACCAGGCCCGCCTTCTTCAGCTGCCCGACGTTCACCGCATCGGTGTCGTCCGTACCTTCGGACACGCCCTTGATCTGGCGCGTGCCATCGGTGCCGGTGAGGTCGACGACCGTACCACCGGTCGCCGCGGCCACCGTCACGGACGCATTCGCACCGGCCTGCCGAACCAGGCCCACCGAGCCGCTGTTGATACGATCGCCCAGGTTGATGATGTCGCCTTCATTCTTGGTGACACGGCCATCGAGATTGACGATATCGCCCTCGTTCTTGGTCACGCGCTCGTTGGTCGCGAACAGCTGTGAACCGTTCACCGCCTCGCTGCTGGAAGACGACAGCTCACCTTCGGCCACACCCGCCAGCTTGCGAGCGCCAGCCGTGCCAGCGAAATCCACCCGCCCACCGTCCGTACCCGCGGCCACGGTGATATCGCGGCTGGTCGCATCCTGCTGCACCAGGCCGATCGAGCCGCTGCCCAGCTGATTGCGGATGTCGACGATGTCGCCTTCGTTGGTCGTCACGCGGCCATCGAGGTTGGTGATGTTGGTCTCGCTGGTGGTCACGCGGTCGCCGATGGTGACGATGTCGCCTTCGTTCTTGGTGACACGGCCATCGAGATTGACGATATCGCCCTCGTTCTTGGTCACGCGCTCGTTGGTCGCGAACAGCTGTGAACCGTTCACACCCTCGGTGCTCGTCGCCGACAGATCGCCCTCGGCCACACCCGCCAGCTTGCGAGCGCCAGCCGTGCCAGCGAAATCCACCCGCCCGCCGTCCGTACCCGCGGCCACGGTGATATCGCGGCTGGTCGCATCCTGCTGCACCAGGCCGATCGAGCCGTTGCCCAGCTGGTTGCGGATGTCGATGATGTCGCCTTCGTTGGTCGTCACGCGGCCGTCGATATTCACAATGTCGCCCTCGTTCTTGGTAACACGTCCGTCGAGGTTGGTGATGTTGGTTTCGGTACTGGTCACGCGGTCGCCGATGGTGACGATGTCGCCTTCGTTCCGGGTCACGCGGCCGTCGATGGCGATGATGTCGCCTTCGTTCTTGGTCACGCGCTCGTTGGTCGCGAACAGCTGTGAACCGTTCACGGCTTCCTTGCTCGTCGACGACAGCGCACCGTCAGCCACACCCGCCAGCTTGCGAGCTCCGGCCGTGCCGGTGAAATCCACCCGTCCGCCGTCCGTACCCGCGGCCACGGTGATGACACGGCTGGTCGCATCCTGCTGCACCAGGCCGATCGAGCCGTTGCCCAGCTGGTTGCGGATGTCGATGATGTCGCCTTCGTTCGTCGTCACGCGGCCGTCGAGGTTGGTCGTATTGGCATTGAGTTGCCCCAGCGCATCGCCCACGTTGTTCACGGTCTTGTTGCCGCCGTTGGCGATGTCCGCCACGGTGTAGGTCGGCGCCTTGACGGTGCCGTCCGAATTGACCGAAGCGCCGCCGCCCAGCGCATTGGCGACACTCTGCGCCGTGCCCTTGAGCTGGCTCAGGTTCACCGCATCGGTGTCCTGCGTACCGACGTCGACGTTGATGATCTGGCGCTTGGTCGCGCTGCTGCCCACCGAGACGGCGTTGCCGCGGTTGGCCACGCTGTCTTTGCCAATCGCCACACCATCGATGGCGCCCGTGGCAACCTGAGCACCACTGCCGATGGCGGTACCGCCCGTTGCATTGATGTCTGTGCCTGCGCCAAACGCCGTAGCATCATTCTGCTCTGCGCTGGCTCCGCGACCGAAAGCCGCCGTACGGTCACCTTTCGCCTTAGCCGAGTCGCCCAATGCTGCCGCGCCGTCACCATTGGCCTCCGCATGGGTACCCATCGCCGTTGCGCTCCAGGCTGCCACCAACGGATCATCACTCGCATAAGCCGTCGCACGGAAACCGATCGCCGTCGCCCCCGTCTTACCCAAGGCTTTGGCTTCCTGACCGATCGCAATACCGGTGTTTGCCTGTGCATTGGCGCTCGTGCCAATCGCAACCTGATTGACGCCAACGGCATTGCCGTCGGCGCCGATACCGGCCAGGGCATTACTGCCAAGAGCGACGGAATTCATCGTCAAGGCGCGCGCCCCACTGCCAATGGCAACGGTGTCGGTCCGGCCGCCATCGTCCCCACCGCCGATCGCGAAGAACGGCGTGATCGTAAAGTCGCTCTCTTCAGCGACGACGGCTTTTTCAGTCTGTTCAGGCGAATCGGTTTCGGCCGCGAACGCGGCCGGGGCGCCCAGGCCCGCCAGGGCCAGCGCCAGTACGGCGATTTTCGCCGAAGACTTCTTCTTGCGGCCCTTGGCCAGTTCGGAGGCAACGACCCACTTACCCAGGGTCACGTTCCAGACGATGCGATAGATGGTGTTCATAGTGGTATTCCCGATTGCGATGAATGTCGTGCGCTGCACGGCGCACTGGCAATTCACAAGGGGGAGTCCGTCCTAGACGCCGGGGGTGCGCGTGGGCCGGTTCGAGTCCCGAGAGCCGGTTGATCCCACGTACTTGCGAAGGCGTCCGGCAGGGCACAAACCCTGTCGGCGAAGGCATCCTCACCGGCGGGCGCAACGACAGACATGGAAGGAATCTCAAATTCCCTCAGCAACGAAAAAGGGCCAGCGAGAATGTCTCACCGACCCAACATTCACCTTCTATTTCAATTACTTGAATTACATTTCCGCGATTGGAATTTTTCTCAATCCGGGCGCCTGGAACGCACATAATCGAAGATCTGGGCATCACTGGTGAGCCCCAGCTTGCGCATGGCGCTGGTCTTCTGCTGGCTCACCGTGGACATCCCCCGGGAGGTGGAGCGGGCGATTTCGGTGACGCTCATGCCTTCGCTGAAAAGCTTCAGGATTTCCAGTTCGCGCGGGGAGAGATCCTCGAGCGAGGCTACCCGGATGTCCAGGGACCGCCGCCTGCCGGCAACCGCGTCGACGTTCTTGCTGAGGTAACGGTCCCCACGGTGGGCGGCAAGGATCGCTTGCGGGATCTCGTTGACGTCGCTGGTCTTATCGACGAGGCCAATAGCGCCTGCGTCGATCATTTCCCGGTAAAGGGCGGCATTCATCACCGCGGTGACAACCACCACGGGCAAATCCGGCCATCCCGACCGGATATCGTCGATCAGGCCCAGGCCATCGCGATGGCCCTCCCCCGGCATGCGGTAGTCGGTCACCAGCACGTCGCAGGGCGTATGCGCCAGGAGGTCGAGCAGGCCTTGCGGGGTGGTGGCCTCACCCACCACCTGCCCAACCCCGGCCTGGCGAATGGCAACACTAATGCCCGCCAGGATGACAGGGTGGTCATCGGCCACAATGATCCGGATATCCATCTTTTATCCCCCGATCAGGCGTTTTCTGGTGAGCCGCATCAGGTCGGCGAGTGCAATTTTGCGCCTTGACCCCTCCTCCTGCTACCGAAGCAAGCTCAAATAACGCTCCCTCCCGGCATCGGTTAGTCTCTATTATCGAAAGGAAAAACAAAGCGCCGATTCCTAAAATTCCTTAGATTATTCGGGCAGATGCCCATGGAGCCTCCCAAGGTGTCTGAAGAAAATCGCCGGGCGCTCTGGCAGCGCTTCCGCCCGCTGGTCTGGCTGGGCGTATGTTTCCTGCTGATCCAGCTGGTTATCCGCATCGTGCTGCTGGTGGCGGCGCGCACCGACGTCTCGGCCGGATCCTGGCCCCGGGTGTTCGGCCTGGGCCTTGGCTACGACCTCATCGTGTTCCTCTACCTGGCCTGGCCGGTGCTGCTTTACCTGTGGCTGGTACCGCGACGGGTGTACCTGACGGCGGTGCAGCGCTGGCTCACCATCATCTTCAGCTTCGCCTGGCTCTACACGCTGATGTTCATCGCCTTGTCTGAATGGACGTTCTGGGGCGAGTTCGCCACGCGCTTCAATTTCATCGCCGTGGACTACCTCATCTATACCACCGAGGTGGTGGGCAACATCCGCGAGTCGTATCCCGTGGTCCGCTGGATGACGGAACTGGCGATCGTAGCGCTGGTGGTGGTGTGGTTTACGCGGCGGGCGCTTGCCCCGCGCGATGACGGCAGCCGTTTCGGCGCGCGGAGCCTGGTGGTGCTGGCGTGGCTCGTCGCCACGGTGGCGGTGTCGTTCGGCGTGACCTCCGCGGTGAAGAACACCTCCGGCAACGCTTACGTCGATGCGCTGTCGGGCAACGGCATCTACGAGTTTGTCGCCGCCTTCCGCAACAGCCGGCTGGACTACCCGCACTTCTACAAGACCCTGCCCGATGCCGAGGTCGCCGCCACCCTGCGCCAGCAGCTGAAGACCCCCGATGCCGAGTTCGTGTCGAGCGACCCGAACGACATCACCCGCAAGATCACCCACGAAGGTCCCGAGAAGCACCTGAACGTGGTGCTGATCAGCGTGGAGAGCCTTTCGGGCGAATACCTGCGGTCGCTGGGCGGCACGCGGGATGTCTCGCCCAACCTCGACGCGCTGTCCTCGCAAAGCCTGTTCTTTACCAATCTGTATGCCAATGGCACGCGCACGGTGCGCGGCCTGGAGGCGCTGACCCTGAGCGTGCCACCTACGCCGGGCGATTCGCTGGTGAAGCAGAAAGGCAACGAGAACCTGCATTCGCTCGCCGACATCTTCAACGAGCGCGGCTATGAGTCGAAGTTCGTCTACGGTGGCTACGGCTACTTCGACAACATGAACTACTTCTTCGCCAACAACGGCTACGGCGTGGCCGACCGCACGGCGATCGGCAAGGACATCACCATCCACAGCGAGAATGTCTGGGGCGTGGCGGACGAAGATCTCTACACCCTGGCCTTGCAGCAGATGGACAAGGCGCAGGCCGACGGCAAGCCGTTCTTCCTGCACATCATGACCACGTCGAACCATCGCCCCTTCACCTATCCGGAAGGACGCGTGCAGGGCAAGCAGGGGACGCGCACCGGCGCGCTTCGCTACAACGACTGGGCCATCGCCGACTTCATCAAGCGGGCCCGCGCCAAGCCTTACTTCGACGACACGGTGTTCGTGATCACCGCCGACCATTGCGCCGCCAGCGCGGGCAAGAGCTCGATCCCGGTAAACCGTTACCACATCCCGTTGCTGATCTACGCGCCGAAGTGGATCACGCCGCGCCACGAAGACCGCCTGATGTCGCAGATCGACATCGGCCCCACCCTGCTGGGCCTGCTCAACTTCAGCTACACCAGCCACTTCTTCGGTTACGACCTGATGGCGCTGGAACCCGGCCGCGAGCGGGCGTTTCCCTCCACCTACCAGAAGCTGGGCTATATCCACGGCGACCGGATGACCGTGCTGTCTACCCAGCAAAGCGTGGAACAGGTCAATCCGGACTTCCGCACGGGTGAAGCCACGCCCGTACAGACGGTGAACCAGGAGGACGTGACGAATGCCATCGCGGCCTACCAGGGGGCGGCTGAGATGTTCAAGGACGGCCGGATGCGCCACAAGCCTTGATAGCGGGCGGGTCAAGGCCTATTTATGCTCCAGCCGTGACCTACCCTATCGCCGACCTCGAAGCCTTCATCGACCGCCACCCGCGCCTGCTGGTTCTTACCGGCGCGGGGTGCAGCACCGATTCGGGCATTCCCGATTACCGCGACGCGGATGGCGCCTGGAAGCGCAAGCCGCCGGTGACCTTTCAGGCCTTCACCGGCAACGACACCACCCGCCGCCGCTACTGGGCACGAAGCCTGGTGGGTTGGCGCTACTTCGGCATGGCCGAGCCCAATGCCACGCACAAGGCGCTGGCCAGGCTCGAGGAGCACGGCAAGGTCAGCCGCCTGGTCACCCAGAACGTCGATCGCCTGCACCAGAAGGCCGGCAGCCGCGACGTGGTGGATCTGCATGGCCGGTTGGACATCGTGCGTTGCCTGGCATGCCGGCACACCATCGGTCGCGATGGTTTCCAGGCGCACCTTGAGGCGTTGAACCCCGACTGGGTTTCCCTCGACGCTTTGCGCGCGCCCGATGGCGACGCGGACCTGGAAGGCCTGGACTTCGACGCTTTCGCCATTCCACCCTGCCCTCATTGCGGCGGCATGCTCAAACCCGACGTGGTGTTCTTCGGCGAGAACATCCCCAGAACGTGGGTGGACGATGCGCAGGCAGGGCTTGATGCCGCCGATGCAGTGCTGGTGGTGGGCTCGTCGCTGATGGTCTATTCCGGCTACCGCATCGTGCTGCAGGCATCACGGCGGGGCTTGCCGGTGGCGGCGCTCAATCTTGGACGTACGCGGGCTGACGACTTGCTCAGCCTGAAGGTCGAGGCGCCGTGCGGGGAAGGTCTCTCCTTCCTGATGAATTAGTTATTCGCATCAGCGCCTTGCGCGAAAGAACTCACGTAACATCGCGGATGCTTCGTCCGCCAGGATGCCGCCTTCCACGGTGACGCGATGGTTGTGGCGCTCGGAGACCAGGGTGTCGAACACGCTGCCGGCCGCACCGGTTTTAGGATCGGTGGCGCCGTAGACCACCCGCGCCACACGGGCGTGGACGATGGCCATCGCGCACATCGCGCAGGGCTCCAGGGTGACGTAAAGCGTGGAACCGGGGATCCGGTAGTTGGCGAGCTTGCGACCGGCGCTGCGCAGGGCTTCGATCTCCGCGTGCGCCGTGGGGTCGTGGGTGCCGATGTTGCGGTTCCAGCCTTCGCCTACCGCCTCGTCGTTGAGGACCAGGACGGCGCCTACGGGGACCTCGCCTTCGGCATCGCGGGCGTGTTCGGCGAGAGAAAGGGCGCGGCGCATCCAGGATTCGTCGGTAGGCATGCGCGGGATGATACGGGGTGCTTCGTGGGTGGGTAAGAGCTTGCGCTTCGTTAGAGAGGTTAGAGCCTCGCTTCGTAGGTGGGGTCAGAGCACTAGCGCTTGGGGCCCTGGGCGTTGCCTTCGGGCCTTGCTGTGGGCGCTAGTGGTCTGACCCCGGCATCGCTGGGCGCTTCGCCTTCGCTGGAGGCTTCGCTTTGCTTTTTAGCTGGCGGCGATGTTGGGCTTGTCTGTCGAGGCTGGGGTGTCGCCGAGCATTCTGGCGACGATGCCGCCGAGCATGCCGCCTACGATGGGGGCCAGCCAGAACAGCCAGAGCTGGCTGATGTAGGCACCGCCTGCGAACAGCGCCGGGCCGGTGCTGCGGGCGGGGTTCACCGAGGTGTTGGTGACAGGGATGGCGATCAGGTGGATCAGAGTCAGGGCGAAGCCGATAGCGATGGGTGCGAAGCCGCCGGGCGCGGTGGGTGCGGTCGATCCCATGATCACCAGCAGGAAGAAGAAGGTGGCCACCACTTCCACCAGCAGGCAGGCCAGCAGGCTGTAGTGGCCAGGGCTCAGGTCACCGTAGCCATTGGATGCGAAGCCGCCGGTTTCGAAACCAGGCTTGCCGCTGGCGATGAGATACAGCACGCCCGCCGCAACGACCGCACCGATCACCTGGGCCACGATGTAAGGAAGGATGTAGCTGGCGGGAATCCGGCGACCGGCCCACAGGCCCAGGGTCACGGCGGGATTGAAGTGGCCGCCGGAAATGGCGCCCACGCCGTACGCCATCGTCATCACCGTCAAACCGAAGGCCAGGGCCACGCCCGCGAAGCCGATGCCCAGTTCGGGGAATGCCGCGGCCAGTACCGCGCTGCCGCAACCACCGAAGGTCAACCAGAACGTACCGAGAAATTCGGCACCCAAGCGCTTGGACATCCCCATGATGAATCCTCCGAGAGTGGCGGCGGCCGAGGCGGCCATCGCCCAGGTAAAGAGGCTCCGGGGAATTTACCCCCTCATGAATAGGGGCGACACCGTGACGAAAGTTGTAGGGGATCGCCTACCTGGACGCATGGCTGCTGCTTGTCGACAAGGCATCGTAGGCAGCCCGCGTGGCGTCTATGGCAGGTCGATGTGCCTCGGCCCAGTCCACCAAACCCCGCATCGGCCCAAGCAACGACTGGCCCCGGTCGGTGAGTCGGTACTCCACGCTGGGTGGCGTGGTCGGGAAGACGGTGCGGTCGACCAGGCCGTCGCGCTGCAGGCTGCGGAGGGTTTCGGTGAGCATCCTTTGCGAGATGTCGTCCACGGCCCGGCGCAACTGGCCGAAGCGCAGCGGGCCGTCGGAAAGGTGCAGTATCAGCAGATAACTCCACTTGTCGCCGATGCGATCGAGCACCCCGCGGATGGCGCAGTCGGCATGCAGCATGGGCCGCGGTGGTTCTCCCGAAGTAACCAGGGACGGTATACCTGCCTTCTTGCTGGCCATGGAGAGCTCTCTTACGATGTGTTTGTTACTAATAGAGACTACCACTACCTGTTGGAGTTCGTCCCATGAAAATCGCCATCATCGGCGCCACCGGCAATGTCGGCAGCCGCGTCCTTGCCGAGGCCGTGCACCGCGGCCACGACGTCACCGCCATCGCTCGCGATCCATCCAGGCTCCAGGGCCAGGACCATGTCACGCCCGTAGCCGTGGACGTTACGAATCCCGATGCACTTGTCCGATCGCTGCAGGGGCACGATGCGATCGTCAGCGCGTTGCACTTCGACGGCACCGATGCACAGGCGCTGTTCCAGGCCGTGCGCGATTCAGGCGTGAAGCGCTTCCTGGTGGTCGGCGGCGCCGGCAGCCTCGAGGTTGCGCCGGGCAAGGTGCTGGTGGAGCAACCCGGCTTTCCACCCGAGTACAAGAGCGAGGCCTCGGCCGGCAAGCGCTTCCTCGACGCCCTGCGCCATCAGGACGACCTTGAGTGGACCTTCCTCAGCCCTTCGGCGCTGTTCGTCGCCGGCGAGCGCACGGGCAACTTCCAGCTGGGCAAGGACACCCTGCTGCACGATGGCCACGGCAAGAGCTGGATTTCCTACGAGGACTTCGCCATCGCCATGCTCGACGAGATCGAGCAGCCGGCGCATGTGCGGCAGCGCTTCACCATCGGTTACTAAGTGTCAGGCAGTTCCTTGGCGCACCGCCTGGATTGGCTATCCTAGATCGATCACTTCGGGGAGCCACCATGACATGTCACCGCCACCGCCGCCTACGGCGCAGGGCTGTCGTTCTCGCCACCGCCTTGGTGTTGAACATGTCATGGGCCGTCCAGGCGGCATCGCCGGGGAAAGATGCAGGCGAACGTGCGCATGCGCTGGTGGCTCGCATGACATTGGCCGAAAAAATCGCCCAGTTGCAAAACGCGGCGCCTGCCATCCCGCGCCTGGGTGTCCCCGCCTATAACTGGTGGAACGAAGGCCTGCACGGACTTGCCCGCAGCGGCCCGGCCACTGTGTTCCCCCAGGCCATCGGCCTTGCCGCCAGCTGGAACCCGGTGCTGATGCAGGAAGTGGGAGGTGTGGTCGCACGCCAGGCACGTGAGCGCTACACAACGGTCGGCGCAGGCAATGACCACCCGCTATACCACGGGCTGACGATCTGGTCGCCCAATATCAATATCTTCCGCGACCCACGCTGGGGCCGCGGGCAGGAAACCTACGGCGAGGACCCCACCCTCACTGCCACGCTCGCCCGTGGATTCATCGGTGGCCTTCAGGGCAGCGATCCCTTGCATCCCACGGTGATCGCCACGCCAAAGCACTTCGCCGTGCACAGCGGGCCGGAACCCGGCCGCCATGGCTTCAATGTCGATCCATCGCCGCATGACCTTGAAGACACGTATCTCCCCGCGTTTCGCGCAGCCATCGTCGATGCCCACGCCGGATCGATCATGTGTGCGTACAACGCCATCGGCGGCACGCCTGTCTGCGCCCTGCCCTGGCTGCTGGGTGAGCGGCTGCGCAAGGACTGGCACTTCCAGGGCTATGTGGTCTCCGACTGCGATGCCATCGACGACATGACGCAGTTCCATCGTTACCGTCCCGACAATGCGGGCTCGGCCGCGAGCGCCCTGCAAGCCGGCACTGATCTTGACTGCGGCGATGCCTATAGTGCTTTGGCCAAGGCCGTGGCCGACGGCAAGGTGGACATCCGCAGCATCGATACGGCGGCCGAAAGGCTTTTCACTGCGCGCTTTCGGTTGGGCATGTTCGATCCACCTGCGCAGGCATGGAGATCAGGCACTACAGAAACCGCAGCCGACCGCCAACTGGCTTTGCGTGCGGCCTTGCAGTCGATCGTCTTGTTGAAGAACGAGCACGATGTACTTCCGTTGAAGGTAGGTGCCCGCATTGCCGTGATCGGACCCGATGCGGATGTACTCGATGTCCTGGAAGCCAACTACCACGGCACGGCGCGGAACCCGGTAACTCCGCTGGCCGGACTGGTGGCGCAGTTGGGCAAGGCCAACGTTCGTTACGCCCAGGGCTCAACGCTTGCCCCTGGCGTTCCCGTGGTGGTGCCGACCACCGCGTTACGCGATATGACCGTTAACGGCGCTGCGGGCCTGCGCGGCGAATACTTCGCTACGCACGACTTCACGGCAAAGCCCGTATCCGTTCGCACCGATCCCACGATCGACCTGGATGTGGACCATGCCGCGCCCGCGGCGGGACTGCCCACCGAAGGTTATGCCGTGCGCTGGTCGGGCGACCTGCTGCCACCCGGGCCGGGCGACTACACCCTGCGCGTCATGGTGGATCGCTGCTACGACTGCCAGGCGCACGACAAGCTTCGCCTGTATATCGATGATCAGCAGCTCGCGCAGATTCAGGCAGACGACGGTAGCGCGACGACCACCTTGCATGTCACCGACATGCACGCCCGGCACCTGCGCCTGGAGTGGGAACACGGCCAGGATGAAGGCATCCACCTGCAATGGATCGCCCCTGCCCAGGCGCAGCTGGCCGAGGCAAAGCGCGCGGTGGATGGCGTGGACGCCGTGGTGGCCTTCGTCGGTCTGTCGCCGGGACTTGAGGGCGAGGAACTGAAAGTAGACGTCCCCGGTTTCGAAGGCGGCGACCGTACCGACCTTGAACTACCCGCCCCGCAACAACGCCTGCTGGAAACCGCGGCAGCCAGCGGCAAACCGCTGGTGGTGGTGCTGATGAGCGGAAGTGCCGTGGCCCTGAACTGGGCCAAGGCGCATGCCGACGCCATCGTGGTGGCCTGGTATCCCGGCGAGGAAGGAGGTACTGCGATCGCACGCACGCTTGCCGGCACATCGAACCCCGCGGGCCGCTTGCCGGTAACGTTCTATCGCAGCGTCGACGATCTCCCCGCGTTCACCAGCTACGCGATGAAGGGACGGACCTATAGATATTTCGCGGGCAAGCCGCTTTATGCGTTCGGCGATGGCCTCAGCTATAGCCGGTTCACCTACGACGCTCCCACGCTTTCAACTACCCGCGTGCACGCGGGGCAGCCATTGGATGTAAGCGTGATGGTGCATAACGCTGGCCAACGCGACGGCGAGGAAGTGGTCCAGGCGTATCTCGCCTACCCCGACGCTAACGACGCACCACGCCGCGCACTGGTCAGCTTCCAGCGCGTCTCCGTCGCGGCGGGCAAAAGCCGCGTGGTGCATCTGTCGATCAGTCCGCGTGCCTTGAGCCTGGTCGACGCCAAGGGCGAACGCTGCATTCGTCCGGGCCGCTACCGGCTTTACGTCGGGGGGTCCCAGCCAACGCCTGACCAACCTTCGAGCGACTTCATTATCAGCGGTCAGGATCGCCTGCCGCGCTGAAGGCCGACTGCGTGAGCGGATACGGCGCCGAAGAGTGCCGGGCCTGCCGTGAGCATTTTTACTTCTTGCGGCAATAAACAATTTCTCATTTTCGCATCGAGCGTCGCATGAATCGTTGATGTCGAGCCGCAGCGGCCATAGCTCTGCTCCGTGCCTGAAATATTACGAGCGAAGGCATAGCGCCCATTTGTCGAACCGCGGCCCTCGCCTAACCATCAAGAGAATTTCCCATGTCAGATTTAGTCAAGATCGTCCAATTTCACCAAGCTGGAGGCGCCGAAGTCCTTCAGATCGACGAGCTTCCGCTTCCGCAGCCAGGCCCCGGCGAAGTTCGTCTTCGCGTAAAAGCCATTGGCGTCAATCGCGCCGATATCATGTTTCGGGAGGACAAGTATTTTGTCTCCCCAGTCTTTCCCTCCAAGCTCGGCTACGAGGCGTCAGGTATTGTCGAGGCCGTCGGCCCCGGCGTTGATCCATCCCTCATTGGCAAGGTACGGTCGACCGTACCCATCGCTCCCTATGGAACCTACGGCGAAGTTGCCATCGTTCCGATTTCTGCCCTGGCCGCGTATCCGGAGAAGTTGTCTTTCGAAGAAGGCGCCAGCATCTGGATGCAATACATCACGGCCTATGGCGCCCTGGTACGTAACGGACGCATCGCCAAAGGGGACTATGTCGTCCTCACCGCGGCGGCAAGTTCCGTCGGCATAGCCTCGATCCAGATTGCCAAGTCCGAAGGCGCCGTGGTGATCGCAACGATCCGTGAAGTGGCCAAGAAGGCCGAGCTTCTTGCCGCCGGTGCAGATCATGTCATCGTCACCCGGGATGGGGTCGTTACCGACGATGGTAAAAATATCGCCGAGCGCATCCTGGAGATCACCAACGGCATCGGTGCGAAAATCATCTTCGATCCCATTGCCGGGCCGGCGATCCTCGAACTGGCCAAAGCGACGGCGAAGGATGCCCTGGTCATCATCTACGGCGCCCTTTCTCCTGAGCCGACGCCTTTCCCCGTTTTCGAATCCTGGAGTCAAGGTGCGCAACGCAAGCCGTTCTCGATGAAGGGTTACGTCCTCGTGGAGATCACCAACGACCCCGAAGCGCTTGGCGAAGCCGTGAAATACATTTACGAGAAGCTCGAAAACGGTGAACTCAAGCCTCGCATCGATCGGACTTTTTCACTTGCCAACGTCGTCGATGCGCACCGCTACATGGAAAAAGGCCAGCAGATCGGAAAGATCGTCATCACCGTCTGACCATTTATAAATGCAGCCCGTGAAAATTTTCGAATTCCCGGATTGACACGGGCTGCATGTAAAGCGAAGCTTCCACCTTCACCCGGGGGGTCCCGACAAGGGGCTGAGATACTGCTGACACGCGCAGTGACCCGTTGAACCTGACCCAGTTCAGACTGGCGTAGGGACGGTGCGGACACGGACATTCCCAAGGCCTTGATGGCCTGTCGCTTGCGTGCCCATTCATCTTCCTTGCCTGACTGGGTCTCCCCTGCGTTCGAAGAGGAGCCTCACGATGACACTCAAACCCCTAGCCGATATCGCGTCACCACAGGTCACCACCGGCGCCCTGCCCGCCTCAACGAAAATCCACGTTTGTGGGCAGCTTCATCCTGACGTCCGTGTGCCGATGCGCCAGATTTCAGTGCACCCCAGCGCCGGTGAGCCTGCACTCACTGTCTACGATGCGTCCGGCCCTTACACCGATTCCGCGGCGGACATCGCCATCGGCACCGGACTCCCGCGTCTACGCGAGGCATGGATTACCGCACGCGCCGATGTCGAACCCGGCATGCGACGCGCAATAACGCCCGAGGGCGGTTCCCGCACCGAAGACAAGGCGACGCCAGCTTTTGCCATCGCCCATCCAGCGCTGCGTGCCACTGGAGGGCGAGCCGTAACCCAGCTGGCATACGCCCGTGCCGGCATCGTTACCGCGGAGATGGAATTCATCGCCATCCGCGAGAACCTCGGTCGGACCGAGGCACGTGCCGCGCTCGAGCGTGACGGCGAGGACTTCGGTGCCGCAATCCCCGACATCGTGACACCTGAGTTCGTGCGCGATGAAGTCGCACGTGGCCGCGCCATCATCCCGGCCAATATCAACCATCCCGAATGCGAGCCGATGATCATCGGGCGCAATTTCCTGGTGAAGATCAACGCCAACATCGGCAATTCCGCCGTGACCTCGTCGATGGCCGAGGAAGTGGAGAAGATGGTCTGGGCGATTCGTTGGGGCGCCGATACGGTCATGGACCTCTCCACCGGCAGGAACATCCACGACATTCGCGAATGGATCATCCGCAACTCGCCGGTGCCCATCGGCACGGTGCCCATCTACCAGGCGCTGGAAAAAGTGAACGGCGTGGCCGAAGACCTCACCTGGGAGATCTTCCGCGACACCCTGGTCGAGCAGGCCGAACAGGGCGTGGACTACTTCACCATCCATGCCGGCGTGCGCCTGCATTACATCCCGCTGACGGCCGATCGGGTCACGGGTATTGTCAGCCGCGGCGGCTCGATCATGGCCAAATGGTGCCTGCATCATCATCAGGAAAGCTTCCTCTACGAGCATTTCGAGGAAATCTGCGAAATCTGCCGCACGTATGACGTATCGCTTTCCCTGGGCGACGGATTGCGCCCGGGTTCCATTGCCGACGCCAACGATGCCGCCCAGTTTGCCGAGCTTGAAACCCTGGGCGAACTCACTCAGATCGCCTGGACGCACGATTGCCAGGTGATGATCGAAGGGCCTGGCCATGTGCCCATGCACAAGATCAAGGCGAACATGGACAAGCAACTATCTACCTGTGGCGAAGCGCCGTTCTATACGCTCGGCCCGCTCACCACCGACATAGCGCCGGGTTACGACCACATCACCTCGGGCATCGGCGCCGCCATGATCGGCTGGTTCGGCTGCGCCATGCTTTGCTACGTGACGCCGAAGGAACATCTGGGGCTGCCCGATCGCGACGACGTGAAGACCGGCGTGATCACCTATAAGATCGCCGCCCATGCGGCGGACCTTGCCAAGGGCCATCCGGCGGCTAAACGGCGCGACGACGCGCTGTCGCGGGCTCGGTTCGAGTTCCGCTGGGAAGACCAGTTCAACCTCTCGCTCGATCCGGACACGGCGCGGCGCTTCCACGACCAGACCCTGCCGAAGCAGGCGCACAAGGTGGCGCATTTCTGTTCCATGTGCGGCCCGAAGTTCTGCTCGATGCGGATCTCGCATGACATCAGGAGCGCGGCCGGCAAGGAAGGCATGGCAGCGATGGCGGCGAAATACCGCGAATCGGGTGACCTCTACATGCCGATCGCGAACGAGGCATCGCCATGACCGGCGCCGCGCTGCAGCTGGCGCGTGTCCGCGAATCTGCACCGCTGGTGCAATGCATTACCAACTACGTGGCGATGAATATCGCTGCCAACGTGCTGCACGCCGCTGGCGCGTCGCCGGCCATGGTGCATGCCGCCGAGGAATCGGGCGAGTTCGCCACCATGGCCGATGCCCTCACCGTCAACATCGGCACGCTGTCGCCGGCGTGGCTTAACGGAATGAAGTGCGCGATCGGCGGTGCGACCAAGGCTGGCCGCCCCTGGGTGCTCGATCCCGTGGCCCATTTCGCGACGCCGTTCCGGCGTCAGGCCGTGGCGGAGCTGCTCGCCTTGAAGCCGACCATCGTCCGCGGGAACGCTTCGGAAATCCTCGCGCTCGCCGACGGACAGGGAGCCGGTCGGGGCGTGGACAGCGGCGACCCCGTCGAACGCGCCGAAGACGCCGCGCGACGGCTGGCAACCAGGTGGGCAATGGTGGTCGCCGTTACAGGCGCGGTCGACTTCGTCACCGACGGTGTTCGCGCCGCACGCGTTATCGGCGGGTCCGCGCTGATGCCCCAGGTAACGGCGCTTGGATGTTCATTAACCTGCCTGGCCGGTGCGTTCGTGGGAGCGTCGCCGGTCGATCCGTTCGATGCGACGGTAGCTGCCCTCGCCTGCTTTGCGGCCGCGGGACAAGTCGCAGGCAAGATCAGCCACGGCCCAGGCTCGTTCGCGGTGAACTTCCTCGATGCGCTGCACACACTGGATGAAGAAGCGCTGCAAACCCATGCCGGCATCGTGGCGGCATGAACCCCATGGACCTTTCGCTCTATGTGGTCCTGGACCCAGGACTTTGCCGCCGCATGTCGATGGTGGAAACGGCCGTCGCCGCAGTGGCGGGCGGCGCGGGTGCTATCCAACTGCGGGACAAGACCGCCACGACGGCGCAGTTGGTGCAGGCTGGGCGTGCCATACGCCACGCCCTGGCAGGCAGCTCCGCACGCCTGATCATCAACGACAATATCGAGGCGGCACTGGCGATCGATGCCGACGGCTTGCATGTGGGCCAGCGAGACCTGCCCGTTCGCACGGCCCGTGAAGCGCTGGGACCTGGAAAACTGCTTGGCCTGTCGGTGGAATCACTGGCACAGGCGGCCTCCGTGGAATCGTCGGTGGTGGACTATATCGGTATCAGTCCCGTCTTTGCCACATCGACGAAACCCGACCACGCACCGCCCGTGGGCCTTGCCGGGCTTCGCCTGATGGCGGCGGTAAGTCCGGTACCCTGCGTTGCCATCGGTGGCTTGACCGCGCAAAACGCCGCCTTGGTGATGGCGCATGGGGCAGCCAGCGTTGCCGTGGTTTCAGCCGTGTGCGGCCAACCCGAACCGGAGGCGGCAGCGCGGGAAATCTTTGATGTGATCCATCGCTGGCGACAAGACAGGCCGAGCTAGCCGGATGGCCCTGGCCAGTGCTTGTGGAAGTGGTGGACCGGGCCCCTTCCCTCGCCCACCTGCAACGCGCCGCTGGCGGCCAGTGCGGCATGGAGAAACGCCTTCGCCCCTCGCGCACTTTCTTCCACCGTGTGCGACGGCAGCAAGGTGGCGATGGCCGATGACAATGCGCAACCGGTCCCATGTCCATGCCTCGTGGCAATTCTCGGCGCGGTGAGTTCCACGGCGCCCTCTTGCCCACAAAGCACATCGATGCTCGCATCACCATCGAGGTGCCCACCTTTGAGCAGCACCCATGCCGGGCCAAGTTCGAGCAGGCCGGCAGCGTGTGTGTACATCTGTTGCCTCGACCACATGGGGTTCATCCCCAGCAGGACTTCAGCCTCGGGTAGGTTCGGGGTGACCACCGTGGCCAGGGGTATCAAAAGCTCGCGCAGGGCCTGGATGCCTTCCGGGTCGAGCAGCCGCCTGCCACTGGTGGCGACCATCACGGGGTCGAGCACGATGTTCGGCGCGCCGTATTGCCTGAGGCGCCCGGCGATCACTTCGACCATACGCGCCGTGGCGACCATCCCGATCTTGACGGCATCCACTCGCACATCCTCGAACACTGCATCAAGTTGCTCGCCTACGAAGCCGGGATCCATCGCGACGTACGATTTGACCTCGCGGGTATTCTGGGCGACCACGGCCGTGACCACCGCCATCGCGTAGCCTCCCAGCGCGGAAATCGTCTTGATGTCAGCCTGGATGCCTGCCCCGCCGGTCGGATCGGTACCGGCGATGCTCAGCACGTTGGCGATCAAGGATCGCGCCTCGCCATCAGCTTTTCTCCGGGAAGTCCGACATCTCATAGATCGGCCGGATTTCGATCTCGCTCGGTCCCGGCATCGGATTGGGGCAACGCTTCACCCAGGCCACGGCCTCGTCCAGATCCTTGACCTTCCACAGCCAGAAGCCTGCCACCAGCTCACGGGCCTCGGCGAATGGTCCGTCGATGACGGTACGGCCGGGACCGTCGAATGCAACGCGCTTGCCTTGCGAGGAGGGTTTCAGGCCCTGGGCAATGGGCATGTCACCGGCAAAAACCATGAGGCCGGCATCGATCAGCTCCTGGTTGAACTTGTCCATGGCTTCCATCATCTGGCTGGTCCATGGTTCCGGAAAATGGCCCGTTTCGCTGAATTCGGTCGCTTTGACGAATACCATCGCGTACATCGCGTCTCTCCTGTCCGAAAAATGTGCCGGCCTCGTCGGGTTGGCATGGATACGACGAACGGGCGCCCGGGAAATCGACATGGCACCGACACTTTTTACCTTAACCCGCCAGCCGCCACGTACGCAGGACCTCATGGCGCGAAAACCCGACGTGGCTCTTGACCAGGGCGAAGTCCTCGACCCGAAAGCCGATCGGCTCGATCCGGGTTCTCGCCAGACGATGCTTCTCGTCATAACACAGGGTCATGTGCGGCTCGTAGGCGCGCGGCGGCACAAAGCCACGATCGGCCATGGCGCAGCCCAGTGCCGTGCGCAGGTGGCGGACCTCGTCTAGGCCATCGGCACCTAGAAGCACGAGCGGACCACTGGGGGCCGAGAACGTCATGGCAGTGTCGAAACGAGCCTCCATGATGGGAAAGGAAACCGCATCCGCTGCGCGACAGGCGGCATCCACCACAGCCTCGTCGATGTCGTGCCCCACCAGCTCAAGGGTTATGTGCAAACGCTCAGGACCGATCCGCTTGCCTGAGATGCCATGACTTGAAAGCCATTCCTCGGCGAACGCACGAATGCGCCGCGCATCCTCGATCGCAGGCCGCAATGCAAAAAACCAGGTATGCAGTAATGGACGGGCCGGCTTGCGCGCGTCCTGACCATTCGTCGCCCGCGCTGGCGGTTCGCCGAACAGGTTCTGCTGAGTCACTCCTCACTCCCGCTCATCTGGCCATACCATCGTCAATGGCCTTCTAGAATACCGCAGGGAAGGAGAGCGGCCTGCTTTGCAGGCCTGCGTTACGCCAGCGCCAAAGCATCCGCACCTGCACGGAAGCGCAATTGATTGGTGGTATCGCCAGCGGCCTTCAACACGGCTTCGGCCACATCGGTTTCCCGGGTCACCGCAGTGACCTTGGCGTATCCGGCGAAAATACTGTGGGCGAAAGGTTCGTAGGCCGGAGGAATGAGGCCCTGCATGCGCTGCTGGCCATTGGAAGCGAAGCTGGTGGTGGGGCCGTAGCCGGGCTCAACCAGCTTGACCCGCACGTCAAATTCCTTGAGCTCCAGTTCCAGTGATTCGGTAAACCCTTCGATAGCCGACTTGCTGGCCGTGTAGCAGGCAACCAGCGGATACGCGGCCAACGTGGCGCTTGAAGTCACGTTGACGATCGTGCCCGCCCGCCGTGCCCGAAACCGCGGGATGACCGCTTGGCACATAGCCATGACACCAAATGTATTGGTCTCGAAGATATCGCGCACTGTGGACATGGGAGTGGCCTCGAAAGCGCCGAGCAGACCGATCCCGGCGTTGTTCACCAGCACATCGATCGGACCGGCGGCGTCGAGGGCTTGCGCGATGCTGTCAGGCTGGGTCACGTCCAGCGCCAGGACACACAGGTTCCCGGAAGCGGGAAACAGCCCTTCCTGTGGTGTGCGCATGGTGGCGATGACTTTCCATCCCTCTGCGAGGAAACGGCGGGCGGTCTGCAGGCCATAGCCGGAAGAGCAGCCAGTGATCAGTACGGTCTTCATATCTAGCTCCGAGGTGTGAATTGACTCGGATGAGACGATAGCCGGGCACAACCGGATGATCGATGATATAAAGTCCATATTTGTTTAGCTAGAGTCCAAACATGAGCGACCCGCTTTCCGAAGTGGTTCGGCTACTTCGTCCACGCGCCGCCTTTGCCAACACCATCAGCGGCAAGGGAAACTGGGCCGTGCGCTATTCCGAATATGGCCTGCCCAGCTTCTGCATCATGCTGGAGGGCAGCTGCCTGCTGCGTGTGGATGGGCATGAGGCCATCACCATCAAGGCGGGTGATTTCGTCCTGCTGCCCACGACGCCAGGGTTCACCCTATCCAGCTTCGTACCGGCCCCACCGGTCTACCTGGATCCCAACAAGGTTGCGGGCGGCCATAGCGAGCTGCGTTACGGCGAGCAGGAAGGCGCTCCGGACATGCGCTCACTGGGAGGCGCCTTCCTTTTCGATTGCTCCGATCCGGGTCTGCTGGTTTCCCTGCTGCCCATGGTCGTTCACGTCAGGAACTCAGTTCGCTTGTCGCAGCTGGTGCAGATGGTGGGCGAGGAATCCGCCGACCAGAAGCCAGGCAATGAGTTTGTGCTGTCCCGATTGGTGGAACTGTTGCTCGTGGAAGCCATGCGTTCGGCAACGGCCGAACATGCTCCTCCAGGGCTGTTGCGAGGTTTGGGGGATGAGCGATTGGCGCCCGCACTGAAGCAGCTGCACGCGCACATCGATCATTCCTGGACCGTGGATCAACTAGCCAGGATCGCGACCCTTTCCCGTTCGGCATTCTTCGAGCGCTTCACACGCTTGGTGGGCGTGCCGCCGATGGAGTATCTGCTTGCCTGGCGCATGGAGATTGCAAAGGAGATGCTCAGCGACAACGAGCTGACGGTTTCACAGATCGCTGAACGCGTGGGCTATGGATCGACGAGCGCATTCAGCGTGGCTTTCAGCAGGCATGTTGGCCAACCTCCGAGCCTGTACGCACGGCCACATGCCCGCTAGGCGGGTCCGCGGGCAAGGCATTTTGCGCTCGCACCGACATAGGCCGGTGCCTACCACCTTGCGTCCGATCTTCGCGATAAAGACCACTCGGATCTAACCATCCGCGACCGGCAAACCCATCCGCGCCACCGCTCCCCGCGCATCCTCACGCGGATGCAATTCCAACGTTCCGTCCTGTGCCTCCACGATCTGCCGCGACAAGGCAAGCCCGATACCGGCCCCCTGAGGCTTGGTGGTGAAGAAGGGCACGAAGAGATTTCCGCTGGACGGCAATCCCGGACCAAGATCGCTCACCTCAACCAGCACATGCCGCCCCTGCCGATGCCATCCGAGCAGCACGTCGTTGTGGCCACCGGCTTCCACCGCATTGCGCAGGAGATTGATGAGCACTTGCTCCAACTGGTCGGGATCGCCCAGCAACTCCAACGATTCGCTCGGCAGCACGCGAATCCGTGCGTCGTCGAAAAGGCGCACCACATGCTCGCACAAAGCGGCCACGTCGACCCGAACACACTGCGGCGGCGGCAATCGCGCGAGGCGCGCGTAGTGCCCGACGAAGCGCAGCAAGGCGGCACTGCGTTGACCGATCACCTCCAACCCGTGCCGCACGTCGGCATCGAGTTCCGCATCCAGCGAATGGCCCGCCCCCGGCAGCAGGCCCTGCAGCGTGTCCACCATGGACCCGATCGGCGCCATCGAATTGGTGATTTCGTGGCTCAACACGCGTAGCAACCGGCGAAACGCCTGAGCCTCTTCCTCGCGCAGCGCGCGCTCCATCGGTTGCACCACGAGCAATCGCCCTTCCTGACTGCGACTGCGCAGCGTGGCGTGCCCGACCTGCCAACGGCCCGACTGGCCGGGGAACCCGTGCGCGACGATCTCGCCCGACGCCACGTCAAACAACGGCGCGAGCCCCAACACCGACGCATCGGCACCCAGCAACTCCACCGCGCTTCTTCCCAGCAGGCGCTCGCCGGCGGGATTGACCAGGCGTAGCCGACCGTCGCGCTCGAAGGCGAATACGGCGCCATCGAGGGCCGCCAACGTCTTGCTGAGCAGCTGCAGGGATTCGTGCAGGCCTCGCTGCTCGTCCTGCAGGCGCGCGGCGAGTTCGTTAAAGCGGCGGGCAATGTCGCCGAAGTCGTCGCCACGCTCTGCACCGGAGGCGCGCACGCCGTAGTCGCCCTCATGCAGGGCCTCCAGCAGGTTCACCACGGTCTGCAGGCGGCTCGGTCGTTCGCCCACGAAACGCCACACCACACCGGTAAGCAACACCACCAGCATGAACAACGCCATGGCTTCCGCCGGGTGGGGCATACCGGCGAGCATGACCCCCGCCAGCGCCAGCAGCGCCGGAAGGGCGATGAGAAGGTTATTCCGCCTCATCGCGCTGGAGACCGTATTTCTCCATCCGGCGATACAGGCTCTGGCGCGTGATGCCCAGGTGCTCGGCCGCGCGCAGGAGATTGCCGTCATGGCGCTCGATGGCCACGCGCAGCATCATCGATTCGGCATCGTCGAGGGTCATGTTCTCCACGCCTTTGGGCTTCGCCGCCTTGCGTAGGCGCAGGTCAGCCACGTTGACCCGCTGGCCGCCCAGCAACGCCGCACGCTCCATCGCATGGGCCAGTTCACGCACGTTACCCGGCCATGCATGCTCAAGCAGGGCTCGCTCGACGGGGCCGTCCATGGCAGGCGGATCGCGACGGTAACGACGGCTGGCGGCCGCGAGGTAATGGCGCGCCAACGGCACGATGTCCTCGCGACGTTCGCGCAGGGGCGGCAAGTGCAAGGGGAAGACGCTCAGGCGATAGAGAAGGTCTTCGCGGAAACGCCCAGCTTCCACCTCGGCATCGAGGTCGGCATTGGTTGCGGCGACGATGCGCACGTCCACGCGCTGCGTGCGCGACGCACCGAGGCGTTCGAACTCGCCGTCTTCCAGCACGCGCAACAGCTTGGGCTGCTGTTCGAGAGGCAGGTTGCCGATCTCGTCCAGGAAAAGCGTTCCACCATCCGCGGTTTCGAAGCGGCCTGCACGATCCTGGCGCGCATCGGTGTATGCGCCTTTCACATGACCGAACAGCTCCGCTTCGAACAGTGTGGGCGCAAGCCCGCCGATGTCGACCTTGACGAAGGGCCGCTGCCGCCGCGGCGACGATAGGTGCAGGCGTCGGGCCAGCACGCTCTTTCCGGTGCCGTTCTCACCCAGCAGGAGCACCGCCGCATCGCTCAAGGCGATCCGCCTGACGTCGTCCAGCAACCGGCGCATGGCCGGCGACTCGGCCACGAAGGCATCGCCGTCGTCCAGCATCAGCGATTGCGCCTCGCGCAGACGACGCACGTCGCGCTCGCTGCGTTGCAATGACACGCGGGCCTCGATCACGCTGAGCAGGCGTGCGTTCTGCCACGGCTTCTCGACGAAGTCCACGGCGCCCTGGCGCATCGCCTCCACCGCCAGCTCGATGCTGGCCCAGGCTGTCATGGCGATGACGGGAAGGCCGGGCTTGCGCTCGTTGAGTTCGCGGATGAGCGCGAGGCCTTCTTCGCCGGACGTGGTGTCCTGACTGTAGTTCATGTCGACGAGCACGACGGCGTGGTCGTCGGCTTGCACCAGCGAAAGCGCATCAGCAGGCGATGCCGCCGCGCTGACGCGATAGCCTGAATGCTTTAGCAGAAGGCGCAAAGCATCGCGCATGGCATCCTGGTCGTCGACCACGAGGATATGCGGTTGCGTGGCGTCGCCCGAAGAGGAATTTGCGGTCATGGGTCCGAAGTCTAGGACAGCTGGGCCGGCGCAGTCAGTCCAGGCATGTCCGTGGTCAATCCACCCGAAGCGCCTGCATCGGTTTCACCCGGGCGGCACGCCACGCCGGCGGAAGGCTCGCGAGCAGGCCGCAGACGCCTAGAACGAGCAGAACCGAGCTGATCGCCAGGAGGTCGAACGCCTTGACGCCGAAAAGAAAGCTTGCCAATAGGCGCGAGCCCGCCATGGCCACGGCGAGCCCGATCGCCAGTCCCAGGCCGACCTGGACGGAAGCCGAAGCCAGTACGGTAAGCAACAGCCGCTGCCGGGTCGCGCCGAGTGCAGCCCGCACGCCGTAGTCGTGACGATGGGCGGCCACGCCGACGGACATCACCGCGTAGAGGCCCACCGAGGCGAGCAGCAACGCCAGCCCGGCGAACAGGCCCACCAGCATGAGGTTGAGTCGTTGCGCATCCGTCGTCGAGGCGACCACCGCATCCAGCGACCTCACGTTCGAAATCGGTTGACCCGGCGCCACCTCCTCCACGGCATCGCGCAAAGCGCCGTCATCGAGGCCCACGCCTGGATGTAGACGCACCGCGAAGCTCAGCGGACCGAACTCACGCAACACCGACCAGACCGCTGGAGGTGCCTGGTTAAGCGCCGTATAGACGATGGGCGGAGCCATTTCTGCAGGACCGAACTGCCGAACGTCACCGACGATGCCGACGATGCGCAAGGTCAATACCTTCTCCCCAACCGGCATCTTTACGGTGCGTCCGATGGGATCGCCGTTGAAATATTCCCGCGCGAACGTCGCGCTCACCACGCAGACGGGATCGGCATCGGAAGCGTCCGTTTCGGCAATGCCGCGCCCCGCCAGCAACGGTATGCCCACCGCGTCGAGAAAGCCGGTGCTGACCATCCGGTATTGGCCCGAGAGCATCGTGTTGTTGGGCAGGACGATGGGCCAGTTCAACTGCGATCCCGTCGGCAGGTTCGTGGAAGCGCCCGCTCCCTCGACGCCCGGCGATCGCATCAGCCGGTCGACCACGCTACGCGCCAACGCGGCCACATCGCCGGAAGTCACGTAGCGTGCCTTCACCGGAGAGAGCGTAAAGGTCGTCACTCCATGACTGGTAAAGCCCATCGGTACGGATTGCAGTTCGTGTAACGTGCGGGTGAACAGGGCCGCCCCAACCAGCAGCACGACCGCCACCGCGATCTGGGCCACTACCAACACCCGCCCCAGACGTCCATCTTCGCGGCTCAGGCCACCACGGCCACCGCCCACCAGTTGGCTACGCCATTCGCGACGACGGCCGCGTACGACGGCAACTAACGTTGCACCTATGGCAGCCCCGATGCCGGTCACCACGGCGAAGGCGATACTCATGCCGGTCAGCGAAACGTCTTCGCCGCGAAGCCAGGCGGGTGGAACGAAACCGCCGAGCAAGCGCAGGCCGATCCACGCAAACACCAGACCTCCCACCGCCCCGACGATACCGATGAGCAAGCCCTCGGCGAACGCAGGAAGGCTCAGGCGCCCCATCGACGACCCCAGTGCTGCCCGTACCGCGCTCGCATGAGTTCGCGAAAGCGAACGAAGGAAGATCAGGCTGGCGAGATTGATGACGGCGATCGACAGCACGCAGATCGCGGCGCCGAGGAAAAGCCATAAGGTATTTCCCGTGCCCCTGGAAAAAATACCTCGCGAGATCGGAATGGCGGCCGGCGGTTGTGAATTGGCGAGGGCTTTGCGGGTCCGCTCCGGGTTGGACGAAGACGCGATGAGAATCGACGTCATGACGCTCGCCGTCTCGGCCGATGCGCCTGCAACGGAGGCTCCCGGCTTCAGGCGGGCCAAGATCAGTTGGTTCATCGAGGAGTCGGTGGATGAGAGGTCAGGCTGCATCGAGACGATGAGGTCGAATCGCTGCGGCCACTGGAACGTCTTCGGCAACACGCCCACGATCTGCATGCCCTGCCCTTCGACCTTCAAGGTACGCCCCACCACCGAGGGATCCGCTCGAAATCGGGAGCGCCAGAACGCGTTCGAGAGGATCACCGCCTTGGGACCGTGCGGGCGGTTTTCCACATCGTCGAAGTTGCGCCCGATCGCCATCGGTAGGCCGAAGGTGGCGATGAAAGCGCGGTCGGCACGCCATGCGATCGCGACTTCCGGATGATCGTCCGGGGCGATATCGACGTCGGCCGGGCCTCCCATGGCCATCCCTGCCGATTCCACCGAAGAGATCGCTCGCAGGCGCGCGTAAAAAGCCGGCGCCACCGAGTTCAGGTTCGGACTCTCGCTGTCGACGAAGCCGAGCGTGACCAGGCGGTCGGCGTTGGGAAACGGCAGCGGTTGCAGTAACGCCTTGTCCAATAGCGCGAACATCGCAGTGACCGTTCCCAGGCCGAGCGCGAGGGTGAACGTGGCCAGCAGGAAAAACGCGGGACGACGCAGCAGGCCGCGCCATGCCTGACGGAACTCAACCGATATGACGGCGGCGATCGTCATGAGTCCGACCCCTGAAGCAACGGCATCATCTTGTCTTCTTCCCCGCGCAGCCGTTCGAACGTATCTTCGTCGACCACGCGTCCATCGAGCATGAGCACCACGCGATGCGCGCGGCGCGCGAAAGCCGGATCGTGGGTGACCATGCACAACGTGGCTCCCTCGCGATTGATCTGCTCGAGCAACTGCATCACCGCTTCGCCGTTGCGCGAATCGAGATTGCCCGAGGGTTCGTCGGCGAGCAGGATGCGCGGCTCGCCCACCAGCGCGCGCGCCACGGCGACGCGCTGCTGCTGACCGCCCGACAGCTGCCCCGGGTAATGGCGATGGCGATGGCTCATGCCCACCTGATCGAGCACGTCGCGTACGCGTCGCTGGGCGACGTCACGGCGGTAGTCGCTACGAAAGGTCAACGGCAATGCGATGTTTTCCGCGACCGTCAGGTCGGCGATCAGGTTGAAGGCCTGGAAGATGAAGCCGATCTTGGCGTTGCGCACCTGTGCCTGACTGCGCAGGTCCAGTCCGGCCACATCGGCGCCGTCGAGCAGGAAACGCCCCGAAGACGGCGAATCGAGCAGGCCCAGCATTGACAGCAGGGTAGACTTTCCACAGCCCGAGGGGCCGGTGATCGCCACGAAGTCGCCCGCCGCGATGTCCAGCGACACGCCTGACAAGGCATGCGTTTCCACCTCGTCGGTATGGAATACCTTGCCCAGCCCTTCCAGGCGGATCAGCGGCTCTTGATTCATGGGGCGGTTCTCCATTCAGCGTAAACGTAGGGTGTCATAGCCGTTCCACTGGCTGGTATCGGATAGGATGGCCTGGTCTCCGGCGCGCAGGCCATCGAGTATCACGGCCCGGTCACTCGACATCGTGCCGAAGCGGACGGGCACGCGGTGGGCGGTGTCCTCCCCCGCGTGCACTACGAACAGACTTCCCGTCGTATCCGGCCCCACGCCGTAGGGCCGGCCGATGTTCACCACGTTGGACAGTGTTCCCAGCACGACGCGTCCATCCACCGAGAGATCGGGCCGCGCTCCTGTCGGCAGCGGTCGTTCGAAGGCAACGTCTACCGCGACGCCGCCGTTGCGCACCGAAGGATCCACGCGGATCAGTCGCCCGCGCGCCATGCCGTTTCGCGTGTCCACATCCACAGGCAGGTCGAGCGTCAGGCTACTGGCGAGGGTTTCCGGCACCAGGAGACGGGCGATGAGTTCATTGGGCCGGGCCACGCGCGCGAGCTTCGCCCCGGCGGCGATCTGCTGACCGGGCTCGACGTCTACCTGTTGGAGGATACCGTCGATACCGGCGCGCACGCTCATCGATTCCACTTGCTGGCGGGCGATCTCCAGCGCACTGGCCGCTTCGTCGCGCTTGGCCTCTTCCGCATGCATCTGTGCGGCGGCGTTGTTGCGAATGGCCGCCACGCGCCGTGCCTCGATATCCAGGCGCTTGCGATCCTGTTCCACAGTGATCTGGCTCTGCTTGACCTCGATGGCCGCGGAAGCACCTTTGTCGAAAGCGCGCTCGTTGGCGATGCGCTTGACGTCCGCCGTCCGCAGGTCGGATTCCGCCAGGGCTTGGACGGCCTGCGCATCGAGCAACTGGGATTGAAGAAGAGCCCTCTGCGCCGACACGGCCGCCTCGGCGCCGGCCAGGGCCGCCTTCTGTTTTTCGAAGTTTGCCTGCAATTCGGGATTGACCAGCTGAAGGATCACGGTGTCCGCCGCGACCCGCGCGCCAGGTTCGACGACCACCTGTTGCACGGTCGCCGTGGCGCCGGCGGTGATCCAGCGGATCTGTCGCGGTATGAGCGTGCCGTTGGCGCGGATCTCACGCTTCATCTCACCCAGCTGGGCGGTACCGATCCAGACGTCGGAGCGGGGCGCGGAGGGAGCGGCCTTGCCCAGCGCCATGGAGGCAGCAAGTACGACGACGAGGGCGGCGATGACGCCGGCCAGCCATAGGGTTCCTGGCCGGCGAAGTACGGGAGTGGTGGGTTTGGCGATATCCATGCGGATGCTAATGCACGGGGTATGCCAACGCCGAAAACGGCTTCCTGTCGGGGATGTCGAGCCGGCGAGCGTACGCTGGTGGACACTGGGTGTCCGCCTTCGGACTTGTGGCGAACCGAGGCGCAAGACGCTCTGAGGGTACCTATCTCAGCCCTCCGCTGCGCAAATTGTTTGGCGACTCCATTAGAGCCGTTTGTGGGAGGCGGGCTTAGGGAGGCGAGAAAGGTTCGTTCGATAAGCTTTAGGCACTGCTCGCGTTGTGAAAACGCGGCCCCGCCGGCGGCCAGCACGGGTCACAGTTCCATCGTGCGGCCAGCACGGGTCACAGTTCCATCGTGTCCAGTGAGCACCCTGACTCTCCCAAGGTATTCAGCGCCGAACGACGGAATTGCCCATAGCATCACGACGGGCGTTGGATGGAGACGTTGGTGATTTCCTCGCTTTTGCGCCAAAGCTCCTCGGCCGCATCCGGGTCGATCGCATAGGCCTGGACACCGGTGCCGCGATTGGTGCGATCTTCGGTGGCCAGATCGGGAGAACCACTCTCGGACAGCACGGGCGTGATATCGGAATCGGCGCAAAACACACCGCCTTTGCCGTCGAGTTGCGGACTGACCGCGCACCAGACATGAGTGGCCGCGCCCTGCGGCACCGATTTCAAGTCGCGGGCTAGATCAACGACTGGCCGGCCGTTCTCATCGACGAACCCGGTCTTTTTCAGCACTTCCACTCCGACATGCGTGCCGAGATTCGTTCCCGCGATCCCGCCCGGATGGAGTGCGAACGCGCGAATACCCTCGTCCTTGCCTCGCCGGTCGAGGCCGACCGCGAAGAGAATGTTGGCCGTCTTCGACTGGCCATAGGCCTTGAAAGGCTCATAGTCGCGGCGCTCGAAATTGATATCGTCGAAGACGACCGGCGAGAAACGGTGCCCGGCGGACGAGACAGAAACGACGCGGGCGCCACCGGCCCGCTTGAGAGCAGGCCACAGTCGCAAGGCCAGCCGAAAATGGCCGAGATGGTTGGTGGAGAACTGTAGCTCGTTGCCTTGTGCATCGCGCTTGAGTTCGGGCAGTGCCATGATGCCGGCGTTATTGATGAGCAGATGAAGTGGCAGGCCTGTTTCGACGAAATCGCGCGCGAAGTCATCAATCGAGCGGGGATCGGCGAGATCCATCGATTGGACTTCCATGCCGCCGCCTGCTTCGGCGATGGCCCGGCGCGCGCGTTCGACGTCACGCGCCGGCACGATGACTCGCGCGCCCGCTGAGGCGAGCGTGCGCGCAGTTTCAAGTCCGAGGCCTGAATAGCCCCCTGTGACGATCGCCACCTTGCCGACTAGATCGACACCTCTAATGACATCGGCAGTCGTAGAGGCGCGGCTAAAACCCGAACCGATGGGTGCTTGGGCTGTGCTCATTGCTATATTTCCTATTCCTGAATCAGAATCAGTTCGTGGCAATTTGATATACAACACGCCATTTGCGGCGATATTTGAGTTTCTTCGTACTCACTTCAATCAGGCAGAGAGTCGAGCACGCGACGGCACGGTTCGGCCATCAACCGTCGTGCCGGGGAAAGCGAGCATCGGCGCCAAGGCCTCGTTGTTTTCGGCTGGGAAATTCAGCTTCGGCTTGGAGATCAGGCTGAGCTTGTTGATCTGATCGGCAGACAGCGTCACTTCGAGGGAATCGAGATTGGTTATGAGCTGATCGAGTCGCCGGGCGCCAATCAAGGTTGAACTTACGCCTGCTTGCGACCTGACCCAAGCCAGTGCCACCGATGCGGGACTGATGCCAAGCTCAGATGCAACGTCCACGACGGCTTCAATGATGTCGTAATCCGCCGCGCTCGGAACGCCGACCATGTTCGTGCGCTTGGTATCGACATTGCCTTCGCCGCCACGCCTGAACTTGCCGCTCAGGAACCCGCTCTTGAGTGGCGACCAGGGCATGATGCCCATTCCCATCGCCTGCGCCATCGGAAACAGCTCGCCCTCGCTCGTCCGCTCCAATAGCGAGTATTCGAGTTGCAACGCAATGATCGGCGACCATCCGCGGAAGTGGGCGACCGTCTGCGCCTCAGCCGTTTTCCAGGCCGGGATGTCCGAGAAGCCCACGTAACGAATCTTGCCGGCCGTGACGAGATCATCGAGGCCTCGCAAGGTTTCTTCGATCGGTGCCTTCCGATCCCAATTGTGCAGCCAGTAGATATCGATGTAGTCGCTCTGAAGCCGGTTCAACGAGGCCTCGCACTGCTGTATGAGGGCTTTGCGCCCCGCTCCGCCGCCGTTCGGATCACCCGGGAACAGGTTGCAATAGAACTTCGTGCTGAGCACGATCTCGTCGCGCCTGACTTTCTTCTGCCGAAGATAGTCACCGATGATCTTTTCGGAATGACCGGCGGTATAGATATTGGCCGTGTCCACGAAGTTCCCTCCGCGACTGCGGTATTCGTCGAGCATGGCGAATGACTCTTCGGGACTTGCCCCCCAGCCGAAATCTTCGCCAAAGGTCATCGTACCCAGGCAATACGGGCTGACGCGCAGCCCGGAACATCCGAGCGTGACATAGTGATTGAGAGGCATGGATTTATCCTGTCGGAGTTGGAGAACTCAGTAGTTCCGCTGCCGGTATCGAGCCGGCGCCCAGTGTTTCGCCATGTCTCTCAGGGCGAAAAAATCGGCGCAGAGAACCGGCTGCGCCACATCGACGTAAGCGGTCTCAGCGACCAATATGTTCGCGAATTCCGTCGCTGGCGAGCTGGATTGCAGCCTGGGTAGAGGGTACGTCCTTGAGAGCGTTCAACAGCACGAAATCATGGATGGTGCCGTTGAAGCGAACTGCCGAAACCGTGTTGCCAGCCTCCTTGAGTTTGCGGGCATAGGCTTCGCCCTCATCGCGTAACGGATCGTTCTCCGCCGTGATAATCAATGCGGGCGGCAGGCCCTTCAATTCGCTCAAATTGGCGCGCAAGGGCGAAACATAGGGATTGTCGCGCTGAGCGGCGTCGGAAACATAAAGATCCCAGCCATATTTCATGAATGCACGGGTCAGGAAGCGGTCCTGACCGTAGGTCAGATAGGACGCACTGTCCACGCCAGCATCGGTGGCAGGGATAAACAATACCTGATAGCTGATCTTGGGCCCCTTGCGATCCTTGGCCATCAATGTCAGGGCCGCCGTCATGTCACCGCCCACCGAATTGCCCGCCACGGCAATGCGGCTGCCGTCGGCACCGAATTCACCAGCATGGGCTTTTACCCATTCCAGCGCGGCATAGCTCTGTTCGAGCTGCACGGGGAATTTCGCTTCGGGAAGCGAGGTATATTCAACGAATACGCCCACCTGGCCGGACTGGACTACCAGATCGCGAAGCAAACGCTTATGGTTATCGAAATTGCCGACGATCCACACCCCGCCATGGATGAACAGCAGTACGCCGGGCTTGTGGGCCATATGGTCCGGTTTCATGATGTAGAGCTTCAGTTGGTGCCCGTCCACGGCGACGGTGCGCTCGACGGTCGTCACGCCTGACATATCAACCGGTGTCCGGTTCTGGAGGCCTGTCAGGATCTCCTGCGGCTTGGGCTGTGGCAGTTCCCAGAAAGGTGACGGATCTTTGTTGATTCCCTCCAGGAAGCTGCGGACCTGTGGGTCCAAATGAGGGTCACTCGAAACCGGCGGTGCGACTTGGGCATGGGTGACGCCGGACACGGTAAGTGCTAATGCTGCAACCGTGGACTTGATCTTGGTCATGAGTACTCCTTTCCAGTTCGAAGACAGATGCATGCATGGTAGGCTTTCGGTTCTGTACTAAGAAGGCGCGTGAGCTCAATTTTTATGCGCGATAGTTCAAATCTTCTGGTTGATCCCCTGTCAGACCTGCTGAACTTCCTCCAGGTGCGGTGCGACTTGTCAGGACGGCTGGTCGCTGGCGGTACTTGGGCACGCCGTTTCGCCAATCTGGATGCGATCAAATTTTGCGCAGTCACGGAGGGAGGCTGCTGGTATTCGAGTGATGGCATGTCTGAGCCAGCCCGAGTGGATGCGGGTGATGTCTTAATCACCAACGGCACACGCACTCTGACGCTGGCCAGCACCGCAGCCCTGATTCCTAACGCGACGACCACGCCGGTCGTTCGAGACAGCGACGATCAGTATCAGCTTGGCCAAGGGTGCGACTTCACCATGTTGGGGGGCATAGTGCAGATCGATACCGACCAGCAAGCGTTGCTCTTGAATGGTCTGCCGAGGAAATACCAACGAAGCCGAGCCGATTTCCTGGTTGCTCAAACAACTTGTGGTGGAAATGAAAGGCGGACGACCTGGGCGGGCTGTCGTCATGGCAGGACTGACACATCTGCTATTCGTTCAGGCGTTGCGGGCTTATTTGGCCCACGCGCCGAGTGGCGATGAGGGATGGCTAAAAGGCTTTGGCGACCACCGGTTGGCCATTGTGCTCAGCACCATTCATGGCGAGCCATCCCGAAATTGGGGCCTGGAAGAACTTGCAAGAAAGGCGGGGATGTCGAGAACATCACTCGCGGTTCGATTCCGCGAAATGATGGGCATTCCTCCTCTCGCCTATTTAACCCAATGGCGGATGTATCTGGCGAGACGTGAACTTCGAGCTGGTGCTTCGATTTCGGAGGCCGCGGCTGCGGTCGGATACTCTTCCGAAAGTGCCTTCAGCAGCGCATTCAAGCGCGTGATGGCTGTTGCACCCGGTCAGTATCGGCGGACGGCGCAGGGAGAGGTCGAGGCGCCTCAGACATGCGGCCGACATGCGCCTGGCTCCATGTCGTAGACGGCGATATCACGATCGAAGGCGGCTTTACATTGAGCGTGGGTCAAGCGCTCTGCGCAAGCGCTTCATCCGTGGCCGGAGAGCTATCGCTGCGCACGAACACCAGCGCCCATTTCGTCGACGAGCCCGTCATCCAGCATAGCCCCTTCGTGTTTGAGAGCGAGACGTCGCTGGCGAGCGCAATCGCCGACCTGAAAGCCGGCCACTTTGGACAGGTAGACAGTGTCGAATAGTCTCGGCGGGATCACTCCCACTCGATTGTAGCCGGCGGCTTTCCGCTAATGTCGTAGACAACGCGGGAAATACCAGGCAGCTCGTTGATGATGCGAGTGCTTACCGTATCCAGGAAGGCATACGGCAAGTGCGCCCAATGCGCCGTCATGAAGTCGATGGTTTCTACGGCGCGCAGCGCGATCACCCACTCATACGCCCGGCCATCACCCACCACGCCCACCGAACGCACCGGCAGGAACACGGCAAACGCCTGGCTCACCCGGTCGTAGAGATCGGCTTTGCGCAGTTCCTGGATGTAAATGGCATCGGCGCGCTGCAGCAGGTCCACGTATTCGGGCTTCACCTCGCCCAGCACGCGCACGCCCAGGCCCGGGCCCGGGAACGGATGTCGGTAGACCATCTCGCGAGGCAGGCCAAGCTCTACGCCCACGCGGCGCACTTCATCCTTGAACAGCTCGCGAAGCGGCTCTACAAGCTTCAAATGCATCTTTTCAGGAAGGCCACCGACGTTGTGATGGCTCTTGATCACATGGGCCTTGCCCGTCTTGCTTCCCGCCGACTCGATGACGTCGGGGTAGATCGTGCCCTGGGCCAGCCACTTCACGTCTTTCAGCTTCTGCGCCTCGGCGTCGAAGATCTCCACGAAAAGGCGGCCGATCACCTTGCGCTTGGCCTCGGGGTCGGACACGCCCGCAAGACCTTCGAAGAAGCGGTCGCGCGCGTCCACGCGGATCACGTGCACGCCCATGTGCTCGGCCATGGTGGCCATCACCTGGTCGCCTTCGTTGAAACGCAACAGGCCCGTGTCGACGAAGACGCAGGTGAGCTGGTCGCCGATGGCCTTTTCGAGCAGGGCCGCAACGACTGATGAATCCACGCCGCCGGAGAGGCCCAGCAATACCTTGTCGCTACCCACCTGCGCGCGGATGCGCTCCACGGCATCGTCGATGATGTGCGCCGCCGTCCACAACGTAGCGGCGCCGCAGATGTCGACGATGAAGTGGCGCAGCAGTTCCAGGCCGCGCTGGGTATGGGTGACTTCCGGGTGGAACTGCAGGCCGAAGAGCTTGCGCGATTCATCGGCCATGCCGGCCAGCGGCAGGCTGGGCGTGCTGGCGATGGCATGGAAGCCAGCCGGCAACGCGGTGACACGGTCGCCGTGGCTCATCCAGACGCCCGACATGTCGCCTTCCTTCACCACGCCGTCGAACAGGCTGCAGGCGCCGAACTTCAGGTCCGCATAGCCGAACTCGCGATGATGACCGCCCTCGACCTTGCCGCCCAACTGCTCGGCCATGGTCTGCATGCCGTAGCAGATGCCCAGCACCGGCACGCCAAGGTCGAACACCTGTTGCGGCGCGCGCGGGGAGTCTTTCTCCGTCACCGACTCGGGGCCGCCGGAGAGGATCACGCCGCGGGGCGCGAAGCCTGCGATCTCTTCCGGCGCGTGGTCCCAGCCCCAGACCTCGCAATACACGCCGATCTCGCGGATGCGGCGGGCGATCAGCTGGGTGTACTGCGAGCCGAAATCGAGGATGAGGATCTTGTCGCTGTGGATGTCGGTCATGGCGCGGTTACTCATGATGCGGAAGCCTGAAAGAAGAACCGCCTCATGCGAGGCGGTCTTCGTGGGGTGCCTAGTCGAGGCGGTAGTTGGGCGCTTCCTTGGTGATCTGCACGTCGTGGGGATGGGCTTCCCGGACGCCTGCGGATGTCACCTTGACGAACTGCGCCTTGTGCCGGACGTCGTCGACGGTGGGCGTGCCCAGGTAGCCCATCGATGCGCGCAGGCCACCGATCAGCTGGTGGATGATGTTGCGCAGCGGACCACGGTAAGGCACGCGCCCTTCGATGCCTTCGGGAACCAGCTTGTCGGCGTCTGCCTCGTCCTGGAAGTAGCGATCCTTCGAACCCAGCTGCATGGCGCCGATGGAGCCCATGCCGCGATAGCTCTTGTAGGACCGTCCCTGGAACAGCTCCACCTCGCCCGGGGCTTCTTCGGTACCGGCGAACATCGAACCGAGCATCACCGAGGAGGCGCCGGCCGCCAGGGCCTTGGGGATGTCGCCCGAATAGCGGATACCGCCGTCGGCGATCAGCGGGATTTCGTCCTTGAGCGCCGTGGCGACCAGGTCGATCGCGGTGATCTGCGGCACGCCGACACCAGCGACGACGCGCGTGGTGCAGATCGAGCCCGGGCCCACGCCCACCTTCACCGCATCCACGCCCACGTCCAGCAGCGCGCGCGCCGCTTCGCCGGTAACGATGTTGCCGGCCACCACCTGCACCTGCGGGTAGTTCTTCTTCACCCAGCCCGCCCGGTCGATCACCGCCTGCGAATGGCCATGGGCCGTATCGACCACGATGACGTCGACGCCGGCATCCACAAGCGCGGCGACGCGCTGCTCGGTATCGCCGGCCACGCCCACCGCCGCGCCGACCAGCAGGTGTTCCTGCGCGTCCTTGGCAGCGTTGGGGTTATCCGAAGCCTTCTGAATGTCTTTGACCGTGATCAGGCCGCGAAGCTGGAAGTCGTCGTTCACCACCAGCACTTTCTCGATGCGGTGGCGATGGAGCAGCTCGAGCACGGCCTGGTGGTCTTCGCCTTCGCGCACCGTGACCAGGCGACCTTCGCGGGTCATGATGTTGCGCACCGGGTCGTCATGCTTGCGCTCGAAGCGCAGGTCGCGGCTGGTGACGATGCCGACCAGCTTTTCACCGTCCACCACCGGCACGCCGGAGATGTTGTGCTTGCGGGTGAGCGCGATGACATCGCGGATGGACGTGTTCGGGCCCACCGTAATGGGGTTCCGGATAACGCCGGCCTCGAACTTCTTCACCAGGCGCACTTCGGCGGCCTGCTGTTCCCACGAAAGGTTCTTGTGGATGATGCCGATGCCGCCGTTCTGCGCCATGGTGATGGCGAGCCGTGCTTCGGTGACCGTATCCATGGCGGCCGAGACGATGGGGATGTTCAGGCGAAGGCCGCGGGTGAAGCGCGTGGAGGTGTCCACGTCGCGCGGCATGGTCGTGGAATGACCGGGTACCAGATAGACGTCGTCGTAGGTGAGAGCCTCGGCGAGGATGCGCATGGCGAGTGTTCCCGCGAGTAAATCACGCCATTATACGATATTGCGGCCCCACTTGCCGCACTGCGTCACGACAGCGGCGGAGCCCCAGTCCCGTCGCGGGCTTCAGCCGCCTCCAGGGTGTTTTCCATGAGCGTGGCGACCGTCATCGGCCCCACCCCGCCGGGCACGGGTGTTATCCATGAGGCACGCCGGGAGGCCGGCTCGAACTCGACGTCGCCCACCAGGCGGCCGTCTTCCAGGCGATTGATGCCCACGTCGATCACCACGGCCCCTTCCTTGACCCATTCGCCCTTCACCAGCCCCGGCTTGCCGGCGGCCACCACCAGAATGTCTGCCTGGCCGACGTAATCGGCCAAGCCTTGGGTGAATTTGTGGCAGCTGGTGGTCGTGCAGCCGGCGATCAGCAGCTCAAGGCCCAGCGGGCGCCCCACGTGATTGGACACGCCCACGATCACCGCGTGGCGGCCGCGCACGGGGCGGTCGGTATGGCCCAGCAGGGTCATCACGCCACGCGGCGTGCACGGGCGCAGGCCGAAGCGGCGCAGGGCAAGGCGCCCAACGTTCACCGCCTGGAAGCCGTCAACGTCCTTGCCCGGATCGATGCGATCGACCAGGGCGTCCTCGTCGATATGCCTGGGCAGCGGCGACTGCACCAGGATGCCGTGCACGGCCGGATCGGCGTTGAGGTTGTCGATCAGGGCGATGACTTCTTCCTGCGTGGTGTCGGCGGGAAGGTCATAGGCGAAGGAATGGAAGCCGACCTGCTGGCAGGCCTTGCGCTTGTTGCGCACATACACGGCGGAAGCGGGATCTTCGCCCACCATCACCACGGCCAGCCCGGGTGCGGGACGGCCATCGGCCACACGGCGGGCGACGCGCCGGCCAATATGGTCCAGCAGCTCCTGGGCGATGCGCTTGCCGTCGAGAATGCGTGCGGTCATGGGCGCCTGGCGAATACGGAAGAGTCGGACATTATCGCAAATAATCGGCGCCACAGCCCGGGCACGACGGGTCGCGTGGCAGGAGGATCTGGCGAAAGCGCATGGCCAGGGCGTCGAAGGTGAGCACCCGGCCCACCAGCGACTCGCCGATGCCGAGCAGAAGCTTGAGCACCTCGGTGGCCTGCAGCAGGCCGATCGCGCCCGGCACGACGCCAAGCACGCCTGCCTCGCTGCAATTGGGAGCATCCTCCGGTGCAGGCGGCCGCGGAAACAGGCAGCGATAACAGGGGCTATCGTCGCGGCGCGGATCGAACACGCTTACCTGGCCAGAAAAACGCTCGACGGCACCGTAGACCATGGGAATCTTCAACCGCAAGGTGGTGGCGGCGAGCAGATAGCGCACGGAAAAACTATCCGCGCCATCGAGCACCACATCGTGGCCTTCGATCAGGCTCTCAACGTTGTCTGCCTGTAGCCGCTCTGCCCTCGCGGTGACGCTAATCGAGGGATTGAGGCCGAGCAATTGCGCCCGCGCGGATTCGACCTTGGCCATGCCGATGCGGCCATCGGCGTGCACCACCTGGCGATGCAGGTTGCTGCGTTCCACGTGGTCGTCGTCGATCAGGGTGAGATGGCCCACGCCCGCACCGGCAAGATAAAGCATGGCCGGCGCTCCAAGGCCACCGGCACCGACGATGGCCACCTTGGAGGCCGCCAGTCGCGCCTGCCCGGCTGCGCCGACCTGCGGCAGGATCACCTGCCTGGCGTAGCGGTCGGCGGCATCGGTATCGAGCAACCCCGCGGTCGTCGGCAGGCCCTCGGCGCTCCAGCGAGCAAAGCCACCAGCGACGGAGGCGACATCCTGGTACCCCATGTCGAGCATCGTGGCCGCGGCCAGGCGTGAGCGAACGCCGCTTCCACAGATCAGGAGGACTGGCGTTGCCAGATCCGATACCAGCGTCGCCGCACGCATCGGAAGAAGGCCTCGTGGAACCCCCAGGGAGCCCTCAGGCACCGAGGCGCGTTCGGCGTCTTCGCGTACATCGAGCAGCACCGCACGCTGCCCTTGCCGAACCCTTGCTTCGGCCGGCGTCACCTCGCGCACATCGCTGCGAGGAGAATCGGGCGACGATGGCAGGTGGCTCATGATGTCTCCGGAGGGCTACTTCTCGCGGCGCTTGGCGTTGCGGATCATCCGCTGGCGCTTTTGCTTCTGGCTGTCGGTAAGCACGTTCTTCTTGCCGGCGAACGGGTTCTCGCCATCCTTGAAATCGATGCGCACGGGCGTGCCTTCCAGCTTGTAGCGCTTGCGGAAGAAGCCTTCAAGGTAGCGGCGATAGGCCGGCGCGATGTGCTTGGTACGGCTGCCGTGGATCACGATCGTGGGCGGGTTGGAACCGCCCGGATGGGCATAGCGAAGCTTGGGCGCATGGCCGCGGACCAGCGGCGGCTGGTAGCCCTCGTAGGCCTGCTCGAGGGTGCGGGTGAGGTCGCTGGAGGTGAGCTGGCGCGTGGCGGCGGCATGGGCGCGGACCACCGCGCGCATCAACTCGCGCAGACCCGAACCGTGAAGCGCGGAGATGAATACCGTCTTGGCCCACTCCACGAACGACAGGCGGCGTTCCAGCGCGCGCTTGCACTGCTCGCGCGCGTAGTTGTCCATGTCGTCCCACTTGTTCACGCAGATCACCAGCGCGCGGCCTTCCTCGATGGCATGGCCGATCAGGGTGAGGTCCTGGTCGGCCAGGTTCTCGCGGGCGTCGATCAGGATGACCGTCACCTGGGACGCAGCAATGCTTTGCAGGGTCTTGATAACGCTGAATTTCTCTACCGCCTCTTCGACACGGGCACGGCGGCGGACGCCGGCAGTATCGATCAGGGTAAACAGCTTGCCGTCGCGTTCGAGCGGTACCCGGATGGGATCGCGGGTGGTGCCGGCAACGTCGGAGACGATCAGGCGGTCTTCGCCCAGCAGGCGGTTGATCAGGGTGGACTTGCCCGCGTTGGGGCGGCCGGCGATGGTGACGCGGATGCCCTCGTCGGACAGGCCCGGGTCGGCATCGTCCTGGTCGGGCGGCAACATCGGCAGCGTGGCGGTGATCAGCGCGTCCACGCCGCGCCCGTGCGCGGCCGACAGCGGCAGCGTGTGGGCGACGCCAAAGCGCGAGAACTCGGACAGGGCCGTGGGTTCATCCACGCCGTCGATCTTGTTCACGCCCACGATCACGGGCTTGCCGGAACGGCGGAGCTCATCGAGGATCGCAGCGTCCTGCGGCAGCAGGCCATCGCGCGCGTCGACCACGAACACCAGTACGTTGGCCTCGGCCACGGCCAGGCGCACTTGTTGTGCCGTCAGGCCTTCGATGCCCTCGTCACTGCCGGAGAGGCCGCCGGTATCCACCAGCACGAACGGACGCTCTCCCAGCCGGCAGACACCGTAGTGGCGGTCGCGGGTAACACCCGGCATATCCGCCACGAGGGCATCACGGCTGCGCGTGAGCGCATTGAAAAGAGTCGACTTACCAACGTTCGGACGGCCGACCAGGGCAACGACAGGCAACATGGCGGCGCGTTTCCGAAGGGATCTTAAGGTGCGGCGATGCGATAGGCGCCGATATGACCCTCGACATCTTCCACGTAAACGATATTGCCCACGACCACCGGCTGCGAACGGATAGCCTTCTTCGACAGGCGCTCGCGCGCGACGAGCTTGCCGTCGGAGCCGGCCAGCCAGTGCACGTAGCCTTCAAGGTCGCCCACGACGATGTAGTCGTTCTGCGCGGCCGGGCCGGTGAGCCAGCGGTACTTCAGCGCATCCTGTTTCCACATGTCCGCGCCGCCGCTCTTGTCGAAGGCCCAGAGGTTGGATTGCTCATCCACGCCATACACGGCGTTGCCATGCACGTCGATCGAGACATAGCTGGAGAACGGGTGGTTCCACAGCGGGCGGCCGCTGGGGCCATCCACTGCGGTGAGCTGGCCATGATAGGCCGCCGCGAACAGCGTGTTGCCGTCGAGCACCACGGCGCCGTCGGCGTCGTTCAGACGATCGATCTCGGTACGGCCTTCACCGCTGGAGAGACCCTGTTCCCAGAGCTTCTCGCCGTTATCCATGCGCAGCGCCACGAGCTTGCCGTTGTCGCTGCCGAAGAACACCACGCCGTTGGCCACCAGCAGCGGGCCGTTGCCGCGCAAGCTCAAGGTGGGCACGGCAGTCTGGTCGTAGGCCCAACGGCGTTCGCCGCTGGCCGAATCCAGGCCGTACAGGCGACCGTCGGCGGTGCGCACCACCACCAGGTTGCCGACGATGGCTGGCGGGGTGATCACCTCGGAGGTGACTTCGGCCGACCAGCGCTTGGAACCATCCTTCGCACTCAGGCCATAGACATGGCCGTCGAGCGTGCCGACCACCAGCAGGTCGCCTGCCACGGTGGGACCGCCCGCCATGAAGGCGTCCGGACGCTTCTTGTCGCCCCAGCCGAACCAGCCGTGGGTGCGCGACTTCTGGCGCCAAACGGTTTTGCCGGTATTGGCATCCATGGCGATCAGGTCGCCATCGGCGCTGGCGGCGTAGAGCACGCCATCGACCACTTCAGGCTGCAGGCGCACGCCTGTCTTCACCGCGCCATCGCCCACGCTCGACTTCCACAAACGCTCGACCTTCAGCGTTGGCGTGAGCTCGGTGAGCTTGGTCGGCGGCTCGATGTTTTCTTTCTTGGCGTTATGGCAACCAGCCAGGACGGCGACGGACGCCAGAGCAGCCACTAGGAGGAACCGTTTCATGCACCCTGCTTCCCGGCCACGGCCAGATCGTCAATCTTGAGTTTCACCACGCCGCGTTGCGGCGCGCTGTCGTCCATCGAGGCTATCGCAGCCTGATAAGCCTTGCGGGCCTCGTCGATGCGTCCAAGCTTGACCAGCGCATCGCCGCGTAGTTCCTGCACAAGGGAAATGTAGGCACCCTTGGGCATCGTATCGAGGGTGGAAAGTGCCTGGTCGGCGTGGCCGGCGGCCAGTCGCACCTGGGCGGCGCGCAACTGCACGAGGCCCTTTACGGCGTCGTCGGTGGCGTGGGCCTGGGCCCAGTCCAGGGCCACCTGAGCCTTGTCGAGCTGGTTCGCCTCGGCCGCCACGCGCGCGCGATCGGCGGCGGCGAACACGGCATAGGTGGTATCGGTGAACTGCGTCTGCAGGCGGTCGATGCCGGCATCGGCCTCGGCGGACTTGTTCGTTGCCAGGGCTACCTGGACCTGTTCATACAGGGTGGCGGCCTCAGCTTCGTGGTCGGCGCGGTGGCTCTTCCACTTCTGGTAGCCGAAGATCAGCAACAGGCCCAGGACAATGCCAACGATGATGGAGACGCCGTTCTGACGCAGCCACTGCTGGATGCGTTCGCCCTGTTCGTAGTCGTCGTATGAATCGAAAGACATGCATGCACCGTGGAGGGGGCTCATCGAAGCCCCGCGCGCCCGACGTGGCGGGCAGGAATACCCGCCGGAGGCGCAAAAGTCGCGTCCGGCCAGGTGAATGAATAAGGATACCTTAAAAGCCGGCGACGCGGCCGGGGGCCGCGCGCCAGGGGTTAGTTGTTGGTCGGCGTCGGCGCCGGCGGCGTGCCACCCACGGCCTGGGCCTGGCCATCACGGACATCCACCTTGAAACGGGCAACGTTCGCCCGGCGGAAGCTGTCCAGGGCCACCGGCTTGCCGTCGACCGTGGCCTGGGCGCCGGTGGCGTTGCCGATGCGCACGTCCATGTTGCCGTCGCTGTGGTAGCTGCGCGTGGTACCGGCCGGAAGAAGGCCGTACTCAAGCCGCGAACCATCGGCGGCAAGGACCTCGACCCAGCTGGCCGAAGGCACCGTGAGCGACAGCGTATGGCTGCCCTGGCCCGCCGCACTGCTGGCATCGGGGGCTGGGACATCCACCTTGGCCGCGGCGACGCGGTTGTCCATGTTCGGGAAAAGCGCCATGGAGGCCAGCAAAGGCTGCTGGTCGTCCACAGGCGTGGCTGCCGGCGGCCGGGCGACGGGCACCGCGGCGACGGCCTTGGCGCCGGCGCTGGTGCCGGAAGTGGCAGGCGCGGTGTCTTGCTGCGCCACCGGCGAGGCGTCCAGAGGCGCCAGACGGGCCAGGTCACGGTCGAACGTGCCGCGCACGCCGAACCAGATCAGCGGCACCACGATCACGGCCGTGAGCACCACGTACTGGGCTGCGGTCATGTAGCGATCGAGCAGGTAGCGCGAATGCGAGATGCCGCCGGTCACCACCAGGGTCGGCTGCTTCGACTTCGTCCGTTCGATTTCCTCGGCGATGGCGGCTTCGTCCACGCCCAGGAAACGGCCGTACTTGCCGAGGTAGCCGGCCAGGTACACCTGGTAGTCGATGCCGCTGTATTCACCCGCTTCCAACTGGCGCAGCAGCCTCGAAGGCAGGCGCAGCTGATGGGTACAGGCCTCGATGTCCAGGTGCCGTGCCTCGCGCGCCGCGCGGAGGCGATCACCGAAACGTGGGGCGAAAACCACCGATTCCTCAAAGCGATGCTCTGCCACGGCAGGCACGTCCGGGGCGGCCTCGACGGGCGTCTCCGGTGCCGCTTCGCCGTCTGCCGCCCCCGCGGCATCGGCACGGAACAGGTCTTCGTGATCCTGGTTACCGTTCATATTGGGCTTTTTCGTGTTCATTGACGTGCTGTTGCGTCCGTGGCGCGCGCCTGTTCCGAATCCGGGAACTGTGTGCGTAGCCGCCTGATGTAGTCCTGGGCACCCTCGCCATTGCCCAGACGGAGCTCGATGTCGTGACCGAGCTTCAATGCATCCGGGCTGCTCTGGCCTGAAGCTTCATAACGCTGCAGGAAAGCGCGTGCGCGGAATGCATCATTCTTAAGGTACAGCACATGCGCAAGCTGATACAGCGCCTCGTTGTTGCGGGCGTTGCGGGCCAGCGCCTTGCGGAAATCGATCTCCGCGGTGTCGTACTGATTGGATTTGAGCTGGCACGTGCCTGCATTGGTCAGGGCCACGTCCGGCGTGTCGTAATAGGGATCAAGCACGGCCCGGTCGAAGTAGACCTGGGCCTCGGCGGCCTTGTCCGACTTGCACAGGAAGACGCCGTAGTTGTTGTTCGGGGCGCCCTTCTTCGGTTCCAGGTCCACCGCGCGCTTGTAGTGGATGGCAGCGTTGGCGTCGTCGCCAAGGCGCTCGTAGAGCACCGCGATCACCGTGTGCGCCGGGGCGTACTTGTCGCTGAATTGCAGCGCCTTGGTGAGCTTCTCCATCGCATCCTGGAACTGGCCGTTCTGCATGTACTGCTGGCCCAGCTCGGTATGGATGCGCGCGCCCTCAAGCGCCCGGTCTTCCTTGGTGCTCTGCTTGAGGTTCAGGTGATCGGCGTTCAGGGGGTCTTTCGGCACCGGCGGCGGCTTCGGCTGCGAGTGGCACGCGGCCAGCAGCAAGGTTGCGCCGAGCATCCATGAACACTTACGCAGCATGGTCGACCCCGTCTTCCAGACGTTTGCGGAACTCCGCCTGCCGGCGGGTGCGGTCCAGTACCTGACCCTTCAGCTGCCCGCAGGCAGCGTCGATATCGTCGCCGCGGGTACGACGCAGCATGGTCAGCACGTTGGCACTGAGCAGCTGCGTCTGGAAATCGTGGATCGCGTCCGGCCCGGAACGCTCGAAACGCGTACCCGGGAACGGGTTGAACGGAATCAGGTTCACCTTGTTGTGACCGGGCAGCCGGCGCATGAACTTGATCAGCTGGCGAGCGTGCTCGGGCTGGTCGTTCACACCCTTCATCAGGGTGTATTCGAAGGTGATGTGCGTGCGCGGCTTGCGGGCGATGTAGCGCTCGCATGCAGCGGCAAGCTCGGCGATCGGGTAACGCTTGTTCAGCGGAACCAGTTCGGTGCGAAGCTCGTCGTTGGCGGCATGCAGCGACACCGCCAGCGATACATCGCTGACCGCCGAGAGCTTGTCGATCATCGGTACCAGGCCCGCGGTGGACAAGGTGACGCGCTTGGACGCCAGGCCAAAGCCCAGGTCGTCGCGCATCAGGCTCATCGCCGCCACCACGTTGTCGAAGTTGAGCAATGGCTCGCCCATGCCCATCATCACCACGTTGGTGATGCGGCGCTGCTGGTGCGGCACGTTGCCCAAGTGCTTGGCTGCCACCCACACCTGGCCGATGATCTCGGCGGTGGAGAGGTTGCGGTTGAAGCCCTGCGTGGCGGTGGAGCAGAACTGGCAATTGAGGCCACAACCGACCTGCGAGGACACGCACAGCGTGCCTCGCGTGGGCTCTGGAATATAGACAGTTTCCACCGCATTGCCGCCATCCATGCCCAGCAGCCACTTGTGCGTGCCGTCGATGGCGGCTTTATCCAGCAAGGTGTTCGGCGGACCGATGTAGCAGGCTTCCTCGAGCTTGGCGCGCAGCGCCTTGCCGACGTCGGTCATCTTGCCGAAGTCGTTTTCAAGATGGTGGTAGATCCACTTCATCACCTGCTCGGCGCGATACGGCTTCTCGCCCAGCTGCGCGAAGAAATCACGCAGGCCCTGGCGATCGAAGTCGAGCAGATTGACTTTGCCTTGGTCGGTCACGTCGATACTCAGCGGGAAAGGACTTCCGTCGAAGCGAAGAAGTAAGCGATCTCCACCTTGGCGGTATCAGCTGCGTCCGAACCGTGAACGGCATTGGCATCGATCGAATCGGCGAAGTCGGCACGGATGGTGCCGGCCTCGGCCTTCTTCGGATCGGTGGCGCCCATGAGGTCGCGGTGCTTCAGGATGGCGCCTTCGCCTTCGAGCGCGGTGATCATCACCGGGCCGGAGATCATGAAGTCGACCAATGCCTTGAAGAACGGACGCTCCGCGTGCACGGCGTAGAAACCTTCAGCTTCGGCGCGCGAGAGCTGCTTGAACTTGGCGGCCACGATCTTCAGGCCGGCTTTCTCGAAACGGGCATAGATTTCGCCGATGACGTTCTTCGCGACGGCGTCGGGCTTGATGATGGAAAGGGTGCGCTCCAGCGCCATACGGGTACTCCGGGAAAAAAGTTAAGCCAGCCCCTAGGGGAACGATGTGTCAGTAGCTTGCAACGAAATACATAAGTAATTACGTACTTAGCTCACGAAATGTTGACAGATTCTAGCTGATTCGCAAGGGGTTTCCATGGCGGTTCCATGACGTTTGACCCAGATGGGGCCAGGGGCGTATTCTCAAACGATCGTTTGATTCGAACGCTTGGGATCGATCCATGAACTCCTCGCCCTTCTCCACCAAGGAACGCATCCTGGGCGCGGCGGAGAGTTTGTTCGCCACCCATGGTTTCGCCGGGGCCTCGCTACGGCAGGTCACGGCCGCCGCCAAGGTGAACCTGGCGGCGGTGAATTACCACTTCGGCTCGAAGGACAAGCTGATCGAGGAAGTGTTCCGCCGGCGCCTGGACGAGCTCAATACCCGCCGCCTGGGCGCCCTGGGCCGCCTGGCCCAAAAGCCCGACACTACCCTTGAAGCCGTGCTCGAAGCGTATATAGGCCCTGCCCTGGACCTGTCGCGCACCGGCGGCGGCGGGGCCGCCTTCGTCCGCGTGCTGGCCCGGGCCTATGCCGAGCACAACGAAACCCTGCGCAAATTCCTCTCGGAGAACTACGGCCATGTCCTGCGCCAGTTCGCCGCCGAGTTCCAGCGCTTGTTGCCGTCCTTAAGCAAGGAAGAGCTCTACTGGCGGCTGGACATCGTCACCGGTGCCCTGACCTACGCAATGGCCGACTTCGGCATCATCCAGCGCAAGAACGAGGTGGCCGAGCAGGCCCACCGCGAGCAGGCGGCCGACCACCTGGTGCACTTTGCCGCCGCGGGCCTTCGGGCCCCCTCCCCCCATCCGGCGCCCCGGGGCTGAGTTTTCGCCCCGGACCGCCTTTGCCTTGAAAACGCATCACCGGAGAACACCATGACCGCAACACCATTACGCATCCGCAAGGCCGCCGTGCTGGGCGCGGGTGTCATGGGCGCGCAGATCGCCGCGCACCTGACCAACGCAGGCGTCGAAACCGTGCTTTTCGACCTTGCCGCCAAGGAAGGGCCCAAGAGCGGCATCGCGCTCAAGGCCATCGACAACCTCAAGAAGCTCTCGCCGGCCCCGCTGGCCGTGAAGGACTTCGCCGCGGCGATCATCCCGGCCAACTACGACGAGCATCTGGCCCTGCTGGCCGATGTGGACCTGGTGATCGAGGCGATCGCCGAACGGATGGACTGGAAGCTTGATCTCTACAAGAAGATCGCTCCCCACGTATCGGCCACCGCGGTACTGGCCAGCAACACCTCGGGCCTGTCGATCAACGAACTGGCCTCGGCGCTGCCTGAGGAAATGCGCCACCGCTTCACCGGTGTGCATTTCTTCAACCCGCCGCGCTACATGCACCTGGTAGAGCTGATCCCGACCAAGCTCACCGAAAAAAGCGTGCTTGAGGGCCTGGAAGCCTTCCTGACCACCACGCTCGGCAAGGGCGTGGTGTACGCGCGCGACACCCCGAACTTCATCGGCAACCGCATCGGCGTGTTCTCGATGCTGTCCACGATGTACCACACCGATAAGTTCAAGCTCGGTTTCGACGTGGTCGACGCCCTTACCGGCCCAGCCGTTGGCCGCCCCAAGAGCGCCACCTACCGCACCGCCGACGTCGTGGGCCTGGACACGATGGCTCACGTGATCAAGACCATGGCCGACACCCTGCCCGACGACCCGTGGCATTCGTACTTCAAGGCCCCCGCCGTACTCGAGGCGCTGATCGCCAAGGGCGCGCTGGGCCAGAAGACGGGCGCGGGCTTCTACCGCAAAGCCGGCAAGGACATCGTGGTGCTCGATCCTGCCAAGCAGGATTATGTGCCCAGCGAAGCGAAGGTGGCCGATGACGTCGCCGCCATTCTCGCCATCAAGGACCCGTCGGAGAAGTTCGCCAAGCTCCGCGCATCGAGCGATCCGCAGGCGCAGTTCCTGTGGTCGGCCTTCCGCGATCTCTTCCACTACAGCGCCTACCACCTGGGCGACATCGCCGAAACCGCGCGTGACGTCGACCTTGCCATCCGCTGGGGCTACGGCTGGAAGCTCGGTCCCTTCGAAACCTGGCAGGCCGCCGGCTGGCAGCAGGTGGCGCAGTGGATCGACGAAGACATCAAGGCCGGCAAGACCATGAGCGACGCCCCGCTTCCGGCGTGGGTCACCGATGGCCGCAAGGGCGTGCACGGCAAGGACGGCAGCTGGTCCGCCGGCGCCAAGGCCGACAAGCCCCGCTCCTCGCACCCGGTGTACAAGCGCCAGCTGTTCCCCGATCCGATCCTGGGCGAGTCGTCCGACAAGGGCACGACCGTGTGGGAGAACGACGGCGTACGCCTGTGGACGCTGGGCAACGACGATGTCGGCATCGTGTCGTTCAAGACCAAGATGAACACGGTGAACGACTTCGTGCTCGACGGCGTGCAGGAAGCCGTGCGCCAGGCGGAAGCGAAGCTTCGCGCCGCCGTGCTGTGGCAGACCGGCGAGCCGTTCTCCGCCGGCGCGGACCTCAAGGGCGCACTGGGCCTGCTGAAGGAAAACAAGATCGCCCAGTTCGAGGCCATGGTGTCCAACTTCCAGGCCACCAGCATGAGCATCAAGTATTCGCTGGTGCCGGTGGTGGCGGCCGTGCGCGGCCTGGCGCTCGGCGGCGGCTGCGAATTCCAGATGCACTCGGCCCGCACCGTGGCCGCGCTTGAAAGCTATATCGGCCTGGTCGAGGCCGGCGTGGGCCTGTTGCCCGCCGGTGGCGGCCTGAAGGAACTGGCCGTGCGTGCCGCGCGCCTGTCGCCGGAAGACCCGTTCGAAGTGCTGAAGAAAGTGTTCGAGACGATCGCCATGGCCAAGGTGTCCGGCAGTGCGATCGAGGCCAAGCAGTTGGGCCTGCTGCGTCCGGACGACGTGGTCGTGTTCAACGCCTATGAGCTGCTGTACGTGGCCAAGCAGCAGGCGATCGCGCTGGCGGAGTCGGGCTACCGTCCCCCGATGCCGGGTCGCGCCATCCCCGTCGCCGGCGACGTGGGCACGGCGACCTTCAAGGCTTCGCTTGCCAACCTCGCCGAAGGCTACTTCGCCTCGCCGCACGACATCCAGATCGCCTCGGCGATTGCCGACACGCTGTGCGGCGGCCGGATCGAGCGCGGCTCGACGGTGGATGAAGAGTGGCTGTTGGCGCTGGAGCGCAAGCACTTCGTTGCCCTGGCGCAGACGGAAAAGACCCAGGCACGCATTGCGCACACCATGACGACGGGCAAGCCGCTGCGGAACTGATGCGCTTCGCGCACGCCGCCTCGACCTTCCCCTTTTTCCAGGATCAAGACCATGAGCAAGCAAGTCCAGGACGCCTACATCGTCGCCGCCACCCGCACACCGGTAGGCAAGGCGCCGCGCGGCGTTTTCCGTAACACCCGCCCCGATGACCTCCTCGCCCACGTGATCCGCGCTGTGATCGAACAGGCCCCGGGCATCGACCCGGCGCTGATCGCCGACGCCGTGATCGGCTGCGCGATGCCCGAAGCCGAGCAAGGCATGAACGTGGCGCGCATCGGCGTACTGCTGGCAGGCCTTCCCGATGTGGTGCCCGGCGTCACCATCAACCGTTTCTGCTCCTCCGGCGTGCAGGCCATCGCCATGGCCGCCGACCGCATTCGCCTGGGCGAAGCCGACCTGATGCTCGCCGGCGGTACCGAGAGCATGAGCATGGTGCCGATGATGGGCCACAAGATCGCGATGAACCCGGCCATCTTCGAGAACGACGAAGACCGCGCGATTGCCTTCGGCATGGGCATCACCGCCGAGAAGGTGGCCGAGCGCTGGAAAGTCAGCCGCGAAGCCCAGGATGCCTTCGCCCTGCAGAGCCACCAGCGCGCCCTTGCAGCACAAGCCGCCGGTGAGTTCAACGACGAGATCACCCCGTTCCAGCTCGACGACCGTTACCCGGACCTTGCCAACCGCAGCGTCAAGGAAGATCGCCGGATCATCACCATGGACGAAGGTCCCCGCAAGGATACGAGCCTGGACGTGCTCGGCAAGCTGAAGCCGGTGTTCCGCAACGGCCAGTTCGGTGGTTCGGTGACGGCGGGCAACTCCTAGCAGATGTCCGATGGCGCCGGCGCCCTGCTGCTGGCCAGTGAGAAGGCCGTGAAAGACCATGGCCTTACCCCGCTGGCCCGCTTCGTCGGCTTCGCCGTGGCCGGCGTGCCGCCGGAGATCATGGGTATCGGCCCGAAGGAAGCGATCCCGCGCGCACTGAAGCAAACGGGCCTGTCGCAAGACCAAATGGACTGGATCGAACTGAACGAAGCCTTCGCCGCGCAAGCATTGGCGGTGATCGGCGACCTGGGCCTGGATCCGGCCAAGGTGAACCCGCTGGGCGGCGCCATTGCCCTGGGCCACCCGCTGGGCGCCACCGGCGCCATCCGCGCCGCCACGCTGATCCATGGCCTGCGCCGCCGCAAGCAGAAATACGGCATGGTCACCATGTGCATCGGCACCGGCATGGGCGCCGCGGGCGTGTTCGAAGCCCTATAAGCGAGCAAGGGGGCGGTTGACACCGTAACCGCCCCCGCTTTGCTACCCTCGGGGTCTATGGGAGAGGGAACGCATGAATAACGAGCTGGGCATTTACACCATCGACACCGGCTTCTGCCGGGACATCTTCGATGCGGCCTACCTCGTCACCCACGGCGGCCGCGGCGCCTTCATCGACAGCGGCACCAACCATTCCCTGCCCCGCTTCATCGACGCCCTCGACCGTGCCGGACTCACCGTTGGCGACGTCGACTGGCTGATCCTCACCCACGTGCACTTGGACCACGCCGGTGGCGCCGGCAAACTGCTGGCGCAATTGCCCAACGCGAAGCTGCTGGTGCATCCGCGCGGCGCGCGGCACATGATCGATCCTTCGGTGCTGGTGGCCGGTGCGACCGCTGTCTACGGCGCGGAGGAGATGGAGAGCAGCTACGGCACGCTCGTGCCGATACCACCGGAACGGGTGGTCGAAGCGCACGACAAGCACGAGATCGACCTCGGCGGCCGCAAGCTCGTCGCCGTGGAAACACCCGGGCACGCCAAGCACCACATCGCCATCTGGGACGAGATGACCCGCTCGTTCTTCACCGGTGATGTGTTCGGCCTGTCCTACCGCGAGTTCGATTCAGCCAAGGGGCCTTTCGTCCTGCCTACGACCTCGCCGGTGCAATTCGAACCGGAGGAACTGCATGCGTCGATCGACCGCCTGCTTTCCTATCAGCCACAGGCGATGTACCTCACCCACTACGATCGCGTGGAAGACGTCGAGCGCCTGGGTGAAGACCTGCACGAACAGATCGACCAGATGACGCAGATCGCCCGCGACCGCCACGGCCGCCCCGATCGTCACGCCGCCATCGTGCATGCGCTGGGCGAGCTGTACACCGCCCGTGCGCGCAAGCACGGCGCGCCGCTGGATGCCGCGCAGGTGCGCAAGCTGCTGGCGAACGATATCGAGCTCAATGCGCAGGGGTTGGAAGTCTGGCTCGACCGCGGCGCGAAGTAACTTCCGCGCAACCTGGCGTGTACGGGGTCAGAGTTTTACTCTGACCCCCAACACTCGTCACGCGAGAGGCAGGAATGAAAACCAGAAAGCTCTTTGCGGCGCTCTTGCTTCTTGCCTTTGCGCCACTGGCCTACTCAGCCCCCAACCTAACCGCGACACTGAGTTCTCCAACCGACCTTTTTAAGGCGGCTAGCGGATACGTCACGCTAACGTTGGCCAATACTGGAGACTCGACGGCGCACGTGTTTTCGTATTCCACGCCGTTCTTCAATGACAACGATCCTCGCCTTGCCGGCGACCAGTTTAAGATCATTCCCCATTTTTTGACTCCGGGGACGCAGCTCTCCAAGGTCCCATACCGCGGAGAATACCTGCGCCCGGTGCAACCCATGGCGAGCATGTTCCTGCTGTTGCAACCGGGGCAGAGTATGTCGGTCACTGTAAGTTTGTATCCGGACTACCAGATACACGCCGGGCAGCACTTACGGGTTACATTCTCCATGATGACCGGCTGGCCGCCCGAGATATACGACGTTGGTAGCGAAGCTGATTTCGCTCAAGAAACACTTCATGAGGTCACGAGCAACACGTTGGACATCACTGTCTTGCAGACCCCGCCTGGAAGTTAGGCACGCGATCGAAGTTTGAGCATGCTTCCATCGAAATTGGCGTCGAACTTTCCGACCATTCCGATGGAACCAAGCGCCCGCTTTGTGGAACATATGCGTGTTGCCAGCACATCGGCAACCGGGTTTAAGACCCCGTCGTATGTACAAAAAGATCGGGTACCGCAGGCGCGCTTGTGGTACCCGAGATTTGCCGCGCAATTCTGGCGGGCGACCAGGCGGACGCAAGTCCGACCGTTTGCTTGTGACGGGTCTTAACCTGGCTCGCCCGCCACCTTCCCCATGATCCACGGGTGGCACCCCTCCTGGCGCGCCAATGCTGGGCGGATGAACGCAGCGGATGAGTCGAAGCATCCCGACCATCTACCACGTGACGCCCCACGGCCGGTCGCGCGGGAGTAGCAGCCCGCCTCGTTCATCCGCCTAGATCCGCCAATTGCTATTAGCCGGGCGTAGCGTGTCACCAATCGTAACTTCTACTCCCCTTGGGGTATTTCCATCTCCCGCTTGTCGCGAATACGCGAGGGGTAGCACCAGCGCGCGATAACCGGTGCACCAAGGATCAGGACAAGACCCATCAGTAGATGGACAACTGACTGGTTCACGTAGGCCATGGCCAAATAACTGGTATTGGAGGCGTAGCCTTCATGGACGTCGAACCAGGTGACAGCCATTCCAATCCCCTCCACGAGCTGCCACACGCCAATGCAGCGAAGCACCAGCGCAAAAATGACCAACGGACTCATGTTTCTTCCCCCGGATGAATGAGGGCCGAGCGTACTTGGGCGCCTGCGGCGGAGACAAGCGCAACTTGCTATGCGAGCCGCGTGCCGTTGGGCACGGGCCGCTCAACGGCTGTCAGCACCACGCCTTCGTCGGTGGGAAATCCGGTGAGAAGGAACTGCGAGCGGAACGGGCCGATCTGCTTCTCGGGGAAATTGACCACACCCACTACCTGCCTGCCAACGAGCTCTTCAGGCGTGTAAAGCGAAGCGATCTGCGCACTGGTCTTGCGCTCGCCATAAGGGCCAAAGTCCACCCACACTTTCAGCGCAGGCTTGCGCGCTTCCGGAAACGGCTCGGCACGCACCACGGTGCCGGCGACGATGGCGACCTTCTCGAAGTCGCCCCAGCTTATTTCTTCCATCATCCCTCCATGCGTCGCTTGAGCCAGTCGCGCGACTGTTCATACCAATACGTTGCCTGCGCGCCGGCATAGCCCATCGGGCGCCAAGCGCGCTCCAGACCAAAGGCGGCGTGATCGTCCACGACGCTCTCGCAACCAACGATGGCTTGGGCCAGGCGCTCGCCTGCCGCACACGTGGGCGCCAGCCCGTGGCCGCCGAAGGCTTGCGCGTACCACAGGCCATCGGGTTGCCGGCCCACCTGGGGCATCTGGTGGCGGGCGTAGCTCATCAGGCCCGACCAGGCGTAGTCGATGCGGGCGTCGGCCAGTTGCGGATAGACATGCAGCATGTCCCGGCGCAGCAGTTTCTTCACCGCTGCGGGCGAACGGTCGCGTACCGAGATGCGGCCGCCCCACAACAGGCGCGTGTCGTTGAGTGGCCGGTAGTAATCGAAGGCAAACCGCGTGTCGTAGATGGCTGCGCGCGTTCGGATGCAATCGTTCAGATGATCGCCCAGGGGCTCGGTCACCATCACGTAGGTGGCAATGGGCAGGATCGCGCGGTCGATGCTGCGCCGCAGGCCCGCCAGGTACCCGCCGCAGGCGAGCACCACGTGCTCGGCACGCAGCTCTCCGTCGGGCGTGCGAACGATCCAACCTGCACCATCCCGCTTGATCGAGCGCACGCGGGTGTCTTCGTGGATGCGCACGCCGCGCGCGGCGGCTGCATCGGCCAGGCCCCGGGCATACGCCAGCGGATTCAAATGAAGTGCGTTCGCCTCGTACAGGCCGTCGTGGTAGCGGCGCGTGCGCAGCCACTCGGAAAGGTCGGCCGCGGGCAGCCAGTGCCACTGGGCGTTGAAGGTGGATTCAAGCAGGCGTTGGCGACGACGGAGCACTTCCGGATCGCGGAACCAGTTCGCCCAGACCACGCCCTTGTCCACCATGTCGCAATCGATGGCGTACTGCCCCACACGCTGGCGGATCAGGTTCACCGCGTTGACGGTGCGCTCGTAAAGTCTTGCGGCCTGCTGTTCGCCAACCCGCCCGATCAGCGATTCCTCGCCCAGGGAATAGCCTGCGAAGACGAAGCCGCCGTTGCGGCCGGAAGCACCGAAACCGATGTGCTGGCTCTCGAGCAAGGCCACGTCGGTCACGCCACGCTCTGCCAGACCGAGTGCCGTATTGAGCCCGGCGAAGCCGCCGCCCACGATGGCCACGCGCACGTCCACGCGTCCACGCAAGGGTGCCCGCGCGGGTACTTCGCCAGCGGCAACACGGTAGTAGGAGGGTGGCAGTGCAGGCATCGCCGACGAGCATACCGCGCTATGATCCAGCTGGCTCAACCGCTAAGGAATGCACCGTGCGCTATCCGGCCCTTACCGCTGCCCTCGTCTTCGCAGGCCTCGCCATGACCGCCAACGCCGCCGAAACCGAAGTCCATGTCGATAGCCCGATCGGGCCGCTTGCAGGCTCATTGGTACAGCCAGCCAAGGGACCGGCCAAAGCCGCGGTAGTGATCTTGCCGGGCTCCGGCCCCACCGATCGCAACGGCGACAATCCCATGGGCGTAAAGGGCGAGCCTTACCGGCAACTGGCCAACGCCCTGGCAGAGCAAGGCATTGCCAGCGTGCGCGTGGACAAGCGTGGCATGTTCGGCAGCCGCCATGAGGGTTTCGATCCAAACCACGCCACCATCGACGCCTACGCCGACGACACCCACGCCTGGGCTTCGTTCCTGGCCACCGCGACCAAGCAGCGCTGCGTGTGGCTGCTGGGTCATAGCGAAGGCGTACTGGTAGCCGAGGTGGCCGCCCAGAAGCCACAGGGCATCTGTGGACTCATCCTGGTATCAGGCGCGGGCCGCAAGGCGGCCGATATCCTGATCGAACAGCTCAAGGCCAACCCGGCCAATGCCCCGTTCCTGCCGCAGGTGCTGCCGGTGATCGAGGACTTGAGGCAAGGCAAGCGCGTGGAAGCCTCGAAGATACCGGCGCCCTTCCAGCCGCTCTTCAATCAAGACGTGCAGCCTTACATCATCAACTGGTTCCAGAAGGATCCCGTGGCGCTGCTGAAAGCCTACAAGGGCCCGGTGCTTGTGGTGCAAGGCGACAACGACCTGCAGATCAACATGACCGACGCTCATGCCCTGGCCGGTGCGCGGCCTGGCGTGGAACTGAAGGTGATTCCGGGCATGAACCACGTGCTGCGTCATCCCGCTGAAGGCCAGGCGGCGAATATCGCCAGCTACGGCGATATGTCGATGCCGCTGGCACCGGGGCTGGTGGATGGCATTGCTGGCTTTATTGCTTCGGCCAAGCCTTAGCGTCGAGTTGGGGGTCAGAGTAATGACTCTGACCCCGCATCGGCCAAGCCTTAGTCGCCCAGGCGGATGCGTCGGTCGTACTGCTGCTTGCGGACGATCGACGCCTTGATCCGCCGGGCATCGCGATGCAATGGATTGATCAGGATGTTCCATTCTTCCGGCACGATCACCGAGGGCACGCACAGGAGTGCGCTGGCGCGGCCCTTGGCCCACGCCTCGCCCAGGTCCAGCGAGGTGAGGCTGGCAGGTTCGGCGTCCCACCCTTCCGGAGGGTCAGCCACGATCGCGGCATCGAGCAGCTTCTGGGGAATATCCAGCGCCACGATGTAGCGATTGAGCGGCAGGCTGCCGCTGCCTAAGTGGGCCATGGTTTCGAGCACCGCGAGGGAAATGGTGGACGAGGCGTAGATCATCTGCGTTCCCACGCGATTCCATCGGCCGCCTACGGCCGCCGCACCGGCACCGGAAAGATCAGTGGCGGCGTAGTCGCGGGTATGCGAGGCGATGCGAAAGGCGTTGCTCACGCATAGACGCCCGCTTGCGCCTGGCGCAGCAACCGGGCCACTTCCTCCTGGCCGGCTGCGGTATCGAGCATATCCGCCGGCGTGCGGCCACCGAGGGCCGGCACCGGGATCTGGATCCATCGGCCCAGCCATTGGGCGGCGTCGAAGCCCTCCGGCTCGCCGCTTTCCTCCACCATCGACTGCACCAGGCCCACCAGGCGCGCCACGCCCATCACGCGCTCGCTTTCCAGGCGGCCAAGCAGTTCGTCGTGCTGCGCCTTGCGCTTCATGGTGGAGTGCGGCAGCCCGAGGTTGTCGAGCAAGGTGGTTTGCGGAAGACGCAGGGAAGCTGCCAGGTTGACGAACACCCGGGGTGAAAGCCCGTGACGGACGCTCTCGGCACGTTCCAGGCTGCCCGCGCGCTCGATCACCATGAAGGCGCTGCCGTCCAGGTCCATCTGGCCGCTCATCAACCGGGCAAACATTGCCTGTTCCGCGCCGGCCGTGCGCTGTCCCGAGCGGCGTGTTGCACGCAGCGGTGCAGCGGAGGCGGCAAGGCTGCCGCGCTTGCGGCGGTTTTCGGTCGAGGCCATGGCGTAGCTCCTTTGGGCTTTTATATTAGCCCAATCGAGCCATACGGCGCAAACCGGCCGTTTTACTGCGTCACCGCCACGTCGAGTGGCCGGCTGTCGCTCCGCCCATGGTCGTCCACCACGCGCACCAGGAAGTGCCCTACCCGTTCGGGCTGCCACAGCAGCGCGTCACCCGCCTTGGACTTGCCGAGATAGGCATCGTCGACGAACCAGTACAGCTCGTGGGCATCGGCATCGCTGGTGGCCGAGAAACTGACCTGCTCGGTGCCCAGCCGCGAGACACGCAGGGTGTAGGTGGTGCCGCGCATAGGCGAGGTGATCCGTGGCGGCGAGCCATCCGCTTGCCCAGCTCCCTGGCAGGCGGGCAGCGCCGGCGGCTGGCGGCGAGGAATGCCTGCCTGGGCGAATACCCGCTGCAGATCCGACGGCCAGTATTCGAACACTTCGGTGCGGATATGGCGCGGATCGTATGGCGGACATGCCGGTTGGTTGGTGGTGGTGTCGAACACCACCGCACGGTGGATGGTGCTTACCTTGATCGGCGACTTGCCCGGGATGAACCAGGTTGTTCCGGTTTGCGGGCACCAAGCATTGGGCAGGTCGCCGCTGGCGAGGCAAATCGACACCTTCGCAAGGTTCGCGGGATTGCGCCGGATCGGCTCGGCAAGCGCCGGGTTCTCTGCGCGCAAGGCGTCGGCGATCTGGAAGAACAAGGGCGCCGCCGCATCCACGCCAACGAAGGCCGGGTTGCCCTGGCCGTCGAAGTTGCCGATCCAGACGATCAGCACATACGGGCCGAAACTCCCGGCTGTCCAGGCATCGCGAAAACTCCACGAGGTGCCCGTCTTCCAGTACACCGGCAGGCGCGAGGGCTGCGCCGTCACCACATCATCCGGACGCGGGTTCTGGCGCAGGATATCCATAACCATGAAGCTGGCTTCGTCGCTCAGCATCCGCGTGCCGGGCGACATCGGGTCAGTCGACAGCGTACGCAGGGCTTTCAGTTCACCCCGGTTGGCGAGCATCGCGTACAGGCCCGCCAATTCCTGCATGGTCACTTCGCCACCGCCAAGCACCAGCGCCAGGCCGTAGTGCTGCTCGCTCGCCATGCGGCTGATGCCGGCATCCTTCAGGAATTGATACAGCGTAGGGTTGTTCAGCCGCGAGGCCACGTACACCGCGGGAATGTTGCGGCTGCGAATCAGCGCCTGCGTGGCTGTGATGGGACCAAGGAACCGTCCGTCGAAATTCTCTGGGGTGTACGGACCGAACGCCGACGGCACGTCGCGCAGCACCGTCTGTGGATGCAGCACGCCCTGGTCGAAGCCCAAGCCATAGATGAAAGGCTTTAGCGTGGACCCCGGCGAACGCTTCGCCTGCGTGCCGTTGACCTGTCCCTGGATCGACGAATCGAAATAGTCGGCCGACCCCACCATGGCCTTGATGCCCATGTCGCGGGTATCCACCAGCAGCGCCGCCGCATTGCGGATGCCACGGTCGCCGCGATGGGCCACGTAGCTGCGCAACTGGCGCTCCAGGCTGTGCTGCAGGCGAAGGTCCAGCGTGGTGGTCACGCGCATGTCCGAGCCACCGGTCATGCGTCGCGTGGCCAGCACCTGCTCGACGAAGTGCGGCGCTTCGAAGGGCAATTGCGAAAGCGGACGCAAGGCCAGCGGCAAGGCGAACAGCGGCCGTTGCGCGGCAGCCTCCGAATGGATCCTTACCCACCTCTCGAATAAACGGTTGCGCGATACGCTCAGCCAGCGATTGATCACCGCGTCGCCGCTTTCGCCCGTAGCTTGCAGGCGGCGCGTGGGGTCCTGCGGGATCACGGCCAGGGCCAGCGCTTCGGGAAGGTTCAAGGCGGAGGGCGACTTGCCGAAGTAGGCCAGGCTCGCCGCGCCCACGCCTTCGACGTTGCGGCCGTAGGGCGCGTAGTTGAGGTACGCCTCGAGTATGTCGTGCTTGGAGTAGCGTAGCTCCAGCATCATGGCGGCCCACGCCTGGTGCAATTTGCCGCCAGGCGTACGCGTGTTCAGGCCATACATCAGCCGCGCAAGCTGCATGGTGATCGTAGAACCACCCTGCGGGTTGCCATGGCGAACGTAAGTGACCCAGGCGCCGCGTGCCAGGCCCCAGGCGTTGACGCCAGGATGCCAGCGGAACCAGCGGTCCTCGTGCAGCAGCACGCCTTCGACCACGGGGGGCGCGATGTCTTCCAGCGGCACCCACAGGCGATAGCGCTGATCGCTGGCAAGCGTCAGGCGCAGCAGGCGTCCGTCATGGTCATAGACGGCTGTTGATGAAGGCAGCCATTGGCGAAGCGGCTCATGCGGCCACAGCCGGAAACCGACGGGAACGGCACAGATCAGCAACAACGCCACCAGGACGTTGTGCCAACGAGGAAGACGCAGGCGTTTCATCGAACTTCATCGCGGGACTGCGGAGGTAAGGGGTCAGAGTAATTACTCTGACCCCTGCCCGCGGATACCCGCATCACTCCTATTTGTTTCGCACCACGTCGATGGTCGTACCGCCGGCCGAGCGTGCCTGCACGCTGCGGTCGTATAGCGATTCACCATAGGCCGGCGGCACGATGTAGTGGCCGGCGTTGGTGGCCTTGATGCGGTAGACGAATTCGCGCACGTCGGTGGTGGCTGTACCGTAGATCACCACGCGGTCCTCGCGGATATCGGCGTACTCCGGCTTCCAGGTGGAGCTGGCAAGGCCGATCGGTGCGCGCCAGGCGGCCGGCGCCGGGGTGCTATCGGCGTCGGAACTGCCCTCGTCCTGCGAGACATCCGCCGTGGGCGCGGCATCGGCCGGCGGCGGCTCGATCACCGGCTCGAAGCCACCGGGCAACAGGTCGACGATGGCAAGGTTGCCGATGCCGTCCTTGCCGGTGGCGCGGATGCGCACGTGCACGTCCACTTCCTCGCCGATGGTGACCTTGTCCAGCGTCTTGCCATTGGTGTCGGTGTATTCGCGCACCACTTCCAGGCCGTCCTTGATCGGTGCGCCAGGCGCCGCGCGGTCGAAGCCGGTCTGGCTGGCGGCGTACCACGCGGTGCCATCGCTGTCGTTCACCAGGCGCAGGCGTGGCGCGGCTGCCGACCAAGAGCCCTGCAGCACGATGCCGTTGGCACTGCCGATCGACTTCACGGCACCGTTGGCGGCCACTTCGTCGATGGTGAGCTTGGACAGGTCGCCCGCGGCGTTGGTGGCCCAGGCATCGAGCGCAAGGATGGTCATGGCCGAGGACAGCGTGTTGTAGTGGCCCTTTCCAATGGGGCGCACCAGGTTCTCCACGGCTTGCGGCGGCAGCGCCTTGGCGCGGTCCGGGAAGTGCCTGGCCAGGATGTAGAGCACCGAGGCGTCGCGGATCACCGGGTCGTAGTAGTAATCGTAGCTATAGGGCTCATCCGCCGGGGCCCGCGTGAGCTGCTTGAGCGGACCGGCGATCAGCTGCGCGGCCTGCTTGTCCTGGTGCAGCTGCTGGTAGCTCGCCGCCAGCCATGCCGCCGTCACATCGGACTTCCATTGCGGCGCGTACGCCTCTTCCAGGCGCCGCTGTACCGATGCCAGGTAGTTGGTGGTCACCGTGCCCTGGCGGGTCAGCAGGTAGATCGCATAGGTGCGCTGGCGTAGCGATGCCAGCGAGTCCTCTCCTTCGTTCGCGGCGATCTGGCGCAAGGCCGCATTGCCGGCATCGAGCATGTCCTGTGGAACGGCCACGCCGCGGTCGCGTGCTTCGATCAGGTAATGCACGGCATAGTCGGTGATGAAGCCGTTGGTGTCGGGCGTTGCCGCCCACAGGCCGAATCCGCCCTGTGCGTTCTGTCGTGCATGCAGGGTGTCGAACAGCGCTGCCACAGGGTCTGTCGTGGACACGCTGCCATCAGCGTTGCGTGCCCGCGTCACCTTGCCGAACTCCGGCCGCTTGCCAAGGATCAGGGCCGGCATGGCGCTGGAGATCACCTGCTCGGTGCAGTAATGCTGGAAGTCGACCAGGTACGCAGCGAGGCCCTGTGCCAGCACCACGGGCACCGTGGCGACCGACACGTGGCGCTGGGCGAAGGCGTCGTACATCTGGCGCAGGCCCGGCAGGTCGATGCGGGCATGGGCATCGATGTGGCCGATGTCCACCTGCGTGCGCATGGGCGATGCCGGACGCACCGAGGCATCCACGCTTTGCTTGGCCGACTTGTCACCGTAGCTGGCGGTGAAGGTGAAATTTCCCGAGCCGAGCAGGTCGGTGGCCTTCACGCGGAACAGCGCCACGCCCTCGCGCATTTCGCCCAGTGACACCTGCTGGCTTGCCGGGCCGACGACCTGCAGCTGCGGACCGGTCTTGAGCGATACCGTGACCGGCACTTCCTTGCCATTCAAGCCTGTAAGATTGTTGGCCACACCCACGCTCACCTCCACCTCGTCGCCCGGGGCGATGGTGGTGGGTACGTTGGGCGACAGCACGAAGTCGCCGCGCACCGTGGTGGATCCTTCAAACGTACCGATGCGGTCGGCGGCCACGCTCACCGCCATCACCCGCAACTTGCCGTTGAAGTAATCGGGTACCTGGTAGGTGAAGTCGCGGCTGCCGTCCACGTCGACGATGCCCGACCAGTACGCCACGGGCTTGTCGCGCTTGCGCTTGAAGGGATTGAGCTGCCGCCCGATGCCGCCGTCGGCGTCGCCACCCGGAGCCGCCATCGACATCACCTTCTCGAAGTCCGGGATGATGAGGTCGAGGATTTGCGAGGTGTTCACTTCCAGCATGCGCTTGGCGAAGAAGAAGGTCAGCGGATCGCCCAGCTTGTAGCGGGCCACCTGCAGGATGCCTTCGTCTACCGCGAACACCACCGCCTTGGTCGGCGCGGGCGAAGTCAGGTGGAAGGTCACCGTCTGGCCAGGTTTCACCAGAGCCGGCGTCTCCACCTTGATGCCGTTGCGGCGGGCGTCCAGGTTCACCGAGAACGGCACCACGCCGAAGCTCAGGGGGCTCATGAAGATCTCATCCGAGGCAGGATCCCGGATGTACTGCACGTTGATGTAGCCGTTGCCCTCGAAGTCCGCGGGCACAGTGATGTGCTGCACGGAGCTGGTGGTATCGGCATGGAACCAGGCGTGCGCGTAGACCTTGTCGCGCTCGATGGTAATCAGGCCGCTGCCCGCGTACGGCGCACGGATGGCGATGTCCACCGCCTCGCCCGGGGCATAGTCCTTCTTCGACAGGGTGAGCTGAAGCTCGGCATTGCGCTCAAGCGAACGAGAGACGTTGGCCTCGCCCGCTACCGAATATTCAACCCGGTTCAATTCCTTGCCTTCGGCGTTGCGCACGACCAGGGCGAAGTTGCCCGGCTTTCCGGTGGGCAGCGTGACATCCAGGCCCGTGGCGGGAATCGTCAGCGCCTCTTCGCTCACCGTGGACTCGCGCTTCTTCGACTCGTACTTGAAGACGCCCGAGTCCTGCTTGGTCAGTACCGACACATAGCGTGTCTCGACGATGGCCTTCTTCAGATCCTTGACTTCGGTCTTCTTCGCCGAAGGATCGATCGCCACCAGGTTGACGCTGCGCACGGCGTCGCGGGTGACGTATTCAAGGTTGTCCACGGCCTTGTAGCCGACGAGGAAATCGTTCGACGACACCATGCTCTGCGTGGCGGCGGCGACGCTACGGCCGCCCTCGGCCTCGTAGGCCTTGGCGAGGAAGTACAGCTGGTAGGTGGCGTCGGCGTACTTGGTGAGGTCCAGTGCGAACTCCGCGTGGCCCTTGTCGTCGGTCTTGCCGTCCTGAAGCGATTCCTCGTAGCCCTCCTTGGCCCGGCGGATGTCGTAGAAGTGGTAGTCGGGGTAGGAACGGAACTGCGGGAAGGCCGGACGCAGGGTAAGCGTGGCTTCCACGCGACGGTCGGCGGCCGGCGTGCCGAACAGGTTTTCAACATCCACCATCGCTTTAAGCTGCGTGGGCTTGACCCAGCCCTCGGCGACCACCTGCGAAAGCTTCGCGGCGACCTTCATGCGGTCAGGCTGGAATTCCTTCACCTGCACGCTGCCGCTACCGATCTGGGCGCCAGGCTTTCCGTCCTTGGCGATGTAGAGGTTCACCGTCCAGTTGCCGGTGGGCGCGGTCTCGGCCGGGGTGTAGCTCATCTCGGCGAAACCGGCCTCGTTCATCGCCACCGGTTCCTGGCGCACGCTGGTGCCGCGTGGATCCACCACCTCGGCAAGCAACGGGATACCCGCCACGCTGCGCGTCCAGGTGGCGGCGCGGACGATCAGGCCCATGTGGAAGGTGTCGCCCGGGCGATAAATACCGCGGTCGGAGAAAAGATAGGCGGTAAGCTGGCCCTGGCTGCGGGCATTGGGCTCGCCGCCGATGTCGAAGCGGGAGTAGTCGAGCTTGCGGTCGTAGGCGCCGATCGGCAGGAAGGAAAGATCCTCGCCCGAACGCACCACGTACATGGTCGGCTTCTTCTCGCGATCGAAGCCCTTGAGGCTGGCGAAGTGCACCATGCCGTCGGCGGCCGTGGTGCCGGTGAAGAGTTCCTGGCCGTTCTCGGCCACCACCGACACCCTCGCCCCGGGCACCGGCGAACCGGTGCGGATGGACTGCACGAAGACATCCTGGCTGCCGTCGACGGACTGCTTGGCCAGCACACCCAGGTCCGTGACCACTACCAGGCGCTCGTCGATGATCGAATTGACGTCGGCCGTGTTGTCGTTGCTGGCGTCGCCCTCGCCCTCACCCTCGGTGTCGTCGCTGCCGTCGGCGGGGTCAGAGTCTTCACTCTGACCCCCAGCGCTATCATCCCCGGGCGCCTTCGTACCCACGGCGCCGTTCGCGGCTTCCTCTTCCGCCTTGGCCTTGGCGGCTTCGGCCTTCTTCTCGGCCTTCTCGTCGTAGCCGGTGAGCTTGAGCAGGAATACGCCCTTCTTGCCTGAGGCCAGGTACTTGCCCAGGTCCACGCCCTCGTAATGAGCCTTGCCGGGATCGCCAGGAGGGAACGAGGTCTTCTGTTCGAAACGGTCGACGATGTGGTCGGAGGTGAGGCCGTACATCTGCGGCTTGGCGTAGGTGCCGCCGTTGAGGCTCACCAGGTGCTGCAGCTGGTCCGGCAGTACGCGGCCGATCTCCAGCTTCATGCCTGGCATGTTGCGCGATACCACCGATACCCGCTTGGCGCCGGACATCGACAGCAGAGCGCCATCGGCCATGAAGCGAAGCAGGCGCGGGTAGTCGGGCACGGTGACCACCTGGGCCACCGGCTGGCCCAGCACGTAGCCGCCGAAGGAGGTCAGGCCGTTTTCCACGCGCACGTAGATGCGCTGGCCAGGCTCCGCCTTGAAGCGGAAGCTTTGCAGTTCCGCGTAATCGTTCTCGGTGGGAATGACATCCAGCTTCACCGCGTTGGCGGCCTTGAGCATCTTTTGGTCGACCTGGTCGATGGACCAGTCATCCGGCGGGGCATCCTCGTCGTGCTGGCCGCCCGGCTGGTACTTCGGCAGCACCCAGGCGCGCACGCGCTTGGCCAGGTCAGTGTCGCTGACGGCGCCGCCAACGTTGATCACCATCACCTGCTCGGGTTCGAACTTCTCGTTGTCGACCAGGCTTGCCGAGATGTCGTCGATCTTCAGGCTGTAGAGGCCCGGCACCTTGACGTCGGTGGTGAGCTCCTTGTCGGTGCCATCGCCGCCGCGCACGCTACGCGTGCCCCTGTCCAGCACCAGACGCACCGCGCTATCGTCGCGCGGCAGGTCCAGCGGCTGCGAATGCACATAGGCATTGAGCTTGCGCTCGTCGTAGGTGACGGTGAACTTCAGGTCGCCGTCCTTCCCACCCTTCGCGTTCAGGCGCTGCAATGCAACGTTCTTTTCGAACTGTGCCGGGTCCACCGGATAGTTGAAGGCCACCTGCACAATGGTCTTCTTCATGGTCGGCGTCTGCGGGTCCTGGTAGAACTCGCCGCTGGCGATGCGCGCGGTGAACGGCGCGGTATCGAAATCGAAATGGTCGTCCGCCAGCATGATCTGCGGCGCGAACAGCTTGACCTTGTCCAGGCGCACTTCGACGTGCTTGCCTACCGGCCAGTCCTCGGCCGGTACGAAGCGCAGGGCGCGGTCGTTGTCCCAGGTCCAGGTGCCGGCGAGCTTCGGCGACATGGCGATGCCGTCCGTCACGGGCTTATGCAAGGCTTCGATCTTCGCGGCGGAACCGGAGAAGCGGACCAGCAACGGATGGATGGTTATCGGCGTTTCGTCGTAGGCAGTGACCGCCGGGGCGACGACCTGAAAGGTGATGCGATTGGGCTCGACGGGCTTGGGGCGGTTTTGCCACCAGTGCCAGCCGAACCAGCCGCCCACCAGCACCACGATGACGGCAGCGATGGTGCCCGCGAACTTCAGCGGATGGCTGCGCGCGGCGTTGCCCGTGGCCGGTACCCAGGCTGGGGCCGACCAACTCATCTGGCCGAATACCGGCCGCAGGATGAGGGCCAGCAACCAGGCCAGACCGCGCGCCAGGCGCAGTGGGAGGGAAGCAAGAAAACGCAGCAAATCCATGATCGGTCCTGATCGATGCCCAACGTCATTCGCGGCGCCGCCGCGTCCCGGACGGGTACGCCCCCGTCCACCGCGGGCACTGGCCCACGGCGGTTTGATGCGCTACTCCATTCCCCGACAATCCTCGCCGAAAATTATGGCAGGACCGAGGCCCCATTCTGGCATAGCACCCATGCCCTTGGGCATGCAATGTACGCGTCACGACCCCGGCTGGATTTCAGGCGCGTCCGGTCATCGACAACGCCACCGCTTCGGCCACGCGGATGCCATCGATGGCAGCGGACATGATGCCGCCTGCGTAGCCGGCGCCTTCGCCCGCCGGATACAAGCCCCGCGTATTTATGCTCTGCAGGGAATCGTCTTGCCGGCGGATACGGATGGGCGAGGAGGTGCGCGTTTCAACGCCCGTAAGCACCGCGTCGGCCATGGCGAAGCCACGGATCTGCTTGTCGAAGGCCGGGATGGCCTCGCGCATGGCAGTGACGGCGTAGTCGGGCAACGCGGTGGAAAGATCGCCCAGGCGCACGCCGGGTTTGTAGGAGGGTTCCACGCTGCCAAGGGTGGACGAGGCGTGGCCGGCCAGGAAATCTCCGACCAACTGGCCTGGAGCGTCATAGTTACCGCCACCCAGTTCGAACGCCCGCGATTCCCAATGCCGCTGGAAATCCACGCCAGCGAGCGGACCGCCTGGATAGTCTTCCGGGGAAATGCCCACCACGATTCCGGCGTTGGCGTTGCGCTCATCGCGCGAATACTGGCTCATGCCGTTGGTCACCACCCTGCCCGGCTCGGACGTTGCCGCCACCACCGTGCCGCCCGGACACATGCAGAAGCTGTACACCGAGCGGCCATTGGCGGCGTGGTGGACAAGCTTGTAGTCGGCCGCGCCCAGCACTTGGTGCCCCGCGTTGGGGCCGAAGCGCGCGCGGTCGATCAGCGACTGCGGATGCTCGATGCGAAAGCCGATCGAAAACGGCTTGGCTTCGACGAAGATGCCGCGCTCGTGGAGCATGGCGAAGGTATCGCGGGCACTGTGGCCGATCGCCAGCACCACGTGGTCGGAGGCCAGCTCCTCGCCGGACTCCAGGCGTACGCCCTGCATGCGGCCTTCCTCGAGCAGCAGGTCGGTGACCTTCGTGCCGAAGCGGAATTCGCCGCCGAGGGAAATGATGCTGGCCCGCATGCTCTCCATCATCTTCACCAGGCGGAAGGTGCCGATGTGCGGCTTGCTGACGTAGAGGATCTCCTCCGGCGCCTCGGCCTTGACGAACTCGAGCAGCACCTTTCGGCCGTAGTGCTTGGGGTCCTTCACCTGGCTCCACAGCTTGCCGTCGGAGAACGTACCTGCCCCACCCTCGCCGAACTGCACGTTGGACTCGGGGGTAAGGGTGCGGCCACGCCACAGGCCCCAGGTGTCCTTCGTGCGCTCACGCACGGCCTTGCCGCGCTCGAGCACGATGGGCCGGAAGCCCATCTGGGCGAGCAGCAACGCGCACATCACGCCGCAAGGGCCGGTGCCGATCACGATCGGGCGGCGTTGTTCACCGTCCGCCGCGTGGGCTACGAACTTGTAGGACGTGTCGGGCGACCGGTTGACGTGCTGGCCCGCGTGCCGGGCAAGCACGGCGTCCTCGTCGGCGATATCCACATCGACCGTATAGACCAGGGTGATTGCCGACTTCTTGCGGGCATCGTAGCCGCGACGGAAGACGGTAAAACCACGCATCCTGCCCGCGTCAGCGCCAAGACGTTTCCCAATCGCACGTGCGAGCGCATCGTCAGGATGATCTAGGGGCAGTTGGATGTCGGTAAGGCGAAGCATGGGTAGCGCGGCGCGGCAATGGAACTGGGCATTCTACTGCCTGCGGCGCCTTGTCCGTCGGCGCTGGCTACGCAGGCATCCTTGGGTTCAGCGTAGCCTGGGCGCCGGGCGGTAACCGCAATGTCGGACGCGGAATGGCGAATGGCCCCACCGCTGACTCTCGATTGAGTGCCGAACTGATATCCCGTGGAAAAGACGGGCCGCCTTGACTCGCAAAATTGAAGACCCCGACCAAGTCGAATTGTCCCGGGGGAGACGGTGGGTCGATATCTGAAGAACGAGGAACGGATACGTCGGGCAACGGGCGAACATGACACATACGAGCTCCAATTCGTGAAGCACGTATTTGAGTGCTATTGACCAGGCGCCGCCACCACGATTCAACCACGGCGAGGCCTGGGCCTCGCCGGTGGAGTTGTCACGCCTAGTTCGCTTCCGCCACTGCCTCATGCACCGCTGCGGCGAGCTTGGGATCCTTCAGGGCAAAGTGGATGGTCGCCTTCACCAGGCCCACCTTGCTGCCGCAATCGAAGCGGGTGCCCTCGAAGCGGTGCGCCAGGACTTTGCCGTCGCCCTTGAGCAGGCGGTCGATGGCGTCGGTCAGCTGGATCTCGCCACCCGCGCCAGGCGTGGTTTCTTCCAGCAGCTGGAAGATGCGCCCAGGCAGCACGTAACGGCCGACCACGGCCAGGTTCGACGGTGCATCGGCGGGCTTGGGCTTCTCCACCATGTGGTGGATGCGGGCACTGCGGCCCTTCGCCTCGTCGGTGGCGACGATGCCGTACTTGTCGGTGTCCTCGTGGGGCACTTCTTCCACCGCGATCACGCCGGCGTCCTCGTCGTGGGCCACCTTGGCCATCTGGCGCAGCGCACCGGCGCCTTCGTTCCAGATCAGGTCGTCGGGCAGGATCACACCGAAGGGTTCGTCGTTGCCTACCACGGGCTTGGCCATCAGCACCGCATGGCCCAGGCCAAGGGCCTCGGGCTGGGTCACGAACACGCAACGCACATGCTTTGGCAACACCGTCTGCACCAGGGCCAGCAGTTCGTCCTTGCGCTTCTCCGCCAGCTTCGCTTCAAGCTCATAGGCCTTGTCGAAGTAATCGGCAATGGCGTGCTTGTAGCGATTGGTGACGAAGATCAGGGTGTCGGCGCCGGCATCCACCGCCTCGTCCACCGCGTACTGGATCAGCGGGCGATCGAGCACCGGCAGCATTTCCTTGGCCACCACCTTGGTGGCGGGAAGGAAGCGCGTGCCGAGCCCGGCAACGGGGAAAACAACTTTGCGCAGCGGTTTGGTCATGCTTGTTCTCCGTGATCGGTCGCGCGCAACGGTACGACGTTGTCCGTTAGAACGGCGTCGTTCCATCGAAAGGAAGGCAACAGCGCGGCAATCGACCGCTGCAAGGCCTCGTCGTCGAAATCGGCCGCAGCATCGCGCGCGCGCGCCAACTGGGCCTGCAACAGCTCCCACGATACCTGGCGATGCTGGGCCAGGAAGATCTTCGCGTGGGCGGTACCGGTGTAGTTCTCCAAAGGATGGAACAACTCCTCGAAGAGCTTCTCACCCGGGCGCAGGCCTGTGTACACGATGGGAATCTCGGTGCCCGGCTTCTTGCCGACCAGGCGGATCATTTGTTCGGCCAGGTCGCGGATCTTCACCGGATCGCCCATGTCCAGGGCGAAGATCTCACCGCCCTTGCCCAGGCTTGCCGCCTGCAGGATCAGCTGGCAGGCCTCGGGAATAGTCATGAAGTAGCGGGAGATCTCAGGATGCGTGATGGTGACCGGACCACCCTGCTGGATCTGCTGGCGGAACAGCGGCACCACGGAGCCGGCAGAATCCAGCACATTGCCGAAACGCACGGTGATGAAGCGCGTGCGCACCTGCGCTGAAAGATTCTGGCACCAGATCTCGGCCAGGCGCTTGCAGGCGCCCATCACCGAGGTCGGGTTCACCGCCTTGTCGGTGGAGATCAGGACGAAGCATTCCACCCCAGCCGCCACCGATGCTTCCGAGACGATGCGCGTACCCAGCACGTTGTTGCGGAAGGCCTCGCGCAGTTGTCCCTGCAGCATCGGCACGTGCTTATAGGCCGCCGCGTGGAAGGCCACATGCGGGCGCACGCGAGCGAATACGCGGTTGATCGCGACCTCGTCGCGCACGTCGGCAAGCACGCCTTCGAAGATGAGTTCAGGATAGGCAGCGGTGAGTTCCTGGCCGATGCGATAGAGGTTGTACTCGGATTGATCGACCACCGTGAGCGACTGCGCGCCCAATCGCGCGACCTGCCGGCACAGCTCCGAACCAATGGAGCCGCCACCGCCGGTCACCAGCACGCGACGGCCGGAAAGGCTTTCGCGGATGGCCGTCCAGTCCAGCTCCACCGTGTCGCGGCCGAGAAGGTCCTCGATCGCCACTTCCTTGATCTCATTGAACTGCGCGCGGCCTGCGACCACGTCTTCAAGGCGCGGCACGGTACGGAACGGCAGCCCGGTCTCCTCGCACAGCGCAACGACATTGCGCATCTCCGAGGTGGTGGCCCCGGGCAAGGCGATCAGCAACATCTGCACCGCAATTTCGCGGGCGAGCTCCGGCAGCTGGTCGATGCGGCCAAGCACCGGCATGCCGTTGATGCGGGCGCCGCGGAGCGCGGGGTTGTCGTCGACGAAGCCGATCACCGAGTAGCGGCTGTCGCGGCGCAGGTCGCGCGCCAGCGCCTCGCCCGCACGCCCGGCACCCACCACCAGCACGCGACGCGTGGGCATCGACTGGAAGAGATCCAGGCGGCTGTCCTTCCAGAAACGGTAGGTCAACCGCGGCACACCCAGCAGCACCGACAGCACCACCGGGTAAACCAGCAGTACCGAACGGGGCACGCCTTCAAGGCGCCCATAGAGGAACATGGCAAGGCCGATCGCCAGGGCACCCAGGCACGCGGCGCGCAGGATGTTCCACAGGTCCGGCAGGCTGGCGAAACGCCAAACGCCCTTGTAGAGGCCCGTCCAGGTGAAGATGGCGCCCTGCACCAGCAGCACCACGGGGAATTCCAGCGGAAGGTATTCCACCGCCGACTGCTCGGGCATGAGTGCGTAGCGCAGGGATTTGGCGATCCACCAGGCGAGCGCGGCCATGCCAAGGTCGTGGGTGACGACCGCCGAGCGCGGATGGATGATGCCAATGAGCTTGCGCAGGAACATGCGTGGGGAAATTTTTGGTGATCCTGAAATCATATAAGGCATCTGTCACATATGTGCGACAGGCCGTCCTTTTGTTCAGCCATGAGCCACGGAGCGCAGTATGGCCCGCTTGGCCGCCACCCAGGCCATCATCGCCAGGCCATAACCCACCACGCAGCATAGCGGGGCAAGGCGGGGCCAGGCCATCGCGGCCGCGGCCAGCGGAGCCGCCACGCAGAGGTTCCAGGCCAGGTAGTAGCCGCCGACGCGGGCGTGCCCATGCCCTCGCCTCACCAGCCACTGGTAAAGATGTTCACGGTGGGGGCTGTACCAGCGCTTTCCCCCGCGCATCCGCGATAACAGGGTGAACGTGGCATCAACCGCGATACTGCTGGACAACAGCATGGCCGCCCACAGGGCGGGCGCATCGACCAGCCAGACCAGGGCCGTCAGGGCGAAGACGATGAAACCCACCGCCCCACTACCGACGTCGCCCATGAAGATCCGCGCCGGCGAGCGGTTGAACCACCAGAAGCCCAACGCGGCCATCGAAAACGCGCCACCCGCGGCAAGCAGCACCGGCGATCCGATGCCAGCTGCGATGCAGGCGATGCCCACGCCGACGAAGATGCACTGCTGGGCCAGCAGGCCGTCGATGCCGTCGATGAAGTTGTGCAGATTGATCGACCAGGTGCCGGCCAGTACCAGCAGGGGCCACCACCACCATGCCAGCCCATAGCCGCACGCCGCGGCCGCGAACATGGCACAAGCGGCCAGCTGTACCAGCAACCTCGGCCGCACGGGCAGATCACCGTGATCGTCGAGCCAGCCGATCAAGGCCACGCCAAGCGTGCCAACCACGAGCGCCGCCAGCAATGGCCACGGCAACGATCCGGGCAGCACCACCAGCATCGCCAGCACCCAGGCCACGATAATCCCAAGGCCACCACCCCGCGCAGTCGGCACGGTATGCGAACGCCGCTGTCCCGGCTGGTCGAGCATGCCGCGCCGATGGGCATAAGCGATGCATCCGCGCACCACGACGAATGCGACGGCAAGCGTCGCAAGCATGGTCCACGCCATCAGCGGCATGCCGCGCTCACTCGTTGGCCACGCCGTGGATCGGACGCACCGTACCCCAGCTCTTGCAGCCGGGACATTGCCAATGATGCGCCTTGGCACCGAAGCCGCAACGGCTGCAGCGATACATTGCCTGCCCTTCGATCAGCTTGCGGGTGAGGTCGCGCAGGATCAAATAGTTCTCGCGAGCCTCGCCGGACACCTTGTCCATGGTGGCGTCGATCAGAGCCATCAAGCCACGCACCGAGGGACGCTTGCGTAACTGGCCGGTAAGGAAGTCGATCGCCGTGCGTTCGCCATCGCGCCCTTCGTACAGCCGGGTAAGCGCCAGCACCGGCGAGATGCCGTGGTAACGTTCCATGATCTGGCGCAGGAAGGACTCGGCCCGCTCCATCTGCTGCGAGCGTGCGTAGCAGTTCAACAGAGGCGGCAGGATCTCCGGCACGAAAGCGATATCGGCATCCACGGCGTTTTCGTAGGCATCCACCGCGCCGGCGTAGTCGTCGCTCTCGGCCAGCAGGCGTCCGGTAAGCATGTGCGCGCGCACGCAATCGGTCTGGCAGCGGAAAGCTTCGGCCAGGTACTCGCTGGCCTCCACCCGCGCACCATGCGAACGCGACTGCTCGGCCAGTTCGCAGTAGAACTGCGCGATCATCGGCGATTCGTCCTCGCCCGTCATGGTTTCCAGGCGCCGGGCATGATCGATCGCCTTGTGCCACTCGCGCTCGTGCTGATAGATCGCCACCAGATGACGAAGCGCCGACGGCGCAAGAGCGTCCATGGCGACAAGATCGGAGAAGAGGGTTTCGGCGCGATCAAGCAGACCCGCACGCATGTAGTCCTCACCCAGCTCCAGCAAGGCCACCGTCTTGGTTTCCTCGTTCAAGCCAGGACGCGACACCAGGTGCTGGTGCAGCCGGATGGCACGATCCACTTCACCCCGCTTACGGAACAGGTTGCCCAGGGCAAGGTGCGTCTCGACCGTGTCGCGGTTGTACTCGGCCAAGCGCAGAAACACCTCAAGCGCCTTGTCCTGCTCTTCATTGAGCAGATAGTTCAGGCCCTTGAAATAATCGCTGGAAAGCTCGTTGACGCGCGCACCCGACCGCCGCGCGCTTGTGCGCCGTGCCAGGTACCAACCACTGTAGAAGGCGGCCGGTGGAACCAGCGCCAGGAGCCAGATGGCATTCATGCGTCCGCCGCGCGAGCCACCTTAGCTTGCCGGCGGCGCTGTCGGCGATCCCCCATGCGCGTGCCCAGCCAGGCCGTAAGCCCACCCAGCACCCAACCAACCAGCAAGGCAACCAGCAACGCCGCCCCCTTGGGCAGATTGACCCGGGCAAACCCAAGGTCATAAGGAACGGCATCAGCATTAAGGGCGCCCAGCACAACGCCGGCGACAAGAAAAAGCACTAGGACAATCAAGGCGAGTATTCGCATAAGCCAACTTTAACGCAAAAGACGCTCGCCTTCGGCATTGCCGTGTTGGGAAACTCGGACGTGTCGGGGGAGCCGGGGGCCAGTGCCCTCGTCGCTCCGGTTACACCGGCGCTTGGGAGAAGAGGCCGCTACGCGGCTGTGTTTAATGGCTTACGCCCCGGCGCGCTCGCGCTGCGGGCGGGGGTTTTCGAGGCGGCCTGCGGCCTTAGCGAAAACGGCCGGCCAAAGCCGGCCCCCTTCGGGCCTTTTCCGCCCGCAGCGCTCGGTTTCACAAGTCGCTGACGAGGGCACTGGCCCCCGGCTCTGGACACGTCCGAGGCGGAATGTGGGAAAAGCATGAGGGGGTTCGGGCGTGGCGGGCCGAGCGGCTGGGGCCGGCGATGGCGCTCCCTGCGAAGGCGAAGGGCTTCGGACGGATCAGGCCCGCAGGGGGCCGGCCATGGATGGCCGGCCGTTTTCGCTGAGCCATGGATGGCGAATCGAAAACCCCCGGCCGAAGCCCGTCCCGAGGGGGCGCAGCTATAAGACACTGCCGCGCAGCGGCCTCCTTCCCCCGAGGGTCGTCGTAGCCAGGAGCGCCGTCGCCGGCCCCAGCCGCTCGGCCCGCCACGCCCGAACGCCAGCGACAGCTGCAAAAAAAAGCCGCGCAGTGCGCGGCTTTGAGTGTGTTAGGCCTGGGCGTCGTCGACGAGGTTGACTCGTTCGCGTAGTTCCTTGCCGGGCTTGAAGTGTGGGACGTGCTTGCCGGGCAGGGCTACCGCTTCGCCCGTTTTGGGGTTGCGGCCCATGCGGGGTGGGCGGAAATGCAGGGCAAAGCTGCCGAAGCCGCGGATCTCGATCCGCTCGCCCGATGACAATGCCTGGCTCATCTGTTCAAGAACGCTCTTGACCGCCATCTCCACGTCACCGAAGGCAAGGTGGGTCTGGCGCCGTGCGAGCGCCTCGATCAATTCGGATTTCGTCATGGTTCCCCAGGATTCCCTGACTGGCTGCGTGCAACGTTAGCAGGTCGCGGGACGGTGAGTGAGACCGTCCCGCTTCCCGATACGCTTTAGTCGGCCTTGTTGAGCTGTTCCTTGAGCAGCGCGCCCAGCTTGGTCGTGCCACCGGCAGCCGAGCCGTATTCGGCCATGGCTTCGGCAACGTCTTCCTCGTCCTTGGCGCGGATCGACAGCTGCAGCTGGCGGCCCTTGCGGTCCATGCCGGTGAACTTGGCCTCGACCGCATCGCCCACCTTCAGGTGCTGCGTGGCGTCGTCGATGCGCTCCTTGGCGATGTCGTTGGCGCGGAGGTAACCCTCGACGCCCTCGCCCAGGTCGATCACCGCACCCTTGGCGTCCACTTCCTTGACGGTACCGTTGAGGATCGTGCCGCGCGGGTTGGTGGCCATGAACTGGCCGAACGGATCCTGCTCCATCTGCTTGATGCCGAGCGAGATGCGCTCGCGCTCCGGATCGACCGCAAGCACCACGGCCTCGACTTCGTCGCCCTTCTTGAAGTTGCGGACGAGGTCTTCGCCCGACACCTGCCAGGAGATGTCCGACAGATGCACCAGGCCATCGATACCGCCTTCCAGGCCGATGAAGATGCCGAAGTCGGTGATCGACTTGATCTGGCCGGAAACCTTGTCGCCCTTCTTGTGCATGGCGGCGAAAGCTTCCCACGGGTTGGAGCGGGTCTGCTTGATGCCCAGCGAGATGCGGCGACGCTCTTCATCGACGTCCAGCACCATCACTTCGGTTTCGTCACCGACCTGCACGACCTTGGCCGGGTTGACGTTCTTGTTGGTCCAGTCCATTTCGGACACGTGCACCAGGCCTTCCACACCAGGCTCGATCTCGACGAAACAGCCGTAATCGGTAACGTTGGAGACCTTGCCGAACAGGCGGCTGCCGACCGGGTAGCGGCGGGCAATGGCGACCCACGGGTCGTCGCCCAGCTGCTTCAGGCCGAGCGAGACGCGGTTGCGCTCGCGGTCGTACTTGAGCACGCGGACGTCCAGCTCGTCGCCGACGTTGACCACTTCGGACGGATGACGCACGCGCTTCCACGCCATGTCGGTGATGTGCAGCAGGCCGTCGATGCCGCCCAGATCCACGAACGCGCCGTAGTCGGTGAGGTTCTTGACCGTGCCCTTGACCACTGCGCCCTCGGTGAGGCGCTCAAGCAGCTTCTCGCGCTCTTCGGAGAACTCCGTCTCGACGACGGCGCGGCGGCTGACCACAACGTTGTTGCGCTTGCGGTCGAGCTTGATGATCTTGAACTCGAGGTCCTTGCCTTCCAGGTACACCGGATCGCGGACCGGACGCACGTCGACTAGCGAGCCCGGCAGGAATGCGCGGACGTCCTTGATGTCGACGGTGAAACCGCCCTTGACCTTGCCGGAGATCTTGCCGGTGATGGTCTCTTCCTTCTCGAAAGCCTGCTCGAGGTCGTCCCACACCATCGAACGCTTGGCCTTCTCACGCGAGAGCTTGGTCTCGCCGAAGCCGTCTTCGAGCGCGTCAAGGGCAACCTTGACCTCATCGCCCACTTCCACTTCCAGGACGCCCTGCTCATCGCGGAACTGCTCGATGGGGACGATGCCTTCGCTCTTGAGGCCGGCGTTGATCACGACGACGTCGTTACGGATCTCGACCACGATGCCGGTGACGATGGCACCAGGCTTCAGCTTGGAAATGGCCTGCTGGCTCTGTTCAAACAGTTCGGCGAAACTTTCAGTCATGTGGATTCCAGGGTTGTACGAGGTCGGGCCCGCCACGGTTTTGATGCGTGGATGAGGCTTGCGACCCACCGGTCATGGGCGGCTGGAGGTTATTTGAAATCCCCGGCCACCGTTGGCTAAACCCATGCCGCGGCATGGGCGTTGATGCCAGCGTTCGTTCCCGCTAGGGACGGACGATGGCGAATACTTTTGCTACGACGGTGTCGATGGACAGGCCAGTGGTGTCGATGGTGATGGCATCATCGGCGGCCCGGAGCGGCGCAACGGCGCGGGAAGCATCGCGCTCGTCGCGCGCTTCGATCTCGCGTAACAGGTTGCCAAGTGTAACGCCCAGCCCCTTATCCTTCAACTGCTTATAGCGTCTTTTCGCCCTTTCGGCCGCGGAAGCCGTCAGAAACACCTTAAACGCTGCTTCCGGGAAGATGACTGTGCCCATGTCCCGGCCGTCAGCCACCAGCCCGGGTGCCTTTCGGAACCCCAACTGCAGCTGTACCAAGGCCTGGCGGACCGCCGGGATGGCGGCAATGGCCGAGGCAGCGGCGCCAGCGGTCTCGGTGCGCAGCTCATCCGTGGCGTCATGCCCGTTCACCATGACCCGGGCAGGGTGGCCCTTGCCGGCCGCGACGAAACGGATCCGGGTGGTTTCCGCGCATCGGGCGATGGCCTCGGCGTCGGACAGGTCCAGGCCCTCGGCCCCGGCGGCGTAGCCCACTGCCCGGTAGAGGGCGCCTGAATCCAGCAGGTGCCAGCCCAGTTGCTCAGCCACCAGGGCGCTGATGGTGCCCTTGCCCGAGCCTGAAGGACCGTCGATCGTGAGTACGGGGACGGTCTTGGCGGTGGACATGGCAACCTTCGGTGGATATCAACGTCGCATGATATCGCGTTCGGCCGCCGGCAGGCGCGGATTCAGGCCACGGGCCGGCCGGTGGCGGCCGTGGATGTCCTGCCTATCCGGGCCCCACCCTTGGCTTTCCGCTCGAATACGGCCACCACGGCGTCGCCCAGTATCTCGCCAGCCCCTTTGAAGCCTCCGCCATCCAGGCGCCGACCCGAAAACACCTCCTTCCATGCCCCCGCGGGCCAGGCAAGGGTGGTTCCAGACCAGTACCCAGATTCCAGCCGGGGAGCGTCCGCATCGCTCAGCCAGTGCGCGAGGTGGCGCCCCACCACGACCACCACCGCATGCCGGGCATCGTGCCGCTCGAAAGCCACCACATGGGAGGCCCCAGGGCCTGAGGCCGGTAATGCCCGATAGCCGCCGCGGGCGAACAACCTCGGCCAGCGCGCTCGCAACGCCAGCAGCTCATGCACGACATGCTGCTTGATGCGGCCATCCCGCCAGTGCGGCAGGAGGTCGGCATAACTGCCCTGCCCCAGGCTCGCGCGCCGGGCCTGGTAATCGACTGGACGGCGGTTGTCGGGGTCGACCAGGCTGAAGTCCCAGTACTCCGTGCCCTGGTAGATGTCCGGAACCCCGGGCGTGGTGAGATGAAGCACGGCCTGGGCCAGTCCGTTGGCGGCGCCTGGCACCGCCAGCGAGGTCGCCGTTTCCTCAAGTTCGGCCACAAATTCCTCGTCGGCCATCACCGCGGCCAGGAACGCCTTGCAGGCTTCCTCGTAGGGTTCGTTGGGATCGGTCCAGCGGGTACGCCGTTTGGCCTCTCGCAACGCCTTCATCTGCCAGGCCTCGATGCGGCCGATGAATGCCGCACGATCATCGCCGGCGAGCCCACCAAGCGGCCACGCTCCCAGCAGCATCTGGTACAGCATCAGTTCGTCCACCGGGGTGGGCGCCAGCCGGCCGTCGATGGGACGCTTGTACGCCACGTGCCGTTCGCGCCAGGCGGTGGCTTGGCCTTGCCACCACGATGCGCGTTCGGACAGCACGGCAAGGCGCATGCGAAGGTCCGCGCCGCGTTTATGGTCGTGGGTGGCCGTGGTGATCATGTTGCGCGGGAAGGATTCGGCGCGATGCTGGCAGCGTGCATGGAATGCCGGTGGTTCGATGGCGATGACGTCGGGGTCCGCGCCCACTTCGTTGCGCGATAGCAGGCGTCCATAGCGATAGCCCGCGGTGTCTTCCACCGCTTTGGCGGCCACGGGCGATGTCGCCTGCTGGAACACAGCGATGGCTTTCTCTCTTGCGCGCCGCACGGTCCCGGGAGGCAGCTGCCGCGGCGCCTGGCCACCAAGCCATTGGCCGACCTCCGCCAGCAAGGCGTGGTCTTCAGGTCGCAACACGCGCACCGCGCCTTCGATCGCGCGGGTGAACACCACTTCGTCGATGGCATCGCGGCCCGCACCACCGGCATAGGTGCGGTACACGGGAAAGTGCACCAGCAATTCGCGCAACACGCGGCGGATCGCCGCCTCGCTGACATCTCGCGTCGCGAGGGTAGCGCGCGCGGCGGAGAACAGCGCGCGTGAAGTTCGCGCCAGTTCCGATTCGAAGCTGTCCACCAGGATCTGCCGCCGCGCCGCGTGGGCATACCGGGCGAAGCCCGCGGTATCGCCGCTGGCGGATGTCCACAAGGCGGTGAGGTCGGCGCGGCCAGTCTCGTCGTGCAGCAACGCGGACACTTCATCCATGAATTCATAGCCGGTGGTGCCGTCCACGCGCCAGTCCTGGCGCAGGTCCTCATCCATCGCCAGGATCTTCTCCACCACCAGGTACGCCGTGCGCGGCGCCTCCGGCGGACGCTGCCGGCGCAGCAGGTCAAGGCGATTGCGCAACTGGCGGCAGTAGCGGCGGGGACTGGCCAATCCGTCAACGTGATCGCAGCGCACGCCATCGATCAGGCCTTCGGCATACAGGCGGAACACCAGCGCGTGGGTATCTTCGAACACGCGCACGCTCTCCTGGCGCAGGCCGGCCAACTCGTTGATGTCGAAGAAGCGCCGGTAGTTCACCAGATCGCTGGCGAGCTTCCACAAGGCCAGGCGATAGTGCTGCCGGTCGATCAATGCATCCAGTGCCCGGCGGCCTTCATCGGTGCCATGGTGGTGCATGGCCAGCGCATCGCCCTGGATATCGTTCAGGCGCTTCTGGTCACCCGGCGCTATGGGAAGTTCGGTGTCGTACACGCGCAGGGCGAAGGTATCGCCATGCCGTACCAGTCCGATGTGGCCACCCTGCAGCACGTCGAAATACGCCTCGCCCAGGATCGGCAGCAGCACGCGACCACGCACGAGCGGATCCGGCGCCGTCCATTCGATGTCGAAATATCCGGCGTAGCGGCTTTCCCGACCCTTGGCCAGCACATCCATCCACCAGGCGTTTTCCGGCCCCACGCCCATGTGATTGGGCACGATATCCAGGATCAGTCCCATATCCTGCGCGCGAAGCGCTGCCACCAACCGGCGCAATGCCGGCTCACCACCGATCTCGGGGTTGATCGCATGGCAATCGATCACGTCATAGCCGTGAGTGGATCCCTTGCGGGCGGCAAGGATCGGCGAGGCGTAGAGGTGGCTTATGCCAAGGCTGGCGAAGTAGTCCACCTGGGCTGCCGCATCATCGAGGGTGAAGCCTGCATGGAACTGCACCCTGGCAGTGGCGCGCGGCGTCGTCATCCGCCACGCCTGCTGCGTGCCGCGGCGGCGCAGGTCGCCTGTGCGATCGGTTCGGCGAACACCGTGGCGGCATCGCCTGGCAGGCGTCGACGCCAGTTCGGATGCGTTGCGTCCGTCGGGCCCGGAAGGTTCGGCTGGTCGGGCAAGGCAAGGATGTCCTCGATGGGAAACATTGCCAGCGGCGCAGGCGCCCTGGCGACATGGGCGACGGCGGCGACAACCACCGGCCAGGTATCTTCCGGCGGCGGTGGCGCCCATTCGTCCTGTGCCGCGCCCGAGGCGCACATCGATCGCCACAGGGCACCGCGCTCGCGCGAACGCTGGGTATGTTCGTCGTTCACCGGATCGCCAAGGCCCGCCATTTCGCGCTGGCGGATGTCGTTGCCGCCCCACCAGCCCGACACGGTGGGCACGTCGTGGGTGCCGGTGGTCGCTACGGCCGATTCGGACCAATACGAAGGTGCAATGAAGCCGCCGTCGGCGGCACGCTCGAACCACAGCACGCGAAGGCCCATCACGCCGGTGCCAGCAATGCGGCTGCGGAAATCGCTGGGTACGGTGCCCAGGTCCTCGCCGATCACGATGGCGCGATGCAGGTGCGATTCCAGCGCCACCAGGCGCAGCATGTCTTCCAGCGGATAGCGTACGTAGGCGCCCTCGGTGGCCGCGGCGCCATGCGGCACCATCCACAGTCGGCGCAGGCCAAGCACATGATCGATGCGCACGCCGCCGGCGCTGCGCAAGGCCGCGCGCAGCAGGCCGATGAATCCGGCGAAGCCCTCGCTTTGCAGGGCGAGCGGCGAGAAGGTGGTCAGGCCCCAATCCTGGCCCAGGCGGTTGAGGGCATCCGGAGGCGCGCCGACGGAAAGCCCGTGGATCATTTCGCGGTGATGGCTCCATGCCTGGCTGCCACCGCCATCGGTACCCACGGCAAGGTCGGCGATAAGCCCGATCGACATGCCTGCATCGATCGCGGCACGTTGGGCGTCATCAAGGCCACGCCGTGCCAGGTATTGGCAGAAGGCGTGGAAGGCTACCTCGCGCGCATGGTCGCGGGCGAAGGCGGTGACGGCGGGCGATGCCGGATCGTGGAATTCCTCGGGCCATGCCTGCCACCCGCCCGGCCGCCCCTCGCGGTGGAAGTGCGCCTGCAAGGCTTCGAAGCGTGCATGGCGTTCCAGGGGTTCGCCCTCGGCGCTGCGAAATGTCTCCAACGCCTGGCCCATGGCGACATCGGTCGAGGCCCATTCGAACACCGAACGCAACAGCGTGTTGCGCACGCGCGCAGCGCGCGGCCAGTCGACCAGGTCTTCCGCTTCCAGCGCCGCCATCTCCGGTACCAGTTCGTGCGATGCGATCAACGAGCGCAACACGTCGGGACCGCAGGCGGCGCCCGGATCCACGTGCAGGGCATTCAGGAACAGGCGGCTCGATGGCGCGTAGGGGCTGTAGCGCTCGGGGGACGCGGCGAACATCGCATGTACCGGGCTGATCGCCATGGCATCGGCGCCCTGCCCCCGCGCCGCGATGGCCATCTGCTGCAGCGTCGTGAAGTCGCCCAACCCGCCATCGCCTGCGCGCCTGAGCGAACCCATCTGCACACCGATGCCCCAGGGACGTGGCCGGCCGCGGGTAAGGTTCGCCACGCCAAAGGCGCGCGGCGGCGCCACTGCCACCGTCACCTCTTCCCCGCCCAGGGCAAGGGTGTAGTAGCCAGGCTTGTCGGGTGCGGTGAGGCCACCCCTGCCGGCGGGAAGCGAACCTTCCGCTTCCTGGAGGTCTTCACCGTACCTGGCCTTCAGGCGCCAGGAACGATCCACGCGTGCTGAAGGCACGGCGATTCGGCCGCCAACCTCGACGGTAAGCAGCGGGGGAAGCTGATCGCTGTCGCGCGCCGCGCGCAAGCGCTCGCGGCTGTCGCGAATGTCCGCCAGGGTGTCCGCCGGCACGCCGAACGCTGCAAGGACGGTACGCAAGGTATCCACCTGCACGCGTTGCGGCATGCCTTCGGCGTCCTGCCAGCCGATCACCACATTGGCTTCCTCGGCAAGGGCGGCGAGCTCGGGATCGATGGGAGTGCTGCTCATGAATTTTCCAGATAAGCCAGGGTGGTGCGGGCGGGGAGCTGGCCGCGGCTCAGTGACGAGCGCGCCCGGTCGTTGCCCTCGAGCCAGATGGCGTCATCGCCCGCGCGTATATCGCAGGGGATCGCGTCGCCCAGGTTGCAAACGATCACAAGGCGGCGCGCGCCCAGTGTCCAGCGTGCCGCCAGTGCGCGCTGGCCCAGTGCCTGCGCACCCAGCGAGGACGCCGCGGGGAGGTCCGGCACCAGCCATTCGTGGCGCAGACGAAGAAGGCGGCCGATGTGGCCTTCCACAGTCCGGTCGCCGTCATCGAGCAGGCTGTCGTCAAACGTCTGGCGCTCATTGGGATCGGGCACCGGCACGTGGTCGCCGTATTTCTCGAAGCGGGCGAATTCCCGGCGTCGGCCTTCACGCACGGACTTGCGCAGTTCTTCGGTCTGGTGGTCGGTGAAGAACAGGAACGGCGCGCGGCTACCACGCTCCTCGCCCATGAAAAGCAGCGGCACAAAGGGTGACAACAGCAGCAGCGCCGTGGCAGCAGCCAGCGCTTCGGGGTCGGCAAGGCGCGTAAGACGCTCGCCGTGGGCGCGGTTGCCCACCTGGTCGTGGTTCTGCAGGAAGTTGACGAAACGCAGCGGCGAAAGGTGCTTGCTCAGCTCGCCGCGCATCTTTCCTTCCATCTCCTCGCCCTGGTAAGCAAAGCCCTCGCCCATACAACGCACCAGAAACGACATCGGATCGTTGGCGTACGACGCGTAGTAACCGTCGGTCTCGCCGGTCAGCAGCACGTGGGCCGAGTTGTGGAAATCGTCGTTCCACTGGGCGTCGAACACGCCCTCGGCGAGGAAGCTCACCTGGTTGGCTTCGTTCTCCAGCACCAGGTGCACATGGCGATCCGCCCTGACGTGAGCGCGGATGCGCGGGCCCAGTTCATGCAGCCAGGGATCGTTGTTGATCGAATGCACGGCGTCGAAACGCAGCCCGTCGAAGCGGTATTCATTCAGCCAGTACAGCGCGTTGTGCGTGAAGTAGTCGCCCACTTCCCGTACCGCCACGTCAATGGCGGCACCCCAGGGCGTATGTGCCGAGGTATCGAAGAAAGGCCGGGCATAGGCGTGCAGGTAGGCGCCATCGGGACCAAAATGGTTGTACACCACGTCGAGGAACACCATCAGTCCGAGGGCGTGGGCCTGGTCGATCAGCTGTTTGAGCTCGTCGGGTCGGCCATAGGCAGCGGCCGGTGCGTAAGGCAGCACGCCGTCGTAGCCCCAATTGCGTTCGCCAGGAAATTCAGCGACCGGCATCAGTTCCACCGCGGTGATGCCCATGCGCGCCAGGCGGGGAAGTTCGGCGACAACGCCGGCAAACCCACCCATCACCCCGACGTGGATCTCGCAGAGCACCGTTTCATGCCACGGACGTCCGGCCCAGTCCGGATGCTGCCACCGGTAACTGCGCGGATTTACCACCACGCTCCAGCCATGCACGTCGCCCTCGTGCTGGGCCCGCGAGGCAGGATCGGGCACGGCCATGCCATCGGGCAGCACGAAGCGGTAGCGAGTGCCCGCACCCACCGGCATGGCCCGTTCGTACCAGCCGTCACCGATGCCGTCCATCGGCACGACGCCCTGTCCATCGATAGCCAGTTCCACGCTCGCCACGTCCGGTGCCCAGAGACGGAAGCGCGTGCTCGCGCCATCGTCCGCCAGGGCGGCGCCGTAAGGCATGTCGTGTCCAGCCAGCATCAGGCAGGTTCCGGTTTCACCGTCGCCGACAACAGCGCCACGCATTCGCCTTCGATGGTGATCGACGGCTCGGTAATGGCGCGTTCTGGTTCGTCGGGATTGGCGCTCACCAGGCGCAGCCACCATGGCAAGGCTGGGGTGGGCAGCACGAACTCGTGCGGTGCACTGTCGCCGTTGATCAGGATCAGAGTGACGTCCACGCGCTTGCCGTTGTCGCTGGGCGTGGCGCGGCGGACGACCAAAAGGCGGGCCACGGCGAATCCCCAGTCGTCCTGGGTCAGTTCCGCGCCGCTTTCATCGTGCCAGGTCACGCCCGGGATGCCCGGCAACAGCGGTTCGGTGCCACGGCCGTAGGCCGGCGCGCGAAGGCTCCGATGGCTGGCGCGAAGACGTGTCAGCCGGCCGACGTAGGCCGTCATCGCCTTGCCGTGCTCGCCGGTGGCTTCCTTCCAGTCGTACCAGGAGATCTCGTTGTCCTGGCAGTAGGCGTTGTTGTTGCCACGCTGGGTACGGGCGAACTCATCGCCGCCAAGCAGCATCGGCGTGCCATGCGAGAACATCAGCGTGGCCAGCATTGCGCGCATGGTCTTGTCGCGCGCCTGGATGACGGTCGGGTCGTCCGTGGGCCCTTCGATACCGTGGTTGTTGCTTTCGTTGTCGTTGCCGCCGTCGCGGTTGTCCTCGCCGTTGGCCTGGTTGTGTTTTTCGTTGTAGCTGACCAGGTCGTTGAGGGTGAAGCCATCGTGCGCGGTGATGAAGTTCACCGACGCCCAAGGTTTGCGGCCCTGGTGATCGAAGAGTTCCGACGAACCCTGCAGGCGGCCGGCGAGCGCGCCACGAAGGCCGATCTCGCCCTTCCAGAACGAACGCACCTCATCGCGGAACTTCCCATTCCACTCGCCGAACCCGGGCGGGTGGTTGCCAATCTGGTAGCCGCCCGGACCTAGATCCCATGGTTCGGAGATCATCTTCACCCGCGCCAGCGCCGGGTCCTGTCGCATGGCGTCGAAGAGGCCCGCGTTAGGGTCGAAGCCATGCGCCTCTCGTCCCAGGCTCACGCCCAGGTCGAAACGGAAGCCGTCCACGTGGAAGGTGCGTACCCAGTACCGCAAGGAGTCCATTACCAACTGGATCACGCGTGGATGCGCCGTGTTCACCGTGTTTCCGCAACCGGTGTCGTTGATGCAATAGCGTGGATTGTCCGGCAGCAGCCGGTAATAGCTGGCGTTGTCCAGGCCGCGGAAGCTCATGGTGGTGCCAAGCTCGCTACCCTCGCAGGTGTGGTTGTACACCACGTCCAGGATCACCTCGATGCCCGCCGTATGCAGCGCCTGGATCGCCGCGCGGATCTCGTTGAGGGTGCCTTCGGACAGGTACTGCGGCTCCGGTGCGAAGAAAGCCAGCGTGTTGTAGCCCCAGTAGTTGCGAAGCTTCATCTCCGCCAGCCGGCGGTCCTGCACGAAGGCGTGGATGGGCAACAACTCGATCGCGGTAATGCCGAGCTTCAGCAGGTGATCGATGAACCACGGATCGCCCAGCGCAGCGAAGGTGCCGCGTTCGTTGGCGCGCACCCGCCGGAGCGACCGCGTGGCGCCGCGCACGTGGGTTTCATAGATGATGGTGCGGTCCCAGGGGATATGCGGCCGCCGGTCACGGTCATTGTGCATGGCTTCGTCCACCACCACCGCCTTGGGCATGGCAGCGGCGCTGTCGCGACGATCGAAGGAAAGGTCCGCGCGCGGCGAGGCCACACGATAGCCATGCAAGGCATCGGTCCAGCGCACCTGGCCGTGCAGCAGGCGCGCATAGGGGTCGAGCAGCAGCTTGTTCGGGTTGAAGCGGTGGCCCTGCTCCGGTTCGTAGGGACCATGGGCACGGTAGCCGTACAGCTGCCCGCCGCGCACGCGCGGCAGATAGCCGTGGAACACCTGGTCGGTACAGTCCGGCAGATCAAACCTGGCGATTTCGCGCCGGCCCGTGGGATCGAACAGGCACAGTTCGATCCGCGTCGCGTTGGCCGAGAAGACCGCGAAGTTCGTACCGATGCCGTCGCAGGTGGCGCCCAGGGGATAGGCGGCGCCAATCTGCATGCGTTCGGGGAGTGCGGGCATGGAAGGCCTTTATGCGGATAGTGTGGTTGGTGTCCTGGCGTAGGGTTTAGCCATCCAGGACGAAGATCACCGTGGACAACGGCGGTACGGTGAGCGCCACGGAATCGGGATAGCCATGGGCCGGTTGCGGCGATGTTTCCACGCCACCGCCGTTGCCCGCGTTGGAACCGCCGTACTGTGCGGCGTCGCTATTGATCACCTCGCGCCAGCGCCCGTGATGCGGCACGCCGATGCGGTAATCCTGAATCAATGCCGGCGTGAAATTGCATACCACCAACGCCGTCGGCGCCCCGTCGGCCATGCGCAGCCAGGCAAACACGCTATTGCCCGCGTCGTCGCCCACCACCCAGCGGAATCCGGAAGGCTCGGTGTCCTTCGCATGCAGCGCAGGCAGGCTGGCATACGCACGGTTCAGGTCACGCACCAGCTTCTGCACGCCTAGATGAAATGGCTTGTCCAGAAGATGCCAGGCGATCTGGTCGTCGTGGTTCCATTCGTGCGGCTGGCCCAGTTCGCCGCCGTTGAACAGCAGCTTCTTGCCCGGGTGCGCCCACATGAAGCCGAAGTAGGCGCGCAGGTTCGCGAACTTTTGCCATTCATCGCCCGGCATGCGCCCGAGCAACGAGCGCTTGCCATGCACGACCTCATCGTGCGACAGGGGCAGCACGAATTTCTCCGAGTAGGCATACACCATGCCGAAGCTCATGTCGTTGTGATGCCAGCGGCGATGGATCGAATCGCGCGACATATATTGCAGCGTGTCGTGCATCCAGCCCATGTTCCATTTGAACGAGAAGCCCAGGCCGCCCTGCTCCACCGGTGCGGTCACGCCGGGCCACGCGGTGGATTCCTCGGCGATGGTCAGCACGCCGGGATGTTTCTCGGCTACCACCTGGTTGAAGCGGCGCAGGAAGGCGATCGCTTCGAGGTTCTCCCTGCCGCCGTAGATATTGGGTACCCATTCGCCCGCGTTACGGCTGTAGTCGCGGTAGAGCATCGACGCCACAGCGTCCACGCGCAGGCCATCGATGTGGAAGCGCTCCAACCACGCCAGGGCGCTGGCGATCAGGAACCCCGACACCTCATGGCGTCCGAGGTTGTAAATCAGCGTATTCCAGTCCTGGTGATACCCCTCCAGGGGATCGCCGTGTTCGTAAAGCGCGGTGCCATCGAACTGCGCCAGGCCATGGGCATCGGTCGGGAAGTGCGCCGGGACCCAGTCGATCAGTACGCCGATGCCCGCTTCGTGGCAGCGATCGACGAAGCGGGCGAAAGCCTCGGGCGGCCCGAAGCGCGAGGTCGGGGCGAACTGCCCCAGGGGCTGGTATCCCCACGAGCCGCCGAAGGGATACTCCGATATCGGCAGGAGCTCCAGGTGAGTGAAGCCCATGCCCGCCACGTACGGAATCAGGCGCTCACCCAGGCGGTCCCAGTCGGGCACGTCGTTGGCGTGCTCTCGCCACCAGGACCCGGCATGCAGTTCGTAGATCGACAGCGGTGCGCTGGCGGACTGCCGCGCGGCGCGGCCGTGCATCCAGTCTTCGTCCGTCCAATGGAACATCAGCGGATCGGCGACCACCGAGGCAGTCGCCGGCGGCTGTTCGGCCGAGAGCGCCACCGGATCTGCCTTCTCGCGCACCACGCCATCGACGCCAAGCACCTGGAACTTGTAGCGCGCTCCGGGCATCAGTCCGGGGACGAACAGCTCCCAAACCCCCGCTGCGCGGCGCAGCCGCATCGGGTTACGCCGGCCATCCCAGCCGTTGAAGTCACCGATCACGCTCACCGAACGCGCGTTCGGCGCCCACACGGCAAAACGCACGCCATCAACGCCATCGATGGACTTGGGCAACGCGCCAAGCACGTCGTACAAACCAAGATGCTTGCCTTCGGCAAGCAGATACAGATCGAAATCCGACAGCAGCGGGCCGAACGCGTAGGTATCGGCAATGTCCTGGGTGCCGCCAGGCCAGCGGATGCGCAGCCGGTAGGGACCGTCCTGGCCCAGGGTGCCGCTGAACAATCCGCCCTCGCCCTCCGGACTCAGTTCCGCGATCGCCTCGCCACGCCCATCGATCGCCTGCACGCTTTGCGCGCCGGGTTGCAGTGCACGCAACACGCGCGTTTCGCCGCTGCCATGGGCGCCAAGCACGGCGAAGGGATCGCCATGGGTGGCATTGAGCAGGCTGGCACGCTCGGCTTCGTCGAGCGGCGGCGCGTGTGGTCGGAAGGGAGCGGTCATGCATCCAGCTCCCGCGTAAAGTCCGCCGCTTCCAGCCGCTCCACGATGCTATGCAGTCCCGTCAGCGGTACCGCCAGCCAGTGCGGACGGTTGGCCGCCTCATAGGCCACCTCGTAGGCCGCCTTCTCGATCAGGAACAGATCGAGCAAGGGCTCGATCGCCTGCTCGTCGATCCATGGAAATGGCGATGCCGCCAGCTCCGCGCGGTAGGCGGCCAGAAAGTTTTCCGAGGCGCGATCGCGGAAAGCAGTGAGGTAAGCCTCAAGGCGCTCATCGACCACGGGCGCTACGCCATCCTCTCCGCGGGCGGCCACGGCGGCCGCGTAATCGAGCGAGCGGAGCAGGCCCGCCACATCGCGCAGCGGCGAGGATTTCAGGCGTCGTTCGGCAATGCTGCGCGCCGGCTCGCCCTCGAAATCGATGATGTACGCATCGTCCTGCACCACCAGGATCTGGCCCAGGTGGAAGTCGCCATGGTGGCGGATAAGCAGGCCCGTGGCTGCCAGCGGCGCAATCTGGTCCACGCGCGACTTCAGTTCCTCGCGCTCGTTGCGCACCCGCGCGACACGCCTTGCCAGTTTCGCATCCTCGCCGGCATCGAAGCCTTCGATGGCCGCGAAGGCATGATCGATCTGTGCGTGGGCGGAAGCCGCCCAGCGCCGGGTATCGGCCTCGGTCACTGGCGTCGGCGCAAACGCGACGTCATCGGTGGGCCGCGCAAGCGCCGCGTGCAGCTGGGCCAGGCGCGTACCCATCACCGCGGCAAAGGCGTCATAACCGGCCAGGAGTTCGGTCTGCCGGTCGGCCTCGCTGGCATGGGCGAATTCATCGAAGCTGCGATGCAGGTAATCGAGCGTCCAGCGCCAGGCGTCACCCTGGTTGCGCAGGAAGCCCTGCAGCACGGCGAGCGTGGCCTCCTCGCCATCGCCAGCTACACGGCGCACCTCTCCAAGCAGGGGCGCAGTGTTGGCGTAGCCTGCGTGGGTGAGGTAGCGGCTTACCTCCACTTCCGGATTGATCCCCGGGGTGATCCGCCGCACTACCTTCAATACGCCCTTGTCGGCGATGATCATGGAGCTGTTGGATTGCTCCGCTGCCAGCCAGCGGTTTTCAACTTCGGTGGGAAAATCGATCGCGGAAAGGCCTGCTTCGGGGATGAAGCGAAGCTGTGCCTTGCCGGCCTGCACGGTTTTGTCGGCGCGCAAGCCGCGTATCACACCCGAGGCGAATGCATCCAGGGTGAAGCCATCGGTGAGGTACCCGACGCGGCGTCAGCGGCGCACGCGAGCCAGGGCCAGTTGCGTGGAGCGCACCGGCGTGGGTTCGTCCTCCCAGACGATGCCAAGCGGCAATACATAGCTTTCGTGCTCGCCGCTGTTCAGTTCGACGTCGAGCTCGGTGAGGACCAGATCATCGCCGCGATCGGGCCACTCGGCGACGTACTTTACGTGCACCGAGGCGATGCCCCTGTCCTTGGCGCCGAACCAGCGGCGCATGGCAAGGTACGTGGGCAGGATGTCGCGCTCGACCACCCCCCGGTGATGGGACATCACCGGTCCCTCGACGATGGGTCCGCGCAAGACCAGCGTCTCGAAGTCGGGCATGGTCTCCGGCGCGGGCTGATGCCACTCGGGAAGCGCGGCATTGGCGCACAACTGGAAGGAATAGAAACCATACGGAGGTATGGTCAACAGGTACGGCAATACACCCACTGGCGGGAATGACGAGCCGCCCATGATCTCTACCGGCACGTGGCCGTCGAAGGCTGCAAGGTCCAGTTCCACCGCCTGCAGCGAACGGGAAAGGTTGGCCACGCAGAGCACCTTCTCCTCACCCAGGATGCGCAGGTACGCCAGCACCTTGCGGTTCCCCGGATAAAGGAACTTCAGTTCGCCACGGCCGAACGCCTTGTAGCGCGAGCGCACCGCCAGCATGCGGCGCGTCCAGTTCAGCAGCGAATGAGGATCGCGCGACTGTGCTTCGACGTTTACCGCCTGGAAGCCGTAGAGCGGATCCATGATCGGCGGCAGCACCAGGCTTGCCGGGTCGGCGCGGGAGAATCCACCATTCCGGTCCACCGACCATTGCATCGGCGTGCGGACACCATCACGGTCGCCCAGGTGGATGTTGTCGCCCATGCCGATCTCGTCGCCGTAGTAGAGCACCGGCGTGCCGGGCATGGACAGCAGCAGCGCATTCATCAGCTCGATGCGGCGGCGGTCGCGCTCAAGCAGCGGCGCCAGGCGACGGCGAATCCCCAGGTTGATGCGCGCGCGGCGATCGGCGGCATAGGTCTGCCACAGGTAATCGCGCTCGGAATCGGTCACCATTTCCAGGGTGAGCTCATCGTGGTTGCGCAGGAAAATCGCCCATTGGCAATTCTCGGGGATCGCCGGGGTCTGCCGCATGATGTCGGTGATCGGGAACCGGTCTTCGCGGGCGATGGCCATGTACATGCGCGGCATCAGCGGAAAATGGAACGCCATGTGGCATTCGTCGCCATTGCCGAAGTAATCCTGGGTATCTTCCGGCCACTGGTTGGCCTCGGCCAGCAGCATGCGGTCGGGGTAGTGCTCGTCGATCTCCTTGCGGATGATCTTCAGGATCGCGTGCGTCTCGGGCAGGTTCTCGTTGTTGGTGCCCTCGCGCTCGATCAGGTAAGGCACGGCATCCAGGCGCAGCCCATCCACGCCAAGATCCAGCCAGAAGCGCATCACGTCCAGCACCGCCTTGATCACCGCGGGGTTGTCGAAATTGAGGTCGGGCTGGTGCGAGAAGAACCGATGCCAGAAATACTGGCCGGCCACCGGATCCCAGGTCCAGTTCGATTTCTCGGTATCGAGAAAGATGATCCGGGTGCCGTCATAGGCCTGGTCGGTATCCGACCAGACGTAGAAGTTGCGCGCCGCCGAGCCCTTCTTCGCCGCCCTCGCCCGCTGGAACCACGGGTGCTGGTCGGAGGTATGGTTGATCACAAGCTCGGTGATCACACGGATGCCGCGCTCGTGCGCCTCGGCGATGAAACGCTTGGCATCGGCAAGCTTGCCGTAGTCTTCGTGCACCGCCTTGTACTCGGCGATGTCATAGCCATCGTCGCGCCGGGGGCTGGGGTAGAACGGCAGCAGCCAGAGGGTGTTCACGCCAAGCTCCGCGATGTAGTCGAGCTTGTCGATCAGGCCCTGGAAATCCCCCACGCCGTCGTCGTTGGCGTCGAAGAACGACTTCAGGTGCACCTGGTAGATCACCGCGTCCTTGTACCAAAGCGGGTCGTCGGAGAACGCGACCTTCGGTGCGCCATTGCTTTTTGGCCGTCGTGCCATCGCTCAAGTTCCTTGGAAGGTGATGTGCCAGATCGCGTACGGCATGCCCAGTCCCAGCCACACGTCCTGGCGTGCGCCCGTCCAGGTACCGAAGCCCTCGTGGATGAGGTCGTGCACTTCGACCGTGCCGCCATCGGGAACGCCCCAGTCGGCCAGTGGCAGTTGGAAGTCGGTCGATTGCGCGTCGTGCGGATCCAGGTTGATTGCCACCAGCACGATGTCGTCGCGATCGGCGGTGGTCTTCTCGAACACCAGCACCTGATCGTTGCCCGAGGGCAGGAACCGCACGTGCCGGTGGCTTTGCAGGGCCGGATGCTCGCGTCGGATGCGGTTGAGCTGGGTGATCTCGGCCACGATGTTGCCGGGCATGGCGTAGTCGCGCGGGCGGATCTCGTACTTTTCCGAGTCGAGGTATTCCTCTTTGCCCGGAATCGGCGTGCCTTCGCACAACTCGAAACCCGAATAGATCCCCCACAAGCCCGACAGCGTCGTCGCCAGCGCCGCACGTATAAGGAAACCGGGCCGTCCGGAACGCTGCAGGAAGTAGGGGTTGATGTCCGGCGTATTGACGAAGAAATTCGGCCGGAAGAATTCCTTCGGCGCCGTGGTGGTGAGTTCGGTCAGGTACTGGATGAACTCTTCCTTCGAATGGCGCCAGGTGAAATAGGTATACGACTGGCTGAAGCCGGCCTTGGCCAGGCGGTACATCGGCTTGGGCCGGGTGAAGGCCTCGGACAGGAACAAGGTATCGGGGTACTGCGTACGCACGCGGCGGATCATCCATTCCCAGAAGGGAAAGGGCTTGGTGTGCGGGTTGTCCACGCGGAACGTGCGGACGCCCTCGCCTGCCCAGTACAGCACCACATCGCACAGAGCCTGCCACAGCGAGGGGATGGCGTCGTCGGTATAGAAGTCGACGTTGACGATGTCCTGGTACTTCTTCGGGGGATTCTCCGCGTACTTGATGCTGCCGTCGGGGCGGTAGTCGAACCAGCCGGGGTGTTCCTTCAGCCACGGATGGTCCTGCGAACACTGGATGGCGAAATCCAGCGCCAGTTCCAGCCCATGGGCGGCGGCGGCATCGCGCAGCGTGCGGAAGTCATCGATCGTTCCCAGTTGCGGGTGGATGTCGGTATGACCGCCCTCGTGGGAACCGATGGCATAAGGACTGCCGACATCGGTGTCGTCGGGTGTGAGGGTGTTGTTCCTGCCCTTGCGGAAGGCCTTGCCGATCGGATGGATCGGCGGGAAGTACAGCACGTCGAAACCCATCGCCTGGATGTCCGGCAGGCGCTTGATCACGTCGCGGAAGTTGCCGTGGCGGTTGGCGTCGTCGGTGGCCGAGCGTGGAAAGAGTTCGTACCAGCTGGCGAACTCGGCCGCTCGACGATCCACTTCAAGCTTGAAAACCTGCGACTCGAGCGCGAAGGGACGCGGGTCCGCCGCGTGCATGATCTCTTCGGTGCCGTGACCCAGGAGTCGCTCCGTGCGCTCGGGATCCGGCGCCTCGTTCAGCGCCGCCAGAAGGGCCTTCAGCGGCCTGGCTTTCGAACCCGTGGCAGTCAGCAGGGTTTTCTCCACCAGGCGCCTGCCCTCTTCCAGCTCCAGCGGCACGGCGATGCCGGCATCCACCTTCGCCTTCAATTCATGGTGATAGGTACCGAAGGCATCGCGCCAGGCCACCACGCCGTATTCATAACGTCCAACGCGCGACGGGATGAAGCTGGCGGTATAACGGTCGTTGTTCACCAGTTGCATCGGCGTTTCGCGCCACTGGCGTTCGTCGAGCGCACGCCAGCGGACCACCGCGGCAAGGTGGTCATGGCCGTCCATGAAGATATCGGCTTCGACGGTGACCGACTCGCCCACCACGCGCTTGGCCGGGAAGCGGCCACTGTCCACCTGCGGCGTGATCTCTTCGATGGCGATGCGCGGCATCGTGGTGGCGTCATCGAGTTCACGCCTGGCAGTGGCGGCGGCGACCTTTGCCAGGACCGGGCGGGTGGGTTCAAGGGTGAACTCGCGCACCTCCCCGGGTTTCAGCTCGATCACATCGCCACGGTCTCCCGCGGGCATGCCGAAGCCCGATGCCGGGCCACGCAACACTTGCGCCACGGGCAGGCAACGCTCGTTGACCAGGTCGGCATTGGCCAGCACCACGCGGGCCTGGCTCGCCGCGCCTACCGGCAGGCGATCGACGAACACCCATGCCGACACGTCGTTGGTGGTGCGCGATTGCACCCGCTCGTCGCAGCGGTGGCTGGCCATCCGACGGTTGGCGGCTTCGATGGCCTCGTCGATGGCAAGGGTGCTTCCCGCGCGCATGGCCGCCGGCGTGACCGCATCGCCGCGGCGCGGATCGAGCACATCGTGCGCACCCATTTCGAACCCCATCGGCATCAACCAGCCTGCAGCATGCGTGGCGGCGAAGTCGATGGCGCGCCGATGCGCGCGCTCGAACGGCCCGAACTCCCCGCGATCATCGGCAAGGCGGCTACCGAAAGGCACTTCCACCGAGGCAATGGGCGGGGCGATACGCTCGAGCCGGGCGTTCTCGGCGAGGTACCAGCGATCGCGGTAGTTCCACCACGGCGTGGAGGCGAAGGTGGCATCGAACGGCGCACCGACAAGGCGCTCAAGCTCGGCGGGCGACAGGCCCGGAGTCCAGGCCAGGAACAGCGCATGCCTTTCGCCCCGGACGCGCTCGATCAAGCCGGTCCACTGTGTCGCATCGAACACCGCGGGTGCCAGGACGCGGAATCCATCCACGCCATCGGCCACGTGGGTGCTCAAGCGGTCGGCCCACCACTCCAGCGCCGATGCCCGTACGGCCGGGTCGTTATAGCGCCACAGCGCCGCATCGCCTTCGCTCGGGGTCCAGCGTGGATCGGGCGTGCCGTGTTCGGTGAAGACCGGTCGAAACCAGTCGTCGTGCTCGCGATGCACTGGAGCATCGGTGGACAGGCGGTCCATCACCACATCGAGGACGAGCTTGAGCCCATGCCGATGCGCGGCCTCCGCAAGTTCCGAAACACTTGGACTGCCATCGCGCGCGATACGGTGATCGGCTGTCAGAAAAATGTCATCGCTGCTGCCGGAGTCGAAGGGCGGCGCGATGGCCACATGGGTAAATCCCAGGCCCTTGACATGCGCCAGCCACGCTTGCCAACCCGCGGCGTCGCCCGTCAGGCGCGGATGAAGGTAATAAAGGGCGAGCGCAAGGTTTGAAGGTGCCGACATCTACCGCGATCTCCGTGCAAAGGGACGATCCGGCAGAGACGCGGGCACGCACGCCAGTGCGCCATGCGCACCGTTCACCGACAATCGTGACCCCTACGATGCCCGATGGGGTCGTTTGCACAGCGTGAAACGCTTGGGAAACCGCTTGTTCAAGGGCGTTCGTTGAACGGGGTCAGAGTAAATACTCTGACCCCCGACTGAAACTTTCCCTACGCGCCGAACTTGATCTCGACGCCTTCGTGGCCGCGGTCCCAACCACGCAGTTCGTCGCGGATGTGCGCGATGCGCTGGCGGCCGAGGGCGTTGCGCTCCTCGTCCAGGACCAGGCCATCGAGCAGCTCCGCAAGACGTTGCGCTGCCGGCAACATCGTGTCCCATGCATCGAGTGCCGGCACGGGGCCAGGCAAGGTCATGAAGAATGAAAGGCCCGGGGTCTGCATGGCCTCGACGCGCTTCAGGTCGAAATTGCCCGGCTTGACGAGATTGGCCACGCTGAAGATCGGCCCGAGTTCGCGACGGCCATCGACCAGGCGATGGAAGATGCCCATGTCGCCGAATTCGAGGCCCGCCTTCTCGGCTGCCACGACCAGATCCGTGCCATTGAAAATATGATCGTCGCGCGAGACCACGTACAGGCTGACGATGCGCTCGACGGGCCTTTCGACGGGCCGGCGACCAACATCGGAACGGGGCGGCGGTTCGGAAGGCGCAGATGCCGCGCGGACCGGCTCGGCGGGTTGCGTGGCACGGGACGGCGTCGGGGCCGGTGGGGCCAGGTCGAACGGCGGTGCATCGGATCCTGCGGCAGGTGTCGGCTCGGTCCGGCGCGGCGGGGGCGCCGACGGGCGCGCGGCGCCCATGGTCGAGGCGGTGGGCTCGGTCGGCAGCGGCGAGCGCAGGATGTCCTCGATGGACGCGGAGGACACCACCGGCGCGCTACGGTCACCGGCAAGCGTGGCGCCCAGGCGGTCGAGTTCGTCCTGCATGTCCATGTCCAGCGTGCCCTGGCGCGGCGCACGCGAGTTGGGCGGGGGGAAGTCGAACGCGGTGTCGGGGTCGGCGACCGGATCATCGCCAAAGGTCGGCTCGCGCCGCTCGGGCGCACGCTGCGGGGCCGGCGGCTGGGGCTTGCGGCGGCCCTGCTCCTTCTTCGGCTGGCCGAACAACCAGATCAGTCCCAGCACGATCACGGCCACGATCAACAAGGGAACCCCGACGGCGGGGTTCCAGGCCAGGGCAACGATGGGTTCGTGCGTCATCACGGGTTCCTTCAAGCGGCGCCAGCGAGCTTGGCGGCCTCGGCGAGGTCCACCTGGACCAGGCGGGACACGCCCGGCTCCCGCATGGTAACGCCACAAAGCTGGTGCGCGGCCTCCATCGTGGCCTTGTTGTGGCTGACGAAGATGAACTGAACCTTCTCGCTCATCTCCCGCACCATCGCCGAGAAGCGGCCGACGTTGGCCTCGTCCAGCGGTGCGTCCACCTCGTCGAGCAGGCAGAACGGCGCCGGGTTCAGGCCGAAGATGGCAAACACCAGCGAAACGGCAGTGAGGGCCTTCTCGCCACCCGAGAGCAGCGTGATGTTGCTCACGCGCTTGCCCGGCGGCCGGGCCATGATCGCAACGCCGGTGTCCAGGAGATCTTCGCCGGTAAGTTCAAGATAGGCATGGCCGCCGCCGAACAGGCGCGGGAAGAGTTCCTGCACGCCGGCATTGACGCGGTCGAAGGTCTCCTTGAAGCGCTGGCGCGTTTCCTTGTCGATCTTCTTGATGGCGTTTTCCAGCGTTTCCAGGGCGTTGGCAAGGTCGGTGAGCTGGGCGTCGAGGTAATCCTTGCGCTGGGACTGCTCGGCGTGTTCCTGGATCGCGGCAAGGTTCACCGGTTCCAGGCGGATGATCTTCTGCGAAAGCTCCGCCAGCTGGGCCTGCCAGCGGGAAGGCTCGGCATCCTCGGCAAGCTCGGCCAGCAGCGGCTCCAGTTCCAGGCCCGACGCTGCGATGGCCTCGGCGAGCGTCGCCGCGCGCATCTGGATCGACTGCGCCGCCAGGCGCTTTTCGGTGACACCTTCGCGTACCTGGGTCAGCTGGTGTTCGATGCGCTGGCGCTCCTGCTCGAGCTTGCGGAACTCGGTATCGAGGTCTTCGAGCGCGCGGCGGGCATCGACCAGTTGGCGGTCCACCAGCAAGCGCTGGTCGAGGTAGGTCTGGCGTTCGGCCTCGAGCTCGGCGATCGGGTCGCTGCCGGCGGCCAGTTGTTCGGCGATCTCGGTACGGCGCGACTGGATCTGCTTCAGCTGGGCGTCCATGCGGCCCAGGGCCTGTTCAAGGCCGCCCAGTGCCGAGCGCTTCGATTCCATGCCGAGCGCGAGCTGGTGCGACTGCTCGGCGGCCTCTCGGGCATTGATGCGCGCTTCCTCGCGCGCTTCGAGCAATTCGCGGCGCTCGTTCTCCAGCGCGCGGCGCTGGTCTTCCATGTCGCCCATGTTGCCGACGGACTCGTCCAGGCGCGCACGGGCCTCCCGCGCCTGCCCTTCCATTTCATCGAGCTGTTCGAGCACGGTGGACAGCTCGGCACCGACTTTCTCGCTGCGCGCGCGTGCCGTTTCCATCTTGCCGCGGTGGCTCTGCAGCTGGCCGGCCAGTTCCGACAGCCGGCGGTGCGCGGCGTACAGGTCGCGCTGGGCGTCGTCGCGCGCGCGCTCGGTCTCGAACTTCGACGTGCGCAAGGCTTCGAGCCGCTCGGTGCCTTCCTCGCCCTGGGCTTCGAGGGTTTCGAGCTGGGCGGCAAGCTGGCGCATGTCACGCTCGCGCGCCAGCACGCCTACCTGGTTGCCCTGGGCGCGGCGAACGCGGGCGAAGCCCGGTCCCATCCAGGCGCCGTCGCGGGTGATCACCGACTCACCGTTGGCCAGCGACCCGGCGATAAGGCGTGCCTGGTCGACCGAATCGGCCACGCGGATACGCGAAAGCATGTGGGTGATCGAGGCGGGTCCCCGGACATGGGCAGCCAGCGTGCCGGCCGGGCCATCGCCACCGGCGGTCGAAGCGATCAACGCGATGTCGGCGTCAGTCAGCTCGCCCAGTTCGGTGGCAAGCGCCAGTGGATCGTCCACCAGCACACCGTCGAGCAGGCCCGCCAGCACCGTTTCCGCCGCGGCTTCGAAGCCGGCATCGACATTGAGCGATTCGCCCAGGCGACGCGCGTTGGCGAGACCCAGGCGGTCGAGCCAGCCGCTGGCGGCGCTTTCTTCCTGGCCCAACGCCGCGTGCTGCAGTGCTTCGAGCGAAGCATGGCGGCCGCGCGCGGTCTGCAGCTGCTGACGTGCTTCGTTCAGCTGGGCCTGCACCTGGCGCTCTTCATCGAGCACCCGCTCGTGCGCCACCTTGTGCTGATCCAGCAGGCCGCCCAGGGTTTCCACGCGCTCGCGCTGGGTATCGTGTTCGGTGTCCAGGGCTTCGGCGGCGGCATCGAGCGCTGTCACGTCGAAGGCTTGCCGTTCGCCCTCCAACGCCTCGCGGCGACGGGAGAGGTCGATAGCCTGGCGGTCGAGGTAATTCAAGCGCGTGCGTTCGACTTCCGCGGCACGGGAAGCTTCCGAGGCGCCACGGGTGTGCGTATCCCAGCGCGACTGCCAGTCGGCCAGGCGGGTTTCGGTGCTGCGCTGCTGCTCGGCGGTGTCGTCCTGCATCTGCTGCAGCGCTTCCAGCCGCGGCTCGCCTTCGGCCAGCGCCGTGCGCAGGGCCTCGATCTGTTCCTGGTCGGCGGTGATGTGGCCCTGCAGTTCCTCGAACTCGCGTTCGGTCTCGCCCTGGGCGCGGGTCAGCCGCTCGGATGTTTCACGGTTGTGCCGTACCTGCTGCTCGACGCGGGCGATCTCGGCGCCGACCTTGTACACATCGGCCTGCACCGCGTTCAGATGCTCGCTGGCGCTGTGGTGGGTATCGCGGATGCCTTCGAGCTGGGCTTCCACTTGCCGCTGCTGGGCCAGATGGCGTTCGATCTCCAGTTCCGCCTGGCGCAGCGAATCGCCCTCGCCATCGCCCTGGCGCTGTAGCGCACGGTATTCGAGCGCACGCATCTCCGCCTCGCGGCGGTTCTGCTCTTCCTTCAGTGCCTTCCAGCGCTCGGCGGCGCGGGCCTGGCGGTTCAAGTGGTCCAGCTGCTTGTCGACCTCGTCGCGCACGTCCTTCACGCGGTCGAGGTTCTCGCGGGTGGACTTGATGCGGCTTTCCGTTTCCTTGCGGCGCTCCTTGTACTTGGAGATGCCGGCGGCTTCCTCCAGGTGGGTGCGCAGTTCATCCGGGTGGGCCTCGATGATCTGGCTGATCATGCCCTGCTCGATGATCGAGTAGCTGCGGGGGCCCAGGCCCGTACCCAGGAAAAGGTCGGTGATGTCGCGGCGGCGGCAGCGCCCGCCATTCAGGAAATACGACGACTGCCCGTCCCGGCTGACCACGCGCTTGACGGAGATCTCCGCGTATTGCGCCAGCTCGCCCTGGATGGTGCCGTCGGCGTTGTCGAAGATCAGTTCGACCATCGCCTGGCCGACCGGCTTTCGCGACGTGGAGCCGGAGAAGATCACGTCGGTCAGCGAATCGCCGCGCAGCCGGCTGGCCGCGCTTTCACCCATCACCCAGCGGATGGCGTCGATGATGTTGGACTTGCCGCAGCCGTTGGGGCCAACGACGCCCGTCATATTGGTGGGCAGGTGCAGCGTGGTCGGGTCGACGAACGACTTGAAACCGGCCAGCTTGATGGTGGTCAGGCGCATTGATTCTTGTATCCAAGGAAAACGGCTGGGTCAGGCAGCGCCCCCGCGCCGCCTGACGGACCACTGTGCCAAACGCCTCCCCGCGACGCAACGCGCCGCAAGGAAAGATTCCAGGCGAGGAATGTCAGGCAAGTGTTTATTTCTTCGACTCTTCTGGTGCCCTGGCATCGATTGCCAAGGCATGGATGCCGTCGGGCAGCATGCTATCGAGGGCTGCGTAGACCATGCGGTGGCGCTTGATGGGCGACTCACCGGCAAAGGCCGCCGCCGTAATGGCCACGTGGAAATGGCCCTTGCCCTCGCCTGCGTGCCCGGCATGCTTGTGCCCCTCGTCGGTCACCACCAGCGCTTCAGGCGCCAGGGCAGCCGTCAGCAGCGCATGGATTTGAGCGACTTTCGCTTCCGTCACGGCCTTCTTCGTCCCTAGGGAAAGTCGGCCATCTTAACCGACCTGCCCCCGCCCGGCGCCTAATCGACCTTATGGAAAAGGCCCGCCGGCGGGTCGGTGGCGTCGGTCTGCATGGCGCCTGACGCTTTCACCACCTGGTAGGTAAACAGGCGCGGTGAGGTCGCCAGGTCTCCCCCGCAGGCGCCGCCATGGCGTTCGTGGACATCCACCACGAAGTTCTGGGCGTCCGCCTCATAGGGGATGTAGCTCAGGCAATCGTCGGTGAGCGTGGTGAATTTATTCTTGTGCAGCGAGGCGCTGACGCGGGCGACCGCCGCGGCCTCGTCCGGCACCACCAGGGGTGGCGGCAATTCGCTCTGCGGTGCGTTGGCGCCAGCCTTCTCGCTGTCGTCCTGACCCGAACAGGCGGACGCTGCCGCCACCAGCAGCATGGCCACCAGGGCCCGGCTCAAGGTACGGCGAAGGCTCATGCTTCCGGCCTCATGTACGGGAACAGCAGCACGTCGCGGATCGACGAGGCATTGGCCAGCAGCATCACCAGCCGGTCGATGCCTACGCCCAGGCCGCCGGTGGGCGGCAGGCCGACCTCCAGGGCGCGGATGTAGTCGGCATCGAAATGCATGGCCTCGTCGTCCCCGGCGTCCTTGGCGTCCACCTGGGCCTGGAATCGCGCCGCCTGGTCCTCCGGATCGTTGAGCTCGGAGAACCCGTTGGCCAGTTCCTTGCCGTTGACGAACAACTCGAAGCGGTCGGTGATGCCGGGGTCGGCGTCGCTCTCGCGGGCCAGGGGGGACACTTCCACCGGATGGTCGGTGATGAAGGTCGGCTGCACCAGGGTGTGCTCGACGGTCTTTTCGAAGATTTCGAGCAACAGCTTGCCCCAGCCGTAGCCTGGCTTGACGTTCACCCCCAGGCGCTGGGCGTGGGCGGCCATCGCGACGCGGTCGCGCAGTTCCGAAGGCTTGATCTCGGGATTGAGTTCCAGCACTGCGTCTTCCATGCGCCAGCGACGGAAGGCGGGGCCGACGTCGATGGCGGCGCCATCCCATTCCAGTTCGGTGGTACCCAGCACGTTGCGCGCTGCCTCGCGAATCATGCCCTCGGTGATGTCCATGATGTCGTGGTAGGTCGCGTAGGCCTGGTACAGCTCGAGCATGGTGAACTCGGGGTTGTGCCGGGTGGACACGCCCTCGTTGCGGAAATTGCGATTGATCTCGTACACGCGGTCGAAACCGCCCACCACCAGGCGCTTCAAGTAAAGCTCCGGCGCCACGCGCAGGTACAGGTCGATATCCAGCGCGTTGTGATGGGTGATGAAGGGACGCGCCGCGGCACCGCCGGGGATGATGTGCATCATCGGCGTCTCCACTTCCATGAAGCGGCGCGGCGATGCTTCAAGCCACGTGCGGATAAAGCCGATGATCTTCGAACGCAACGCGAAGGCACGGCGCGATTCCTCGGTCACGATCAGGTCGACGTAGCGCTGGCGGTAACGTTGCTCGACGTCGGAAAGGCCGTGGAACTTGTCCGGCAGCGGGCGCAGCGACTTGGTGAGCAGGCGCAGGGCATCCACCTTCACCGACAGCTCGCCGGTCTTGGTGCGCATCAGCACGCCTTCGGCGCCGACGATGTCACCTACGTCCCAGCCCTTGAAGGCTTCGTACGGCTCACCCAGCGTGCCCTGGTGGATGAACAGCTGGATGCGCCCGGTGCCGTCCTGCATCTGGACGAAACTCACCTTGCCCTGGATGCGGCGCAACACGATACGTCCGGCCACGGCCACGCGGCGGGGCTGGGCCTCGATGGCTTCGGCGGTCCACTTCTCCGCATCGGCGTAATCGGCCTGCAAATCGCCGGCGAAACTGTCCACCCGGAAATCGTTCGGAAAGGCCACGCCGGCCTTGCGCAGAGCGCCGAGTTTTTCGCGCCGCTCGGCGATCAGGCGATTTTCGTCAACGGGCGGGTTGGGAGGCGTGGTCTCGGTCATCGGATGGCTACTGTGTGCTCGGAAATTCCCCAGGCCGTACGCCCAAGGACAGCCCGGCACTCTAGCTGCTGCGCTGCGGCATGGGCAAGCCGCCCTCACGCCCGCTTGGGCTGCTACGCATCCACTCGCTTGGAACCCGCTTCCAACCCTGACTTCAGGCTGGCCTCGATGAACTCATCCAGATCGCCGTCGAGCACCTTCTGCGTATCGGTGCGTTCGATACCGGTACGCAGGTCCTTGATGCGGGACTGGTCCAGCACGTAGTTGCGGATCTGGCTACCCCAGCCGATGTCCGACTTGGTGGCCTCCAGGGCATCCTTCTCGGCGTTGCGCTTCATCACCTCAAGTTCGTACAGCTTGGCCTTGAGCATCTTCATCGCGCGGTCGCGGTTGGCGTGCTGGCTTCGTTCGGTCTGGCAGGCCACGACCGTATTTGTGGGCACGTGGGTGATGCGCACGGCCGATTCGGTCTTGTTGACGTGCTGGCCGCCGGCGCCCGACGAGCGGTAGACGTCGGTCTTGAGATCGGCCGGATTGATATCGATCTCGATATCGTCGTCCACTTCCGGCGACACGAATACCGAGGTGAAGCTGGTATGGCGGCGGTTGTCCGAATCGAAGGGACTCTTGCGCACCAGGCGGTGCACGCCGATCTCGGTCTTCAGCCAGCCATAGGCGTAGTCGCCTTCCACGCGGAAAGTGGCCGACTTGATGCCCGCCACTTCGCCAGCACTGGCTTCCATCAGCTCGGTTTTCCAGCCGCGCGCCTCGCACCAGCGCAGGTACATGCGCAGCAGCATCTCGGCCCAGTCCTGAGCCTCGGTGCCGCCGGCGCCGGCCTGGATGTCGACGAAGGCGTACGAGGCATCCATCTCGCCGGAGAACATGCGCTGGAATTCCAGCTTGTTGACGCGGGCATCGAGCTTGGCGACATCGGCCTCGATGGAAGCCACGGTGGCTTCGTCACCGTCGGCGGCGGCCATTTCCAGCAACTCACCGGCGTCGGAAAGACCCGAGGAGAGCTCGTCGATGCCGGTGACGATGGTGTCGAGGCTGGCGCGTTCGCGGCCCAGTTCCTGGGCCCGCTTGGGGTCGTCCCACACGGTGGGGCTTTCCAGTTCGCGGCCGACTTCCTCGAGCCGCTCTTTCTTTACAGCGTAGTCAAAGATACCCCCTGAGCGATTCCACCCGGCCGGCAAGGTCGGTGATACGCGCAAGGATGGGATTGGTCTCGATCATGTCGGGCCCGGGAAGGTGTTGGGAATAGCCTGCCATCATACCAGAGCCTGCTGGTGCACCCCCGCCACGGCGCGGCCGGAGGGGTCGGCGGCGGCTGCAAACGCCGGGTCCCAGGCCAGCGCGGCCGGTGAGGAGCAAGCGATGGACTTGCCGCCGGGGACGGTGGCGGCACAGGCTTCGCCCGGGAAGTGTTGCTCGAAGATCCGGCGGTAGAAATAGGCTTCCTTGGTGGCCGGCGTGTTGTAGGGAAAGCGCGAGGCGGCGGCGGCAAATTCACGATCGCTCACCGCGCGTTCGGCATGCGCCTTGAGCCCGTCGATCCAGCCATAACCCACCCCGTCGCTGAACTGCTCCTTCTGCCGCCACAGGATCGAATGCGGCAATGCGCCTTCGAAGGCTTGGCGCAGGATGGCCTTTTCCATGCCGCCGGCAGGCACCATCTTATCCCGTGCATCGATGCCCATCGCCGTGTCGATGAACTGCAGGTCCAGGAACGGCACGCGGGCCTCCACGCCCCAGGCGGCCATCGACTTGTTGGCCCGCAGACAATCGTAGCTATGCAGCGCATCGAGCTTGCGCACGGTTTCCTCGTGGAATTCCCGTGCCGAGGGCGCCTTGTGGAAATAGAGATAGCCCCCGAAGATCTCGTCCGATCCCTCGCCGGACAGCACCATCTTCACGCCCATGGCCTTGATTCGCCGCGCCAGCAGGAACATCGGCGTTGAGGCGCGGATGGTGGTGACATCATAGGTTTCGATGTGGCGGATCACTTCCGGCAATGCATCCAGGCCCTCGTCGAAGGTATAGGTGAAGCCGTGGTGTACGGTATCCAGCGCCTTCGCAGCCACTTCCGCGGCGGCAAGGTCGGGCGAGCCTGCAAGGCCAATGGCGAACGAATGCAGGCGAGGCCACCAGGCTTCGGCACGGTCGTCGTCCTCGACGCGGCGACGGGCGAACTGTGCGGCCACGGCCGCCACCAATGAAGAGTCCAGGCCGCCGGACAGCAGCACGCCGTAGGGGACGTCAGTCATCATCTGCCGGTGCACGGCGGCCTCGAAGGCCGCGCGCAGCGCCTCGGGCGCGATAGACTTGCCCTGCGTGGCTTCGTAATGGCGCCATGGCGTTTGCCAGTACTTCACCGTGGTTCCCGATGCACTGTCGTGGACGTGGCCCGGCGGGAATTCGGCAATGTCTGCGCACAGCCCCACCAGTGACTTCATCTCCGAGGCCACGCACAGACGGCCATCATCGTCGTGACCCCAATACAGCGGACACACGCCAAGCGGATCGCGGGCCACCAGGTAGCGACGGCTGGCCTCATCCCAAAGTGCGAAAGCGAAAATGCCGTTGAGTTTCGACAGGAAGTCGGCCCCATGGTCGCGGTACAAAGCGTTGATCACTTCGCAGTCCGAGCCGGTGGTGAATTCGTAGGCGCTGTCCGAGCGCAATTCCCGATGGTTGTAGATCTCCCCGTTCACCGCCAGCGCCAGCGAACCATCACGCGAGCGCAGCGGCTGCGCGCCGCTAGCCGGGTCCACGATGGCCAGGCGCTCGTGCACCAGGATCGCCCCGTCGTCGACAAAGACCCCGCTCCAATCGGGACCGCGATGACGCTGGCGCTGCGACATCTGTAAGGCAAGGCTGCGAAGCGCGGGAAGGTCGTCCCCAGCGGCAAGGTCGAACATGGCGAAGATGGAACACATGGCTGGTGGTCTCCAAGGTTTTCAAGACTCGAAAACGACGAAGGCCCGCTTTGGGCGGGCCTTCGTCGTTGCATGGGGTGATGAATCTACCGCCTACACGAGGGCCCGCCCGGCTTCCGAGGATTATTCAGGCCATTATTCACCGCGACACCGGGCGCGCGCTGGGCACGTGTCGGTGAAACGGCAGGCTGGCGGGTCATCGTATTCACGCACCGACTAAAACAGACTTTGCGCGGATAAGCAAGCGGCAAATCGTTACAGTTGATGGACGGTTCGTGCGCCAGTTGCCGGATCGACTTCTGTGAATTGCGACAAGCCCATGGCAGTCAACTGCAGCCGCCGTTCGCTATCCTCATCTGCCTGCTCATCGGTTTCAGATGATACGGTTGAATCCACCGCGCGAGCAGCGGGTCCAGCAAGTATCCACGTCAGGTGGGTTGTTACCATGCGGCCCATGGCTCGGTTCACTTCGTCGGACGTGAGGCTTTCCATCACACCTGCCGCATCGTCGGCGTAAGTGTCTTGCGCGCGAAGATCCACGACCGAAACCAGGGCAGATTCCACTTCCAACGGGTCTTCAAAGCGAGTAGCGAGGTCCCGGCGCAGGTAGAGCAAGTGCAGGTTGAGTTCTTCCTGGGTCACTGGCCGGCGACCATCCAACAGATCTGACACTACACGTCGGGCGGTTGCCAGCGCGTCTAAGCCATGGGCGTCGTTCACGGCCATCGCGAAACCGCCCATGCGCACGCCGCGAGTCGAGGTGGCCAAGGAATCGACCCTGTAGACCAGGCCTTGTTCATTGCGTAGTTTCTCTTTCACCCGATGCTGGATGATCCTGTCGACGCATTCGTGAAGAACATCGCTCGTGCTGCCGTCGCATGGCACCGGATAACCCAACAACAGATGCGACTGCTGGCCCCTGTCGACGATCGGAAACAAATGCATGCCTGGATGCACCGACCGCGCGGGCACCGGAACATTTGTGCGGCTGCGCTCCCGGACGCCATCAACGGCACCGAAGGCTTGAGCCACGCCGGTGAACAATTCCGCGGGATCGAACGATCCCACCGCCACGATGGTGGCATTGGATGGATTGAGATATCGCTCAGCCCACAGCTTGAGTTTCTCAGGCGTCATCGCTTCGAGCGATGCTTCGGTGCCTTCGCCCCGTGGATCGACGGCATAAGGATGCTGCTCGCCCAGCACCAGCCTCCTGATCAGGACGCGGCTACGAAGGTCCGGATCGTTCGCGAACGATTGCATCACGTCGCGTGCGCTATGGCGCGGCTGGTCGAGAAGGTCTGCCGGGAATCGTGTATCGGTGAGCATGTCTGCGACCATCCGCATCCCTTCGGCCAGCTTCGCCCGCGGCCCCTCCAGGGTGATGGTTGAATAACCTGGCTTCGATCGAGCCGCGACAGTCAGTTCAAGATCATCGAGCTTCTTTTTCAATGCCACCTGTTCAAGCGATGCAGTACGCTGCGTGACGACGCGCAAGGCGGCCTTCGCCGTCCCCAAGCCGATGTCCGGGTCCAGGTCACCCGTACGCCCCCCGTCAAAGGTGAATACGACGCGCGCTTTCTGGCTTTTCGTCATCGGCGCAAGAACCAGGGGCAAGCCGTTGGGAAGCTCCTTTCGCGAAACCGCAGGAAAATTCACCGGACCCGGCAGCGGCACCGGCGGCGGCACGGTACGATCGACTGCTTTCATGACCGGCTTGAGGCGAGGATCTCGCACGCCGGCATCCCACGGAACGTTGAGCGTCGGTCCCGGCCGCTTTAACGGATGGGCTGGACGCCTGCCTGGTGTCACCACCAAGGTGTGCGATCCCCGGGATAGCCAGTCATTCGCTGCGCGCTTCACCGTGTCAGGCGTCGCATCATGCCAGGCTTGCACATCAACGTTTACGCAATCCGGATCAAGACCTTTATCCACGCAATGCACGACCGCGGACGCGATTCCATCTGAGGACGCCTCCCTCCAGGCATTGGCTGAAAGCAACGCGCGGCGCGCGCCGTCCAGTTCATCCTCCGTCGGTCCGTCAGCAAGGAAAGTCGTCGACACGCTGTCGAGCATCTGCTTGACCTGTGCTTGATCGGCGTCCGCGCGCAGTGACAAGACAACGTGAAACTGGCTGCCCAGTTCGCGCGGCTCGACATAGGCTGCGCCGAAGGCGATGCTCTCCTCTAGCGCGTCGTTCAAGCGACGGGTTAGGACGCGAGCGCAGAGCATCAACGCGGGAAGCTGAACGTCGCCATCCTGCGGAAGGTTCCAGGCCCGGTAGAGTCTGGGCGTGGCTACGCTATCGGTTATTTCATCGTTTGTATTTCTCGGCCGCGGCTGAACGTTCGGGGTACGTTTGGGAAAGGTATTGCCGGGCTCGATATCGGCAAAGTATTCCGATACCAGTTCACGGATCTGATCCTCATCGACCTCGCCACTGATCACAAGCGTGGCTAGGTTCGGTCGCTGGCGGGCGCGCGTGAAATTTTCCATGTCGCTCGCCTGGAGTGAAAGCAGATCCTTCGGACGCCCACCCACAGATGTTCGATAAGGGTGACCCAGAGGGTACATTGCCCGGGCCAACACACCGTGGGCGCGAGAGGCCGTGGTATCTCGTAACTCCACTTCGTTCTGTACAACCTTGCGCTCGATCTCGAAATGAGCAGGAAGCAACCGATCGGTCGCGTGCGCCAGTCGAAAGCCCTTTTCGAAAAGAATAAGTGGAAGCGCTTCGACCGGACCTTCGGTGAAGTAGACCGTAGCGTCGTGGGTCGTATAGGCGTTGTCCCTGACACCCGCAGCCATGTAGAGATTGTCAAATGACGGCCCGTTTGCAGGATTGCGCCTGAACCAAAGATGCTCGGCAAAATGCACGGCCCCGCGCTGACCATTCCGCTCGATCCCACTACCATCGCCAAAGCGAAGCTGGACACTTGCCTTGTCGCCCTTGCCGGGCGTCAGGATCACGCGCAAGCCATTGGACAGTGTCCAAGTGCTCCATGTCATGTCCACGCCACCGGGAGGCACCGGCTCTCCGAACACCTGCTTGATCAACCAGCCGCCGAACTCGATGTCCGGCCCCGGATCCACGAATGGAAGGTGATCTGAGCGTCCGTGACGCTCGATCTGCCATAGCCTTCTTACATCCTCGGCCGCCGGGCCCAGTGCCCGCACAGCGCGCCGAGCCCGCTCTTCGGCGCTGAGCAATGGATCGCCATGGCGAACTTCGGTGGTGACATTGGCCAGGATGTCCGGCGCGATTCCGGCCAATGCCAAAGGGGGCGCGAAGCCGACGCTGGCCCCATGGTCCAGGGAACGACCCGAAAGCATATACAACGTAGTGCCCACGGCGGTGGCCATCCCCGTTCCTGCCAAGACACGTAATGCACGTGGATACCTCATACCAAGCGAAACCACGGGCGCCAGATGGCCAACCATCGGGGTGACGATGTCGACCAGGCGCTGGGGAAGAAGAGGCACCCCAGCGCTGTTTTCCTCGCCGAAGCCACGAGCACCCTGCGCAACGGGTAACCCGGCCGCGGCCAAGACGCCCAGGGCTGCTGCCGCCCAAGGGCCGCCCGAGCCAGTTCGAACTGGTTCGGCAGCTTCCACCGTCACCCTGCGCGAGAGACTGATGATGAGCTCTCCGCGGCGGGTGTACTTTGGCTCGGGTAATACCACGCTCCAGTCCTTACCTGCGGGGGCGTCCTTGCGCAACAAATCGCGCAGCTTTTTCAAACTCTCGAACGCGTTCTTGGGCAAGGTAAGGAGCTTATTCGCGTTCGCGTGCCTGGCATGCCATTGCTCAAAAGGCAGGAGTAATGCGTCTTGTATGACGTCTTGCCAGACTTCACGCTGATTTTTTTCAGATGGATTGGGTAGAGCCGCCGTCACGAAATCGACAATCAATTGTGTCGACATCGTCCTGCCGAGGGGCGTGCGGCCGAAGCCGTCGCGAATCAACCTGGTAAGTTCAACAGTCTTCAAGCGATGGCCGTTGAGCTCCTTTTCCATCTCCTGCAATTCCAATGGCATGGCCCCATGCAGGGGAATATTTATATAAAGAGATCCAGCGCCATTCGGCTCCTGGGGTCGATCGCGGGCGGTGGTATCGGGAAGGTTACTTACCTGCAGCGGCTGCAAAGGCAGTGTTGTCAGTGTTGACACGCGCAAAGGAGCGGTAGCGGATTGGTTCGACGTTGAAGCAAAGCTGCCAATGGGCATGACTGTCTCTCCGACTCTAGGATGAGACCGATCCTAGGCATGCACCTACACACCCGCTTTCGCGTTTACGTCATGCTTCCCCACCGCTCCACGGCTGCTCGGCAATCCATGCCTTGGCTTTCCCGAATTCGGCATCGGCAAAAAGTCGAAGTTCCGCCGGTACGAAAATCTTCATGGCGCCGGCAAGGCCTCGCAGCCAGGCCACGTCGGTGACCAGTGCCACGCGATCCCAGCCGCTGAAGTGACGGAAGCCAAGTTTGGCGTCGTCCCACATGGCGCCAGCTTCGAAGGACTCGAAGCCTGGAGCTACGTGGTAGAGCAGTCGCAGCTTGCGGTTGACGGCGAACGCCGCCTCGATATCCGGTACCAGCACGGTTTCGTAGTCGGCCGCGGTAACCGTACCGGTGACGCGGAAACCAAGGGTACCGGCGGGAAGGTCGGGGATCTGTTCGATCATGGCGCTCTCCTGGTGACGGTGCCCAGGCTAATGCATGCCGCGTGTGCGCCGTGTTGTCGCCATCAGGGGTGGAGCATGTGCTGCACGAGCAATTGCAGGCTGTCCCTGCCCTGCCAGTGGTTGATGTCCAGCTCGTACACCAGGCGCAATTCCCGTGCGGGCGCCTGACGGGTGTCGACATTGAACATCACACCCTGGTGGCGCCTGCCGTCGCGGGGGTCGACCAAGTCCAGGCGCCAGTGGCGGCCGGCCATAAGCCGATGACCCAGGCAAAGGAAGACATCGTCGAAGCACGGAGGGGGGAAGGCCTGGCCCCATGGGCCGCCCTGGCGAAGCTGCAGGGCAAGCTCGATACAAAGGTCGCCAGGTTCCAATCCGCCATCGGAATGCACCCGGGCCGCCAACGCCGATTCATCCAGTTGCTCACGCGCGATGCGGTCGAAGGCTTGCGCCAGCACGGGAAAGTCTGCCGAGCGCAGGCTCAGTCCCGCCGCCATCGCGTGGCCACCGAAACGCAGGATCAGTCCGGGATGCCGGGCATCGATCAAGGCCAGCGCGTCGCGCAAATGGAAGCCGGGGATCGATCGACCCGATCCGCGCAGTTCGTCGCTGGCGTCGCCGGCCGGTGCAAAAGCCAGTACCGGGCGATGCAGGCGTTCCTTCAGTTTCGACGCCACCAGGCCTACGACGCCCGCATGCCAGGAGGGATCGAACAGGGCCACTCCGGCGGCATCGCCGGACACCTGGGTTCGCGCCACCATCGCTTCGGCATCGGCCACCATGTCCGCCTGCAACTGACGGCGCTCGCGATTGATCGTGTCCAGTTGCATCGCCCAGCCACGTGCTTGGGATCCATCATCGGTCAGCAACGCCTCCACGCCCAGGCGCATGTCTTCCAGGCGCCCGGCGGCATTCAGTCGTGGCGCGATGGCAAAGCCAAGATCAACGGCGCTCAAGGTATCCATGCTGCGCCCGCTGGCTTCCACCAGCGCCACGATGCCTGGACAGGCGCGCCCCTGGCGCATCCGCCGCAGCCCCGCATCGACCAGCACCCGGTTGTTGAAATCCAGGGGCACCAGGTCGGCCACGGTGCCCAGGGCAACCAGGTCGAGCAAGGTGGATAGATCAGCGTCGGCGGCCGCATGACCGGCTTCGCGCAGACGGGCGCGCAGCGCCAGCAACAGGTAGAACACGACGCCGACGCCCGCCAATGCCTTGCTGGGGAATGCGTCGCCGTCGAGGTTCGGGTTCACCATCGCATCGGCGGCCGGCAGCGATGGTCCCGGCAGATGATGGTCGGTCACGATCACCACGCTGCCTCGCGCCCGAGCCGCCGCCACGCCGTCGAGGCTGGCCACGCCGTTGTCCACGGTCAGCAGCACATCCGGTGCCGTCGGCATCGAATCCACCAGCGCCGGAGTCAGGCCGTAGCCGTGCAGGAAGCGATTCGGAATGACATAACCCACCTGCCGCGCGCCGAGCATGCGCAGGCCGCGTACGGCCACCGCGGTGCCGGTGGCGCCGTCACAGTCGTAATCGCCGGCAACGACGATGCCCTGCCCTTCGACAATCGCCTTCGCCAGCAAGGCGACGGCCCGGTCGATGCCACCGAGGGCATCGAACCCAAGCATGCGGGCTAGTCGATGGTCGATGCCGTCGGGCCCGGCAATGCCGCGCGCGGCATAGATACGCTGCAACACCGGGTGCACTTGCATGGGCCAACCCGAAGGCGTTGCCTGCGCTTGCCTCCGACGGATATCCACCATCAGCCGCGTCCGCGCCAGAAGCGGAGGCGCTGCCCGCGGGAAAGCTGCCAGCGCTCGCCGCCGGCGAAATGCAGCCGCAAGCGGCGGGTGCGGCCGGCAAGGAGGTCCTCTTCCAGCCGCGGCCACCACCGGCTGGCGATCACTTGTTCATCCTGCGCGGAAAGATCAATCAATTCGAAGGCACTGCCCGGGCCCGGCCACGCTTGCAGGCCATCCACGTGGACATCGGCGCGGGCGCCAAGCGCCCACACCAGCAGATCGTCGGCGAAGGCGTGGGTCAGGCCGGACTCCATCCCTTCAGGCAATGCCCCGGCGCCCCAGAACCACACGCTGTTCACCGGCACCGCCCCACGTTCGCGGCGAAGCTGGTTCACCGGGTGGTTGTGCAACACGATCTGCACCTCGCCCAGCACCGCGCGCCAGCGGCGCCCATCCGCGCCTGGAGGCAGGTGGTCGAAAAGATCCGCGCCGCGTGCTTCATCGGGGCCGGCAAAGCGAGGCAGTTCGGCGAAGGCGGGCAAGCGCAACTGCCAGTGGGAAGCATCGGCCATCTCGAAGGTGAAACCGTGCGCGGCAAAAGCCTCGACGAGATCGCCGCGCAACGCATCGGCTTCAGCGGCGCTGAGCCGCAACTCATCGCCACAGGCCAATAGCCTGGCGCCGTTGACCTCCGGCTGTACCCAGGCCGGATCGGCGCAAAGCCACTGGTGACCCTTGGCATCGCCTGCCACCAGTTGGCGAATCAGGGCGGCGACCGGAAGGTCGCCCTCGGTACGAAAGTACGACGACAACGCCGGGATGAATCCTGGCGCGGCATCGGCCAGGTGATTGCCACGGGCAAGCCAAGGCGCCATGGCGGCAACACCGGCCAGACGCGTGCGCGCCGGCATCAGTACATGGCGCTCGGATGCGGCCATCACGCCTCCAGTTGCTCCATCAGCTCGAGCCATTGTGCTTCGAGTGTTTCCTTTTCCTGGCGCCAGGCGCCCTGCTTCTGGCTGAGGGACATCAGCTCAGCCGTCGGCCCTTCATAGATCTTCGGATCGGCCAGCTTTGCCTGCACGGTGGCAAGCTCGCCATCGAGTTCACCCATGCGCGACTCGATCTTCTTCAGCTTAGAGCGCAACGGCTTTTCGCGCTCGCGTGCCTGGGCGTCGGCCTGGCGGCGTTCCTTTTCCATCGCTGCCGCCGCTGCCGCGGCCACGGCGGCCGAAGGCTTGCCCTGCGCGTTATTGCGCGAACGCAGCCAGCGGGCGTAATCGTCCAGGTCGCCGTCGAAGGGTTCGACCACCCCGTCGGAGACGCGCCAGAATTCGTCGCACACCAGCCCAAGCAGGTGGCGGTCATGCGAAACCAGCACGATGGCGCCACCGAAATCGGCCAGCGCATCGGCCAGGGCTTCGCGCATGTCCAGGTCAAGGTGGTTGGTGGGTTCGTCCAGCAGCAACAGGTTGGGCTTGTCCCAGGCAATCAACGCCAGCGCCAGTCGCGCGCGCTCGCCGCCGGAAAAACCGTCGACCGATTCGAATGCGCGGTCGCCAGCGAAATTCCACGTGCCGAGGAAATCGCGCAGGCTCTGCTGGCTGGCCGTCGGTGCCTTGTCCATCAGGTGCTCGATGGGGCTGGCGCCTTCGCGCAAGCTTTCCACCGTGTGCTGGGCGAAGTAGCCGATGCGTGTGTCCTTGTGCCCTGCGCGCTCGCCAGATAGGGGAATCAATTCCCCCACCAGTGATTTTACCAGCGTGGATTTGCCCGCGCCGTTGGGACCGAGCAGGCCAATCCTATCGCCGGCCTCCAGCCCGAAGCCGACGTTGGCCAGCACCACCTTGTCGCCGTAGCCAGCGTCCACCTCTTCCAGTCGCAACATCGAGGTCGGCACACGGTCGGGCTCGGCGAACTGGAAGCGGAACGGGCGATCGGCTCGCACGGCTTCGGTGCCGGCAAGCTTCTCCAGCCGCTTCATGCGCGACTGCGCCTGCTTGGCCTTGCTGGCCTTGGCCTTGAAACGGTCGACGAAACTCTGCAGATGCGCGCGCTCGGCCTGCTCGCGGTCATGAGCGATCTGCTGCTGGCGCAGCTGTTCGGCGCGCAGGCGCTCGAAAGCTGAATAGTTGCCGGTATAAAGCTTCGCCTTGCCATCGTGCAGGTGCATCGTGTGCGTGATCACCCCATCCAGGAATTCACGGTCATGGGAAATGATCAGCAGGGTACCCTGGTAGCGGCGCAGCCATTCTTCCAGCCACAGCACCGCGTCGAGGTCCAGGTGGTTGGTTGGCTCGTCCAGCAGCAGCAGGTCCGAAGGCGCCATCAGCGCACGCGCCAGGTTCAGGCGCACACGCCAGCCGCCGGAGAACGAGGCCACGGCGCGTTCATGCGTCTCTGCCGGGAATCCAAGGCCATGCAGCAGCCGGCCGGCGCGGGCGCGGGCGTCGTAGCCGTTCAGTTCCTCGATGCGGTGGTGGGCCGCGGCCACGCCATCCATGTCGTTGGCGTCGAGGGCGTCGCTTTCGGCCTTCAGCGCCGCGGCGATCTCCACATCGCCACCCAGCACGTATTCGATGGCGGGATCCGGCAGCGCAGGGGTTTCCTGGGCCACCGAGGCCATGCGTGCCTTGCCGGGCATGTCCAGTTCGCCCGCATCGGCCTCCAGCTCGCCTTTCAATGCGGCGAACAGGCTGGACTTGCCGCAGCCATTGCGACCGATCACGCCCAGGCGCCAGCCACTTTGCAAGGTAAGGTCAATGTCCGAGAGCAGCAGGCGGCTGCCCCGGCGAAGAGCGAAACGTCGGAACGAAATCATGCTTGGAAGTCCAGCCGGCAGGCAGAGACGCACCGGCAAAAGCGCCATGATAGCGGCTCGTCGTCACGAATCGACGCAATCGACATGGCGCGGGCGCCTGGCATCTGCTAAAACGACGTCGGGAAAGGGGATACCACCAATATGAAGAACACCACCACCATTCTGGCCCTGGCCGCGGCACTGCTTATGGCAGGACCGACCGTCGCCCGTGCCGAAAGCCTGCTGCTGAACCGCGTGCAGCAGGAAAAAGGCATGAACCTGCCTAAGAAAGGCATGAGCATGGAGCAGGTGGAGCGCCAGTTCGGCGCCCCCACCGCCAAGCTCGACCCCCGCGGCGGCGATACGCCCAAGCATCCGGTCATCCACCGCTGGGAATATCCCGGGTACATCGTGTACTTCGAGCGCAGCCACGTGGTGCATACGGTGCTCAACACCCCGGCGGGCAACAACACCAATCCCGCGGCAGCGAAGTAAGCCGCCCAAGGTCGCCCGCCTGACCGGCGGGCGACGGCACGGTACAATCGGCGGCCCCGACATGGCCCGCCCGCGATGACCCCCAAGTTCCGCCTCCCCGCCGAATGGGAACCCCAGTCGGCCGTGCTGATTGCCTGGCCGCACGCGGGCACCGATTGGGCCGAACGCCTGGCCGAGGTGGAAACCACCTACGTGGCCCTGGCCGCGGCGGTGACCCGTTTCGAACCTCTGGTAATCGTGGTCGCCGACGAGGCGGTCAAGGCTCGGGCGATTGAACTCCTCACCGGGGCCGGCGTGGACATGGCCAGGCTGCGCCTGGTCCAGCGCGACTACGACGACACGTGGCTGCGCGATTCAGGCCCGATCACCCTGCTCGACGACTCAGGCGGCGCCCAACTCACCGATTTCCGCTTCACAGGTTGGGGCGGCAAGTTCGGCGCCCAGCGTGACGACGCCCTGGTGGCCGGCCTGGTGCAGGACGGCGTGTTCGGCAAGGCCAGCCACCGACGCATCGACTGGGCACTGGAAGGCGGCGGCATCGAGAGCGACGGCGAAGGCACCGTGCTCACCACCTGGAAATGCCTGGCCCAGCGCCATCCGGGGGAGCCACGCGAGGAAATGAGCCAACTCTTGCGCGAAGGCCTGTCGGCCCAGCGCATCCTGTGGCTGGACTCCGGCTACCTGGAAGGCGACGACACCGACGCCCATATCGATACCCTCGCCCGCTTCGCCCCGGGCCATCGCATCGTCTTCCAGGCTTGCGACGACCGCAACGACCCCCATTTCAATGAACTGCAAAGCATGGCCGACGAACTGGCCGCGCTGCGCACGATGGATGGCAAGCCCTATGCGCTGTATGCGCTGCCATGGGCGAAACCGATCCTGGACGAAGGACGGCGGCTTGCCGCTTCCTATGCCAACTACCTCATCGTCAACGGTGCGGTGCTGGTGCCGGCCTATGGCGACGCCGTCGACGACGCCGCCGCCCGCATCATCGGCGAGGCCTATCCCGGCCGCATCGTGGTGCAGGTGCCGTGCCGCCCGTTGATCTGGCAGAACGGCAGCCTGCACTGCATCACCATGCAACTGCCCGCCGCGCTTGGAAACGAGAACGCATGAAGATGAAGACGCTGAAAGTCGCCCTGCTGCAGGAAACCGAACGCGGCAGCCGCGATGCCAACCTCGACGCCATCGAAGCCGGGTTGCGCGAAGCCGCACGCGCGGGCGCCGAACTGGTGCTGCTGCAGGAACTGCACAATGGTCCCTATTTCTGCCAGAACGAAAGCGTGGACACCTTCGACCAGGCCGAGACCATTCCCGGTCCCGGCACCGATCGCATCGGCAAGCTCGCCGAGGAACTGAAGCTCGTGGTGGTGGCGTCGATCTTCGAAAAGCGTGCCGCGGGCCTGTATCACAACACCGCCGTGGTGTTCGATCGTTCTTCGGCGATCGCCGGCCGCTACCGCAAAATGCACATCCCCGACGACCCGGCCTTCTACGAGAAGTTCTACTTCACCCCGGGCGACCTGGGTTTCGATCCGATCGAAACCTCCGTTGGCAAGCTGGGCGTGTTGGTGTGCTGGGACCAGTGGTATCCGGAAGCCGCACGCCTGATGGCGCTCGCAGGAGCGGAGCTGCTGCTTTATCCCACCGCCATCGGCTGGGATCCGAACGATGACGATGCGGAGAAATCCCGCCAGCGCGAAGCATGGATAACCGTGCAGCGCGGCCACGCGGTGGCCAATGGCCTGCCGCTGCTATCGGTCAATCGCACGGGTTTTGAACCGGACACGGCCAACGTCGGCAACGGCATCCAGTTCTGGGGCTCGAGCTTCGTGGCCGGTCCCCAGGGCGAATTCCTGGCCCAGGCCCGCACCGAGGGGCGTGAGTTGCTGGTGGTGGAGATCGACATGGAGCGCAGCGAAAGCGTCCGCCGCATCTGGCCGTTCCTGCGTGACCGCCGCATCGACGCCTACGGCGACCTCACCAAGCGTTTCCGCGACTAAGGCTGCCGATGACCATCCCCGAACCCGCAGCCAGCCTGCCCTCCGCGCTCGACGGCCAACCGATCGAACGGATCACACGCGACGGCGTGGAGTATGTGGTGCTGGGCACCGCGCATGTCTCGCGCGCCTCAGTAGATGCGGTGGAAGCACTGTTGGCGCATGAGAGCTTCGATGCCGTGGCGATTGAGCTTTGCGATAGCCGCGCGGCGAGTGTGCGCGATCCGGAAGCCTTCAAGCGCATGGATCTGTTCCAGGTGATCCGCCAGGGCAAGGCAGGCATGGTTGCCGCCAGCCTGGTGTTGTCCTCGTTCCAGCGCCGCATGGCCTTGCGCCATGGCATCGAGCCGGGCGCCGAGATGAAGGCGGCCATGGAAGGCGGCCACGCGCGCAACCTGCCGGTGTGGCTGGTGGATCGCGAAGTGGGCGCCACGCTCAAGCGCGCCTGGCGCAGCGTCGGCTTCTGGCAGCGCTTTGGCTTGATGGGTGGCCTCCTGGCCAGTGTCTTCGACAAGGAAGACATCGCCGAAGAGGACATCGAGAACCTCAAGCAGAACGATATCCTTGAAAGCGCCTTCAGCGATTTCGCCAAGGGATCGCAGCCGCTGTATCGCGCGCTGATCGGCGAACGGGACGAATATATGGCCGCACGCCTGCGCGAAGCAGCCATGCGGGCGCCCGGCGTCAAGCGCGTGCTGGTGGTGATCGGCGCAGGCCATCTGAAGGGCTTGGTCGAACAATTGAAGACCCAGCAGCAGGATCCCGCCGCGCTCGCCGATGAACTGGCCGTCGTGCCACCACCAGCGCGCTGGCCGAAATATCTTGCCGTGGGCCTGGTGCTGGCGGTGTTCGGCCTGATCGCCTACGCCTTCACCCGCAATACCGCGGTGGGCTTCGCCGCGCTGCGCAGCTGGATCCTGTTCACCGGTTGCCTGGCAGCCCTGGGCGCTTTCGCCGCAGGCGGGCATCCCTTGAGCGCATTGGCGGCGTTTATCGCCGCGCCGCTCAAACCCTTCCGTCCTGGCATTCCCGCCGGCGGCATCAGCGCCATGACCGAAGCCTGGGTGCGCAAGCCGCGCGTGGGCGACTTCGAGACACTGGCCAACGATGTGGCGCACTGGAAGGGCTGGTGGACCAACCGCGTGGCACGGACGCTGCTGAACTTCTTCTTGGTGAGCCTCGGCACCCTGGCCGGGGAGTACCTTGCCGGGTTCCACATCGTCAAGGCACTGCTGTAGAAAACTAAGGATTGTCGGTTATCCAGACCGCCCCCTATAATCGACGGGATTTTAATCCCGGTCGCAAGCCGGTCTGACGGGAATCCCTATGAAGCGATTGCAAGTGCTTGGCCTGGCCGTGACGGCCGCCCTCCTGGCGGTCGGCTCCGCGCATGCCGCGGGCGACAAGGCCAACGGCCGCAGCCTGGTGTACACGTGTGCCGGCTGCCATGGTGTCCCCGGCTACGAGAACGCCTACCCCACCTATCATGTGCCGCGCATCGCCGGCCAGAACGAGCAGTACATCCTCAGCGCGCTGCGCGAATATAAATCCGGCGACCGCAAGCACCCGACCATGGGCGCCCAGGCGCAGAGCATGTCCGACCAGGAAATCCAGGACATCGCCGCGTACCTTTCCAGCATCACCAAAAAGTAAAGCGCCAAGGACCCAAGCATGAATCGTTCGATCAGTCTGCTCGTCGCTGGCGTTGCCCTCGCCGTTTCCGTCCAGGCGTTTGCCGCCGGTGACATCGAAAAGGGCAAGGCGAAAGTCGCCACCTGTGTGGCCTGCCACGGCCAGGACGGCAATTCCGTCGATCCGCAATATCCCCGCCTGGCCGGCCAGTACGCCGACTACCTCGCCATGGCCCTGCATGAATACAAGGATGGCCGCCGCGGCAATGCCATCATGAAGGGCTTCGCCGCCCAGCTGTCGGACGAAGACATCAACGACGTCTCGGCCTACTTCAGCTCGCTGCCGACCAAGCTGGACGACTTGCACAACCATATCCAGGGCGCGCAGTAAGCAAGCGGATGTGGCCATAAAAAAAACCCGCCTCGAAGGCGGGTTTTTTTATGGCGTATCGAGCGGGACGCGCGGTGTCCTTGCCGGGGTCAGAGTAATTACTCTGACCCCCAACCCTGGGCCCGGGACGCCTGGGATCACACTGCCGCTGACGTACCTTTTGCCGAACCGGCGTAGTAAGGATTTTCGCCTGCCGCATGATCGGTAGCGTCTCGCACCTCGGTCACTTCCGGCACCCGCGCGCGCAGGGTTTTCTCCACGCCCTGCTTCAGCGTGACGTCCACCATGCCGCAACCGTGGCAGCCGCCGCCGAACTGAAGGACCACCACGCCTTCGGCGGTGACCTCCTTCAGGCTGATGCGTCCGCCATGCGAGGCCACCATCGGGTTGATCTCGGTGGCCACCACGTACTGCACGCGCTCAACGAGGCCTGCACCTTCGCCAGGCATCTCGCCCTTGATGCGGGGAGCGCGGATGTTCAACTGGCCGCCCGTGGCGTTGGTTTCGAAGTCGATGCTGGCCGGATCAAGCCAGCGCACGCTTTCGCCTTCCACGTAAAGATGGAAGCCCTCGCACTCGACGGTCCATTCATCACCGGTAAGCTCGGAAGGTTCGCAAAATTCAAGGTCGCAGGTGGCCGAAGGGGTGCCGGCATCGACCACGCGCAAGCGGATGCCGAGGCCTTCGATGTCCTGCTGCGCGATCAGCCGGCGGAAATGGCCCTGCGCGCGTTCGGTGATGTCGATCATGGAAACTCCGTGCCGCCGTGGGGAGCCGGCGGGGATACCCGACCATTTTAGTACGGATTCGATCCGGGCGCACATCGCCGGCGCTTTACTTTTAACGGCCGACCTTCGACCCTTTGCGCTTTACTTGCCAGAAGGGAACTCTCCATGTCGATCACCCAGCTCGCCGAAGCCTCCTGCCAGCCACGCAAAGGCGCCGCCGACGCGCTCGACGACAAGGCAGTATCGACCTACCTCACCGACCTGCCCGGCTGGGAGAAGACCGCCGACGGCAAGGCCATCGTCAAGGATTTCCGTTTCAAGGACTTCCACCACACCCTGGGTTTCATCAACGCGGTGGGTTTCATGGCCAACACGCAGGACCACCATCCCGATCTGGAAGCCGGCTACGGGCATTGCAGGCTGTTGTGGTCCACCCACGACGTAGGCGGCCTTTCACTGAACGATTTCATCTGCGCGGCTCGCGTCGAACGCCTGCTCGCCGGCTGACATGGGCTCGACCTCGCGTCGCGTCCTGGCGGCTGCCGTTTTCCTCGGGGCCGCGGCCCTGGCGCTCACCCTGCTGCCGGGGTTGTCGACCTGGCTGACCTGGCGGGAACTGGCACAAACGGCCCAGGCCGATGCCGCCAGCTGGAGCCGCCAGTCATCGCCCTGGCACTGGACCGTCCGCCGTCCCGAAGACCTCGTCGCTGGCCGCGTTTTCGGCGAAGTCAGCCAGGCGACGAGCCCAGATGGCCTGGTGCTACGCACTGAAGAGAGTTCGCCTTTTGAGATGGGGCTGCCTCTGGCTCGCACGGCCGACCTGGCGCACGCAGGCCGGCTGCAGATCCTGATGAAGCCCGAAGCGCCGGTGTCGGTGCAGCTGGTGGTGCGCGAGCACCTGGACGGTCCGGCCTTCGTCAGCGATCCCGTTTTCGGCGCAACGGACCTGGCACTGGACACGCCAACGCTCACCTGGTCGGCCGACGGGCATCCGTCGGTGCCACCGACGCGGGCAGCGATGCTTCGGCTGCGGCTGCAACTACAGCCGGGAAAGGCGGTGGTTTTCTCCGGTGCATCGCTTGAACCGATGCTGCCGATTGTCCGGCCCGTGCCCGGTACACCTGCCCGCACCCGCTCGCTGGGCGCATGGATCGACGCCGCCGGCCACCTGGACGCGCGTCAGATCCCCTGGCTGGTACCAACGGCTAGCCTGCGCGCGGAAAGCCTGCTGCACTGGCGCGACCGCGCCCGCGATGCCATTCCTGCCGCCATCGTCGGCAGCGGCGCACCGCATCCTGGCCTGCCCGCCTGGGCCAGCCAGCGGCTGGCGGCCGTCCTGGTCATCTTCTACGTGCTGGGCCTGATCTGGCTCTGGCGCCGTCCGCCGGCGCGGCCGGGGCTGCGCGCCGGACTTGAAACCGCCGGCCTGCTGGCCGGTCCCTTGTGGCTGGTGGCCGGGCTCCATTTCGGCACGACCGACATTCCCCTGCCTGCCGTGGCCTGCGTGGCAGCACTCGCCTTCGGAGCCTTGCTGGCCTGGCGCGACCGGCACGCACCTTATGGACTGCGGCCGGCCAGCGGCGTGGAGCGTTGGCTGGTGCCGTTCATCTTGTTGCCGGTGGCCATCGTGCTGGCGATGGGAGCGGAACGCGCCTGGACCACACCGGACCAACTGCGCGTGCTCACCTACATTGCCTGGGCGTTCATCCAGCAATGGCTGCTGCTGTCGCTGGTGGGCCGGCGCCTTCACCGCCTCATGCCGCCCGCGGCGGCGATGTTCGTCACTGCGCTGGCCTTCGCCCTGCTGCATACGCCCAACGGCGCGCTGATGCAGATGTGCTTCATCGCTGAGCTGTGGTGGGCCTGGTGCTACTACCGCGGGCGGACGCTGGTACCGATCGCGGTGGCCCACGCCGCCTGCGCCCTGGTGCTCGAGGCGGGACTCGCCGGTGGCTCCTATCTGCGGTCGCTGGAAGTCAGCGCGAGGTTTTTCCTCTAGGCCGTAGCTTGTCCAGGAAGTCCTTCAGTTCATCCGGCAGGGGCGCCGAGAACCCGTAGGCCCGGCCGTCCAGTTCGAATGACATGTGCGAGGCGTGCAGGAACATCCGCTTCAGGCCCTTCTTGCGGAAGCGCTGGTTGGCCTCGGCGTCACCGTATTTCGGATCGCCCGCCAGCGGGTGCCCCACGTGCGCCGCATGCACGCGGATCTGGTGGGTACGACCGGTACCCAGGGTCGCTTCCATCAGCCTGGCGCCCGAATACTGTTCGATCTCGCGGAAAAAAGTGAGCGAGGGCTTGCCGTTATCGGACACTCTTACCATCCGTTCTCCGCCCTGCAGGATGGATTTCTGCAGCGGCGCGTTGACATCGAACTTCGCCCGCGAGGGCGTGCCGGTCATCAGGCACAGGTACTGCTTGGTCACCTCGCCACCACGGATCAGGGCCTGCAGGCCCGTCAGCGCGGGGCGGGTACGGGCGAACACCAGTACACCGCTGGTATCGCGGTCCAGCCGGTGGACCAGCTCCAGGGATTCCTTCGGACGGGCCGCGCGCAGCAATTCGATCGCGCCGTGGCTCACCCCGCTGCCGCCGTGGCTGGCCACCCCGGCTGGCTTGTCGATCACCAGGAAGTGCTTGTCCTCGAAGATCACGGCATCGGCGACTTCGGCCACCTGCCCTGCCGGGGCCACGCCCGTCTCCCGTTCAGCCACCCGAACAGGAGGAATGCGCAGTAGGTCGCCGGCCGCAAGGCGGGTGTCGGGCTTGGCCCGCTTGCCGTTCACACGCACCTGGCCGGTGCGCAGGATGCGGTAGATCAGGCTCTTCGGGACCCCCTTCAGGATCGTCGCCAGGGCATTGTCGATGCGCTGGCCATCGCGCTCCGCGCCGACCTCCAGCTGTCGCACGCCGTGCGAGCCGTCTTGGGAAGTTACCGTCTGCATTGAAAAAATCCGAATTAGATAGGATACTCGACCGGCGCTACGTAGCGCCGAAGGGCTTGCCCCGGAGGCAATACGCCCGCCCGTCACGCCGGCGAGGATTGCGTCGGCAGGCCATCAGTCAGGCGGCCGGTCGCCATTCCCTTTCATCGTAACGGTTCGGGTCGCGGTTGTCCGGTGCCTTGTCAGGTATGGACTTGATCGTGCGTTGGCGCGAGATGCCAAGAATCACGCCGGAGCCAGCGACGGCCCCGGACTTTTGCCGCTTTACCGCTGCGGCGCGATCCCCGGCAGGCCGCCATGTGGCGCCACCGAGGCACGCGACGCGCGGCAAGCCAAGGAACCTACAATGAAACGTATGTTGATCAACGCGACTCAGCGTGAAGAGTTGCGCGTGGCCATCGTCGATGGCCAGAACCTTTACGATCTCGACATCGAGATCCCGTCCCGCGAACAGAAAAAAGCTAATATTTACAAGGGCCGCATCACGCGGGTAGAGCCCTCCCTGGAAGCCTGCTTCATCGACTACGGCGCTGAGCGCCACGGCTTCCTGCCCCTGAAGGAAATTGCCCGGGAGTATTTCAACCCCCAGGCCGAAGGCAAGTCCAACATCCGTGACCTCCTGCGCGAAGGCCAGGAAATCATCGTCCAGGTCGAGAAGGAAGAACGCGGCAACAAGGGCGCAGCCCTCACCACGTTCATCAGCCTGGCCGGCCGCTACATGGTCCTGATGCCCAACAACCCCCGTGCCGGCGGCGTCTCCCGCCGCATCGAGGGCGAGGACCGCCAAGCCCTGAAAGAGGCCATGGATCACCTGAACGTCCCCGACGACGTGGGCCTGATCGTCCGCACCGCCGGCATGGGCCGCGACGCCGAAGAGCTCCAGTGGGACCTGGACTACCTCCTGCAGCTGTGGAAGGCGATCTCCGCCGCCGCCAGCAGCCAGAAGGCGCCCTTCCTGATCTACCAGGAATCGAAGCTTTTCATCCGGGCGCTTCGCGACTACCTGCGCAACGACATCGGCGAGATCCTCATCGACGAGGAATCCCTTTTCAACGATGCGCGCGAGTTCGTCCAGCAGGTGATGCCCAACAACCTGCGCAAGCTCAAGCTCTACCAGGACCCCACCCCGCTGTTCTCGCGCTACCAGATCGAAACCCAGATCGAGAACATCTTCGCCCGTAGCGTGCGCCTGCCCTCCGGCGGCTCGATCGTCATCGACCAGACCGAAGCCCTCACCGCCGTGGACATCAACTCGTCCAAGGCCACCAAGGGTTCGGACATCGAGGAAACGGCGTTCAACACCAACTGCGAAGCGGCGGTTGAAATCGCCCGCCAGCTGCGCATCCGCGACGCCGGCGGCCTGATCGTCATCGACTTCATCGACATGGACAGCCCGCGCCACCAGCGCGAGGTGGAAGAAAAGCTCAAGGACGCCCTGAAGAACGACCGCGCCCGGGTCCAGATCGGCCGCATCTCGCGCTTCGGTCTGCTGGAAATGTCCCGCCAGCGCCTACGGCCGAGCCTGGGCGAAGCCACCCAGATCGTCTGTCCCCGCTGCGAGGGCCACGGCCACATCCGCAGCGTGGAATCGCTCTCGCTCAGCACCCTACGCCTGATCGAAGAACACGCCATGAAGGAAAACACCGGCCAAGTGCTGGTGCAGGCGCCGTCCACGGTGGCCAACTTCATGCTGAACGAAAAGCGCGCTTCGATCGTCGAAATCGAGCTGCGCCACAGCGTACATGTGGTGGTGGTGGCCGATGAACAGCTCGAAACCCCGCACATCGAGATCCAGCGCATCCGCGAAGCGGACATGGGCGAGCACAGCAAACCCAGCTACGAGCGCACCGTCACTGTCGAAGCCGCAGCGCTGCCCAAGATGGGCCAGGCGCTGGGCAGCGGCGAGCAGCCGCTGGTCAGTGGGGTGGTCCCGGCAACGCCGGCACCCGTACGCGACGATCTACCCGAGGCTGCTTCCGTGCCGGCGCCCGCGCCGCGCAGCGCCGCACCACGCGCTTCCGCTCCTGCGGCGGCCACCGGTGGCGGCGTGCTCTCCCGCATCCTTGGCTGGTTCCGTGCTGCCCCCGCGGCACCCGCCCAGCCCCAGCCTGAATCGCGCCAGGGGCGCGGCGAACGTGGTGAGCGTGGCAATCGCCAGGGCTCCGAGCGCCGCGACGGTCGCGATGGCCGCGGCGGCCAGGGTGGCAATCGCCAAGGTAGCGGCGGCCAGCGCCAGCAGCAGCGGCGAGAAGGCGGAGGGACGAAGGACGCCTCCGCTGCCAATGCCGGTCGCCAGCAGCAGCCCCAGCAACAGGGCCGCAACAAACAACAGCCCCGGCCCGATGCCGCTCCGCCCCGTGACGGACGCCAGCCGCAGGCCGGTGGCCGCGGCAGCAACGCCGGCCGCCAGGGTCCGATGGAAGGCCCGAAGGACGATCCGCGCAAGCAGCAGGCCGTGGCCGATAAGGCCGAGCGGCCGGCGCAGCCGCCCCGTCAACCCCGTGGTGAGAAGCCCGCAACGCCAGGCAGCGCGGAAGACATCCAGCTGAAGGTCGCCCCGATCCCCGGACAGGATGGCGACACCCTGGTCGCCCAGGATGCGGTTGCCGCGCAAGCGCCGTCAGGCTCCGAAGACGCGAAGGACGCCGAAGGCGGCCAGCGCCGTCGTCGCGGTCGACGTGGCGGTCGCCGCCGCCGTCGCCAGGACGACACCCAGGCCGGTGCCGTCGCCGGTGCGCTCGACGCAGACCAGGGCGACGAAGATGCCGACGGTGACGACGTCGCTGCGGTAACGGCCGTTGTCACCGAAGAAACGGCCGTCCGCGCTTCCCGTGCCGATGAGCCGGCGCCGGACGCCGCACCCGTCGCCGAACGCCCCAGCCACTCCGACGTCCGGCCGGCGGCTGTGCTTCAGACCGCCCTTGACGCCCCGGTATCCGTGGCCGAGCCAACGCCGCAACACCATTCGACGAACGCCTTCAACCTGCCGCCGTTGCCGCCGCTGCCGGATCTTCCGCCCGTGGCCGCGCCGGAACGTAACATCGCCGCGTCGCACGCGAGTTCCGTTTCCGTCCCCCGTGCTCCCTCGCCCGTCGTCGAGGCGACCCACGAGCGGTTGGAAGCCATTCCTCCCGTGCAGGTGGTATCGCATGCCGAAGTAGCGAAGCCGGAAGTGAACAAGACCTTCGAACATGGCGACCGCAGCGACCAGGCAAACGTCGACGTGGACGCCGCGGCACTGGCCGCGCGCATCCCCGAGCCGACGCCTGAACCCGCTGCCGCGCCCGCGCCGGTGGTTCCGACCGCACCGCCCGTTGTTGCAACGACGCCCGTTGTAACGGCTGAGCCCGTAGCCACGCCGGCACACGTATCCGTCCCGGCGCCGATGGCCGTGCCCGCGCCGGAAGCGCCTGCACCGGTAGCGGCCGCGGAACCCGCCATCACGCCGCCCGCTGACGAGGCACCCGCAGAACCTGCACCCTCGACGCCGTGGATCAACCCGAGGCAGGGTGACCTGCTTGGCCGCGCCCCGGCATCATCGGCGCCCTCTAGCGACAGCGAAGGCACCCATGCAACCGACGGCAAGGACGAGGAACCGCCTCTTCCCCGTGCCCAGGGCGACGATCCCCGCCACTAAGACCGGCGAACACAAAAAACCCGCCAGATGGCGGGTTTTTTGTGTCTTCCCCGATGACCCGGGCGACTAGCTGCCTACGTGATGGTTGCTGGTGTCGAGCAACGAATGCACCGTCATCATGTGGGCAAGCCCCACGATGTGATCGACACGAAGCTTTTCCATCAAGCGCTGTTTGTAGGTGCTTACGGTCTTTGGACTGAGGTTCAACCGCTCGCCAATGGCCGTGAGCGGCATGCCGCGTACCAGCATCATCGCTACCTCCATTTCGCGGCTGGACAGGGCATCAAACGGTGAATCGGTGCCATCAAGCGTGGCCAGGGCAAGCTGCTGGGCCACGGCAGGTGCGAGATAGCGGCGCCCCTGTGCGACCTGGCGGATGGCAGCCAGGAGTTCGGCGGCCGAACAACCCTTGGTGAGATAGCCCAGTGCACCGGCGTCGAGCAGGCGCTTGGGAAAGCGCGCGTCGTCAACGACTGTCAGGATCACCACGTGGGTACGGAGTTTGGCGCGGATCACTCGCTCGGTCAGTTCCACGCCGCTCATGCCCGGCATGTGGACATCGACCAGGGCGATCTCGGGCTGCAGGTTGCGAATCAGGCGCAAGCCTTCTTCTGCGGTGCCGGCCTCGCCCTGCACGCGCATATCCGGCTGCTGTTGGAGGATCATCTTGAAGCCGGTGCGAACCAGCTCGTGATCGTCGATGAGAATGATGTTGATCATGAAATCCTTCCTGGATGCTTCGTCCCTGAGGCGACAACGCGAATCATGGGTGGGCTCGGGTCACGAACCTACAATGCCAGATTCCTTTGAAACTTCGCCACTGCGCAGTCATTGATCCTTTGCAAGCTGAAAGCGTTTTCTCGATAGCCAAATGAGCAACAGAGCAAAAAAGAGCAATGATTTCTGTCTTTTTCCGCATTGGATTACGCCCTGCAGCAATCACTAGAAATCAATATCACAGTCGAGCAGGATCGTTCCGTAACGACACCCACATTTATCCTACAAACATTTCGGACTTTGACGGGAAATTACGCCTCTCCGACGTCGAATGCCTACGAACGATATGACAAACGTCGTTACAGTCGCTGGATGAGCCCCAGCCCATGGGGTGTGCCCGGAGTCGGAATCGAACCGACAAAGTCTTTCGACTGAGGGATTTTAAGTCCCTTGCGTTTACCAGTTTCGCCATCCGGGCCAAAAAAGAAGGCGCCGCCAGCATACGCCGGAGCGCCTTTGAATCGAGCGATGGAGGCCTGGGTCGGAATCGAACCGGCGTACGCGGATTTGCAGTCCGCTGCATGACCACTCTGCCACCAGGCCATCGCTGTTGCGCATCGCCGAGAGGGTATCCTCACGGCCTTTAAAAAACAAAACCCCGGGGACCCGAGGTTTTGATTCGAATATGGAGCGGGAAACGAGACTCGAACTCGCGACCCCGACCTTGGCAAGGTCGTGCTCTACCAACTGAGCTATTCCCGCGTCGAAGTCCCGCTATTCTAGAGGAAAGCGACCATGTGTCAACCATCTTGCAGCAACTTTTTCAGGTGTCTTCGCGGGCCCGGCGATCGTCGCGCAGGCTTGGCCACGCCGCGCGCAGGTAGCCCAGGCCCGACCAGATGGTCAGCACGCCGGCGACCACCAGCAAGGCCTCGCCAATGTGGTACAGCCGCAAGGTTTCCGCATCGTGCTGCAGCAACAGTACTACCAGGGCGATGATCTGGGCCAGCGTCTTGACCTTGCCGATGAAGGCCACCTTGACCTTGCCGTGCTCGCCGATCTGCGCCATCCATTCGCGCAACGCCGACACGCTGATCTCGCGGCCGACGATGATCGCGGCTGTCACCGCCATCAGGATGCCCGACCAGTTCCCCAGCGGACCATCGGTGGAGCTGCGATGGGATTCCACCAGCAGGAACAGCGTGACCGCAACCATCAGCTTGTCGGCCACCGGGTCCAGGAAGGCACCGAACGCAGACGTCTGGTTGAGCCGGCGCGCCAGATAACCATCGAGCCAGTCGGTGAACCCTGCCAGCAGAAAAACCACCGCGGCAGTGAGATTGTGGCCACGGAACGGCAGGTAGAACACGATGACCATCACCGGAAGCAACATGACCCGGAAAAGGGTGAGCCAGGTCGGCAGGTTGATGCGCATGGACAGTTCCGGATGACAGGTGGTGAGTGTCTCACATCACCGGGGGGTGTTAGGGATGAAGCGTGGCGTAGATGCGTTCGGCGAGGCTGCGATCGATGCCCTTGACCTGGGTCAGTTCCTCCACGCCCGCGGCCTCCACGCCTGACAGTCCCCCGAAGGCCTTCAGCAGCGCCGAGCGGCGACGGGCGCCCACGCCCGGTACATCTTCCAGCGTGCTGCGTTCACGCGCCGCCTCGCGCCGCTTGCGATGGCCGGTGATGGCGAAGCGATGCGCCTCGTCGCGCACCGCCGCCACCAGGTGCAGCGCCGGCGACGCATGGCCCGGGTGCAATTCGCGCCCGCTCTCGGCGAGGATCAGCGTTTCCTCGCCGGCACGCCGGCCAGGACCCTTGGCCACGCCCACCACGCGGATGTCACGCACATCGAGCGACGCGAGCACTTCCATCGCCTGGGCCACCTGCCCCGCGCCGCCATCGATCAGCAGGATATCCGGCCGCACGCCGCCCTCGACCACCTTGCGGAATCGTCGGGTGAGTGCCTGGTGCATGGCGGCGTAGTCGTCGCCCGGGGTGATGCCGGTGATGTTGAAGCGGCGATAATGCGATTTCTCCGCGCCTTCCGGCCCGAACACCACGCACGACGCCACGGTAGCCTCGCCCATGGTGTGGCTGATGTCGAAGCATTCGATGCGCCGCGGCGGCGCATCCAGCCCCAGCAGCTTTTGCAGGTCGTCGAAGCGCGCACCCAGAGTCTGCCTGCTGGCCAGCCGCGAGGTCAGCGCCGCCACCGCATTGCGCTCGGCCATCTCGACGAAACGCGCGCGCTCGCCGCGCACGCTCGACTTGATCGAAACGCCATGGCCTGAATGTTCGGCCAGTACCTGGGCAAGCGTGTCGGCGTCTTCCAGGGCAACGTCCAGGATCAGTTCGCGCGGCACCTGCCGTTCGAGGTAATACTGGGCGATGAATTGCTCGACGATATCCGCGGTGGTGGCGTCGATGGGCAGGCGAGGGAAGAAATCGCGTGAACCCAGGCTCACGCCATCGCGGAAAAACAAGACACTGACGCAAGCGATCCCGCCTTCCACCCGGCAGGCGATCACGTCCATGTCCGCACTGGCGCCCTGCACGAAGTGCTGGGCATGCAGGCGGCGCAGGGCCGCCACCTGGTCACGCAACTGTGCCGCGCGTTCGAACTTCAATTCCGCAGCTGCCTTTTCCATCGATCCTGCCAGCTCGTCGATCACCGTGCTGCTGCGGCCCTCCAGGAACATCTGCGCATGGCGCACGTCGACCTGATAGTCGTCCACGCTGATCAGCTTGACGCAGGGCGCGCTGCAGCGACCGATCTGGTGTTGCAGGCACGGGCGCGAACGGTTGCGGAAATAGCTGTCCTCGCACTGCCGTACGTGGAACAGCTTCTGCATCAGGTTCAGGCTTTCGCGGACGGCGAACGTACTCGGATAGGGGCCGAAATACTTGCCCTGGCCCGTCTTGCCGCCGCGATGGAAGGCCAGGCGCGGATAGTCTTCACCGGCGGAAAGGTAGATGTACGGGTAGCTCTTGTCGTCGCGCAACATGATGTTGTAGCGCGGCTTGAGCGATTTGATGAGCTGCGATTCGAGCAGCAGGGCCTCGCCCGCTGTACGCGTGAGCGTGACCTCGGCGTGGGCGATCTGCGACACCATGGCCGCGATGCGCGGCTCCATGCGGGGCTTGAGGAAATAATTGCCCACGCGTTTCTTCAGGTTCGCTGCCTTGCCCACGTACAACAGCTCGTTGTCGGCGTCGAAGTAGCGGTAGACGCCGGCCGAGGTAGTCAGGGTGCGGACGAAGGCCTTGCCGTCGAACGGCGGATGCGATGCAGGCTCCATGGCCCATTTTACCCTGTCCGGGAACCAGTTTCCTGAAACCGCTCAGTTGTCCGTCAGCCCGGCAAGGAAACGATGGGCACGCTCCAGGTCAGCCGGGGTATCGATGCCGGGCGGAAAGGCCTCAGGAGACAACCGCACGGCGATGGCGTGGCCGTTCTCCAGCACGCGAAGCTGCTCGAGCGACTCGGCCTGCTCCAGCGGGGTCTGCGGCAGGGTCGCATACGCCCTGAGGAATCGCGCCCGGTAAGCGTATATGCCGATATGCCGCAGGAAGGGAATATTGGCTGGCAAAGCCTCTGGCCCATTGGCGAAGGCATCGCGGGCCCAGGGCAGCGGCGCGCGGCTGAAGTACAGCGCATGGCCGTGGGCGCCACGCACCAGCTTGACGGCATTGGGATCGAATAATTCCTCCAACGAGGTCACCGGCGTGGCGAGGGTGGCCACCGGAGCATCGTCCAGGGCCAGGGCCCTGGCCACGGCCTGGATGCCTGCAACCGGTGCGAAGGGCTCGTCACCTTGCAGGTTCACCACGATGGTGTCGTCGGCCCAGCCCAGCTGGTCGACGCATTCGGCGATACGGTCGCTGCCGGAAGCGTGATCGCTGCGGGTCATGCACACCGTCACCGGCAGCCCCTGTAATGCGTGGCCCACTCGTTCATCATCGATCGCCACGGCCACCTGCCCTGCCCCGGCCTGCAGCGCACGGCGCGCCACGTGCCTGACCATCGGCTCGCCGGCGATGTTCGCCAGCGGTTTGCCGGGTAGCCGGGTGGAGGCGTAGCGCGCGGGAATGACCACCACGAACGGGAAGTCGACCATCGTCAGCGCACCTGTGCCAGGTTGAAGCCGCACTCGCGGGCAAGCTCCATGAAATTGGGAAACGACGTGGCAACATTCTCGCAATCGCCGATGGTGACCGGTGCCACTGCCACCAATCCCGCCAGCACGAAGCTCATGGCAATGCGATGGTCACCCAATGCTTCTACGCGGCCACCGCCAAGGCGCCCGCCATGGATGGTGGCGCCATCGGGTGTCTCATCCACGGTGACCCCAAGGATGCGCAAACCGGCTGCCATCGCAGCGAGACGGTCGGATTCCTTCACCCGCAATTCGGCAGCGCCGGAAATGGTGGTGGGGCCATCGGCCACTGCCGCGGCCACGAACAGGGCCGGGAATTCATCGATCATGTCGGGCACCACGGCCTCCGGGATTACCGCTCCGTGGAGACTAGCGTAGCGGACGACGAGATCGCCCACCGGCTCTCCGCCGCTTTCCCGACGGTTCTCGACGGTGATATCGGCACCCATCAGGCGCAAAGCCTCGAGCAGGCCCGTGCGTCGGGGATTCAGGCCCACCGAATGCAGGCGCAGGGTCGAGCCTGGCACGATGGATGCGGCGACGATGAAGAACGCGGCGGATGAAAAGTCCGCAGGTACGTCGACATCGGTGGCGCGCAACCGATGACCGCCGGTAAGCGTCGCTTTCCCTGGGGAAAATTCGATCGGCCAGCCGAAGGCAGCCAGCATGCGTTCGGTGTAGTCGCGGGTGGGATGCTGCTCGATCACGCAGGTCTCGCCGTCGGCATAAAGCCCTGCCAGCAACACCGCGGATTTCACCTGGGCACTGGCCACGGGCGGCGTGTAGCGGATGCCCTTGAGCTTCGCCCCGCCGTGGACCCGCAGCGGTGGTTTGCCTTCGTGGGTGTCGATGCGCGCGCCCATGCTCGCGAGCGGGTCGGTGACGCGGCGCATGGGCCGCGCGGACAACGACGCATCGCCCACCAGGGTGGAATCGAAGGACTGGCCGGCCAGCACGCCAGCCATCAGCCGCATGCCCGTGCCCGCGTTGCCGCAGTCCAGGTCGCCATCACTGGCTCGCAAGCCGTCGATCCCCACGCCATGGACGATACGCACGCCGGGCGCAGGTGTTTCCATGCGCACGCCCATGCTTGCGAACATCTTCGCCGTGGCGCGCGTGTCCTCGCCTTCGAGGAAGCCTCGGACCGTGGATGTACCATCGGCCAACGCGGCGAACATCATTGCGCGGTGGGACACCGACTTATCGCCTGGGATGGCAAGCTCGCCGTTCAGCGGCGCGTGCACCGGATGGCTGGTCCAATCGATCAAGCTCACTTCAGGTGCTCCAGCAGGTGATCCAGTTCCGCGCGGCTGCCGATGCTGATGCGCACCGTCTGTCCCAGTCCATAGCCCATCATCGGCCGCACGATCACACCGGCGGCGAACAGTCGGGCCTCCAGGGCAGTGGCATCACCGCCCGTGTCCACCAACAGGAAATTGGTCTGCGAAGGAAACACGCGCAGGCCGCGGGCGTTGAGTTCCCCGGCAAGCCACGCACGGTCGCTTGCATTGGTATCGCGCACGCGACGCAGGTGGGCTTCATCACCCAGCGCCGCTTCCGCGGCAGCCAGCGCGATGCCATTGACGTTGAACGATTCGCGAAGACGCTCAAGGACTGCCGCGATGGATGCATCGGCGGCAAGGTAACCCACGCGCAGGCCCGCCAGCGCATAAGCCTTGGAGAACGTGCGCGTGACCACCAGGTTGCGATACCGGTCGAGCAGGTGCATCGCCGTGGAAAGCCCCGGGCGGTCGACGTACTCGTGATAAGCCTCGTCCACCACCACGATCACATGACCCGGCACGCGAGCCATGAAGGCCTCCAACTCGACGTCGCTGAAGGAGCTTCCCGTCGGATTGTTCGGATTGGCCAGGTACACCAGCCGCGTGTCGGCGCGAATCGCCCGGGCCATGGCGTCCAGGTCGTGGCCGAAAGCTGCGTCGGGATGGTCGGCAGGCAACGCGGGCACCGCAATGCCCTGGGCACCCGCCGCCGCCGTGGCGATCGGAAACACCGCGAAACCGAACTGCGAGTAGACCACCGAATGCGCCGCATCGGCGAAGCATTGCGCCAGCAGCATCAACAGCTCATGCGAGCCGTTGCCCAGCACCAATTGGCCGGTGCCCACGCCCAGTCGCTCGGCCAGCACCCGCTTGAGGGACGCCCCGACCGGATCCGGATAGCGCCACATCGCGGCCATCGCCTCGCTTGCGGCGACGATCGCCGCCGGGCTTGGACCCAGGGGGTTTTCATTGGAGCCCAGTTCCGACAACGCGGTACCGAACCGCTGCCTCAAGGTCGGCAAGTCGTGCCCGGGATCGTAAGCGCGAAGCGCCGATACAGCCGCATTGGCAAGCAAGGTAGCGTCGAAACTCACGGCAGGGCCACCGGGTAGGCGCCCAGCACGCGCACGTCCGCGGCGGAAGGTTCCATGTCCTTCAGAGCTTCCTGGATGCCTTCGTCCTCGACGTGGCCGCTGATGTCGATGAAGAACGCGTACTGCCATTTGCCAGTATGCGAGGGGCGCGACTCGATCCGGTTCATGCTGATGCCGCGCTCGGCCAGCGGACGCAGGATGTCGTACAACGCGCCGGGCTTGTCGCGCACGCTCACCAGCAGCGACGTGCGGTCGTTGCCCGACGGCGGGAAGATGCCGCGACCGATGACCAGGAAGCGCGTGGTGTTATCGGCGCGGTCCTCGATCGGGCCTGCGATGGTTTTCAGGCCATAGACGCGCGCGGCCGTCTCGCCCGCGATTGCCGCCGCGGCTTCGTCGCCACGGGCCATGCGCGCGGCTTCCGCATTGCTGGACACGGCGATGCGTTCGGCCTTGGGCAGGTTGATGCGCAACCACGCCTGGCACTGTTGCAAGGACTGCGGGTGCGAGTACACGCGCTTTACCTCGGTAAGCTTGCCACCCAGCGACAACAGGTTTTGATGTACGCGAAGTTCCACCTCGCCGCAGATCGTGGCCTTGGAGGCCAGGAACATATCCAGGGTGACCTGGATCATGCCCTGGCCCGAGTTCTCTACCGGCACCACGCCGAAATCGGCATTGCCCGAGGTCACTTCCTGGAACACTTCCTCGATGCTGCCCAGGGGCAGGCCGTAAGCGGCGTGTCCGAACTGTTTTCGCACGGCCTGTTCGCTGAAGGTGCCCTCAGGGCCGAGGAAACCGATCTTCAGCGGCTGCTGCTGCGACAGGCACGAGGACATGATCTCGCGGAACAGCCGGACCAGTTCACCATCGGGTAGGGGACCGTCGTTACGGTCGATGACGCCACGCAACACCTGGGCCTCGCGCTCGGGTCGGTAGTACTCCACCGCCGCCTTCAGCGGGCCCTTGGCCCGCCCCACCTGCTGGGCCCAGCGCGCGCGCTCGGAGATCAGCTGCTGTAGTTGGTGGTCGATGCTGTCGATGCGCGTACGCGCCTCGGCCAGCGTGGCCTGTTTATCGGTGGTCGGCTTGCTCATGAGATTCCTTCCTGCTTATTGCTAACCGTGGCGTCGAGCGAAGTCGCTCATGAAAGCCACGAGGGTTTGAACCGCGTCAAGGGTGACGGCGTTGTACAACGAGGCGCGCATACCGCCCACGGCCTTGTGGCCCTTGAGCGCCAGCAGGCCCGCCTCGAGCGACTCGGCAAGGAATGCCGCGTCGAGCGAGGGGTCGTGCAGGGTGAAAGGCACGTTCATCCGCGAACGCGCCGAGGGTTCGACCGGGCAGCGGTAATACCCGCCCGAGCCGTCGATGGCGGCATAAAGCGTGGACGCCTTGCGCTGGTTGGTGGCGTCGATAGCCACCAGGCCACCCTGCTCCTTCAACCACTGGAAGGTCAGACCCGCCAGGTACCAGCCCCAGGTGTTGGGGGTGTTGAGCATCGAATCGTTCGCCGCGTGCTCGGCATAGGAGAAGATCTTCGCCATCGGCTGCGTAGCGCGCGAGAGCATGTCGTCGCGGATGATGGCCACCACCAGGCCGGAAGGTCCGATGTTCTTCTGCGCGCCGGCGTAGATCATCGCGAAGCGCGAGACATCCACCGGGCCTGAAAGGATGCTCGAGGACATATCCGCCACCAGAGGCACGTCACCGACATCGGGCACGTGGTGGAACTCAACACCGTGGATGGTCTCGTTCGGCGTGTAGTGCACGTAGGCCGATGAAGGCGACAGGTCCCAGCGTTCGCGCGGCGGCAGCTTCAGGTAGTGGTCGTCTTTCGAGGAAGCCGCCACATGCACGTCGGCATACGGCGCCGCCTCGCGCACGGCCTTCTCGCCCCAATGCCCGGTTACCACGTAGTCGGCGCGCTGGCCGGCCCGCGCAAAGTTCAGCGGTACCAGCGGGAACTGCATGGTGGCACCACCCTGCAGGAACAGCACGCGGTAGTTGGTGGGGATCGCCATCAATTCGCGCAGGTCCGCCTCCGCTTGGGCTGCCAGGGCGATGAAATCCTTGCCGCGATGCGACAGTTCCATCACCGAGGCACCGGTGCCGTTCCAATCGAGCAATTCGGCACGGGCACGTTCAAGCACGGGTTGTGGGATGGCGGCGGGGCCGGCACTGAAATTGAAGACCCTGGACAAGACGCCAGTCTCCTTGGGAAGAGTGAGTTGACTAACCGCAGTCCTGCATTATGCCGCCATGCAGCATAACGACAACCAGGAAATAACTGGTTTCGTCAGAAACGAACCAGCAGCACCAGTGCGATGCCCAGCGCAAGCAACGCCGCGGTAAGAATCAGCCACCACACCTCGCCACGCGGGCCCGCGGTTTCCTCCGGCAGCGGTGGCTCTTCGGCCTCAACAGGCGCAGCGACCGGATCGGGCATCCAACCTGGAGCGTCGATGACGAAACGGTGGGCGCCTACACCAATGTGATCGCCCGGCTGCAGCACGGCGCGACGAACCGAGATGCCATTCAAGCGAACCACATAACGGGTGGGTATGCGTTCGGCGTCCAGCAGCAGGCAACTGCCGTCCCAGCCGATGGTCAGGGTGCCGGCATCGCCTTGTGGAAGTTCCAGCGGGTGGTCGCCCTGCGGCCCCAGGATGAGCCGCGTGCCGATACCCAGCACCCGTCCGGACAGCGGCCCGGCCAGGGCACGCAAGGCGGCGGCACCGGGACGGACGTCTTCGGCATCGATGCACGTGCGCCCGGAGACATCCTGATCGGCGCGCAACAACATGCGGCACTCGCCCACGCCAAGGTGATCGCCCTCGCGCAACAGCGCGCGCTCGCGGACGGGACGTGCGTTCACGTAGACGCGGCCGGCGCCGGGAAGGACTTCCAGTACGAGGCCACGGCGATCGTCGTGGATCACCAGGTGGTGGTCGGCCACTTGCGGTTCGGCCAGCACAAGGTCGTTGTCGTCGCTGCCGCCGATGCGCAACACCCCTGCCGACCAGTGAAAATCCCCGCGGGCCGAATTGGCGAACTCAATGCGCATGCGTGTGTCTGGATGGCGTGGTGGGGATCGTAGCAGATGAGCCGAACCTCATTTGCTACGATGTGCGGCCTTACGTTCACGACGAAGCTTTCAAATCCATGGCACGCATCGACATCCAGCGCGATCACCACCTCGACGCCACCCAGGCCCGCGCCGTCGTCGACAAAGTCGCCGCACGCCTGGGCGAAAAGTTCGGCACCACCTCGCGCTGGGAGGGCGACACCTTGCGCTTCGAGCGCCCGGGCGTGAAGGGCGGCATCACGCTCGAGCCCGCCCTCGTGCGCGTACAGGCCGAGCTGGGCATGCTGCTTAGCCCCATGAAGGGCATGATCGAGCAGGAAATCCGCCAGAAGCTCGATCAATACTTCGCCTGACTCCCTCAAGGCTTTGACCTAAGCCGCCTTCGTGCAATAATAGCGGGCTATTGCGACCACTTCGGCCGCACATCGAACCGGGTCACATGGCAAAAGACGACGTCATCGAAATGGAAGGCACGGTCCAGGAGACCCTGCCCAACACCATGTTCCGCGTGCAGCTGGAGAACGGGCACGTCATCACCGCCCATATCTCGGGCCGGATGCGCAAGCACTACATCCGCATCCTGACCGGCGACAAGGTGAAGGTGGAAATGACACCCTACGACCTGACCAAGGGCCGGATCACCTACCGCATGAAGTAACCCACGGCCCATCCCACCGGCGTTGCCGAGGGGGCGGTGGTCAAAAGAAAGGCCGCGCATTGCGCGGCCTTTTTCGTACTCCGGCAAGGGGACGGGACCCAGCGGCCACCGCCCCTATGTCGCCTCAGGCTTCCGCCGGCACCGGCTCCGCTGCCTCGGTGGCGACGGTAAGCTCGCCATCGACGACATCCAGGCTCACCTTGCCGCCGTCGGCAAGCTTGCCGAACAACAGCTCGTCGGCAAGCTTCCGCTTGACCTTGTCCTGGATCACGCGTGCCATCGGACGGGCACCCATCTGCGGATCGAAGCCGTTCTCCGCCAGCCACCGACGGGCATCGGAGGAGACGTCGACGCTGACGCGCTTCTCGCCCAGCTGGGCTTCCAGCTCGATCAGGAACTTGTCCACCACGCGCAGGATGTGCTCGAAATCCAGCGGATTGAACTGGATCACCGCGTCCAGGCGGTTGCGGAACTCCGGCGTGAACAACCGGCGGATCGTCTCCATGGCATCGAGCGAATGGTTCTGCTTGACGAAGCCGATGCCCCGACGCGCCGCCTGCTGGGCGCCGGCGTTGGTGGTCATCACCACGATCACGTTCTTGAAGTTCGCTTCGCGGCCGTTGGTGTCGGTAAGGACGCCACGATCCATCACTTGCAACAGGATGTTGTACACATCCGGATGGGCCTTCTCGATTTCATCCAGCAGCAGCACGCAGTGCGGGTGCTTGGTGATCTGCTCGGTGAGCAGGCCGCCCTGGTCGAAGCCGACATAACCCGGAGGCGCACCCACCAGGCGCGACACCGAATGGGCTTCCATGTATTCGGACATGTCGAAGCGGACCATCTCAATGCCCAGCTGCATCGCAAGCTGGCGGGTGACTTCGGTCTTGCCCACACCCGTGGGGCCGGCCAGCAGGAAGCTGCCGATCGGCTTGGCCGGGTCGCCCAGGCCCGAGCGTGCCATCTTGATCGACGAGGCCAGGGCCTCGATCGCCGCGTCTTGGCCGAATACCACCATCTTGAGGTTGCGTTCGAGGTTGCGCAGCACGTCACGATCGGAGGCCGAGACCTGCTTGGCAGGGATCCGCGCCATCTTGGCCACGATGTACTCGATCTCCGACACGCCGATCTGGGTCACGCGCTCGCCCTCGGGCAGCAGGCGCTGACGGGCACCGGCCTCATCGATGACATCGATGGCCTTGTCCGGCAGCAGGCGGTCAGGGATGTGCTTGACCGCCAGGTCCACTGCGGCCTTGAGCGCATCGGCACTGTATTCCACGCCGTGGTGATCTTCGAAACGGCTCTTCAGGCCCTTCAGTATCTCAATGCTGTCGGCCACGGTGGGCTCGACCACGTCGATCTTCTGGAAACGGCGGGCCAACGCGCGGTCCTTCTCGAAGACGCCGCGGAATTCCTGGAAGGTGGTTGAACCGATGCAGCGAAGCTCGCCGGCGGCCAGCATCGGCTTGATCAGGTTCGAGGCATCCATGGTGCCGCCCGAAGCCGAACCCGCACCGATGATGGTGTGGATCTCGTCGATGAACAGGATGGAATTTGGCTGCTTCTTCAGCTGCGCGATCACCGCCTTCAGGCGCTTTTCGAAGTCGCCGCGGTACTTGGTACCAGCCACCAGGGCGCCCAGGTCCAATGCCCAGATGGTGCAGTCTTCCAGCACCTCGGGCACGTCGCCCTCGACGATGCGCTTGGCCAGGCCCTCGGCCAGGGCCGTCTTGCCCACGCCGGCCTCGCCCACGTAAAGCGGATTGTTCTTGCGGCGGCGGCAAAGCACCTGGATGGTGCGCTCGACTTCGTCCTTGCGCCCAATCAGGGGATCGATCTTGCCCTGCATGGCCAGTTCGTTGAGGTTGGAGGCGTATTCGGCAAGCGGATTGGACTTGCCTTCGCCGCCTTCCTCGCCCTCGCGCTCACTCGCGGCCGGGGCCACGGTGGGGTCGTCACCGATCTTGGCGATGCCATGGGAAATGTAGTTGACCACGTCCAGGCGGGTGATTTCCTGCTGGTGCAGGAAATACACGGCGTGGGAGTCCTTCTCGCCGAAGATGGCGACCAGCACGTTGGCGCCGGTCACTTCCTTCCGTCCGGAGGACTGCACGTGGTAGACCGCGCGCTGCAGCACGCGCTGGAAGCCCAGGGTGGGCTGCGTGTCGCGCTCGTCGCCGGGAGCGAGTACCGGAACCGTCTCGGCGATGATGCGCTGCAGGTCTGCGACCAGGCGCGGCAGGTCCACGCCACAGGCCCGCAACGCGGCCAGCGCGGAGGAGTTCTCTGACAGGGCAAGCAACAGGTGCTCGACCGTCATGAACTCGTGGCGCTGCTCACGGGCTTGCTTGTAGCAATGGCCAATGGTGACTTCGAGATCCTTGCTGAACATACGGAACGTCTCCGCTGATGTCTTGGGCGGCCATGCAAAAGGGATGCCGCATGCCCGGTAGATGGGGCTCCCTTACAACTTTTCCATAGTGCACAACAGAGGATGCTGGTTGCTGCGCGAGTACTCGTTCACCTGAGTTACCTTGGTTTCGGCCACTTCGCGGGTAAATACCCCGCAAACACCCTTCCCCCGGGTGTGGACGTGGAGCATCACCTGCACGGCGCGCTCCTGGTCCATGCCGAAGAAGGACCGCAACACCTCGATGACGAAATCCATCGGGGTGAAATCGTCATTCATCAACAACACCTGGAACAACGGCGGTCGGGCTACTTCCGGCCGCGCGGTATCGAGCGCAAGGCCGTGTTCCTGGCTGTGTTCTTGTTCGTTTTCGGTCGGCATGGGCACGTGGGTCAGCTTTGGTCCAAGTATATGCCGCAAGCGCTGGTGCGCGCCGCGTGAATGGGTCAGGTGATGGCACAATAGGCGTTTTTCCAGTGGCTAGAACTTCCGATGACGTCTTCCCCGCCCGGCAACGATGTCTGGCGTCCCCATGTGACAGTCGCCACCATCGTCCATGACGGTGAGCGTTTCCTCATGGTCGAGGAACGGGTAAACGGCAAAATCGCCTACAACCAGCCGGCCGGCCATCTGGACGAGGGCGAATGCCTCACCGCCGCCGCCTGCCGGGAAACGGTCGAGGAAACCGGCTGGACAGTCGAGGTGGAGCATCTGGTGGCCATCGACCAGTGGCGAAGCCATGAGCATGGCGACCAAGTGTTGCGGTTTACCTTCGCCGCACGCGCCCTTGGACACGACGACCGTCCCCTGGACACCGGCATCGAGCGCGCGCTGTGGCTGACGCGGGCCGAAATCGGCGCCTTGGGCGTGCAACTGCGCAGCCCGTTGGTGGAATCGAGCATCGACAAGTGGCTCTCAGGCGCTCGCCTGCCCCTTTCGATCATCGGCAACCTGCTACCCGGGCAGCCAGGATGAAAGTGATCCTGGGCATTTCCGGCGGCGTGGACTCTTCCGTGGCGGCCCTCCTGCTGCAACAGGCCGGACACCAGGTCGAAGGCATGTTCATGCAGAACTGGGAAGAAGACGACCGCCAGGGTCCATGTACGACCGACCAGGACCGAAAAGACGCCGTCGCCGTCTGCGGCCGGCTGGGCCTGCCTTTCCATGCCCGGAACTTTGCCGCCGAATACTGGGACAGCGTGTTCGAGCATTTCCTGGCCGAGTATCGGGCCGGACGCACACCCAATCCGGATGTGCTGTGTAACCGCGAGATCAAGTTCCGCACCTTCCTGGACCATGCCCGCGCCCTGGGAGGCGAGAAGATCGCCACCGGCCACTACGCCCGCGTCGATTTCCACGACGGACGCTACCGCCTGCTTCGCGCCGTGGACCGCGCCAAGGACCAGACCTACTTCCTGCATGCGCTGGGCCAGGAGCAGCTGGCCGCCACCCTGTTCCCCGTGGGCGAAATCGAGAAGCCCCGTGTCCGCGAGCTGGCGCGCGAGGCAGGCCTCGGCACCGCAGCGAAGAAGGACTCCACCGGCATCTGCTTTATCGGCGAGCGCGATTTCCGCAGCTTCCTGGCCCAGTACATCCCGGCAAGGCCCGGCCGCATGGTCACCCCCGACGGGATGGACGTCGGCGAGCACCAGGGCGCGATGTATTACACGCTGGGCCAGCGAAACGGCCTGGGCATCGGCGGCCGGCGCGAGTCCGGCGGCGAGCCTTGGTATGTGGTGGGCAAGGACGTCGCGGAAAATAAGCTGATCGTGGCCCAGGGCGGCAGCAACCGCTACCTGGCCTCGCACCGCCTGGAAGCCAGCGGTGCCACCTGGGTGGCGGGCACGGCCCCGGCGGAAACATTCGCCTGCACCGCCAAGACCCGCTACCGCCAGGACGACCAGGCCTGCACCGTCCGCGTATCGGGCGACCATCTGTTCGTCCAGTTCGACCAGGCGCAGCGCGCCGTGACTCCGGGCCAGTCGGTGGTCTTCTACGATGGCGACACCTGCCTGGGCGGCGCCGTGATCGAAGCGACCGACGCCGCCTACGGCGGCCTGGCCACCATTTCGCAAGCTAAGGTTTCCGCATGAACGAAGAACGCGTCCTGGCGCTGGCCGGCCTGTTCCAGGCCACCGCGCTGGTACAGCAACTGGCCACCGAAGGCCGGGCCGACGATGCCGCCATGGAGGCAAGCCTTGGCAGTGTGTTCCACCTGGACGCAGATACCGTGGAGGCGATCTTCGGCGGTGTCAGCGGCGTACGGCTGGGCCTGCGCACGCTGGTAAGCCAGCTTGAAGATGCCAGCACCCGCGACATCGCGGTGATGCGCACCACGATCACCGTGCTGCGCTTGGAACGCACGCTATCGCGCCGGCCGGAACTGCTCGCGCGCCTGCAGGAAGGCATCGTCGCCGCGCGCCGCCAGGTGGAGCACTTCGGCATGTCCCACCCGAACGTGGCAGCCCGCCTGGCCGAGCTCTATGCCAGCACCTTGTCCACGCTCAAGCCGCGCGTGATGGTGACCGGCATGCCCTCGCACCTGCAGCAGAAGGCGGTGGTCGACCGTGTTCGCGCCGCGTTGCTCGCGGCCGTGCGCGCGGCGGTGTTGTGGCACCAGCTAGGTGGCCGCCAGTGGCACCTGGTGCTATACCGGCGCCGCGCCAGCATGATTGCCCGCGGCATGCTCACCGGCGCCACCCTCGACAACGGGGGTTAAACCGGGCATTCGTCCGGCCAGATCCACCAGCAGGTCGCCCAGCCCGGCCAGGTCTTCGCCCCAGGCCGTGGCACTGCGCCAGTACAGCGCCACCTCGCGCCCCGGAGCCTGCCCTTCCACGCTAACCAGCGATACGTTGGGAATGGATGCCAGGCGGTCATGGGCCAGCACCGGCACCAGCGTGTAGCCACCCCGCACGGCCACCAGTGTCGCCAGGCTTTCCAGGCTCACGTCCTGGATGCGCTCGCCGCCCTGGGCGCCGGCATGGCTCTCGGCCATCAGGGTGGCCTGGGCCGGGTCCAGCGTCGCCAGCTTCACGCTCGCCCTGCCCGCCGCTGGATGGTCGGCATGCATCAGCAGTTCGTAGGGCTCGAAGAACAGCGTTCGCTGCGACAGGCCCGGGACGGTCGTTCCAGGAGGCGCCAGCACCGCGTCGAGTTCACCCTCGGCCAGGCGCCGCAGCAAGCCCCTGGGCTTGCCTTCGCTGATGGTGAGCCGGGCTTCGCCGAAGCGCTGCGGGAACGGCTCTATCAGCTGGGGCAACAGGTAAGGACCAAGGGTAGCCGGCACGCCCAGCCGCAACTCGCCGCCAAAAGCGATGCTCCCGACCAGTGCCCCGGCCTGCAGGCGTTCAGCGCCGGCCAGTACGTCGTCGATCAGGGCAATCACCCGCGCGCCGCCGCCAGCCAGGGCCACGCCACGCCCGCCACGTTCGAACAAGGTGATGCCCAGGGCCTGCTCCACCTTCTGCACCTGGTGGGAAAGGCCCGAGGCGCTGATGTTCATCAGTCGCGCGGCCGAGATGAAACTCCCCTCGCGCGCCACCGCCTGCACCAGCGCAAGGTCGCGCAGCGATACCGCGGAAAGTGCCGTCGAAATCATCGAACGCTGCATGCCATCAAAACCGTTTGTGCCCGGGGGCCCAGGGCCCCATCCTTCGCCGCGGAAAATCACGACTCTCCCAAGGCGGGCATCTTAGCCGCCCCGGGGCCAGGGTCGGTGGCGCCTCCCTCACGTCCAGTCATGGTTTTGGGCGATAATTACCAACTTTGACGGGCCGTACGCCCACGGCGTCTCCCCAGCCAGCATCAAGCCAGGAGCAAGCAATGAAAGACTCGTTCTCCGTCCGGGACAGCATCGAAGTCAACGGCAAGCGCCACGCCATCGCCAGCCTTACCAAGCTGGGTGAGCGATTCGACCTCAAGCGCCTGCCCTACTCCATGAAGATCCTGCTGGAGAACCTCCTGCGCGCCGAGGACGGGGTGAACGTCACCTCGAAGGAAATCGAGGCGGTGGCCAACTGGAACGCCAAGGCCGAGCCCGATACCGAGATCTCCTTCATGCCCGCCCGCGTCGTGCTGCAGGACTTCACCGGCGTGCCCTGCGTGGTCGACCTTGCCGCCATGCGCGATGCCGTGGTGAAGCTCGGCGGCGACGCCACCCAGATCAATCCGCTGGCGCCGGCGGAATTGGTGATCGACCACTCCGTGCAGGTCGATGCCTTCGGCACGTCCAGCTCGCTGGACACCAACGTCGAGATCGAATTCGAGCGCAACCAGGAGCGCTACAGCTTCCTGCGCTGGGGCCAGAAGGCCTTCAACAACTTCAAGGTGGTGCCGCCGCGCACCGGCATCGTCCACCAGGTGAACCTGGAGAACCTCGCCCGCGTGGTGTTCACCGCGGATGTGGACGGCGAGAGCTGGGCCTATCCCGACACCGTGTTCGGCACCGATTCGCACACCACGATGATCAACGGCATCGGCGTGCTCGGCTGGGGCGTGGGCGGTATCGAGGCCGAGGCCGCCATGCTGGGCCAGCCCTCTTCGATGCTGATCCCGCAGGTGATCGGCTTCAAGCTCACCGGCAAGCTCGCCGAGGGCGTCACCGCCACCGACCTGGTACTCACCGTCACCCAGATGCTCCGCAAGCTCGGCGTGGTGGGCAAGTTCGTCGAATTCTTCGGCGACGGCCTAGCGGCCCTGCCTCTGGCCGACCGCGCCACCATCGCCAACATGGCCCCGGAATACGGCGCCACCTGCGGCATCTTCCCGGTCGACCAGGAGTCGCTGAACTACCTGCGCCTGTCCGGCCGCGACGAACACCAGATCAAGCTGGTGGAAACCTACGCCAAGGCGCAGGGGCTGTGGCACGACGCCAACACCCCGCATGCCGAGTTCACCAACACGCTGGAACTGAACCTGGCCGACGTCCGCCCGTCGATGGCCGGCCCCAAGCGCCCGCAGGACCGCGTGCTGCTCGAAGGCGTGAAGCAGAGCTTCCTCGATGCCGTCGGTCCGCTCACCGCCACCCGCAAGCCGAAGAGCGAATCCACCGAGCGCTTCGCCAATGAAGGCGGCGCCACCGCCATCGGCAACGAGGCGAACAACGTCGGCAACGGCGGCGTCACCATCGAGAAGGACGGCAAGAGCTTCAAGCTCAACGATGGCGCGGTGGTGATCGCCGCGATCACCTCCTGCACCAACACCTCCAACCCCGCCGTGATGATCGGCGCCGGCATCCTGGCCAAGAAGGCCGCCGCGCGCGGCCTCACCGCCAAGCCGTGGGTCAAGCCCTCGCTCGGACCGGGTTCGCTGGTGGTCACCGATTACCTGAAGAAGACCAACCTGCTTGCCGAGCTGGAAAAGGTCGGCTTCTACGTGGTCGGCTACGGCTGCACCACCTGCATCGGCAACTCAGGTCCCCTGCCGGCGGAAATCAGCAAGGGCATCGCCGAGGGCGACCTCGCCGTCGCCTCGGTGCTGTCGGGTAACCGCAACTTCGAAGGCCGCGTGCATCCGGAAGTGAAGATGAACTACCTGGCCTCGCCGCCGCTGGTGGTGGCCTATGCCCTGGCCGGTACGCTGGACATCGATCTGACGAACGACCCGATCTCCAACGGCAGCGACGGCAAGCCGGTGTACCTGAAGGACATCTGGCCGTCCAACCAGGAAATCTCCGACGCCATCGCCAGCTCCATCAACGCGGACATGTTCAAGGCCAACTACGCCGACGTGTTCAAGGGCGACAGCCGCTGGAACCAGATCGCCTCGCCCGATGGCGCGCTGTACCAGTGGGACGACTCCACCTACATCAAGAACCCGCCGTACTTCGACGGCATGAGCAAGGAAGCTGGCGAAATCGAAGACATCCACGGCGCCAGCGCCCTGGGCATCTTTGGCGACTCCATCACTACCGACCACATCTCGCCGGCAGGCTCGATCAAGAAGGACTCCCCGGCCGGTGCCTTCCTGATGTCGCGTGGCGTGCAGCCGAAGGATTTCAACTCCTACGGTTCGCGCCGCGGCAACGACGATGTCATGGTGCGCGGCACCTTCGCCAACATCCGCATCAAGAACCTGATGCTCGACGGCGTGGAAGGCGGCTACACCCGCCACGTGCCCACCGGCGAAACCATGCCGATCTACGACGCGGCCATGAAGTACAAGGCCGCCGGCACGCCATTGGTGGTCCTGGGCGGCAAGGAATACGGCACCGGTTCCTCGCGTGACTGGGCAGCCAAGGGCACCCTGCTGCTGGGCGTCAAGGCGGTGATCACCGAGAGCTTCGAGCGCATCCACCGCTCCAACCTGGTCGGCATGGGCGTGCTGCCCTGCCAGTTCATGGACGGCGAAAACGCGCAGACCTTGGGCCTGACGGGCGACGAGACCTTCGACATCACCGGCCTTGACGGTGGCAAGAGCACCCGCGCCACGGTCACCGCCACCTCGAAGGACGGCAAGAAGAAGCAGTTCACGGTGAAGGTGCTGCTGCTGACGCCGAAGGAACGCGAGTTCTTCCGCCACGGCGGCATCCTGCAATACGTGCTGCGCCAGTTGGCCAAGCGCTAAGACCAATAGCCCCGCGAAAGCGGGGCTTTTTTCATGGCGCTAGCGCGACCACGTGGCCGAATAGCACAGCCATCGGGAGCCTTCCCGGCGCCAGGCCGTTTCCACGCGATAGATTCCGCCTTCGTCGGGAATCAGGCCGGTAGAGCTGGTCAAGGTGACGGTGAAGGAGGCCACCTGGCGCTCGCCTCGCTTCTCCACGCTCACGGGCCCCATCGTCACGCCAAGACGAGCTTGCCGAAGGGCAGCCAGGCGAACCATGCCTTCCAGGCGCCGGCGGTCGAGTTCGCCGCCGTTGCCGTCGAAATCATCGGTGAGCGCGGCCACGGTGTCGCCGGCGTTGCCCGCTTCCACGGCCGACTTCGTGGCGGCGATGGCCTGGCGCACCTGTTCCTCGTCGGACCCCCGGTGGCAGGCGGCCGCCAAGGCCACCAGGACAAGGACGACGAGCGTCTTCCAGAACCTGCCAGACATGAGGCATTCCTCGTTGCAGTGCGGCTTGCCGCTATACGCGGGCGTATGCTCCAATGCCTTGATACTACGACGGCACCACGCCGCGAGCGCAACCCCATGGAGAGCTGGACCAAGCATGAGTAACGACCGCCCGTGGCTGGACAACTATCCCCCCGGCGTGCCGGCCGACATCGACATCACGCAATATCGTTCGATCGTCGACGTGCTCGAGGAATCCTTCGAGAAATACCGTGATCGCCCGGCGTTCACCAGCTTCGGCAAAACCGTCACCTATGGCGAGATCGACGAACTCAGCAACCAATTCGCGGGCTATCTCTCCGGCGAACTGAAGCTGGCCAAGGGCGACCGCATCGCCATCATGCTGCTCAATGTCATCCAGTACCCGGTGGCGCTGTTCGCAGCGCTCCGCCTGGGTCTGGTGGTGGTCAACACCAACCCGCTGTACACCCCACGCGAACTCGAACACCAGTTGAAGGACTCCGGCGCGAAGGCGCTGATCGTCCTGGACAACTTCGCAGCCACCGCGCAGGAAGCGCTCAAGCACGTGCCGGTACCGCACGTGATCACCACCGGCATCGGCGACCTGCTCGGCATCAAGGGCGCGGTGATCAACTTCGTGCTCAAGCATGTGAAGAAGATGGTGCCGGCGTTCCGCATCGACGGCGCCGTGCGCTTCGGCGATGCGCTCTCGCGAGGCGGCCGCCACGAGACCACCTCGCCGGATGTCGTGCGCGAGGACATCGCCTTCCTGCAATACACCGGCGGCACCACGGGCGTGGCCAAGGGCGCGATGCTCACCCACGGCAACATGGTGGCCAACATGCTGCAGGCCGGCGCCTGGTTCGGCAAGCAGATTCGTCCAGGTGAGGAAACAATCATCACTGCGCTGCCGCTGTACCACATCTTCGCGCTGACCTGTAATTGCTTCATCTTCCTGCGCTTCGGCGGCCGGAGCGTGCTGATCACCAACCCGCGCGACATGCCCGGCTTCGTCAAGGAGCTCTCGCGCGTGCGCTTCACCGCCATCACCGGCGTCAACACGCTGTTCAACGGACTGGTGCACACCGAGGGCTTCGACAAGCTGGACTTCTCCTCCTTGCGCATGAGTTTCGGCGGCGGCATGGCCGTGCAGCGCGCAGTGGCCGAGAAGTGGCAGGCCATCACCGGCTGCCCGCTGATCGAGGGCTACGGCATGACCGAAAGCTCCCCGGTGGCCACCATCAACCCGATGATCGAGGGCGCCAGCTTCTCCGGCTCCATCGGCATGCCGGTGCCATCCACCGACATCAGCATCCAGGACGACGACGGCAAGCACCTGGCGATCGGCGAGATCGGCGAGATATGCATCCATGGCCCGCAGGTGATGAAGGGCTACTGGAACCAGCCCGGCGAGACCGCCAAGGCCATCACCAGCGACGGCTGGCTGCGTACCGGCGACATCGGCCGCATCGACGAGAAGGGCCTGGTGTATATCGTCGACCGCAAGAAGGACATGATCCTGGTCTCGGGCTTCAACGTTTACCCGAACGAGATCGAGGACATCGTGGTCCGCTGCCCCGGGGTACTCGAATGCGCAGCCGTGGGCGTGCCCGACGAGCACTCCGGCGAAGTGGTCAAACTGTTCGTCGTAAAGAAGGATCCCTCGCTCACCGAGGAGACCATCAAGGCCTGGTGCCGGGAAAACCTCACCGGCTACAAGCGTCCGAAGCTGATCGAATTCCGCGACAGCCTGCCCAAGTCCAACGTGGGCAAGATCCTCCGCCGCGAACTGCGCGACGAAGAAAAGAAGAAGGCAGGTTGAGGCAGGCACCCGGGCGCCATCGGCGTCCGGGTCAAGCACGCTAGTCGTCCGACCAGGTTTCCAGCGTATCGGCGTAGCCGCCCAGCAGGTTCCACAGCGGTTCCTGCTTGTCGTCGGGAATGTGCGTGTAGGCCATGCCCACCTGCCGCGCCGACACGCGCGTAACCTGCGCCTCCATGTGGATGTGCAGATCGCTGCCGAAGATCATGTCCAGCACCCACGTCTCGCCCACGTCGCCGCGCCAGCCCAGCGGCCTGCGAAGCAGCGCGCCGGTGGCGGAAATATCAACCAGTTCCGTCGGGTGCGCTTCGGCACCCCGGCTCATAAGCACGGCTGTCTCGACTTTCATGCGCGCGTGGCGCAGTCGAAGCTTGTCGCCGTTGTCGTCCTTGTTGCTCAATGCTGCTGTCTCCACGTCGGCTGCGTCTCCGTACGTAAGGCCAATCGGGTGTCCCGACGTACCTGCCCTATTCGCGTGTCTTCAACACGCCGGCCCGTACCAGGCTCCCCGCCCCGAACTTCTCGTTGATCCGGTCCTGGATCCCATCGGCCTGCGGCGCACTGGCCACGGGCTGGAACAGATCATTCTGCGCCCGTTCGCCAAATCCGGAAAGTCCGACACCCAACAAACGCAGCCGTGGACGCGGCTGCTGGGTCCACCAGGCCTGCAGCAAGCGGCGTGCCAACTGGTGGATATCTTGCGTGGCATTGCCCGCAACGGGCAATTGGGCCTGGCGCGTGTATGTGGTAAAGGGCGGCTCGCGCAGTTTCACCGTCACCGTGCGTCCCTTCATCTGCCGGTCGCGGGCACGCCGGGCCACCTTCTCGCTCATCCGCAACAGCCACGCCTCGGCCATGGCAAGCTCTGAGATATCCACGTCGAAAGTGTTCTCGGCGCTGATGGATTGCTCGGCCACCTCGCGATGTACTGGGCGCTCGTCCTCTCCCCGCGCGAGCGCCTGCAGGCCTTCGACTTGGCGGCCGAGGGCCCGCTGCAGCCGCGCCGGATCGCATCGCGCGAGTTCACCGATGGTGCGGATGCCGATTCGGTGCAGGTTTTCCTCGGCAACCTTGCCCACGGTCCAAAGGCGTCCGACCGGCAGTGGGTCGAGCGTGGCCCGAACATCTTCGGGCCGTACACGCAAAAAACCGTCAGGTTTTGACAATTCACTGGCAAGCTTGGCCACCAGCTTGTTGGCCGCCATGCCGACCGAAGCATTCAGGCCCGTCCGCTCGCGAATGCGCAGCTTGATCTGCCGGCCGATGGCCTCGATCGAGTGGAACAACCGCAGGCTGCCGGTTACGTCCAGGAAGGCTTCGTCCAACGACAGGCCCTCGATGTCGTCGGTGAATTCGCCGAAAACCGCGAACACCTGGGCGGAAATCTCCGCGTAGCGATCGTGCCTGGGGAAAATGAACACCGCCTGGGGGCAAAGGCGATGGGCCCGGGAGGTCGGCATGGCCGAGCGCACGCCGTATTTGCGCGCCTCGTAGTTGCAGGTGGAAACCACCCCCCGTCCCCCCAAGCCACCCACGATCACCGGCTTCCCTACCAGCGTGGGGTCGTCCAGCTCCTCCACGGACGCATAAAAAGCGTCCATGTCGACGTGGATGATCGCGCGCTCGGTGGCCATGGCCGCTATTGTGCCCATCTGCCTTGCCTATGTCGGCGCTGGACTTGGCCGTCTGCAGGCGCTACCCTAAAGCCCATCGGGTAGTGACGTGGATGCGCAAGGCGGTAGCCGGCGCGGTTTACCGTGTGTCCTCCACTGATCTCCTGCAAGCTGACCGAAACCCCCGTTTCGATATCCAGCTACGCCTTCGCCGCATGGGCTCATGACGCGGAGGTGCGATACGGTCGTTGATCGGCCCAGAGCAGACAGAATAGGCCCCATGGCCCCTTTCGTCGCACGCGGTCCGACGACGACGACATGCAGCCCGTCCGGCAACATCCCGGATGCGTCGCGGCAACGCCGCACGTGACACCTTGTCCTGCCGCCACGGCGGCGTCTTTCGAGTCCAGATGAGCATCGATCCAGCTCAGCCCATGGCTAGCCAGCCAACCAGCGATCCGTTCGCGCAGCAGCCGCAGCAGCAGGAAATGCCGCTGGCGATCGTGCGTGGCCAGGCCGTGCTGCAGATGCCGCAGGATCTCTACATCCCGCCCGATGCGCTGGAAGTGATCCTTGAGGCCTTCGAGGGCCCGCTGGATCTCCTGCTGTACCTGATCCGCCGGCAGAACCTGGACGTCCTGGACGTCCCGATCGCAGAGATCACCCGCCAGTACATGGACTACATCGACATGATGCGCGACGTCATGCGACTGGAACTGGCGGCCGAATACCTGCTGATGGCCGCCATCCTGGCCGAGATCAAGTCCCGCCTGCTGCTGCCCCGGCCGCCGGCCGAGGAAGGCATCGAGGAAGACCCGCGCGCGGAACTCGTCCGCCGCCTGCAGGAATACGAACGCTTCAAGAAGGCCGCCGCCGACCTCGACGCGCTGCCCCGCCTGGAGCGCGATACCGTGCCGGTGCATGCGGAAGTCGGCGAACGGGTGGTGGTGAAGCTGCCGCCGCCGCTGGACCTGCGCGAACTGCTGCTGGCCCTGCGCGACGTCCTGCAGCGGGCCGACCTCTTCACCCACCACGCCATCGCACGCGAACCCTTGAGTGTGCGCCAGCGCATGGGCGACCTCCTGAACGCGCTCGGCGACGGCAGCTTCCATCGCTTCGAAACCATGTTCGACCCCTCCGAGGGCCGGCTGGGCGTGGTCGTCACCTTCCTTGCCATGCTGGAACTGGCCAAGGAACTGCTGGTTGAGATCGTCCAGGAAGAGCCCCTCGGCGCTATCTACGTCAAGACCAAGGTCGCCGACGCCGCCGCCATCGAACTGCCCGACGAGGACCAGGCGAGCGCCTGACGGCGACGCCCTCCTCCACATTCCAGGAAACCATGGAACAAGAACAGCTCAAACCGATCCTCGAGGCCGCCCTGCTGGCGAGCTCGCAGCCGATGACGGTGCAGCAGCTCGACGGCCTGTTCGTCGAGGAAGACAACGTCGGCCACGAAGAGCTGTCCCGCGCGCTGGAGTCCCTGCGCGAGGACTGCGAAGGCCGCGGCATCGAACTGGTGGAGGTCGCCTCCGGCTTCCGTTACCAGGTCCGCCAGCGCGAACACGCCTTCATCTCGCGACTGTGGACGGAGAAACCCAGCCGGTATTCGCGCGCGCTGCTCGAAACGCTGTCGCTGATCGCCTACCGCCAGCCCATCACCCGCCCGGAGATCGAACAGATCCGTGGCGTGGTGGTATCGAGCAACATCATCAAGACACTGGAAGAACGCGAATGGATCCGCGTGGTGGGCTACCGGGACGTCCCGGGCAAACCCGCCCTCTTCGGCACCACCCGCATCTTCCTCGACTACTTCAACCTGAAGTCGCTCGATGCCCTGCCTCCGCTGTCGGAAATCCGCGACATGGAGGATCTCAATCCGCAGATGCGCCTGGATGGCGACGAGCGGACCCTTCCCGCCCTCACCGCCGACGCCGAGACCGACGCCGACGCACTGGACGATAACCAGGCAGAGGCCGACGCCGCTGCCCATTCTGGCGACCTGGCCTTTGCGCCTGCCGCCGACAACCAGGAGCCGGCCGACGTGCCGGCCTCCGATACCGATGAGCCGGCCGATGATATCGCCTCGGCTTCCCCTACTGCCGACGAGGCAGAACCCGCAGACGTCGACGATGACGCCGCAACGCAAGACACCGAGGAGTACCGCGCATGAATGCGCCGCAGCGATCCGTGCTATCCCTGAAACGTGATGTCAAGCCCGAAGTGGCTGGACTGGAAGAACGCCTGCACAAAGTGCTGGCCAATGCGGGCCTGGGCTCGCGCCGGATGCTCGAACAGCGCATCCAGGCCGGCGAGATCGAGGTCAACGGCGCCGCCGCCGGCATCGGTTCGTCGGTCCACGCCGGCGACAGGGTGGTCATCGACGGCAAGCAATTCGTGGTGTCCACCGACTCGCGCAACGATGCCGAAGTCATCATCTACCACAAGCCCGAGGGCGTGGTGACCACGCGCGAAGATCCCGACGGCCGTCCCACCGTTTTCGAACAACTGCCGCGCCTCAAGAATGCGCGCTGGGTCGCAGTGGGTCGCCTGGACATCAACACCACGGGCTTGTTGCTGCTCACCACCGACGGGGAGCTCGCCAATGCGCTGATGCACCCGAAGAGCGGCCTGGAGCGTGAATATCTTTGCCGCGTACATGGCGAGGTGCCCGACGAAACCATCGAACGCCTGAAGTCGGGCGTGGAGCTGGACGACGGCCCTGCCCGCTTCGACGACATCGGCGTGATCAGCCGCGGCGGCAGCCATAGCTGGTTCCGCGTGGTGATCCGCGAAGGCCGCAACCGCGAAGTGCGCCGCCTGTGGGATTCGCAGGGCTTCCTGGTCAGCCGCCTGAAGCGCATCCGCTACGGCAGCGTGGAACTGCCGCGCGCGCTGCGTCGCGGCGACACGGAAAACCTCGGCGAAGATGCCGTCAAGGAACTGCGCACGCGCGCAGGCCTGGGTGACCCGGCTCCCGTGCTCACGTTAAGCCCCGTGCTTCACCAGCGCCGTGCCCCGCGCAATGTCACCGAGTACAAGCCCGAAGGCCGCGGTACCAGCAGTGCCTGGAACAGCGCCAAGGACGAAGCCCGCGAGCTTTCCGCCTACGATCGCATCCGCGACGAGCCCTTCCGCCCGGGTCCGGGTGGCAAGCGCCGCAAGGCCGGTGCACCCGGCACCGGCGGTCCCCGTCCGGGCCGCGAAGTCAACGGCAACGTCGACCGCCCCGCACGCCCGCAGGGCCAGCGCCGTGGACGCATCGCCCCGGGCCAGGAGCTGCCCTCCATGCGCACCTGGCTCGCCGGTGATTCCCGTGGCAATGCCGCTGGCGGTCCGGCCGGTGGCGGTGGTGCCCGTCCCGGTGGCCCGCGCGGCCAGCAGCGCCGTGGTCCGAATCCCGGCCAGGGTGGTGGCCAGGGCGGCGCTTCGCGCTACGCGGATAACCGTGGCAACGTGGCTCCGGGCTACGGTGGCGGTTACGGTGGCAACGACAACCGCGGCAACACCAATGCCCCGCGTCCTGGCAATCGCGGACCGCGTCCGGGCGGCGCCGGTGGCCAGGGTGCCGCCGGTCGCGGACCGGGTGGCGGCCAGAACCGTGGCCCGGGCGGCAACCGTGGACCCGGTGGCGGCAATCGTGGACCGCGTCCGGGCGGCGGCGGTAACCGTAGTGGTGGCGGCGGCAATCGCAGCGGCAACCGCTAGGCATGGCATGGGGAAAGCCCTCGGCTGACCCCATCCACTCCACGCATCACTGAAGAAAAACGTATCGCCGGCCGTTATTGGCCGCTTGAGGTGGGTGCTGGTGTGGGTGCCTGTCCCACGGGATGACCCGCGGCATCAAGCTTGTGGCCTTCCGCGTCCAGCGCATGATCGTTGGCGTGTTCCAGGCGGCGGGTCACACCAGGCTCATCGCCCTGGACGGGCGCCGCCGTCGACGAAGTCGCGGTCTTGGACTTGCCATGATGCTTGGCAGCCGCCTGGTCCATCGCGCGGATCAGGCCTGGCGGATCGGCCAGGATGGGGGTAGCGACGACGGCAAGCGCCATCGCTGCGAACTTGACGAAGACTCCCATGCACGTGTCCTCTTCGGTCCCGGTGTATCGCCCTGCCAGGACACAAGCATCGCATGCCGCTCGCAGTGGCGTGCGTGAATCCTTGCGGCACGACTTGCGGCACTCGACACCCCGGGGGCTGCGGCGCACCATATGCGGGTCACGCACCGACCCTGCGCATTGTCCCCGACCCCGCACTTCCGAACGCTCGCCCTGATCATCGCCAGCGCGCTCTTCATGGAGCAGCTCGACGGCACGATCCTGGCCACCGCCCTGCCGTCGATGGCCCAGACCTTCGGCGTGTCGCCGCTGATGATGAGCGTTGCGCTCACTTCGTACATGTTGAGCCTGGCGGTGTTCATCCCGGCCAGCGGCACCGTGGCCGACCGTTATGGCGCCCGGCGTGTTTTCTGCGCTGCCATCGCCGTATTCACCTTCGGCTCGATCCTTTGCGCGCAGGCCACCACACTGCCTTTTCTGGTAGGCGCTCGGCTGATCCAGGGCATGGGCGGCGCGATGATGGTGCCCGTCGGCAGGCTTGTCCTGCTTCGCGCGGTGAGCAAGCAGGACCTGGTCTCGGCGATGTCGTGGCTGCTGGTGCCAGCGATGATCGGCCCGGTACTGGGGCCGCCCCTGGGCGGACTTATCGTGCAGGTGTTGTCCTGGCGCTGGATCTTCTACGTCAACCTGCCCATCGGATTGATCGGCTTCGTGCTGGCCGCGCGAATGGTGCCGGACGTGCGCGGTGAGGTGCGCCACCGCTTCGACATGCTGGGGTTCTTTCTCTCGGGCGTCGGCCTCGCGTGCCTGGTGTTCGGTCTGGAACTGGCATCGCGCGGCATCGGTGGACTTGGCGTGTCGTTGGGCCTGCTAGGCGGCGGCGCGCTGACCCTGGTGGCGTACGTAGCCCATGCGCGCCGCATCGAACATCCGATCCTGGACATTTCGCTGCTGCGCTTCGACACCTTCCGTTTGTCGATGATCGCAGGCTCGCTCACGCGCATCAGCGCCGGTGCGCTACCGTTCCTGTTGCCTCTAATGATGCAGCTGGGCTTCGGCATGTCGGCGGCGCAGAGCGGCCTGATCACTTTCATATCCGCCGCCGGCGCCGTGCTGATGAAAACCACCGCCAAGCCGTTCCTGCGCCGCTTCGGCTTCCGCAACGTGCTGGTGTGGAATGGGATCTTCAGCACCCTGATGATCACCGCATGCGCGGCCTTCAGGCCCGGATGGTCGTTGATGGCGATCTACCTGGTGCTTGGCGTGGGCGGATTCTTCCAGTCGCTGCAGTTCACCGCCTACAACACCATCGCCTACGCCGAGCTACCCAGCCAGGCCTTGAGCGCGGCCACCAGCTTCTACACGACATTCCAGCAGCTGATGCTGTCGCTGGGCATCTGCGTGGCGGCCGGCGTCCTGCACGCGAGCGTGCATTGGCATGGCCGCGAGCACGCTGTCACAAGTGACTTCTCCGTGGCCTTCCTGGTAGTCACCGCGATATCGATTCTTTCCGTGCCCGTCAGTGCACGGCTTGCCGCCAACGCAGGCATGGAAATGAGCGGGCATCGAGCCCGCCCATCCCGCGTACGCTAACGACTTCTGCCTAGATCATGCCCAACAGCAGCAGGATTACCAGGATCAGGACGATGAGCCCCAGGCCGCCTGCCGGGTAATAGCCCCAGCCACGGCTATAGGGCCATGCCGGTGCAGCGAACACGGCCAGCAAGACGATCAGCACGATCAACCAGAGCATGAAGGACTCCTTGCATCGAAAGTGCGTCCAGCATGCCGCGGCAACGTGTGTGGTCAACGTGGCCCGTAGGTGATGGCGATCTTCAGAAAGGAGTTCGCCCCGCAGGCGGCGCTACGACATGGGCTTCGGGGGGGAGGAGGAGCCAGATGTCGCGAAAAGCAGCGCCGCTGCGGAGCGAAAGGCCCGCCGACCCAGGGGGAGGGGTTGGTGGCGGGACAGGCGCATTATGGGGTTACGGTTTGATAAGCGCCAATATATATTGTGATTGGTACTTATTCGGTAATCGACTATGTTCGACCTGCGCCAGCTCCGCTATTTCGTCGCCGTAGCCGACACCCTGAGCTTCACCCGCGCCGCCCAGGCGCTACATATGTCCCAGCCCCCACTTTCGCAGCAGATCCAGGCACTTGAGGCGGGATTGGACGTACGCCTGTTCGACCGTACCCGCCGCCGCGTCGTGCTGACGGAGCCTGGAAGGCTGTTCCTCATCGAAGCGAAGAAATTGCTGGCGCAGGCCGAAACGGCCCGGCGGGTGGTGACCGACGCCGCAGCCGGCTTCTCCGGGCAGCTACGGCTGGCCTACGCCGTGTCGGTGTCCTTCCATCCCGCCCTGCCCGAGGCACTGCTGCGCTTCCGCCAGGAGATCCCCCGGGTCCGGCTGGCGTTGCGCGAGATGTACACCACCGAGCAATACGACGCGCTGGCCAATGGCGACATCGATGTCGGTTTCCTTCGTGGCGCCCCGCGTACAGCCCTGCAGGCAAAAGCCTTCCGCCTGGACGTGGTCGACCAGGAACGCCTGGTGGTTGCCCTGCCCGCTGCCCACCCGCTGGCCGGCAAGGCCTCGCTGCGGATGCGCCAGCTCGCCGATGAAACCTTCCTGGCCCAACCCCGGGAACTGGCCGTCACCTTGTACGACCGCCTGATGCACCTGTGCACCAAGGCCGGCTTCCAGCCGGAAGTGCGGCAAATCAGCCAGCAGGTAAGCTCCCTGCTTTCGCTGGTGGCCGCAGGCCTCGGGCTGGCCCTGGTCCCCGCCTCCCTATGCGCCGTCCGGCTGTCAGGCGTAAGTTTCGTACCCGTCGACGACGCCGATGCCTGGCTACTGCTGGCGGTAGCCAGCCGCGCCGACGACCCCTCCCCCGCCCTGGAGGCCTTCCTGCGCACGGTAGCCACATCGAAACAGTCACTTGGCTTGCCCTGACGACAGAACGTGGCTATAATTCCCGTTTTCCATTGTCCATAAGTTTCCCAGGAGCTTGCCGTGAAGGTGCTGTCATCCCTGAAGTCCGCCAAGCTGCGGCACCGTGACTGCAAGGTCGTCCGTCGTCGCGGCAAAACGTTCGTCATCTGCAAGAGCAACCCGCGCTTCAAGGCTCGCCAGCGCTGATCCACCAGCAGCTGCGAACGAAAGAAGACCGCTCCGGCGGTCTTTTTTTTCGGCTCGCCTTCGGCATCGCGATGAAAACGGTGCTCGGGCGTGGTCGCAGGAGCCGGGGGCGATCAGCCTCGTCGCTCCGGTTTCACCGGCGCTTGGGAGAAGAGGCCGCTGCGCGGCTTTTTCTTATGGCTGCGCCCCGGCGCGCGCGCGTTGCGGGCGGGGGTTTTCGAGGCGGCCTATGGCCTTCGCGAAAACGGCCGGCTTAAGCCGGCCCCCTGCGGGCCTGATCCGCCCGCAACGCTCGGTTCCACAAGTCGCCGACGAGGCTGATCGCCCCCGGCTCTGGACACGACGCCCGAGGCGCTGACCGGAGAGCTGTGCGGCGTGGCGTAATGCCAACGGTACCTTGTAGCCAGTCAGGGCCCCACGCGCCCCTGGCCGAGGGTCTGCGATCGTGTGTGCCTTCTCGCCCTCCCCTTGCGAACCTCATCGTTCGGGTGTGGCGGGGCGAGCGGGTGGCTGCGCCCCGCGGCGGCGCTCCGTGCGAAGGCGAAGGGCTTCGGACGGATCAGGCCCGCAGGGGGCCGGCCATGGATGGCCGGCCGTTTTCGCTGAGCCAGGATGGCGAATCGAAAACCCCCGGCCGAAGCCCGCCCCGAGGGGGCGCAGCCCCGAGGGTCGCCGCAGCAGGAGCGTCGCCGCGGGGCGCAGCCACCCGCTCGCCCCGCCACACCCGAAAGCGTCAGGTCTCGTAGCGGACGCCGGTGATCTCGTAGTGTTTCACGCCGTTGGGAGCGGTGAATTCGAAGCTGTCGCCTTCGCTTTTGCCGATCAGGGCGCGGGCGATGGGTGAGGAAACGGCGATCAGGCGCTGTTTGATGTCGGCTTCGAGATCGCCGACGATTTGGTAGGTTACCGAGTCGCCGGAGTCTTCGTCTTCGAGGTCGACGATGGCGCCGAAGACTACGCGGCTGCCCGCCGAGAGGCGCGACGTGTCGAAGACTTCGGCGGTGGAGAGCGCGGCTTCCAGTTCGTTGATGCGGCCTTCGCAAAAGCTTTGCTGCTCGCGGGCGGCGTGGTACTCGGCGTTTTCCTTCAGGTCGCCGTGGGCACGGGCCTCGGCGATGGCCGCGATGATGCGCGGGCGGTCGACCGACTTCAGTCGCTCCAGCTCCGCGCGCAGGCGATCGGCGCCCTTCTTGGTCATCGGTGCACGACTCATGCTTTCAGTTCCTTGTGCAATTCCTGCAGGCTGTGCACGCTGCCGGCACCGTGGAAGTCCAGCGAGTGCACCAGTGCGCGCGCGCCCGCGACAGTGGTTGAATAAGTGACGCGGTGCTGCAGGGCTTCGCGTCGGATGGAGAACGAGTCGGAGATGGCTTGCTTGCCCTCCGTCGTGTTGACGATATAGACGATCTCGCCGTTCTTGATCAGGTCGACGATGTGCGGCCGACCTTCAAGCACCTTGTTGATGCGCTCGCACGAAACGTCGTGGGACGACAGGAACGACGCCGTGCCCTGCGTCGCCACCAGGCTGAAGCCGCGGCGGATGAGTTCCTGCGCGATCGGCAGCAGGCGTTCCTTGTCGGCATCGCGCACGGAAAGGAAGACCTTGCCCACCGCCGGCTCGCGGATGCCCGCGGCCTCGTGGCCACGCGCGAAGGCGGCGCCGAAGGTGCGGCCAACGCCCATGACCTCGCCCGTCGAACGCATCTCGGGGCCGAGGATGGGATCGACGTTCTGGAATTTCAGGAACGGGAAGATCGCCTCCTTCACCGAGTAGTAGCTGGGGATCACCTCATGCAAGGTGCCCTGGTCGACGAGCGAGCGGCCGGCCATCGCGCGGGCGGCGATCTTGGCCAGCGACACGCCGGTGGCCTTGCAGACAAATGGCACCGTGCGCGAAGCGCGCGGGTTCACCTCGAGGATGAATACCTCGTCGCCCTGGATGGCGAACTGGGTGTTCATCAGGCCAACGACATTCAGCTCCTTCGCCAGCAGCCTCACCTGGCGGCGCATTTCATCCTGCACTTCCTGGCTGAGCGAATGGGCGGGCAACGAGCACGACGAATCGCCCGAGTGCACGCCGGCTTCCTCGATGTGCTCCATGATGCCGCCGACCAGCACGTTGCCTTCGGCATCGGCAACGATGTCGACGTCCACTTCCACCGCGTGGTCGAGGAAACGGTCCAGCAGCACCGGGGAATCGTTGGAGACCTTCACCGCGTCGCGGATGTAGCGCGAGAGGTCCGCGTCGCTGTAGACGATTTCCATCGCACGGCCGCCGAGCACATAGCTTGGGCGCACCACCATCGGATAGCCGATCTCGCGGGCCAGGGCCAGCGCTTCTTCGGCATGTCGGGCGGTGCGGTTGGGCGGCTGGCGCAGCTTGACGCGCTCGATCAGCTGCTGGAAGCGTTCGCGGTCTTCGGCAAGGTCGATCGAATCGGGGCTGGTGCCGATCACCGGGGCGCCGGCGGCCTCCAACGCACGTGCCAGCTTCAGCGGGGTCTGCCCGCCGTACTGCACGATGATGCCCTTGGGCTTTTCGAGATCCACGATCTCCAGCACGTCTTCGAGCGTCAACGGTTCGAAGTACAGGCGGTCGGAGGTGTCGTAGTCGGTGGAGACCGTCTCCGGATTGCAGTTGATCATGATGGTTTCGAAACCATCTTCGCGCAGCGCCAGTGAGGCATGCACGCAGCAGTAGTCGAACTCGATGCCCTGGCCGATGCGGTTCGGACCGCCGCCGAGCACGATGATTTTGTCGCGATCGGTGGGCTGTGCCTCGCACTCTTCCTCGTAGGTGGAATACATGTACGCGGTGGTGGTGGCGAATTCCGCGGCGCAGGAATCCACGCGCTTGTACACCGGGCGCACGCCCAGGGTATGGCGCAGGTGGCGCATGGTTTTTTCATCGCCGTCGACGAGTTCGGCCAGGCGTGCGTCGGAGAAGCCCATGCGCTTGAGTTCGCGCATGCGCGGCGCGTCGAGGCTGGAAACACCAAGGCGCTGCACCTCGCCCTCGGTCATCACGATGTCCTCGAAGGCGGCGAGGAACCATGGATCGATGTGGGTGAGCTCGTGCACTTCCTGCAGCGACAGGCCAGCACGGAAGGCGTCGGCTACGTGGAATACGCGATCCGGGCGCGGTTCGCGCAGTTCACGCTTCAAAGTGAGGAAACCTTCCTCGCTGCCGATGTCCAGCCCCGTGGGATTCAGGCCCGTCTTGCCGATCTCCAGGCCGCGAAGTGCCTTCTGCAGCGACTCGGAGAAGCTGCGACCCATCGCCATCACCTCGCCCACCGACTTCATCTGCGTGGTCAGGCGAGCATCGGCGGCGGGGAATTTCTCGAACGCGAAGCGCGGGATCTTGGTGACGACATAGTCGATGCTCGGCTCGAACGACGCCGGGGTGAGGCCGCCGGTGATGTCGTTCTTCAGTTCATCGAGCGTGTAACCCACCGCGAGCTTCGCTGCGATCTTGGCGATCGGGAAACCGGTGGCCTTGGAGGCCAGCGCGGACGAGCGCGATACGCGCGGGTTCATTTCGATCACCACCACGCGGCCGTCGCGGGCGTTGATGCCGAACTGCACGTTGGAGCCGCCGGTATCCACGCCGATCTTGCGCAGCACCGCGATGGAGGCGTCGCGCAGGCGCTGGTATTCCTTGTCGGTCAGCGTTTGCGCGGGCGCCACGGTGATGGAGTCGCCGGTGTGTACGCCCATCGGGTCGAAGTTCTCGATCGAGCACACGATGATGCAGTTGTCCGCCTTGTCGCGGACCACTTCCATCTCGAATTCCTTCCAGCCCAGGACCGACTCTTCCACCAGCACTTCGTGCACCGGCGACAGTTCCAGGCCGCGGCCGACGATCTCGATGAATTCCTCGCGGTTGTAGGCGATGCCGCCACCGGAGCCGCCCAGGGTGAAGCTGGGACGGATGATGGTGGGGAAGCCCACGGTGGCCTGGATCTCGTGCGCCTGCTCCATCGAGCGGGCAACGCCGGCCTTGGGGCAGTCCAGGCCGATATCGGCCATCGCGTGGCGAAACAGGTCGCGGTCCTCGGCCATGCGGATGGCTTCGCGCGAGGCGCCGATCAGTTCGACGTTGTACTTTTCAAGCACGCCGTGGTCGGCGAGGTCCAGCGCGCAGTTCAGGCCCGTCTGGCCGCCCATGGTGGGAAGCACCGCGTCGGGGCGCTCCTTCTCGATGATGCGTTCGACCGTCTGCCAGTTGATCGGCTCGATGTACACCGCATCGGCGGTGTCGGGGTCGGTCATGATGGTGGCTGGGTTGGAGTTCACCAGCACCACGCGGAAACCTTCCTCCTTCAGTGCCTTGCAGGCCTGGGCGCCGGAGTAGTCGAACTCGCAGGCCTGGCCGATCACGATGGGGCCGGCGCCGATGATGAGGATGGTCTTGATGTCGTGGCGCTTAGGCATGGCGTGTTGTATCTCCGGGCGTGGTGGCGGTGGCTTGGCGGGACGGTGCGCGGTTGCGTCTTATCCGGCCTTCTTGAGCGCGGCCTTGTCCATCAGGTCAATGAATCGGTCGAAGAGGTAACCCAGGTCGTGCGGGCCGGGTGCCGCTTCCGGATGGCCCTGGAAGCAGAAGGCCGGCCGGTCGGTGAGCGCGAAGCCCTGGAGCGAGCCATCGAACAGCGAGGTGTGGGTGACCTTCGCATGCGGCGGCAAAGTGGAAGCGTCCACCGCGAAGCCATGGTTCTGCGAGGTGATCAGCACGCGGCCGTCGTCGTGGTCCTTCACCGGATGGTTGGCGCCGTGGTGGCCGAACTTCATCTTCAGCGTCTTCGCGCCGATGGCCAGGCCCATGACCTGGTGCCCCAGGCAGATGCCGAAAGTGGGCACGCGGGCCTCAAGCACCTGGCGCGTGGCCTCGATCGCGTAATCGCAGGCCGCCGGGTCGCCCGGGCCGTTGGAGAGGAACACGCCATCGGGCTTCATGGCCAGCACCTCGGACGCCGGCGTCTGCGCCGGCACCACGGTGACCTCGCAGCCGCGCGCGGCCAGCAGGCGCAGGATCTGGCGCTTGGTGCCAAAGTCCCAGGCCACGACCTTCAGGCGCGAAGGCACGCTGCGGAAGGCGGTGGCGTCCAGGTCGTAGTGGCCATCGGTCCAGGTGAAGCGGTGCTTGGTGCTGACCACCTTGGCCAGGTCCAGGCCGTTCAAGCCCGGGAAAGCGCGCGCCTTCGCCAGGGCGCCATCGGCGTCGATGGCGTCACCGGCCACGATGGCGCCGGCCAGGGCACCCTTCTCGCGCAGGATGCGGGTGAGGCGGCGGGTGTCGATGCCGGCGATGGCCACGATGTTGTTGCGGGCCAGGTACGAGGGCAGGCTTTCCTCGCTGCGCCAGTTGCTGGCCAGCCGGGGCACGTCGCGGACGATCAGGCCGGCGGCATGCACGCGGTCGGATTCGGCATCGGCCTCGTTCACACCGGTGTTGCCGATGTGCGGATAGGTCAGGGTGACGATCTGCTGGGCATAGGAGGGATCGGTGAGGATCTCCTGGTAGCCCGTCATGGCGGTATTGAAAACCACTTCCCCGACCGTCTCGCCGAGGGCGCCGACGGCATGGCCGTGAAAAATGCTGCCGTCTTCGAGGGCAAGCAGAGCGGGAGTGAGCATGGGACCGCCTTTTAGGTGCAGCAAGGTCCGCAAGCCTGCCTGGGGCGGCTCGAGGACCTGGGGGAGGATGTTGCTTGGGCGGGTGCAAATGATACGTTCCCGGCCCATTTCTGTCCACCGCGCCGAACCCGCTTGTGGGAGCGCCGCTGGCGTTACAATGCGACTGAAGCGCACTGCCGGTACCTCGATGAACGCCATCCTGCTCGACCCTGCCCGTCTGGATCGTCCCGATACGACGCTGCGGCACGACCCGTTTCCGTTCATGATTGCCCACGGCCAGCTGCCCGAAGAAGCCCGCGCCGAGCTCGACCGCGACTTCCCCCGGTATTCCAGCGCCGGGTTCTTCCCTTATGACTCAAGCGACTGCGGCCCCGCGGTCAATGCGTTGATCGACCGCATGACCTCCCGCGATTTCGCCGATGCCATCGGCAAGCGACTTGGGATCGAGAACCTGGGCGGCTACCCCACCCTGGTCACCCTGTGCCGGCTGCTGAACAAGCGCCACGGCACCATCCATACCGATTCGAAAAGCAAGGTGGCCACCGCGCTGATCTACCTCAATGCGCAATGGCCCGACACCAGCGACGGCTGCCTGAGGTTCCTGGGCAAGATCGACGATATCGACAGCATGGTCTCGCCCGAACTCAAGCCGCTGTACGGCGAATTCGCCGTGTTCAAGCGCGCGGAAAATTCCTTCCACGGCCACCTGCCCTACGAGGGTGAGCGCCGGGTCATCCAGGTGGCGTGGCTCACCAGCGAGGAAGAAAAACTCCGCAAGACCAAACGCGGCAAGTTCAGCCGCGTGTTCAAGAAGATCTTCGGCTCGCTGGACAAGAAGATCGGCGCCGGGCGCGACCGCAACGCCTCGCATCCGGACTGACGCGCCTGCGCCATCGCGGCACCGGGGTCAGAGTATCGACTCTGACCCCTAACCTCCCAACTTCAGCGCGACAGATACCAGCCGGCGAAGACAGCGAACACGCCATAAAGCAAGCCCACCGGCACCAGCCATCGCGCATTGACCGCGCCACGCCGAAACATCACCCACAAAGCGATCACCGCGATCATCGTCACCACGCCCGCCGCCATCAGCGGCACGTCGAACAGCCAGGGCGTGGCGAACAGCGCAAGGGAACTGGGGATGGTCGCCTGGATCATCATCGCGCCGGAAATATTGGCAAGGGCCAGGCGCTCCTTGCCCTGCCGCACCCAGATCACGGCATTGACGGTTTCAGGAAGCTCGGTAGCCACGGGGCTCAGGACGAGTGCCACCAGGTGCGGCGAAAGATGCAGCGCTTCGCCGATGGCTTCGAGCTGGCCGACGAACACCCGCGATGCGATGGCGATCACGGTGAGCGCAAGCACCGACTGGAATGCCACCCACGCCATGGAAGGATCTTCATCGCGCGGTCGGAATTTCAGCGGCTCCAGTTCCTCGTCTTCCGGTGCCGTGTCGTCGTCGCGCATCTCGCGCCACACGTAGGCCGCATAAGCTGCCAGGAACACCACGCCCAGCCACGGCTTGATGGCGAAGGCCACCAGGCCCAGGCCGCACTTGACGATGAAGATGGCCAGGAACCACGACTGGTCGCGCGCCAGGCGCCGGCTGTCCACCCGCAATACCTGGTCGGCACGGGCAAGCTTGCGGCGGCAGCTCCACAGCGAAATGCCCACCACCGCGTAGGCGATGGTGGCCAGCACCAGCGGGCCACCCAGGGCGGCACCAACGCCGATGTCTCGGGCTTCAGGCGTCTTGCCGAAGACCACTGCCACGAAGGTGACGGCGCTCTCGGGCAAAGCGGTGCCGAACGCGGCAAGCACGGTGCCGGTGGCGGTGGCGCCGAGCTTCAGCTTGCGCCCGAACCATTCGATGCCGTTGACGAAGTATTCGCAGGCCAGATAGATCGCCACGGCGGCGCCGAGGAAGAGCGCGAGGGTCATCAGCATTCAATTCAACTTCGCCGGGCGAACCGCTGGAACCAATGGCGCAACGACGCGGCTCGCCCGGCAAGGGTGAACGTGTCGATGGCCAAAGGTCTCGCCGGGCGGGTTGCCGGGCAACCGGCAACTGCTGTTCGCGCCATGCGGCAAGCCGCAAGTGTGTTGACGCGAACTCCTCAGGGGGAACGAGGATGGCTACTCCCCAATGACATCGGCGGAAAGGTTAGCGGGCTTGGATGTCGGTGGCAACCGCAGGGCGCGCTGCGTGTTCAGCCGCCGCCGATGACGTGGTCAATGGTCCAGGCACCGGGGGCGCGTCCTGTCAGCCACTTGGCGGCTTCCAGGGCGCCACGGGCGAAGATCGCCCGATCGGTGGCGCGGTGGCCCAGCTCCAGGCGCTCGCCGCCGGACATCAGCCAGGCCGTGTGCTCACCCACGATGTCTCCGCCGCGGACCACGGCAAAGCCAATCGTACCGCCCTTGCGCGCGCCTGGGCGCCCTTCGCGCGCGTACACCGCGGCATCGGCCAGGGTGGTCCCCCGCGCGCCCGCAGCGGCTTCCCCCAGCGCCAGGGCCGTACCCGAAGGCGCATCTTCCTTGCGGCCGTGATGTGCCTCGACGATGTCCAGGTCCCAATCGGGCAAGGCGGCCGCCGCTTCCTTCAAGAGCCGCGTGAGCACCGCGATGCCAAGGCTGAAATTCGCCGCGCGGAGAACCGCGATGCGTTCGGCTGCCCGTGCAAGGCGCGCTTCCAGGGCGGCCTCAATACCGGTGGTACCTGTCACCAGGGGAATACCGTGGGCTTCGCAGTGATCCAGGGCCGAGGCGAGTCCTGCCGGGCCGCTGAAGTCCACCACGATGTCGATGCCCTTGGCGTCATCCCAGCCGCTGACGTAGCGCAAGCCGGTACCAGGATCGCGCACAGGCTTGCCCTCGTGCGGGGAGCCTGCCGTCACCATCGCGCGTGCCAGTTCGAAGCGATCGTCCAGGCCAACCAGGCCTATGAGCGCGCGACCCATGCGCCCGGAGGCTCCGTTGATGGCAATGCGGATCGGTCGGGTCATGTGCTTGGGAGTCCTGGCCAAATGGAAACGGGTGGCTCACGCCACCCGTCCAGTGTGCCGCGTCAGGAGGTGACGCGCGACCAGAATTGCTTCACGCCGTCGATGAAGTTGCTCGACCGCGGAGTATGCCGCCCCACTTCGGCACCTTCGAAAGTGGCTTCGAGCTGCTCGAACAACTCGCGCTGCTCGCGTGTCAGGCGGACGGGGGTTTCCACCACCACGCGGCAGATGAGATCGCCCGTGCGACCGCCACGGACGGACTTCACGCCACGACCACGCAACTTGAACTGGTGGCCTGTCTGCGTTTCCGGCGGCACCGCGATGGGTACTTCGCCATCGAGCGTTGGCACCTGCAACTCCGCACCCAGGGCAGCCTGCGAGAAACGGATCGGCACTTCGCAGAAGAGGTCGCTGCCCTCGCGCTGGAAGATCGCGTGCTCCCTGACGCGCACTTCCACGTAAAGGTCGCCGGCAGGCGATCCAGCGGGACCGGCTTCGCCCTGCCCCGTGAGGCGGATGCGGTCGCCGGTATCCACGCCTGCGGGAATACGCACGCTCAGCGTACGGTCTTCCTGCAGCAGCCCCTCGCCGTGGCACTTCTTGCAGGGCTTCTCGATCGCCTGGCCGCTGCCGCCGCAATGCGGGCAGGCCTGCTGGATGGAGAAGATGCCGTTCTGCATGCGTACGCGGCCGTGGCCGGCGCAGGTTTTACAGGTGCTGACCTTGCCGTCTTCCGAACCTGAGCCGTTGCAATGTTGGCAGTTCACCTGCGTGGGAATCTGGATCTTCTTCTCGATGCCGAAGACGGCTTCCTCGAGGTCCAGGTCCATCATGTAGCGCAGGTCGCTGCCGCGGCGCGCGCGTTGGCGCCCGCCGCCGAAGATGTCGCCAAAAATATCGCCGAAGATGTCGCCGACATCGCCAAAGCCGGCGCCGCCGCCGCGGCCGAAGCCGTTTTCGAAGGCCGCATGTCCATGCTGGTCGTACATCGAACGCTTCTGCGCGTCGGAGAGTACTTCGTAGGCCTCCTTGGCTTCCTTGAACTTCTCCTGGGCGTGCGGATCGTCAGGGCAGCGGTCGGGATGGCACTTCATGGCCACGCGACGAAATGCCTTCTTGAGCTCGGCTTCATTCACCGTGCGCTCGACACTCAGCACTTCGTAGTAGTCACGCTTGCTCATTGGTTCGGTAATCCATGTGCGCCAATGCGCCGGTCAGTTCATAAACGGATCGGCGGACGGCGATCACTCGCCGTCCGCCTGGGGCGCTGCTTACTTCTTGTCTTCTTTGACTTCGGTGAATTCAGCATCGACCACGTCGTCGGGCTGGGCCGAACCGCCACCCGGGGCCGACTGGGCCGACTCGGGCGTCGGGCCGGCCTGCGCCGCGGCGTAAAGCGCCTGGGCCACCTGCTCGAGCGCGGTGATCTTCGACTCGATCAGGTTCTTGTCGTCACCTTCCTTGGCTTTCTCGAGGTCGGACACGGCGCTGTCGATGCCGGCGAGCTGGTCGGCCGGGATCTTGCCGCCGTGTTCCTTCAGCGCGTTGCGCGTGGCGTGCACCAGCTGGTCGGCCTTGTTGCGCGTGCCCACCAGTTCCTGGAACTTGCGGTCTTCCTCGCGGTTGGCCTCGGCGTCGGCCACCATGCGCTGGATCTCCTCGTCGGAGAGGCCCGAACCGGACTTGATCTCCACACGCTGTTCCTTGCCCGTCTTCTTGTCCTTGGCGGACACGTGCAGGATGCCGTTGGCGTCGATGTCGAAGGTGACGTCGATCTGCGGCTGGCCACGCGGGGCCGAATCGATGCCGGCCAGGTCGAACTTGGCCAGCGACTTGTTGAAGCGGGCCTGGTCGCGCTCGCCCTGCAGCACGTGCACGGTCACGGCGGTCTGGTTGTCGTCGGCGGTGGAGAAGGTCTGCGAGGCCTTGGTCGGGATCGTGGTGTTCTTCTCGATCAGTTTGGTGAACACGCCGCCCATGGTCTCGATACCCAGCGACAGCGGGGTGACGTCCAGCAACAGGACGTCCTTCACCGTACCGCCCAGCACGCCGCCCTGGATGGCGGCGCCCACGGCGACGGCTTCATCGGGATTGACGTCCTTGCGCGGCTCTTTGCCGAAGAAGTCCTTGACCGCTTCCTGCACCTTGGGCATGCGGGTCTGGCCGCCGACCAGCAGCACTTCGTCGATATCCGAGACGCGCAGACCCGCATCGTTCAGGGCGGTGCGGCAGGGATCGATCGTGCGCTTGACGAGATCTTCGACCAGCGCCTCGAGCTTGGCGCGGGTGAGCTTGATATTCAGGTGCTTCGGGCCCGACGCATCGGCCGTGACGTACGGCAGGTTCACGTCGGTCTGGTGCGAGGACGACAGTTCGATCTTTGCGCGCTCGGCGGCATCCTTCAGGCGCTGCAGGGCCAGGTGGTCCTTGCGCAGGTCGATGCCCTGCTCCTTGTTGAACTCATCGACGAGGTAGTCGATGACGCGCTTGTCGAAATCCTCGCCGCCCAGGAAAGTGTCGCCATTGGTGGCAAGCACTTCGAACTGCTTCTCGCCATCGACTTCGGCGATCTCGATGATGGACACGTCGAAGGTGCCGCCACCCAGGTCGTACACGGCGATCTTGCGGTCGGCACCCTTCTTGTCCAGGCCATAGGCAAGCGCGGCCGCGGTGGGCTCGTTGATGATGCGCTTGACGTCGAGGCCTGCGATCTTGCCGGCATCCTTGGTGGCCTGGCGCTGGCTGTCGTTGAAGTAGGCAGGCACCGTGATCACAGCCTCAGTGATCGTCTCGCCGAGGTAGTCCTCAGCGGTCTTCTTCATCTTCATCAGCACTTTGGCCGAGATCTCCTGCGGCGCCATCTTCTTGCCGTCGCCGGTCTGCACCCAGGCGTCCCCGTTGTCGTGCGCGGCGATCCCGTAGGGAACGATGTGGAGGTCTTTCTGCACTTCAGCGTCGGTGAACTTGCGGCCGATCAGGCGCTTCACCGCGTAGAAGGTGTTCTTGGGATTGGTCACGCTCTGGCGCTTGGCCGGCGCGCCTACCAGCACTTCGCCGTCCTTGGTGAAGGCCACGATGGACGGCGTGGTGCGGTCGCCTTCGGAATTCTCGATCACCCGTGCGGTCGAACCGTCCATGACGGCGACGCAGGAGTTGGTCGTACCAAGGTCGATACCGATGATCTTGCCCATGTTTCGTTGCTCCGGATTTCAAGGCGGCCCCCGCGGCCGCGACTAGGTCAAATAAGTGGGGCCCGAGCCCCTCGATTCAATGCTTTAGCGTCGACATTGCGACGCCTTGGAAAAACGGCCTATTCCGCTTCCTTGGCCACCGCCACCAGGGCCGGACGCAGCAGGCGGTCGTTCAACACGAAGCCTTTCTGCAGTACCGCCACCACCGTATTGGGCTCGAATTCACGCGACTGGACCATGCTCATGGCCTGGTGGTGGTCCGGGTTGAACGGCTGGTGGAGTGGATCGATCACCTTCAACCCATGGGTCTGGCCAAGCTTGTCCAGCGACTTCAGGGTGAGTTCCATGCCTTCGCGCAGCGTCGCCGCATCGTCGGTCTCGATCGCCAGGCCCCGGTCCAGTCCGTCGAATACGGGCAGGAGGTCGGCCAGGATCTTCTCGTTGGCGAAGCGACGGGCCTGCTCGAGGTCCCGCTGCAGGCGGCGCCGCTGGTTTTCGATCTCGGCCCGTTCGCGCAGGACGATTTCCCGCATCTGCGCCAGTTCGCCCTCGGCCTGGACCAGGCGGATGGTGAGCGCCTCGATCTCGGCGTTGCGCTCGTCGCCGCCGGTGGCCGCGCTGTCTTCCGGCGCCGGGTTCGGCGCGTGCGGGTCGGTGTTTTGCATGCTGACTCCAAATGTCGACGTAAAAAACCACGGGCAATACCACCCGGGTATGAACATTCGCGGTAAAAAACCGCCTCCCGCGGCGGTTATGAGGCCGTCGCCGCCCGATTCAAGGCATCGGAGAGCAAACCTGCCGTGGCCTGCACGACGGGAATGACGCGTTCGTAGGCCATCCGCGTGGGCCCGATCACGCCCACCGCGCCCAGGACCCTGCCCTGCGCGCCGTAGGAGGCGGTGACCACGCTACAGCCGTCGAGGGCCGAAAAGCCCGACTCCTCGCCGATGAAAAGCCTTACCCCGGGCGCCCGGGCACATACCTCCATCAACTGCAGGAGATCGCGCTTCTGCTGGAAGGCATCGAAAAGATCGCGCAGGCGCTCGATGTCGGCCAGCTCCGAATAACCCATGAGGTTGGTCTGGCCGGTTACCAGCACGTCCGGCGCCCCCTCCGGGGCGAAGGACGCAGCCGCAAGCTCCACCGTGCTGGTCAGCAGCCGGTTCAATTCACTGCCGGCGGCACGCAACTCGCCCAGCAGGAAGCTGCGGATATCATCGATGCGGAAGCCGGCGAACTGATGGTTGAGGTATTGGGCGGCCTCTTCGAGCTGCCCGGGCGACAACGGCTTGGTGAGCTGGACGATGCGGTTCTGCACGTGGTTGTCGGAGAACTGCAGGATCACCAGCACCCGGTCGTCGGGCAAGGCCACGAAATCGATGTGCCGAAGGGGGAAGTCGGCCTGGCGCGGCACGCTCACTACCCCAGCGAAATGGGTCATCGCCGACAGCAGGTTCGATACATTGCCCAAGAGGTCGCGCGTGTTCGTCTGCTGCGGCGGAAGCTGCCGCTGCAGGATGACCATCTCCTCGCGCGGCAACGGCTTCAGTTCGATCAGGCTGTCGACGAACAGGCGCAGGCCGCGCGGCGTGGGAATACGGCCGGCGGAGGTATGCGGCGAGGACACCAGTCCCGCGTCTTCCAGGTCCGCCATGATGTTGCGGATGGTGGCCGGGCTCACTTCCAGGCCCGACGATCGCGAAAGGGTGCGCGAGCCGACCGGCTCCCCATCCACCAGGTACTGGGCGATCAGCGTCCGCAGCAGCCGGCGCGCCCGCGCATCGAGTTCGGTACCTTCAGGCGGGATCGTGGACACGGTTCGGGCGGGTATCTGGCGGCGGATGGGTACGAATGCTTGACCTTAGCTTCAATAAGGCCGGAGCGGGAGACTTGCAATAGGACGCGCCATTGTCGCATTCCGTGCGACGGGAAGGCAGCTACAATCGCTGCAACCCAAACGGCCGCACCCCACTTCCATGCTGACATCGCTCTATGTTCGCCAGTTTGCCGTGGTCGAGGAAGCGGAAATCGCCTTCGGGTCGGGGCTTACCGTGGTCAGTGGCGAGACCGGCGCTGGCAAATCCCTGCTGGTGGATGCCCTCATGCTGCTGGCCGGGGGGCGCGCCGACAGCGGCATGATCCGCGCCGGCAGCGACCGCGCGGAGCTCTCGGCCGAATTCGACCTCGCCGCCCTGCCCCTGGCGCTTGCCTGGCTGCGCCAGGAGGAACTGGACGACGGCGAGGGCTGCCAGCTGCGCCGGGTGATCCGCGACGGCAGTTCGCGGGCATGGATCAATGGCCGGCCCGCAAGCCTGGCTCAGCTGTCCGAACTGGCCACCCAGCTGGTGGAGATCCACGGCCAGCACGAGCACCAAGCGCTGCTTTCGCGCAGCCATCAGCTCGCCCTGCTTGATGCATATGCCGGTAACGAAACGCTCCTGGCCGAGGTCGCCGCCACCGCCAGCGCCTGGCGCGAGGCCGGCGCGCGCATCAGGAAGCTCTCCGGCGGCGACGACCGCGAACACCGCATCGAGGTCCTCGGCCACGAAACGGCCGAGCTTGAGCGATGGGCGCTGGATCCCGCGGCCTTAGAAGAACTCGAAGCCAACCACCGACGCCTCGCCAACGCCGGGCGGCTGGCCGAAGGCGCTTCGGCCGTGGTCGAGCTGATCGACGGCGAAAGCGAACTGGCGATCGGCCGCGCCCTGCTGCGCGCGCAACTGGAATTGCAGCGCCTGGCAGAGATCGACCCCCGCCTGACGCCCCAGGTGGAACTGATCGACAACGCGCAGATCCAGCTCGGTGAAGCCGTCGATGCCCTGGGCCGCTACGCCCAGGACGTCGACCTCGACCCCGAGCGCTTCGCCGAAAGCGAGACACACCTGTCGCACCTTCACGACCTCTCCCGCCGCTACCGCCTGCCGATGGCCGAGCTCGGCGCCAAGGCCGTTGAACTGCGCGAGGAACTCACGCAACTCGAAGGCGCGGGCGAAGCGCTTGAAAACCTCGGGCGCGAACGCGACCGGCACCTGGCCGCCTGGAGCGCCGCCGCCGCCTCGCTATCGAAGGCGCGCCATGCCGCGGCCACCCGGCTGGGCGATGAAGTGACCGCGCTGATGGCAGGGCTGGGCATGGCCGGCGGCGTATTGCGAATCGAGCTGGCCGATGAAACCGGTACCGATCCGGATCCCCAAGGCCGCGAGCGCTGCGAGTTCCTGGTCAGTGCCAATCCCGGGCAGCCTCCCCGCGCGCTGCGCAAAGTAGCCTCGGGTGGCGAACTGGCACGCATCAGCCTTGCCATCGAGGTCGCCACCCTGGGCAGCGACACCATCGGCTGCATGGTCTTCGATGAAGTGGACACCGGCATCGGCGGCGCCGTGGCGGAAGTGGTCGGCCAGAAATTGCGCGCGCTGGGCGAGCGCTGCCAGGTCCTCTGCGTCACCCACCTGCCGCAGGTCGCGGCGCAGGGTCACGCGCACCTGCGCGTATCGAAGTCCACCGATGGAACCTCAACCCGCACGGAAGTGGATGCACTGGACACCGCCGGCCGTCGCGAGGAACTCTCGCGCATGCTCGGCGGCGTTGAAATCACCAAACAGACCCGGGCCCACGCCAAACAGATGCTCGACAGCGTCAAGGGCTAGCCGGCAAGACCCCGCTCGCTGGCCATGCGGTAAAGATCCAGTTCCGATCCCGCCCCCAGCTTGTTCATCACGCTCGCGCGGTGGATGTAGACGGTTTTCTGGCCAATTCCCAGGGCCGCGGCAACCTGCTTGGGCGCCCTGCCCGAAGCGAGCAACAGGAATACCTCGCGCTCGCGCGCGGTAAGCCTGTTGATCGGGTCAAGCGTCTCCGGCGCCCGTCCGGCACGCTTCTCTTTCAGGTCGGAGCTCAGGTATTCCTCGCCGCGCATGACCGCGCGCATACCGGCTACCAGTTCCTCGGGCGCCACGCCCTTGGTGACGTAGCCTGCCGCACCGCGGCGCAACGCCTCCGAAACATAGGGCTCGCCATCGTGCATGCTCAGCACCACGATGCGCGTGCCCGGGGCCACGCTGTGCAGATGCTCGATCAGCGGCAGGCCGCTGCCGTCAGGCAGGGAAAGATCCACCGCCACGAGGTCCGGCCGATGCAGGGCTACCGCTTCCACCGCCTCGTCGGCATTGCGGCACTCGGCGATCACGTCGAGGTCCGCCTCCATGTCGATGAGGCGTTTGAACCCTTCGCGCACGATGGCGTGGTCATCGACCAGGACGATGCTGTACATGCTTCGTACTTTACGCAGGTTCTCCCGTAGACGCGAATATCCTCATAAGATCGCCACCATGCACGCGAATCGATCCTGGGCCAGCTCCGGCCCCTTCCTTGGCCTGGTCTACTTCCTTGCCTGGGTAGCGCTGTGGCCCGGCCACCAACCTTACTGGGTACTGCCCTTCGGATTCCGCTTCGGCGTGCTGCTGCTATCGCGCAGCCGTGCGTGGCCGTGGGTGATCGGCGCGGAACTGGCCGCCAGCGCGTTCTGCGACTGGCGCGCGGGAAGCCATTTCGGTGCGCTCGGCTTCGTCGCCGGCGACATGCCCGAACCCCTGATCGTGGCCTTCACCCTGTGGCTGCTCCGCCGCGCCCACCTGCATGCGAGCCTCGACGATCCCGATGGCGTGGCCCGCCTGCTGCTTTCGGCCATGCTCACCGCGCTCGCGGCGACCGTGGGCAACGCCACGATCCTCGCCGCCCTGCATCCGGCGTCGGCCTTCCAGGCGCTGACCGATTCGCTCGGCAGCGACCTGCTGGGTTACTACCTGGGTGTGCTGCTGGTGGTGCCGGTACTGGTATTGCTGGTGCGCGAACGCCCCGGCCGCCAGGCCATGGCGGCGCTGGCCATCGACGGACTGCTGGTGCTGCTGCCAGCGCTGGCGATCCTGATCACGCTGACCGAATACTCCCCGCATGCCCAATACGCCCGCGTGCTGTCGCTGGCCCCCGGCCTGTTCTTCGCCTTCCGCCACGGCTGGCGCGGCGCCACGCTGTCCATGCTGATCATCAGCGTGGGCCTGAACCTCACCGAGAGCATGACTGGCCTTGGCGCCCCAACGGCAGCGGCCCACCTGTTCATTGCCGTCGCCGGCACTGGCACGCTGATGCTCGGCGCCGCCACCGACGCCCTGCGTCGCAGCAGCGAACGCGTGGCCCAACAGAATTCCCACCTGGCCGAGGCCAACCGCCGGCTCGACAAACTCGCCCGGCAACTGCGCGACGCCGCGCGCGGCAACCTGCAGGCTGAAGAAACCCAGCGCCGGCACATGGCGCGCGAACTGCACGATGAGCTGGGCCAGAACCTCACCGCCATCCAGACCCACCTGAAACTTGCCCAGGGCCGCCTGCGCGACGCGGGGCTGGACGACATCAGCACCTCGATCAACGGCATCCTCGGCTTCATGCGCCGCGCCCTGCACCGCATGCTCGACAGCCTGCGGCCTTCGGTACTGGACGAATTCGGCCTGGACCGTGCCCTGGACGAAGGCCCGCTGCGCGACATGCTGGCCGCCGCGGGCGTGGCCTATCACTTCGACATGGTGGGCGACCCCCGCACCCTCGACGACGACACACGCACCGCGATCTACCGCATCGTCCAGGAAAGCGCGACCAACGTGGTCCGGCATTCGCACGCCCAGAGCCTGCTGGTACGCCTGCGCATTGGTCAGCGATCGGGAAGCACCCTGGCCATTTTAAGCGTTCAGGACGACGGCGACGGCCTGCCCCCGGAACCGGTCTTCACAGGTGGCCGCGGCCTCAAGGGCATGCGCGACCGTATCACCGCGCTAAGCGGCAGCTTCCGCATTCAGCCTTCAGTTAAAGGCTTGCATTTCAAGGTTTTGCTACGCAGCGACGGTGTCAATGTGAAGCCCGCACCGGACAGTATCGTGTAGGAAAAACCTTATAGGAATTATTCCGATACCGGGAAAGTGAAGAGCTCGTTAGGATGCCGCCATCGATGTGGGGGAGCCACTGTCGAAAGACAGTGAGCCCAGATCGCTCGTGGGGACGGGCGATCTGATGAGGCGACAGGATGTCAGCCTCGCCGGTGAAGTCGGCCGCCACGCGAACGAGCAACTCGTTCGCAAAGGCGCTGGATATACCGGACAGCCGTTGGTGGGCAGGAGCCCTCCGGCGGCTTTTTTTTGTGTCTCGCTTGGGCGGTGAGGGGCGGGAGTAGCGGGGGTGTGACCCTGGTCGCTAAGTCCTCGTCGGGCTGCGCCCTCCTGCGGAAGCGCTCTCAGGGTCACACCCCGCCACTCCCTCCGACTCTGCCTACAAGCCGGCCATCGCTCGCACAACGCGTTGGTTGAACGACCTAATCTCAGGATTCCGTACCCTGCTGTCCCCACAGCCTGCCGTGGCGTCCGGGGGAGCGGTTGGGTGGCGGCGTTTTCGTCACGCTTCCGCAGGAGGGCAACGCCCGACGAGGACTTAGTGACGAAAACGCCGCCACCCGGCCGCTCCGCACCGCACCGCCAAAGGCCAGCTAGCGGCGCTTCTTGGGGCGGACGTAGAGGACCAGGGAGTGGTCTTCGATGACGTAGCCGTGTTTTTCGGCGATTTCGTGTTGGAGGCGTTCGATTTCTTCGCTGACGAACTCAATGACCTTTCCGCTGTCAACATCGATCATGTGATCGTGGTGTTTGCCGCGGTCCAGTTCATAGACGGCTTGGCCACCCTCGAAATTGTGCTTCATGAGGATGCCGGCGGCTTCGAACTGGGTCAGCACCCGGTACACGGTGGCAAGGCCGATGTCCTCGGCGTGGGAAAGCAGGTGTTTGTAGATATCTTCGGCGGTCAGGTGACGCGCCTCGGAATCCTCGAAAATCTGCAGGATCCGCATCCGGGGATGGGTGACTTTCAGGCCCGCCTTGCGCAATTCCCTGGTTTCCTGATCCATCTGTCTCACCCCTCTTGAAAGCACGGTGCCTAAGGGCGCTTAGTGTATCATCCATCGCTTTACGATCCGGACGCACTACGCATGCAAAAGCTCCTCCGCACGCTGGGCATGGCAATCCTTGCCTCCTCGGTTGCCGCCTGCGGGCTCGTTTACGTCCCCGACGTGCAGCAGGGCAACCTGCTCGACAAGAAGACCGTCGAGCAGCTTCAGCCGGGCATGACCAAGCGCCAGGTGCTGGTGCTGATGGGTTCGCCGTCGGTGAACTCGCCGTTCTACCAGAACCGCTGGGATTACGTCTCGACCGTGGCCCACCGCGGCGGTCCGATGAAGGTCCGGACCTTCAGCCTGTCCTTCAACAACGACGTGCTGGTGAGCACCAAGGGCGATTTCTTCGCCGCCGATGCCGAGGCCATCCTGAAGGACCAGAAGAAGTACCACCAGGATTATCCGACCACGGATACCAAGGGCGACAAGAACACCGATCCGGATGCCAAGAAGAGCGACGACGGCGGCTTCGGCAGCGGCAGCGACGACGACAAGAAGTAAGGCGTCAGCCTCGCGAAGCCCGCCGCCGGCGGGCTTCCTTCGGATCGAGGGTCAACGGGCGGTACACCTCCACCCTGTCGCCATCGGCCAGTACGTGGTCACCCGGCACCCGCCGTGAAAATACCCCCACAGCTTCGGCGGGCGGCCAGCCGGCCAGGGCTAGGGCCTCGGCGGCCGTGGTGCCCAGAGGCACGGAAAGCGCCAGCACCTCCTGACGGTCGGGAAACGCCCTCGCCACCTCTATGGCGATACGCTCAGCCATAGGTGCGGGCCGCCTCGGCGCTGAAGTCGTCCACCATCCTTGTGGCCAGGGCCTGGAACCCCATCTTCAGCACGCTGCTGCCGATTCCGGCGTATTCGAAATCCAGCAGCAGGCCTACCTTGCAGCCGTGATCGCCCAGGGCCGTGAATTCGAACAACCCCTCCAGCGAGGTGAACGGCCCCTCGACGAAATGCATCGCAAGGCGGTGGGGTCGCTGGGGGGTATTGCGGGTGGTGAAGGACTGGCGGATGCCGGCGAATTTGAGGTCCAGCCGGGCCACCAGCACGTCGCCCTCGCGCTCGATCACAGTGGCACCGTCACACCAGCCGAAGCGCTTTGGGTATGCTTCGACATCGTTTACCAGGTCGAACATCTGCGCTGGCGTATAAGGCACCAGCGCGCTGCGGCGGATTTCGGTCACGGAACCTCGCATCCTTTTGGGAGCGGCACAACGCCTGCCCCACCATGAAAGAACACCGATTTTAGCGAAGATGGCCAAGCAAAAAGACAAGGACAAGGCAGCCGGGGGCACGATCGCCCTGAACAAGCGCGCCCGTCACGAATACCACATCGACTCCCGCCACGAGGCGGGCATCGCCCTGCAGGGCTGGGAACTGAAGGCGCTGCGCGCCGGCCGCATCAACTTCACCGACAGCTACGCGGTGGTGCTGGGCCACGAGCTGTTCCTGGTCGGCACCTCCATCCCGCCGCTGATCCAGGCCTCCAGCCATGTCATCGCCGAGGACCGCCGCACGCGCAAGCTGCTGCTGCACCGCGCCGAGATCGACACGCTGATGGGTTTCGTCGAGCGCAAGGGCTACACCCTGGTGCCCACCGCCATGTACTGGAAGGGCAACAAGGTGAAGGTGGAGATCGGCGTGGCCCGCGGCAAGCAGGAACACGACAAGCGCGCCTCGGAGAAGGAGCGCGAGTGGAAGGTGGACAAGCAGCGCGTGATGCGTGCGCACAACCGCATGGGATAACAGCCCGTTCCGCGACTAGCTGAACGGGGTCGTGGCGGCGCTTGGGTAAACCCTCCCCGGCCCTATATACTGGCAACGGCTTTCAAAGCTTTCCCCGGGGGTGTCCTGGCTTCGACGGGGGTAGTGCGATCGCCTGGTGCATGCCGAGGGGGTGACTTTCCTCGTTAAACCAGTCGCAAAACCCATAATTGCCAACGATAGCAATTACGAAGTGAATCAGGTGGCTCTCGCCGCCTAATTCTGTGGCCCCATAAAGGCCCTTCCCCGAACCGGTCTTGTGCTCATGCTCGCCGGTGTAGGGTCATTATCATGAGACAGTCCAACGCTGCCGGCCCGGCGGCTGCGGATTAAATCCAACGGGCTGGTTACCTGGTGCGCTTAGCACGCCGTGCTGTCAGGTAACGAGATCCAACGGTGAGCTAAGCATGTAGAACTGGGGGTTAAACGCCTTCGGACGCGGGTTCGACTCCCGCCACCTCCACCACGTTCAGTCAAAACCCCTTGCTCATCGCAGGGGGTTTTTTCTTTGCGTCGTATCTTCCGCTTACATCGGGGGCGCGCGTATCTGACAAGTATTCCTGCCCCGGGAGACTTAAGATTGCCTTGCTGCCGCGGCTACAAAGGAATGCGCCATAAGGTGCGCCGCCGGGCCTGCCCGAAGCAAGGAGTCATGGATTTGGCTAGAAAGAAACAGCCATCAAACCATCGGCGGCATTCGCCGTTGAGGATGGCAACCTACACCGATCGAAGGACGTCCACGGCCGGCGCATTCGACGGCGAGCTGGCGATGTCGATCCTGGTGGACGTGCACCGCACCGTCGGTCGTCTGGATCGGTCCGTGGCAAGGCTGGAAGAAGGCCAGAAACGTCTCGAAGAACGCCAGACGAAACTCGAAACCAAAGTCGATCAACTTGACACTAAGGTCGATCAACTTGGCGAAAGAGTGAATCATCTCGAGATCCGATTCGACCGCCTCGAAGTCAGGGTAGAACATCTCGATGCCAAGGTCGACCACCTCGATACCAAGGTCGAACGTCTCGCCGTCAGGGTCGATAGCCTATGGTCCTGGCGAACAAAAATCGGCGGCGGCGTCATTGCAGTAAGCGCCATCTGGACGCTCTACCAAGCTGTCTCTACGTACGTTCACTTCGGGCCGCCGCCGTAGAGGCCCGTACTGCCCACAACAGGTTCTAACGAGCAATACAACCTATTTTGCGCGCTTGCGCTTAGATGCTGGACGACCGGCGAGCTCTAGCTCGATCTCAGTGGCCCAAATCACTAGGTTCGCGCTACAGGCCAGGCACCAGTCCCGAGTCTGGAGCCAGTCAAGCCGGACCACGCCTCGCTCCGCTGCCGTCACGTAGTTCTGTGTTCGGCCAAGCCGCTCCCCCAATTCGCTCTGAGTTAACCCTGCCCGCTTTCGAATAGCGCGAAGCGTCGCTAGAAAGGTCCGATTCTCCGGCAGGTAGAGCGACTTCTGCGCATGCTCCTCTGCTTCCTTGCCTGCTGTCATGGACCCGCTCCGGTACTGATCGGGTTCCAAGCCTATGACGCATATCCGTATACACAGACCTTGTGTTTTTGTTTATCCCGTGTCGATCGATATTAGCTTCGGCATACGAGGGAGAAATGGACGCATTTTGATCTCAGGCAACGTTCCAAAGGACGCGACTTGCTCGCTCTTGTGGACGGAGGTGAGCTTGCGAAGTCGTTTGGCATCTAGATTCGACAAGTGTCAAACACTTAGCGCTTCGCCCTGCTGCTCGCCTTCGAAGTCTTGAGAAGCGCACTGGCCGGCAATGTGCCCGCCGTCAATCGGCGCTCCAACTCCGCCACAAACCCCAGCCAGTCTGCGCCATAAGCATGGACAAGATCTCGCACAACCAAGAGCGTCAATCCGCGGTCGCTCGTTTCGAAATCGCTGACGCTGGTTTGGGTCAGCCCGAGTTTCTCAGCTGCCTGTCCCTGAGTCATGCCAGCGGCCAACCGCAGTTCGCGCAAAAGCGCGGCCAAGATCCCATGCTCGGGGCGATGCATTGATGTCGGCTTGGGCCTGATTTTCGAGGTGGCTTTGCGCATCACCCCACCGTAGCTGCGAGCCCTGGGTATCCTTACTTCAATTATCCATGTGCTTTGGGGATATGTTGTGGCATTCTCCGTGAAGGGCGCGCCACGGCCAGAGGGGCTCCGCGTCCCCAACGTTGAAAGGAATCGACACATGCCACTTGAGGTCTTCATCCCCCTTAGCATCACCATCGCTGGCCTTATTGCCTTATTCGTGATGCGCCGGGAGAACGCGGCGTTGGCCATCACCGACCACTTCCACGTAAAAGGCCTTGAAGCGAAGATCGACCGCGCACGACGAGAAGTGCACATCCTCGTGGAAGGCCGCGACCGGCCTTTTCGCGCGCCCTTGGGCCACCTCGTGGTCGAACACAAGGTAGAAACGGTCACCTTGGCCCACGAGAAGCGCCCCAGGAGGCGCCGCAGGATCTCTCTGACTTCCGATCGCCGCAGGCTGTTGGCGACGGGCCGCCGTATCGCATCCCGCGACTGGGCAGAGACGGAATGGACCGCAGTGGAAACCGGGAGCACCTGGGTTCGGCTTCGGGCGGTCCGCCTGCCTGCTTATTACGCTCAGCACTGGTCCGACTGGAATGAGGAATCAACCAATGTCCATTCCGACTTCATGGATGTGACCCTGCCGAACGCCAAGGCCCGTGCGCTCAAACTATGGCTGGACCATCACCAGCGGGAACTTTTTCCTGACCGGGAAGCCGTCCGCGGGACATGGGACCAGACGTGCGCCGAACTGCTTCGGGCGTGCCGGCAACAACGCGACCACCGCGAAAACGCTACCGACGCATTCGAAACCTGGTCATTTTCCGCCCAGCCCGGGATCACCTATCTTGTGATCGAGGCGGACGGTGCAGCCTTTTGGGCATCGGGTGACACGCCGCTGCTCGAACCCATTAAGAAGCCGCGATTCAAGTTGACCGGCGACAAGCTAACCGTCTTTTCCGCCAACGACGACCGGTCCTTTCTAGTGCCGACGGAGCGGATGACCTCCCTGCAGGCTTTACGGCGCCGGGGCGTCGTCCTGATGGATGGAGACCTGTCAATGCGACCTCGGGCACGTCGCATGTACTGACTCCACCGTCTTTCCTTATCACTTGTCTTCCAACCATCGCAGCTTCTCGGAAAGCTCCACGAGCTGACGATTTCTGGCGCGCGCCAACACCAGGCCGGAAACAATCATGACAGCCAGCATGACCAAGCCCGCGATCGTTTGGATCTGCGCAAGTTGATGGATGGGATGCCCATCTTCGGTCAGGCTGAGGCCAGAAATCCTGGTCAAAACCGTCGCCGTCAATGCCGCCGCCGGCACTCCGATGTAAAGGCAACGCGCTTGAAACAGCCCCCGCCTGGCACGGGAAATCATGCGCTTGAGCAGGCTGGCCGTATCGAGGCTGAGCACATCCAGGCGGCAGCGCGCCCGCTGATACCAAATCGCGCCGGCCACATAGGTGAACCACAGGGCGGCCACTATGCCAAGGGTCCTGGATCGTTCAGCGGCAACGCAGAAAGCCAGAAACAGTGCAAAGCCAAAAAGAATGAAGGCAAGCACCCGATGGTTCCATCGATGCGATTCATGAAGGCGCCGTACCGCCGACATGAGCTGACCGGTATCCGGCTTAGGGGTGGATTGCCAAAGCTGGGCCATGGGATCCATGTGCGACGACTCATTCATGAAAGTTCTCCGAAACTCGACCGGATGAAAGTCTTGGCGCGATGCAGCCGCACCGATGCGTTGCTTTCGCTGATGCCAAGGATGGTTGCGATGTCCTTGATAGCGATGTCTTCAAGGTAAAGGCCAGCGACAGCCTTGAGCGACTCGGGAAGGTTGCGCACGGCTTCGGTCAGTCGGATCAATTGCCGGGCGTGATCGGTTGCCTCGTCGATAGGTGCAGCCCCGTCCGGAACGCTGTCGCTCAGAAATTCGGTCTTGCGCACGATTGCGCGTCGGACATGGGTGACGCAGATGTTTTGAGTGATGCGGGCAATGTAAGGCTTGACGGTCGCCGGGCTATCCAGGCGCGGCAAGGCCTGCCACATGGCAAGCCAGACTTCCTGCACGAGATCGTCAATTCGACCAGGATCGCGCTCATAGGCTGTCGCAATACGGCGCACCATGCCGGCATGTTTTTCGACAATCTCTTCAAGGGTTAACAAGGCGACGGCATCCAGGTCAAGTGAGCCTTAGTCGTTTGAAGATGGATTGTCTTACAGCGGGATAGGAAATATTTAGAGATTCCCCATTGTAAGAATTGTAGCTGGCCCACGACTGCAAGCCTGACGCCAATACGGCGTTCTTGCAGAAGGGCACGATCTTGAACACTCATCGGATAAAACTGGGCACGAAACGCCTCCTGGTTGCCGCGAGCCTGTGGGCGCTGGCGGCTGGTGCGGCGTCGGCAGAAGACGCCGCAGGCGATTGGAGCGGCTTCCTTGCAGGCCAGTATCACATCATGGTGCACGTGGTTAAGGACACCGGGGGCCACTACCAGGCGACGCTCGAAAGTCCCGACCAGGGAAGCTTTGTTCTGACGGCCGACGCCGTCGAATCGGACCCTTCCCACCTAAGCTTCGCTGTCCCAAAAATCGGCGCTCATTACACAGGGCTGTGGGATGCCGAGAAAAAGAGTTGGGTGGGAACATGGACGCAGAACATGTCCATACCGCTCGTCCTGTCCCGCGTGACAAGCCACGCATCAGCGTTGGCTCCGGCCAAGCGCCACCAGGAAGAAGCCATTGCCATGGGCCCCCGGCCTTACCGCGTGGAAGAAGTCACCTTCCCCAGTGCCTCCGGGGGAATAAAACTTGCCGGCACCCTGAGCGTTCCCAATGGACAGGGACCCTTCCCCGCGGTCGTCCTGATTGGCGGAACCGGGCCTGGGACCCGCGACGAGAATGGCTTTGGCCACAAATTATTCCTGGTACTGGCCGATGCGCTCAATCGCCGCGGCATCGCCGTACTGCGCTATGACAAACGCGGCGTAGGCGCATCGAGCGGCAACTTCGAAACCGCAACGATCCCGGACTTCGCCTCCGACGCCGAAGCGGCGGTGGCTTTTCTGAAATCACGTCCTGGGATCGCGCCCGACCATATCGGACTTATCGGCCATTCCGAGGGCGGCGCCATCGCACCGATGATCGCCGTTCGCAATGCTTCGGCACGGTTTACCGTCCTCATGGCTGGACCCGGCATGCGCATCGGGCGGCTCTTAAATGTGCAGAACGCCAAGATTGCCGAAGCATCGGGCATGCCCGAGGACCAGATCGCGAAGAAGACGGCGTTCTTCAATAAGCTCTATACCGATCTGGCCGCTGACGAGAGCGGCACGCGCGCCCTGCCGATCGCCCAGGCAGACATTGCACAAGGCGTTCAAGATCACGTGATCCGTGCTGAAAATGCCGACGCACTCGCCCGCCAACTTACCAGTCCGTGGGCGCGGCAAGCCTTCAACTACGATCCCATCCCCACGCTTCGCGCCCTCAGAACACCGGTCCTCGTACTCGATGGCAGCCGGGATCTGTTCGTGCCGCCGGAAGAGAACTTGAGTGCCATCAGGGAAGCTTTACGGCGCAATCCGGACGCGACGATTATTGAATTGCCCAATATCAACCATATGTTCCAGACCGCGAAAATCGGAACGCCGGCCGAGTCCATAGACATCGAAGAAACCGTCGCGCCGGCCGCACTGAAAGTCATTACCGATTGGGTGGTGGCGCATAGCTCTTGATCAAACCGGGCACGAGACCGGGGGCCGCCCATTAGGCGGCCTTTTTTTCGCAACCTTTTCCGTCCGAGGGGGCACCCACCGGTTCCACCGTGGAACCGGGCCGGCACCCGATATGAAGGTCAAGTTTGCCCATCAACTACGTGCCATTGCCGCGCTGTCGGTCATCATCTACCACTACTGGGGCATCTTCTTCTCGCCTGCCGTGCGAGGGATCATCGGGGTGCCGGCAACCTTTGTACCGGTCAAACCCGGATACGCGCAGCACGTCATGGCATCAGGGCAACGCGGCCTTATCTATGGCGTCTTCGGCGTTGGCGTGTTCTTCCTTATAAGCGGGTTTGTCATACCCATCAGCCTTAGGAACATTTCAACGGGCGCCTTCCTGGTGAGGCGGTTCTTTCGCATCTACCCGGTCTATTGGTTCTGCTTGCTGATCAGTCTTTCCATGTACTTCATCAGCGCCTGGTATTGGCACACGCCCTTGTCGGACAGGATCAGCGTGAAGTATCTGCTGCAGACCCTGCCACTGCTGCACAGCGTGACGGGCATACCTTCGCTGGATTTTGTCTGCTGGTCGCTGGCCGTGGAAGTAAAGTTCTACCTGATCTTCGCCTTGATATTCCTGGCAGGCGGGAACGCCCACAAAGTGCTCGCGCTATCCATAGGCTTCCTGACGCTGTGCTGCGCGGCGGCTTACCTTGCCCACCATGATTCGAACCCGGAATCCATGCTGTCGTTGCTGACGTCGGACATGAAGTTCATCAACTTCATGTTCCTGGGCTGCCTGTTCTATTACGTACTGTATGACGAGCTCAGCGTGGCTGCGGCGCTGGGCTATGGAACCATCATCTATGTCCTGTTCCTGACAATCAGTGCATCTTACGAGGGCAACATCGGTGGACCACTGGCGAGGAACTACACCTACGCGCTGCTTTTGTTTTCCGCGTGCTATGTGCTTAGGGACAGGTTCCGGGATAACAGGGTCCTGGATTTCGTGGCGGACATAAGCTTCCCGCTATACCTCCTTCACTCGACGGTGGGGTATGTCGTTATGTCCATCCTGATCGACCATCGTCTTCCGTTTACGCTCGCCTGGGTCATAAGCCTGGGCCTGGTCTTTCTGGTTGCATTCGGTGTCCATCGATACGTGGAGATTCCCGTCAACGCCTTCGGCAAGAAGGTATCCAACCTCACGGGAAGGTCGTCCAAGCCGGTACAGGGGGACACTTTTCCGCTCGAAGGATCGCCCTGATGACAGGCGATGAAGGGGCTGAAGGTGGACGTCCAGACGTCCGCCCGATCTTGCGACTTGACACGCACGGCGACCCATGTGAACCATGCCGGACCCCATCCCCGGATTCCGTCATGCCTGCCCGTCCCCCACTGGCCATCGTCTATGAGCACCCTGAGTGGTTCAAGCCACTCTTCGCCACGCTTGACCGGCGTGGCGTCCCCTACCGCGCCATCCGTTTCGAAGACCATCTGTTCGACCTCGCCGACCGCACGCCGCCGGCACCGGTGATCTTCAGCCGGCTGGCCATGAGCTCGTTCCTGCGCCAGGACGAACACCCCATCTTCTATGCACAGGCGCTCTACGCTCATTGGGAGTTGAATGGTGCCCGGGTGATCAACGGCACCCGAGCGCTCAGCGTGGATGCTTCCAAGGCCCGGCAGATGGCCGTGATCCAGGCACAGGGGCTGGCCATTCCCGCCACGCGCGTGGTCCATCGGCGGGCGGATCTTGAGGCGGCCGCCAAGGGCCTGAGGTTCCCGGTGATCGTGAAGGTGAATATCGGCGGTTCGGGCAGCGGCGTGGTCCGCTACGACACGCCCGAAGAACTTCATGCGGCGGTCCTTGCCGGTACCACGCCGACAGGCATCGACGGTGTTTGCCTGGTGCAGGAATATGTTCCGGCACGCAATGCGCAGGCCGTGCGCATGGAAACCCTCGATGGCAAATTCCTCTACGCCATTGCGCTCAACACCGATGGCGGCACCTTCGACTTGTGCCCGGCCGACTTCTGCCTGGTGGACAAGCCGACGGTAAGCGCTGTCGAGTTCAAGCCCGATGCCGAAACCATCCGCGAAGCCGAGGCCATCGCCCGTGCGTCGAACTTGGACATCGGCGGCATCGAGTTCATGGTGGACGACCGGGACGGCACGCGCCGCTATTACGACATCAACGGCCTGTCGAATTTCGTCGCCGATCCGCTGAACGTGCTGGGATGGGATCCCCACGAGCAACTTGCCGACTACCTGCAACAAGCCATCCACACGCACCAGGGGAAAGCCGCATGAAGTACGGATTCTGGGCGCCGGTCTTCGGCGGTTGGCTGCGCAATGTGCGCGACGAGAACATGGAAGCCAGCTGGGACTACTTCAGCCGGCTTTGCCGTCGCGCCGAGGAGATCGGCTACGACCTGACGCTGATCGCCGAGCTCAACCTCAACGACATCAAGGGCGTCCGGGAACCGGCCATGGACGCCTGGTCCAGTGCCGCGGCGCTCGCCGCCGTCACCAAACGGCTTGAAATCATGGTGGCGGTGCGTCCGAACTTCCATCACCCGGCACTGTTCGCCAAGGCCGCGGCCAACATCGACAACATTTCCAATGGCCGCCTGGCGCTGAACGTGGTGTCGTCCTGGTGGGCCGATGAAGCCACCCAGTACGGCCTGCAATTCGACCAGCACGACGATCGTTACGGCCGCACGGCCGAGTGGCTGACCGTGGTCGACGGCCTCTGGTCGCAAACACCCTTCAACCACCAGGGCGAGCGCTACCAGCTCACCGACGCCATCTGCGAACCGAAGCCGAAGTCGTCGCCCCGGCCCACGATTTACGCCGGCGGCGAATCGGAAGCGGCCAAGAACCTCATCGCCAGCCGCTGCGACGCCTACGTGATGCATGGCGACGAACCGGAGGTGATCGCCGAGAAGATCGCCGACATGCGCGCCCGCCGCGAGAAAACCGGCCTGCCCCCGATGATCTACGGCATGGCCGCCTATGCCATCGTCCGCGACAGCGACGAGGAAGCCCAGGCTGAAGTCGAACGCATCACCACGCTCGATCCGGATGCCCCAGGGTTTGCGAACTTCGATCAATGGCTGTCGGGAACCCAACTCGAGCGCGAGCTGAAGATCCGCGAGTATTCAGTGTCCAACCGTGGCCTCCGGCCAGGCCTGGTCGGCATCGCCGCGCACGTGCGCGATCGCATCAAGGCCTTCGAAGATGCCGGCCTCGACCTCCTGCTGCTGCAGATGAGCCCGCAGCTGGAGGAAATGGAGCGTTTTGCCGCCGAGGTGATACGCCGGCACTGAATGCTGAAGGTTCAGACCTTCTTGTAGCGGAAGCAGTCCTTCATGTGGTCGTTGACCATACCGGTGGCCTGCATCCAGGCGTAGACGATGACGGGGCCGACGAACTTGAAGCCCCGTTTTTTAAGCTCCTTGGACATGACCACCGAGTTCTCGGTCTGCGCCGGCACCTGGGCGATGGACGCCCAGCCGTTGCGAAGTGGCTTGCCACCTGCGATGCCCCATGTGAAATCGGCAAAGTCCTCGCCAGCTTCCTGCATGTCGAGGAAGGCGCGTGCGTTGCCCACGGTGGCGGCGATCTTCGACGCCGAGCGGATGATCCCGGCATTGGCCATCAGGCGATTCACATCGCGCTTGCCGTAATGGACGATCTTTTCAGGGTCGAATCCGTCGAAGGCCTCGCGGAACGCGTCGCGCTTGTGCAGGATGGTCTTCCACGACAACCCGGCCTGGAAACCGTCCAGGATCAGCTTCTCCCATAACGAGCGGCTGTCGTGAATAGGCACGCCCCATTCGGTGTCGTGGTAGTGGCACATCTTCGGATCGCTACCCGCCCACGCACAGCGAACGACTTCCTTAGCCATGGCTTACCTAAAATCCCCGCGCCGGCGATCGGCAATACCGTGCATTGTAATGCCTGCGCCCGGCGACACCGCGCGCTTGTTGTATTGACCCGGCTCGCCCGAGGGGGGCACCATCGGTGATCCCCGTGCTCAAAGGCATCCCCATGCGCTGCAAGCCCTGGCTCATCACCCTCGTCGCCGCGCTTGCCGCGTGCAGCTCCAGCCACAACGACACCCCGGCCCCGGCGGCGGCCTCCACCGCGCCGGCCAAGACCTCCACCGCACCACCGCCGCCGGTCCCGGCAGTGCCGCCCGGCTCCCATACGTTCCAGGCGGCGATCAATGCCGACGACTTCTCGGCCCACCTGCGTACCATCGCCTCCGACGAATTCGCCGGCCGCAAGCCCGGCACCATCGGCGAACGTTTGACCACCAACTACCTGGTGGAGCAGTTCAAGCGCATCGGCCTTACGCCTGGCGTGAAAGGTGAATGGTTCCAGGCCGTTCCCGCCGTCACCACGACCCTGGAGCACCAGGACACGCTCAAACTGGATGTCGCCGAGGGCGGTGGCACCGAATCGTTCGCCTTCGCCAAGGACATGGTGGTCGCCACGCTCAACGCCTCGGCCCACGTGGAACTGAAAGACTCCGACATCATCTTCGCCGGGTACGGGGTGGAAGCACCCGACCAGCAGTGGAACGACTTCGACGGCGTGGACGTGAAGGGCAAGACGGTGGTGGTGCTGGTGAACGACCCCGGCTGGAACGGCAGCGACAAGGCGCTGTTCAAGGGCCGGGAAATGACCTACTACGGCCGCTGGACCTACAAGTACGAAGAAGCTGCACGCAAGGGCGCGGCCGCCGTCTTCATCGTGCACCAGACCGAACCTGCAGGCTACGGCTGGAACGTGGTGGAGTCAGGATTCTCCATGCCGCGGCTGGACCTTCCGGTGAGCGAAGACCCTGCCCCCCGCATGCCCATCGCCGGCTGGCTTACCCACGACGCTGCCAGGCGGCTCTTCGCCAAGGCCGGCAAGGACTTCGACGCGCTCGCAGCCCAGGCCAACCAGCGCGGTTTCAAGGCCGTGCCCCTGGATGCAAAGGCCTCCATCACCCTCGACAGCACCATCGGCACGTCCATTTCCAGCAACGTCATCGGCGTGCTCAAAGGCAGCAAGCATCCGGACGAAGCCATCGTCTACACCGCGCACTGGGACCACCTGGGTACCGATCCTGCGCTCAAGGGCCACAACATCTACAACGGCGCGGTCGACAACGGCACCGGCATCGCCGCGATGCTGGAGATCGCCGAGGCCTTCGCCGCGAAGAACCCGCACCCGGAGCGCAGCATCGTGTTCGCCGCGGTGACGATGGAGGAATCGGGGCTGCTCGGTTCGAAGTACTACGTTGCGCATCCTGTGTTTCCGTTGGCCAAGACCGTGGCCGACATCAACATGGATGCGATCGACATCATGGGCCCGACGCACGACATGTCCGTGGTGGGCCTGGGCCAGTCGCAGCTCGATGATGTGCTGAAGGAAGTCCTGGCCGCCCGTGGCCGCGTGGTCAGCGGCGACGATGCGCCGGAGAAGGGCCATTACTTCCGCTCCGATCATTTCAACTTCGCCAAGGCCGGCGTGCCGGCGCTTTCCGCCGGCGGCGGCGTGGACATGATCCAGGGCGGCAAGACGGCTGGCGAAGCCGCCGTGGCGGACTACGTGGCCCATCGCTACCACCAGCCCGCTGACGTCTTCGACCCGCGTTGGGATTTCACCGGCGTGCTGCAGAACGTGCAGGCCTACTACGACGTGGGTGCGAAGCTTGCGGACAGCGACATGTGGCCGACGTGGAGCGAAGGCAGCGAGTTCCGCGCGGCGCGCGAGGCGATGCTTGCCAAGCCTGCCGCGAAGGCGAAGAAGAAGCACTAGAAGTTCCACTGCAACTGCACGCGCGCCACGTCGGCCCGGATCCTCGGGTACGGCGCCTGGCGCGTGTTCGTGCGGCGCATGTTGGCGTAGGCCACGGCGATTTCCAGCGCATTGGATGGCTGCCACTCCACGCCAGCTTCCAGTTCGTCGACCAGCATGCGCGGGGCGTTGGTGTCGAACTTCGCCGCGCCCCGGTAGGTTTGCCACTTCACGTAGGGTGTCAAAACGCCATAGGCGCCCGTGCGGCGGACCATCGCCTGCACATAGCCGCCGCGAAGCGAGCGGGTGCGGATGCGCTGCCGCACGACATCCAGCTGCGGGCCCTCGCCCACTGTCCATTCCGCCTGAAGGCCGAAAGGCTGCGGATACCAGACCACATGCGCCGCGACCCGGCGATCGGTCGAACCCTGCAGACGTGCATGAACCGCGGGAGTAAACGACGCGCCATCGACCCTGATCGACGTCGGAGTCCCCACCCGGTACTGACCCGCATAAGCGTCGGCGCCCACTTGCACGAACTGTCCGGAGGAAAGCTTGAATGGCCAGGTGGCATGCAACACCACATGGCGCCGGTCGTTGCCTTCGGCGCGGTTGGCACCCTGGCCATTGTAGAAGCCCAGTCCCAGTACGCCGTAGTCGCCACTGCCTTTCAGCCCTGACTTGGTCAGCTCACCGAAGCGCTGAGCTGCCACCTTCGGCGAGTAATAAAGGAACAGTCCAAGATCGCGCTCGTCGCGCACGCCGGCATTGAGCGCATCGGCGCGATCGGGCGCCAGGCGGTTCTGGCTCGACTGCAGGTTCTCAAAACCATAGGGCACTTTCGACTGCCCAGCGCGAAGACGCCATTCATGGGCGCGGTCAAGGCTGATATCGGCATAGGCGTCGCGGAGCTGGCCGAAGTTTGACGTTGTCGAGCCACTGGGCGTGCTTGCGAAATCCGGTTGCAGGTACACAAACAATCGCTCGCTTACCTGGCCACTGATCACCAGGCGTACACGGCGCAGGCCAAACGACTGATTCGCCCCGAGGAACTTGTCACCTGGCGCATCCAGTCTGGCTTTGTCACCCGATAGCACCTGGTTGTAGCGCATCTGCACGTAGCCCCGAACCTGCAGGCGTTCGTGCCAGGGGCCTGCAGGTGGCTTGACCGCAGCCACGCGCGCGGTGGACGTGGCGACGGTCGCCTCGGCGGGGCGGCGATTGGCATGATCCGGGGAGGCTCCAGACGACACCGCCTGGCCCGTGGCTGCGGGCTCGTCGATCTTGCGAAACGCCCCCAGCCGGCTCCGGCCGGGGCCAGGTTCGGCGAAGATCTGCCGGGTCCTCTGATCGACGTAAAGCTCGACGTCCGCCTCGGCGGCATTGACGCTTGGCATGGCGGCCAACAGGCCCACGGCCAGGATGCTTCGTTTCATGCTCACGTTCCTTGTGTCGACGACGTCGCCGGTCCTGGCGACGAGGCGGACGGTACGGCCTGGATGTTTCGGCGTGGTGACAGCAAGCGCAAAAGGCTGCGAAAATAATTGCAATATAATCAGCGGTTTATGGAATTGGCTAAAAATTCGTAGTTCAAAGCCAACGTTCCTGCGGCGATAATCCGGACTCGGCCGCCCTAGGGGAACCACGGCGCGCCGGCCAACCCCTTCCCAAAATAAAGATCCACGCCGATGCCCACCGCCTTCCCGCGCCTGCCGCGCCGTGCCCGCCTTGCCTTGTCCCTCGCCGCAGCGCTCGCTGCCCCCGCCTTCGCCCAGGACACTGCCACCGCGCCGCGCGCGGACAAGCCGGCGACCTTGCAGACGATCACGGTGACGGCGGAAAAACGCGTGGAAGACATGCAGAAGGTGCCGATCTCGATGACGGTGCTGCCGTCGGACAAGCTCGAGGCCTTCGGCCAGGCCGGCGATGGCGTGCTGCAGCTGGCTTCGCGCGCGCCCAGCGTCTACGCCGAGACCTCCTACGGAAGGGAATTCCCGCGCTTCTACATCCGCGGCCTGGGCAACAGCGACTTCGACCTCAATGCCTCGCAGCCGGTGTCGATGGTGTACGACGACATCGTGCAGGAAAATCCCATCCTGAAGGGCTTTCCCCTGTTCGACCTGGAACAGGTCGAAGTGCTCCGCGGACCCCAAGGCACGCTCTTTGGACGTAATTCCCCGGCGGGCGTGATCAAGTTCGAATCGCGCAAGCCTACCCAGGAAACCACCGGTTACGCCCGCGTGTCCTACGGCTCGCTCGGCACCGCCAACGCCGAGGCCGCCATCGGCGGCGCGCTTTCCTCCGCGTGGTCGGCGCGCATTTCGGCACTCGCCCAGCATCGCGATGACTGGATCGACAACACCTTCAAGGGCAAGAACGACGACCTGGGTGGCTACAACGACCGCGCCGTTCGCGTGCAGGCATTGTACGAACCCAATAGCGATTTCAACGCTCTGATCAATGTGCACGCCCGCTGGCTCGACGGCAGCGCCATGGTGAACCGCGCCAACGCCATCGAACTTGGCGAACCCAGCTTCGTGCCCGGGTTCGACCGCGACAAGGTAGCCCAGGACGGCAACAACAAGCAGCACCTGTTCACCTGGGGCAGCAACCTGCACCTGAACTGGAAACTGGGCGACTTGAACCTGACCTCGATCACCGGCCTGGAACGTGCCACTACGTACAGCCTGGGCGACGTCGACGGCGGCTATGGCGCCGTATTCGCGCCGCCCAGCGGCCCGGGCCTGATCCCCTTCCCGTCCGAAACCGCCGACGCGCTGCCGAAGGACCGCCAGATCACCCAGGAAATCCGCCTGTCCAATGACCAGACCGAGCGCCTGAAATGGCAGACCGGCGTGTACTACTTCGACGAAGACATCGCCATCGATAACTTCTCGTATGACACGCTGGCCAACCACGCCCTCAATGACTGGGCGCAGCAGTCCCAGCGCACCAAGGCATGGGCGGTGTTCGGCTCGGCCGACTACGACGTCACCGATCGCTTCGACATCCGCGCCGGCGCCCGCTTCTCGCACGACAAGCGTGATTTCTCGGCCAATCGCGTGTTCGGTTTCGATGGCCCGCTTGCCCCGCTCACGTCCAAGCCCACCGATGCCCGCTGGAGCGGCGACATCACCGGCAGTTACGCCATCAGCGACAAGACCAATGCCTACGTGCGCGTGGCCAACGGCTTCCGCGCGCCCAGCGTGCAGGGCCGCCTCACGTTCGCCGACACCATTTCCACGGCCAAGCCCGAAACCATCACCTCGTACGAGTTCGGCATGAAAACGCTCGCCGCCGATGGCAAGCTGCGCTTCAACGCTGACATCTACAAGTACAACATGCACAACGAGCAGCTCACCGCGGTGGGCGGCGCCACCAACGTCACCCAGCTGCTCAATGCGAAGAAAACCGAGGGCTACGGCGCCGAGTTCGACGCCGAGGCTTACCTCACGCCGAACTTCATCGTCACCGCCGGTGGCAGCTACAACCATACCGAACTGAAGGACCGGAACCTGTCCGTGGCGATCTGCGGCTCGGGCTGCACGGTACTCGACCCGCTCAATGCCCAGGGCAACGCGCTGATCAATGGCAACGTGCTGCCGAACTCGCCCAAGTGGATCGGAACCTTCACCGCTCGTTACGGTATTCCCTACGGCGATAACGGCGAATTCTTCGTCTACACCGACTGGAACTACCGCAGCGAGATCAACTTCTTCCTGTACGACTCGGCCGAGTACCGCTCCAAGGCCTTCCTCGAAGGCGGCTTGCGCCTGGGCTACAACTGGGACTTCGGCAAGCGTGAAGTGGCTCTCTACGGCCGCAACATCACCGGCAAGGAAGTGATCACCGGCGCGATCGACTTCAACAACCGCACGGCGTTCGTCAACGACCCGCGCGTGGTCGGCATCGAGTTCCGCGCCGAGCTGTAAGGAACCGATCGGGGTCAGAGTGATAACTCTGACCCCCAACGGCGACGTCGCTCAGATCACCGACGCCTTGCCGCCATCCATCGGGATGATCGCGCCGGTGACATAACTGGCAAGGTCCGAGGCGAGGAAGAGCGCAACGGCTGCCACTTCCAAAGGCTCAGCCATTCGACCCATCGGGATCTCGCGCAATTGTTCGGCAAGGAGATCCTCGCGGTCCCTGCCGGTGGCGCGCACCGAAGCATTCAGGCCCTCCTCCACTCGGCCGGTCCTGGTCAGCCCCGGATTGATCGCATTCACACGCACGCCGCGGGCCGCATAGGCCCGCGCGTAGCCCACGGTGGTAAGCATCAATGCCGCGTTGGCCGAACCGCCGGCGATGTGCATTTCATTGGCCTGGCGGCCACCCTGCCCCACGATGTTGACGATGCTGCCGCGACCACGCTCGCCCATGCCGCCGATCAGCGGCTCGATGGCATTGACGTAGGTGTAGAACTTCGCGGCGAAGGCCTGCTCGAAGGCGTGCAGGTCCAGGTCGTCCGGCGGGTAACGCCGTGCCGCGCCCGCGGAATTGACCAGCACGTCCACAGGGCCGAGGTCGTGGCTTATGCGCGAGAGCGTTTCGCGCGCAGCGGCCGAGTCCGATAGGTCGGCGTCGTAGATGGCCAGATCCAGCCCATGGCCATGCAAATCTCCCTGCGCAAGCTCCAAGTGCTCCCGGCTGCGGGAAATGCCCGCCACGATGGCCCCTTCCCGGGCAAACGCCGTCGCACAGGCCAATCCGATGCCTTTGCTGGCCCCAGTGACCACCACGATGCGCCCTTCCAGACCGCTTCGCATGCCTTTTTCCCGGTCGATATCACGCCCCGAGCATGCCCAAAGTGCCCTGTGAATGCCAGATATTCCATTTAACTTACTGGTTTGAAAGACTTTTCCAAAGATAGGCCATTAGTCATGGTGACTTTTTAAAAAAAATCCTTGACGGGTCGAAATGTGGTGTTATAGTTCACTACAACACCGGTCACCCACAGCACCACACGAGGACACCACCATGAACCGCATCAACGCCACCGCCGCCGTCGCCTCCCTGCTGATCACCTTCGCCAGCGTCGCAGCAGTCCGTGACACCACTAACTACGCCGCCCCAGTTGCCCACGTCGCCGCCGCTTCCGCCGCCCGCTACATCAACGGCATCGAAGTGACCGACCTGGCCCCGCTGACGGTCACCGCCACGATCACCACGCTTGCCCCCATCGTCGTCACCCCCGACGCCGAGTAACGCAGCTTCCCTTCCGCGGAGAACACCCATGAAAGCGCCGAACCCCATCGCCATGGCCGTCTCGACCCTGCTAGTCGGAGCCACCCTGTTCGCCTTGCGCTCCGCAGACATCGAATTCCCGGCCCCGGCCCAGCCGCTGGCTACCGTCATCGACGGCATCAAAGTTACCCAGTTCCAGACCATCGTCGTCCGCCCGACCGCAGCCCAATTGGGCGCGACAGGCGCACTGCACCGGGGCAATGGCGCGACCGCGCTGGCCCGTGATGCACGCGACCAGGCCCTGGGACTGATCGGATCACAACTGGCCATGCCCTACTATTCGTTTGGCACGGCACTTCGCCCCGCAGGCAAGGAATAACCCATATGACCGTTACCTGGAACGACAGCGTCCCGATTTATCGCCAGCTCCACGAGCGGGTGGTGGCGATGATCCTGGACGGCGCCCTGAACGAGGGTGACCCGCTGCCGTCGGTGCGCCAAGTGGCAGCGGACTTTTCGATTAACCCGCTGACCGTCTCCAAGGCGTACCAGGAGCTGGTCGACGAACAACTGGTTGAGAAACGGAGGGGATTGGGCATGTTCGTTATCGATGGCGCTCGCGAAGCGCTGCTTAAATCAGAGCGGGAGCGTTTCCTGCGCGAAGAGTGGCCGATCGTGCTGGCTCGACTGCAGCGCCTTGGCCTGGACCTCAAGACCCTGCTGCGCGACCCGCCTGAAGGCGGCAACGCGAAGGAGACCCCATGAGCACCGTCATCAGTGCCAACGGCCTGTCCAAGACGTACAAGGACTCACGGGCGCTGGCCGGCGCCAGCTTCCAGATCCAGTCCGGCCGCATCGTCGGCCTGATCGGCCCCAACGGGGCGGGCAAGACCACGGCGCTGAAGGCCATCCTGGGCCTGACCGATTTCGACGGCGAGCTTTCCGTGTTGGGCATGGACCCGCGCCATAGCCGCGGCAAGCTGATGGAGCAGGTGTGCTTCATCGCCGATGTGGCGGTGCTGCCGCGCTGGCTGTGCGTGAAGGACGCCGTGGATTTCGTCGAAGCCGTCCATCCCCGCTTCAGCCGTGCCAAGTGCGAGGCCTTCCTGGCGCGCACCAAGCTGACGCCGCGGATGAAGGTCAAGCAGATGTCCAAGGGCATGATCGTGCAGATGCACCTGGCCCTGGTGATGGCGATCGACGCCCGCCTGCTGGTGCTGGACGAACCCACCCTGGGCCTGGACCTGCTCTACCGCAAGCAGTTCTACCAGAGCCTGCTGGAAGACTACTTCGACGAGGACAAGACCATCCTTATCACCACGCACCAGGTGGAGGAAATCGAACACATCCTCACCGACCTGATGTTCATCCGCGACGGCCGCATCGTGCTCGATGCCGACATGGACGCCGTGGGCGAGCGCTTCTGCGAAGTGATGGTGGGTGCCGAGCGCGCCGCCGAGGCTCGCGCGCTCAAGCCCCTGGACGAACGGCAGGTGTTCGGCAAGAGCATCTTCCTGTTCGATAACGCCGATCGCGGGCATCTGTCCACGCTCGGGGAATTGCGCCGGCCGTCCATCGCCGACCTCTTCGTCGCCACCATGAAGGGAACCTACGCATGAACACCCTCTACTGGCTCGTCAAACGCGAAATCTGGGAACACAAGGGCGGCTTCATTCGCGCGCCCCTGATCGGTGGCGCGATCTTCCTGGTGCTGAACCTGATGACCCTGATCACCAGCGAAGTCGTATCCGGACAGAATTTCCGCTTCGGCGGCAATTCCATCCGTGAACTGGGCAAGATGCTGGACGACAAGCAGTTGGCAATGGTGGGCATGGGCCTGGATACGGCCATGCTGTTCTCCACCGGCATCATCTCGGTGGTCATGGGCTTCGTGGTGTTCTTCTACTGCCTGGGCGCCCTGTACGACGACCGCCGCGATCGCAGCCTGCTGTTCTGGAAGTCGCTGCCGATCAGCGACACGCACACGGTGCTGTCCAAGGTGCTGGCCGCCACCGTCGTCGCCCCGGCCGTGGCCTTCGTGACCGGCGTGGTTGCAGGGCTGATCACCCTGCTGATGTATGCCACCGTGTTGTCGATGCATGGCTTGGGAGTGTGGCAGCTGTTGACCCTGGCCCATCCGTTCCGGGTGGTTGCCAACCTGATCGCCAGCATCCCGATGTACTTCCTGTGGGCACTGCCGACCGTGGGCTGGCTGCTGCTCTGCTCGGCCTGGGCCAAGTCCAAGCCCTTCCTGTGGGCAGTGGCGATCCCGGTGGTCACCGGCGTCTTGATCTGGTGGGTGCAGTTGATGGGCCTGCTGCCCCCTGGCAACTTCTACTGGAGCCATTTCCTGCCGCGTCTGTTGGGCAGCGTCTGGCCGGGCAGCTGGTTTCCCGCCGCCCATCATGCCGGCGGATTCGAGGTGGGCCTCAATGGCGAAGACAACCCGATGATGCAGTTCCTGAGTCTGAGCAACCTGTACGGCACGCTGGGAACCACCACTGCCTTGATCGGCATGGCCTGCGGCGTGGCGCTGATAGCCGCGGCCATCTGGATCCGTCGCTGGCGCGACGATACCTAAGGGTCGCTGGAAATCTAAGTGCTCCAAAACCGCCGGTTCGCCGGCGGTTTTTTTATGCGGCTTTGAATCACCCCCCTCCGCTACCGCCCTCGCGAATGCCGCCTCTTGTAAGGGCAAGCGGATCGAGCAATTCCTTCAACGCATCGCGGCTAAGCCCCGTGGTCTGCACGGCCACATCCAAGATCGGCCGTCCTTCCTTGTAAGCCTGCTTGGCGGTAGCTGCGCCCTTTTCGTAGCCGATCACCGGATTGAGCGCGGTAACAAGAATCGGATTGCGGTCCAGCGCCAGCTTGATGCGCTCGCGATTGACAGTGAAACCGGCGATGGCCTTGTCGGCCAAAAGGCGCGACACGTTGGCCAGCAACTGGATCGACTGCAGCAGGTTATAGGCAATCACCGGCAGCATCACGTTCAACTGGAAGTTGCCCGACTGTCCGCCGATGGTGATCGTGGCATCGTTGCCGATCACCTGGGCAGCCACCATCGCCGTAGCTTCCGGGATCACCGGATTGACCTTGCCAGGCATGATGGAAGACCCAGGCTGCAGTGCAGGTAACTCGATTTCGCCAAGGCCGGCTAGCGGACCGGAATTCATCCAGCGGAGATCGTTGGCGATCTTCATCAGCGACACAGCCAATGTCTTGAGCTGGCCGGAAAGTTCCACCGCGGCATCCTGCGAGGACATGCCCTCGTAGAAATTTGCAGACGATTCGAACTTCACACCCGTTAGGCGCTTCAACTCCTGCGCCACCGCGGACCCGAACTTCGGATCGGCGTTGATGCCGGTACCCACGGCGCTGCCACCCTGGGGTAGCCGTCGCACACGAACGAGCGTGTCGCCTATGCGCTCCCGGGCCGAGGCCACTTGCGCCGACCAGCCGGACAGTTCCTGGCCGAAAGTCACAGGCATGGCGTCCATCAGATGCGTGCGTCCGGTCTTGGCCACGTTGCGAAGTTCGCGGGCGCGTTTGTCGATGATCTTTTGCAAATGCACCAGCGATGGCAAAAGCTGCTCATGTACCGTCAGTGCGGCGCTCACGTGGATGGCGGTGGGGATCACGTCATTGGAACTCTGCCCATAGTTGACGTGATCATTGGCATGCACCGCCGTGCCTGCCTTGGCGGCGATATGCGCAATCACCTCGTTTGCATTCATGTTCGAACTGGTGCCCGAGCCCGTCTGGAAAACATCGATCGGGAAATGCGCGTCGTACTGGCCGGCGGACACCGCTTCGGCGGCCTGGCGGATCGCCTTCACCTGCTTCTTCTTCAGGTACCCGAGCTTGCCGTTGGCTTCGGCCGCGGCAGCCTTGATGAGGCCCAGGGCACGGATGAATTCCCGGGGCATGGGCAGGCCCGAAATCGGGAAATTGTCGACGGCACGCTGGGTCTGGGCGCCGTAGAGCGCATCGGCCGGGACGTTCAGCTCGCCCATGCTGTCGCGTTCGGTGCGGAACTTGGTCATACGGGGCATTCCTGAAGGTGGGACCAGGCCTTGAGTATAGGCAGGCCCCAGGCTAAAGCCGCGTGGAGGCGGCACGGGTATAATCGCCGGCTGACCCACGAAAACGCCCGGACGCCGCCATGTCGCATGCCGCCCTCACCGCCCTTTCGCCGCTCGACGGGCGTTATGCCTCCAAGGTGGAGCCGCTGCGGCCGATCTTCAGCGAATACGGCCTGATGCATCGGCGCGTGCACGTGGAGATCCACTGGTTGCTCGCCCTGGCTGCCCATGCCGGCATCGTGGAACTGCCCGCCTTCGGCGCGACAGAGAAGGCGAAGCTTCTGGCCATTGCCGATGGGTTCTCGCTTGACGACGGCGAGCGCATCAAGGCCATCGAAGCCACCACGAACCACGACGTGAAAGCCGTGGAGTATTTCATCAAGGAGCGCATGGGCGACGACAGCGCGCTGGCCCAGGCTCGCGAGTTCGTGCACTTTGCCTGCACCAGCGAGGACATCAACAACCTGTCTTATGCACTGATGCTCCGCGACGCCCGCGACGAAGTGCTGCTCCCCGCCTACGACCAGGTGATCGATGCGCTGCGCGCACTTGCCCATCAGCAGGCGTCCTTGCCGATGCTCTCACGCACGCACGGCCAGACCGCCTCGCCCACGACGCTCGGCAAGGAACTGGCCAACGTGGTCGCGCGCCTGGTGCGCCAGCGCGACCAACTGGTGGAAGTGGAGATCCCCGGCAAGATCAACGGCGCCGTGGGCAACTTCAACGCGCATGTGGCGGCCTATCCGGAAGTGGACTGGCGAGCCCTCTCCAAGGGCTTCGTCGAGCAGCTGGGCCTGTCGTACAACGCCTATACCACCCAGATCGAACCGCACGATGGCATCGCCGAGTTCTGCGATGTCATCCGCCGCGCCAACATCATCCTGATCGACCTGGCCCGTGACATCTGGGGCTATATCTCGCAGGGCTACTTCCGCCAGGCGCTGAAGGCCGGCGAAGTCGGGTCCTCGACCATGCCGCACAAGGTCAACCCGATCGACTTCGAGAATGCCGAAGGCAACTTCGGCGTAGCCAATGCATTGCTTGGCCATTTCGCCGAGAAGCTACCGATCAGCCGCTGGCAGCGCGACCTTACCGACTCCACGGTACTGCGCGCCCTGGGCACGGCCTTCGGGCACACGCTGGTGTCGCTCGAATCGCTGCGCAAGGGCCTGGGCAAACTCACCGTCAATACCGAGCGCCTGGCCGCCGACCTGGACGCCAGCTGGGAAGTGCTGGCCGAGGCCGTGCAAACGGTAATGCGCCGTTATGGCCTGCCTGAGCCCTACGAACAACTCAAGGCATTGACGCGCGGCCACGGCATCACGCGCGAATCGATGCGCCAGTTCATCGGTGGCCTGGATCTTCCCGAGCAGGCCAAGCAACGCCTGCTGGAGATGACCCCAGGCACCTACACCGGTTTGGCCTCGGAACTGGCAAAGGGCATCTAGGCGATCACTCGACCTCGTCCGAACCCTCGTTCACGCCCTCGAACAGGAAGGTCGACAGATAGCGCTCGCCCGTATCGGGCAGCATCGCCAGGATCACCGCCCCGTCGCCTGCGTCCTTGGCCACTTCCAGCGCCGCGGCCATCGTGGCGCCGGCACTGATGCCGACGAAGATGCCCTCCTCCTGCGCCAGGCGGCGGGCCGTGTCGCGGGCAACGACGTCATCGACGGTGAGCACTTTCGAAGCCACCTCCCGGTTGAGCACCGAAGGCACGAAATCCGGGGTCCAGCCCTGGATCTTGTGCGGCTGCCATTCCTTGCCATTGAGCAGCGAGGCCCCGGCAGGTTCGCAGGCAATGAGCTTTGTCTCCGGCCGCGCCACCTTCAAGACTTCGCCGACACCCGTCATGGTGCCGCCGGTACCCCAGCCGGTCACGAAGTAGTCCAGCCGCTTTCCGGCGAAGTCGCGCAGGATCTCCGCTGCCGTGGTGCTGCGGTGATAGGCGGGATTGGCTGGGTTGTCGAACTGGCGGGCGAGGAACCAGCCGTGCTTGTCGGCCAATTCCTGCGCTTTCTTCACCATGCCGCTGCCGCGGGCCGCGGCTGGCGTCAGCACCACCTTGCCGCCGTAGGCGCGGATCAGCTTGCGCCGCTCGATCGAGAACGTCTCGCTCATCACCGCCACGAAGGGATAACCGCGGGCCGCGCATACCGCCGCCAGCGCCACGCCGGTATTGCCGGAGGTCGCTTCCACCACCGTCTGCCCTGGCTTGATCGCGCCGGTTTTCTCCGCGTCCAGGATGATCGCAAGGGCCAGGCGGTCCTTCACCGATCCGGCGGGGTTGAACGCTTCCACCTTGGCGTAAAGAGTGACGCCCGCGGGCGCCAGCCGATGCAGCTTCACCACGGGCGTGTTGCCAATGGTGTCCAGGATGCTTTCGTAGATCATGATCGTTTTCCCGGGGACGTGGACCACCGATATTGCGCCGCATCATCCTCCCGGGGCAACCGGCCCAACGGCTAGAATGAAAGGCATGGCCAAAACCTCCCTACCCATCGAAGTGCGCGGCGACCACCGCCAGCGCCTGGGCATGCCCCCCGCACAATTCCTGCGCGATTACTGGCAGAAGCGTCCCCTGCTGATCCGTAACGCCTTCCCCGGCTTCCAGCCGCCACTGCAGCCCGACGACCTGGCCGGCCTGGCTATGGAAGAAGCAGTACTGGCCCGGCTCATCACCCACGATGACAAGCGCGATCGCTGGACGGTGCGCAGCGGGCCGTTCAAGGAAGAAGATTTCTCCTCCACCCCACCGCGCGACTGGACCTTGCTGGTGCAGGATGTCGACAAATGGGACGCGGATGTCGCCGCCCTGCTCGATGCCTTCGCCTTCCTGCCCACCTGGCGCGTGGACGACGTGATGGTGTCCTACGCCGAGGACGGCGGCGGCGTGGGCGCCCATGTCGACCAGTACGACGTGTTCCTGTTACAGGGCATCGGCCAGCGCCACTGGGCGATCAGCAACGATCCGGCAGCACCGAAGGATTTCCGCCCCGACGTCGAACTGAAGCAGCTGGCGATCTTCGAGCCCACCCACGAATGGCTGCTGGAACCCGGCGACATGCTGTACCTGCCGCCAGGCGTGCCACACGATGGCGTGGCCGTCGGCAACTGCATGACGCTCTCGATCGGCATGCGCGCGCCATCCAAGGCGGAGCTGACCGGGGACCTGGCCGACTTCATCGCCGAGCGCCTGGCCGACGAAGACCGCTACACCGATCCGGACCTTGCCCCCGCCACCGCGGCAGGCGAGATCGACGCAGCCGCCCTCGCCCGGGTCCGCGCCTCCGTGCCTGCCCCCTCTGCCCTCGATGACGACACCCTGGCCGACTGGTTCGGCCGGTTCATCACCCGCTACCGAAGCGCGCAGACGATCGCGGGACCGGCACGGGCGATGACCGTCTCCGCCCTGGAAAAACACCTCGCCGCCGGGCGCGAATTCCTCCGCCATCCCTGGGCACGGCTGGCTTGGGTCCGCCACGGCCGCCATGCACGCCTCTTCGCCAGCGGCCACGCGTACGACACCAACACCGGTTTCGCGCGCGCGGTCTGTGCAAACCCCCGGATTGACGCCAAGACGCTGGACGGCGCGGACGTCGATGTCCTGCTGGCCCTGGTCAACGATGGTGTCCTGGTCCCGTCCCGCGGTCGCTAGGCCGCCCACCTTGATCAACCCGATGCCAGGAGCAAGCATGGCCGACGAACCCATCGCCTCCGCCCCGATGCGTGCCGCCGCATTGGCCAGCCTCCTGGCCAGCGCACGGCATGAAGCATCGATCCTGGAACATCACCTGGAAAACGAAGTCCACGACGACGAGGCCGTCCTCGCCGCCCTGCGCTCGCTGGCCGCCTCCGGCCGCGGTGCCCGGATCCGCATCCTGGTGCAGGACGCCTCGCGCCTGCAGATGGAGGCACCCCGTCTGCTGGCCCTGGTCCAGCGCATGTCCAGTGCGATGTCCATTCGCGTGCCCTCCGAGGTGGCCGACCTTGCCTACGCATGCGCCTACACCACGGTCGACGCCGGTGGCCTTCTGTTCAGGCCCGAAGCCTCGCGGCACGATACCCGTGGGCCGTCCGGAGAAGTGGGCGAACGTGCCCGTTTACAGGGGTATTTCGACGCCATCTGGGAACGCTCGCAGCCCGCGGCGGAGCTACGCCGGATCGACCTGTAGAGCGTGTCCCAAGGTTGGCGCGACGCAGCACGAGGGGGCTATACTTAAGGAATTCTTTATGCCGCCAGCCCGCCCCCACACGGTAGGTCCTGGCGGACGCCCTAAGTCGTGTTGGCCGGTGGTGACGTGAGCACAAACCTGATCCGCGAGTTCTTCGATTCTTCCCAGCTCGCCGGCGGAAACGCCGACTATGTCGAGCAAATGTACGAATACTGGCTGGCGGATCCCTCCTCCGTCTCCGCCGAATGGAACACTTATTTCAAGGCGTTCAAAGGCCGCGAGGCCGGGGATACCCCCCACTCCGCAGCCATCGCGCGCATCGAGGCAGCCCAGCGCCAGCGCCGCACGGCCGCAGCCCCGGCGGTCAGCGCCGGCGACGACGCCCACGCCCGCAAACAGGCTGGCGTCATCCGCCTGCTCACCGCCTATCGTTCCCGTGGCCACCTGGCCGCCGACCTCGACCCGCTCGGCCTCGCCACCAAGATGGACGCGCCGGACCTGGGCCTGGCTTTCCATGGCCTCACCGAGGCCGACCTCGACACCGAATTCGACTGCGGCACCTATGCCGGCGGCGGCCAGCGCCTGAAGTTGCGTGAACTGCTGACGCGGCTGAAGAAGATCTACACCGGCACCATCGGTGCCGAGTTCATGTACATCAGCGATCACGACCAGCGACGCTGGATCTATTCGCGGCTGGAAAAGGCCAACGCCGACGCGGGCCTGGACAAGAAGGAAAAGGTCCGCATCTTGGAAGCGCTCACCGCCGCCGAGGGCCTCGAGCGCTACCTGCACACCAAGTACGTCGGCCAGAAACGCTTCTCGCTGGAAGGCGGCGACAGCCTGATCCCCATGGTCGACGACGTCGTCCGTGCCGGCGGCGACAACGGCATGCGCGAAATCATCATCGGCATGGCCCATCGCGGCCGCCTGAACGTGCTGGTGAATATCCTGGGCAAGCCCCCGCACCAGCTCTTCAACGAATTCGAGGGCAAGTTCGACCACCCGGACGACCCGCATCATTCCGGCGACGTGAAATACCACATGGGTTTCTCCGCTGACGTAAAAACGCCCAAGGGTGGTGTGCATGTGGCGCTGGCCTTCAACCCGTCGCACCTGGAAATCGTCAACCCCGTGGTGGCCGGTTCCGTGCACGCGCGCCAGTCGCGCCGCCGCGATGCCGAACGCCGCCAGTCGCTGGCCGTGCTCGTGCACGGCGATGCCGCCTTCGCCGGCCAGGGCGTGGGCATGGAATTGTTGAACATGTCGCAGGCGCGTGGCTTCGCCATCGGCGGCACGCTGCACATCGTGATCAACAACCAGGTGGGTTTCACCACTTCGAACCCGCAGGACGCCCGTTCCACGCTGTACTGCACGGACCTCGCCAAGATGGTCAACGCGCCGGTGTTCCACGTGAACGGCGACGACCCGGAAGCCGTGCTGCAGGTCACCCGCCTGGCCTACGAGTTCCGCAAGGAGTTCAAGAAAGACGTCGTCATCGACCTGGTCTGCTACCGCCGCCATGGCCATAACGAAGCCGATGAACCCGCCGCTACGCAGCCACTGATGTACCAGGTGATCCGCAAGCGCGCGACCACCCGCGACCTCTACGCCCAGCGCTTGGTTGCCGCAAGCGTGATCGGTGCCGACGATGGCCAGAAGATGCTCGACGACTACCGCGCGCGCCTGGAGGCCGGCGGCTCGTTGATCGCCCTGGACGAAACCCCCGAGCGCGATATTCCCGTCGACTGGTCGCGCTTCGCCGGCAACACGCTGGCTACGCCCGCCGAGACTGGCGTGAACCGCAAGAAGCTGGCCGAGCTCAATGCTGTGATCCTCGATATCCCCGCCGATATCGCCCTGCATCCGCGCGTGGCCAAGATCTACGAAGACCGCCGCAAGATGGCCGCGGGGGAGCTGCCTGGCGACTGGGGCTTCGCCGAGAATCTGGCTTACGCCACCCTGATCGATGAAGGCCACGACCTGCGCCTGGTCGGCCAGGATGCCGGTCGCGGCACCTTCTTCCATCGCCATGCGGTGCTGCACGACCAGAATTCCGACAACACCTACCTGCCGCTGTCGAAGGTGCGCAAGGGCGCGCTGGTGGACGTGATCGATTCGCTGCTGTCCGAAGAAGCCGTGATGGCCTTCGAATACGGCGAAGCCACCACCTCGCCCGATCAGCTGGGCATCTGGGAAGGCCAGTTCGGCGACTTCGCCAATGGCGCACAGGTAGTGATCGACCAGTTCATCAGCTCCGGCGAAGCGAAATGGAACCGCCTGTGCGGCCTGGCCCTGTTCCTGCCTCACGGCTATGAAGGCCAGGGCCCGGAGCATTCCTCCGCCCGCCTGGAGCGCTTCCTGCAGCTATGCGCGATGGAGAACATGCAGGTCTGCGTGCCCACCACGCCGGCCCAGGCCTTCCACATGATCCGCCGCCAGCTGGTACGCCCGGTGCGCAAGCCGCTGATCGTGATGACGCCGAAATCCCTCCTGCGCCACAAGCTGGCGGTTTCGTCGCTGGATGAACTTGCTACCGGCCAGTACCAGCTCGTGATCGGCGACCAGCAGAAGCTCGCGGACAAGAAGGTCAAGCGCGTGGTGCTGTGCTCGGGCAAGGTCTACTACGACCTCCTCGACGAAGCAGGCAAGCGCGGCCTGAAGGACGTCGCCATCGTCCGCGTCGAGCAGCTGTATCCGTTCCCGCGCACCGAAGTGTCCGCGGAACTGGCCAAGTACACCGGTGCGAAGGAAGTCGTCTGGTGCCAGGAGGAGCCCATGAACCAGGGTGCCTGGTTCCAGATCCGGCATCACCTGCAGGCCTGCGTCGATGCGAAGCAGAGCCTTACCTACGCCGGCCGCGCGCGTTCGCCGGCACCGGCCGCGGGCCACCTGAACACCCACGTCGCCGAACAGGCGGCCCTCGTCGAACAGGCGCTCGTAGCGCCCGTCGGCACCGATCACGCAGCGGAGTAAGGCAAGCATGTCCATCGAAGTCAAAGTCCCCGTCCTGCCCGAGTCGGTCTCCGACGCGCTCATCGCTACCTGGCACAAGAAGGTGGGCGATTCAGTCAAGCGCGACGAAAACCTGGTGGACCTGGAAACCGACAAGGTCGTGCTGGAAGTGCCCTCGCCCGTCGATGGCGTGCTGAAGGAGATCAAGCAAGCCGAAGGCTCCACGGTCAACAGCCAGCAGCTGATCGCCGTGATCGAGGAAGGCGCCTCCGCCGCGGCGCCTGCCAAGGAATCCGCGCCCGCCAAGGCCGAGGCACCGAAGGCCGAGAAGGCTGCCGCACCCGCCGCCAAGGGCGGCAACACCGACGAGCTCTCACCCGCCGGCCGCCGCGTCGCCGAGGAAGAGAAGATCGATCCTTCCAAGGTTGCAGGTACCGGCCGCGATGGTCGCGTCACCAAGGAAGACCTGGTCAACTATTCCAAGTCCGGTGCCCCCGCAGCACCCTCGGCGCCCGCCGCCAAGCCCACCCCGGGTTCGCGACCGGAAGAGCGCGTGGCCATGACCCGCATCCGCGCGCGCATCGCCGAACGCCTGATGCAGTCGAAGAACTCCATCGCCATGCTCACCTCGTTCAACGAAGTGAACCTGGCCGAAGTGGTGAAGCTGCGCAAGACGCTGGGCGAATCGTTCGAGAAGGCCAACGGCGTGAAGCTCGGCTTCATGAGCTTCTTCGTCAAGGCAGCCACCGAAGCGCTCAAGCGCTACCCGGTGGTCAACGCCTCGGTGGACGGCAGCGATATCATCTATCACGGCTTCCAGGACATCTCCATCGCGGTCTCCACCGAGAAGGGCCTGGTCACGCCGGTACTGCGCGACGTGCAGGACATGTCCTTCGCCGATGTCGAGAAGGGCATCTTGAATTTCGCCAAGAAGGCGCGCGACGGCAAGCTGGGCCTGGACGACCTGCAGGGCGGCACCTTCACCATCACCAACGGCGGCACCTTCGGTTCGCTGCTGTCCACGCCGATCGTGAATCCGCCGCAAAGCGCGATCCTTGGCATGCACACGATCAAGGAACGCGCCATTGTCGAGAACGGCCAGGTGATCGCGGCGCCGATGATGTACATCGCATTGTCGTACGACCACCGCATCATCGATGGCCGGGATGCCGTGCTGTTCCTGGTGGACATCAAGAACCAGCTTGAGAATCCGCAGCGCATGCTGCTTGGTCTCTAGGCGCGCCCCGCGCCTAGAGAAAACAGGTAAAGGGGTGGCCCTGGCGCTGACCGCCGCGTCAAAGCGCAGGGCTCCCCAAAACCTTTAAAAATCGAGCTTTCACCCCATCTGTAGTGCAGAAACCGTCCAGGCCCAAACGCCCGGCGACACCTTCCAAAGGATTAATAGCGTCATGACCGACAAATTCGACGTCATCGTCATCGGCGGCGGCCCTGCCGGCTACCACGCCGCGATCCGCGCCGCGCAGCTGGGCCTGAAGACCGCCGTGATCGACGCCTTCGTCGGCAAGGACGGCAAGGCCGCGCTCGGCGGCACCTGCCTCAATGTAGGCTGCATCCCCTCCAAGGCGCTGCTTGATTCCTCCAAGCAGTTCTACAACATCGCGCACAACCTCCCCGTGCACGGCATCACCGTTGAAAACGCCAAGGTGGACCTTGGCACCTTCATCGGCCGCAAGGACAAGATCGTCAAGCAGTTCACCGGCGGCGTGGCCCAGCTGTTCAAGGCCAACAAGATCGTCAGCTATTTCGGCAAGGGCAAGCTGCTGAAGGGCAACAACGTCGAGATCACCGGCAACGACGGAGCCAAGCAGACCATCAGCGCCACCAACGTGGTGCTCGCCTCCGGTTCCGTACCCATCGAGCTGCCGTTCGCCAAGTTCGACAACAAGTACATCATCGACAACGCCGGCGCGCTGGACATCACTGAAGTACCCAAGCGCATGGGCGTGATCGGCGCGGGCGTGATCGGCCTGGAGCTGGGCAGCGTGTGGCGCCGCCTTGGCGCCGAAGTCACGGTGATCGAAGCGCTGCCGGATTTCCTCGGCGCCGCCGATGCCGATATCGCCAAGGTCGCTTTGAAGGAATTCAACAAGCTCGGCCTCAACATCAAGCTCGGCGCCAAACTGTCCAAGGCTGCGGTCAAGGGCTCTGAAGTCCACCTCACCTACAACGACAAGGACGGCGACCACGACCTCGTCGTCGACAAGCTGCTGGTGGCCGTGGGCCGTCGCGCCTACACCGACGGCCTGCTGGCCGACGACGTCGGCGTGAAGATCGACGACCGCGGCCGCATCGAGGTCGACGAGCACTGCCACACCGGCGTCGACGGCGTCTGGGCAGTGGGCGACGCCGTGCGCGGCCCGATGCTGGCCCACAAGGGCTTCGAGGAAGGCATGGCGGTGGCCGAGTGGATCGCCGGCAAGTCCGGCCACGTCAACTACGACAGCATCCCCTGGGTGATCTACACCGAACCCGAGATCGCCTGGGCCGGCAAGACGGAAAAGCAGCTCAAGGACGAAGGCATTCCCTATCGTTCGGGCAGCTTCCCATTCGCCGCCATCGGCCGTGCCGTGGCCATGAACGAAGCCGTGGGCCAGGTGAAGATGCTCGCCCACGCCGAGACCGACCGCATCCTGGGCGTGCACATGGTGGGTCCGGGCGTGTCCGAGCTGATCGCCGAGTGCGTGGTGGCCATGGAGTTCAAGGGCTCCTCCGAAGACCTCGCCCGTATCGTCCACGCGCACCCGACGCTTTCCGAAGCGGTGCACGAGGCGGCGCTGGCCGTCGACAAGCGCGCCATCCACAAGGGCAATTGAGCGCCCGCATTTAGCCAACAAAGCCCGCTCGTGGCGACATGAGCGGGCTTTTTCGTTTCAAAGACCAGGACAGTCCATGCACACCATCGCTTCGCTCTGCGTCTACTGTGGCTCCAGCGCCGGCACGCGGCCGGAGTACGCCGAGCGCGCGTTCGCCTTCGGCGAAATGATCGCCCGGCGAGGCACGGCGCTGGTGTATGGCGGTGGAAAAGTCGGCCTGATGGGTAGGGTCGCCGACGGCGTGCTGGCAGCCGGTGGCCGTGCCATCGGTGTCATTCCTCGCCACCTGCTGGACAAGGAAGTGGGCCATACCGGCCTTACCGAACTTCACGTGGTGGAAACCATGCATGAGCGCAAGACGCGCATGTATGAACTTTCCGATGCCTTCGTCGCCCTGCCCGGCGGCTTCGGCACGCTGGATGAAATGTTCGAGATGCTCACCTGGGCGCAGTTGGGCCTGCATACCTACCCTTGCGCTTTCCTGGGCACCCGCGGTTTCTACACGCCGCTGGAACAGGGCATCGACCATATGGTGGAAGAAGGCTTCGTTCGCATGGAGCAGCGCCAGTCGCTCTGGTTCGGCGAGGATCCCGAAGCGATGTTCACCTGGATGGAAAACTACGAAGCGGTGTATACGCCCAAGTGGCTTCCTGGCGAAGCGGGCGACCACGCCTGAAGGACTCCGAACGATGAAACGATTCCGCGCATTCCGCATCAACAACGACGCCAGCGGTTATCGCGCCGGCCTTACCGAGATCTCGGTCGCCGACCTTGCCGACGGCGAGGTGCTGGTCAAGGTCGAATGGTCGTCGGTGAACTTCAAGGATGCGCTGGCGGGCACCGGCAAGGGAAAAATCCTCCGCCAGTTTCCCTTGAATGGCGGCATCGACGTGGCCGGCCGCGTGGTGGCATCCACCGATCCCGCCTTCGAGGAAGGCGATGCGGTGCTGTGCACGGGGAGCGGGCTATCGGAAACCCGCGATGGCGGCTACGGCCAATACGTGAAACTTCCCGCCGAATGGACCATACCGCTTCCCCAGGGCCTTACCACCCGCGAAGCGATGGCCCTGGGCACTGCCGGTTTCACCGCAGCGCTCTCGCTGCTTCGGATGCTCGACAACCGCCAGAGGCCAACACTCGGCCCGATCGCCATCACCGGCGCCACCGGCGGCGTGGGTATGCTGGCCATCGACATCTTCAGCCGGGCGGGTTTCGAGGTACACGCGATCTCGGGCAAGCCCGATCGCTTCGATGTCCTCAAGGGCATCGGCGCCACGCAGTGCATTGATCGCCACCAGCTGCAGTTCTCAGGCAAGCCGCTCGACTCAGGCCGCTTCGGCGGCGCGCTGGACAACGTCGGTGGCGACATGCTGTCCGGCCTGCTGCCACTGATCGCGCCCTACGGCAATGTCGCCAGCTGCGGCCTGGCAGGAAGCCCCGCACTCGCTACCACGGTGATGCCTTTCATCATCCGCGGCGTAAGTCTGCTGGGCATTGCCTCGGCAGGCACCGCCCGGGACATCCGCCAGGAGATCTGGCGCCGCCTGGCGGGGGAATGGAAGCCGGCCCACCTGGATACCATCGTCACCCGGGAAATCACCCTGGACGGGCTCCCGGGCGTCTTTGATGGCATGCTGGGTGGCCAATCCTTCGGCCGCACCGTGGTCCGGGTGGCTGAGGATTGATGAATCCGCCACGACCCGTAGAATGCTCAGGAAATACTAATCACCACCGAGCTGGCCGACCGCAAGAAGTCGCGGGAGGGCCACCGGAAAACAAGCGTCCCTGGGGAAATGCATGGCCCGTATCCTGATCGTCGACGATTCGCCGTCGCAACTGCTTGGCATCAAGCGCATCGTCGAGAAACTCGGGCATGAGGCGCTCACCGCCGAAGATGGCGCAGCCGGCGTGGAAGCGGCCAAGCGCGAACTCCCCGACCTGATCCTGATGGACGTGGTAATGCCCAACCTCAACGGGTTCCAGGCCACGCGCACCATCTCCAAGGAGCCGACCACGGCCCATATTCCCATCGTCCTGGTCACCACCAAGGACCAGGACACCGACAAGGTCTGGGGCATGCGCCAGGGCGCCAAGGCCTACGTGGTCAAGCCGATCAAGGAAGAAGAGCTGGTGTCGACCTTGAAGGAACTGCTGCCGGGGTGACCCGTGCCAGGGGTCAGAGTTATAACTCTGACCCCACCCCGCCGGCATCTCAGGCCCGGGGGTCGAAGTCGGCGAACGCTTCGCGATAGGCCTGCAAGGCCGCCTTCTGTTCGATATTCACCGCCACCGGCACGCGCACCTCCAGGGTGACGATCTGGTCGCCCGGATGGCCGCCCCCGGGCATGCCGCGCCCCTTCAGCCGCAGTTTGCGACCGCTCTGCGAGCCCGCCGGGATGCGCAGGTCGACGCTGCCGGCAAGGGTAGGCACGGCGACCGTGGCGCCCTCGGAAGCCTCCCAGGGAGCGATCGCCAAGGTTGAATGGACGGTGCGGCCGTCCAGCCGGAAACGCGTGTCGTCCTTGATGCCGATTTCGAGCAGGAGATCGCCGGACGGGCCACCGCCGGACCCGGGATGTCCCTGCCCGGCCAGGCGGATCACCTGCCCCGGCTGGATACCTGCGGGGATCCGCACCTCGAGCACGCGGTCGCCACCGGAGGCGCCATTGAGCGCCACGCGCGTCTTGCCGCCACTGAAGGCGGTCTGGATGTCGGTGTCGATCTGGGCCTGGATGTCGCGTCCGCGACGGGCCTGGGGCGCACCGCCACCGCCCCGGCCGCGACCGAAGAGACTTTCGAAGAAGTCGCTGAAATCGCCGCCACCGGCACCACCCATGTCGCCGAAGTCGAAACCCTGGCCATGCTGGCCCCAGCCCGGCGGTGGCCGGAACTGCTCGCCCGGACGGTAGCCGCCGGCGCGAACCTGATCGTAGGCCCGCCGCTTTTCCGGATCCTTCAGTGCCTCGTTGGCCTCGTTGATCGCCTTGAACTGCTCCTCGGCGTTCGGTTCCTTGCTGCGGTCGGGATGGTATTTGCGCGCAAGCTTGCGATACGCCGCCTTGATGTCGGCGTCGCTGGCGTCAGGCTCGACCCCGAGCACCTTGTAGTAATCCTTGAACTCCACCTTCGCTCCCACGAATGTCACGGCGATCCACCCGTCGCCAGTATGCAGCCAAAGATGATGCCACCTTGAGCTTATTCAAGGCTTTGGCGGAGGAAACTAAGCCTGGTCCGAGCCTCCGGCCGCGACCGTGGCGTGACGCCGATTCCATGGGTACATGGTCGCTCCGTGCGATGGCCGGACAAGGCACGGACGCAGCTTCCGCGCCTTGCCGGCTTTTGTCATCCGTTATTGCAGTTCGTCGCTGCCAGGCGCCGCGATCGACGACGGCTCGTCACCGTCGTCGGGCAACTCGCCGTTGTCTTCCTCGGCATCGAGCCGGACCACGCTCACCAGGTTTTCGTCCGCCGGCAGCTTGATCAGGGTAACGCCCTGGGTATTGCGGCCAAGCTGGGAAACTTCCGCCACGCGCGTGCGCACCAGGGTGCCCTGGTTGGAAATGAGCATGAGCTCGTGGGCATCGGTGACCTGCACCGCGGCGACCAGGCCGCCGTTGCGTTCGGAACACTGGATGCCGATCACGCCCTGCGTACCGCGGCCCTTCTTGGGGAATTCAGCCAACTCCGTGCGCTTGCCGTAACCACGTTCGGTAGCGGTAAGGATGTCGCCTTCCTGGGCGACGATCAGCGACACCACGGTGCTGTCATCGGCCAGGCGCATGCCGCGCACACCGGTGGCGGTACGGCCCATCGAACGCACGGAAGCTTCGTCGAAGCGAACCGTCTTGCCGTTGGAGGCGAACAGCAGCACATCGCTGTTGCCGTCGGTCAGCGCCACGTTCACCAGCGCGTCGCCATCGTCGAGGTTGATGGCGATCTTGCCCTTCTGCAGCTGGAAGGCGAATTCGGTGAGCGGGGTTTTCTTCACCGTGCCCTGGCGGGTGGCGAAGAAGACGAAGCGGTCCTCGGTGTATTCGCGCACCGGGAGCACGGCTTGCACCTTCTCGCCCTCACCCAGTGGCAACAGGTTGACCATGGGCTTGCCGCGGGCGCCGGGGCCCGCTTCGGGCATCTGGTAGACCTTCAGCCAGTACACGCGGCCGGTGCTGGTGAACGTGAGCAGGGTGTCGTGGGTGTTGACCACCCACAGCTGCTCGACGAAATCCTCTTCCTTCAACGCCGAGGCCGAGCGGCCGCGACCGCCGCGGCGCTGCGCGCGGTAAAGACTGGCCGATTGGCGCTTGACGTATCCGGCGTGCGACAGCGTGACCACCACGTCTTCCGGCGCGATGAGGTCCAGGACGTTCAAGTCTTCCTGCGAATGCTGGATCTGCGTGCGGCGCTCGTCGCCGTATTCCTCGCGGATCACTTCCAGCTCAGCGCGGATCACTTCCAGCAGGCGCTCCGGGCGCTCCAGGATGTCGATGAGCTTGCCGATGGCTTCCATCACCTGGCGGTATTCGTCGGAGAGTTTTTCCTGCTCCAGGCCGGTAAGGCGATGCAGGCGCATGGCCAGGATCTCGTTGGCCTGCACTTCGGACAGTTGGTAGCCGTCGTCTTTCAGGCCGTCGCGCGGATCCATGTCTTCCGGACGGGAGCTCGCGGCGCCGGCGGCGGTGAGCATGGTGCGCACCATGCCCGGATCCCACTTGCGGGCCACCATGCGCTCGCGCGCCTCGGCGGGCGACGCGGAACTGCGGATGAGTTCGATCATCGCGTCGATGTTGGCCAGGGCGACCGTGAGGCCTTCCAGGATATGGGCGCGGGCACGCGCCTTGCGCAGTTCGAAGATGGTGCGGCGCGTGACCACTTCACGGCGGTGGCGGATGAAGGCCTCGAGGATCTCCTTGATGTTCAACAGGCGCGGCTGGCCGTCGAGCAGGGCCACCATGTTGATGCCGAAGGTGACCTGCAGCTGCGTTTGCTGGAACAGGTTGTTCAGCACCACGTCGCCCATGGCATCGCGGCGGATCTCGATGACCACGCGCATGCCGTCCTTGTCGGACTCGTCGCGCAGTTCGCTGATGCCCTCGAGCTTCTTCTCCTTCACCAGCTCGGCGATCTTCTCGATCAGGCGCGCCTTGTTCACCTGGTAGGGCAGCTCGTGGACGATGATCGTCTCGCGGCCGTTGGCCTCGGTTTCGATCTCCGCCTTCGCGCGCACCAGCACGCGGCCGCGGCCGGTGCGGTAGGCCTCGACGATACCCGCGGCGCCGTTGATGATGCCAGCGGTGGGGAAATCGGGACCTGGGATGAACTTCATCAGGTCGTCGATACTCAACGAAGGATCATCGACGAGGCCGATGGTGGCGTTGATGACTTCAGTAAGGTTGTGCGGCGGGATGTTGGTGGCCATGCCCACGGCGATACCGGCCGAGCCGTTCACCAGCAGGGTGGGCACGCGCGAGGGCAGCACCAGCGGCTCGTGCTCACTTTCGTCATAGTTGGGACCGAAGTCGACGGTGTCCTTGTCGATGTCGGCCAGCAGTTCATGCGTGAGGCGCGACATGCGCACCTCGGTGTATCGCATGGCCGCGGCGTTGTCGCCATCGACCGAACCGAAGTTGCCCTGGCCATCGACCAGCATGTAACGCAGCGAGAACGGCTGGGCCATGCGGACGATCGCGTCGTAGACCGAGGCATCGCCGTGCGGATGGTATTTACCGATGACGTCACCGACCACGCGGGCCGATTTCTTGTAGGGCTTGTTCCAGACGTTGCCCAGTTCGTTCATGGCGAAAAGGACGCGCCGGTGAACCGGCTTCAAGCCATCGCGGACATCGGGGAGGGCTCGGCCGACGATGACGCTCATGGCGTAATCGAGGTAGCTCTGCCGCATCTCGTCTTCGATGTTGACGCGGATGATTTCGTTACCGAATTCTGCCATCAAACGGCTTCCAGGCTGGTTGTGCGGGGCCCCCACCACGGCCCAGGACAGGCGCGGGCGACAAGCGGAAAATACATCACGCAAGTGTACCACACCGGGCGATTAAAACCCAGTATTTAAGTCATCAAAATCAGTGGGTTACATCGAGCTTTTGGGCTTGCTGAAAAGCGCTGCGCGTGCACTGGCGAAATTGAACGCCGCACCTGCCGCCGAGCCCGCCGCCACGGCGACGGCGGGCCAGCGCTGAAGGCCCTCGAAGAGCTTCAGGACGACCACGTAGACACCCAGGTTCACCGCCGCGCCCAGCGACATCAGCAGCACCCAGCCAAGCCATTCGGCATGCACGGCGCGACCGCTGTGGCGATGTCGAAAGGTGACGTGCCGGTTCCACCACCAGGTAAACGTGGCGGCGAAGGTGAACGACACCGCGCGGGCCGGATATACGTGCCAGGCCGCCCAGGCCACCAGCGCCTGCACGATCGATGCGTCGATAGCCAGGCCAATCAGCCCGCCGGCGGCGAAACCCAGCAGTTCCTGGCGCAGGCGGGTCATCCGCCGAAAACGGCCTGCATTTTCGCCTGGTCAGGATGTTCGATCACACCACGCTCGGTGACCAGGGCGTCGATCAGGGAGGCCGGGGTAACGTCGAATACCGGGTTCCAGGCCTCAGCCCCCTCCACCACCGTACGCGTTCCCGACATCGACAACAGTTCAGTGGCTTCGCGCAGCTCTATCTCGATGTCGTCCCCATCGGCGGTAGCCATGTCGACCGTGGTAGACGGCGCCACCACCATGAACTTCACGCCATGGTGCCTGGCGGCAATGGCCAGCTGGTAGGTGCCGATCTTATTGGCGGTGTCGCCATTGGCGGCGATGCGGTCGGCACCCACCACGACCCACTGCACCGCACCGGACTTCATCAGGTGCGAAGCCGCCGAATCGGCCACCAGCCGCGCGGGTATACCGTCGTTGACCAGCTCCCACATGGTCAGGCGCGCACCTTGCAGCCAGGGGCGCGTTTCCCCCGCGAACACCTGGGCGATGCGGCCCGCGGAAACGCCGGCGCGAATGACGCCCAGGGCGGTGCCAAAACCCGCCGTGGCCAGCGAACCCGTGTTGCAGTGGGTCAGGACACCCGAGCCCGGGGTGATCAGGGCCGATCCGAGTTCGCCCATACGCCGATTGGCGGCGAGGTCTTCGTCCTGGATGGCCTGGGCCTCGGCCTGCAGGGCCTCTGAGCCGGCACCGCCGTCCAGGCGTGACTTCATGCGGTCCAGCGCCCACATCAGGTTGACCGCCGTGGGCCTGGCCGCGCGCAGCATGGCCATGGCCGCCGGCAACGGTTCGCCAGCGCGCATGGCCAGGACCACGCCCCATGCCGCGGCGATGCCGATGGCGGGAGCGCCGCGAACGGCCAGGTCCTTGATCGCCGTGGTGACGTCACTGGCGCTGCGGCAGTCGATCCAGACCGATTGGGCAGGCAGTTTCCTCTGGTCGAGCAAGCGTAGGTGGTCGCCGTGCCACTGCACGGCGCGGATGGAGTCGTGGGCGTTGGCGTTCATGGCCGCATTATGCAAGATCGCACCGCGCTTACCCACTGCCTTGTACCTACAAAGAAATCAGTGCCCACTTACGCGCGGTCGAGACATATCGCTGCGGCATCCATGGCATCGTCTTCGGACCTCACTGACAAGGATGACGTTCAATGGCTACACATGGAGATGACAGTCACAATACGCGGCGTAAGTTCATCACCCGCGGTGCCGCGCTGGTGGCGGCGGGGGCAGCGGGAGCGGCGCTGCCGACATTACCGGTGTTGGCACGCAACCTGAGCGACGAAGATGTGCTTGAGGCTGCGGCTGCCGCTGCCGGCACGTGCCCTAGCACTCCGTCCTACCGTCGCCCGAACCTGCAGGGTGCCAAGGGCAGCTCTGCCTTGGCCGACCTGCGCAAGGCCGTCACCGCGATGCTGGCACTTCCCCCGGAAGATCCACGCAACTGGTATCGACAGGCGATGATTCATGTACTGGATTGTCCCCACGGCAATGCGTGGTTTTTTTCCTGGCATCGGGCCTACCTTTATTACTTCGAACGCATCGTGCGCAAATTTTCGAACAATCCACAGTTCGCGCTGCCCTACTGGGACTGGACCGTGACTCCCGAGATGCCCGCGGCGTTCTTCCGTGGCGACGTGCTCGATACCCAGGCCTCGGGCTACATCCACGATTTTGCTACCTTCGACAGCAAGTTCCGCGGGCCCATGCAGGCCTACTGGGCTGGCCTCAACACGGTTCAGCGACAGCAACTTCAACTGCGTGGCATGGCGGACTTCAATGCCTTCTGGGCAACCATGCAGGGATACTTCAACCGCCCTACCAGGCGCCTGCTCTCTGCAGACAACCGCCAATTTACCGGCGCCACCCTCCAAGCAGTGTCGTACCCGACCCTGGTCAACGCAATGTCATCGTCCGATTTCACCGTATTCGGCGGCAGCTTGGTCCCGAACCACAGCGATATGACCGGCGTACCCGGCATGGTCGAATCCCAGCCGCACAATCTTGTCCACGACGCCGTTGGCGGCTACATGGGCGACTTCTTCGCAGGGGTTGACCCGATCTTCTGGCTTCATCACGCCAATGTCGACCGGCTATGGGACGTCTGGTGGTTCGAGCTCGGGGGGATTATGACGCCGATGTACAGCGCTACGCCCTGGATCGTGGAGAACTTCACTTTCTTCTGTGATGAGAATGGCAGTCCAGTAGCAGGGAACCTAATGTTGAACTCGAACTATGTCGGGAGCGGCAGCCTGAACTACGACTACCAGCCATCCGCGCCCCTCGCCACCTTACCATCGCGCCCAGCCAATGCCACTTGGCCGGCAACGTTCCCGATGCAACTGCAATCCACGGCCCTCGCGATCAATGGCAGCGTTACCTCCGTCGTCGAGCCAGGCGCGGATGCCTGCAATGCTTTCGACCAGGACTACCAGACGGCCATCGTGATCGACATGGATCGTCCCGTGGACCAGTCGGCCTGGCGTTTCAATTTTGAAATCCAGGTCGACGGCACTTCATTCTCTGCCAAGCCCTGCGGGTCGACGGCGTTCTTCGGCACCATGGGCATGGCAGATCCGAATATGTCGCAACGCTGCCAGCTGAAACTTGGCATTGCCAGCGGCATGAGGCAGTGCCTGGACGAAGCCGGTGCAGGCGCGCACCGGTTCGCCATTACGGTTCGCGCGGAGCCTGTGGGAAGCACTTTGCCCACGCAAGTCCTCAACATCTATGGCACCACGCTAGTTTCACTTTGACGGCATCGGGCGGTACGGGTGGCGAATTGTCGCCACCCGTACCGTCACACCGTGATCCGCGCGGCCGCAACCAGCGGATGGGGTTGATGACGTTGATGTTGGTGGCCGCAAGATGCGACATCGCATCGCGCTTACCTACTGACTTGCACCTACAAAATAATCAGCATGCGCTTACACGCAGTCGGGACAAACCGCTGCGACATCCGTGGCATCTTTGTCGGACCCCACCGACAAGGATGACGTTCAATGGCTAGGCATGGAGATGACACTCACAACGCGCGGCGTAAGTTCCTCACGCGCAGCGCCACGCTAGTCGCCGCGGGAGCGACGCTGCCGATATTGCCGACGTTGGCACGCACACTGAGTGACGAATTTTCGGCTCCCGTTGCCGGCATATCCGCAAACTACATCCCCAACTCTCGCATGAGCATTCACGGCGAGAACGGCACGTTAGGCTTGGCCCTGCTGGACACCGCGATAAGCAAGATGCTGGCACTTCCCCCGGAAGACCCACGCAACTGGTATCGACAAGCGATGATCCATGTACTGGATTGCCCACACGGCAACGCATGGTTTTTCCCCTGGCATCGTGGCTATCTTTACTGGTTCGAGCGCATTGCGCGCCAGCTTACGGGCTATGCGATCGGTGTGCCCTACTGGGACTGGACCACTAATCCCAACATGCCCGAGTACTTCTACGGCTACATGACCGATACAAACAAGCCGGGCTTCATCCACGATTTTGCTACCTTCGACAGCACGTTCCGCGGACCCATGCAGACGGTCTGGGCGCGCTACACGACGGCTCAACGACAGCAACTCGACCGGCGCGGCATGACGAGTTTCGAGGTTTTCTGGGCCACCGTGCAGGGATACTTCAACCGTCCCACCAAGCGCCTGCTCACCACCGACAACCGCCAGCTCACCGGCGCTACACTGCAAGCGGTGTCGCTTCCCACGCTGACCAATGCCCTGGCGCCGACTGACTTCTTCGAATTCGGCGGCAGCATGGTCTCCAGCCACCACGATATGACGGGCGTGCCCGGCTTGGTCGAATCCCAGCCGCACAACCTCGTCCACGACGCCGTTGGCGGCTACATGGGCGACTTCATCGCAGCGAGCGATCCGGTGTTCTGGGCGCATCACGCGAACATCGATCGGCTATGGGAGGTCTGGATGAGGCGCCAGGGAATGTCTTTCTTTGACGGCCCTACGGCGTGGAAAACCGAACCCTTCCTGTTTTTCTGTGACGAGAATGGCCGGTCCGTGGATAACACGGCCTGGAACTTTGCGGGCGGGGGCAACACCATCTGGGAGGAAGCACCACCCATTCCCGTCACTCCCTCACGTCCACCCAATGCCTCATGGCCGTCAACCTTTTCGAGCCAGCTTCAATCCACGACCCTTCCGATCAATGGCGGTGTCACGGCGAGCTTCGATCCGGGCAAAGCTGCCTGCGATGCTTTCAGCCAGAACTGCCAGACGGCCATCTTGCTCGAGCTCGACCGCCCCATGGATCAATCCGCCTGGCGTTTCAGATTCGAACTACAGATCGAGGGCAGCTCGTTCTCCGCTAAGGACTGCGGATCTGCGACGTTCTTTGGAACGATGGCCGGGATGAAACACCGCAGCAAGCTGAAGATCGGCATTGCCGACGGCATGAAGCAGTGTCTGAACGAAGCCGGTCCCGGCCCGCACCGTTTTGCCGTGACCGTTCGCGCGGAGCCCGTGGACAATCGCTTGCCCACAGAAGTCCTCAACGTGTATAGCGCTACGCTGACCTCGGTCTAGCGCCATCGGAAGGTACGGTGGCGACAGGATCGTCACCGTACCGCAACGCCGTCATCAGCGTTCCCGCAACCATTCGTGGATGGCCGGAGGAACCTCCCGCTGCGCGCGACCGGAAACGTAAATGCCGATATGGCCGCCCTTGAAGGCAAGCTCGGTGTAGTCGCCGCTTCGGGTGGCATCGCGCAAGGCCCGGGAAGAGGCCGGGGGCACCAGATGGTCCTGCTCGGCGTAGATGTTCAATATCGGCGGGGTCAACGTGGCAAGGTCGACACGCCGGCCACCAAGCACCACCTGCCCCTTCACCAACTTGTTGGCCTGGAAAAAGTCGCTGGTAAACCGGCGAAAGGCCTCGCCCGCCTGGTCAGGCGAGTCGAAGATCCATTTTTCCATGCGCAAGAAGTTGGCCATCTCCGTCGGCTTGTCCAGGATATCGACCATGCCGACGTACTTCTGCTGCATCAATCGCCATGGCTTGAGCGTCAGGAATACATGGTTCATCAGCTCGGCGGGGATATTGCCGAAGCTCTGCACCATGGCGTCGATGTCGATGTTGCGTGCCCAGTGCGAAAGCATGCTGTCGCCCGCATGGAAATCGACCGGCGTAACCATGGTGATGAGGTTGCGGACTTTTTCCGCACGCAGCGCCGTGTAGCAAAGGGAGAACGTGCCACCCTGGCAGATGCCCAGCAGATTTAATGCCTCGCCGCCGTGCCGCTCGCGTACCACATCGACACAGCGATCAAGGTAGCCCAGGATGTAGTCTTCCAGGTCCAACCAACGATCGGCGGCATCAGGAAAGCCCCAATCGATCAGGTACACATCCTCGCCTTGCGCCAGCAGGTTGCGTACCAGCGAGCGGTCGTCCTGCAGGTCCACCATCCACGGTGTGTTGACCAGTGCATAACAGATCAACAGCGGTACCTTGGCTGTGGGCGGTTTCTCGCCGCGGAAATGCCACAGTGTGAGCTTGTCTTCGCGGTAGACGGCATTGCGCGGCGTACTGCCGTAGCTCACCGGCCCTGATTGACGCCACGTACCCAGGCCATCGACGATCTTGCGCTGGAACGCAGTCAGTTCCTCGTGCAGGCGCGCAGGATCGACCGGAAAAGGAAGCTCCATGCTCAGCGCCTGGCCTTGCCGGCACGCGGGGTTGTCCCAGGCTTCGTCTTCGATCTGCTTGCCACGGCCGTTTTTCCGGTCGCCTTATTCTTCGCCGGCACTGCCTTCGGCGCTGGCTTCACACCCGGCGCCGCTGCGGCGACCTGTACACGAAGGGAGGCGATCTCGCGCCGCATGTCCTGGAGGCTGCGGGACAACGCCTCGATGTCGCCGCGGCCGGGCATCCCCAGTTGCTCACCGATGCGGGCGAACTGGTCCAGCTGCATCGTACGCACCCGCACCTGGGCATTGGCCACGGCGCCATAAGCCTCGCGGAATTCCTTCGAAAGGGCGGCATCGTTGTAGGCTTCCTCGGCCACTTCCACCCAGGTGTCGTAGAGCGAACGCATCGTGGGTACATCGCCCTTCCCCACGCCCGCCATCCGCTGTTGCAGCGAGGCCAGGCCCCGTGCCTGCACCTGGCCCAGCAGGGCCTGGTAGCGCTGTTGACTGGCGGCCAGATCGGCGAGCGCCTCGAACAGGGCTTGCTGGTCGGTGTGGGCCGCGGCGTTCGAGCCGACCGCCGCGTCTCCCAACCATTCGCGCGTGGCATGCAACCAGGCCTGGAATCGCTGCTGGGCATCGACACCCGACAACCGGGCAAAGGCAGGGGGCGGCGTCCACGCCGGCGCACCAGGAGCCGCCTTTGCGGCGCTGGCGATATTTGACTGCAGCCATCGGGTGTAGTCGTCGATGCCTTCGAGCATGCGTGCGACGGCGGCCTTTTCGTCCATGCCGGGGGTGGCCTTGGGGTCGACCTGGCGCAGCCAGGTTTCCCAACCATCGCGCAGCAGCGACTGGTAGGCATCGAGTAAATCGGGGGCGGGCCGTGTCATGGGGCAATCACGTCTTGAAAATCACATGCTAACAAAAACGAAAAGCCCGGCATCTTGCGAGGCCGGGCTTTCCTTTTACCGGAGGCAACCGTGGTTAGACGGCGGCTTCGTCTTCGGTGACAGCTTTCATCGACAGGCGGATGCGGCCCTGCTTGTCCACTTCGAGCACCTTGACCTTCACGACGTCGCCTTCCTTCAGCTTGTCGGAGACCTTCTCGACGCGCTCGGAGGAGATCTGCGACACGTGCACCAGGCCGTCCTTGCCCGGCATGATGGTCACGAACGCGCCGAAGTCCATCAGCTTGGCAACCTTGCCCTCGTAGATGCGGCCGGGCTCGACATCCGAGACGATCTGCTCGATGCGCTTGCGGGCAGCTTCCGCTGCTTCGCGGTTGACCGAGGCGATCACGACGTTGCCGTCGTCGGTGATGTCGATGGTGGTGCCGGTTTCTTCGGTGATCGAGCGGATGGTGGCGCCGCCCTTGCCGATTACTTCGCGGATCTTGTCCGGGTGGATCTTGATGGTGAGCAGGCGCGGGGCGTACTCGCTCATTTCCGAACGGGCTTCGGAGATGCACTTGGCCATCTCGCCGAGGATGTGCAGGCGACCACGCTTGGCCTGGGCCAGGGCGGTGCGCATGATTTCCTCGGTGATGCCGTCGATCTTGATGTCCATCTGCAGCGCGGACACGCCTTCGGCGGTACCGGCCACCTTGAAGTCCATGTCGCCCAGGTGATCTTCGTCACCCAGGATGTCCGACAGCACGACGAAGTCGTTGCCTTCCTTGACCAGGCCCATGGCGATGCCGGCGACCGGCGACTTCAGCGGGACACCCGCGTCCATCATGGCCAGCGACGAACCGCACACCGAAGCCATCGACGAGGAACCGTTGGACTCGGTGATTTCCGAGACCACGCGCACCACGTACGGGAATTCCTCGATGCTCGGCTTCACTGCCTGCACGCCGCGCTTGGCGAGGCGGCCGTGGCCGATCTCGCGACGCTTCGGGCTGCCGACGCGGCCGGTTTCACCCACCGAGAACGGGGGGAAGTTGTAGTGGAACAGGAACGTATCTTTCCACTCGCCTTCCGGTGCGTCGATCAGCTGCGAATCGCGCGTGGTGCCGAGGGTGGCCACGACCAGCGCCTGGGTTTCGCCGCGGGTGAACAGCGCCGAGCCATGGGTGCGCGGCAGCACGCCGACGCGCACGGAGATGGCACGGACGTCGTCAAGCTGGCGGCCATCGATGCGCACCTTGGTGGTGAGCACGCCGTCACGCAGGGTGCGGTATTCCACTTCGCCGAAAGCAGCGCCGATGTCGCCGTCGGTCCAGCCATTGGCTTCGGACTGCGCAGCCAGGGCGGCCTTCACCTCGGACTTGAGGTTGGCGACGACATCGCGGCGGGCAAGCTTGTCGCGGATCTGGAAGGCTTCGGCAAAACGATTGCCAACGGCGGCCTTCACCGCTTCGATGGCCGAGTTGGCGGCCGGGGCTTCCCACTTGAACGCCTTGGCGCCGGCTTCGGCAACGAAGGCATTGATAGTGTTGATGGCCGCCTGCATTTCGCGGTGGCCAAACATCACCGCGCCGAGCATGACGTCTTCGGACAGCAGCTTGGCTTCCGATTCCACCATCAGCACCGCGCCGGCGGTACCGGCAACGACGAGGTCGAGGTCCGACGTCTTCAGCTGGGTAGCGGTGGGGTTGAGGATGTACTGGCCGTTGGCGTAACCGACGCGGGCGGCGCCGATCGGGCCCTTGAAGGGCACGCCTGCCAGCGACATGGCGGCCGAGGCACCGATCAGGGCGGGGATGTCACCGTCCACTTCCGGATTCAGCGACATCACCTGGGCGATGACCTGGATCTCGTTGCGGAACTCTTCGGGGAAGAGCGGGCGCAGCGGACGGTCGATCAGGCGGGAGGTGAGGGTTTCCTTCTCCGTCGGGCGGCCTTCACGCTTGAAGAAGCCGCCCGGGATGCGACCGGCGGCGTAGAACTTCTCCATATAGTCCACGGTGAGCGGGAAGAAATCCTGCCCCTCGCGCGCCTTGGGCGCTGCGACCACCGAGACCAGGACGACGGTGCCGCCCATGGAGACAACAACCGCACCGGACGCCTGGCGGGCAATTTCGCCCGTCTCCAGTGTGACTTCGTGACTACCGTACTGGAATGACTTGGTTACTTTTGCCACTGGGTATCTCCTCGTCCTGTTCGGTTAACGGCGCAGGCCGAGGCGTTCGATGAGGGTCTGGTACCGCGAGCTGTCGCTGGTCTTGAGGTAGCCCAGCAGGCGTTTGCGCTGGTTGACGAGCTTGAGCAGGCCGCGGCGGGAATGGTGATCCTGCTTGTGCGTCTTGAAATGCTCGGTCAGGTGTTCAATGCGGGCCGAGAGCAGCGCGACCTGGACTTCCGGCGAACCGGTATCGTTGGGCACGCGGCCATAGTCGGCGATGATCTTGCCGGTCTGTTCTGCGGTGAGCGACATGTGTATCGATTCCTTAAAAGCGACTGCGAAACTTGCGCAACGTTACCCGTGGATAACGTTGCGCAAGCTTCGCAAGATGATGAAAGCCAAGGGTGTTAAGCACGGTATTGTAACGGGCGAAAGCGTTGTGCAACAAGGCCTGGGGACAGAACATTCACGCAGGCTCCGGGAGGTTCAGCCCACGCTGGGAGCGCAGGATGGCATCCGCACCGACCTCGCCCACCGCCATCAGGCGGCCGTTTTCGCTGAAAACGGCATAACGGCCCGGATCGGCCGCTATCGGCACTGGCTGGCCGAAGGCGAATATCCTGCCCTGTTCAGCATCCAGCCGCACCGACGGCAGGTGGGCAAGCCCGGCCTCCACCGGCAGCAGGCAGGCGTCCAGCGGCCCCGGGCCCGCCGCGGCGGCGGCCTCGAGGACTTCCATGGTGACCATCGCAGGCTCCGTGAAAGGATCGACCCAGAGCCGGCGTAACGCCGACAGATGGCCGCCACAACCCAGGCGTTCACCCAGGTCCACGGCGATGCTACGGATATAAGTGCCCGAACTGCATTCGACGTACAGGCGCAGGCGATCCCCCTCGCGGGCCAGCACCCTTAGGCTGAACACCGTGACCTGGCGAGGCTCGGCCGCCACCGGGGCGCCCTCGCGCGCCAACCGGTAGAGCGGCACGCCGTCCTTCTTGATCGCCGAATACACCGGGGGCACCTGGGTAATGGAGCCCCTCAGGGTGGCCAGGGCGGCTTCCAGGGCATCGTCGCCGAAAACGGGCACGTCCCGGCGGCTGGTGATATCCCCCTCGCCGTCGGCCGTGCTGGTGGTGATGCCGAGGGTGACTTCCGCCTCGTAGGCCTTGTGCGCCCCCAGCAGTAGGCCGGCAAGCTTGGTGGCTTCGCCGAAACACAGCGGAAGCAGGCCCGTGGCCAGGGGATCCAGGCTGCCCGTATGACCGCCCTTGGCCGCGCCCACCAGGCGGCGCGCGTGCTGCAGGGCCGCGTTGGAGCTCATGCCCAAAGGTTTATCCAGCAGCAGGATGCCGTGGATATCGTGGAATTTCGGATGCGGCTTGCGGCGGGAACCCATGCGGCAGGTTACTTCCCGTCGTCGGCTTCGCCGCTGCCGGATTCTTCGCTGCCGGGTTCGGGAATATCGCCAGACTCACGCAGCAGGCGCTCCACGCGCTCGCCCAGGTCCACCGATTCGTCGTACTTGAAGCGTAATTCCGGCACGCGGCGCATCCGCGAGCCTTTGGAGAGCTCGCGGCGGAATTCCTTGGCCATGTCCTTCAGTGCCGACATCGCTTCCTTGGAATCTTCCGGGCGCAATGCGGTGATCCACACCGTGGCCCAGTCGAGGTCGCGGGTGACCTCGACGTCGGACACGCTCACCGACGGCAGGCCGTGGTCACGGACCGCGGCATGGACCAACGAGCCGAGCTCGCGACGGAGCTCGGCGGAAACGCGGTCGGTCCGCTTGAAGTCGCGCGCGGGCATTACAGCGTACGCGCCACTTCGATGCGTTCGAAGCACTCGATCTGGTCACCGACCTTGACGTCGTTGTACTGGCGCACGGCGATACCGCACTCCATGCCGTTGCGGACTTCGTCCACCAGGTCCTTGAAGCGGCGCAGCGATTCGAGCTCGCCCTCGAACACCACGACGTTGTCGCGGAGCACGCGGATCGGCTTGGAACGCTTGACCGAGCCCTCGGTGACCATGCAACCGGCCACGGCACCGAACTTGGAGCTGCGGAAGACGTCGCGCACCTGTGCGATGCCGATGACTTCCTCGCGGACTTCCATCGCCAGCAGGCCCGAGGCCGCCTGGCGCACCTGGTCGATCACGTCGTAGATGATCGAGAAGTAGCGCACGTCCAGGCCGCTGGTCTCGATCACCTTGCGCGCCGAGGCATCGGCACGGACGTTGAAGCCGATCACAAGCGCCTTGGCGGCGGCGGCGAGCGTGGCATCGGATTCGGTGATGCCGCCGACACCCGAGGCGATCACGTTCACGCGCACCATCTCGTTGCCGATCTGGGTGAGCGAGTCGCGCAGCGCCTCGACCGAGCCTTGTACGTCGGCCTTGACCAGGATGTTGAGCACCTGCTGGCCTTCGCCCTTGCCCATCTGCGCCATGATGTCTTCCAGGCGGTTGGACTTGGTGCTGACCAGGCGCGTTTCGCGGCGCTTCTGCTGGCGCTCGGCCGCCACCTGGCGGGCCAGGCGCTCGTCTTCCACGGCCACGAAGTCGTCACCGGACTCCGGCACGCCGGAAAGGCCGAGCACCTGCACGGGAATCGACGGACCTGCCTGGTCGACCTGGCGGCCGGATTCGTCCACCAGTGCGCGCATGCGGCCGTATTCGATGCCGCAGACCAGGAAGTCGCCCTTGCGCAGCGTACCCTGCTGCACCAGCACGGTGGCCACCGGGCCACGACCGCGGTCGAGGCTGGATTCGATCACCACGCCCGAAGCGCGGCCATCGGCCACGGCACGCAGTTCCATGACCTCGGCCTGGACCGAGATCGCGTCGAGCAATGCATCGATGCCCATGCCGGTCTTGGCCGACACCGGCACGAACTGCGTATCGCCGCCCCAGTCTTCAGGGATCACTTCAAGGTTGGCCAGGCCCTGCTTGACGTTGTCAGGGTTGATGCCGTCCTTGTCCATCTTGTTCAGTGCGACGATCAGCGGCACCTTTGCCGCCTTGGCGTGCTTGACCGCCTCGATCGTCTGCGGCATCACGCCGTCGTCGGCAGCCACCACCAGCACCACGATATCCGTGCTCTGTGCACCGCGCTGGCGCATCGACGTAAACGCCGCATGGCCCGGGGTGTCGAGGAAGGTGATCACGCCCTTGGGCGTATCGACGTGGTACGCACCGATGTGCTGGGTGATGCCGCCGGCTTCGCCCGATGCAACCTTGGTGCGACGGATGTAGTCCAGCAGCGAGGTCTTGCCGTGGTCGACGTGACCCATGATGGTCACCACCGGCGGACGCGGCAGTTTCTCGCCTTCCAGCTCGTTGGTCTGGGTGTGTGCCTGCAGCGCCGCCTCGGCATCGTCGTCGGACGCGCGGACAGCGGTATGCCCCAGTTCCTCGACGACGAGCACTGCGGTGTCGTGGTCGATGGTCTGGTTGATGGTGGCCATCACGCCCATCTTGAACAATGCCTTGACCACCTCGGCGCCCTTCACCGCCATCTTCTGGGCGAGATCGGCAACCAGGTTGGCGTCGGTCACCACCACGTCGCGGACGACGGCGGCGGTAGGACGGGTAAAGCCATGCGGGCCACCGGACGATGCGCCACCGCGCGGGGCCTCGACGCGGCCACGCGCCTTGCCGCGCGCGCCCTTGCCGGAACGGCGGGCACGGTCGGCCTCGGACAGGTGCAGCTCGCCGGCGGCAAAGCGCTTGCCGCCGGGCTCGCGGTCGCCACGCCCACCACCACCATGGCGGGGCTTGGCGTTACCGCGTGAATCGTTGGATGCAGCCACGGCGCCAGGCGCCGGGCGGGCGCCTGCGGCGGCAGCAGGACGCGGGGCCACGGCCGGCGGCACCACGGGTGCGGCAGCGACAGGCGCGGGCGCGGGGGGCGGCGTCGGCTTGATGACCCGCTTACGCGGCTCATGCACGCGCGGAAGGATCAGGCCGAAGGAACTGTGATCGGTGCTGGAACGCTCCGGCGCGGCCGGGGCGGCGGCAGCAGGCGCAGCCGCGGGAGCCGAGGCCTCCACGGTCTCCGCGGCGGCCTGGACCGGCTCGGCGTCCACGTTCGCGGCAGCACGGGAGGCTTCGGCAGCCAGGCGCGCGGCTTCGGCACGTTCGGCCTCGACGCGACGGGCTTCCTCGGCGGCGGCCTGTGCCTCGGCGGCGCGGCGTTGCTCGGCCTCGGCCCGTGCGGCTTCTTCGAGTTCCTGCTGGACGCGGGATTCGTGCAGCTTGCGGGCAGCTTCCTCGCGCTCGGCATCGACACCGGCGTCGTCGCCGATGGTGCCGCGCTTGACATAGGTGCGCTTGGCGCGGACCTCGACGTTCACCGTCTTGGCCGCACCGGCGCCACGGCCGGATCCGGTATTGACCTTGATCTCGTTGACCGTACGGCGCTTGAGGGTGATCTGGCGCGGGGCAGCGTCCTCGACTTCGGCCGCGGCCTCGCCCTTGCCATGGGTGCGGCGCAGGAAGCCCAGCAGCTTCACCTTTTCGGTGCTGCTGATCACTTGGCCTTCGTCGGAGAATTTCATGCCCGCCTCGCCAAGCTGTCCAAGCAGCTTGTCGACCGGCATGCCCAGTACCTGGGCCAGCTGTTTAATCGTTACATCGGACATCGTTACTTTTCTCCGCCAAACCCGCGTGCCGTCCGCGCAAGCCCAAGGCCCTCGCGGCTACCTCCATCCTTGGGGGAAGACCCTTGCAGGCCTTCCCGCCGATGCCCGTCCCGGGCATCGCCTTCCGCGGTCAGCCGCCCTGTTCCAGGCGGGCAATCATCGGTGCGCGCGCGGCCATGATCAGCTGCGCTGCGCGTTCTTCGTCCATGCCTTCGATATCGATCATTTCATCCACGGCGAGGTCCGCCAGGTCGTCCAGGCTGACCACGCCGCGTTCGGCAAGCGCATAGGCCGTGGCCTCGTCCATGCCGTCGAGCTCCAGGAGCTCGCCGGACGGACGGTGTTCATCGATGCCCTCTTCCACCGCCAGGGCTTCGGTAAGCAGCGCGTCGCGCGCACGGGCGCGGAGTTCCTCGACGATATCCTCGTCGAAGCCTTCCACCGCCAGCAGTTCCGCGCTGGGCACATAGGCGATTTCCTCGACCGAGGAGAAGCCTTCCTGCACGAGGATATTGGCGATTTCCTGGTCCACCTCGAGCTTGTCCATGAACAGCGCGAGCGCGGTTTCCTGCTCGGCTTCGGTCTTGGCGGTGACCTGGTCCTGGGTCATCACGTTCAACTGCCAGCCGGTGAGCTTGGAAGCAAGGCGCACGTTCTGGCCGCCGCGGCCGATCGCCTGGGACAGCTTGTCCTCGGCCACCGCGATGTCCATGGAGTGCTTTTCCTCATCCATGATGATCGACTGGACTTCAGCCGGCGCCATCGCGTTGATCACGTACTGGGCCTGGTTGTCGTGCCACAGGATGATGTCCACGCGCTCGCCGTTGAGCTCGTTGGAGACCGCCTGCACGCGCGAACCGCGCATGCCGATGCAGGCGCCGATGGGATCGGTGCGACTGTCGTGGGCCACCACGGCGATCTTCGCGCGGTCACCCGGATCGCGGGCGCAGCCCTTGATCTCGACCAGGCCCTGGCCCACTTCCGGCACTTCGAGCTTGAACAGCTCCATCATGAATTCCGGGGCGCTGCGCGAAACGAACAGCTGCGGTCCACGGATTTCCGACTTCACTTCATAAAGGTAACCACGCACGCGGTCGCCGACGCGGGCCGACTCGCGGGGAATGGTCTTGTCGCGGGGAATGAAGGCCTCGGCATTGCTGCCCAGGTCAAGGTAGACATTCCCGCGCTCCACGCGCTTGACGATACCGGTGACCAGTTCGCCCACCCGCTCGCGGAAGGCGTCCACTACCTGGGCGCGCTCGGCTTCGCGCACACGCTGCACGATCACCTGCTTGGCGGCCTGGGCGGCGATGCGGCCGAACTCGGCGTTCTCGATCTGATGCTCGATGGTGTCGCCGACCTCGGCGCCTTCCTGTTCGTCCACGGCGTCCATCAGGCGCACCTGGTTGAACGGCGATTCCATCTCACCGTCGTCCGCGATCACTTCCCAGCGGCGGAAGGTCTCGTATTCACCGGTGTTGCGGTCGATCGACACGCGCACGTCCGCATCCTCGTCGGGATAGCGCTTCTTGGCCGCCGAGGCCAAGGCTGCTTCCATCGCGTCGAAGATGACATCACGGGGCACGCCCTTTTCGTTGGCGACCGCGTCTACGACCAGCAGGAGTTCTTTGCTCATTGCCGCTGCTCCTTAGGGCGCCATCAATGCGCCCCAATCTCGTTATTGACTGTTCTTTCCGCCCTTCTTGGGCTGCGGCACGTAGCCGAGCGCTGCCCAATCGGGAACCACGCGAGCGCTTTCCACAGCGTCGTGCGCAAATTCGATACGGCCGGTGTCGGTGTCCAGCGCGATGCGCCCGCCCTCGACCGATGCGACCTTGCCGCGAAGGCGGCGACGGCCCTCCAGCGGCGACTTCAACAGCACTTTGACCTCCTGCCCTGTCACCTTGCCGAACTGCTCGGCAGTGAAGAGCGGACGGTCGATCCCGGGGGAGGAAACCTCCAGTACATAGTGTCCGGGAATCGGGTCTTCAACGTCGAGCGTGGCCGACAGCTCACGGCTGGCCGCCTCGCAGTCGTCGACGGTGACCTCCCGGCCCTCCACGTCGAGGTAAACGCGCAGCGTGCTCTGCCCATGCGAGGGCAGGAATTCCACGCCGATGCACTCCACGCCCTGATCGGCGAGGATGTCGCTAAAACGCTTGGCAAGTGCCTGTGTATCCACGATTCCTACTGTTTACCCTGGGTTTTCCGGTATTCAGAAACAAAAAATGGGCTCCAACGGCCCATTCCCTTACTACGCCGATGTATCCGACTCTTCCCAATCCCCATGATAGCAAGATCGGCAGACGCATCCGTGCGCCCAACAAAAAAGCCTCACAAGGAGGCTTTCTCGATAAGAAAGGTCCTGGTAGCGGGGGTAGGATTCGAACCTACGACCTTCGGGTTATGAGCCCGACGAGCTGCCAGACTGCTCCACCCCGCATCAGAGTCCGCAAAGTATACGTACATGGCCCGAATGTTGCAACAGCGTGTATGTGTGAATGTTGCGGCGGGGGAGTCGGAGGGTGTCGCATTCGTCACTAAGTCCTCAGTCGGCTTTGCCTCCCTGCGGAAGCGTGATGAATGCGGCACCCTCCGACTCCCTCGGGACGCAACTACGACATGTTAAGCAAGCGAGCGCGGTGTGCCTGCGGTCATTGCGATCGATGGACGCTGTTTTCCGGCCGGTATTTTCACAGCGCGGAGGGCCACCTTGAACCTCGCGCGACCCATCCCCTACTACGAGGGATTACTCCGCACGGTAGCCTGATGAGTCGGAGGGGCGGGCGAGCCGGCGGCGGCGGGGCTCTCCCTGAGAACGCTTCCGCAGGGAGGCGAAGCCGACCGAGGACTTAGTGACCAGGGAGAGCCCCGCCGCCGCCGGCTCGCCCGCCCCTCCGACTCATCAGGCGTCCAATCAGGCCGTAATCCCGAACGCCCGCTGGCACCAGGCGAACAACGGACCCCAGGCGATGCCGAGAGCCAGCAACGCGAGGGCGTTGAGGGATAGGACGAAGCGCAGGGGCATGTCGGGTTGGGCGCGGACGTCGGTGCCTTCCACGGGGGCGTCGAAGTACATGACTTTGACGACGCGCAGGTAGTAGTAGAGGCCGATGATGGCGAAGACGGCGCCGACTACTGCGAGCCAGAGGAAGCCGGCGTCGATGGCGGATTGCAGGACGAGCAGTTTGCCGAAGAAGCCGAATAGCGGGGGGACGCCGGCGAGGGAGAACATTACGAGCATCATGAGGAAGGCGAACCAGGGGGAGCGCTGGTTCAGGCCCTTGAAGTCGTCGATCTCCTCGCACTCGAAGCCGGCGCGGGACATGGCCAGGATGATGCCGAAAGCTGCCGCCGAGGTGAGGGCGTAGCTGACGGCATAGAACATGGCAGCCGAGTAGCCTGCGGGGTTGGCTTCCACCAGGCCCAGCAGCAGGAAGCCCATGTGCGAGATGGTCGAATAGGCCAGCAGGCGCTTGAGGTTGGTCTGCACGATGGCCAGGAGGTTGCCGATGGCCAGCGAAAGCACCGCCAGTACCGCCAGCATCATCCGCCACTCGTGGGCGTAGGCGCCCAGGCCGGAATCGAGCAGGCGGTAGGCCATGCCGAAGGCGGCGATTTTCTGAGCGGTACCAATGAAGATCGTGACGGCCGTGGGTGCACCCTGGTACACGTCGGGGATCCACATGTGGAAGGGTGCGGCGCCGAGCTTGAAGCCGATGCCGACGATGGCGAACACCACGCCGAACAGCATCAGGTTGCGCCATTCGACGTTCTGCACGTGCAGGATGGTGGCAAGGTCCAGCGAATGCGTGGCGCCGTAGATCATCGACATGCCGTACAGCAGCATGCCCGAGGCAAGCGCGCCCAGCACGAAGTACTTGATGGCGGCCTCCGACGACAGCTTCGAATCGCGGTTGAGCGCCACCAGGGCATACGAACTCAAGGTAAGCAGTTCCAGGCCCAGGTACACCGTGACCAGGCTCCCGGCCGATACCAGGATCATGATGCCGATCACCGCGAACAGGGTAAGCGCGTAGTACTCGCCCTCGTTGATGTTCCTGTCGCGCAGGTAGCCGCGCGAATAGATGAACATCAACGCCGTGGTGAGCAGCGAGAACACCTTCAGGATCTCGGCTACCGGATCTCGGATGAACATGCCGCTGAAGCCCGACACCGCCGTGGCGGGTTGGCCGTCGATCACCAGCCACGCACCTACCAGCAGCACGATGATCGAGAGCCAGTGGATCGCCACGCGCTGGCCACCCTTGAGGAACGCGTCCATCAGCAGGATCACGCAGGCCGCCACCGTGAGGTAGGCCTCGGGAAGCAGGATCAGGAAGTCATTGAAAGTCGGCATGGGATGTTCCATCAAACCTTGGAGTACGCCAGTTTCTGGACCAGCTGGCCGACCGACGCATCCATCAGGTGGACGAGCGGCTGGGGCCAGATGCCGAACAGCAGGACAGCGGCAGCGAACGCCGCCAGGACGAAGGTCTCGCGGGCGTTGATGTCTTTCATCTCGGCCACGTGGTGGTTGGTGACGTCACCCCACAGCACGCGCTTGACCATCCACAGCGTGTAGGCGGCGCCGATGATCAGGGTGAAGGCGGCGAACAGCGCGATCCACGGGTTAGCCTGGAAGGCGGCCAGGATCACCATGAACTCGCCGACGAAACCGCTGGTGCCCGGCAGGCCGCTATTGGCCATGGCGAACAGCACGTAGAACAGGCCGAACCAGGGCATCACATTGATCACGCCACCGTAGTCCTTGATCTGTCGCGTGTGCATGCGGTCGTATAGCACGCCGATGCAGGTAAACATCGCGCCGGAGATGAAGCCGTGCGAGATCATCTGGATCATCGCGCCCTGCATGCCCAGGTGGGCGGCCTGCACGTTGTTGTGTTCCCGCACCAGCATGAAGGCGATGAAGATGCCCAGGGTGACAAAGCCCATGTGCGCGATGGACGAATACGCCACCAGCTTCTTCATGTCTTCCTGGGCCAGGGCTACGTAGCCGATGTACACCACGGCGATCAGGCTCAGCACGATCACCAGCGGTGCGAAATGCTCCGAAGCATCGGGCACGATCGGCAGCGAGAAACGCAGGAAACCGTAGCCGCCGATCTTCAGCATCACTGCCGCCAGCACCACTGAGCCTCCCGTAGGTGCCTCGACGTGCGCGTCGGGCAGCCAGGTATGCACCGGCACCATCGGCACCTTGATGGCGAAGCCAAGAAGGAAAGCGAAGAACAGCCACGACTGCTCGGTCATGGACAGCGGCAGGTGCGCCAGCGTGGCGATGTCGAAGGTATGCGCCTTCGAATACAGGTAGATCAGGCCCACCAGCATGAAGATGGAGCCGAAGAACGTGTAGATGAAGAACTTCAGCGTGGCGTACACGCGCCGCGGGCCGCCCCAGATGCCGATGATGATGAACATCGGGATCAGCATGGCCTCGAAGAACACGTAGAACAGCAAGGCATCGGTGGCGCAGAACACGCCCACCATCAGGCCTTCCAGCACAAGCATGGCGGCCATGTACTGGTGCGTGCGCACCGCGATGATCTCCCACGCGCCCACGATCACCAGGATCGTGGTGAAGGCGGTGAGCGCGATCAGCGCCACGGAAATGCCGTCGACGGCAAGCGAGTAGTGGATGCCGACGCTCGCGATCCAGCTCAGGTTCTCGCCCACCTGCATCGTGCCGGTGGAAGGATCGTATACATGGACCAGCGCCAGGCTCGCGGCGAAGGTCGCCACGGCCACGAGCAGGGAAATCCAGCGCGCGGCGTTCGGGCGCTGCCCGCCGGCCAGCAGCACGGGAACCGCGCCGAGGATGGGGAGCCAGATCAGCAGGCTGAGCAAGTGGTTGGACATGGATGCTCTATTCCCTGTGGCTCAGCCCTGCCCGACCAGCCAATACCCGCCCAAGAGCAGGATAAGGCCGAGGATCATGGCGAAGGCGTAGTGATAAAGAAAACCTGACTGCAGGCGGCGACCACCCGAAGCAATGCGCTCGACCACGCTGGCCGAACCGTCGATCAGCACGCCGTCGATCACGGCGGCGTCGCCGCCGCGCCAGAAGGCACGGCCGAGCTTCACGCCGCCCTTGGCGAAGATGGCGAAATAGACCTCGTCCACCCAGTATTTCTTGTCGAGCATGCGCCAGATCGGATGCAGCGCGCGCTTGATGGAGTCGGCGATCGCCGGATTGAACAAGTAAATGACCGTCGCCACGATGAAGCCGGCCAACGCAAGCAGGAATGGCAACTGGAAGAAGCCGTGTAGCGCCATGGCGGTAGCACCGTGGAATTCACCAGCCAACTCGCCCAGCACATTGTTCTGCTCTTCCACGTGGATGGCCTTGCCGAACCAGCCGCCGAACAGCATCGGGCCCACGGTAAAGAAGCCGATCAGCAACGACGGGATCGCCAGCAGCACTAGCGGCACGGTGACCACCCAAGGTGATTCGGACGGTGCGTGCTCGAGCTCGCCCGGCGTGTGGTGGGCACCGTCCTGGTGCGCGTCGCCAGCATCGTGGCCATGCGCATCGTGCCCGGGGTCAGAGTGAACACTCTGACCCCCAACAACGGCGGCGTGCCCGTGGGCGGCATGGCCATGCCCATGATGCCCGACCACGGTGAAGCGCTCCTTGCCATGGAAGGTCATGTACAGCAAGCGGAAGCTATACAGCGAAGTAACGAACACGCCCGCCATCACGCAGAAGTAGGCATACCCCGCACCCCAGCGATGGGACTCGCCCACCGCCTCGATGATCGCGTCCTTCGAATAGAAACCGGCGAAGAACGGCGTACCCGCCAGGGCCAGCGAGCCGATCCACATGGTGATCCAGGTGACCGGCATGTACTTGCGCAGGCCGCCCATGTAGCGCATGTCCTGCTCATGGTGCATGCCGATGATCACCGAGCCTGCGCCCAGGAACAGCAGCGCCTTGAAGAAGGCGTGCGTCATCAGGTGGAACACCGCGCCGCTGTAGGCCGACACGCCAAGAGCCACCGTCATGTAGCCCAACTGCGAGAGCGTCGAATAGGCGATCACGCGCTTGATGTCGTTCTGCACGATGCCGATCAGGCCGGTGAACAGCGCCGTGGTGGCGCCGATCACCAGGATGAACGAAAGCGCGCCTTCGCTCATCTCGAACAGCGGCGACATGCGCGCCACCATGAAGATGCCCGCCGTCACCATGGTGGCGGCGTGGATCAGTGCCGAGATGGGCGTGGGGCCTTCCATCGAATCGGGCAGCCACACGTGCAACGGCACCTGGGCGGACTTGCCCATCGCACCGATGAACAGCAGGATGCCAATCACCGTCGCCGCGGGCCACGCGTGGCCGTCGAAAACCGTGATGGTGCGGCCAGCCAGGGCACCTGTGCTGTCGAACGCCGTGGCGTAGTCAAGCGTATTCAGGAAATACAGTACCGCAGCGATGCCCAGCAGAAAGCCGAAGTCGCCCACGCGGTTGACCACGAAAGCCTTGAGGTTGGCGTAGATCGCGGTCGGCTTCTTGTACCAGAAGCCGATCAGCAGGTACGACACCAGGCCCACCGCTTCCCAGCCGAAGAACAGCTGCATGAAGTTGTTGCTCATCACCAGCATCAGCATCGAGAAGGTGAAGAGCGAGATGTAGCTGAAGAACCTCTGGTAGCCCGGATCGTCGGCCATGTAGCCGATGGTGTACACGTGCACCAGCAGGGACACGAAGGTCACCACCACCATCATCATGGCGGTGAGCCGGTCGACCATGAAGCCCACGCTGACGTGCAGGTTGCCGGCCTGGAACCAGGTGTAGACGTCCTGGTTGAAGTTCTTCGCATCGCCCGATACCAACTGCCACAGCACGTGGATCGAAAGCGCGCAGGCGATGCCCACGCCCAGGATGGTCACGCAGTGCGAGCCCACGCGGCCGATCACGCGGCCCAAAAGTCCGGCCAGCACCGCGCCGGCCAGCGGTGCCAGGGCGATGGTAAGCAGGACCGAAAGTGAAAGATCCATGTGGGTCAGCCCTTCATGCTGTCGATTTCGGCGACGTTGATCGTGCTGCGGTTACGGAACAGCAAGGTCAGGATCGCCAGGCCAATGGCCGATTCGGCCGCGGCCACGGTAAGGATGAAGAACACGAACACCTGGCCCTGCACGTCGCCGAGGAAGCGCGAGAAGGCCACGAAGTTGATGTTCACCGCCAGCAGCATCAATTCGATCGCCATCAGCAGCACGATGACGTTCTTGCGGTTGATGAAGACACCGGCAACCGCGATGCAGAAGAGCACCGCGCCGAGCACGATGAAATGCGCGAGCGTGATCACGGCGAGGTCTCCTGCGACGGGGCAACGGGGGGAACGGTTTCCGTGGGCATCGTTTCCGATGCCATCTTGACGATGCGCATGCGGGTACGCGGATCGACCGCCACCTGCTCGGCCGCCGACTGGTGGCGCACGCCGCCACGGTGGCGCAAGGTCAGGGCCACGGCAGCCACGATGCCGACGGTAAGGATCAGGGCTGCGATTTCGAACGGCAGCAGGAACTGGGTGTACAGCGCATGGCCAAGCCATGCGGTGTTCGACAGCCCTGCCGCGGCGGCGGGGTCTTCGCCCATGACGTGCAGGCCCATCGCCCGCACGCCGATCAGGCCGATCATCTCGGCCAGCATCACCAGCGCCACGATGATGCCCACCGGCAGGTACTGGGCGAAGCCCTCGCGCACCTGCTCCATCTTGATGTCAAGCATCATCACCACGAACAGGAACAGCACCATCACCGCGCCGACGTAGACCACGATCAGGGCGATGGCCAGGAATTCAGCCTCCGCCAGCAGCCAGATGCAGGCCACCGAGAAAAAGGTAAGCACCAGCGAAAGCACCGCGTGCACGGAGTTGCGCAGGGTGATCACGGCAAGGGCCGCACCCACGGCAACCGCGCCGAAGGCGTAGAACAGGATGAGTTGGATCAGCTGTGGATTCATGTGGTTGTCCTCAGCGGAAAGCCGCGTCCTGGGCCCGTGCAGCGGCGATGTCCTTCTCGAAGCGGTCGCCGATGGCCAGGAGCTGCAGCTTGTTCACCACGTTCTCGCCGCGGTGCTCGAAGTGGTACTCGTGCACGTGCGTCTCCACGATCGAATCCACCGGGCAGCTTTCCTCGCAGAAGCCGCAGTAGATGCACTTGAAGAGGTCGATGTCGTAACGCGTGGTGCGGCGCTGACCGTCCGACTCACGCGGGGCCGAATCGATGGTGATGGCAAGCGCCGGGCACACCGCCTCGCACAGCTTGCAGGCGATGCAGCGTTCCTCGCCGTTGGCGTACCGGCGCAGCGCATGCAGCCCGCGGAAGCGGTTGGACTTCGGGATGTGCTCCATCGGGTAGCGGACGGTGTACTTGGGCTTGAACATGTAGCGGATGGTCAGGCCCATGCCCTTGAACAGCTCGATCAGAAGCAGGCTTTTGAAATAATGAGTTAAGCGAGACATGGTTTGCTTCAAGCCCCCGTGCCGATGGTGACCCAGCCGTAATACTTCATGAGGCCGGCAACGAAGACCCAGACGATGGTGATGGGAATGAATACCTTCCAGCCCAGGCGCATGATCTGGTCATAGCGGTAGCGCGGGAAGCTGGCGCGGAACCACAGGAACAGGAAGGAGAAAAGGAAGGCCTTGATGAACAGCCAGATAAAGCCGCCGGTCCAGATCCAGTTGATCCAGCGCGGCGCATCGGCGGTGATCCAGCCCTGCAGCGGCGACAACCAGCCGCCCATGAAAAACACCGCGGCCAGGAAGCTCACCAAGATCATGTTGGCGTATTCGGCCAGGAAGAAAATGGCGAACGCCGAGCCTGAATATTCCACGTGGAAGCCGGCGACGATTTCCGACTCGCCCTCGGCCACGTCGAACGGCGCGCGGTTTGTTTCGGCCACGCCCGAGATGAAGTAGATGATGAACACCGGCAGCAGCGGCAGCCAGTACCAGTCGAAGAAGCCCTTGTTGCCTGCCTGCGCGTGGACGATGTCGGTGAGGTTCAGGCTGCCAGTGAGCACCAGCACGCAGACGATCGACATGCCCATGGCCAGCTCGTAGCTGATCACCTGCGCCGCCGAGCGCATCGCGCCCAGCAAGGCGTAGCGGGAGTTCGATGCCCAGCCGGCCAGGATGATGCCGTAGACGCCCAGCGACGTCATGGCCAGCAGGTACAGCACGCCGGCGTTGACGTTGGCCAGCACCATCTTCTCGCCGAAGGGAACCACCGCCCACGCCGCGAACGCGGGGATCAGCGCCAGCATCGGGGCAAGGTAGTAAAGGAACTTCGAGGAGTTGGTGGGAAGGATCACTTCCTTGATCAGCAGCTTCACCACGTCGGCGAAGGCCTGCAGCATGCCCAGCGGACCGATCTTGTTCGGTCCCATGCGCACGTGCATCCAGCCGATGACCTTGCGCTCCCAGTAGACGAACATCGCCACCGCCAGGATCAGCGGCACGGCGATCGCCAGGATGTAGAGCACCGGCAGGATCAGATGCGTCCAGAGTTGATCGACCATGCGCTTTAAGCCTTGCTCAGGGTGAGGGCTGCGCCGTAAGGCGGCAGCATCGCGGTTTCGTCGTGGCCCGCTTCGATCCAGGCACCGCCGGCCGGCACCGCGCCGGAAACGACCACCGGCAACGGGTCGGAGCTGCCTACCCGGACGGTATCGCCATGGGCGAGGCCCGCAGCCTTCGCGTCGTCCGCGTGCAGGTACACGGCAGCCTCGCGATTGAGCGGATGGGCCGCCAGCGCCGTGGCGCGGCGAAGCACGGCATCACTGCGGTAGATCGGCAGCGTGGCGATGCGGGTAAGGCCACTGCCCTGCTTGACGCTGAGGTCGGCCAGCATGGCGCGCGGCGTTGCCGTGCGCTCGCCGATGGCGGACCGGAGGCCTGCAAGGTCGTCGAACTCGAAGCCCGGCACGGTGAGCGTGCCACCCAGGGCACGCAGCACCTTCCAGCCCGGGCGGCCTTCGCCCGGCGCCTTTGCGCCGGCGGCGATGGCCTGTTCCAGGCCGTCGACGTTGGTGAGGCTGCCGTCGTTCTCGGGTGCCAGGGCGATCGGCAGGATCACGCTTGCCACTTCCAGCAACGACTTGCTGGCGTAGGCCGAACAAGCCACGACGGCCTGCGCATTGTCCAGCGCGCTGAAAGCGGCCGCACCATCGGCGAAATCATGCTGCGGCTCGATGCCGTACAACAGGTAGGCCTTGCGGGGCTGGGCCAGCATGGCGCGGACGTCCAGGCCACCGTTGCCCGGCAGCACGCCAACGCGTGCCAGGCCCACGGCATTGGCACCCACCGGGATCTCGTTATACGCAGCGCCCGCGGCCGCGGCGATGAACTTCGCCACGGCACGCAGCCACGAAGCCTGCGGATGCAGTGCCGCGGCCTCGCCCAGGATCACCACCGCATCGCCGCCCTTCAAGGTGGCGTAAGCGGCGCGGACGTCGTCGTCGGCCTGGGCACCATTGATGGCATCGGCCAGCGCACCCGGGGCGGCGGCGCCGTCGTCGACGGCAGCGCGCGCTAGGGTGAGCAGTTCCGCCACCAGCGCGTGCGGCGCGGCCACGACCTCGCCCGCCAGCGGGTAGTTGAAGTCGAAGTGCACCGGGTTGACCGCATACACCTTCGCGCCCTTCTTCACCGCCTGGCGCAGGCGATGGTTGAGCAGCGGCATTTCATGGCGCAGGGCCGAGCCCACCAGCAGCGCGGACTTCACCTTGTCCAGCTGGCTCACCGGCATGGCGAACGGCGTGGCCGTGGCGTTGTCGGCGAAATCGAGCTGGCGCAGGCGATGATCGAGATGCGCGCTGCCCAGGCCACGGGCCAGGCGCACCAGCAGGTCGCCTTCTTCGTTGGTGGTGGCGCCATGGGCCAGGATGCCAAGGTCGGCGCCCGGCGTTTTCTTCAGAGCCTCGGCGGCAACCGCCAGGGCGTCGTCCCAGGTGGTGGTAGCCCAGGTGCCGTTGCGCTTGACCATCGGCGCCTTGAGGCGGTCACCCGCGTACAGGCCCTGATGGCTATAACGGTCGCGGTCGGACAGCCAGCACTCGTTGATGTTCTCGTTGTCGCGGGGCACCGCACGCAGCACTTCGCCGCGGCGCGAATGCAGCCACAGGTTGGAACCGAGTGCGTCGTGGTAACCCACCGACGGACGGGCGATCAGTTCCCAGGCGCGCGCCTTGAACTGGAACGGCTTGTTGGTGAGCGCGCCCACCGGGCAGACGTCGATGATGTTGCCCGAAAGCTCGCTCTCGATCGTCTTGCCGATATAGGTGCCGATCTCGAGGTCTTCGCCGCGGCTCATGCCACCCAGTTCATAGGTACCGGCAATCTCGGTGGTGAAGCGCACGCAACGGGTGCACTGGATGCAGCGGGTCATCTCAGTGGCGACCAGCGGGCCGAGGTCTTCGTCGGACACGGTGCGCTTGCGCTCGTTGTAACGCGATACCGAACGGCCATAACCCAGCGAGACGTCCTGCAGTTCGCATTCGCCGCCCTGGTCGCAGATGGGGCAGTCCAGCGGATGGTTGATCAGCAGGAATTCCATCACGTTGCGCTGTGACTTCAGCGCCTTGTCCGAGCGCGTAAACACCTTCATGCCCTCGCCCACCGGCGTGGCACAAGCCGGTGCCGGCTTGGGCATCTTCTCGATTTCCACCAGGCACATGCGGCAGTTGGCGGCGATCGGGAGCTTGCGGTGATAGCAGAAACGCGGGATCGGGATCCCCGCGGCGTCGGCCGCGTGGATGATCATCGAACCCTTCGGTACCTGCAGCGCGCGGCCGTCGATCTCAATGTTGACGAGGTCGGGCGCGGTGTTGTTGGCGGGCTGCGCACTCATCAGGCGGCCACTCCACGGTTTGCTTGGGCGAGCATGTCTTCGGTCTTGGAACGCTTGTGGGTGACGAAGTATTCGAACTCGTCCCAGAAGTGGTGCAGGAAGCCCTGCACCGGCCACGCGGCGGCTTCGCCGAAGGCGCAGATGGTGTGGCCTTCGATCTGGCCGGCCACGGCCTTCAGGCGGTGCAGGTCGTCCTGCGTGCCTTCACCTTCGACGATGCGTGTGAGCACGCGGTACATCCAGCCGGTGCCTTCGCGGCACGGCGTGCACTGGCCGCAGGATTCAGCCTTGTAGAACTGCGAGATGCGCTGGCAGGCCTTGACCATGCAGGTGGTGTGATCCATGACGATCACGGCACCCGAACCCAGGCCGGAACCTGCCTTCTGCAGGCTGTCGTAATCCATGGTGCACTCGGTGATGATCGATGCGGGCAGCACCTTCATCGACGAGCCACCGGGAATCACCGCCTTGAGCTTGTTGCCGTTGCGGATGCCGCCGGCCATTTCCAGCAGATCGTTGAACGTGGTGCCCAGGCGGATCTCGTAGTTGGCAGGCTTGGCCACGTGACCGGACACGGAGAAGATCTTCGGGCCACCGTTGTTGGGCTTGCCCAAATTCAGGAACCAGTCCGCGCCGTGGCGCAGGATCGCCGGCACCGAGGCATAGGTTTCGGTGTTGTTGATCGTCGTCGGCTTGCCATACAGGCCGAAGCCTGCCGGGAACGGCGGCTTGAAGCGCGGCTGTCCCTTCTTGCCTTCGAGCGACTCCATCAGCGCGGTTTCTTCGCCGCAGATGTAGGCGCCGGCGCCCAGCGCCGTGTAGATGTCGACGTCGAGGTCACCACCCAGCCCCTTGCCCAGCAGGCCCGCGGCGTAGGCTTCCTTCAGGGCCTCTTCGAAATTCTCGAAGGGTTCGTGATGGAATTCACCGCGAAGGTAGTTGTAGGCAACGGTGGAACCGGTGCAATAGCAGGCAATGGCCAGGCCTTCGATCACCGCATGCGGGTTGAAGCGCAGGATGTCGCGGTCCTTACAGGTACCCGGCTCCGATTCATCGGAGTTGCACAGGATGTATTTCTGGCCCGGCGCCGTGCGTGGCATGAACGACCACTTCAGGCCCGTGGGGAAGCCCGCGCCGCCACGGCCGCGCAGCGAGCTTTTCTTCAGTTCATCGATGATCGCGCCCGGATCGGGACGTTCGGCCAGGATCTTCTTCCAGGCTTCGTAGCCGCCGATCGACAGGTAGTTGTCCAACGCCCACGGCTTGTCGAAGTGGAGCGTCGTGTAAACGACCTGGTGCTCCAGGGGGGCGGGACCGACGGGACCGGTAGTGCTTGCCATCTGCCTGCGCTCCTACTTCAGACCGTCGAGAATCTCGTCGACTTTCGTCGTCGTGAGATGCTCGTGGTAATGACCGTTGACCACCATCATCGGCGCGCCGCAGCAGGCCGCGAGGCATTCTTCTTCGCGCTTCAGATAAATGCGGCCATCCGCCGTGCTCTCGCCGGTGCGGATGCCGAGCTTGCCCTCGCAATGGCGCACGATGTCGTTGGCGCCATTGAGCCAGCACGAGATGTTGGTGCAGATGGCCACGTTGTTGCGGCCCACGGGCTTCGTCTCGAACATCGAGTAGAAGCTCGCCACCTCATAGGCCCATACGGCCGGGAGATCCAGGTACTTGGCGGTGGCGGTGATGAGCGTATCGGTAAGGAAGCCGCGGTTCTGCTCCTGGGCCGCCATCAACCCCTGGATCAGCGCCGAGCGCTTGCGGTCCGGCGGGAATTTCGACACCCAGTGGTCGATATGGTCGCGGGTGTGCTGCTCGAGCACCGCGATCGGATCGACATCCTTGACCTCGGCGTAATGTCCGGTTGCTTTCATGTTCTTGTCCCGTCGCCTTAGCGATCGACTTCGCCGAAGACGAGGTCGTACGTGCCAATCATGGCGACCACGTCGGCGAGCATGTGGCCACGTACCACCGCGTCCATCGAGGACAGGTGGGCGAAGCCCGGTGCGCGCAAATGCACGCGGAAAGGTTTGTTGGCGCCGTCGGACACCAGGTAGCAGCCGAATTCACCCTTGGGGGCTTCCACCGCCTTGTAGGTTTCGCCGGCGGGTACGCCGTAGCCTTCGGTGAACAGCTTGAAGTGGTGGATCAGGGCTTCCATGTCCTCCTTCATGCCGGCGCGGCTGGGCGGCGCCACCTTGAAGTTCTGCACCATCACCGGGCCCGGGTTGGCCCGCAGCCACTTCACGCACTGCTTGATGATGCGGTTGGACTGGCGCATTTCTTCCATGCGCACGAGGTACCGGTCGTAGCAGTCGCCATTGACGCCGACGGGGATATCGAAATCCATCTCCGCGTAGGACGCATACGGCTGCTTCTTGCGCAGGTCCCAGGCAATGCCCGAGCCGCGCAGCATCGCGCCGGTCATGCCCCAGGACTGGGCCTTCTCCGGCGAGATCACGCCGATGCCCACCGTGCGCTGCTTCCAGATGCGGTTGTCGGTGAGCAGGCTTTCGTACTCGGCCACGCGCTCGGGGAAGTCATCGGTGAAGGCGTCGAGGTAATCGAGCATGGAGCCTTCGCGCCACGCGTTGATGCGCTTGAGATCCGCACCCTTGTGCCAGGGGGATTCACGGTACTGCGGCATCTGCGTGGGCAGGTCGCGGTAGACGCCGCCCGGGCGGTAGTAGGTGGCGTGCATGCGCGCGCCGGACACCGCCTCGTAGCAGTCCATGAGCTCTTCACGCTCGCGGAAGGCGTACAGGAACACCGCCATGGCGCCGAGGTCGAGGGCATTGGAACCAACCCACATCAGGTGGTTCAGGATGCGGGTGATCTCGTCGAACATGGTGCGGATGTACTGCGCGCGGATCGGCGCTTCGATACCCAGCAGGGTTTCGATGGCGCCGACGTAGGCGTGCTCGTTGCACATCATCGATACGTAATCCAGGCGATCCATGTAGCCGATCGACTGGTTGAACGGCTTGGACTCGGCGAGCTTCTCGGTACCGCGGTGGAGCAGTCCCACATGGGGATCGGCACGCACCACCGTTTCGCCGTCCATCTCCAGCACCAGGCGCAGCACACCGTGCGCGGCCGGATGCTGGGGGCCGAAATTCATCGTGTAGTTGCGGATTTCCTGCATGTTCAGTTCTCGCGCCAGCGGTCGGCGGCTTCGGCGCGGGCCTGGTCGAGGTCGGCGTCGTTGCGGATGGTGCGCGGTACCAGCACGCGCGGCTCGATGGACACCGGTTCGTAGACCACGCGCTTCTGCTCGGGGTCGTAGCGCACCTCGACATTGCCGATCAGCGGGAAGTCCTTGCGGAACGGATGGCCGACGAAACCGTAGTCGGTGAGGATGCGGCGAAGATCGGGATGGCCTTCGAAGATGATGCCGTAAAGGTCGAAGGTTTCGCGTTCGAACCAGTCGGCGCCCGGCCAGATGCCGGTGAGCGAAGGCACCACCGGCAGCATGTCGTCTTCGCAGAAGATGCGCAGGCGGATGCGGCGGTTGTGTTCGATCGACAGCAGGTGGACCACGGCGGCAAAGCGGCGCGGCTGGCCCGTTTCACGCGGACGCTCGGCCCAGTTGAAACGGCCCATGGCCTGGCCTTCGACGCCTCGCGAGAAACCCTCGCCCTGGGCGGTGTCGGTATCCCATTCGGTCTGGCCGTAGCCCAGGTAATCGATGCCGCAGGTGTCGATATAGACGCTGAAACGGAATTCGGCTTCGTCGCGCAGGGCTTTGGCCACGGCCAGCAGGTCGCCCGCTGCAACTTCGGCGGTGACTTCGTTGCGCACCACGGTGACGCGCAGCGTATCGCCGAAGCGCGCGGCAAGGCGGCCGACAAGCGGGGTCTGGAGGTTTTCGCTCATGTGCGGTCCTTCAGCGCGCGATGGTGTGGGTGCGGCGGATTTTCTTCTGCAACTGCAAGATGCCGTGGATCAGGGCTTCGGCCGTGGGCGGGCAGCCCGGCACGTAGATGTCCACCGGCACGATGCGGTCGCAGCCGCGCACCACGGAATAGGAATAGTGGTAATAGCCGCCGCCGTTGGCGCACGAACCCATGGAGATCACCCACTTCGGCTCGGGCATCTGGTCGTAGACCTTGCGCAGCGCCGGGGCCATCTTGTTGACCAGCGTACCGGCCACGATCATGACGTCGGACTGGCGGGGGCTGGGACGGAAGATCACGCCGTAGCGGTCCAGGTCCAGGCGCGCCGCGCCGGCATGCATCATCTCCACCGCGCAGCAGGCGAGGCCGAAGGTCATCGGCCACATCGAACCCGTGCGCGCCCAGTTCATCAGCGCGTCGACACTTGTGGTGGCAAAGCCGCGCTGGACGATCGGGCTATCGCCGTTCGGCCGCAGGATGTCGTCGACGAGATTGAGCGGCTGCGGGTTATGCATCACCCGGTCGATGCTGGACATCACTCCCATTCGAGCGCTCCCTTCTTCCAGACGTAGGCGAAACCGATCACCAGCAACAGCAGGAACAGCCCCATCTCCACCAGGGCGATCACGCCCAGGTCGGAAAACACCGTGGCCCACGGGAACAGGAATGCGATTTCCAGGTCGAAGATGATGAAGAGGATGGCGATCAGGTAGTACCTGACGTCGAACTTCATGCGGGCGTCTTCGAAGGCCTCGAAACCGCACTCATAGGGAGCAAGCTTTTCGGCATCGGGCCGGCTGGTGCCGGCCAGCAGGCCGATCACCAGCAAGGCGATACCCAGCCCGGTGGCAACGGCGATGAACAACAGGACGGGCCAGTATTCGGCGAGCACGGCAACACGTACCTCCGCGCCTTGGGGGACTTCGGCGCATCAGTGACCACTCGTGGGGCGAGCAGTCCGGTCAAGGAGCCCCGGCGACGGCATGGGCCGTTTACAAGGGACATCCACCATGGAACGGAAAGAAAACGATTAAGCGGCCCATTGTACCAGTCGGTACAGGGATTCGGACAAGGCTTAAAAGGGTAATCTTCCCGCGATGCGGCAATTGACCTTCAATTACATCGTCTGCGTCGGCCGCTCGGAGGCCAGCATGCCCGCCAGGATATTCTCGATGCGTGCGCGGGCGGCCTCGCCATCGGATGATTCGTTGAACTGGACGCCGATGCCGGCCGTGCGGTTGCCCTGTGCGCCGATGGGGGTGATCCATACCACCTTGCCCGCCACCGAGAGGCGTTCGGATTCGTCGATCAGGGTAAGAAGCAGCACCACTTCGTCACCCAGGCTGTAGCGCTGGGCGGTGGGGGCGAAGATCCCGCCGCCCTTCAGGAAAGGCATGTAGGCCTGGTAGAGCGCGGCTTCATCCTTGATCTTGAGGGACATGATGCCCTGTCGGGGTGCGGCCGATACGTTCATGCGAATCCCGAAAAGGTGGGGCAAGGCCTCATGCTAGCGACCCGGCGCCGCGCGGAGCAAGCTCGGCCCATCCCCAATGGTCGAATATCCATGGCGAGCGGAGGGGCATGGAGAGTTTCACGAAACCTCCACCTTCCAGCAGGGGATCGTGCAGGACCCACCCCTGGGACGTTTGCTCCAGCGGGGCATCGTGCCACCGCCAGTGGCGGCTTCCCTGCCCCGACACCACCAGCAGGCGCAATCCCGGCTTCACCCAAACGGGCGGGCGCCAGGGCAAGGCGGCATGCGGCGGCGTGGGCAAGGCGAAGGTTTCATCGGACTGGACCATACCGAGCATGCGCTTGCCACTGAGGCTCAGCTGGGTGCGGTGCTCACTGACGGCATTGCGCTTGCCCGCTTCGATCGCCGTCGACAGAGGCAGCCTGGCGGCAACGGTATCCGCGGCCACCCGGCCGTGGATCATGTAAGTGACGACATGCACATCCGGCGCGGCAGCCCTCGCGGCCAGCCGGGCCATCACATGGGCGCTGCCATGGTCGGGGTGCCGGTCGCCCAGGGCGGGCAGCACCATCAGGGTGGGAGCAGTGTCGGCGATCACCGCATCGATCGCCGCGATCGCCGCGGAGGCATCGCGAGAAAGACAACCGGTGACATCCATGTCGTGCCAGCCCAGGGCATGCAGCGAAGACTCGCTCACGCCCAATCTCGCCAGCGCCGCACGGACTTCGCCCCTGCGACGTGTTCCCCAGCGCGCCCGGGCCTGCGCATCGATGACGATGCAGCGCTCCATGTAACGCTGCGGCCATGGATTGTCATCACCGTCGGTGAGCAGGAGAACGTCCACCGCTCCGCCCGCGGCGAGTACGGCCTGGATCAGGCCGCCCACCGCGAGGGACTCGTCATCCGGATGGGGCGAGACCACCAGCATGCGCACGCGCTCGTCGAGCGGCGGCAACACCGCCCCCACTCGCGCAGTGGCTGCACCCAGCCCATCGAAACGGCCACCGGCGGCAATGCTTATCGCCACGCGGACAGCAACTCCAGCATGACCAGATCCGTGCGCAGCGGCCCACGCAAGGCTTCCCGCGCGCGATTGGCCGAGGCGAACCATGCGTCCAGGGCGAAACCGTCCAGCGAACTGCCAAGTGGTGCTTCACCGCCCTGCGCGCGAGCCCGGGATTCCTCGGCCACGGCCTGGGCGGCAAACCAGAGGTACGCCGGCGGCGTGGCCGCCTGCCAACGCCGGGCTATTTCCATGGGATCCCCGCGGCCGGAGGCCAGGGCCCGCAGGTCGTTGCGGACTTCGTTGCGCGCCTTCAGCTGCCCTTCCGCCGCCCATGCACGAGCCTGCCCCGGATTGCCGTTGGCGGCGGCAAGCGCCGTCGCCGCATCGGACACGCCTTCGGCTTCAAGCCATGCCATCGCAACGTCCGCCGCGGGCAGGTTGAAATCCACGCGCTGGGTTCGGCTGCGGATCGTCGCCGGCAGCCGCCATGTGGCATCGGCCACCAGCACCAGCAAGGTTTCGCGGGACGGCTCCTCGAGGGTCTTCAGCAGGGCATTGGCGGCCGCGGTGTTCATCGTGTCGGCCGGATCGATGCTGGCCACCTGCCAGCCACCAAACTGGCTGGACATGGCCAGTCGCTGCGACAGTTCGCGTATCTGGTCGATCACGATTTCCGTGCGGGGCGTGCCGTCCTTGCGCAGCCCGAGGCCGATGGTGGCTCGATCGGGATGGGTGCCGGCCGCATACAGCAGGCAGGCCTTGCACCGCCCGCACGCATCGCCATCGGCCGGTGCTTGGCACAGCAGGGCCTTGGCCAGGCGGTCGAGGAATAGCCGCTTGCCCAGGCCCGCGGGGCCGGCCAGCAGCAAGGCATGGGGCATGGACCCGCGCTCACGGCGGCTTTTGAGCAGGTCCCAGGGTTCTTCGTGCCACGGCATCGGTGTCATGGCATGCATGATGCCATCTGCATGTGCAGGGGACGTCACTGGCATCGATGCAGCTGGTAACAGGCCACCGCCCGGTTGTGTTCGGCCAGCGATGCCGAGAACACGTGGCTGCCATCGCCACGGGAAACGAAGTACAGCTCGTTGCCGGCCGCGGGATGGGTGGCCGCTTCAAGCGCCGCCTTGCCCGGCATGGCGATCGGCGTCGGTGGCAGGCCGGCGCGGGTATAGGTGTTGTAAGGCGTGTCCTGTCCCAGGTCCGCCTTGTGGATGTTCCCGGCATAGGCCGCGCCCATGCCGTAGATCACCGTGGGATCGGTCTGCAGCAGCATGTGCTGCTGCAGGCGCCGCACGAAGACGCCGGCGATCCGCGGTCGCTCGTCGGCACGGCCGGTTTCCCTCTCGACGATCGAGGCCAGGATCAGTGCCTCGTCCGCCGACGCCAGCGGCAGGTCGGTGGCGCGGCTTGCCCACGCCTGGTCCAGCGCCTTGGCCATGGCGGCATGGGCACGCTTCAAGATATCCAGGTCGCTGTCGCCTTTGACGTAGGCATAGGTCTCGGGAAGGAAACGTCCTTCGGGAAACTGCCCCGGGGAGCCCACCTGCTTCATGACGTCGTCGTCGGAAAGGTTCGCCGCCACCTGCGAGAGCTTGTCGGCGCGTGCAAGCGCATGCCGCAGGTCGAGGAAGGTCCAGCCATCGACGATCGTCACGTAGCGCTGGATTACGCGACCGGCCGCCATGTTCTCCAGCAAGCCGCGCGGCGTGATGCCGGACGCGAGCGCGTACTCGCCGGCGTGCAACCGGCCGGCCACGCCCATCTGTGCCGCCAGCGCCCGCCAGTACCACGGCGAAGCATGGGTCACGCCACGCTGGCGCAGGTCCGCCACGATGTCACGGAAGCTGGTGCCACGGCCCACGTCAATGGTGTCGCCGGCAGCAGGAATGGCCAGCGGAGCATGGGTGAAGCGCACGTAGTCGAAGCCGATGAATCCACCCGTGGCCAGGAGGACCAGCACGACGACGGCAAAAAGCGGGCGCAGCAGCGCGCGGCCGCGAGAATGCTTCATGGTTGCTCCGCAGGACGCAAGGATGGCATGCCGGCGGTGGTCCATGCCGCCTGCAGGGCTCTTACCACCGGCCCTGCCGCATAGTGCCGGTCGCCGATGGCGCGAACCGGAAGCATGCCGCGAACGGCGGAGGTAAGGAATACTTCCGAGGCCGATGCCAGCGTGGCGCGGTCGATATCCGTTTCGACCGCGTCAGGCAGGCTGGCCATGGCCAGGCGCCGCCCAACACCCGCCACGCCGCAGCGGTGCAGCGCCGGGAACATCGGCACGCCGTCGACGACCAGGCCGATCGACGCCGAGGTGGTGCTGATGACCCGGTCATCCATGTCGAGCATCAGCCCGTCGGAGAACGACGGATCGTCCCACTCGGCACGCGCCAGTACCTGCTCCAGGCGATTGAGGTGCTTGATGCCGGCAAGCTTCGGTTGCAAAGACCAGCGCGTTGCGCATTCGAACAGGGCCACACCGTGGGTCGCCACGAAGGTATTGGCATGATGCAGGGCCGCCGCGACCACGATCAGGCGCCCGGGAAACGTCGCCTGGCGCGGATAGCCCCGTGGGCCACTGCCTGCCGTCCAGGTGATGCGCAGCACGGCGTCATCCAGGCCATCGGTGGCGGCGGCCACTTCATCGACCAGCATGCCCGGCGACGGTTGCGGCAGCCCAAGCCTGCGGCAGCCTTCCTCGAGCCGCTCCATGTGCCACGTCCACAATGGCGCCCTGCCCGCCACCACGCGCATGGTTTCGAACAGGCCGTCGCCGTAGGCCAGGCCGCGATCGTCGGCAGGCAGTTCCGTGGCTACCCTTCCATCCACGCGCCAACGGGCGGCATCGGTCACGACAGGTCACCGAGTGTCCGCAACATGCCCCGTGCCTTGGCCCGGGTCTCGGCAAGTTCGCGCTGCGGGTCGGAGTCGGCGACGATGCCCGCGCCGGCACGCAGGCTCAGCCTTGTGCCCTCGAGCGTCATGGTGCGGATCAAGATGTTGAGATCCATGCTGCCGTCGCGATCGAGATAGCCCATGGAACCGGTGTAGGCGCCGCGCCCCACGCCTTCGATCGAAGCGATGATCTGCATGCAGCGTACCTTCGGGCAGCCGGTGATGGTGCCGCCGGGGAACGTCGCGGCAATCACCTGCCCCGGTGTCACGCCCTCCCGCAGCCGGCCACGCACGTTGCTGACGATGTGATGCACATGGGCATAGGACTCCACCGTCATCAGCTCATCCACCTGCACGCTCCCCGGCTCGCAGACCCGGCCCAGGTCGTTGCGCTCGAGGTCGATCAGCATCACGTGCTCAGCTCGCTCCTTCGGATGAGCGTGAAGTTCCTGCACCATGCGCACGTCGTCGTCGTTGGCGTGGCGCGGGCGGGTGCCGGCAATCGGCCTCACCTGCACCACGCCGTCGCGCGAGGACACCAGGCGTTCGGGCGACGAGCTGACGATGGCCCATTCGCGCCACTGCAGCATGCCGGCGAAGGGCGCGGGATTGGCCGCCCGCAGTGCCGCGGCAACCTGCGCCGGCAGCAGCGGTTCGGCGAATCGCGCACGCCACTGCCGGGAAAGGTTCACCTGGAAGATATCGCCCGCGGCGAGGTGCTCATGGATGCGCGCCACGCCATCGATGAACCGCGCCGCTTCGTCCTCGTCGATCGACAGGGGTGCAGGCAACGGCTCCCAGGAGCGGCCATCGCCGGCCTGCTCGATATCCGCGGCCATGTCATCGATGAGCGACGCGTGGCGTGCCTCGGCCACCAGGATGGTCTGGTTGAGTTCGTGATCGACGATGATCGCGGCCGGACAACGCAGCGCCATGGCAATCGGCAGGCTTCCCGGCGCAGCGGGAAGCCACAGGCTGGGCTCCACTTCACGGGCCAGTTCATAGCCCAGGAATACCATCCAGCCGCCGGTAAACGGCAGGTCGTCGGTACGTTGCTCAGTGCGCTGCTCGCGCCATGCGTCATCGAGAGCGTCGAGGAAACCACGCGTGAGCACGCGCTCGCCATCGCGCACGATGCCGTCGCGCCCCAGGCAAAGTTCGCCCTGCGGAAAGGCGAAGAGGACGTCATAGCGCGCTTGCGCGGTGCCTCGCACGGCGCTGTCGAGCATGCCCGGATAACGTTCGGGCCACGCGGCGGCCAGCGCGAGCAGGTCGCGGCGGCCGGCCAGATGGCGGGTAACGTGCGCCACGGCCAGCCGCTGCTTCAGGCGCGCCGGAAGGCGAGCGTGCCGTTGGTACCGCCGAAGCCGAACGAGTTGGAAATGACTACGTTGAGCTTGGCCTGCCGCGCGGTCTTGGGCACGAAATCGAGGTCGCAACCTTCGCCGGGGTGCTCAAGGTTGATCGTCGGCGGGATCACGCCATCGCGAATGGCCAGCAGCGAGAAGATGGCCTCGACACCGCCAGCGGCGCCGAGCAGATGCCCGGTGACCGACTTGGTCGAGCTCATCGCAAGCTTGTAGGCGTAGTCGCCGAAGATCTTCTTCGCCGCGCCCACTTCGGCCAGGTCACCGACAGGCGTGGAGGTACCGTGCGCATTGACGTAATCGACGTCGGTTGGGTTCACGCCGGCATCGTGCAATGCGTTCTTCATGCACAGCGCAGCACCGTCGCCGCTGGGTGCGGTGATGTGGTACGCGTCGCCGCTCATGCCGAAGCCGACGATCTCGCCATAGATGTTGGCGCCCCGCGCCTTGGCGTGATCGTATTCTTCGAGCATCAGTACGCCGGCGCCGTTGGACAACGCGAAGCCGTCACGATCAGCATCCCACGGGCGGCTGGAGCCGGCCGGGTCGTCGTTGCGCGTGGTCATCGCACGAGCCGAGCAGAAGCCCGCCATCGCCGTGGGCGTGGTGGCGAACTCAGCGCCGCCAGCGATCATCGCGTCGGCGTCGCCGTACTGGATCAGGCGCATGGCCATGCCGATGTTGTGCGCAGCCGTGGTGCACGCCGATACCAGTGCGATGTTCGGGCCGGTGATGCCCAGGTAGATCGAAAGATGGCCCGAGACCATGTTGATGATCGAGCTGGGCACGTAGAACGGCGAGACCTTGCGCGGACCACGTGCGGCCAGTTCCAGGGTGGTGGACTCGATGGTGTCCAGGCCGCCGATGCCAGCGCCCACGGCCACGCCCACGCGCTCGGCGTTCTGTTCGGTGATGGTGAAGCCCGAGTCGCGGAAGGCCTGCAGGCCGGCAGCGATGCCGTAATGAATGAAGGGGTCCATCCGCTTGACGTCCTTGGGCGGTACCCAAGCCGAGGCGTCGAAATCGCGGACTTCGCCGGCGATGCGCGTGGCATAACCGCTGGCGTCGAAATGGGTCACCGGGCCGATACCGCTCCGGCCCTCGACCACGTTGGACCAGGCGGTGGCGATATCGTTGCCGACGGGCGAGACGATGCCCATGCCGGTGACAACCACACGTCGTTTGCTCATGCGTGAACTTCCTTAAGCGTGCCAGTCCCGTAACCATACGCATGCGCAGGTTACGAAATGCAGAAACGAAAACTGCGCCCTTGTGGCGCAGCGTTCGATGGTGCTCGATGATGGCTGGCCCATCAGGCAGGCCGACCTATCAGCGGTTGATCAGTCCTTGGAGTGGGCCTTGATGTAATCAACGGCCTGCTGCACGGTGGTGATCTTCTCCGCTTCTTCATCGGGAATTTCGGTCTCGAACTCTTCCTCGAGCGCCATGACGAGCTCGACGGTGTCCAGCGAATCCGCGCCCAGATCGTCGACGAACGACGCGTTGGCCGTGACCTGATCTTCCTTGACGCCCAGCTGTTCGATGACGATCTTCTTGACACGTTCTTCGATGGTGCTCATGGTTACCAATACCTCCCGAGGGAAAAAGCCGGCGGCATTGTAGTGGCTAACCCCAAGGGGCCGCCAGCGCCCGCCGCCAGCACTGAGTGTCCGCGAAAGCCCCGTTGGGCCGACGCGAAAGCGTGATTGTCCACTAAAATCCGCCCTGAGGCGAATCGGCAGCCATGCCGGCTGCCGGCTTGCCCCTAGGGCATGTACATGCCGCCGTTGACGTGCAGCGTCTCACCGGTGATGTACGCGGCCTGCGGCGAGGCCAGGAAGGACACCGCATGGGCGATGTCCGAGGCGTCGCCCAGGCGGCCCAGGGCGATCTGGCCCATCAGGCCCTCGCGCTGCTCGCCCGAGAGGGCGCGTGTCATGTCAGTGTCGATGAAGCCCGGGGCCACCACGTTCACGGTGATGCCGCGCGAACCGATTTCCTTGGCCAGGGATTTGGAGAAGGCGATGATGCCCGCCTTGGCCGCCGCGTAGTTCGCCTGCCCCGGGTTGCCGGTGACACCGACCACCGAGGCGATGGAAATGATGCGGCCCTTGCGCGCCTTCATCATGCCGCGAAGCACGGCCTTGGAGGTGCGAAACACCGATGTCAGGTTGGTGTTGATGATGTCGCTGAAATCTTCTTCCTTCATGCGCATCAGCAACTGGTCGCGGGTGATGCCGGCGTTGTTCACCAGTACCGAGATCGCGCCGAAGCTCTTGCCGATTTCATCCACCAGGTGGTCGACGGCGGTGGAGTCGGTCACGTCCAGGCGACGGCCATGGCCACCGGTGGCGGCCAGGCGCTCACCGATGGCGGCGGCGCCGGCATCACTGGTGGCGGTGCCGATTACGGTAGCACCGGCCTGGGCGAGCGTGTCGGCGATGGCGGCGCCGATGCCACGGCTGGCGCCGGTAACCAGGGCGATTTCGCCGGCGAGGGAATGGGTCATGGGGATGTTCCTTCGGGGATGGGGTGGATCAGGCCAGGGCGGCGGCGAGGTCGTCTGGCGTGCCGATGGGGCGGGCCTCGATGGCCTTGTCGATGCGCTTGACCAGGCCCGAGAGCACCTTGCCGGGGCCGCACTCGACCACCCGGGTGATGCCCGCGGCGCCGAGCGCCTGGACGCACTGGGTCCAGCGCACCGGCAGGTACAGTTGGCGCTGCAGGGCTTCGCGGATGGCATCGACGCCCTGGTGGACCTGGGCATCGGCGTTCTGCACCACCGGGACGCGCGGTTCGCTCCAGGCCACGGTACCCATGCGCTCGCCCAGGCGATCGGCGGCTTCGCGCATCAGCATGCTGTGCGATGGCACGGAAACGGCAAGCCGAATGGCCTTCTTTACGCCCAGTTCCGCCAGGCGCGCGATGGCGCGGTCCACGGCGGCGGCGTGGCCGGCGATCACCAACTGCCCCGGTGAATTGAAATTGGCCGGTGCGACGATCTCGCCCTGCGCCACTTCGGCGCACACCTGGGCAATCTGATCGTCGTCACCGCCGAGGATCGCGGCCATCGCGCCCACGCCGGCAGGCACCGCCTGCTGCATCAGGCGGCCACGCTCGGCCACCAGGCCGGCGGCATCGTGCAACGACAGCGCGCCAGCGCAGACCAGGGCGCTGTATTCACCCAGGCTATGGCCCGAAAGCATGGCCGGCAAAGCGCCATCCACGGACTGCCACACGCGCCACGCGGCGACGCTTGCCGCCAGCAATGCCGGCTGGGTGTTCTCGGTGCGGTTGAGCTCTTCTTCCGGGCCCTGCTGGGATAACGCCCAGAGGTCACGGCCGGCACCGGCGGAAGCTTCGTCGAAGGTCGCCTTCACTTCCGGGTGGGCGGCGGCAAGCTCGGCGAGCATGCCCACGGCCTGGGAACCTTGTCCGGGAAATACGAAGGCGAGCGAAGCAGTGGTCATGCGGTGGCCTGGCTGAAGGTCAAAACGCGGATGGTGCCATCGAACGGCCGGATGCGCGAGGGTATGGAGTGCGCAAGGCCAGGGAAAGGACGCACGAAAACAAGGCGGCGCGTTTCCGCGCCGCCTTGTCGGTCAAAACTTGCAGCGGAAGGCGATGGCCCTCCGCGCGGAATCAATCTTCCTCGACCACCGGGCCGGCGGTCTGAATGACCTTCTTGCCGCGGTAGTAGCCGTCCTTGGTGACGTGGTGGCGCAGGTGCACTTCGCCGCTGGTCGGATCAGTGGACAGCTGCACGGTCTTCAGCGCGTCGTGCGAACGGCGCATGCCGCGGGTGGACGGGGTCTTGCGGCTCTTGGCAACGGCCATGATCTATCTCCAGCGAAAACTAGCGTTTCTTGAGTTCGCCAAGCACGGCGAACGGGTTATCGGTACGGCCACTCGACGGGGGTTCTTCGTCGGGGGCCACCAGTTCTTCGGGCAGCGTGCTGTCCGGATTGACCGGGACCAGCGGCAGCGCCAACAGCAATTCATCCTCGATGACCGCAGCCATGGCCACGCGCCCATCGTCTTCCACCAGCAAGGCCTCGTAACCGGGCGGCAACGCGGCTTCGTCGCGCTCGTCGGTGATCAGGCCAAGACGCGTGTCGATGACCACGGGCAACACGAACGGCTCCAGCGTACGCTGGCAGGTGACCGTCAAGGGCGCATTCGCACGGATGGCCACATACGCCACCCCGAACTCATCCCGACCGAAATCCACCGTGTAGGCTACTTCGCCGTCCGGCGCCGCGAGCACCTCTACAAGGCGGGTAAGACCCGACACCGGTAAAGATCCTTCGAAGCTGCGCCGCGCCGTCACCATGCGCCACACATCCAGGGACGAGGGCAAAGTCACGGACATAATCGGGAAATGGTAGGCAGCGGACGCCAGGAAGTCAACTATTCTGAAGCACTTGCGGCTCGGGCCACCCCTGGGTTTTGCAGTGACGGCCGGCCTTGCGGCAGACTTGGCCCTGCCTGACGCCTGGGGCGCGAATTCAGAGGATACACCCGTGAATGTCCCCGCCCCAGCGATCCTCGTCGGCATTTTCGCCGCCCTGCTGCTGGCTGGAGTAGCCGCCATGGTCAGCCAGGCGCGGGCACGCCGCCGCCAGCGCACGTTTGCCACGCTCCTGGACCACGCCGACCGCTTGGAATCGGACCTGAAGGAATGCCGGATCCGGCTGCAACGCGCCCACGCCATGATGGCCGAGACACCCGACCGCCCTGCTGCCGGCGAACAACAGGCCCGCCACGCGCTCGATTCAGGCTTGCGCGCCCTGCTCCAGCAACGCATCTGGATTCGCGACGAAGCGCCCTCCGCCAGCCAGGCCGACCTCGACAGCGCCGTCCAGGCCCTGGCCAAGGCCCGGCAACGCATCGAACCGGGCCTTCGCGACCTGGACGAAGCCCAGCACGCGCTGGACGTGGCCGTGCGCGACCATATCCGGCCCTCCCCCGGCTAGTTTCCGGAGCTACCCGGCACCCCCTTGCGTGCCGCCGCTCCAACGGCCTGGGCGACGAACACGCACTGATCCACGGCGACCGGCGGCATCGGCGCTGCCGGCACGCGTGCCAGGTAAAAGGCGATGCGCTTGCGTCCGCTGAAGAGGTCCAGCCGGCCGACCGGTGTCGGCGCTTCCACCCGCGAACAAAGCGACACCCACCATGGCAGGCGTTCGTCTTCGCGAAGCGAGGACTCGTCCACCGCCAGCACGATGGGTGCGCCTTTCGTCGCCGCAAGCCCGGCTTCATCCAGGCGCCAGTCGGCCAGTTGCGGCGCCCGTCCATGCTTCACATTCAATGAGCTATCCAGGCTATGGACAGGGCGATCCAGCGCGAAGGACAACTCAGCCGCCAGCTTGAAATTATCGGCTACCGGTAGAGCGTCGGGACGGGCGGCCAATAATGGAGTCATCGCGTCCGCCGCCTCCTGCCAACCAGTGAAGTTGGACGGGAAAGCCCGCCATCCGGCAAGGCGGCCAGCGCCCGTCGGCGACGAAGCCAGGGCAAGGTAGGCGAAACCGGCAAGCAGGCCCATCGCGGCCACGCCGGCCGTGGCGATCACCCATCGTCGATCCGCCCCGCGCCACAACGCCGGGAGCACGGCAAGCAGGGGCAGATATCCCTGCAGCGGCCAATGCACGCGGAAACGCAGATCGTCGGCGAACAGGCCCAGGACGAACCAGGCCACGATATACGTGATCGACAGCGTGGCGATGATGTCCCACGGTGCTTGCGCACGGCGGCGCCACGCCTGCCACGCAGCCCATAGCAGGAAGCCGTAAAGCAGCGGCGTGCAGGCCACTGCCTGCTCCAATGGCTGCACCAGGGCATCGGCGTGGAACTGCCAGGGGTTGCGATCAACCAGTTGGAAAGCCAGGCCCACGCCCGACTGGCGAAGGTTGTAGACAATGATCGGCACCAGGCCCAGCGCGGCGATTGCCATGGCCAGCCAGAACCCTGGACGCAGCCATCGGGCACGGCCGCGCGGGGTAAGGGTGAACAGCAGCAAGCCGGCAAGCATCGGCATCGCCGCCCGATAATGCGCCAGCCAGCAGATCGCCAGGCCAATGCCTACAAGGCACCAGTCGACCCACCGATCACGTTCGAAGGCGCGGACGAGTCCGACCGTGGCCAGAATGAACCCCGCCGTCAGGGGCACGTCGGGCATGGCCATGACGCCAAAGCTTCCCAACAGCGGCAGGCCAAGGGCAAGCAAACCCGCCTGCCACGCCTGGCGTCTGTCGCCGACGTGGCGCGCCAGGGCAACCACCAGCCAGGGCAAGCAGGCCCCGACCAGGAGGAACATCAGCCGCATGCCCAGCAAGCCGTGCCCTAAAACGTGCTCGCCAGCAGCGATCATCCACGCGGTGAGCGCAGGCAGGTCGCTATAGCCGACGTCCAGGCGCCGGCTTTCCATCCAATAGAAGGCTTCATCGACGAAGGGCGACAGGCGCGCGGCGATGACGAACTTGATGACCTGCACCATGAGGAAGGCGACGAGGAATGCGTCTCGCCAGCCATCGCGGGCGGCCACTACACTGGTCCGGTCATGGCCCGGGCCCCGGTCCATCCTCACAGGCTGCCATCCCCGCACATGTCCGCACCCGAACCGATTCGCGACAACAGCTTCAAACGCCGGCTCGACGCCGGACTCGAGCAGGTCAACAGCGTGCTGCTGGGCAAGCCGCGCCAGGTGAAGCTGGCCTTCACCTGCCTGATCGCCCGCGGCCACCTATTGCTCGAAGACGTACCAGGCGTGGGCAAGACCACCCTGGCCCATGCCCTGGCGGCCACCTTCGATCTCGATTTCCAGCGCATCCAGTTCACGTCCGATCTCCTGCCGTCCGACATTATCGGCGTCAGCGTGTACGAACGCGATGGTGGCACGTTCCGCTTCCACCCAGGCCCGATCTTCACTCGGCTGCTGCTGGCCGATGAGATCAATCGCGCCTCGCCGAAAACTCAAAGCGCGTTGCTCGAAGCGATGGCCGAAGGCCAGGCCACGGTGGACGGCGTTACCCATGCCTTGCCCCAGCCGTTTTTCGTGGTGGCCACGCAAAACCCGCTTGATCTGGCAGGCACCTTCCCGCTGCCCGATTCGCAGCTGGACCGCTTCATGTTGCGCGTGAGCCTGGACTATCCCGATGCCGCCGCCGAACGCGCGCTGTTGTCCGGCGCCGATCGCCGCGACATCCTTGCCCAGCTGCAACCCACGCTCGATGGCGCGGCGCTGGAGATGCTGCACACCCAATCGCTTGCAACCACGGTGAGCCCGGCTTTGCTCGATTACCTGCAGGCCCTGCTGGCGGCCACGCGCCGGCACCCTGACATACGCGTGGGCCTGTCGCCACGCGCTGGGCTTTCCCTGCTGGCAGCCAGCCGGGCCTGGGCCCTGGCCAGCGGGCGCGATTACGTGCTTCCCGAAGATGTCCAGGCACTGTTCGTACCCGCCGCCTCGCATCGGCTCATCCCCGGCAAGGGCGCCCATCGCGACGCCATTGCCCGCGCCATCCTGGCGGAAGTCGCGGTCGGATGACCCGCGTTGGGCAGGCATGGTCGGCCGTGCTGCGCAGGGCCGAACGACGGCTGCCGTCACTGACACGGCTGCGCAGCCCCGAAGCCTTGCCCATCGTGCTGCACCGGCGACGTATCTACATCGTGCCTACGGGGTTCGGCCTGGGCTTCACCGTGCTTCTTGCGGTGATGGTGCTTGGCGCGCTGAATTACTCGAACAATTCGGCATTGCTCCTCACTTGCCTCATCGGCGCCGCCGGAGCCGGCAGCATGCTTGTTGCGTTTCGAACGCTTGACGGTGTTGCCCTGACGGCGATCCGCGCGCAGACCGTAGTGGCCGGCGAAGACGTGCCACTGATGATCGACATTGCCCCGGGTCAGCGCACGCGCAACTCGCTGCAGATCGATATCGCCGGCAAGCGCCTGGCCTTCGCCGTCGCCGCTGGCTCGCCCACCACGCTGGAAATTGCGCTGCCTACCGAACAACGCGGCTACATGGCGGTGCCCAGGATGCGCCTGTTCACCACCTGGCCCCTGGGCATGTTCCGCGCGTGGAGCTGGCTGCATCCGGATCACCAGGTATTGGTGTATCCGCGGTCGGAAGCCTTCGGGCCGCCACCGCGCGATCCTTCGCTCGATGCAGACCGTGGCCGCCCGCATCCGGGTGACGAACCGGCGGCGCTGCGCATGTACCGGCCCGGCGACCCGCGCCGGCAGATCGCCTGGAAACTCAGCGCGCGGCATGAATTCCTGCTGGTGAAGGACATGGAGCAACCCGCGCCCGAGGCCGAGTGGCAGCTTTCCTGGCAATCGATGCATGGCATGGACAACGAGTCGCGCATCGCGCGCCTGGCGCGTTGGGTGAACGAAGCCCACCTTGCCGGCCATCGCTGGAGCCTGGCGTTGCCGGATCGTCTGTTCGACGTCGCGCAGGGCGATGAACATTTCCATCGCTGCATGACCGCCCTGGCACTGCAGCCATGAATTTCCTCTACGCCCTCACCCACAAGGTCCGCGAGGCGACGATTTCGGCCGGGACGTTCAACCTGGTCTGCGTCACCATGGCCTGCGTGGTTGCCGTCCATGCGTCGCACCTGCCGGTGTGGCTGAGCCTTTTGCTCGGGTTTGCCCTGCTTGCCAGCCATTGGCGGCGGCGAAACCGGCCGGGCAAGACACCCATGTGGTTGAAGCTTCCGCTGACGCTAGGCCTGCTGGCAGGCATCGTCGTCTGGTACGGCAACCTCTTCGGCCGCGAGCCGGGCAGCGCCTTCGCCGTGGGCCTGCTGGTATTGAAGACGTTCGAATGCGAGACCGCGCGCGACGTTCGCGTGGCTGTCGCATTCGCCTGTTTCGCGCTGATGGCGGCGTTGCTTTCCGACCAGGGCCTGGTGGTGACGGTGGCCGTTGCCCTGTCCATCGTGCCGGCACTGATGAGCCTGCGCTCGCTCGAGCCTGGCCAGGCGCAACGCAGCATCGCCCAGTCGGCGCTGCCAGCACTGGGGCTGCTCGCCGCCGCGGTACCGCTGGCCCTGCTGGCCTTCCTGTTCGTGCCACGCCTTTCCGAGCCGCTGTGGGGTGCGCCGGCACCCGACACAGCGAAACCGGGGCTGTCCTCGAGCATGTCGCCGGGTGACCTCACCGAACTCCTGACCGATGATTCGGCCGCCATGCGCGTGTCGTTCGACGGCGTGGTCCCGGGTCCCGACCAGCGCTACTTCCGCGCCTTCGTGATGTGGAATTTCGACGGCCGTCGCTGGGACCATGGCTACGGCCGCCGCGGCGAAGTGGCCGGCTTGCTGCCGCAGGGGCCGGTGGCGACCTATGAAATCACCCTGGAAGCCACCCACCGCCGCACCTTGCCGGCGCTGGATGTGCCCATGGCCGCGCCCGAAGGCGCCAGGCTATCGGCCGACCGCGAACTGTCTTCCAACGACCGCATCGACGATGTGCGCCGGTACCGCCTGAGCTCCGCGTTGGGCTACGGGCTGCAGGCCGACCTGGACGACGGCACGCGACGGTTGGGCTTGCAGCTGCCGCCCAACTTCGATCCCCGCGCACGGGCGCTGGCCCAGCAGTGGCGCCTGACCTTCGGCCAGAACGACGAAGGCATCGCCCGGGCGGCGCTGGGCCTGTTCCACGACGGCGGCTTCCGCTACACCCTGGCGCCCGCCCCGCTGGGACGCGACAGCATCGACGATTTCCTCTTCAACACCCGCGAGGGATTTTGCGAGCACTACGCGTCGGCCTTCACCTTCCTGATGCGCGCCGCCGGCATTCCCGCACGCGTGGTCACCGGCTACCAGGGTGGCTTCTTCAATCGCTTGGGGCAGTACCTGCTGGTGCGGCAATCCAATGCCCATGCATGGTCCGAAGTGTGGCTTGCCGGGCGCGGCTGGGTACGTTTTGATCCCACCGGTGCCGTGCGGCCCGAACGCATTGCCGCCGACGGCACGAGTGCCGGCGATGGCAGCGCTCCCTGGTACCAGCCGGAATGGCTGCAGGCCGTGCGCAATCGCTGGGACATCGTCAACCGCTTATGGGCCCAGGGCGTTACCGGCTTTGACGCCTTGCGCCAGCGAAGCCTGCTGCAACCTTTCGGCGTGCGTGAAGCACCACCTTCCATGCTGGTGACCATTCTTGCCAGCGGCATTTGCCTGTTGGCAGCCATCGGTCTGGGCTGGGCGCTTTACCGACGCCCGGAAGGCGACGTGGCCCAGCGTGCGCTGGCAAGGCTGAAGGCAAGGCTCGCCTGCCGCGGCCTGACATCAAGGGCCAGTGAGGCGCCTGGTCATTATTTTTCACGCGCGGCTCGCTTTTGGCCTGCGCAACGTAAGGAACTGGAAAGTCTCGGCACCCTATACAACCACCTCACTTATGCCCGTAGCGAACCGGCACCTGAACTGGCACGTCGATTCGCAAGGATGGCTAGGGAATTCCGACCGCCGCGCGTGGTCAAATAGCGTCGTCCCCCGGATCGTCTTACGATCCGCTACCCACAGGGAGTTGAAACCATGTCGATCACCAAGCCGTTGTTGCTCGCGGCGGCCACTGTAACGCTGGGCGCCTGTGCCACGATTCCCAAGCCATTGGAAGGCAACTTCGCACCGGTCACCACGGCCGGAGCGCAGCAGGGTGGCGCCGGTGGTACCAAGGTTCGCTGGGGCGGCGAGATCATCAAGACCGAACCCGGTCCCCAGGAGACCTGCTTCTACATCCTGTCGCAGACCCTCGATAGCCAGGCGCGCCCCACGGGTGACAAGTCCGACAACCAGGGCCGCTTCGTTGCCTGCCGCGAAGGTTTCTACGATCCGGAAGTGTTCACCCGCGGTCGCGAGGTCTCGGTCACCGGCACCATCCACGGTACGGTCTCGCAGAAGGTCGGCGATTTCGACTATGCCTACCCTCGCGTGGAAGCCGACGTGGTGTACCTGTGGCCCAAGCGCGTGGTCTACAACTACCCTCCGGGCTATTACGACCCGTTCTGGGGTCCGGGCTTCGGCCCGTACTGGGGCGGTCCGTACTGGGGCGGCTGGGGTGGCTACGGCTACTACCCGCGCCGGGTGATCGTGGTGCCGCGCCCGGTCGTCGTACCGCACAGGTAACGATGCGGGGTGCGCGGGGTCAGAGTAATCACTCTGACCCCAAAGCAAAAAAGCCGGCGCAAGCCGGCTTTTTTCATGGCCTGACTCGTTTCGCCATCAGCCCGGCGGCCAGGTCATCCGGCGACCGGCAAGCAGATGCACATGCAGGTGAAATACCGTCTGTCCGCCGTCTTCATTGGTATTGATCACGGTGCGATAGCCTTTTTTCTCAAAGCCCTGCTCCCTGGCATACCGCGCTGCGGCCAGCAGAAGCTTGCCCAGAAGCGTGGCATCATCCGCCGTGGCATCACCCAAGGTGGCGATGGCCCGCTTCGGGATGAACAGCACGTGCACCGGAGCCTGCGGATTGAGATCGCGGAAAGCCAGCACGTCGTCGTCTTCGTAGACGATGTCGGCGGGGATTTCGCGACGGACGATCTTGGCGAAGATGGTATCGGTCATGTCAGGGGTTTTCCGGTGAGGTCAGGAGCCCAGTACCTGGCGGCTGCCAAAGGCATGGGCCAGCGTGCCACGGTCGACGAACTCCAGCTCGCCACCCAAGGGCACGCCATGCGCAAGACGAGTGACGCGGATGCCGGCGGCGCGCGCCAGCTGGCCAAGGTAATGCGCCGTGGCTTCACCTTCGACGGTCGGGTTGGTGGCCAGGATCATCTCTTCGACTTCGCCCTCGCCCAGGCGCTGGGCCAGCATCGGCAGACCCAATTCCTCCGGCCCCAGGCCATCGAGCGGCGAGAGGCGACCCAGCAGGACGAAATAGAGGCCGCGATACCCGGTGGCCTGCTCGATGGCGGCCAGGTCCGACGGCGACTCCACCACGCATAGCACGTGCTTGTCGCGGCTGGCGCTGGCACATACCGGGCACACCGGTTCCTCGCTGAAGGTGCGACAGCGGCTGCAATGCCCGACATCGCGCATGGCGGCCTCGAGCGCCGCGGCCAGGCGGAAACCACCCTGCCGTTCGCGCTCGAGAAGATGGAAGGCCATGCGCTGGGCACTCTTGCCGCCCACGCCAGGCAGGCAGCGCAGGGCGTCGATCAGTTCGGCAAGGAGTCGGGAGCTGCTGCTCATCGGAAGATCAGAACGGCAACTTCATGCCGGCCGGCAGGTTCAGGCCCGCGGTGACGCCGCCGAGCTTGTCCTTGCTCACTTGGGCGATCTTGTTCACCGCGTCGTTGAAGGCCGCTGCGATCAGGTCTTCGGTCATCTCCAGGTCGTCGGCAACGAGCTTCGGGTCGATCTTCACCCGGCGAACCTCGTGCGCGCCGGTCACGATCACGGTGACCATGCCGCCACCGGCGCTGCCGGTGACTTCCATGCGGGCGATTTCTTCCTGCGCGCGCTTCATGTCTTCCTGCATGCGCTGGGCCTGCTGCATCAGCTGACCGATTTGTGCCTTCACGTCATTGCTCCAGGGGCTTGATGGATTGGGGTATGACACGTGCGCCGAAGTCGCGCTGCAGTGCCTGTACCAGGGGATCGTTGCCGATGGCGTCGATGGCGTCGGCCTGGCGCGCATCGCGCATCTGGGCGGCGCGCTCGGCCGGTGTCTCGCCAGCGGCGTGGTCGGCGATGAAGCGCAGGCGGATGCGCCGTCCCACGGCCTTGGTGAGGCGCTCCTCCATCTGGCCGGTGAGCGGTTCCACGGCCAGGTGCATGTAGGCGGGTTTCAGCACCAGGGTCATGGTTTCGCCGTCGACGCCGCGCATCGATGCGTTTTGTGCCAACTGGCCCAGCGGGCCGCGCAGGTTCGCTCGCTCGATCAGCGTATGCCAGTCGGGGATGTCTCCGTCGGCGGCTACGGAAGCTGCCGGGGCTGACTCGCGTGGCGGCTGGGGGTCAGAGTTATTACTCTGACCCCGGCTTGGGCTCGCTGGCGGTGAAACCTGCGCTGGGCGCGAAGTTGCCGCCGGAATTGGAGCCGGCGCCGCGCTATCCCGGGTGGCATCGCCTCGGCCACCGGCGGCATTGCCGGCCGGCATCGCCGGCGCGCGGCGCGGCGCCGGCGCGGCTTCGCCGTCGGCCGGGGCAAACGCCAGCATGCGCAGCAAGGTCATTTCAAAACCGGTGCGCGCATCCGGGGCGAGGGTGAGGTCGCGGCGGCCGGTGGTGGCGATCTGGTAGTACAGCTGTACGTCTTCGGCCGACAGGCGTTCGGCCAGCGCGGCCTCGGCCGCATCGTCCAGCCCGTGGCCCGACACCAGCTGCGCCAACTGGAGCCGGTGCAGGAGGCCCGCGATGTCGTCAAGCACGCCTGCGAAATCAGGCGAGAACGAGGCGATGCGATCGCACTCGGCCATCAGCGCCGGCCCATCGTTGGACGCCAGCGCCTCAAGCAGGCCCACCACCTGGCCACGATCAACGCTACCCAGCATGGCGCGCACGTCGGCCGCCTTCAGCGCGCCTGCGCCATAGGCAATGGCCTGGTCGAGCAACGACAGGCCATCACGCATCGAGCCGTCGGCGGCGCGAGCGATTTCGTCCACGGCCTCGTTCTCGAAGGCAATGCCCTCGGCACCGAGAATATGCAGCATCTGCCCGCTGATCTGGTCGGGCAGCATGCGCTTGAGATTGAACTTCAGGCAGCGCGAAAGCACCGTCACCGGCAGTTTCTGCGGGTCGGTGGTGGCCAGCAGGAACTTCACATGCGGCGGCGGTTCTTCAAGCGTCTTCAGCAGCGCGTTGAACGCCGGCTTGGACAGCATGTGCACCTCGTCGATCAGGTACACCTTGAAGCGGCCACGGGAAGGCGCGTACTGCGCGTTCTCGATCACCTCGCGCACATCGTCCACGCCCGTGTTGCTGGCGGCATCGATTTCAAGCAGGTCCACGAAGCGGCCGGCATCCACCGCGGTGCATACGGCGCACTCGCCGCACGGATCGGACGATTCGCCGCGTTCGCAGTTGAGCGACTTGGCGAAGATGCGCGCGATGGTGGTCTTGCCTACGCCACGGGTGCCGGTGAAAAGGTAGGCATGGTGCATGCGCCCGGATTCGAGCGCATTGGTGAGCGCGCGGACCACGTGTTCCTGGCCCACGAGTTCGGCGAATTTACGGGGGCGCCACTTTCGCGCCAGAACCTGATAACTCATGCCTTCACTACCTTGGGGCGACAGTGGATTGTGCCAAGGAGTGGGCTGGGATGCGAACGCCCAAAAAGGTGGCGGCCCTGCCAGCCACACCCCGGCACCCGAATCATTCGCTACCGTTGCTTCCTTCCGGACCTGGCGGAGTTTACGAACTATCGTCGCGGGGGGACCGTCAGGGCCACCGTAATTGGGCCAATCGAATTGGCGGAGAGAGAGGGATTCGAACCCTCGATACGCTTTTAAGGCGTATACACACTTTCCAGGCGTGCTCCTTCAACCACTCGGACACCTCTCCACGCACGCTTGACGCGTCTTCCCTGCCCGCTTCCTTGCCGGCAAAGAAGCGGAATTGTAATGACACGCGGCACGGGGCACAAGGTGAGACCTAGCCGGCATCGATCCTTGGCGGGAGCGGATCGGGCAATACAAGGGAATCACCCGGGTGGGCGATGCGCCAGCCCAGGGCTTCGAGCTTCCGGCCATCATCCTGTGAACCGTAGTGGTAGGCCACCATGCGCGCCCGGAGGCCTTCATCGTACTCGCGCTCCAGGTCGTCGGCGCCGCTGTGCGAAGGATTGCCCACCACCCCGCAATCGTGCGCGACCAGCTCGCCATGGGCGGCAACCACCGCCAGCGCCTCGGGAATCGGGCGCGTATCGCCGGTGTAGACGAAGCTGCCATGCAGGGCCAACCCGTAGGAGGTGCCGGCTCGATGGTGGCGCGTGGCGAAAACGTCGTACCACTGCCCTTCATGCCAGAAGCCGCGCGAGCACGGCACCGGCCTGAACGCCTCCCACCAGTTCGCGCCCCCTTCGGCGAGCACACCCGGATAGTCGGCCACGCGCCCCTGCAGCCAGGGCACCAGGCTTGCGTGCATGAATAATTTGCAGTTGCCGCGCAGTGCCTGGTCGAACCACAAGCGGATGAACAGGCGCTCCAGGCCACCCACGTGGTCAAGATGCACGTGGGTGATGTAGATCGCCGACGGCAACGAGCCATAGGCAGCCTGGTAGCGGTCCAGCGTATCCGGGCCGCAATCGATCAGGAGTTGCGGCCGGCCATCGTGTTCCAGCACGGCCGAGGACGAGCCCAGCTCCACCGCGTGGGCGGCGCCGGTACCCAGGAAACGCAATTGCCAGCTCATGCGCCGAGCGTCCTTTCGTAGCGATACACCAAAGGCTTCCACACACCATTGTCGAAAGCGTCCACGCCCGAGCTTGCCGCGCCCACCTTCAGCAACGAACGGCGAAGCCTGTCCAGGTTGGCCTGCTGCCATGACAGATGCGGCGCGCGCAGGCGGCCGCGGTCGAAGTCGATCAGATACAGGCCCTCGGGATTGACCAGGATATTGTGGGCATTCAGATCCGCATGCCACACGCCCTCGCGGTGAAAGCGCGCCACCAGCGCACCCACCTGCCCGGCAAGCTCGGCATCGAGCGCACCGGCCGCGACTTTTTCAGCCAGGGTCAAGGCATGGGGAATGCGCAAGGTCACCAGGTCCGCGCTGTAGCGCAATCCATGCCGGACAAATCCCGCGGCCAGCGGGGCCGGCACCGGCAGGCCCCGGGCCATGAGGTGCGCCAGCAGACGGAATTCCCGGAAGCTCCGGGTGCGGTCGGCACCGAGCCAGAGGTAACGGTCACCCAGCAGGTTCGCCACCATGCCGCCCCTGCGGTAATGCCGCAGCACCGCCTCACCGGCGTCAGTGCGGACGATGCTCACGCCACCGCGCCCACCGGTGGCCGACGCCAGCGCGCCCTGTCCCTGCCACCAGGCCGGCTCGAACCAACGGCGATCCACCGCGGGCACCAGGCCTGCGTCGAAGACGATGCCGCCGCCCTGGTCGGCAAGCACGCGCTCGTCTGTCATCATCATCGACTGCACCGTTCGATCCGCCGCCACTGTCACCGGAAGGTGAGTCTAGCAATGCCAAGCCCCGCCAACGCAGTCCCAGCCAGCCTTTGCCTGCTCCGCACCTCCGCCATCGGCGATGTCACCCACGTGGTGCCGCTGGTGCATACCATCCAGGCGGCGTGGCCGGCCACGTCGATCACCTGGATCGTCGGCAAGCTCGAACGGAAGCTCGTGGGTGATGTTCCCGGCGTCGAATTCATCACCTTCGACAAGGGCAAGGGCCGCCAGGGCATGGCTGAGGTGCGCCAGGCACTGGCAGGGCGCCGTTTCGATGCACTGCTGCACATGCAGGTGGCGTTGCGCTCGAACATCCTTTCATTGGCGGTGAAGGCCAGGCGGCGCATCGGCTACGATCAAGCGCGTTCGAAGGACCTGCACGGCCTGTTCGTCAACGAACGCATCCCCTCGCGCACCGGCGAACACGTACTCGACGCCATGGGCAGCTTCATCGAGCCGCTGGGACTGAAGCAGACCCAGGTGCGCTGGGATATTCCCATCGACGAGGAAGCCCATGCGTGGGCGGCCGAACAATTGCCCGGCGACGAGCCATCGCTGCTGGTGAGCCCGATGTCCAGCCACACCGTGCGCAACTGGTTGCCCGAACGCTATGCGGCGGTGATGGACCACGCCCACCAGCGTGGCTTCCGGGTGCTGCTTACCGGCGGCCCATCGGCGCCCGAGCGGGAGCTCGCCGACCGCATCCTGGGCAAGGCCAGGCACGCCCCGGTGGACCTGACCGGCAAGGACACCCTGAAGCGCTACCTGGCGTTGCTCGCGCGTGCGCCGATGCTGCTTACCCCCGATTCGGGTCCCATGCACATGGGCAATACCGTGGGCACGAAGATCCTGGGCCTGCACGCGGCCAGCAACCCGCATCGTTCGGGGCCCTACTCCGATCGGCGCTGGTGCGTGGACAAGTACGATGCCGCCGCGCGGAAATTCCTGCGCAAACCGGCGAGCGACATCCCGTGGGGAACAAAGATCGAATTTCCCGGCGTCACCAACCTGATCGAGGTCGACGACATGATCGATCGGTTCGAGGCGTGCCGGGAATTCCTCGGGCTTTAGACCTTACTTGGAGCGATAGTCCTTGTAGGACTTCTCTTCCACCAACTGCGACCCCAGCTTCAGGTTGATCTCGCGCTTGATGGCGGCGCGTTCGTCATTCTCGAAATACACCGAGCGCGCCAACTTGATGAAGGCGGCGTCGAATTCCTGCGCCGATTCCTTCACCCGGATCTCGTCCTCGATGTCCCACAGCCTTTCGTTCACGGCGAGCAGGCGTGCACGCTCGGACGAGATGTCGGTCTGCGATGCCGGCGCGTTGCCCCAGGTCGCATTGAGCAGCTCCAGTTCGTTGCGCACGTTGGCAAGCTTCGCCGCATCGTCGATGCGCTGGGATTTGATTTCCAGGATGGTGATCTTGTCGATCAATTCGCCGAACGAGACGGGGGTTTCGATGAGGCTCATGGCCGTATCCTTGGGAGCGTAAGACGGCAAGGGTAACAAGCGATACGGGGCCTTGTCGCCAATGCCACATCAGCATCACGTCGATCTGTTCACCGTGGAGTTGCCACCGCCACGGAGCGACCGATGCAAAGTCCCACTATCCCTGAAAAGCCCGGCGTCACCCCGGCCCGGCCCGACGAGACACCCAGCACGCCGAAACCCGAGGTCCCGGTTCCGGGCCCGGATGTCGTCCCCGAAGAACAGCCTATCCATCCAGACAACCCCGAGGCACCGGGCACGCGCGAACCGCCGGACCCTGGTGTCGAGCAGGCGGCGCTTGCCGCACGCATTCCCTGAAAAAGAAAAAGCCGCCCCTGAGGGCGGCTTTTCGTGGCGTCCATGCCGGTCTTCAGGCGCCTTAAGCAGCCTTGGCGGCATCGGCCAGGCGATGCTCGATCGTGGCGCCGGTGCTGATCTCGATCTGGCGCGGCTTCATCGCCTCGGGTACTTCGCGCTTGAGGTCGATGGTAAGCAGGCCATTCAGGATGCTCGCGCCAGCCACGCGCACGTGGTCGGCCAGCTCGAAGCGGCGGTTGAACGGACGATAGGCGATGCCGCGGTGCAGGTATTCGCCTTCGGCCTCGACCTTCTTCTCGCCGGTGACGATCAACAGGTTCGGCTGCTGGGTGATGGTGAGGTCGTCCTGGGCAAAGCCTGCCACCGCCATGGTGATGCGGTAGGTGTCCTCGCCGGTCTTGAGCGTGTCGTACGGCGGCCAGTTGTCGTTGGGCTGGGCGCGGTTGGCGGTCTCGAGCAGGTCGAACAGACGGTCAAAACCGATGGAAGAACGGTACAGCGGGGCAAAATCGACGGTACGCATGTGTCACATCCTCTTACTTGAGCAATGGAAAGCAAAAGCCCCTCTTGGGGCATGGTCGGCCGGCCCCGAAGGCACCGGCTCCCGCTATTTATGTGCGGCCGCGTCACGTTCAAGGGCTTGTGATGCAGCGCAATGCACAAATCCTGCAACAGACCGGGAATGCCTGGCCGCACAATCTTGTGCAATGCAACAAAGGCATGGCGAAAGCCACGGCATGCAGGATTCTCATATCTGATACCGCGCCAGTCGCGTTGTAGCCAGGCCAACAGGCAGCCAGCATCCACGCCGTCGCCGATACCGGCGGCGTCGATCCCTTGGGGGGACTGCTTGATGAAACACCGCCCGTTGCACGCCTGCCTGCTGGCCCTGGCCGTGGGAACCGCCGCGCCTGCCGTCATGGCCCAGGCAACCTCCGACACCCAGGCATCGAAGGATGCAGACGGCGGCGGGCCGGTGGACAAGCTGCGCGATGAAGGCATCGCGCTCCGTTTCGTTCTCTCCAACGACTGGGCGGCCAGCGTGCGTGGCGGCGAGCGGCTAGGTGCCACCAATGGCGGCGGTGCGGTGGGTGGCGCGGACCTGGACATGCAGAAACTCTTCGGCATCACCGGCGCGAAGATGCACATCACCTTCGCCCGCTACTTCGGCCACAGCCTCGCTGCCACCGACATCGGTATTACGCAGAAGATCCAGGGCTATTGGTATCCGGCGCGCCAATGGCAGTTGGCCCAGCTGACCTGGGAACAACAGTTCCAGTCCAGCCACATCAACGTGCTGTTCGGTCGGGTGAATGCCACCTGGCAGTTCGATCGTTCCACCTATGGCTGCCGCTTCGTCAGCGCACCGGATTGCCCGGAACAGCTGACCAACACCACCGGGGGGTTCTCCGGCTTCCCGTACGTCAACTGGGGCATCCGCGCCCGGTGGCAGCCCGACGCGCGCTATGTCGCGATCGGCGCTTTCGAGATCAATCCCAACCGCAAGCTCAACCATGGCCTGAATTGGGGTTTCAACGAATCCACGGGCGTGATGGTGCCGGTAGAAGTGGGCTACGAGACCAGCTTCGCCACCGATCCCTACCCACGTCACCTGAAGATCGGCGGCTGGTACAACTCGGCCGACTACACCGACCCGCGCCTGAACACCAAGGGCCTGCCGCGCGGCCTGGTCGGCGGCACCGCGCAAACCTACGGCGGCGGCCGGTATGGCCTCTACGCCCTCGGCGACAAGGTGCTGTGGAAGCCCGATCCCAACAACGACACCCGGAACCTCGCCGTTTTCGCAGGTATTTCCGGACCGCTCGACAGCGCCGAAACCTATACCCTGCAATCGACCGACGGCATTCTCTGGACGGGCCCGTTCGCCAGCCGCCCAACCGACTCGATCGGCGTCCAGGCCACGTTCTACAAGTTCAGCAAGAAGCAGGTGGGTTTTGAGGACGATCTGATCCACAAGCGCCATGCCACCGAGGATTTCTCGCGCAACGAGACGATGCTGGAATTCAACTACAGCTACAAACTATTCCCGGTGCTGTCGATCGTGCCCAACATCCAATACATCATCCACCCGGACATCCTGGGCAACACCACCACGGTGAACCGCGTTCCGGCCAATGCGCTGGTGGTGGGCGTGCGCTTCATGCTGAACATGGGCGGCCCGGGCAGCCAATGACGCAGCTTCGCTTGACGAAAGGCGCCTTGTCCGCGCACCGTAATTCTCCTTGCGCGGCATAGAGCGGTACGTGGACCTCAAGCACCTGCAGAGCTTCATCCGCATCGTGGAGTTCGGAAGCCTTACCCGGGCCGCCGCTACCCTCGACGTTTCGCAATCGCTGCTCAGCCGGCAGGTACGCCAGCTGGAGATGGAGCTTGGCACGCACCTGCTCGAGCGCAACGGACGCGGCGTGACGCCCACCGATGCCGGCAGGCAACTGGTCGAGCACGGCCGCGGCATCCTGCGCCAGGTGGAAGTGGCGCGCCAGCAGCTGGCGCACGCACGTGGCACCCTGGGCGGCAAGGTGGTGATCGGCCTGCCGCCGAGCGTCGGTGGTTTGCTGACGGTCGACCTGGTGCTTCGCTTCAGCGAGAAATTCCCCGGCGCGCAGATCAGCGTGGTGGAAGCGCTGAGCGCGAGCCTGCTCGAATGGCTGCAACTGGGCAGGCTCGATTGCGCGTTGATGTACAACCCGCCGGTGAACGCCAACATGCGCTACCGGCACGTGCACTCCGAAGACCTGTTCCTGATCGGCAGTCCTCGCCTGGGGCCGCTGCCGAAGGAAAGCGTGCCGCTGGCCACCCTGGGCAACTATCCGCTGGTGATTCCCTCCACGCTGCATTCGGTGCGCCAGATGGTGGAAGCCGATGCCGCGCGTTACGGGGTGAGCCTGGACATCCGCCTGGAGATCGATTCCATCCGTGCCGTACTTGACCTGGTGGAACGTGGCATGGGCTATGGCGTGCTCTCACGCAACGCGGTGGCCTCGCATCGTGGCCATGACGACCTGGTGGCCGTGCCGATCGTGCAGCCGAAGATCGTGACCCGCCTGGTGGTCGCCACGCCTACGCAGCGCCCGGTAAGCACGGTGACCGAGAAAGCCATCGAACTGGTCGACGAACTGCTCGCTGAAGGCCGTCTCTTGCCCTGATGCTGCATTGCAGCAATGTGCTTTCTCGACCCATCCCATGCAACAAATGCATAGCAGAAAGCGACCTGATCGCGTTGTTCCCCAAAGCGGCCCGTTCCACCATCGCCCTGGTCTGAAAACGCCGGAATCGCGATCGTGGTCCATGAAATTCCCTGCTGGTACATGCGCGGCGGCACATCGAAGGGGCCGTTCTTCCTGGCCTCCGATCTCCCGGCAGACAAGGCGCTTCGCGATGCGGTGATCCTCCAGGTGATGGGATCGCCCGATACGCGCCAGATCGACGGTCTTGGCGGCGCCACCTCGCTCACCAGCAAGGTAGGCGTGCTGTCCCTTCCCACCGACGGCGCCGCCGACCTTGATTTCCTCTTTGGCCAGGTGGGCATCGATGAAGCGAGCGTGGACACCACGCCCAATTGCGGCAACATGCTCGCCGCCGCCTTGCCAGCCGCCATCGAAGCCGGGCTGTTGCGCGCGGACGATGGCCACACCACGCGCCGCGTGCGCACGGTCAACACCGGCGTGATCGCCGAGATCACCATCGACACGCCGGCGCGAAAGCCTGTTTATGACGGTGACGCGCATATCGACGGCGTACCGCGGCCGGCGGCACCGGTGCGCTGCGGCTTCCTCGATACCGAGGGATCGGTCAGTGGATCGCTGCTGCCCACGGGGAACGTCCGCGACACCATCGACGGCATCGATGTCACCCTGATCGACAACGGCATGCCGGTGATGATCATCGCCGCGGAGGCCGTGGGAATCAGCGGCTACGAATCGCGCGACGAACTCAACGCCAACCAGGCGCTGAAGGCGCGCATCGAAAAACTTCGCCTGGTAGCCGGGCCGCTGATGAACCTGGGCGACGTCACGAAGAAGCCCATTCCCAAGATCACCCTGGTTGCCCGCGCGCGCGCCGGCGGCGCCCTGTGCACGCGTACCTTCATTCCCCACGACTGCCATGCCGCGATCGGTGTGCTTGGCGCCGTGACCGTGGCCACCGCAGCGGTGCTTCCCGGTTCGGTCGCGTACGACGCGGCTGAAACAAGCGCCGGCGACACGCGCACGCTGTCCATCGAACATCCCAGCGGCGAATTCAGCGTCGAAGTGGGCATGGAGGGCGACCGCGTGGTGCGCGCGGCCCTGCTGCGCACCGCGCGCCTGTTGATGCGCGGCACGGTTCCCGTTTCCCCCGATACCTGGCTCGGCCCCGGCGCCTGACCTTAGGAGTTCTCCGTATGACCGAAGCAAAAACCGCGCTCGTGGTGAGCGCACATTCGGCCGATTTCGTCTGGCGCGCTGGCGGTGCGATCGCGCTGCACGCGAGCCTGGGCTGGAAGGTGCATATCGTTTGCCTGTCGTTTGGCGAACGCGGCGAATCGGCCAAGCTGTGGAAGCAGCCGGGCATGACCCTGGAACAGGTCAAGGCCAACCGGCGTGCCGAGGCCATGGAGGCGGCATCCATTCTTGGCGCGCAGGTGAGCTTCCTGGACATCGGCGACTATCCGATGCGCGCGGACCTGGACGTGGTGTTTGAACTGGCGAAGCTTTACCGCGAACTTCGCCCGGCCTTCGTGCTGAGCCACTCGCTGAAAGATCCTTACAACTTCGATCATCCGCTGGCTTCCCACGTGGCCCAGGAAGCGCGTGTCGTAGCGCAGGCGCATGGGCACGAGCCCGGGACGCCGGTGATCGGCGCGCCGGCGGTGTACCTGTTCGAGCCGCACCAGCCCGAGCAGTGCGAATGGAAGCCCGAGGTGTTCCTGGATATTTCCTCCGTGTGGGAAACCAAGCGCGCGGCATTCGAGACCATGCGCGCGCAGGAACATCTTTGGGAGTACTACACCCGGGTCGGCCTGCAGCGCGGAGCCCAGGCCACGCGCAACTCGGACTTCAAGATCCAGTATGCCGAGGCCTACCAACGCATTTTCCCCCACGTCACGCAGGGCACGCTGGCATGATCGGCCTCGTTGTGCGCAACCGTCCGGATGTTTCACGCGAACATGCCGACCAGCTGGCGGCGCTGGGCGTGGCGACCGTGCATGAAGCGCAGGGCCGCCTGGGCCTGCTGTCACCGCCAATCGCGCCGATCCAGAACGGCGTATCGATAGCGGGCGCTGCCGTGACCGCCCTGGCGCAGCCTGGCGACAACTGGATGCTGCACGTGGCGGTGGAACAGTGCCGGCCCGGCGACATCCTGGTGGTCGCCTGCACCACCGAGAACAGCGACGGCATGTTCGGCGACCTGCTGGCCACCTCGCTGATGGCGCGCGGTGTACGCGGCCTGGTGATCGACGCCGGCGTCCGCGACACCGCCGAGCTTCGCCGCATGGGTTTTCCGGTATGGGCGCGCGCGGTGCATGCGCGCGGCACGGTCAAGGCCACGTTGGGGTCGGTGAATATTCCCGTGGTCATCGGCGGGCAGTACCTGCGCCCCGGCGACGCCGTGGTGGCCGACGACGATGGCGTGGTGATCGTACCCAACGCCTCGGTGGCTGCCGTGGTGAGCGCGGCCAACCAGCGCGAGTCCAACGAAGCGGGCAAGCGCGAACGGCTCGCCGCGGGCGAGCTGGGCCTGGATATCTACGACATGCGGCCAAAGCTCAAGGCCATGGGCCTGCGCTACGTGGACGATCTCCCCCATGACTAAGCCGGACCCGATGAAAAGCTGCCTTCCCCCCGATCCGAATCCGACCAAGCCCCAGCACGCCCTACCCGCCCTGGCCTGTGATGCGCACTGCCATGTGTTCGGCCCGGCGTATGTCTTTCCCTATGCGGACGATCGAAGCTACACACCGCCGGATGCACCCTACGAGCACCTGGTGGCGCTGCACGAATTCCTCGGCCTCTCCCGCGGCGTGATCGTGCAGGCCAGCTGCCATGGCACCGACAATACCGCCATGCTCGACGCCATCGAGCGCGGCAAGGGCCGTTACCGGGGCGTGGCCATCGTCGACGACGGCATCGACGACAAGGGCCTTGCCACGCTCGACGACGGCGGCGTGCGTGCCGTGCGCTTCAACTTCGTCAAGCATCTTGGCGGTGCGCCGGACATGAAGGTGTTCTGGCGCATCCTTGCGCGGGTGAAGGCTATGGGATGGCACGTGGTGCTGCACCTTGATGCCACCGATATCGTCGACCTGCAGGACGTGCTTGGCCGCATCGAGGTTCCCTTCGTCATCGACCACATGGGTCGCGTGCGGGCTCAGGATGGGCTGGAATCCGAACCATTCCGCCTGCTGGTGGCGCTGATGCGCGACAATCCCCTGGCGTGGGTCAAGGTGTGCGGCGCCGAACGCGTTTCGGTGGGCAAGCGCCCGTTCGACGATGCGATCCCGTTTGCCGAGCGGCTGATCGCCACGGCGCCCGACCGCGTGCTGTGGGGCACGGATTTCCCGCATCCGAACATTTCAAAGGACATGCCCAACGACGGCGGCCTGGTCGACCTGATGTTCCGCTTCTGCCCCGATGAAAACACGCGCCGGAAGCTGCTGGTGGACAATCCCGCAAGGCTGTACGACTTCACCTCGAGTACCGCATGACCGATAACCACCCTCTGGACATCACGCCTATTCCCGCCACCAGGAAGAAGAAGCCGTTCTACCGGCAGCTTTACATCCAGGTGCTGGTGGCGGTCGTGCTGGGCGTGATCCTGGGCTACCTGTCGCCACGCTATGCGGTGGCGATGAAGCCCCTGGGTGACGGCTTCATCGCTCTGATCAAGATGATCATCGGGCCGATCATCTTCTGCACGGTGGTCACCGGCATCGCCGGCATGCGCGACATGCGCAAGGTCGGGCGCGTGGGTGGCAAGGCGCTGCTCTATTTCGAGCTGATCTCGACTGTGGCGCTGTTCTTCGGCCTGGTGGCCGGGCACGTGTTCCATCCGGGCACGGAGTTCAATGTCGACCCATCGACCCTAAAAGCTGGCGAAGTGGCAGGGTTGGCCGCGCAAGGCCATAACATCGAGTCGATCGACTTCTTGATGTCGATCATCCCCAGCACCTTCGTCAATGCCTTCGCCCGGGGCGACGTGCTGTCGATCCTTCTGGTGTCGGTGCTGTTCGGGTGCGCGCTGGCCGCCGTGGGCGAACGCGGCAAGCCCGTGTTCGACTTCATCGAAGCCGGCGCCCAGGTGTTCTTCAAGATCGTCCACTACATCACCGCGGTGTCGTCCATCGGCGCCTTCGGCGCGATCGCCTTCACGATCGGAAAATACGGCGTGGTGTCGCTGGTGCCGCTGATGGAGCTGATCGGAAGTTTCTACCTTGTATGCGTGCTGTTCGTGGTGATCGTGCTGGGCGTGGTTGGCCGCCTGGCAGGCTTCAGCATCATCCGATTCTGCGCGTACATCCGCGATGAACTGCTTATCGTGCTGGGCACCAGTTCGTCCGAAGTGGTACTCGCCCCGCTGATGCGCAAGATGGAGGAACTCGGCTGTCCCAAGGCGACGGTAGGCCTGGTCGTGCCGACCGGATATTCCTTCAACCTCGACGGCACCAACATCTACCTGACGATGGCGATCCTGTTCATCGCCCAGGCCCTGAACGTCGAGCTCACATTGCAGCAACAGATCACCGTGGCCATCGTAGGCATGCTCACTTCCAAAGGCGCCAGCGGCGTCGCGGGGGCCGCATTGGTGATGTTGGCGTCGACGCTTGGCGTGGTGCCAGTGGTACCCGTGGCCGGCATGGTGCTGATCCTGGGCATCCACCGGTTCCTGGGTACCGGGCTTGCCATGACCAATCTGGTCGGCAACGGCGTGGCGGCGATCGTGGTCAGCGCATGGGAAAAAGAACTCGACCGCGACCGGATGCGCGAGGTTTTGGGCCGCCGAAGTGATGCACCTGTGTAACATCGGTCGAACTGCCTACATGCGCATTGGAAAGGGCATTTGGACGTCCGTAAATTCTTGCGTACCGACATGCCCGCGCACTCCATTGGGGTGTCCGGGTGTCGCCGTAAAAAGAGTTTTGTCATGCCCATGAATGGCAAGTTCTTGCGGCTTTCGCAAGACTGCCGCTAGACCTTCCGGCAAGTCGCGGTGCTTGCTGGCGCAGGCGTAGAACAGCGGTATCCAAGCTGCTGGTGACCGCCCATGGACATGCCGGTACGCCGGTCCATCACGATGGACTGGGACAACTTCCACCCCGCCCGCACCCAGGCTCTGACCCACGATTTCGTCGACCACCCTCTGCTTGCGCCCGACGAACTTGCCCAGCTGGGCAAACTTTGCCGCGGCACGTCGCGCTGGTTCTCGTTCAACAATCAGGCCACGCCAGGGGCGAACTTCGACGAAGTGGGCAAGCTCTTTCCCAACAACCGCTCGATCGTCGACTCCATCCACGACATCAGCAACGCCAAGGCGTGGGTACTGCTGCGACACATCCAGGCGGACCCTGCGTATCGCACGCTGATCGACGAGGCGATGAATCCCGTCCGCGATCACCTCGAGGCGATCGACCCGGGCATGTACTACCGCGCCGGCTGGATCTTCGTAGCATCCCCGCACACGGTCACCCCGTACCACATCGACCGCAACAACGGCCTGCTGTTGCAGGTGCGCGGACACAAGACGCTGTATGTCTGGGATCCGGACGATGAGTACGTATGCAGCGAGCGCGCCCGGGAAAGCTTCCACGCCCGCCACGACCTTGCATTGGTGCAATGGCGCGAGGAGTTCCGCGAACGGGCACACCGGTACGACCTGGCACCCGGCACCGGCGCCTATATCCCGATGACGTCGCCGCACATGGTCGAGACACTCGATGAATCGTCGATCACGGTCAGCTTTACCTACAGCACGGAAGCGACGCGGCGCGAATCGATGATGCACTTCGCCCATGACCTGGCCAGGCGCGCCCACGTCACGCTGCCACCGGTGGGCAGCGACCCGCTGTCCGACCGCGCGGCCTACGCGTTGACCGCGTTATCGGTGGCTGTCCATGGCCCCGGAAGCCATCCGCCGGCCTGTCCATCGCTTGCCCATCGCACACCGTACGCCGTGGCGGACTAAGCGGTCATCTTCTCAGCGAGGACGGCTCCCACCGGACGTCGTTGGCCGCACCGAGACCTCGACGACATCAACGCCAAGCGGCGTCCCCTTGCTGAAGGGCTCCGAAGGCGTCAATGCCAGTTGCATGGCATCGGGCTGGCGGGCGACATCGCGCTCGACGTGTGCGGTTACCGACTGCTCCCCCTGCCCGGCTGGAAGAGCCAGCGCCTGTGCGTGCCCGTCCACCACCAACGCCACGGTTCTGGGCGAGCCTGATGCAGCGTAGCGAACGGTCACGTCATAGCGTCCCTTGTCGAGCGCGGCGTGCCACTGCAACTTGTACACGGTATCGGGGTCTTCATACCCGTAACCGTTGTAGTTGAGGAACCTCTCCGCGTCCGTTCCCGGCAAGGTCACCACGCCATTGACCGGAGCGCGGGCATCCTGCGGGACAACACGCAACGGCTGGACCAAGGACAGGGCGATGACCGGCTCAAAGGCTTTCGCCCCCTGCTCCGCAAGCAAGCTGCCGGCCTGGATATCCAGGCCATCGCCCGCACGCGCGGCTTTGACGGCAACGGCCGGCTCACCGCCAAGCACCCGCATATCGCCAAACGGGGAACCGACCACGCCCGGAAGATGCAGCACGCCATCGGCCGGCGGCCGGTCGATGAAAAGGTAAACCGTGGCGCGTCCCATGGTGGCATGGCCAAAATCCAGCTTGCCGAACGGCGATGCCCGCGTGCCATACACCGCTTCGCCATGGGTCTTCATCCAGGCGCCGATACCACGCAAGACGTCGGCTTCGAACGGCACCACGCTGCCGTCACCCTTTGGCCCGATGTTCAGGATGTAGTTTCCGCCCGCGCTGACCACGCGCACCAGGCGGGAGATGTTCTCGCGTACCTTCGCTTGCACATCCCCGCGTTCCTGCCAGCTGCGATAACCCCAGGTTTCAGGGAACATCGACGCCGGCGACTGCCAGGGCTCTTCGACGCGCACCTTGGGTTCGGCGTTGTCGCCCATCACGGTAAAATCGCCCTCGTGGTTCCATACGCGACCGGAAACCATGGTCTGCGGCTGCAGCGCATGCACCGTTTCTTCAAAGTGCTTGCTTTGCGCGGCCGTGGGCTTGCCCATGTCGAACCAGATCTCGGCGATCGGCCCGTAGTTGCCCAGCAGTTCCTTCAGCTGCGCCACGTTGAAGGCTTCCTGCCCCGCCGTGATCGGGTTGCTGTTGCCCTCGATATAGGTGTTACCGCCCGGATGGTGCCAATCGATGGTGGAGTAATACACGCCGAAGGCCAGCCCTTCCTTCCTGCAAGCCTCGGCCAGCTCCTTCACCACATCGCGCTTGAATGGCGTGGCGTCGACGATGTTGTACGGCGTGACGCGCGTATGGAACATGTTGAACCCATCGTGGTGCTTGGAGGTGATCACGATGAATTTCATGCCCGCCGCCTTGGCGAGCTTCGCGATGGCATCGGCATTGAAGTCGACCGGATTGAACGAGGCTGCGGTGGCGGCATAGGCCGCGCCGTCGATTTTCCCGTTGGCGAGAATCTGTTCGCTGTAGCCGTTGTCGATGCGCTTGCCCTGCCACTCGCCGCCCAGGGCGGAATAGAGCCCGAAATGGATGAACATGCCGAAGCGGCGGTCCTGCCACTGGGCAATGGTGGCGGCGTTGGGCCGGTGGGTGCCCAAGGGGCGGGGAACATCCTGCGCGGTGGTGGTGGCGCCCAGGGCATGGCAGCACAGGGCAAGGAGGGAAGCGGCGACAGCCGCGCGAACGGTGGTCTGCATGGTTCATTCCGGTCGTGGAAAGGCGCTCGCTAACGTCCCTCAACGCGCGAACGTCAAGGAGTGTGTCCAGCACGCGCCGTCTTGGCAACCCCTCTTCTCGTGCCAACGAGTGATAATCGGCCACCTTCGCCTTCAGCCCAGCCTCTCCATGAGCCAGACCAGCCATCGCGTCCACGGCCTTGCCGGGGACGATCTCGCACCCGACTGGCCCGCGCTCACCCTGGATGAGCTGGCGGCGCTAAGCACTGACTATCCAAACCTCGTACCGCCGCTGGCGATCACCTGGCACAGCCCGCGGCCGCTGTCGGCGGCGGCCCTGGTGCGCCACGGCCGCGGCACGGTGTTCGTCAAGCGGCATCACCGCCAAGTGCGGTCGATCCAGTCGCTGGATATCGAACATCGCTTCATGCATCACCTTCGCTCGCGGGGCATACCCGTACCCGAGTTGCTCGCCGATACCATCGGACGCACCGCGGTCCAGGCCGGCGACTGGGTGTATGAGCTGTACGAAGCGATCACGGGCGATGTCTACCGCGAAGCGTTCTCGTGGTCGCCGCTGGACAACATCGCCCACGCACGTACCGCCGGTCACATGCTGGGCAAGCTGCACGAGGCTTCGGAAGGCTTTTCCGAAGATGATCGCGACACGCATATCCTGGTGGCACGAAGCGACCTGATCCTTGCAGCCGACCCGATCGCGGCACTTGAAAGCCAGTTCAGCGAACGCCCGGCCTTGCGCGACTACCTGCGCGAGCGCCCGTGGCGCGATCAACTTCGCGCGGCGCTCCAGCCATGGCATGCGCGCGCCCGCGAGGGGCTTGCTCGAAAGCCCACGCTATGGACGCACGGCGACTGGCACGTATCCAACCTCGGCTGGAGCGGCGCAGGTGCCCATGCGCTGGTCACGGCCGTCTTTGACTTCGGCCTGGCCGCACCGACCTTCGCCCTGTTCGATCTCGCCACGGCCATCGAACGCAACGCGATTGCCTGGCTTGCCCTTGGCGAACCGGGCGCTGCGCATGTGGACATTGCCCTGGCGCTGATCGATGGCTATCAAAAGGCACGGCCGTTGCCGGCCGGCGACATCGCCCTGCTTGCCGACCTTTTGCCCATCGTCCACGTCGATTTCGCGCTCTCGGAAGTGGAATATTTCCAGGCCATCACCGGCGCACCCGCCCATGCGCGGGTGGCTTATGAAACCTTCCTTCTGGGGCATGCGGCCTGGTTCCACGGCGCCGAGGGCGAGGCGCTTCTCACCGCCATTCGACAACATCCGGGCAATTCGTGATCTAATTGCCGGATTGAAGCGGGGGTGCCTGGCGTACAGTCAGGCTGAGAGAGTCCCTTGGAACCTGACCCGGTTAGTACCGGCGTAGGGAGCTTGATAAGTCGCATCGTCAGGACGGCGATGCGGTTTACCGTCGCTTCGTTTTTGCCCGAAGACGACGATGACCCTACTGCGTACCCCGCTTGCCCTTGCCCTGTTCTCCGCCCTCGCCGTGGCCCATGCCGCGGACGCACCGGATGCACCCTCGATTAAACAGGCCAAGAACCTTGCCACCGTTGACGTCAATGCCACCGTAGACAAGGGTTATCGCGCCAGCGACGCGCAACTGGACACCTTCGGCAGCTTCGGCTCCGCGCCGCTGCACGACACGCCCGCCTCGATCCTGGTGATCACCCGCGACCAGATCGACGACCGCCAGCCACGTTCGTTGAGCGAACTGGTGCGCAGCGACGCGGCCGTCGGCGACAACTACGCACCCGTGGGGTACTACCAGGACATCGCCATCCGCGGCTTCCCGCTGGACCTGGCCACGGCCTTCCGCCTGAACGACCTCACCATCTCCGCCGAACAGCTGGTTCCCCTGGAAGACAAGCAGCGCGTGGAAATCCTCAAAGGACTTGGCGGCCTGGAAGCCGGCGTGGTGGCGCCGGGCGGCCTGGTGAATTACGTCAGCAAGCGGCCCGCGGACGTCCATACGGCGACCATCGGTACCGATTCGCACGGCTCGACGTATACCGCCCTGGACGTCGGTGGCTGGCTTACGCCCGCGTTCGGGCTGCGCGTGAATGCGGCGCACGAGACCATGCATTCCTATGTGGATCATCTCAACGGCCGCCGCAGCTTCATCTCGCTGGCAGCCGACTGGAAGATCAACGACGATAGCAAGCTGGAACTGGATACCGACTACCAGACCAGCGGCCAACGCTCGGTGTCGGGCTACCAGCTGCTCGGCGGAACCATCCTTCCACCGCATCCCAGCCGCACGCAGCTGTTGGGTTACCAGCCCTGGCAGCGTCCCGTGGGCATCAATGCCAGCAACACCACGCTGCGCTACAGCTATCGTTTCAGCGACGACTGGACGATGCGCCTTTCCGCCGGCCACAGCCGCACCCGCATCGATGACAACGTCGCCTTCGCCTATGGCTGCTTCTACGCCGCAAGCTGTGCTTCGGGCGCGACTCCAGGCTATTTCTTCGCCCCCAACGGCGACTACGATGTCTACGATTTCCGCAGCCCCGACGACACGCGGCAGAACGACGAAGTGCGTGCCGTGGTCGCCGGCAGCTTCGATACCGGTTCGATCACCCACGAAGTGAACATGGGCGCCAGCGCCTTCCGCCGCACGATGGATCAGCGGCCGTATGTCTACGATTACGTCGGCACGGCGAATATCGACGAAAAGAACCCGCCCTACTTCGACCCCTCGCCCAATCAGCCTGGCCCCTCGGCACGCACCCTCACCAGCTGGCAGCGCGCGTTGTTCGCGGTGGATCGCGTGCACTTTTCAGACACCTGGCAGGCCATCGCCGGCGCCCGTTTCGTGCGGTTGAACGAGCGCGAATACGACGATACCGGCGTGCTTTCCCGCGAAACGCGCCTCGTCAAGGTGCTGCCGCAGGCAGCGCTGATGTGGCAGCCGACCGTGCCGCTGACCACCTACGTAAGCTTCAGCAAGGGCTTGTCGCTGGGCACTGCGGCGCCTTACTGGACTACCAATGGAGGTACCGTGCTGCCGCCGCTGCTGTCCCGCCAGCTCGAAGCGGGCGTGAAATATGCCGTGAGCGATTCGCTGGACCTACAGGCGGCGGTGTATCGCATCAGCCAGCCTTACCAATTCGCCCGGCCCGATGATTCAGTCACCGGCTTTACCTTCGTGCAGCAGGGCAACGAGGTGCACACCGGCGTTGAATTGAACGCCGCGGGCCGCGTCACGGAGAATTTCCGGCTGACCGCCAGCATCAACGTGATCCGCGCCCGCGCCCAGGACACAGGCATACCCTCGTACGAAGATCACCAGGTGGTGAACGTGCCGCGCCTGCGTTCGGCCGTGTACGCCGACTACCGCCTGCCCTTCGCGCCGCGCCTGAGCCTGTTGGGTGGCTGGCGCTATGCCAGCCCGAACGTGGCCACACCCGATGGCGCCACGCGCGTGCCGGCCTACCACGTGTTCGATGCAGGCCTTCGCTACGAAGCGCAGCTCAACGGCCATGCACTGACCTGGCGCCTGAACGTGGACAACGTGTTCAACCACTTCTACTGGCGGGACACCGGCACCAGCGGCGGCGACAGCTACCTGTTCCCGGGCATGCCACGACTGGCACGGTTGTCGGTGACGTATGACTTTTGAGCTTTCCTGGTTTGAAGTGGCATCGGCGCTGGTCAGCGCCGCGGCGGTGTGGCTTACCGCGCGCCGTCACCCATGGTGCTGGCCGGTGGGCCTGGTGTCGGTGGTGGCCTATGCGTGGGTGTTCATCGATGCGCGGCTTTATTCCGATGCCCTGCTGCAAGGCGCATTCGCGGCCTTCATCGTGTACGGCTGGCGGCGATGGCTGAATAACCTCGGCGATGACGGTCGCGTTCGCGTGGCACCCTTGCCGACAGGCGAAGCGCTGTTTCACGTGGGCCTGGGCGTGATCGGCGCCTTGGCACTGGGCGCATTCATGCACTACCGCACCGATGCCGCCCTGCCTTGGCTCGATGCCGCGCTCGCGTCCTTCAGCCTGGTCGCCCAATGGTGGCAAGCCCGCCGGCATACCGCCGCATGGCCGTTGTGGATCGTGGTGGACGTGATCTACGTGGGCGAATACGTCTTCAAGTCGCTGCTGGTCACCGCCGTGTTGTATGCCGGATTCGTGGCGCTGGCGGTGATGGGATGGAGGGCGTGGCGTCAATCGACACGCACTCGACCCGCCCTTGAAATATAACTGAAATAATTGAAATTAAAGGATTTTTTATTTAAGAAATGCCATGCACGGTCGATAACCGGGCGAGCCACGTACTCCCCCGATATTCCCTCCCCAGGAAAACGATCGTGCCTTTTCCAAGCTTCAAAATCCCCACCCTTCCCCGCCTTACCGGCCTTCGCGTCACCTTCGTCCTGCGCATCGCCTGCTTCGTGGTGGTGATGGCGGTGTCTGCCGCCATCGGTATGACCGCCATGTCCCGTGCGGGCGACGCGCTGCGCACGATGTACAGCTCCGAACTTGCCACGGCCAGCGTCGTGGGCCGCATGATGAACGTCTACCGCTCCAGCGCGCAGGAAGTGCAGGAGTCGCTGCAGATGAAACTGCCTTCGCGCTCGGAAAGCGCGGTCGGCGTGATCCACACCAACAAGAAGCTCATCGCCCGCATGTGGGACGCCTATCTCCAGATCAGCGGCGGCGTGCCCAAGGGCGACGACTACACCTCGTTCGCCAGCCACAAGGCATCGATCGACAAGTTCTTCGATCGCATGGCCGAAAAACTCGCCGCTGAGAAATACGACGAGGCCAGCGAAGTGCAGGACGACCTGCTGGGGCCGGTCTACATCACGCTGCAGACGGACGCCGGCAACATCCTGGACAAAGTGGCCACCGACGGCGCACAGCGGTTCGAGCAGCAGGTGCACCAGGTGACGGTGGCTCGCTGGGCCATGCTGGGCGCCATCGGCATCGGTTTCGTGGTGGCCTTGCTGCTGGACGTGTTGCTGCTCCGCCGTGTGTTGCGCGGTGTGCGCTCAGCTTCCACGGTGGCAGAAGGCATCACCTTAGGCCGTCTTGGACATGCAACCACCCAGGACGGCAACGACGAACTAGCCGTGCTTTCCCGCTCACTCGCCACCATGGACGACAAGCTCCAGGACATCGTCACCGGCCTTCGCGGAAGCTCAGGCACCGTGCGCAACATCAGCCGGATCATGTCCGGCGGCAGCGAGTCGTTGTCCCATCGCACGCAGAGCCAGTCGGCCGCGCTTGAGGAATCCTCAGCGCAGCTGGCCAGCCTTTCCGACGCCATCGTCCACCACGCCTCGCTCACCCAGGCGGTGGATGGTGAGATCAAGCAGCTGGGCGAGAAAGCCCGCGACGGCCGCGAGATCGTGGTGCGCAGCCTGGACGCCATGGCCCAGATCAAGGGCGGCAGCGCGCGCATCGCGGAAGTGGTGGAGATCATCCAGGCCATCGCCTTCCAGACCAACCTGTTGGCCCTGAACGCCGCGGTGGAAGCCGCGCGCGCCGGCGAACAGGGACGCGGGTTCTCAGTGGTGGCGGCGGAAGTACGCAGCCTGTCCCACCGCTGCGCGGACTCGGCCAAGGAGATCCGTGCGCTGATCGAAGACAACACCGACCGCGTGGAAGCCGGCGCCGTGCTTGCCGCCCAGTCCCGCGCCTCCTTCGACGATATCGTGACCGGTTTCGCGCGCGTCGCCGATCACTCGGCCACTATCGCGATGGGTAGCAAGCAACAGACCGTAGCCCTGGCGCAGATGGGTGCGGCCTTCGGCGAGTTGAACACCATCACCGGGCGGAATGCCGAGCTGGTGGATGACATCCAGGCCGCGGCGGCCAGCTTGCATCGGGAAGCCGGTGGGTTGGGGAATCTGGTGTCGTTCTTTGCCGCGGAGACGGCGGTTGCTACCGCGCAGGTTCAGACGACTGGAGAGCCTGCGTTGGCATAGAAGACGGTGATTGGGGGTCAGAGTAAATACTCTGACCCCGGCTTCTGCGGCTGCCGGCTTCTGGCGCTTCCTTGATGGCGACATGCGCCGTTATGTGTCGCCGCAGGATTGAGCATCATTTGATGGGCTGTGTCAGGCAATTTTGCGACGATTCGCATATGGAGTTGCCGCACAGAAACCAGGATCATTTGCATGTTGCCGGAAGGTCCGGCAACCGGGTGTCGAAGCCCGTATAACAGCCGGGTCCCGCAGCATCGTCTGCGGGACCCGGGGTTTACCGCCATATGGCGGGCGACCAGGCGGGCATATGCCCGGCCGTCTGTTTCCGGTCTTCGACCCTGGCTCGCCCGCCACCCTACCTTTTCAAACAGGACCGGGTGACGAGCCACGGTGGCGAATGAGCGTACTCGGCGACATGAAGCGGCTTGGTTGACCGTTATTCCAGTGGCGGAAGACCAGCTAGGGTGTAAATGCCGGGGCGTTCATTCGCCTGATCCGTTGAGAGTGCAAACGGTCAACGCTGGACCAGCGCCTGCATCTGCGCGGGATAGCGTTCGCCCTGCACTTCGATACCGGCCATGGCTTCTTCGATCTTCTGTAGATCGACCGCCGTCAATTCAACACTAACCGCACCCAGGTTTTCCTCAAGCCGATGCAGCTTGGTCGTGCCCGGGATGGGAACGATCCAGGGCTTGCGCGCCAGCAGCCACGCCAGTGCAATCTGCGCCATCGTCACCTGCTTGTCGGCGGCGATGCGACCGATGGCCTCCACGAGCGCCATGTTGGCCTTGCGCGCTTCGGGCGAAAAGCGCGGCGAGACACTGCGAAAATCCGTGGCATCGAAGCTGGTGGTGTCGTTGATCGCACCGGTAAGAAAACCCCTACCCAGCGGGCTGAATGGCACGAAGCCAATGCCGAGTTCTTCCAGGGTAGGGAGAATTTCCGCTTCTGGTTCGCGCCACCACAGGGAGTATTCGCTCTGCAGCGCCGTTACCGGTTGCACGGCGTGCGCGCGGCGGATGGTCACGGCGGCGGCTTCGGACATACCGAAGTGCCTCACCTTGCCCTGCGCGATCAGCTCCTTCACGGTACCGGCAACATCCTCGATCGGCACGTTGGGATCCACGCGGTGCTGGTAGAGAAGATCGATGACGTTCGATTTCAGCCGCTTGAGCGACGCATCCACGACATTGCGGATATTCTCCGGCCGGCTATCCAGGCCCTGCTTAAGCTCCGCGTTCTTGAAGCCGAACTTCGTGGCGATCACCACCTCATGGCGCATGGGCGCCAGGGCTTCGCCCACCAGTTCTTCATTGACATAGGGCCCATAGACTTCAGCGGTATCGAAGAAGGTGACGCCGCGCTCGAACGCCGTGCGAATCAGCTTGACGGCTTCCTTGCTGTCGGCGGCCGGGCCATAACCGGAACTCATGCTCATGCAGCCCAGGCCAAGGGCTGACACTTGTAGGCCGCTGTTGCCGAGGGTTCGTTTTTGCATGGGAATTCTCCGAGAGGGGTGGCGGGGTCCCAAGGAGTCTATGGGTGCCACGGGCTTTGAATTAGCCCCTGGGAATGACTAGGATCTATATCCTTTATTCATGAATAAGCGATTGCCGAGTGTTTATCCACGCGCCTATCCTATGAATCGGCCGTTTCTGGCCAAATGCCCCACGCCAGTCATGAAACGCGGTCATAGCCCATGCGCAAGGATTTCCACGAACTGAACGCCTTCCTGGCCGTCGCCCGGGAGTGCAGTTTCACCCGCGCCGCCAAGAAACTGGGCACCACCCAATCGGCGCTCAGCCATAGCGTAAGAAAGCTGGAAAGCCGGCTTGGCGTGCGCCTGCTTACCCGCACCACCCGCAGCGTATCGCCCACGGAAGCCGGCGAACGGCTGCTGGCCAACATCGGACCGATGTTCGACGACATCGAGGCGGAGGTGGCCGCCTTGAGTTCGTTCCGCGAAAAACCCGCCGGCATGATCCGCATCACCGTATCGCAGCACGCGTCCGCCACGGTGATCCAGCCGATGCTGGAACGCTTCCTGCCGAACTATCCGGACATCAAGGTGGAGGTATCGATCGACAACCAGCTGGTGGACATCGTGGCCGATCGCTTCGACTTTGGCGTACGCATCGGCGAGCAGGTCGCCAGCGGCATGATCGCCACGCGCATCGGGCCAGACTTCCGCATGATCGTGGTGGGGTCGCCTTCGTACTTCAAGGATCGAAAAGCCCCCCTCACTCCGCAGGACCTGGTGTCGCACAACTGCATCAACGTACGGTTGCCCTCGTACGGTGCGCTATACCCGTGGGAATTCGAGAAGGACGGCCGGGAAATCAAGGTGCGCGTGGAGGGCCAGCTGATCATGAACAGCGGCCCGCGGATCCTCGATTCAGCCATCGCCGGCCTTGGCCTTGCGTGGGTTCCCGAGGACCTCGCCAAACCGTATCTCGACGATGGGCGATTGATCGCAGTACTGGACGAATGGTGCGTGCCGTTCCCGGGCTATCACTTGTACTACCCGAACCGGCGGCATACGTCGTCGGCCTTCACGTTGTTTATCGAAGCGTTGCGATATCGAGGGTGACAATCTTCATGTGGCATCCAGTACGGGAATCCTCGCTTTCATGACCACCGCGATCATGCTGTTTCGCCGCGATTTGCGGTTGACCGACAACACCGCACTGATTGCCGCCTGCAGGGAGCATGCAAGGGTCCTGCCCCTCTACATCCAGGCCGACCGGGAAGAAGCCCCATGGGAGATGGGCGCCGCAAGCCGATGGTGGCTGCATCATTCGCTTCATGCACTGCAGGCGAACCTCCGCGAGCAAGGGGCGCAATTGCACCTCGCCCAAGGCGAGACACTCCACGTGCTTCGCCAGGCGATCGAGCGCAGCGGCGCCGAGGCGGTCTACTGGAACCGTCAATACGAACCCGCGGCCATCGCACGCGACACTCACGTCAAGGCGGCTTTGCAGGACCAGGGAATTGCCGTACACAGCCACTCGGCCAGCTTGTGGTCCGAACCCTGGAAGGTACATACCCAGCAGGATGAACCGTACCGCGTCTTTACGCCGTACTGGCGCAACCTGCGCCAGACGATAAACGTGCCGGCGCCCTTGGCGGAACCCGAAAGAGTTGAATGGACGGAATTACCCGGCGGCCTTCCATTGGAAGCGCTCGATCTGTTGCCGCGCGTGTGCTGGGACAAGGGATTTGGTGAAGCATGGCAGCCCGGGGAACGCGGCGCCAACGAAGCCCTGGAACTCTTCTGCGACGATGCCCTAGGTGACTACGCCACCGGACGCGACAAGCCCGCGCGCCACGGCACCTCACGGTTATCGCCGCACCTGCATTTCGGCGAGATCTCCCCGCAGCAGATTCACCGCACCCTTCACGCGCAGTTGCAGCGCGTGGACGCGCGTCGCCGCCCGGATATCGAGCCTTACCTGCGCGAACTGGGCTGGCGCGAGTTCGCACATCACTTGCTGTACCACTTTCCCCACACCCCGACCGAAAGCTTCAATCCCCGCTTCGCGAAATTCCCTTGGGCCAGCAAGGACGAAGCGCAGCTTGAACGCTGGCAGCAAGGCCGCACCGGCATTCCGTTGGTGGACGCCGGCATGAGGGAGCTATGGCACACCGGCTGGATGCACAACCGCGTGCGCATGATCGTGGCAAGTTTCCTCACCAAGAACCTGCGCCAGCATTGGCTCACCGGCGCGCGCTGGTTCTGGGACACGCTGGTGGACGCGAACCTGGCCAACAACACGCTTGGATGGCAATGGGTGGCTGGCTGCGGAGCGGATGCGGCGCCTTATTTCCGGGTGTTCAATCCGGTGACGCAGTCGAAGAAGTTTGATCCGGATGGGGCGTATTTGCGCCGCTGGTTGCCCGAACTAGCCGATCTTTCCGCCGATCTTGTGCATGAGCCATGGAAGGACGAGGCTGCGCGTAAGCGCTCGGGATATCCGATGCCCATGGTAGAACTGGGTGTTTCGCGCGAGCACGCATTGAAGGCATTTCAGTCGTTGCGCGGGCCATGAGGGGCCTTCGAGAGTGGGATGGCACCACTTGATTATGCGCATATATGCGCATATATTTGATCTCGCCTCGCAACTGCCACTGGAGCCGAAAGTGGATGCCACCTACGACCTGCGCGCCCCGAAAAGGCCGCTAAATCTGTCCCTGAATACAGATCTTGTTGCACAAGCGCGAGAACTGACAAGCAATCTTTCGGCTGAGATCGAGGCGCTTCTTGCGGCGTTCGTTGCCGAGCGAAAAGGCGTGATCGAAGAGCAGAGGCTATCGCTGCAGAAAGCTGCGGCAGGATGGAATAATTTCGTTGATCAGCATGGCTCCTTCGCTGATGAGTTCTCCACACTCTGATGGCTCAATTTGATGTTCATCGGAACGGTGGAAAACTAAGCGAGTTCATTCCATTCATCGTTGTCATTCAATCCGCAGCGTTCGACGATTCGCAACGACGCGTCGTCGCACCACTGATCCACGCCAAAGCTTTTGGGAAGGTTCACAACGCACGATTCAATCCTTCGTTCTCGGTGGCGGGACACAAGGTAGTGCTTCAGCCGCTTGAGGTAGTGTCAGTGCCAAAGAAGTCGCTCGGCGATTCCGTGGTAAACCTCAAGGTCGATGGACAGAAAATCGTCGATGCGCTAGACGAGCTGTACAGCCGGGCCTATGGCTGAAGTGTGAAGTCCGACCACGCAATCATTTCGCAAAGAATTAGGCGCGCCTAACGGCAACGGTTCTGTTTTACGTCCCAAAACCACCGCAACACCGACTGCACGCAGGCAAAAGGCCCCCGGCTTCACTGAGCGCTGTCCGCAGCGCCTCCATGCTCGAGTGCCTCCAAATGCCCTCAAGTCCAGCCTCTCGAACATTGGCAATCGGAAATCGATAGCACCGCCCATGCACGGGCACGGATTCCCCATCGGCATCGACCATCAGGATGCGAAAAGCATCGTGGCATCGACGGCCAACGAATTGCGAGGGATGGTGATAGTAGATATCGAGATCGGCCTCGCTGGTGCGATCGGGCTGGATCGTGACGCTAAACGGCCAGCTTGATGCCTTGATGTCAGCCAGTTCTTCAGCCAAGCGAACAATGTCGATCGTCGTCGGATCGGATTCGAAACTGTTCGAAGGCGTGGCGGGATACGTCCCGCCGTAGAGCATGTTGTGTTCGTTCGCCATCGCTGGCGTCACGAAGTTATTGTGGATCAATCCGACATGCTTCAGTGGCAGATCGCTGATGTCGGTAAGGAAGGTCTTGAGGTGACCCACATTGTGTTCGCTGATTGTGCAGAAGACGGAGATCTCCGGCGCGTCCTGTAGCGCCGCTACGGCCCTGATCCCTTCCACGGCTCGCGCAAAGCTGCCGTTGTGGCGTCGGATGCGGTCATGCAATCCCGCAGGACCATCAAGCGAAACGAACAGCCCGCGACAGCGCCCTCCCCCGAACTCCGCTGCCCGTTTTGGCAGCAGCAAACCATTGGTGGTAACCGTCGCATATAAGCCCATCGCCGAGGCATAAGCCAGCGCATCACCGAGCGGTCTCCAGGCGAGCGGCTCGGTGAATGCAAAGCCGAGGCGCGCCTCGGGACAGAAGGCCGCCATGTCGTCGGCGATGCTTCTGAACAGCTCCCACGGCATGGACTTCGTCCGGGCCCCCATCAGGTTGGCGCCGAAGTTGGTCTCGCTATTGCCGGTGCCAACGTCGCACATGAGGCAACGCAGATTGCAGAAATTGTTGACCCCGAGGACGACATGCCCGGGCCGCGATGCCGTCGTGAGGCGGGCTGCCGGGGATGGCTGGGCGAGTGCGTTCATTACGGGTGGATTTCCTCGAACGGCATGAGCGTGCCTACGCCTGAAGCGTGTATGTGCTGTTTTCTGGGAATATGGTTACTTCGCGACGTCGATGGACACGATGTCAGGAAAAAAAAAAGCGCCCACGAGGAGCGCTTTTTTAGTTTCTGGCGGAGAGGGTGGGATTCGAACCCACGTTAGGCCTAAACCTAAACCGGATTTCGAATCCGGCGCATTCGACCACTCTGCCACCTCTCCTTTGGTCGTCGAGCACGGGCATGCCGCGTCGAGCCCGCAATGATACGGGGGTGGGTGATCCGTGACAACTCCCGGGCGGTGGGGCATCCTCCCCGGTGGGCGGGGATTTCCGCCTGTAAATGAATGAAACGACGCTTCCATGATCGAATTTGGGCACGGCACGCACCCGGGGATGGCCCGGTCGCGCAACGAAGATACCTATTACGCGGACCCTGCCCTGGGCCTGTTCCTGGTGCTGGACGGCATGGGCGGGCACCGGCATGGGGAACTGGCCTCGGCCAGCGTCCGCGATGGCGTGGTGGAGCGGGTGACGCGGGGGCAGTCCCTGCTGTCGGCGCTGACGGCCGCCAACGATGAACTGCTGATGCACACCCGCAACCTGCCCCATGCCCGGCCGATGGGTACCACGGTGGCCGCGGTGCGCCTGATGGACAGCGGCTGGGAGGCCGCCTGGGTGGGTGACAGCCGCATTTATGTCGATGACGGCGAGCTCTGCCGGTTGGCCCACGACGGCAAGTTGGCCGAGGCCCTGGCGGAAAAAGGCGAGTGGCCGGAGTCGCGCGATACGGTCGCTCCGCGCGGGGTGATGAACCAGGCGCTGGGCGTCACTGGCGCCGAACAACTCTACGTGCAGTTGTGCCGGGGCAGCTGGACGTCGGGCATGCGCCTTCTGCTATGCACCGACGGGCTTACCGAGGTCGTGGACGACGCGCAGCTGCAAGCCATCAGCGCCCGCACGGAACTGGGTGCCCAAGAAGCGGTGGAGCAGATGATCCTGACGGCCCTCGACAGCGGAGCCCGGGACAACGTCACGGCGATCCTGGTACGGCACGGCTGAAGCGCCGCGGCTAGGCCACGGACTCGCCCGCCTCCGCCGACTCATCGGCCAGCTTGCGCCACACCGTGGCGCCACCGGATGCCTTGTCGATCGCCTGCAGGCGCTGCTCGTGCAGCGTGGCTTCCGCTTCGTTGGCGCGCAGGACCTTGGGCCGCGCGGTGATGGCGAAGCCCTGCAGCGATACATGGTGGCGCGCCGGCGCACCTGCATCGAAGGCCAGATCCAGCACCACCTGGCCGGTGGTCATGGACAGGTACACATCCGCCAGCAACTGCGCGTCCAGCAGGCCGCCGTGGAGATCGCGATGAGTGTTGTCCACCCCTAAGCGCTTGCACAGCGCATCCAGGCTGTTGCGCTGCCCGGGATAGCGTTCGCGCGCCATCACCAGGGTATCGAGCACGGTGGCGTGGTCGGTCACCTTGCCGAAGTCGCCCGCCATGGCCAGTTCGGCGTTCAGGAAGCCAACGTCGAAGCTGGCGTTGTGGATGATCAGCTCCGCGCCCTTGATGAAGGCCAGGAAGTCGTGCACCACTTCGGCGAATTTCGGCTTGTCGAGAAGGAATTCGTCCTCGATGCCGGTCACGGCGCGCGCGCCTTCGTCGATGGCGCGCTCGGGGTTCAAATAGGTATGGAAGGTGCGGCCGCTGGGCCGGCGCTCGAGCAGTTCCACCGCGCCGATTTCGATCAGGCGATGACCCTGCCGTACTTCCAGGCCCGTGGTTTCGGTATCGAGGACAATCTGCCTCATGCGGCCACACCGCCGTCCTTGAACACGAGTGCCTGCTCGCGTGCGGCTTCGTCCACGCGCTCGTTCTCGACATGGCCGTTGTGGCCCTTCACCCATTGCCAGCGAACGCTGTGCGGCGCCTTGGCGGCAGCCAGTCGCTGCCAGAGGTCCTGGTTCTTCACCGGCTTCTTGTCGGAGGTTTTCCAGCCGTTGGCGATCCAGCGGGGCATCCAGTCTTCGATGCCCTGCATCACGTAGCGCGAGTCGGTGGTGAGGCGAACCTGGCAGGGGCGGGTCAACGCCTCCAGTGCACCGATGGCGGCCATCAGTTCCATGCGGTTATTGGTGGTGGCCGGATCGCCGCCGGCGACCATGCGCTCGGCCGTGCCCGCGCGGAGCAAGGCGGCCCAGCCACCGGGGCCCGGATTACCGAGGCAGGCGCCATCGGTGAATGCTTCAACTTCGTTCATGCTTTCCTTCATTCGTTCAGCGCGCCGCGCGGCGCGCGCCGGATACAAGGCTACCGGACTGCACCGGTGCGTTGGCAGCCTTGATCACGCGTAGCGGTGTGGCGGCCACGCGCTGTTTGCGCGCCAGCAGGATGTAAGCGCCGCCCGCCAGGCTGCTGCCCTCGCCGGTCGTGGTGGACGGCAACACCTGGCCGGCACGGTGCACGGCGATCACGTGCAGGTCCGCACGGCCACAGGCCGAGCGCAGCATTACCGGCTGGCGCAGGCTGGCCCGTGTGCCACGTGCGCGCCATTGGAACCACGGCGCCCAGGCGCTCACCGGATGCACGCCGGTAATTGCCAGGACGCCGCCGGGCGCGAGCACACGGGCAGCCTCGGCGATCAGCTCGTCGCCGTCGGGAACGATCTCGGCGGCGTGGCGCAGCACCACCACGCCGAACGCGTCGTCCTGGAATGGCAGCGGTTCGTCCGCGCGGGCCTGTACGTCGCCCTGCCAGCCGCCATGCGCCAGGTGCAGGCGGGCCCAGCGTCCGAGCAGCGGCAGCGGCGGAGGGACGATCTCGGGTACCGGTGCGATGTGCAGGGCATGGTCGCCGGTGGAGCGCGCCAGCTCAGGTGCCAGCACGGCCGACTCGCTGGCCAGAAGCGCGCGCATGGGCGGCAGGGCGTAGAGGTCGGGGTGCAGCTGTGGCATCGGCGTGGGTGCTTTGGCAAGGACGGACTCATGTCCTGACGCCAAGTGTATCGGCTCCGGCGCAGGATTCGGCGACCTGAACGGGTTAACACGTTGATAACAAGGGGCCTGAGGGGGCGCTGATATAGTCCGGCGGCCCCGCGGCCACGGCCGCCCGTCGAGTGCTCGTTTTGCGTCCTGAACCGATCCCGGCGCTAGTCGACAACTACATCTGGCTTCTGGCCGACGCGGCCGGGAATGCCGCCGTGGTGGATCCCAGCGAGGCCGCGCCGGTCGAGCGCGTGCTGGCCTCGCGCGGGCTGACCCTGCGAAGCATCCTGATCACCCATCATCATCCCGACCACATCGGCGGCGTCGCCGAACTCTGCGTGGGACGCAACGTGGAAGTGATCGCCCCGGTCGACGAGCGCATCCCGCATGCCGACCGCCGCGTCGGGCATGGCGATATGGTGACGCTTGCCCTGCCCGCCGCACGCTTCGAGGTGATGGCGGTACCTGGCCATACCACCAGCCACATCGCCTACGCGGGCGAAGGCCTGCTCTTCTGCGGCGACACCATGTTCAGCCTGGGCTGCGGCCGCCTCTTCGAGGGCACGCCGGCCCAGATGGTCGATTCGCTCGACCAGTTGCTCGCCCTGCCCGACGACACCCTGGTCTGCTGCGGCCACGAATACACCCAGACGAACGCGCGTTTCGCGCTGTCCATCGACGGCGACAACGCCGCGCTGAAAGCACGCGCGAAGGAAGTCGAAGAAAAACGCTCGCGCGGCGAGCCGACGCTGCCAAGCACCATGGGCATGGAGCGCGCCGCCAATCCTTTCCTGCGCACCGATAGTGATGCCATCGCTGCCTGGGCTACCCGCGAGGCCGATGCCCACGATCGCGTGTCCCGCTTCGCCGCGCTGCGCAACGCCAAGGACACCTTTCGATGAATCACCCTTTGCGTACGGCGCTGGCCGCCACCCTGGCGACGGCCCTGGCCGCCTGCTCGTCCACCACGCCGGTGATGCCCAGCGCACCGCCGATCACCACCACGCCCGACACGCGACCGGCGCCACCCATGATGGCGACGCCCGCGCCGGTGGCGCCAGTGGTCACGGACTTCTGGGAAGAGATGCGCTCGAGCTTCCAGATGGATGGCTGCGACTCAGACGACGGTGTGGCCCGCTGGGCACGAACCTTCACCCAGCGGCCGGATCGTTTCGAAGAACAGCTCGCTGCCGTGTTGCCGGTGGTCGAGTACGCCAAGGAATCGGCACAGGCGCACGGCGTGGCCGGCGAATTCGCACTACTGCCCTGGATCGAAAGTTCGTTCCAGCCGGTCAAGGGCAAGAAGGGGCGTCCGGCCGGCATATGGCAGATCGTGCCTTCCACCGCGCGCAGCATGGGCCTGCCTTCGCGCAAAGGCTACGATGCACGCCTGGACACTGCTGCCTCCACCGATGCGGTGATGAAGATGCTGGCCGGCTATCACGACGAGCTGCACGACTGGCGCCTGGTGGCTATGGCCTTCAACGCCGGTGAGTTCAATATTCGCAAGGCGGTGGCCAGATACGGCGTGCCGCCCGCGCAACCTGCGGTGCCGAAGATGCCGATGAAGGCGGTGACCCGCGAGCATCTGACCAAGCTCCTGGCGATCGCCTGCGTGGTACACCAACCGGAACGTTTCCACGTACGGCTGCCGCCGGTGGATACAAAGCGATCGCTGGAGAAAGTGACCGTGTCCGGCACCAAGACCGTGGGCCAGGTAGCGGAGCTGTCGTCGATGCCAGTGGACCGCGTACTGGCGCTCAATCCCGCGCACACTTCAGCCAATGCGCAAGCCAATACCACGATCCTGATGCCGTCGGCGGCAGCCGAGGCTTACCGCGAAGCAGCCGCCAGCGGACGCCAGCCGAGCCCCGCCACCATTGCGGCGCCGGTGGACGATACCGAGGCACAGGGCAAGACCCGTGGAAAGCCGCGTTCGGTGAAGGTGGCCAGTGGCCAGACGCTGTCGCATGTCGCCCACGCCAACAAGGTGACGGTGAAGCAACTGATGGCCTGGAACCACCTGACCAGCGACAAAGTGAAACCGGGACAGGTGTTGCGCCTGTCCCCGTGATGCCGCCTCCTTAGAGGCGGTCTTTCGAAACCTTGACTTCGGTCTTGGCCTTCATCGTTTCGATGAAGCCGAGCGTCTGCGCGGCGGACACGGCCTGGCCCATCTGCTGGCGGAAGCCGGCACGCTCTTCGGCGGTGATCTTCGAGGTATCGCCATCGATGACCTTGTCGACCGCCACCAGTGTGTAGGCGCCCTTCTCCATCGGCACCGCCACCACTGCGGGCTTACCCTCGATCGGACGCGCCTGGGCAAAGATCGCCTGCACCACCATGGGCGGCTGGTCTTGCGCGCCACGAGTGACACCGGCGACAGTCTTGACCTGCCCGTGCGCAGCATTGGCGATAGCGGTGAGGTCCTCGCCCTTCTGCGCGCGGGCGACGAGTTCATCGGCCTGCTTCTTGGCCTGCGCGACGATGCGATCGTCGATCACAGCCTGGCGCACCGCGGCCTGCACTTCGGAAAGCGGCTTGGCCACCGACGGCGTGTGCTTGTCGACGTGGATCACCACGCCATGGTTGTCACCCAGGTCGATCAGGCCGGAGTTGTTGCCCTGGGCGAGGACGTCGTCGGAGAACGCGGCGGCAATCACCTTCGGATTGGCAGCGATGCCCTTGCCCCCGTCACGGCCGAAAGGCTCGGTGGTCTGCAGCGGCAGCGAACTGGCCTTGGCGGCAGGCTCCAGCGACGAGGGGCTCTGGTAGGCCTCGTCGGCAAGGTGGCCGGCCACTTCGTTGTACTTGCGTCCGTGGGCGTCGGCGGTGGCCTTGGCCAGGATGTCCCCGCGCACTTCCTCGAACGGCTTGGCGGCGCCGCTGCGGACATCGCGCAGGTAGATGATGTGATAACCCTCGTCCGGCGAAAGCACCGGCTGGGAGATCTCGCCTTTCTTCATGGCGAACAGCGCGGCGTCGAACGATGCATTCGCCACGCCCTTTTCGATGAAGCCGAGGTCGCCGCCCTGGCGCTTGGAGCCTAAGTCGTCGGAATTCTGCGCAGCGAGAGTGGCGAAGTTTGCCGGGGTGGCCTCCGAGGCGATCTTGCGGGCCTTCTCAAGTGCGGCCTTCTGCTGCTCGGGCGTGGCGTTCTTGGGCACGTTCACCAGGATGTGCGACACCTCGCGCTGCTCGGGCTGCACGTAGCGCGACTTCTGCTGCTCGTACAGGCCGCGAAGGTCCGCGTCGCTCGGCGGCGCGTCGTCTTTCAGGTCCTTGGCGTTGACTTCGATGTACTGCAGGGTGACCTGTTCGGGCGTCATGTACAGCGCGCGGTGCGCGTCGTAATAGGCCTTCAGCTCCGCGTCGGAGACATCGGTGCTCGGCGCCGCCGGTGCGGGTACTTCCACCAGGCGTACGTCGCGCTTCTGTTCGGTCAGGCGCAGCACGCGGTCGATGTCGGCATCGGTCACCAGCACGCTCTGGCCGATGGCGTTGGGAATGAGCTGGGTTGCCATTTCCTGGCGGCGCTGTGCCTCGAAGGTGGAGGCCGAGGTGCGCGTGCCGGCGAGATAGGCGCCGTAGGCTTTCTGGTCGAACTTGCCGTCACTCTGGAAGGCGGGTTCGGCCGCGATGGAACTGACGACCTGTGCGTCGGTGACGGTGAGGCCAAGCTTGCTGTTGGCCTGGCGAAGCACCGCCTGGCTGATCATCGCGTCGAGGATCTTCTGCTTGGTGGCAGGCTGCTCAAGATAGGCCGGATCGTAGCGATCGCCCTGCTGCGCCATCATCTGCTCGCGGATGGTATTCACGCGCTCCTGGTAATCCTGCTGCTGGATTTCCGTGTCGCCTACCTTGGCAAGGTAGCTGGCGCGATCGCCTTGCAGGTAATTCTCGATGCCGAAGAAGGCAACGGCGAAGACGCTCACCCCGAGCACGACCATCGTCGGCCAGCCTTCCATCTTCGTACGCAGTGAATGAAGCATCGGTTTCGCTCGCAAGCAGGACATAAAACAAGGGCGCCACGCGGGCGCCCTTGAAGGGTATGGCGGAGTGGACGGGACTCGAACCCGCGACCTCCGGCGTGACAGGCCAGCATTCTAACCGACTGAACTACCACTCCGCGACTTTTTGGTGGGTGCTGAGGGGATCGAACCCCCGACCAGCGCCGTGTAAAGGCGACGCTCTACCGCTGAGCTAAGCACCCAGGTCAAAGGCAGACCTGACAGCTTAGTTTAGGTGATCCTTCAGCGCCTTGCCAGCCTTGAAGGCCGGAACCTTGGAGGCCGGGATCTTGATCTCTTCGTTGGTGCGCGGGTTGCGGCCGGTACGCTCGGCACGGTTGCGGACGGTGAAGGTGCCGAAGCCCACCAGGGAGACGTCCTCGCCCTTGTGCAGGCTGGCCTTGACGGCATCGATCAGCGCTTCGAGGGCGCGGCCGGCGTCGGCCTTGGACAGCTCGGCGCGCTCGGCGAGATCGGCGATCAATTCAGATTTATTCATTGGTTATTCCTTATCACGTGAAAGAGTCCGCGGTGTATTCGGGACGAGAACCATGCCAGGGCTACTTTGACGGCCAACGGTTCGCGAGGGGAACGTTGCGGGCCGCTGTTGCGCTTGCTGCGCGGGCGCTTGGTGCTAGCGGTCGGACCTTTATACCAGCGGCCCCTGGCACCCGCAATACGAGATGTACCAACGCTTTCAGCCCACGTGCACGTTTCACTCGGACCTTAACGAAACAAAAAAGGAGGCATGCCGTTGGCATGCCTCCCTTTTTCCGGATTTGAGGAACCGGTTATCAGTGCGTGAGCGAAGGTACAGCCTTGCCCTCATCCTTCTTGCCGTCCACCGCCGTACCATCGCCGGTCTTCACTTCCAGCGGAGTGGGCGGACGCTCCAGTGCGATGTTGAGCACCTCGTCGATCCACTTCACCGGGATGATCTCCAGCGAGCCGGTGATGTTGTCGGGAATGTCGGCAAGGTCCTTCTTGTTCTCGTCCGGGATGATCACCGTGGTGATGCCACCGCGATGGGCTGCCAGCAGTTTCTCCTTCAGGCCACCGATCGGCAGCACGCGGCCGCGCAGCGTGATTTCGCCGGTCATCGCCACTTCCGAGCGCACCGGGATATTGGTGAGCGTGGAGACCAGCGCCGTGCACATGGCGATGCCTGCGCTGGGGCCGTCCTTGGGCGTGGCGCCCTCGGGCACGTGGATATGGATATCAAGCGACTGGTGGAAGTCCGGGTCGATGCCGAGCGATGACGCGCGGGCGCGCACCACCGACAGCGCCGCCTGGATCGATTCCTTCATCACGTCGCCCAGCTGGCCGGTATGCACCAGCCTGCCCTTGCCCGGCAGTACCGAGCTTTCGATGCTGAGCAGATCGCCACCGACCGACGTCCAGGCAAGCCCGGTCACCAGACCCACTTCGTTCTGCAGTTCCGCGCGGCCGAAGTCGAAACGACGCACGCCCAGGTAATGGTCGAGGTTGGCCGATTCGACCTTGGCCTTGCCGGCAACGACCAGCGACTTCGCCGGCGCAGCCTTAGCGGCCACCTTGCCTTTGGCCGGCTTCTTCGCCTTCGCCGACGCGCGCAGCGTGATCTCCTTGACCACCTTGCGGCAGATCTTGGAAATCTCGCGCTCGAGGTTACGCACGCCCGATTCGCGCGTGTAATAGCGCACGATGTCGCGTAACGCATCTTCCTTCACACTGAGCTCTTCGGGCTTCAGGCCATTGGCCTTCAGCTGCTTGGGCAACAGGTACTTCTGCGCGATGGCGAGTTTTTCGTCCTCGGTGTAGCCGGGGATGCGGATCACTTCCATGCGGTCGAGCAAAGGACCGGGGATGTTCAGCGAATTGGCCGTGGCGATCCACATCACCTCTGAGAGGTCGAGGTCGACTTCGAGGTAATGGTCGTTGAAGGCGTGGTTCTGTTCCGGATCGAGCACTTCGAGCAGGGCGGACGACGGATCGCCGCGGAAGTCCATCGACATCTTGTCGATTTCGTCCAGCACGAACAGCGGGTTCTTGGTACCCGTCTTGTTGAGGTTCTGCACGATGCGGCCCGGCATGGAACCGATGTAAGTGCGGCGATGGCCACGGATTTCCGCCTCGTCGCGCACGCCGCCCAGCGACATGCGGACAAACTTGCGGTTGGTGGCCTTGGCGATGGACTGGCCAAGCGATGTCTTGCCCACGCCGGGCGGGCCGACCAGGCACAGGATCGGGCCCTTCATGGCGTTCACGCGCTGCTGCACGGCCAGGTATTCGAGAATGCGTTCCTTGACCTTTTCCAGGCCAAAGTGGTCGGCATCGAGCACTTCCTGGGCGAGCGCGAGATCCTTGCGGACCTTGCTGCGCTTCTTCCACGGCACGCCGACCAGCCAGTCGAGGTAATTCCTGACCACCGTGGCCTCGGCAGACATCGGCGACATCTGCTTGAGCTTGTTGAATTCGTTCTTGGCCTTGGCGAGCACGGCCTTGGGCATGCCGGCGGCTTCGATCTTCTTCTGCAGCTCCTCGATCTCGTTGCCGCCCTCCTCGCCTTCACCCAGTTCCTTCTGGATGGCTTTCATCTGCTCGTTGAGGTAGTACTCGCGCTGGCTCTTCTCCATCTGCGATTTCACGCGGCCGCGGATGCGCTTCTCGACCTGCTGCAGGTCCATCTCGCCATCGACCAGGCCAATGAGCAGCTCCAGCCGCTGGCCGACGTCGGCGGTTTCCAGCACACGCTGCTTGTCGGCCATGCGCACGGAGAGGTGCGCGGCAATGGAATCGGCCAGGCGCGACGGATCGTCGATGCCCGAAAGGGTGGCCAGGATCTCCGGCGGCAGCTTGCGGCTCTGCTTCACCAATTGCTCGAACAGCGACACCAGCGAGCGGGACACCACGTCGAGCTCGCGCTCGTTGCTGCTATACACGGGTTCGATCACGCGCGCCTGGGCGCTGAGCATGCCCGACTCATCCACGTAGTCGTGGACGTCAACGCGTGACTGACCTTCCACCAGCACCTTCACGGTGCCGTCGGGGAGCTTTAGCAGTTGCAGCACGCCCGCCAGGGTACCGGTGGTGTGCAGGTCGGCGATTTCCGGATCGTCGATGTCCGGGCTCTTCTGGGCCACCAGCAGGATCTGACGCTCGCCTTCCATCGCGCGCTCGAGTGCGCGCATGGACTTGTCGCGGCCAACGAACAGCGGGATGACCATGTGCGGGTAAACCACCACATCGCGCAGCGGCAGGACCGGCAGGACATCCAGGGCGGCACCGCTGGTGGGAACGGGTTGGTTCTTTGCCATCTAGGGCTCCATGGGATTTTGGCCGGGGGCTCTTTGGTTCCGACACTGAACCGCGCGCCCCATGATCGTCAAGTGGTGGTCGCACGCATGCGACTCAAGGCCGCGGCGCCCAAGAAAAAGGCCCCGGCGAAACACCGGGGCCTTCAAGGAGTTGCCGATGCAAGCTGATGTTTTAAGCCGCGTCGCCGCCGCCTTCCGCACCGCCGATCGCCCGCTGCTGCTGCAGGTTGCCGCGGTAGATGAGGTAGGGCTCGGCCTGTCCGTCGATCACTGCGTCGTCCACCACCACCTTGCTCACGTGCTCGAGCGAGGGAAGTTCGTACATGGTGTCGAGCAGTACCTGCTCGAGGATGGTGCGCAGGCCACGGGCGCCCGTCTTGCGCTTCAGGGCGCGACGGGCAATGGCGGCCAGGGCCTCGGGACGGAACTCCAGTTCCGCGCCTTCCATGTCGAACAGGCGCTTGAACTGCTTGGTGACGGCGTTCTTCGGCTCGGTGAGGATTTTCACCAGGGCCGGTTCGTCCAGTTCATCGAGCGTGGCGACCACCGGCAGGCGGCCGACGAACTCGGGGATCAGGCCGAAACGAACCAGATCGGCCGGTTCCACTTCCGACAGCAGCTTGCCGACGTTCTCGGTGCGCTCCTTGCTGCGCACTTCGGCGCCGAAGCCGATGCCCGTGGTGTCCGAGCGCTGCTGGATCACACGCTCGAGGCCGGCGAAGGCGCCACCGCAGATAAACAGGATGTTGCGGGTGTCGACCTGCAGGAATTCCTGCTGCGGGTGCTTGCGGCCGCCCTGGGGCGGTACCGAGGCAAGGGTTCCCTCGATCAGCTTGAGCAGCGCCTGCTGCACGCCCTCGCCCGAGACGTCGCGGGTGATCGACGGGTTTTCGCTCTTGCGGGAGATCTTGTCGATTTCGTCGATGTAGACGATGCCCGACTGGGCCTTCTCGACATCGTAATCGCACTTCTGCAGGAGCTTCTGGATGATGTTTTCGACATCCTCGCCCACGTAACCCGCTTCGGTAAGCGTGGTGGCGTCGGCGATGGTGAAGGGCACGTTGAGCAGGCGCGCCAGCGTTTCAGCCAACAGTGTCTTGCCCGAACCGGTCGGTCCGATCAGCAGGATGTTGGATTTGCCAAGCTCGACTTCGTCGGCCTTCTGGCGCGACTCAATGCGCTTGTAGTGGTTGTAGACCGCCACCGACAAGGCTTTCTTCGCGCGCGTCTGGCCGACCACGTACTGGTCGAGGGTCTCCATGATCTCGCGCGGCTTGGGCAGCTGCGTGCGACCGGAGGCGGCCTTTTCCTCGAGTTCTTCGCGGATGATGTCATTGCAGAGTTCAACGCACTCATCGCAGATGAATACGCTGGGACCGGCAATCAACTTGCGCACTTCATGCTGGCTCTTGCCGCAGAAGGAGCAGTAGAGAATCTTGCCGCTGTCGTTGGAACGGCTCTGCCGCTCATCGCTCATGCTGTTGGTCCTGCGTCGGATCGAGGTACGTCTTGAGAATAGCACAGGGTCCCAACCCTGGGACCAGGGTCGGGAACCTGACTTAAGTCACGAAAAATTAAGCGGATTTAACGGTTTCAACGGTCCGCTTTTCAAGCACGGAGTCGATCAGCCCGTAGGTCTGGGCATCGGCCGCGCTCATGAAACGGTCGCGCTCGGTGTCATTGGCGATCTGCTCGACCGGCTTGCCGGTGTGCTGCGCCAGGATGGCATTGAGGCGCTCGCGCATGGTCAGGATCTCGCGGGCGTGGATCTCGATGTCGGTCGCCTGGCCGGAAATGCCGCCAGCCCAGGGCTGGTGGATCATGATTCGGGAATGCGGCAGGGAGTAACGCTTGCCCGCCGCACCGGCCGACAGCAACAGGGCGCCCATGGACGCCGCCTGGCCGATGCACATGGTGCTGACATCGGGCTTCAGGAACTGCATGGTGTCGTAGATCGCCAGGCCCGCGGTAACCGAACCGCCGGGGCTGTTGATGTAGAGGTTGATGTCCTTGTCCGGGTTTTCTGACTCAAGGAACAGAAGCTGGGCCACCACGACGTTCGCCATGTAGTCGTCGACGGGACCGACCATGAAGATCACGCGCTCCTTCAACAGGCGCGAGTAGATGTCGTAGGAGCGCTCGCCGCGGGCGGTCTGCTCGACGACGATGGGCACCAGGTTGAGGCTCTGGATGGGGTCCATGGACATGAAAGTGCGCTCCGGTGAGGTTAGTGCCCTAGCCTACGAATCGGCGGTTCAACCGCCGACCGGGCGCATCACCTCGTCGAAGCTCAGGGATTGCTCCGTGGTCTTGGCGTGGTCCGCCACCCACTCGGCTACCTGGTCTTCCATGACGCGGTTCTGCAGGCCCGACATAAGCTGGGGATCACCGTTATACAACTCAATGACCTTCTCGGGCTCTTCGTAGGTCGAGGCAATGGTGGTAAGCATCTCGGCCATCCGGCTGCGGTCGATGCGGATTTCGTTCTTGCGGGCGATTTCACCCATGAGCAATGCAGCAGCCACGCGCTTGCGGGCAATCGGCTCGGCGGCGGCAACAAGCTCGGCCGGCGGCTCCTGGCCACGCGGCACGCTGCCCGCGGCCATCGAGCGGGCTTCGCCCTGGGCCATCAGGTTGGGGACGTCCAGGTTCGGGTAGGCATCGGCGAGCTTTTCGGCCACTTCGGCCTTCAGGCGACCCATCAGGGTGCCCTTGAGCTCGCGCTCGAGGTTGGCACGCACTTCCTTGCGGAAGGTTTCGATGTCGCCATCGGCCACGCCGAAGGCCTTCACGAAGTCGGCATCCACGGCGGGCAGGTTCGGCGCCTGCACCTTGATGATCTTGATGCTGACCTGGGCCTTCTTGCCGGCCAGATCCGTATTGCGGAAATCGGCGGGGAATTCGATCTCGGTGGTCGCTTCGTCGCCGGCGCTGCGGTTGGTGAGGGCTTCGTCGAGCGCCTTGAACAGGTTGCCCGAGCCCAGCACGCTGCCAGCACGCTCAAGGCCCTCGGCCGGGAAGCGGTAATCGCCCGCCTGGGCCGAGTACTCGAACATCACGAAGTCGCCCTCGGCCGAGGCACGGGACACTTCGTCGAAGCTACGGCGCTGCAGGCGCAGGGTCTCGATCATCTTGTCGATGTCGGCATCGGAGACCACGGCCACCGGACGGCTGATTTCCAGCGCGGCGACGTCGATTTCCGGGAATTCCGGCATGATTTCGAAGGTGGCCGTGTAGGCAATCTCACCATTTTCAGCGTTGCCCGTGGTCTCCACCGACGGGTTGGCGATCGGACGGAGGTTTTCCTTCTCCACCGCCTCGCGCAGCGTGCTGCCGATCAGCTCGGAAAGCGCTTCGCCGTGGACCTGCGCGCCGAAGCGCTGCTTGATCACGTTCAGCGGCACCTTGCCCGGGCGGAAGCCCTTCAGGCGGACCGTACGGCCCATTTCCGCAATGCGCGCACTGACCTGCGACTCAAGGCGATCGGCCGGGAACTTGACCGTGATCTTGCGCTCGAGCTTGCTGACGTTCTCAACCGAAACCTGCATGACGACTCCTGCGAAACCACCTGCTTCCGCAGGCGCTAAAGCGGCCCAGGGCCGCCGTGTGTGTATATGAATAAATTCAATCACTTACGTTATAATGGCTGTTAAACCACCACGAAGTGACCTCCACCCCAGCCGCTTAGGATATCAAATCCCGTATTTGGCGGGGTGTGGCGGGCAGGATCGGACGAAAAACCACCGCTGACGATGCGGGAAGATCCGCGCGGGAAACAATGGTGCGAAAGGGGGGACTCGAACCCCCACGGGTTACCCCGTCAGAACCTAAATCTGGTGCGTCTACCAATTCCGCCACTTTCGCATGGGGTTCGAAACGACTAACCACCCTGCCCTTAAAGCCGTGGATGATTTCGCTGTTTCAGCGCCGCGATTCTAGGGGTGGGGCTGGATGGGCACAAGGAGCCCTCGTGCTAAACGACATGACGCTTTTATGGTGGACGGCATAAACGGTTGTCCCTCACCCTCTCTGCGACTTGGAGAAAGCGCATGCGATACCCCATCGCCATCGAATCTGTTGTCAGCAGAACGGCTTTTGGTGTCGTGGTGCCGGATGTACCAGGTGCCTTCAGTGCTGGTGACACGCTGGAAGAAGCCATTGCCAACGCGGAGGATGGAATCCTCCTCGCCCTAGAGGGATACCTGGAGCGAGGCGAGGCCATTCCGCAGCCATCACCACTGGCAGTACTTGTAAGGCACCGCGACTATCAGGGATGGACGTGGGCACTCGCCGATGTCGACCTATCCAAGCTCAATGGCCGTCCGGCTGAATATCACGCCCCCTGAACGCCTCCTCGGAACAATCGACACCTTCGCCAAGGCACACAGAGAGACGCGCAGCGGGTTCCTTGTACGCGCTGCAATGCAAGCAATGGTCCCCTGATCGAGCGGTCGAGGCCTTACGAGCCCCCGACCGCTTTCATCAGTGGATCGAGGAATCGCTGCAACATCCATCCAGCCAGCGCGAAAGAGCCGCCAAGGATGGCGAACAGCAGGCCAACGAGGGCTCGTAGCACCCATGCCTTGCTAGCCATGTGTGAAAGCTTCTCGTCCATGCGCGCCAGCGTTGCGTCGATTCGCGCCACGGCAGCGTCCAGGCGCGAAATCGAAGACTTGATATCAGCGATGTCTGTTTCCACGCGGTCCACACGCACATCAAGACTGGCAACACGAGGTTGCATGCTTGGGCAATCACATCCAAGTCGATCCATGGCCCGATTCATTGGTCTGATCCTACGACAGTGCTGCCATGTTAGATGGCGCAGCGAATCGGAGATATCAGCGAAAGCCCAACCTCAAGTAGGCGTCGCAGGCAGATCTCTACTGACTGAAGCACCCCACGCCGTGGACTGTGTTTTCACCCCAGGTACTCACGGAAGTGGAAACTAAAGTACCCGGCTCACACTGCCGCGCATCGAACTGGCGTGTTGCCTCGCTTTGCAGCGACGGGTCGTACTCAAAGGATCCATCATCCAGTTGCCGCAGTACCTGCGTCACGATCACGGGCGTTCCATCGAGCTCATTCAGCTCGACATTCCGGCTGACGTAGTCATCGTACAGACTGGTTAGCACCGTGTGCATGGGCGGTTCCTCAGCCAATGCAGTTGCTGGAGCCAACACGGATGCGAGAAGCAGAGCGAAGTGAAATCGTTTCATTGGAGCGTCCTTGCTTGATGGCAAGGAGAGGTTAGGTTCGAAGCCTTCCCAAAAATATAAGCACTGTCTCGCGCCCATGCGGGCGCATTGCTCAACGAGGAAAGAGATTACCTACAAAGAAACTGATCACCCTCGCCTACCGAGCAGGCAAAGAAAAAGGGACCACGTTTTCACGTGGTCCCTTTTCTTTAGTTGGTGGGCCGTCAAGGATTCGAACCTTGGACCAATTGATTAAGAGTCAACTGCTCTACCAACTGAGCTAACGGCCCTTTGAAACATTTTACCAAAATGGGGTGGACGATGGGACTCGAACCCACGACATCCGGAATCACAATCCGGTGCTCTAACCAGCTGAACTACGTCCACCGTAAAACTCTTCGTGTGGCGCGCCCGACAGGAATCGAACCTGCAACCGTCGGCTTAGAAGGCCGATGCTCTATCCGGTTGAGCTACAGGCGCAGACTCTTACCACGGAGCGAACGCTTGGTCGGGGCAGAGGGATTCGAACTCTCGACATCCAGCTCCCAAAGCTGGCGCTCTACCAGGCTGAGCTATACCCCGACATTCGAAACCATCGTTCGCGACCGCGAAACAAGCCTTCAAATGTTAAGGGTAGTGACACACCCCGTCAATCCAATCTGCCTGCAACTCGGACACCACATCGGACAACTTTTTACCGATGGCCCTGCTTAGAAGCCACCAACGAGACGAAAACCGCTCGCCTCGCCTACTTTCAAAAAAATGGTGCGCCCGGAGAGATTCGAACTCCCGACCACCAAGTTCGTAGCCTGGTACTCTATCCAACTGAGCTACGGGCGCACTAAAACGATTTGGTTGGCCTGCGCCGTGAGGTGCCGGTCAACCAAGAAGCGGAATTATTCAGGGTTCGAACCAATGCGTCAACACTTTTGGTGAAATTTTTTTGCATCGGTACGGAAACAAAGTACCAAACAAAACGGCGACCCTCAGGTCGCCGTTTCCTTTTCAGCTCTGCGTGGCGGGCTTGCCCAGGGTGGACCCCGCATCGCCCTTGGGCGGCGGTGGAGGCGTCGGGCTGGGGCTGTCCTTGCGCTCCCAGTCGGCCGGCGGGCCGGGCTCGCGGCCATTCATGATGTCGTCGATCTGGCGTGCGTCGATGGTTTCGTACTGCAGGAGGGCGTCGGCCATCTTGTGCAGCTTGTCGATGTTGGTGGTGAGCAATTCCTTGCTTTTCGCGTAGGCGCGGTCAAGGGTATGGCGCACCACTTCGTCGATCTTGCGTGCGGTTTCGTTGGAGACGTTCTTGTGCTGGGTGACCGAACGGCCCAGGAACACTTCGTCTTCGTCCTCGCCGTAGGACATCGGGCCGAGTTCGTCCGACAGGCCCCATTTGGTGGCCATGTTGCGCGCCATCTTGGTGGCCCGCTCGATGTCGTTGGATGCGCCCGTGGTGACCTTATCGGCGCCGAAGATCAGCTCCTCGGCCACGCGGCCGCCGTACAGGGAGCACAGCTGCGACTCGATCGCCACGCGGTTCATGCTGTAGCGGTCGCCCTCGGGCAGGTACATGGTGACGCCCAGCGCGCGGCCGCGCGGGATGATCGTGACCTTGTAGACCGGGTCGTGTTCGGGCACCAGGCGGCCGATGATGGCGTGGCCGGCCTCGTGGTAGGCGGTGAGCTTCTTCTCGTCGTCGCTCATCGCCATCGAGCGGCGCTCGGAGCCCATCAGGATCTTGTCGCGGGCACGGTCCAGATGGGCCATGCGCACGTCACGGCTGCCCTCGCGGGCGGCGAACAGCGCGGCCTCGTTGACCAGGTTGGCCAGGTCCGCACCGGAGAAGCCAGGCGTGCCGCGGGCGATGGTCATCGCGTCGACGTCCGCCGCGGTGGGCACCTTGCGCATATGCACTTTCAGGATCTGCTCGCGGCCCTTCACATCCGGCAGGCCCACCACGACCTGGCGGTCGAAGCGGCCCGGACGCAGCAGGGCCGGGTCGAGCACGTCCGGACGGTTGGTGGCGGCGATCACGATGACACCCTCGGTGCCCTCGAAACCGTCCATTTCCACCAGCAGCTGGTTGAGTGTCTGCTCGCGCTCGTCGTGACCGCCGCCCAGGCCCGCGCCACGATGGCGGCCCACGGCGTCGATTTCGTCGATGAAGATGATGCACGGCGCGTGCTTCTTGGCCTGCTCGAACATGTCGCGCACGCGGCTGGCGCCGACGCCCACGAACATCTCGACGAAGTCGGAACCGGAGATGGAGAAGAACGGCACCTTGGCCTCGCCGGCGATCGCCTTGGCAAGGAGGGTCTTACCGGTACCGGGCGGGCCCACCATCAGCACGCCGCGCGGAATCTTGCCGCCGAGCTTCTGGAACTTGCCAGGATCACGCAGGAACTCGACCAGCTCGCCCACTTCGTCCTTGGCTTCGTCGCAGCCGGCGACATCGGAGAAGTTGACCTTGACCTGGTCTTCGCCCTGCAGCTTCGCGCGCGAACGGCCGAAGCTCATCGCACCGCGTCCACCGCCACCCTGCTGCATCTGGCGCATGAACCAGATCAGGACGGCGACGAAGATGATGATCGGCAGCCAGTTGATCAACAGGCCCAGCAAGCTGAAGCCGCTGTCGGCCGGTTCCTGCCGGACATCGGCGCCCTTGGCGTTGAGCTGCTTGACGATGTCGTTGGTGCTGGTGCCCACCGCCGGGATCACCGTGCGATAGGAGTTGCCGTCTTTCAGCTTGCCGGTGATGGTGGCAGGCACCGTGGCGGTGATCGTGCCATTGGCCACGTTGCCGTTGTCCACCGCCTGGGCGAAGGTGGAATAGGACATGTCCGTCGAGGAGCCGCTATGCGGGCTGAAGCTCTGGAACACGGTGAGCAACACCACCGCGATGATCAGCCAGAGCAACAGGTTTTTTGCCATTTCATTCATGCGCGGTTCTCGCTCGGTTGCCGGCCGGGGGTTTTCAAACCCACGGCAAGCGCATAGACCTCACGGGAACGGGCTCGTGAGGCCTTCGGTTTACGCATCGTCACGCGACTGAAGTCGGCGCGCAAGTTGCGCAGGTACTCATCGAACCCTGCCCCCTGGAACAACTTGACCAGGAAGGCTCCCCCGGGCTTAAGCCAGTCGAGGGCGAAATCCCGGGCCATGTCGGCCAGGTCCATGGCGCGGATCTGATCGGCCAGGGCTACACCTGACATATTGGGGGCCATGTCCGACAGCACAAGATCGACTTTCTGCCCTTCCAGCATGGTTTCAAGCGTACGCACCACGCTTTCTTCACGGAAGTCGCCCTGGAGGAAATCCACCCCGCCCAAACCCTGCATCGGCAGGATGTCCATGGCCACGATGGTTCCCGTCTCACCCATGCGGCGACGCACCAGCTGCGACCATCCCCCGGGGGCGGCGCCAAGGTCGACCACGCGCATGTGAGGCTTGAGAAGCTTGTCCTTGTCGATCAGCTCCTCGAGCTTGTACACGGCGCGCGAACGCACCCCCTCGGCCTGGGCGCGTTTGACGTAGGGGTCGTCGAAGTGTTCCTTCAGCCACGAGGAACTGCTTTTACTGCGGGCCATGGGGCGGGACTTGGGGGAGCGGCGTGGAGGCCATGATACCCTTAGCGGTCACGCCCCCGCACTTCGAACCTGAACACATGCCCCTTTCGCCAAGCCAGCGCCGTTACCTGAAGTCCCTCGCACACGACCTCCCGGCGGTCATTCTGCTCGGCAACAAGGGTGCCACCGAGGCCGTGTCCAAGGAATTGGGCCTGGCCCTGGCCCATCACGAACTGGTGAAGATCAAGCTTTCCGGGGGCGACAAGAATGAACGCCAGGAGCAGCTCGATACCCTGATTGCCGCCACCGGTGCCGAGGCCGTGCAGCAGATCGGTTCGGTTGCGGTGGTCTTCCTGCGCAACAACGACGATCCGAAGATCGCCCTGCCCCGTTAAGGTACCCAGCCGCGATGGAACTGTCGTTCGAGCATCCCGGTAGCTACCTGTTCGCCCGCCGCGTCGGCCCGGGCCTGGTCACCATCGTCGACCGCGACTTCCATCGCAGCCTGCTGCTGGCCCCGGACCAAGTGGTCGAGGACTGGCCGGTGACCGACGTGAAGACGGCGACCGTGGCCGACATGCAGGCGGTGCTGGCGCTGAAACCGGAAATCTTTCTGCTGGGCACCGGCGAAAGCCAGGTATTCCCATCAGCGCAGATCATGGCCACGTTCCTGAAGCTCGGGATCGGCATCGAAGCGATGACCAATGCTGCCGCGGCAAGAACGTACAGCCTGCTCGCCGGCGAAGGCCGGCGCGTGGTGGCTGCGTTCGTGCTTCCTGCCTGAGCCTGCGCGCGGAGCCGGGGTCAGAGTTATTACTCTGACCCCCTACTACCAGCTGCGCCACGCCGGCTATTTACTGGGCGGCAGGTAAGCCAGCGGATCCACCGGATTGCCATCCTTGCGGATCTGGAACTGAAGCTCGTCGCGAGAGGCGCCGCTGTTGCCCATCTCGGCCACCTGCTGGCCCGACTTCACGTGTTCGCCTTCTTTCACCAGGCGCTTACGGTTGTGGCCGTAGGCGGACAGGAAGGAATCGTTGTGCTTGATGATCACGAGCTCGCCATAGCCGACCAGGCCATTGCCGCTGTACACCACCACGCCATCGGCCGCAGCGCGTACCGGATCGCCGCCCTTGCCTGCGATCTCGACACCGGGGATGGCATCGCCCGCACTGAATTTCTTGATCAGCGAGCCATCGGCCGGCCAGCGCCAGGTAATACCGCTGGCTGAACGCGTGGCGCCGGAGGCAATGGTCGGCGTGGAAGCATCCACGCTGGGTGCCGGGGCAGCCACGTTCGGCGGAGCACCCTTGGCCGCCTGGGTCGGCGTAGCCGGCAGCGTGCCGACACCGGCCACCACCACGGTACTGGCCGCCGATACGGGCGCATCGGGTGGCAGCGGCGGCGGCGGAGCGGGTTCGTCAGTGGCGGGCTCGAACACCGGCGCGGAAGCCTTGCTGGTGGAGGACGCCGGTGGCGGCACAGCTGCAACCACGGGCGCCGCACCTTGCGGCGGCGGATTTCCATGGACAGGTGGCGGCGGTGCAACTGCCGGCGCCGGAGGCGCATGCGTGGCGACAGGTGCCGCTGCTGCCACGGCAGCACGATGGTCGGCGGGCGCCAGGCGCAAATCCTGGCCGGGCCAGATGGTGTACGGCGCCGCGATGTTGTTCCACCGGGCCAGCTCGCGGAAATCGACCTTGTTGCGGAAGGCGATGCTGTAGAGCGTGTCGCCCTTGGTTACACGGTAGCTGCCGCCCGGTGGCGGAGGCCGCGAAGCCGGCGTGATGACCTGGGAGCCGGTCTGGCCGGATGGCTCGAAGACCACCGAGCTGCGCTGCATATCACAGCCAGCGAGGACGACGAGGGCGGCACAGGGCACGAGGCGAATGGGGTGCATGCGCGCAAGCATACCCATGCAAGGTGTCAATGCGCCATGTACCACCACACACCGAGGCCAATCAGCGCCACGATGGCGAGCCATCCGATCCATTCGACATGCTTGTGCAACATGCGCTCGGCGCGCTCGCCGAACAGGCGGATCAGGATCGCCAGCAGCCACACGCGCTTGCCGCGGCCCACCAGCATGCACACCAGGAACGGGATCACCGGCACGCCGACGATGCCCGCGGCCCAGGTGACGAATTTCATCGGCACCACCGGCTGCAGCGCGGCCAGGGCCAACACCAACAGCAGTGCCAGCCAGTGCTCGCTCATCTTCTCGCGAAGGTTTTCCACGCCCGTGTTGATGGGCGCAAGAAGATGCAGCGAATCGAGTACCGGCCGCAGCGCCTCGAAGGCGTAGTGGCCCAAGGCATAGCCCACCAGCGAGCCCAGCAGCGAAAACAGCAGGCTGACATTGGCGTAGCGGAAAGCGCGTTCGCGGCGTGCCAGCATCATCGGCGCCAGCATCACTTCGGGCATCACCGGGAAGATGAACGCCTCCACGAAGCTCAATAGGGCCAGGTAGCGCTCCGCATGCGGATGCTTCGCCCAGCCCAGGGCGCGTTCGTAGAGCTTGCCGAAAAGACGCATGCGTTTCCCTAAGCTTTGGAGAGAAAGATCAGCCGATGCCGCCAAGAAGCGGTACGAAGCTTACGGAACCGAGTTCTTCCTGGGTGAAGTCGCCGTCCTCGCCCATGCGCAGGCGCAGCAGCATCTGCTGGCTGGGCGAGCCCACCGGCGCCACCAGCACGCCACCGGGGCGCAACTGGTTCAGCAGCTGCAACGGGATGGAATCGCCGGCGGCGGTAAGGATGATGGCGTCGAAAGGCGCTTCCTCGGGCCAGCCGAGCTTGCCGTCGTCGTGCTTGGAACGCAGGTTGGTGATGCCCAGCTGGCGGAACCGGCGGCGCGCCTGGCGCAGCAGTTCCTCGATGCGCTCGACGGTATACACCTGCGGCACCAGTGCAGCGAGCACCGCGGCCTGGTACCCCGAGCCCGTGCCCACTTCGAGCACCCGGTCGGGTATGCCATGTTCGATCAGCGCCTGCGACATCCGCGCCACGATGTACGGCTGCGAGATGGTCTGGCCATGGCCGATAGGCAACGCGGTGTTTTCGTACGCGCGCGAATGCAGGGCCTGGTCGATGAAATGATGCCGGGCAAGGTTGCGGATCACCTCGATCACGCGCTTGTCGGTAATGCCTTCTTCCACCAGCTTGGCGGCCAGGCGGTCGCGGGCGCGCTGGGAGGTCATGCCTTCGCCACGTAGGGCCGAGGGTGGCAGCGAATGCATGTTCATGCCGCCTCGTCCTGGTCTTTCTGGGTAGAAAGCGCCTGCATCCAGCTGGCGACCTTCTCCAGCGCCTGGAACCGGGTGAGATCGACGTGGATCGGCGTGACGGAAACGAAACCGCGTGCCACCGCGTCGAAATCCGTGCCGGGACCGGCATCGGCCGCGTCGCCTGCCGGACCGATCCACCAAATCGGGCGGCCGCGCGGGTCGGTCTGTTCGATGCACGGTGCCGAGCGATGGCGCTTGCCCAGGCGCGTGACCTCGAAGCCCTGGATCTCTTCCCAGGGCAGATCGGGCACGTTCACGTTGAGGATGGTATCCGCCGGAAGCGGATCCACCAGCAGCCGGCGGGTAAGCATCAGCACGGCCTGGGCGGCCGACTCGAAATGCTCGCCGCGATGGTCGCGGCTGGCCAGCGACACGGCGATCGCCGGGAGGCCCAGGAAACGGCCCTCCATGGCGGCGGACACCGTGCCTGAATAGATGACGTCGTCGCCAAGGTTGGCGGAGTTGTTGATGCCCGAAACCACGATGTCCGGTTCCACTTCGAGCATGCCCGCCAGCGCCAGGTGGACGCAGTCGGTAGGCGTTCCAGCGACGCGGAAGTAGCCGTTGTCCAGGCGCGTGACGCGGACCGGCTGATCCAGTGTCAGCGAGTTGCTGGCACCGGAACGGTCCCGATCAGGTGCGACCACCGTGACCTCGCCCAGCGCCTGGAGCCGTTCGGCAAGGATGCGGATACCCGGGGCATCCACGCCATCATCGTTGCTTACGAGTACGCGCATCGTATTCCGTGGGATGAACCTGCCAGCCCGCGACGGGCCGGTTTGATCCTGTCGAGTCTACCCGAGCGGGCCGATCGATTCACGGCCGACGACATGGCGTGAACGACGCTTTGGGCTAGCATGCGGCCATGAACCGCAGGCCGCCCAAGAGCGTGACCGACGATGACGCCCTGCTCTTCCGCGAGGCCATCGGCGAGGTCCGCCGTCTTGACGACGCACCGTTGCCGCCCGCCGCGCCGCGCCCGGCTCCGCAGGCGCGCCAGTTCGAGGCCGATGAGGCCACCGTGCCGAAGGAATTGCTGGACCTGGCCTTCGATCCGGCCCTGATGGAAATCGGTGAGGAGCTGTCATATTTGCGCGACGGCTATCCCCCGAAACTCCTCAAGCAATTGAAGCGCGGCCAGTTCAGCGTGCAGGACGACATCGACCTGCACCAGATGAATCTGGCCGCCGCCCAGGCGACCATCATCGACTTCCTGGCCCACGCGCGCCGCGAAGGCATCCGGTGCGTGCGCATCGTGCACGGCAAGGGCCTGCGTTCGAAGGCGCAGGGACCGGTGCTGAAGATGATGACCGACCGCATGCTCAGGCGACTGGACGATGTTATCGCCTTCGCCTCGGCGCGGCCGATGCAGGGCGGCACGGGCGCGGTGGTGGTGTTGCTGAAAGGCCGTTAGGCGTGAACGCTCATACCTGGGCTACTTCGCGAAGCACGGTAGTGGCATAGGCGCCCGCGGGCAGGCTGAAGGAAACCTCCAGCGCATCGTCGAGCCAGCGCCAGGCCAATCCTTCCGGGCGCAGGCGCAACGCGCGCCGCTCCTGGTCCATGCCGGCGGCGGCCAGGCCCTGTGCCAGGTCGTTGTCCGCGGCGGCGATACGCGACTCCAGTTCCGCTGCAACGCCCGTGGTGGGCGGCTCGCCGCGTCCCCACAAGGGGCCCGACGGATGGATGTCGAAGCTCGCCAGCCGTTGGGCAAGAGTGTCGCTCATCGGTTCGGGGCCGAAGAACGAGCGGGAACCGGCCAGTGCATAGACCTCGCCATCGATCGGCGTCGCCCAACTCCCCGACGCTACGCGTTCGGCAAGCACGTTGTTGTAAAGCTGCGATCGCGCGGCCGAAAGCAGCATCGAACGCTTGCTGCGGTCCACCCGCCGTCCCGCGAACATCGCACGGGCCTGGCCGATATTCCCGGCTTCCCGGCCAAAACGCTGTTCACCGAAATAGTTGGGCACGCCCATCGCACCGATCGCCTCCAGGCGAGCCTGGGCGGTCGCTCGGTCGCCCTCAATGCCACGCACGACGATCACGAAGCGATTGCCTCGCAATGCGCCCCGCTTGATCTTCCGTCGCGTGCGGCCAAGGCTGCGCACCGTCACCGATTCGCCACCGAATGCACTCCAGTCCGGTTCGTCCTTGCCTGGCAGCTGCACGCTGATGGTCTGCACGGTGACAGCATGGCGATCTTTCAGGCCAGCGAAACCCACGCCCGCCACGTTCGCACCGGCGAACCTGGCCAATTCCTTGGCCACCCACTCGGTGTTCTCGCCACGTTTTTCCACTTCAAGGAAGACGTGCTCGCCTTCGCCGTCCGGGCCGTAACCCAGGATTTCCTCCACGCGAAAATCCTCGGGTGAGGAACGAAAGCGACCGGTCAGCGGCGGCCCGCCGTGGGCGAAGGGAAGGTCCAGGCTCATGGGCTCACAACAGGAACAGGGTGGCTAGCCCCAGGAAGATGAAGAAGCCACCGCTGTCGGTGGTGGCGGTGATCAGCACGCTCGAGCCCAGGGCAGGATCGCGGCCGAGCCAGGTCATCACCATGGGAATCGCCACTCCCATGAAGGCGGCCAGCAGGAGGTTCAGCGTCATGGCTGCTGTCATCACCAGCCCCAGCGCGATGTTGTCGTAGAGCAGCCATGCCACCACGCCGATCACGCCGCCCCAGACCAGGCCGTTCACCAGCGCCACGCCCAGTTCCTTGCGCCACAGGCGGCGCACGCTGGATACGCCCAGCTGCTCCAGCGCCATGGCGCGGACGATCATGGTGATGGTCTGGTTGCCCGAGTTGCCGCCGATGCCGGCGACGATGGGCATGAGCGCGGCCAGCGCCACCAGCTTCTCGATGGAGTGTTCGAAGAGGCCGATCACGCGTGAAGCGACGAAGGCCGTGACCAGGTTGATCGCCAGCCATGCCCAGCGGTTGCGCACCGAGCGCCATACCGAGGCGAAGATGTCTTCCTCTTCGCGGAGGCCCGCGCGTGAAAGCGCCTCGGCCTCGCCTTCCTCACGGATCAGATCGACCATCGCATCCACGGCGATGCGTCCCACCAGGCGGTGGTTTTCATCCACCACGGGCGCCGTGACCAGGTCGTAGCGTTCGAAGGCCTGGGCCACCTCGTAGGCATCGTCTTCGGGGCGGAAGGTGTTGACGTCCGGCGCCATCACCTCGTGCACCATGCGTTCGGGGTGGTTCACCAGCAGCCAGTGCAGCGGCAGCACGCCCACCAGCACATGGCTGGCATTGACCACGAAGAGCTTGTCGGTCTGCGCCGGCAGTTCGTCGAAGCGGCGCAGGTAGCGAAGCACCACCTCCAGGCTGACGTCCTCGCGGATGGTCACCATCTCGAAGTCCATCAGCGCGCCGACCTGGTCGTCGTTGTACGACAGCGCCGATTGCACGCGCCGGCGTTCTTCGGCGTCCAGGCTCGCCATCACCTCCGGCAGCACCGAGGTGGGGAGCTCGTCGACGAGGTCGGCCAGTTCGTCCGGATCCAGGTCCTCCACCGCCGCAAGGATCTCGCGATCGTCCATGTCGGCGATCAGCGATTCACGGACGGAGTCGGTGACTTCCAGCAGGATGTCGCCGTCGCGATCGGCTTTCACCCGTTGCCAGGCATCCAGGCGTTCGGCCAGGGGCAACGCCTCGAGCACGTTGGCGATGTCGGCCGGATGCAGGTCGTCAAGCACGCGCTGCAATTCGGCCTGGACGGTCGGATCGTCGTGGCTGCGCTCAAGGAGGTCCTGCACCCGCTCCACGCGCTCGTGAAGGCGGGTGGTATGGCCGGGCCGAAGTTCCGCTTCGGTCACAGCGGCACTACCAGCACCGTGGCCATGGCCGCGATGCCTTCGCGTCGTCCGGTGAAGCCCAGTTTCTCGGTGGTGGTGGCCTTGACGCTGACACAGTCGAGGTCGCAGCCCATGGCGTCGGCCAGCAGCACGCGCATGGCGTCGGCGTGTGGCCCCACCTTGGGTGATTCGCAGATCACCGTGATGTCGGCATTGCCCAGGCGATAACCGCGCTCTTCGAGCATCTGCCGCGTGGCGCGCAGGAAGGTGCGGCTGTCCGCGCCGCGCCAGCGCTCGTCGTTCGGCGGGAAATGCCGGCCGATGTCGCCCAGGGCCAGTGAGCCAAGCAGGGCATCGCAGAGCGCATGGATCACCACGTCGCCATCGGAATGCGCGACCACGCCGTGGGTGTGCGGCACGCGCACGCCGCCCAGCATCACATGGTCGCCAGGGCCAAAGGCGTGTACGTCGTAACCTTGTCCAATGCGCATCAGTCGAGCTTCCCTAGCAGGTACTCGGCCAGCGCGAAATCCGCCGGCGTCGTCACCTTGATGTTGTCCTCGGCGCCCTCGACGAGCAAGGGCGAGAATCCGGCCAGTTCCATGGCCATCGCTTCGTCACTCACTGGCTTGCCCACCGCATGCGCCTGGCGCAGGGCATCGGCAAGCTCGCCGCGGCGGAATACCTGCGGGGTGAATACCCGCCAGCGCCGTTCCCGGGGCTCGGTGCCCAGGACCCGCCTCTCACTGTCCACCAGTTTGAGCGTATCGCGCAACGGCGCGCCCAACAGGCCACCACCGAAGGGCACGGCTTCGATCACCAGCCGCTCGATGTCTGTGGCCCGCACGCAGGGCCGCGCGGCATCGTGCACCAACACGAAATCGTGATCGTCCACGGGCGCCGCTTCGATGCCGGCCAGTACCGAATGGCTTCGTTCGGCACCGCCGACCACGGTAAGAATGGGCTTGCCGAGGATCGACCGATGGCCGGGCCAATAGGGGTCGTCCAGGCCCAGCGACACCATGATGCCGGCGATGCGCGGGTGCGCCGCCAGCCGGCCCAGGGTGATGTCGAGCATCGACCGGCCCGCCAGCGGCTGGTATTGCTTGGGCCGGTCGCCACCGGCGCGGCTGCCGACGCCGGCGGCCGGCACCACGCACCAGAAGGCGTCCATCAGTGGCCGCCGCTGGACGATGCTGCCGGCGGCGTCGCCGGCGGTGGCGGCGGCACCGTGGTGGGCGTACCCGGCTCCACTACCTGGTAGAAGGTTTCGCCGGGCTTGATCAGCCCCAGCTCCGACCGCGCGCGGGCTTCGGTGGCCTGCTCGCCGTGCTTCAAGTCTTCCACGTCCGCGGCCAGCGCGGCGTTGCGCTGCTGCAGGGCGTCGTTGGCGTCCTTCTGTTGCTTGACGCTGGCGCGCAACGCGTCGACCTCGTGCATGCTGCCGGCACCGACCCACAGCTTCAGCTGCAGGGCGATGATGAGGATGGCAAGCGCGAGGCCGATCCAGCGCAGCACGGGGCGGTCGTCAGCCGGGCAGCTTGGACAGGCTCGGGAAGGCTTCCCGGCCGGCGTAGCGGGCGGCGACGCCGAGCTGCTCCTCGATGCGCAGCAACTGGTTGTACTTGGCGACGCGGTCGGTGCGGCAGAGCGAGCCTGTCTTGATCTGCGTCGCCGTGGTGGCTACCGCGATATCGGCGATGGTGGTGTCCTCGGTTTCGCCCGAGCGATGCGAGATGATCGCGCCGTACTTCGCGGCGTCGGCCATGGCGATCGCCTCGAGCGTTTCGGACAGCGTGCCGATCTGGTTCACCTTGATCAGGATGGCATTGGCGATGTGCTTGTCGATGCCCTCGCGGAAGATCGCCGGATTGGTCACGAACAGGTCGTCGCCCACCAGCTGCACGTCCTTGCCGATCTTGTCGGTAAGCAGCTTCCAGCCGTCCCAGTCGTTCTCGGCCATGCCGTCCTCGATGGAAACGATCGGATACTGCTTTGCCCAGCTGGCCAGGAGGTCGACGAATTTCGCCGGATCATATTTCTTGCCCTCGCCTTCCAGGTCGTATTTGCCGTCCTTGAAGAATTCGGTGCTGGCCACGTCCAGGCCCAGCAGGATGTCCGATCCGACTTTGTAGCCAGTGGTGTGCACGGCTTCCAAGATGGTGTCCAGCGCCTCGACATTCGACTTCAGATTCGGCGCGAAGCCGCCTTCGTCGCCCACCGCGGTATTCATGCCGCGGCCCTTGAGCACGGATTTGAGCGCGTGGAAGATCTCCGCACCGGCGCGCAGGGCCTCGGCGAAATTGGGCAAGCCCACGGGCAGGATCATGAATTCCTGCACGTCGACGTTGTTGTCCGCATGGGCACCGCCGTTGATGATGTTCATCATCGGCACCGGCAGGGCACCGGCGCGGTCGCGCGCCAGGTACTGCCACAGCGCCTGGCCGTGCGAAGCGGCCACCGCGTGGGCGGCGGCCATGGAAACACCTAGCAGCGCGTTGGCGCCTAGCTTGCCCTTGTTCGGCGTGCCGTCCAGGGCGATGAGCTTGGCATCCAGGCCCTTCTGGTCGGCGGCATCGAAGCCCGCCAGGGAGCTTGCGATCACGCCATTGACGTTGGCAACGGCCTTGCGCACACCTTTGCCACCGTAACGGGACTTGTCGCCGTCGCGCAGTTCCACCGCTTCACGCGAACCCGTCGAGGCACCGCTGGGGACGGCGGCGCGGCCGAAGGCGCCATTGCCGAGCACGACCTCGGCCTCAAGGGTGGGATTGCCGCGCGAGTCAAGGATTTCGCGGGCGTGGATGCGGGTGATATCGGTGGTCATGCGCTTCCCGTGGTATGAAAAGATCGATACATGATGGCCTTGCCGACCGGTGATTTGGTAGGTGGCCGCTTAGGTTGGGTCCCCCGCGCCCATGGCGCGCGTTTTAGGCGTGGTCGCGGAAACCGCGCTTCTTCACCACCTGGTCGAGCTCCATGAGGGTTTCGAGGAGTTCTTCCATCTGGCCCAGCGGCCAGGCATTCGGGCCGTCGCTCAGGGCCTTGGACGGCTCAGGATGCGTTTCGGCGAAGAGGCCCGAAACGCCCACGGCCACCGCCGCGCGAGCGAGCACGGGGACGAATTCCCGCTGGCCGCCGGAACTGGTGCCCTGCCCGCCGGGCAGCTGCACCGAATGTGTGGCATCGAACACCACCGGGCAATCGGTTTCGCGCATCACCGCCAGCGAGCGCATGTCCGATACCAGGTTGTTATAGCCGAAGCTGGCGCCTCGCTCGCAGACCAGGATCTGGTCGTTGCCGACGTCGCGTGCCTTGGCCACCACGTTCTTCATGTCCCAGGGCGCCAGGAACTGGCCCTTCTTGATGTTCACGGGCTTGCCGGCGCGGGCGACGTTCTGGATGAAGTCGGTCTGGCGACAGAGGAAGGCCGGCGTCTGCAGCACGTCGACCACCGAGGCCACTTCGTCCATCGGGGTGTATTCATGCACGTCGGTGATGACGGGCACGCCGATCTGCGACTTCACCGCAGCCAGCACCTTCAGGCCCTCTTCCAGGCCCGGCCCGCGGAAGCTCTTGTCCGAGGAACGGTTGGCCTTGTCGAAGCTCGACTTGAAGATGAAGTTGATGCCAAGGCGGCCGGTGATTTCCTTAAGCGTGCCGGCAACGTCCAACTGCAGTTGCATCGATTCGATCACGCAAGGACCAGCAATAAGGAACAGCGGCTGGTCAAGGCCAACCTCGAACCCACAGAGCTTCATGCGGCGGTCTCCTGCACGGCAGCCAGGCGCTCGCCCTGGCGCACGGCCTTGTATTCGCGGGCCGCGCGGACGAACCCGATGAACAGCGGGTGGCCATCGCGCGGCGTGGAGGTGAATTCCGGATGTGCCTGGCAACCCAGGAACCACGGGTGCTTCTGCTGTGGCAGCTCGACGATCTCCACCAGCAGGTCGTCCATCGACTTGCCCGAGATCACCAGGCCCAGGTCTTCGAACGGCTGGCGATAACGGTTGTTGAATTCGTAGCGATGGCGATGGCGTTCGCGGATGATGTCTTCGCCATAGAGCTCGCGGGCAAGGGTGCCTGCCTTCAGGCGGCATTCCTGGGCACCCAGGCGCATGGTGCCACCGAGATCCGAACGCTCCGTACGCATTTCCACTTCACCGCTGGCGGTGGTCCATTCGGTGATCAGGGCGATGACCGGATCCACCGCGTTGCGGTCGTTCTCGGTGGAATCGGCCTGGGGGAGCCCTGCGATGTTGCGGGCGAATTCCACCACGGCCGCATGCATGCCGTAGCAGATGCCGAAGTACGGCACGCCGTTCTCGCGCGCATAGCGGGCGGCCAGCACCTTGCCTTCGAAACCACGTTTGCCGAAGCCGCCGGGAACCAGGATGGCGTCGGCATGGCCGAGCGTTTCGCGGGCGCCGCGGGCCTCGACGTCTTCAGAATCCACCCACGACAGGTTCACCCGCGTGGTCTGCTTGATGCCGCCGTGACGCAGGGCCTCGCCCAACGACTTGTAAGCATCTTTGTGCTCGACGTACTTGCCGACGATGGCGACCGTGACTTCGTCCTTGGGGTGCTCCACGGCCTCGACCGTGCGCTTCCAGGCCGAAAGGTCAGCCGGACGGGCGTCCAGCCGCAACTGGTTGATCACCAGGTCGTCCAGGCCCTGATCGTGCAGCCACTGCGGCAGCTTGTAGATGACGTCCACGTCGATGGCGCTGATCACCGCCCGCTCGGGCACGTTGGTGAACAGGGCGATCTTGCGGCGCTCGCCCTCGGGCAGCGGTTGCTCGGAACGGCACAGCAATACATCGGCCTGGATACCGATCGAGCGCAATTCCTTCACCGAATGCTGCGTCGGCTTGGTTTTGATCTCGCCGGCGGCCTTGATGTAGGGCACAAGGGTGAGGTGCATGAACAGGCACTTGTCCGGGCCGTGTTCGATGCGCAGCTGGCGGATGGCCTCGAGGAACGGCAGGGATTCGATGTCGCCCACGGTGCCGCCGATCTCCACCAGCGCCACGTCGAAGCCGCGGGTGGCCTCGTGGATGGCGTGCTTGATTTCGTCGGTGATGTGCGGGATCACCTGCACGGTGGCGCCCAGGTAGTCGCCGCGGCGTTCCTTGCGGATCACCGATTCGTAGATCTTGCCGGTGGTGATGGAATTCTTGCCGGTGAGACGGGTTTTGACGAAGCGCTCGTAGTGGCCAAGGTCCAGGTCGGTTTCCGCGCCATCGTCGGTGACATACACCTCACCGTGCTGGAAGGGGCTCATCGTGCCTGGATCGACGTTGATGTACGGGTCGAGCTTCATCATGGTGACGGAGAGCCCGCGCGCCTCGAGGATGGACGCAAGCGAGGCCGCCGCGATGCCTTTCCCGAGGGAAGACACCACGCCGCCAGTGACGAAAATCAGGGGAGTCATGAGTCGCAGCCGTGCTGGAAATTTGTATTTTAGCGGAAGGTGGTGGTGGGGGCGAGGGGCAGTTGGTTTCTGGCCGTCCCCGGTGCCGTTCAGCTAGCATCGCGGCCATGGATAGCCTTCCCTCCCACGCCGCCCGCCTGTCGGGCCTGCGGCAGGCCATGCGACGCCACGGCGTGGCGGCCTGCATCGTCCCCAGTGCCGACCCCCATCTTTCCGAGTACCTGCCCGCCCACTGGCAGGCGCGTGCCTGGACCTCGGGCTTCACCGGCTCGGCCGGCACCCTGGTGGTGACCGCCCAGGACGCGGGCCTCTGGACCGATTCACGGTATTTCTCGCAGGCCGAGCAGGAACTGGCCGGCTCCGGCGTCCGGCTGGTCAAGCTGCAGGTGGCGCACACCGCCGAACACGTGACATGGCTCGCCGGCGTCGTGGGCGAGGGCGACACGGTGGCGGTGGCCGGCGACAGCCTGTCCCTGTCCGGGCGCGAGCAATTGCGCCGTGGGCTGCCTGCCCACCTTCGTACGGACCTGGACCTGCCCGGGGAAAACTGGCCGGGCCGGCCGCCGCTGCCCCGCGCGCCGGTGGTGGAGCACCCGATCGAATACGCCCGCAGCTCCCGCGACGAGAAACTCGGCCGGGTCCGCCGTGCGATGAAGAAACTCGATGCCAGCCACCATTTCGTTTCCACCCTGGACGACATCGGCTGGATCACGAACCTTCGCGGTAGCGACGTGCAATACAACCCTGTGTTCCTGGCGCACTTGCTGGTAGGCCCTTCGCGAACGACATTGTTCGTCGACCGCGCCAAGGTGGAACCGGCGCTGCTCTCGCGCCTGGCCGCCGACGGCTTCGATATCGCCGACTACGCCACTGCCGCTTCCGCGCTGGCCGGATTGCCCGCCGGCAGCCGGCTGCTGGTGGATCCTTCACGGGTTGTGTGCGCGCTGATCGACGCCATCGGCCCGGATGTCACCCTGGTGCAGGGCGCCAATCCGTCCACCATGCTCAAGGCGCGCAAGCACGCGGCGGAGCTTGACCATATCCGCGAGGCCATGCGCCATGACGGCGCGGCCCTGGCGCGGGGCTTCCACCAGATCGAAACCCGCTTGGCCATGGGCGACACGCTCACCGAGGTCTCCGTCGACGAGATCCTCCGGGAGGCCCGTGCTGCCAGCCCAAGCTTCGTCGGCGAAAGCTTCGCCACCATTGCCGGCTACCAGGCCAACGGCGCCCTGCCCCATTACCGCGCCACACCCGAGCATCACAGCACGCTCCGCCCCGCGGGCCTGCTGTTGATCGACTCCGGCGGCCAGTACCTGGGCGGCACCACCGATATCACCCGTGTGCTGGCGCTGGGCGAAGTCACCGACGAGCAGAAGCGCGATGCCACGCTGGTCCTGAAAGGCATGATCGGCTTGAGCCGCGCACGGTTTCCCGCCGGCGCCAGCGGGCCGCAACTCGATGCCCTTGCGCGTGCGCCGCTTTGGGCCGCCGGCATGGACTTCGGCCACGGTACGGGGCATGGCGTCGGGTATTTCCTCAATGTCCACGAGGGTCCGCACGGCATCCGGCCGCCGGTGCAGGGCGGAGCCCTGGTGGCGCTGGAGCCGGGCATGATCACCTCGATCGAGCCTGGCCTCTACAAGCCGGGCCGGCACGGTATCCGCCACGAGAACCTGGCCGTGGTGGTGGAATCGGACGAAACCGAGTTCGGCCGCTTCCTGGCGTTCGAGACCCTCACCCTGTGCCCGTTCGATCGCCGCGCACTGGAACCGCGCCTGCTCGATCCGGCCGAACGCGCCTGGCTCGACGACTACCACGCCAGCGTACGCGCCGCACTGGCCCCGCTACTGGACGGCGCCGAGCGGGCGTGGCTGGAGTGGCACTGCGCACCCCTTGCGGCCTGAATCGCGGCGAATGAGACCGGCAGCGCCCATAGTGCGCGTCCGTATTGACGACATGCCCGTGGGCAACCCATCCTGCCCTGCTGAATCACCAAGAGCACCCTGGTACCTATGACTTCCCGCTATAACGCCGCCGACATCGAAGTACTGTCGGGCCTGGACCCGGTCAAGCGCCGGCCCGGCATGTACACCGACACCACCCGGCCGAACCACCTGGCCCAGGAAGTGATCGACAACTCGGTGGACGAAGCCCTGGCCGGGCATGCGAAGTCGATCGAGGTCACCGTGCACACCGATGGTTCGGTGACCGTGGTCGACGACGGTCGCGGCATGCCGGTGGACATCCATCCGGAAGAAGGCGTGCCCGGCGTGGAACTGATCCTTACCCGCCTGCACGCGGGCGGCAAGTTCTCGAACAAGAACTACGCCTTCTCCGGCGGCCTGCATGGCGTGGGCGTGTCGGTGGTCAATGCGCTGTCCACGCGCGTGGAAGTGACGATCCGCCGCGACGGCCAGGAATACCAGGTGGTATTCGCCAACGGCGACCGCATCAGCGACCTTGAAGTGATCGGCACGGTGCCAAAGAAGAAGACCGGCACCACGCTGCGCTTCTGGCCGGATCCGAAATACTTCGACTCCCCGCGCATCTCGCTTTCCAAGCTCAAGCACCTGCTGCGCGCCAAGGCGGTGTTGTGCGCCGGGTTGTCCGTGCGCCTTACCGACGAGGCCAGCGGCGAGACGGTCGACTGGTACTACGAAGACGGCCTGCCCGACTACCTGCGCGGCGCCTTGAATGGCAGCGAAATCCTGCCGCCCACGCTTTTCGTCAACCACCTGGCCCGCGACACCGAAGGCCTGGACGTGGCCCTGGCCTGGCTGCCCGAAGGCGAGCTGGTGCAGGAAAGCTATGTGAACCTCATTCCCACCTCGCAGGGCGGCACGCACGTGAACGGCCTGCGCACAGGCCTCACCAATGCCATCCGCGAGTTCTGCGACCTTCGCAACCTCTTGCCACGTGGCGTGAAGCTGGCGCCGGAAGACGTCTGGGAACGCCTGTCGTTCGTACTCAGCATCAAGATGCAGGATCCGCAGTTCGCTGGCCAGACCAAGGAACGATTGTCCTCGCGCAATGCCGCGGGCTTCGTCGAGAACGTCACCCACGATGCCTTCAGCCTGTACCTGAACCAGCATGTGGACATGGGCGAGCGCATCGCGCAACTGGCCATCGAACGCGCCAGCGCGAGGCTGAAAGCCGCCAAGCAGGTGGTGCGCAAGAAGATCACTCAAGGCCCGGCGCTTCCCGGCAAGCTTGCCGACTGCGCCGCCACCGACCTTGCCCGCACCGAGCTTTTCCTGGTCGAAGGCGATTCGGCCGGCGGCTCGGCCAAGCAGGCGCGCGACAAGGATTTCCAGGCCATCCTGCCGCTACGCGGCAAGATCCTGAACACCTGGGAAGTCGAATCCGGCGCCGTGCTGGCTTCGCAGGAAGTGCACGACCTGGCCGTGGCCATCGGCTGCGACCCGGGCAAGAGCGACATTACCGGCCTTCGCTACGGCAAGGTGATCATCCTGGCCGACGCCGACAGCGACGGCCTGCACATCGCCACGCTGCTCTCTGCGCTGTTCCTGCGCCACTTCCCGGCCCTGGTTCATGAAGGCCATGTATTCGTGGCGATGCCGCCGCTGTTCCGCGTCGACGTGGGTAAGCAGGTGTTCTATTGCCTGGACGAAGACGAAAAGCGCGCCATGCTCGAGCGCGTGGAGCGCGAGAAGATGAAGGGCGCAATCAGCGTCACCCGCTTCAAGGGACTGGGTGAGATGAATGCGCCGCAGCTGCGCGAATCGACCATCCATCCCGACACCCGCCGCCTGGTGCAGCTCACCGTGGATGCGGCCGACGGTACCCAGGGGCTGATGGACATGTTGCTGGCCAAGAAACGCGCTGGCGACCGCAAGGCCTGGCTCGAGGAGAAGGGCGACCTGGCCACCCTGGAGGTATGACGTCATGAGCCTGTTGCCACCGATCGACCTTGCCCGCTGGATCGACGAACACCGCCACTTGCTGAAACCGCCGGTTGGCAACAAGTGCATCGTCGATGGCGATTTCATCGTGATGATCGTCGGTGGCCCCAACGCGCGGACCGACTACCACCACGACGAGGGCCCCGAATTCTTTTACCAGCTCGAAGGCGAGATGGTGTTGAAGGTGCAGGATGACGGCGGTGCCCGGGATATCCCTATCCGTGCAGGTGAACTGTTCTACTTGCCGCCGCGCGTACCGCACTCACCGCAGCGCATGCCGGGCTCCGTTGGACTGGTGATCGAGCGGCGGCGCCTGGTCGACGAGAAAGACGGCCTGCTCTGGTTCTGCGAACGCTGCAACCACAAGCTCTACGAGGAATACTTCATCCTGGACAGCATCGAGCGCGATTTCCCGCCGGTGTTCGACCGATTCTATGGCTCGGTCGAGGCGCGCACCTGCGATGCCTGCGGCCATCTCAATCCCGCCCCGGCGCGTTACGGCTAAAGCGCGCGCGCCAGCCAGCGCCTGGCCATCCGCTGCAGCGATTCATCCCATGCCGCTACGCCCCGCGTGGAGTGGGGGTCAGAGTCATTACTCTGACCCGGTTCCAGATCCGACGCATCAGCGGCGATATGGGCGATCGGCCACCAGCCAAGGGCCAGCGATTCCTCGCTGACGGCAAACGTTTCGCTTCCCTGAGCCCGCACCACGTAACGCACGTCGTAGTGCCAATGCGCAGGTTCCTCGCCCCGCGCGGGGATCAAGTGGCGATCGATGTCGAAGACGCCGCCTTCGATCGCAAGATCGGTCAATCCCGATTCCTCTTCCGCTTCGCGCAATGCCACCCGCGCAAGGTCGGTGTCCCCATCGGCGTGGCCTCCCAGTTGAAGCCAGCGGTCGAGCTTTCGATGATGGGTCAGCAACACGCGTTGTCCATCGCTGCTGACCAGCCACGCGGAGCCGGTGAAATGTGCGTCGGTTCGCGTGCGCTCGAAGGCGTTGGGCTCGCTCGCCAGTTGGATGAAAGCGTGGGCCTCATCACCGAAGGGTAAGAATTCGTCTACGGATGTCATGCGGTCAGGGAGATGCTTTGTAGGGGAACAGGAAGCGCTTGTAGGAAAACTCACCGAATAAAGAGCGATACCTGACAGCGCCGTCGTGCGACCGAAGCCTAGCATCGAACCGCCGGGTGGAACCGGCCCCGCGCACCGCGCGGCACATCGACCAGGGAGAGATGCTCTTGATCCGCTATGCCATCGCTGCTTGCGGCCTATTGGCCGCACCCGTTGCCCTTGCCACGCCACACGATACGTCCGACGTGAACTGGACCGGAAGCCTTGCCTCGCTCAATGGGGCCACACCAGCAGCCGGCCGGCTGGTAGTGCAGCCATACGTGTTCTATTCGGAGACCCGCAATGCCTTCGATAAGCATGGGGACAGGCACGCGGTAACGCCTTCGCGCAGCTGGCGCTCGATCGCCGTGGTGACCTACGGCATCACCGACCGTTTCGCTGCCACCATCGTACCCAGCGTCTCGCGGGCCAGCAGCGCCGGGCAAAGTACCGACGGCATCCGCTCGGGCGACACCTCGATCCGTTTCCAGTACATGTTGCAGGCTCCCAACGCCGATGGCACGCGGGCTGCGTTTTCCCTCGTCGCCGGCCATCGTTTCGCCGTGGGTCGCTACGACCGGCTGGGCAGCAACGGTTTCAATGGCGGCGGAAGCGGCGTGGAAGGCAACAACTTCGCCGCGCTCTACCAGCAGTGGTTCTGGCTCGGCAGCGGACGCCCCCTGCGCGTCAGGGCCAACCTCGGCTGGGCGCCCCGCCCCGGACATGTCTCGCTGCGCGGCGCAAGTGTCTACGGTACCGGTCGCGGTTTCATCGGCTCCGCCGACCCCGGAAGCAACGTCAACGCGCTGGTGGCGGCCGAGTACAGCATCAGCCGCCGGTGGGGCCTGGCCATGGACCTGGGCTGGTCGCACGACTCCGATACCAGGGTGCGCGGTGTCGACGGCCGTGGATTTACGGTTTCCTCCCATAGCGGCCCCTCGACGAGCTGGTACGCCTCGCCTGCGGTGGAATACCACCTTTCCAGCAGCGTCGGATTCATCGCCGGCACCGAATTTGCCTTCGCCGGGCGCAACAGCGCGGCATCGGTGACGCCACAGGCATCGGTGGTCATGGTGTTCTGAAACCGGGCCATCGCGCCGCACCGCAACTTGTACGGGGCCCTCGCGACCGGTATGGTTCAACGTCGATGCCGTGCCGCCGGGTCGCATCAGCTTCTAATAATAATGACCAGCAGTAGGGGATATCCATGCTGAAAAACCTGTTAGCGACTCACGCCATCGAGTCGTCACCCCATGTGGACGCGGGCGAGCACATCAGCACCGGTGCGCACGCCCAGCCGAACCTCGTCCGCGTGCTAACGGCAAAGCACCTTGTGTTGCTCGGTGTAGGCGCGGTCATCGGCGCAGGCATCTTCGTCATCACCGGCCAGGCCGCCGCGCAGCACGCCGGCCCCGCACTTGCCATCAGCTTCGTCATCGCCGGCATCGCCTGCGCCCTCGCGGGCCTGTGCTATGCCGAGTTCGCAGCGATGCTGCCCATCTCGGGCAGCGCTTACTCCTACTCCTACGCCACGCTCGGCGAGTACGTGGCCTGGTTCGTCGGCTGGAACCTGGTGCTCGAATACCTCTTTGCCGCATCCACGGTGGCAGCGGGCTGGTCAGGTTATTTCAATGAACTTTTACGGCTGATAGGTAGCTGGACCAATACCAACATCGCCCTGCCCGATGCGTTAGCCTCCGCGCCCTACGCGTTCGTGGAAGGCCACATCCAGTCGACCGGCGCGTTGGTGAACCTGCCCGCGGTGCTGATCGTGGCGGCGCTTTCGGGCCTGTGCTACGTCGGCATTACCCAGTCGGCCTTCGTCAACTCCATCATCGTGGCCATCAAGGTCACGGTAATCCTGCTGTTCATCGCCGTCACCGTGCACCTGGTGAACCCGAGCAACTGGCACCCGTTCATCCCGGAGAACGAAGGCCCCGGCGTCTTCGGCTGGAGCGGCGTGTTCCGCGCCGCCACGCTGGTGTTCTTCTCCTACATCGGTTTCGACGCGGTCTCCACCGCCGCGGGCGAGGCGAAGAACCCACAGCGCGACATGCCGATCGGCATCCTGGGGTCGCTCGCGGTCTGCACGGTGCTGTACATCGCCATGGCCCTGGTGCTTACCGGCATCGCCCCGTTCCGTGAACTGAACACGCCCGAGCCCGTTGCTACCGCGCTCGCCCACTACCCGCAGCTGGCCTGGCTGAAGACCATTGTGGTGTTCGGCGCCATTACCGGCCTGTCGTCGGTGATCCTGGTGATGCTGATGGGCCTGCCCCGCATCTTCTTCTCCATGTCCCGCGACGGCCTGCTGCCGCCGGCACTGGGCAAGGTGCACCCGAAGTTCCGCACGCCATACATCGGCCAGGTGATCGTCGGTGTTGCTGCCGCGGTGCTTGCCGGCCTGTTCCCGGTGAGCGTGTTGGGCGAGCTGGTGTCCATGGGCACCCTGCTGGCCTTCGCCACCGTCTGCATCGGCATCCTGGTGCTGCGCTACACGCAGCCCCAGTTGAAGCGCAGCTTCCGCGTACCGTTCGTATGGCCGGTGTCAATCCTGGGTGCGGCGATCTGCGTCTATCTGTTCTGGCAGGCCTTCGAGGAGCACTGGCGGCTGATGCTGATCTGGATCGTCCTGGGCCAGCTCATCTACATCGGTTACGGCTACGCCCACAGCAAGCTCCGACCAAAGAACGCGTAAACTCCTGTCCCCAGGGGCCGGCCAAGCGCCGGCCCCTCTTCTATTAGCCGTACCCGTCGAAGGTATCCATGCTTTCCCAGCTCCTCGCCCGCAAGACCAGCTTTTCCGATGCCGACGACGTCCATGGCCCCGGCCTGCGTCGAACGCTCGGGCCTTGGGGACTGACGGCGCTTGGCATCGGCGCGGTGATCGGCGGCGGTATCTTCGTCATCACCGGCCAGGCTGCGGCAGAACACGCTGGCCCTGCGGTGATCCTTGCCTTCATCTTCGCGGCGATCTGCAGCACCTTCACCGCGCTTTGCTACGCCGAATTCGCCACCCTCATCCCGATCTCAGGCAGTGCATATTCCTATGCCTACGCCACCCTGGGGGAGCTGATGGCCTGGTTCATCGGCTGGAACCTGGTGCTGGAATACGGCGTGTCGGCATCGGCGGTGGCGGTGAGCTGGACAGGCTATTTCGTCAGCCTGCTCGAGCACATCGGCGGTCTGCTGCACATGGACCTGACCATCCCCAAGGCGCTTACCAGCGCGCCGCTGATGTTTACCGCCGACCACCACCTGGTGGCCACCGGCGCCATCATGAACCTGCCGGCGGTAGTGCTCACGTTGCTGCTCACCTGGCTTTGCTATGTGGGCATCAAGGAATCGAGCTGGACGAACTCGGCCATGGTGGTGATTAAGGTGCTTCTGATCTGCCTGGTCATCGTGGTGGGCTGGCAGTACGTGGAGCCTGCGAACTGGCATCCCTTCGTCCCTGAGAACCAGGGCGGCAACAAGTTCGGCTGGGCCGGCGTCCTGCGCGCGTCAGCCATGGTGTTTTTCGCCTACATCGGTTTCGAGGCCACGTCGGTGGCCGCACAGGAATCGCGCAATCCGCAGCGCGATCTTCCCATCGGCATCCTTGCATCGCTGGGTATCTGCACGGTGCTGTACATCGCCATGGCCGCGGTACTCACCGGTCTGGTGCCGTTCGTGCAGCTGGGCACCGATGAACCCGTGGTCAGCGCCATCCGCGCCCACCCGGCATTGGGCTGGCTGCGCTGGATCGTCGAGCTTGGCGCCCTGCTTGGCCTGTCGTCGGTGGTGCTGGTGATGATCATCGCCCAGCCGCGCATCTTCATGATCATGGGTCGCGATGGCATGCTGCCACCGGTATTTGCCAAGGTGCACCCTCGCTATCGCACGCCGCACCTGAACACGTTGATCACCGGCGCAGGCATTGCCTTCCTGGCGGCGATATTCCCGCTGGAGCTGCTGGGCGACCTGGTGTCGATGGGCACGCTGATCGCCTTCATGGCGGTGTGCATCGGCGTGCTGATCCTTCGCAAGACCCAGCCAGACCTCCCCCGAACCTTCCGGGTGCCGGCGGCACCGCTGGTCTGCACCCTGGGGGTGCTCAGCTGCGCGGCCCTCCTGTACACCATGGGCACCCTCAACTGGAGTCTCATGGGTATTTGGACGGTGATCGGGCTGGTGATTTACTTCGGATATGGGCGTCGGCACAGCCGTTTGCGTGCCGAAAACGCACCACCCGGGCCGTCAAATCAATGACTTGTGTCGGCCTCCCGGTCGACCGTATGGTTTGTTCGATAAGTCTTGAGAAATATCCCGCAACTTACTGAAACCAAACGAATTCACAAAGCTTTCGTACGGTTTTGTGCGCCGGTCGATGGCGGCCAAGGGGAGAAAGAGTATGATCCTTCCTCCGAGGTTGATCACTTGGCAGTGGGCCCCGGATTGCCACCCGGCGCGTGCAGGCGGGTCAGCTCCTCAGCCTGGCGCGTCGGGTAGCATTTTCTAGATTTTTTTACGCGTACGCGCGACCAAACCGCCTTCTGGCGGTTTTTTTTATATCCATCACGCGAATATCCATGCTTACACGCGCTTACATGCACTTCGTGATGGAAGATCGCGCAACGGAACGACCGTTCACGTTGCGCGCAAAAACATCAAGCCTTCGCTGCGTGCGAAATGCACCAACCCTTGCCGGCAACAGCCTTCCCCGGGAACAACTGGCACGGACCGAACGCATCGGTGGCTTTGCCTTGGAAGTACCGGCAGTTCGTACACACGTCGCCCGGCTTGCGCGTGGCATTGGTGGACTTGGAAGCGTCCTCGACATAGTTGAGCGCGGCAGCCGTGGGATCGGCGGAGGTCAGGTGTGGAAGATCCGCGGCGCGGGCTGCGTCGGGAACAAGCCCAACCACGGCAGCGGCAGCGGCGGTACCCGCGGCCACCTTGAGAAAGCGGCGGCGCGACTCATTACTATGTTCGTGATGCGACATGGGTAGCTTCTCCAGCGTTGGGTCCCGCGCAGCGCGCGGCCTGCGGCGGAATATACGCCATGACAGCAAACGTTTCATGAGTCGTGAGAATGGCTCGTATTCCCCGCCGGGGGAAGATCACCGGCGTGTTATTATCATTTCCTGTTTGGACGTCCAAATCACATGACCGCCAGCATCGACATGAGCCTGCTTGCCCGCCACGCCGACGAGATCGCCGATGCCGCGCGCGAGCTCTCGGCATTGGGCTGGACACCGGCCACCAGCAGCAATTTCTCCATGCGCCTGGACGACGCCCACGCGGCGATCACTATCTCGGGCAAGGACAAAGGCCGCCTTTCCCGAGGCGATATCATGGTGGTGGATTTCCACGGCAATGCCGTGGGCAGCACCCACCGGCCCAGCGCCGAAACGGGCCTGCACACGCAAATCTACCGCCGCTTCCCGGAAGCCGGCGTCGTGCTGCATACCCATTCGCGCAACCAGAGCGTGGCCTCGCGCGTGTTCGCCCAGGGCGGTGCCGTGGTACTGGAAGGCTGGGAACTGCAGAAGGCCATTACCGGCTACACCACGCATGAAAGCCGACTGGAAGTACCGGTCTTTCCCAATACCCAGCATATGCCCGAGCTTGTCGCCCGCATCGACGCCTGGCTCGATGCAGGCAAGCCGTTGCATGCTTACCTGATCGATGGCCACGGCATCTATACCTGGGGCCGCGACATGCCCGAAACCCGCCGGCACCTGGAAGCGCTGGAATTCCTGCTGGCCTGCGAATTGGACTTGAAGAGGTTGTCATCATGAGCCGCCTGCGCATCTACGCCGACAACGCCCACGATTCGGCCCTTGCCGACATCCGCGACCACGACGCGATCTCCGCGGAGCTGGGCAAGGTCGGCATTCGCTTCGAAGCCTGGGAAGCTGCCCAACCGATCGCCCCCGGTGCAAGCCAGGAGGAAGTGATCGCCGCCTACCAGGGCGACATCGACCGGCTGATGCGCGAGGAAGGCTATCGCGCGGTCGATGTCATCAGCCTCAAGCCCGATCACCCGGACCGTGCCACGCTGCGCAAGAAATTCCTGGACGAGCACACCCACAGCGAAGACGAAGTACGCTTCTTCGTCGCCGGTGCCGGCCAGTTCACCCTGCACATCAAGGGCAAGGTCTATGAGGTGCTTTGCGAGGCGGGCGACCTGATCGGGGTGCCCGACGGCACGCCGCACTGGTTCGACATGAGCGAGTCGCCGTATTTCGTCGCCATCCGCCTGTTCACCAATACCGAAGGCTGGGTCGCCAATTTCACCGGCCAGGACATCGCCTCGCGCTTCCCGCGCATGGAGCCGCACCCTTCCGCTCCCAAGGCCGCATGATGCCCGCGATCCGCGCCATCGTCACCGATATCGAAGGCACCACCAGCTCCATCGATTTCGTCCACGACACGTTGTTCCCCTACGCCCGCGAACGCCTGCCGGCGTACGTGGAAACGCATATCGATACGGCGCCGGTGCAGCATTGGCTCTCCGAGGCCGCGCGCGAGGCCGGCCTGGTCGAGGCCAGCCGGCACGATGTGGTGGACCTTCTCCTGCGCTGGATCGACGAAGACCGCAAGTCCACGGCGCTCAAGGCACTCCAGGGCATGATCTGGAAGGATGGCTACGAAGCCGGCGACTATCGGGCGCACGTCTATCCGGAAGTCCCCACGGTGCTGGCCAGCTGGCACACGGCAGGTATTCCCCTATACGTGTATTCGTCGGGCTCCGTGCCGGCGCAGCAGTTGTTCTTCCGCTACAGCCTGGCGGGCGATCTTTCGCCGCTATTCTCCGGCTACTTCGACACCACCACGGGACCGAAGCGCGAAGCGGCCTCTTACACGGCCATTGCCCAGGCCATCGGCCAGGACCCATCGGGCATCCTGTTCCTGTCCGACATCGAGCAGGAACTCGACGCCGCACGCACCGCCGGCTTCCAGACCGCCTGGCTGCTGCGCAAGGATCCCAAGCCCGCGCAGTCGACACATCCGGCCTTTGCCAGCTTCGACGAGATCGTCGTCTGAAACCCTCCGCGCGCCTGTGGCTGGTAGCCCTGCTGGCCTTCGTCGGCGGCGGCCTGGCCATGCACGTGCTGGGGCATTTCCACACCGCCAGCGTGGCTGCGACCCAGGGTTCGCGTGGCACGTCGCCAGTCGTAGGCTCAGCTCCGGCAACCTCGATCACGACGCCAGCCTCAGCATCGACCGTTGTCGACGAGGGCAGCGATGTCGACAGCGCCGACGACGGTGAGGATGACAACGCCGACAACTGGCCAGCCAATGCCCCCTCCCCGGAACAAGTGCTCTACGGCCAGCCCAAGATGATGGAAAAGGCCGTCGGCGAACTCACACCACGCGTGCCTGGCAAGCCCAACCTGTGGGTGATCGCATTCGCCGGCGACGGCGACGAGGATGTCTTCCGCAACGAGGCCGAATACGCCCAGCGCCTTTTCGCACGACGTTTCGATGCCCAGGGCCATGTGCTGGTGCTGCAGAACAACCCGGCCACGCTCGACACGCGCCCGCTCGCCACCTGGAGCAACCTGGAAACCGCGCTCGACGGCGTCGCCTCGCGCATGGACCGCGGCCAGGACATCCTGCTGCTGTACCTCACCAGCCACGGCACCGAAGACCACACGCTGCTGGTGGACATGAACCCCCTGCCCCTGGACCAGCTCGATCCGGACGGCCTGGCGCAGATGCTCGCAAGCCGCCATATCCGCTACAAGGTGGTGGTGGTGAACGCCTGTTACTCCGGCGGCTTCCTGCCGTCGCTGCGCGGCGATGGAACAGCCGTGCTTACGGCCGCGCGAAGCGATCGAAGCTCGTTCGGGTGTGGATCGGATTCAGACATCACCTACTTCGGCCGTGCGTGGCTGGTGGATGGCCTGAACCAGACCGACGACATCCTGGGCGCCTTCGCCAACGCGAAGAAGGAAATCAGCCAATGGGAGCAACGCGACAAGCTCACCCCGAGCGAGCCGCAGCTCGACCTCGGCTTCGGCATCGCAGCCCAACTGGAAAAATGGCGCACCAGCCACAAGGCGGGCCCCACCATCGAGTTCAGCGCTGCGAAGTAGCGTGCCGCTCGGCCAGCACCGCGGCCACGGCGGAAAGGTCCAGGCCGCGATCACGAAGCAGTACCGTCAGGTGGAATACGAGGTCCGCCGCCTCCCCCAGCAAGGAGCTGTCGTCCTGGGCGACGCCTGCCAGCGCCACCTCGACGCCTTCCTCGCCCACCTTCTGGGCAATGCCCCGGGTGCCGCCGTCGAACAGGGCGGTGGTGTAGCTACCTTCCGGTCGTTCGGCATGCCGGCGCGCCACCAGCGCGTCGAGCTCGGCGAGGAAAGCCAGCGGCGGACGCACGCCGTCACCAAAGCAGCTGGACGTACCTTTGTGACATGTAGGGCCCGCAGGTTCCACGCGCGCAAGATAGGTATCGCCGTCGCAATCCAGATACAGGTCGACCAGTCGCAGCACGTTGCCCGAGGTTTCGCCCTTGGTCCACAACCGCTGCTTGCTGCGGCTGAAGAAAGTCACCAGTCCACTGGCTTCGGTTTCCTTCACCGCGGCTTCGTCGACGTAACCAAGCATCAGTACTTCGCCCGTTTGCCAGTGCTGAACCACCATCGGCAACAATCCCTTGCCCTTGGCCCAGTCCGGTTGCACGGTCATGTCCTCACCTCCACGCCGGCTCGGCGCAACTGGTCTTTCAGATCGTTGATGGCAATGGCGCCGGCATGGAACACGCTGGCGGCAAGCGCGGCATCGACGTCCGCACGGGTGAATGCATCGATGAAGTGCAACGGTGCTCCCGCCCCCCCGGATGCCACCAGCGGTACCGGGCATACCTGGCGCACCGATTGCAGTTGATCGATGTCGTAGCCCTGGCGAACGCCATCGGAGCCCATGCAGTTGAGCACGATCTCCCCGGCTCCACGGGCGCAGGCTTCGGCCACCCAGGCAAGCGTGGTGCGGGCCAATGCCTGTGTCTTCGAAGGATCGCCCGTGTACTGGCGAACGCGCCAGGTACCGTCGTCGTCGCGCAGGCTGTCCACGCCCACCACCACGCACTGCACGCCGAAAGCGGCGGCCAGCTCATCGATGAGCTCCGGGCGCTCCAGCGCCGGGGAATTCACCGAGATCTTGTCGGCGCCGGCATGCAGCACCTCGCGGGCATCCTCGACACCGCGGATGCCACCGGCCACACAGAACGGGATGTCGATGACGCGGGCCACGCGCTCGACCCAATCGCGGTCCACGCGACGCCCTTCCGGACTTGCCGTGATGTCGTAGAACACCAGTTCATCGGCGCCTTCATCGCGGTAACGCAAGGCCAGTTCGACGATGCCACCCACTACGGCATGGTCGCGGAAGCGCACGCCCTTGACCACCTGGCCATCGCGTACGTCAAGACAGGGAATGATGCGGCGTGCCGGCATGCTCAGGCCTCCACGCCGCTGGCTGCCGCGAAGGCATCGGCCAGGGCCAGCGATCCCTGCAGCAGAGCCCGTCCGAGGATCACGCCGGCGATGCCCGCCGCCGCCACCGCCGCGACGTCGGCGGCCGAACGCACGCCGCCCGACGCCTGCACCTGCAACCCCGGCGCCAGCGCTGCCAGCCGCTCGTATAAGGCGAGGTTGGGCCCTGCCATCATGCCGTCACGATCGATGTCGGTGCACAGCAGATGCACGGCGCCCGCCTTGGCGAACACCGGCGCGAGTACCTCCAGGGTGGCCTCTGCCTGCTCGGTCCATCCGGCATGGGGCAACTGCCAGGCGCCTTCGCGCCAGCGGGTATCGAGCGCGATCGTCAGGCGTTCGGGCCCGAATCGCGCAAGCCAGCCAGACACCGTATCGGGCTCGCGCACGGCGATGCTGCCCACCACCACCCGCGATACCCCCAAGCTGTGCAAGCGTTCGATGCCGGCGGCGTCACGCACGCCGCCGCCCGCCTGCAATTGCAAGCCAGCCTTGGCGATCGCCTCGATATAGGTAAGGTTGGCGAAGCCGCCATCGCGTGCGCCGTCAAGGTCGACCACGTGCAGCCAGGTGGCGCCCGCGTCGCGATACTGGCCGGCAAGGACCGCCGGATCAACGTCGAAGTTGGTCTGCTGCGCGTAATCACCCTGGCGCAGGCGTACCACGCGCCCCTGGCGAAGATCGATGGCGGGAATGACTTGCGTCGTCATAGGTCGAGGAAGTTGGCCAGGAGGCGCGCGCCTGTGCGCGCGGAACGTTCCGGGTGGAACTGCATGCCGAAGAAGTTGCCGCGACCGATCACGGCCGAGAACGGCTCGCCATGCGTGCTGGTGGCAAGCGTATGTTCACCCGCCGGCAGCGCATAGCTGTGCACGAAGTAGGTCCAGGCATCCTCGCCGATGCCACGCAGCAGCGGATGCGGTTGCGTCGGCTGCAAGGTCGTCCAGCCCATGTGCGGGATACGCAATCCCGGGCTCGCGGCGAAATGGCGCACCCTGCCCGGCAGCACACCCAGGCACGGGGTATCACCTTCGTCGGACCACTCGCAAAGCAGTTGCATGCCCAGGCACACGCCCAGCACCGGTTGCGCCAGGCCGCGCAGTACCTCGACCAGGTTGGCCTCATGCAACCTCGCCATGCCCGGCGGCGCAGCCCCCACGCCGGGAAGGATCACGTGCGAAGCTGCACGGATGCGCTCCGGGTCGGCGGTGAGTTCGGCCTCGGCACCCAGGCGCAGCAAGGCATAGCGCACCGACCCGATATTCGTGCCACCGGCATCCACAAGCACCACGTCGGCCATCAGAGCGCACCCTTGGTGCTGGGTAGCTCGGCGCCTTCGCGCCGCAGCGCCTGGCGCAAGGTTCGCGCCACCACCTTGAAGCAGGCCTCGACCATGTGGTGCGCATTCTCGCCATGCACCGTCAGGTGCAGGTTCGCTCCCAGCGTCTCGCACAGTGAACGGAAGAAATGCGGCACTAGTTCAGTGGGTACCTCACCGACACGCTCGCGTGGGAAGTTTCCCTCGAAGACGAAATAGGGGCGGCCGGAGAGATCGAGCGCGGCGCTGGCAGCGCTTTCGTCCATCGGAAGGGTAAAGCCGTAGCGGCCGATGCCGCGCTTGTCGCCCAGTGCCTGGCGGAGGGCCTGGCCCAGGGCGAGCGCGCAATCCTCGATCGTGTGGTGCTCGTCGATATGCGTGTCGCCCTCGCAATCGATGGCCAGGGTGAAGCCACCGTGCTTGCCGATCTGCTCGAGCATGTGATCGAAGAAGCCCAGCCCCGTGCGTGCATGTGGCTCGCCCGCGCGGTCAAGGTCGACGCTGACGCGGATATTGGTTTCCTTCGTACGGCGCGTGACGCTGGCGGTGCGTGGCGAATCGAGCAGCGCATGCGCGATGCCTGGCCAATCCAGGCCATCATGGCCGATGCGCAGGCCGCGAACGCCCGTGTTGGCAGCAAGCTGCATGTCGACATCGGAGTCTCCGACCAGCCTCGACTGCGCGCGGCTCCAGCCATCATCGGCAAGGTAATTGCGCAGCACGCCGGTGCCTGGCGGCCATGCGCCGGCGCCGTCGGCAGCCAAGCTTTCATCGACGAATACATCGCGGAAAACGATGCCCTGCGACGCAAGCAGATCCAGCAGGAGCGCCTGGGGACCATCGAAGCCTTCGCGCGGAAAACCCGGGCCGCCGAGCCCCGGCTGGCTGGATACCATCACCAGGTCGAAGCCTGCGCCGATGAACTGCTGCAGTGCATGGACGACACCGGGAACCAGGGCCAGCTTGTTGTAGGCATCCACAGGACCCTTCTCGGGCCTTGCAACGATACAGCCGTCACGGCCGAGGAACAGTATCTTGCCGCTCATGCCGGCACCGCGATGGTGGCGAGGATGTCCCATACGCGGTCGTTGTCCTGCGGACGACCGATGGTCAGGCGAAGCGCGTCATTCAGTCCCGTATAGCGCCGAACGTCGCGCACCACGATGCCCGCGGCCAGCAACGCCGCCTGGCTTGCGTCGACATCGTGCAGGCGCACGGTCAGGAAATTGGCATCGGAGGCCATCACCTCGCGCACCGAAGGCAAGGTCCGCAATCGCCGCGCCATGCGTTCGCGCTCGTAGCGGACGGTGCCCACGTGTACGAGCGCCTGGTCGAAGGCGGGCGACGCCAGCGCCTGCAGGGCTGCATCTGTGCATGGGGTCGGCAGCGGGTATGGCGCCATGATCCGGCGAAGCAGAGCTACCAGGTTTTCGTCGCCGAGCAGGCAGCCGATGCGTGCACCGGCAAGGGCGTAGGCCTTGGACAAGGTGCGCAACACGCAGACATGGTCGTGTTCTTGTACCAGGGTCGCGGCACTGCCCTGCCCCGCGAATTCGATGTAGGCCTCGTCCACAACCAGCACGGCGCGGCCTGTCAGCGCCTTCGCCAGGCGCTCGATACTTTCACGCGACACTAGGGCGCCCGTGGGGTTGTTCGGTGAACAAACGAACACCAGGCGCACAGCTGGCGTCATCGCGGCCAGCAAGGCATCGATGTCGAGCGAGAAATCCGTCGCGCGAAGCGGCGACTCGATCACCGTCGCAGCCTGCACGCGCGCGCACACCGCATACATGCCGAACGTGGGCGGTGAAATGAGTACCGCGCTTTCGCCCGCGGGACAAAAGGCACGCACCAGCAGGTCGATCGCTTCGTCGCTGCCACGGCTCACCAGTACCTGGCCCGCGGCCACGCCATAGAGCTGGGCCAGTCGTTCGACCAGCGCTCGGGGCTGCGGGTCGGGGTAGCGGTTCAAACCCAGGCCATCGTCCCAGGCCGACTCGTTTGCATTGAGGAACAATCCCCCACCGGACGCTTCCATGCGGGCGCTGGAATACGGCACCAATGCGCGCACATCGGCTCGCGCCAGATCCAGCACGCTCATGCGGCCACCTCGCCCAGGGCTTCAAGGCGCAACGTCACTGCCCTTCCGTGTGCGTCCAACCGCTCCGCTTTTGCAAGCGTGACGGCGCAGGGACCAATGGCGCGCAGGCCGTCGGCGGTGAGTTCCTGCACGGTCACTTGCTTGACGAAGCTGGCCACCGACACGCCGCTGTAACTGCGGGCATGGCCATACGTGGGCAAGACATGGTTGCTGCCACTGCAATAGTCACCGATGGATTCAGGGGTCCAACGACCCAGGAACACCGAGCCGGCGCTCTGGACCGACGCCAGCCAGCGACGTGCGTTTTCGACCTGCAGGATCAGGTGTTCGGGCGCGTAGAGGTTGCTGACCTCGATGGCCTGGCCGATGTCCCGCACTTCGATCAACCGGCTGTTGGCAAGCGAAGCGCGGGCGATATCGTTGCGCGGGAGGAGTGATGCCTGGCGGTCGACCTCGCGCGCCACGGCGTCGAGCAGTGGCGGCGCATCGCTCACCAGCACCACTTGCGAATCGACGCCATGCTCAGCCTGGGACAGGAGATCCGCCGCCACGAATACCGGGTCGGCATCACGGTCGGCGACCACCAGCACTTCGGAAGGACCCGCCGGCATGTCCATGGCAGCGCCGGCGGGGTCGGCGGCAACCTGGAGCTTGGCCTCGGTAACCCAGCTGTTACCTGGGCCGAACAGCTTGTCGCAGCGGGGAACGCTCGGCGTGCCATAGGCCATGGCAGCGATCGCCTGCGCACCGCCGAGCTTGAATACCCGGTGCACGCCGGTCAGGCGCGCGGCATACAGCACGGCATCGTCGCAGCGGCCGTTCTCCTGCAGGGGAGTGCACAGCACGACCTGATCGCACCCCGCCAGGCGCGCCGGGATACCCAGCATCAGGGCGGTCGAGGGCAGGGGCGCACCGCCGGCAGGTACGTACAGACCTACGTGCTGGATCGGACGAAGTATCCGCTCGACGCGGACACCAGGTGCGGTTTCCACGGACACAGCTGTCGGTGCACCCGCGCGATGAAACGCCTCGATGCGAGAGGTGGCTTCGGCAATCGCGGACTTGAGCGTGGCATCGAGCCTTGCTTCGGCGTCGATGAATTCCTGCTCGCTAACTTCAAGCACGGACGGCTTGTGGCCGTCCAATCGCTCGGTGAGCTCGCGCAGCGCGTCATCGCCGCGAAGGCGAACATCGGCAATGATGGCAGCCACGCCGTCCTGCAGAGACGCCGACCGCGATTGCGCCGGACGTGCCAGGGCCGCCTCGCGGCCTGCGTCGTCGATGGTGTTCCAATCTACGCGCTTCATGCCAGCATCTTCTCCACCGGCAACACCAGCATGTCGCGGGCACCGGCCTTCTTCATTTCTTCCAGCTGGCGCCAGCTCACCGCGCCGGCACACAGTGCCTGCAGCACCACCTGGCCCGGCTCGCCATCGACCTGGGTGAGCGTCGGCCTTGGCATGCCGGGCAGCAGGCGGGTGATGGCCTCCAGGGCATCGCGAGGCGCCTGCATCATCACCAGGCGCGAGTCGCGCACCTGGATCACGCCGTCGAGGCGGCGCAGCATCAGTTCGGCAAGATCGCCGCGTTCATCGGTGGGAAGCGTGGCGGGGCCGGCGAGGACCGCCTGACTTTCCATCACCACGGCCACTTCGCGAAGCTGGTTGGCTACCAGCGTCGCGCCACTCGACACCAGGTCGCAGATGGCGTCGGCAGTGCCCAGTCGCGGGGCGATCTCGACGGAGCCGGCGAGCATCACCACCTTTGCTTCCACCCCGTTATCGCGCAGCCATTCACCGAGCAGGCCAGGATAAGAGGTGGCGATACGCAGGCCTCCCAGCTGCGAGGGATCGGTGTAGGCATCTTCCTGAGGCATCGCCACCGACAGCCGGCAGCCGCCGAAACCCAGCGGACGCAGCTCTTCGATGCGCGTTACCGACGCATCGGCCGTCAGCTGGAATTCGCGCAGGACATTGCGTCCGACGATACCGAGGTCGCAGACGCCTTCGGCGATCAGGCCAGGGATGTCGTCGTCGCGCACCAGCAGGAGATCCACCGGCTCGCCTTCGCCGAAGCAGAACAGCTTGTCGCGGCTCTGCCGGAATTTCAGTCCGCAACGGGCCAGGAGTTCCTGGGCAGGCTCGGTAAGCCGGCCGGACTTCTGCATGGCGATGCGCAGACGGTCGCGGGGCTTCATGCCGATACCCCGCGCTCGTTGAGCGAACGTGCCGCGGCGGCCATGTAGCCGCCGCTGCCCTGGTTGAGGTAGCGCGCCACGCGGCCGATGGTGGTGATGCTCACCGAGGTCTTCTCGTGGATGCTGCGGTAGGAAAGGCCTTCGAGCAGGTAGGGGACGACCCGCCAGCGGTCCACCAGCAGCTCGATTTCCGCCGGGGTACACAGGTCGTGCAGGAAGGCGCGCATGTCGTCGACCTCGCTCAAGGCCACCAGGGCCTCGCAAAGGCTGCGTTCGGCATCGCCTGCCGTGGTCTGGGGGTCGAGGGAGCGTCGCTTCATAATGTATTAACGCATTAGTACGATGGAACAGATGGTGCCATGACAAGCCCTGTGAGGCAAGGCCGATCGATCAAGGATGGCTTAACTGCGCCGAAAGTAAGCCGGCGTTGGGCGAATGCGGGTCATGGCTTGGGGGTCGGACTAAAGGGTTGCCAGCGGCTCTAGGCCACCAGAACGCCGCTGGCGACGATGTCGCAGATGCGCTTCACGTCGCCGTCCATCGCGCGGTCGCGCTGCATGAAGGCTATCTGCCCGCGAAGCTTCTCCAGCGCCTCGCGCACGGCGCTACCGCCGTGGAAATCCCCTGCCTCGGCAAGCGCTTGCATCAACTGCCTGACCTCGCGCTCGAACTGCGGATAGTGCGGCGAATCCTGCCGCGGAGCGCCGTTGATCTTCCCCGCCAGGGCCGCCCAGTCGCCACTGATCGCCAGCTCGCGGGCGGCGTTGAGCATGTCCTGGCGGTACTCCAGGGCCTGCGCTGCGGTATAGAGCTCCATGGCCAGCACGTGGCCGAGGTCCTCTGTCATCTCCAGCACGTGGCGCGCCTCGTTGGCGCCCATGGAGACGTGATCCTCGGCGTTGGCGCTGGTGGGCACCGAGTACACCGAGGCCGGGTGGGCGCGCGTGGCCAAGTCGTTCACCAATGCTGCCGCGGTGTACTGCACGATCATGAAACCTGAATCGGTGGCGTCTTCGTTGCCGATCAGGAAGGCCGGCAGGCCGTCGTTGTTGGCCGGATCCACCAGCTTCGCCGTACGGCGTTCGGAAATGGATGCCAGTACCGGGATTGCCGCCTTCACGTAGCTCATCGACAAGGCCAGCGGCATGCCGTGGAAGTGCCCGGCGGAGATCACCTGGTCCTCGATCACCTGGGCGTTCTCCGCATCGGGGAAGACCAGCGGGTTGTCGGTGACGGCGTTCAATTCGATGTCGAAGACACGGCAGGCCTGTTCCCACGCGTCGCGCACTGCGCCATGCACCTGCGGGGCGCAGCGCAGGCAATAGGCATCCTGCGGCTGGTGCTTCTTGCCGCCCTTGAAGGGCAGGAAGCGGCTGTAGAAGGCTTCCTTGCCGTGGCGCTGGCTGGCGGGCACATAGTCCCAGCTGATATCGAACCGATGCGCCTGGCCTTCGGGCGTACTCCAGGCATCGGCCAGCCACGGACGGAACCTCGGCACCAGGTGGTAGGCGATGTCGGCCAGGGTGGAGCCTTCGAGCAGCTGGAGGAAACGGCTGGCCGTGGCCACCTGTCCCGGGTGTGGCCGCAGCGCATGCACTTCCGGCGCGAATGCGCGGGTGCGGCCGGCGAAGGCGTCGAGCGTCATCGCCGCAGCAAGGTCCGCGGTGTCCATCAGCATCTCGAGGCGATCCAGCGCCAGCACACCGCAGGCCAGCATCTGCGTGGTGCCGTTATTGAGCGCCAAGCCTTCCTTGAACGACAAGCGCACCGGCTGCAGGCCGGCTCGGGCCAGCGCCTCGGCACCGGTCATGCGCTCACCCTGGTAGAACGCTTCGCCGCCGCCGAGCAGGACGATGGCCAGGTGCGACAGGGGAGCAAGGTCGCCGCTGGCGCCCACCGAACCCTTTTCCGGGATCACTGGGATGACATCGCGGTTCAGCAGTTCAGCCAGGGACTCCAGCGTGCTGACCCGGATGCCCGAATGACCGCGCATCAGCGTGTTCACGCGGATGACCAGCATCGCGCGGACGACCTCCGGTGCGAACGGCCGGCCCACGCACACCGCGTGGGTGATGATCAGGTTGTGCTGCAGTTCCTCAAGCAGGCTGCCCTCGTGGTGTTCGGGATTGCCGCCAGGCAGTTCGTCGCGCACGCGGTGGGCGCCCAGGAGCTTGTCGGCATTGCTGCCGAAGCCGGTCGTGACGCCGTAGATGGGCTCGCCGCAGCTCACTTTGTCGGCGAGGAAATCCGCCGTGCGGCGAACCTTCGCCAGTTGCCCCTGGTCCAGGCGGATGGTCGCACCGTGGCGCGCGACACGCACCACGTCGGCGCGGGTGAGGCTGGCGCCGTCAAGGAGGATGCTCGTGTTGTCGTTCATGCGATTACCAAGGGGCTTGAGGCTTCGATTACTGGTGCAGGCTGATGTCAGCCTGGGCCAGTTCCACGCGCAGGGCTTTGATCAATTCGGTGCGGGCCACTTCGAACTGGTCCTCGCGGCGCAGGTCCTTGACCGTGACCACGTTGCGGGCAAGTTCGTCCTCGCCAAGCACCAGCACGAAGCGGATGCCTGCTCGGTCGGCATACTTGAACTGCTTGCCGAGCTTGCCACCCTCCATCACCACCTCGGTGGCGATACCGGCCTGGCGAAGCTCGGTGGCCAGCGCGATGTAGTGCGGAAGATCCGACGCGTCCATCTGCGTCACCAGCACGTCCACCGTGCTCTGCGCACGCTCGATCAGACCGGCATCGCGCAGCTGCCAGAAAAGGCGGGTCAGGCCGATGGAGATGCCCACGCCAGGCAGGTGGGACTTGGTGTACTGGCCGGCAAGGTTTTCGTAACGGCCGCCCGAACACACCGACCCGATATCCGGATGATCGTTGAGCGTGGTCTCGTAGACGGTGCCGGTGTAGTAGTCCAGGCCACGGGCGATCGACAGGTTCAGCGCGAAATGGGTCTCTGGCACGCCGAAGTCGCGCAGCAGGCCGAGCACTTCCTTCAGTTCCGCCCTGCCCTGTTCGAAGGTTTCACCGCCGCTGCCGAGGGCATCGAGCTTGGCCCAGGCGTCGGCAAGCGAGGTCGAGCGCACTTGGACGAAATCCAGGATGCGGTCGGCAGCTTCCTGGCTGAGGCCAAACGCCTCGCCGGTGAGCGTGTCGCGCACGTATTGCGGGCCACGCTTGTCGAGCTTGTCCACCTCGCGCAGCACCAGCATCTGCTTCTCTGCGTCGTCGATGCCGAGCCCTTCGAAATAACCACGCATCAGCTTGCGGTTGTTCATCTGGATGGTGAAGGTGCCGACGTCCAACTCGCGGAACACGCTGTAGATCACCGCGGGGATCTCCGCGTCGTAGCGGACCGAAAGCGAATCCTTGCCGATCACGTCGATGTCGCACTGGTAGAACTCGCGGAAGCGGCCGCGCTGAGCGCGCTCGCCGCGATACACGCGCTGCATCTGGTAACGGCGGAAGGGAAAACTCAAGTCGTGTTCATGTTCGGCCACGTAACGGGCCAGTGGCACCGTGAGGTCGAAGCGCAGCGCAAGCTCCGGGCGATCCTTCTCCTGGGCCAGGGCGCCGGTGGATTGCACGAAGTACACCTGGCGCTCGGTCTCACCGCCGGTTTTGGTCAGCAGGACGTCGGAAAACTCGATCACCGGGGTTTCGACGGGCAGGAATCCGAAGCGCTCGTAGTTGCGGCGGATGACGTCGAGCATGCGCTGGAAAGCGATCTGGTCCAGCGGGAGCAGCTCGAGCACGCCGGGCATGGTGCGGGCCTGGGTCAGTGCCATGGAATCCTCGGGAAGAAGGCGGTTTCAAAGGGGCGAAATGCAGCCGCCTAGGTTACCAGATGAGGCCCGCGCCGCCGCGCGGCACGCTTTGCCCGGGGCTTGGGCCGGGAACTGTTGCCAAGCCCCGGCCAGCCCATTAACATACGCGGCTCGCTGTCGGGGTGTAGCTCAGCCTGGTAGAGCGCTACGTTCGGGACGTAGAAGTCGCAGGTTCGAATCCTGTCTCCCCGACCAAAATAATTCCCGTTGTTCGTAGTGAAAAAACCGGCCTTGGCCGGTTTTTTTATGTGCCGAGTTGGATACCCTGCGCACAGGCCAAAAAAAACCCCGGACCCGTCACCCACCTGTTGCCTGTGGGGAGAGGAGTTTTTCGGGGTATGCGTTGGCGATGCTAAAGGATGGATCCAGCATGTACAAGAGCCCTGCCTGGGCGGCGTTCATCGATACCGGAATGGCCGCTGATGTATCAGCGGCTCTATCCAGCCTCGCTTTGCGAAGCACTTTATCCGTCATTGCATCTTCTGGAAGTGGTCATGCGCAATGGCATCCACTCGAGCTTTTCGAGTTACTTCCGGGCATCGGACTGGTACGAAGGCCATTGGCTGACTGACGGTCACCGGCGAATGGTCGACGAAGCCAAGGCGGCCCTGATCAGGCGCAAACGGTCCCCGGACCCTGATCGCGTCGTTGCGGAACTAAGTTTCGGATTTTGGTGTGGCATGTTTCATCGAGCATACGAGAGGGGCGCAGGGCCCTGGCCGGCGCTCTTGAAAACCGCCCTGCCCAGGGCACCAAAGCGCTGGCGCACACGAGACAAAGTGCAGGCACGGATCGAAGAAATCCGGGAACTGCGAAACCGCGTGTTTCACCATGAGCCCATCATCGGATACGCCGATCTCTCAGCGCGACACAGGAGAATAGTCGAAGTCCTGGGTTGGCTTTCTCCCGCAACCCGATTACATCTGGAGCAGGTCTGCCGGTTCCAGTCGGTTCTTGGCGATGACCTCGTCCCGGTAAGCCACGCCTACGACTAGCTCGACCGTCTCTCCGCCAGACACAAAAAAGCCCCCTTGCGGGGGCATTTTTGTGTCTGGCGGAGAGAGAGGGATTCGAACCCTCGATAAGGCTTTTGACCCTATACTCCCTTAGCAGGGGAGCCCCTTCGGCCTCTCGGGCATCTCTCCGTGAACATGGGCCTTCGGGTGTTTGGCCCGAAAGAGCCGCCAAGGATACCGGCCTTGGGAGCGTGCGACAAGCCTCAATGACCCCTAGCCGACCTCGCCGTCGGAAGGATCGTTCTCGTTCTTGATGCGCTGGTAAATCTCCTCGCGGTGTACCGCGACATTCTTCGGAGCATTGATGCCAATGCGCACCTGATTGCCCTTCACACCGAGAACGGTGACGGTCACCTCGTCGCCGATCATCAGGGTTTCACCGACCCGGCGGGTCAGAATCAACATGATAGTTACTCCATTTACTCAGGTCATTGGCCAGCCACCGGACGACGACTCACCCCGAGATCGTCGCTCGACGGTTCGACGTACCGCCCGGGCCAGGGACCTTAACCCTGTCCGGCTCAACACACTCGGATAACCAGCGGCCAATCTCGACCACTCGACTCGACACCCCCCCACTGCGGCGGCATCGATAGTCGGGTGATACTAACGAGCCGAAGCGGGGTGCGCAACGCGAACAACGTACCAAACCGCAGACGGTGTACCGCCGGGACGTCGATTCCCGGTTAACTTGCTTTCAGCCGACGCGTGCGGCAATCCAGTCGGGCAACTCTGCCAGGGCCTTGACCAGCGCCGGACCATCCGTGCCGCCGCCCTGGGCCATGTCCGGGCGGCCGCCGCCTTTTCCGTAGATCGCCGCCGCCACGTGGGCCACGAGATCGCCGGCCTTGATCCGGCCCAGCGCCGATCCGCCGACACCGGCAACCAGCGAGGCCCGGCCATCGGCCGCGCCGGCAAGCACGATCGCGCAGTCGGCAAGTTCCTGCTTCAGTCGGTCCAATGCATCGCGCAGGGCCTTGGCATCCAGGCCCTCCAGGCGCGCGGCCACCACCTTGATGCCCTTTACATCCACCGCGGAAGCGGCCAGGTTTGCTGAAGCTGAACCGGCGGCCTTCGCTTTGAACGATTCAAGTTCGCGTTCGAGTTTTTTCTGGCGATCGAAAAGCTGGCGGAGTTTTTCCACCACTTCATCGCCACTGACCGACAGCAGGGCCGACACCTGGGCCAGCCGGCGCTCCTCGTCGGCCACGAAAGCCAAAGCACCATCACCTGTCACGGCCTCAATACGGCGAACGCCTGACGCCACGCCACTCTCGCCGATGATCTTGAACAGGCCGATGTCGCCGGTACGGCTGACGTGGGTACCGCCGCATAGCTCGGTGGAAAATTCCCCCATGCGCAGCACGCGTACTTCGTCGCCGTATTTCTCGCCGAAGAGGGCGATGGCGCCAAAGTCGATGGCATCGTCGTAGCCCATGTGATGCACCTCGGCCTGGGCGTTGCCACGCACCGAGGCGTTGACCATGGCCTCGACCTGCGCGAGCTCGGCCGGGGTCACGGGTGCAAAATGCGAAAAGTCGAATCGCAGGCGGTCGGGCGCAACCAGCGAGCCCTTCTGCGCCACGTGTTCGCCAAGCACCGTGCGCAGCGCCGCGTGCAGCAGATGGGTGGCCGAGTGGTTCAGCACCGTGGCGCGTCGGCGCTCGACGTCGACGCTGGCCACCACGGTATCGCCCACGCGCAGCGGCTGGGCACCCTTCCAGCGGCCGACATGGCCGAAGAACACGCCACCGAGCTTGCGCGTGTCGGCGACATCGAATTGCCCGTCGCCGGCATTGAGCCTGCCGGTGTCGCCCACCTGGCCGCCAGACTCGGCGTAGAACGGCGTGCGGTCCAGCAGCACGGTGGCTTCCCCACCCTGTTCGAGGGATTCAATGGCCTTGCCCTCGCGCACGATGGCGACGACTTTGCAGCCTTCGCGCTCGAGCGCGTCGTAGCCTTCGAACACGGTCGGCGCCAGCGCGCTGGCCACGTCCGCCGGCAACTGGCCCTTTGATTCGAACTGGCTGGATTTACGGGCCAGAGCACGTTGATGTTCCATCGCCGTTTCGAATCCGGCCATGTCCACGGACAAGCCCCGCTCGCGGGCGATGTCGGCGGTGAGATCCACCGGGAAGCCGTAGGTGTCGTACAAGCGGAAGGCATCCTCGCCCGGGATGCTGCCGCGAGCCCTGCCGGCCACCTCGTCGAACAGGCGCATGCCCTTTTCCAGCGTTTCGCCGAATCTCTGTTCCTCGGTGCGCAGCGCCTGCTCCACCAACGCGCGCTTGGCCGGCAGTTCCGGATAGGCCTCGCCCATTTCCTCCACCAGCGGCGCAACCATCTTCCAGAAGAAATCACCGCGCACGCCCAGCATCCATCCATGGCGCAACGCACGACGGATGATGCGGCGAAGCACATAGCCGCGGCCTTCGTTGGACGGCAAGACGCCGTCGACGATAAGGAACGAACAGGCGCGGATGTGATCGGCGATCACGCGCAGCGACTTGTTGGCAAGATCCGTGGTGCCGGTGAACTCACCGGCCTTGCGGATCAGGTGTTCGAAGAGGTCGATCTCGTAGTTGGAATGCACATGCTGCAGCACCGCGGCCAGGCGCTCCAGGCCCATGCCAGTATCCACGCACGGTGCGGGCAATGGCGAGAGCGCGCCGTCAGGTGCGCGATCGAACTGCATGAACACCAGGTTCCAGATCTCGATGTAGCGGTCGCCGTCCTCGTCGGGCGAGCCCGGCGGACCACCGGCAACGTCCGGACCGTGGTCGTAGAAAATCTCCGTGCACGGACCGCAGGGGCCGGTGTCGGCCATCTGCCAGAAATTGTCCGAGGCAAACGGCGCACCCTTGTTGTCGCCGATGCGCACGATGCGCTCGGCGGGCACGCCGACGGTCTGGTTCCAGATCCGGTAGGCCTCTTCGTCGGTGTGGTACACCGTGACCCACAAGCGATCAGCCGGCAACTTGAAGACACCGGTGAGCAATTCCCAGGCATAGGCAATGGCATCGTGCTTGAAGTAGTCGCCAAACGACCAGTTGCCCAGCATCTCGAAGAAGGTGTGATGGCGCGCGGTGTAGCCCACGGCGTCCAGGTCGTTGTGCTTGCCGCCGGCGCGCAGGCAGCGCTGGACGTCGGCCGCGCGCACGTATCCGGGCTTCTCGCTGCCCAGGAAGACGTTCTTGAACGGCACCATGCCTGAGTTGGTGAACAGCAGGGTCGGGTCGCTGGCGGGCACCAGGGACGCGGACGGGACGATGGTATGTCCCTTGCTGCGGAAATACTCAAGGAAGGTGGAGCGGATCTGCGCGGTTTTCATCGGGGACGGTGGGGCCATGCCTTGGATTTCGGTCGCCACGGAAGCGGTGGCGGCGGCAGGACAAGAGCCGGTGGGACCCGGTCAATCGTCGGCTGCGTCGTCCACTTCAGCGTGGGTGAGACTACGTACTGTGGCGGCCGCGAAGCCGCGGCGCAAGAGGAACTGGGCCCGGCGGGCGCGTTCGGCGTAGTCGGCCGTAGGGCCGCCGTAGCGGCGGCGCAGGATGTCGGCGGCCAGTTCCTGCCAGTCGACCTCCGCTTCGTCCAGCAGGCGACGGGCGGTGGCCTCGGCAATCCCGTGGTTGCGCAATTCGGCGCGGATGCGGGCGGGGCCGTAACCGTGGCTGGCGCGGTTGCGCACCAGCATGGAGGCGAAACGGTCGTCGTCCTGGTAGCCCTGCTCGCCCAGGCGTTCGATGGCCTCGCTGGTGTCCTGGCGGTCGTAACCGCCCTGGCCGAGCTTTCGCGAGAGCTCGCGTCCGGAGTGCTCGCGCCGCGCCAGCAGCCCCAGGGCCTTGTCGTACGCCGTGCGCTGGGGCTTCTCACCCTTCGCAGGCTTGTCCGGTCGCTCGCGACGCGGCATGGCAGCTCCTTGGAAAATGAAGAAGCCGCGCACGGGGCGCGGCTTCTTCAAGGTTAACGCCAAAGGCACGCCTTGGATCAGGCCTCTTCGAGAGCCTCTTCCGGCGCCGCGCCACGCGGAGCGGGCTTGACCAGCAGGCGCGCACGCAGCTCCGTATCGATCTCGTTGGCGATGGCCGGATTGTCGCGCAGGAACTGGCGCACGTTCTCCTTGCCCTGGCCGACGCGGTCGCCCTTATAGCTGTACCAGGCGCCGGATTTGTCGATCAGGTTCTCGCGGACGCCCAACTCGATGATCTCGCCTTCGCGGGAGGTGCCCTCGCCGTAGAGAATCTCGAATTCGGCCTGGCGGAACGGCGGTGCCACCTTGTTTTTCACCACCTTGACCCGGGTTTCCGAACCGATCACTTCCTCGCCCTTCTTCACCGCGCCGATGCGGCGGATATCCAGGCGCACCGAGGCGTAGAACTTCAGCGCGTTACCACCGGTGGTGGTTTCCGGCGAGCCGAACATCACGCCGATCTTCATGCGGATCTGGTTGATGAAGATCACCAGGCAATTGGTTTTCTTGATGTTGGCGGTGAGCTTGCGCAGGGCCTGGCTCATCAGGCGGGCGTGCAGGCCGACGTGGGAATCGCCCATCTCGCCTTCGATTTCCGCCTTCGGCGTGAGAGCGGCGACCGAGTCGACCACGACCACGTCCACGGCACCTGAACGGACCAGCATGTCGGCGATTTCAAGCGCCTGCTCGCCCGTGTCGGGCTGGGAAACCAGGAGGTCGTCGACCTTCACGCCGAGTTTCTCGGCGTAGGATGGATCCAGCGCGTGCTCGGCATCGACGAAGGCCGCGGTGCCGCCGGCGCGCTGGCAGGCGGCGATGACCTGCAGCGTGAGCGTGGTTTTACCCGAGGATTCCGGGCCGTAGATCTCGACCACGCGGCCGCGCGGCAGGCCGCCGATGCCCAGCGCGATGTCCAGGCCCAGAGAGCCGGTGGACACGGTGTCGATGGTGTCGTCGGGACGGTCGCCCAGGCGCATGACCGCGCCCTTGCCGAACTGCTTTTCGATCTGGCCGAGGGCACTGGCGAGCGCCTTGCGCTTGTTGTCATCCATCGTTTGCATTCCCGCGTGAGGTCGTTTGATGTAGGTGTATCTTGCGCCGCGGCGATCTCAGGGACTGCGATCCGCCGGGATTAATTTTAATTATCCCACACCCGCCAGGGTTTACCTCGGCCGATGTGCCCCGTTAGCCCGTCAGGGCAAGCAGCATGCCTTCCAGGGCGGCACCCACCGTCTGCCGGCGCACCGCTTCACGATCGCCATCGAAATGGAACAGCTTGGCGTGCGCGTAACCGCCACGCCGCTTCCAGCCGATCCATACCGTGCCCACGGGTTTATCGGGCGTGCCGCCGGAGGGACCTGCGATGCCGGTGACCGCCACGGCAAGGCCTGCGCCAAAGCGCGACAAGGCACCGGAGACCATTTCCGTCACGGTTGATTCGCTCACGGCGCCCGTGGCTTCCAGCGTGCGCGGGTTCACCCCGAGCAGGGCTTCCTTGGCTTCGTAGCTGTAGGTCACCACGCCGGCATCGAACCAGGCCGAACTACCGGGCAAGTCGGTGAGGCTCTTGGCGACCCAGCCGCCTGTGCACGATTCGGCGGTCACCACCATCAGGCGGCGCTCCTGGGCAGCCACGGCCACCTTGCTGGCCAGTTCGTATAGATCGCCATCGGTGGGAATGGAGGGGTGCTCCATGCGAGACTTTCGCTTTTGCGGGGAAGGGAACGCACGTTCTACTCCCCCATCACCGTATCGCCAAGACTTGACGCCATGACGCAGGACGCCACCTCGCACACTCCCTTCATGCGCCAGTACCTGGCCGCAAAGGCCGAACATCCGGATGTATTGCTGTTCTTCCGCATGGGCGACTTCTACGAGCTTTTCTACGATGACGCGCGCAAGGCCGCGCGGTTGCTGGACATTACCCTCACCCAGCGCGGCCAGTCGGCCGGCGCGCCGATCCCAATGGCGGGTGTCCCCTATCACGCCGCCGAGAACTACCTGGCCAGGCTGGTGAAGCTGGGCGAATCGGTGGCGATCTGCGAGCAGGTAGGCGACCCGGCGCTGTCGAAGGGGCCGGTGGAGCGCAAAGTGGTGCGCATCGTCACCCCGGGGACGGTCACCGACGCCGCCCTGCTGGAAGACCGCCGTGACAACCTGTTGCTGTCCATCGCAGCCGACGGCGCGCGCTATGGCCTGGCCTGGGTGGACCTCTCCACCGGCCGCTTCCTGTTGAGCGAAGTCCATGGCGCCGAAGGGCTGGCCGCGGAGCTTGCCCGCCTGGCGCCGGCCGAGACGCTGGTGGGTGAAGACGTTGCCTGGCCCCGGATGGTCAGCAGCTTGCCTGGCCTGCGCAAGCGCCAGCCCTGGCACTTCGACGGCACGGCTGCCCTGCGCGAGCTATGCCGCTTCTTCAAGGTGCGCGACCTCTCCGGATTCGGCGTCGAAGGGATGCCCGTCGCCGTGGCCGCCGCCGGTTGCCTGCTCGGTTACGTCGAGGAAACCCAGAAGAGCGCCCTGCCCCATCTTTCAGGCATGGCGGTGGAAAGCGCCGGCGAAACGATTGCCATGGACGCAGCCACCCGGCGCAACCTGGAAATCGATACCCATCCCACCGGCCGCACCGAACACACCCTGCTGGGCGTGCTCGATGAAACCGTCACGCCGATGGGCGCGCGCCTGCTCAGGCGCTGGCTGAACCGCCCGCTGCGCTCGCAGCCCCTGCTGCGCGAACGCCACCAGGCGATTGCGCTGTTGCTCGATACCCGCCGACATCTTTCACTGCGCGAACGCCTGCGCGGCATCGGCGACCTGGAACGCATCCTGGCCCGCGTGGCCTTGCGTTCGGCACGGCCGCGCGACCTGTCGACCCTGCGCGATGGCCTGCTTGCCGCACCCTCGCTGCGTGATGAAATCGCCTCGCTGGACAGCCCGTTGCTGCATGCCCTGGTGTCGCGCATCGGCGAGCATCACGAACTGGCAGCGTTGCTGCAGCGCGCGGTGATCGAGCAACCCCCGGCGCTGATCCGCGACGGCGGCGTGATCGCCGACGGCCATGACAGCGAACTGGATGAACTGCGCCGCTTGTCCACGCACGCCGACCAGTACCTGGTGGAACTGGAGGAACGCGAGAAGGCCGCCAGCGGCATCACGTCGCTGAAAGTAGGCTACAACCGCGTCCATGGTTATTACATCGAGATCGGCAAGGGTCAGAGCGACCGCGCTCCCACGCACTACACGCGCCGCCAGACCACCAAGAACGCCGAGCGCTACATCACCGAGGAACTGAAGGGTTTCGAAGACAAGGTGCTGTCGGCCAAGGAACGCTCGCTGATGCGCGAGCGCGCTCTTTACGAAGCCTTGCTCGACACCTTGATCGAGCAGCTCGCACCCTTGAAATCCGCGGCCTCCGCCATGGCCGAACTGGACGTGCTGGCCAACCTCGCCGAACGCGCCGACGTGCTGGATTGGGCGCAACCGGAACTGACCGAGCGTGACGGCCTGCGCATCCTGCGCGGCCGCCACCCGGTGGTGGAAAAAGTACGCGACGATCCGTTCGAACCCAACGATCTGTGCCTGGACGACACCCGCCGTATGCTGGTGATCACTGGGCCGAACATGGGCGGTAAGTCCACCTACATGCGGCAGAACGCGCTGATCGTGCTGCTGGCGCATATCGGCAGCTACGTTCCCGCCGCCGAAGCCTGCCTTGGCCCGGTGGATCGCATCTTCACCCGCATCGGCGCGGGCGATGATCTTTCGCGGGGCCATTCCACCTTCATGGTGGAGATGACCGAGACCGCCAACATCCTGCACAACGCCACCGCGCAAAGCCTGGTGCTGATGGATGAAGTCGGCCGCGGCACCAGCACCTACGATGGCCTGGCGCTCGCCCGCGCCGCCGCCGTGCACCTGGCCGCGACCAGCCGCGCCTATACTCTGTTCGCCACGCACTACTTCGAACTGACCGCGCTGGCAGGCGAAATGCCCGGCGTGGCCAATGTCCACCTGGACGCGGTGGAGTACGGCGACCAGCTGGTGTTCATGCATGCGGTGAAGGAAGGTCCCGCCAACCGCAGCTTCGGCTTGCAGGTGGCGGCACTGGCCGGCCTCCCTCCCACCGTGGTGGCCGACGCGCGCCGCTATCTGCAGGCGCTCGAGCAGGGCCAGCAGGTCACCATCGCCAACGCGCCGCCCGTGGCTACCGCCGGACCACAGATGGGCTTGTTCGCCCCGCCGCTGCCTTCGGTGGTTGAAGAAACATTACGGTCACTCGACCCCGATGCGATGACACCGCGAGATGCGCTCGATGCCCTCTACCGGTTGCACCGGTTGGTCAAGACCACGGGATAGCACTAGGGACGTCAACCGTCCGGGTGTTCCTTCATTTCCTTCAACAAGCGGCGATCCTGCTTGTCGGGACGGCCCGCAGGACGCGGTGCGTGCGCGTGGAGCCGCCGCATGGCTGCTTCGTTTGCACGATGGGCGACACTTTGGGGTGTCTCTTGGTAGAGCGCCTGCGCCTGGGCAGCGGGCCCGCGCTTGTCGGACAAGCCCTGCACCATCACTTCGATGCGCTCGTTGCCGCGCATCAGGCGCAGCACATCCCCGACGTGCACGGCTTTCGCCGGCTTGCAGGCACCGCCGTTCAGTTCCACCTTGCCGCCATCGATGGCCTGCTTTGCCAGCGAGCGCGTCTTGTACATGCGGGCGGCCCATAGCCAGACGTCGGCACGGACTTGGTCAACGTTGTCGGTCATGGATTCTCAAACAGCCAATGACATCAGCAGCGCATTGCCACCGACGATGGTAAACAGCGAAAGTGCGATGCCAGCGCCAAGCACGGTATTGGCAAGGCGCGGCTCCAGCCCATATTGATCGGCAAGGATCGCCGCCGAGATCATCGGCGCCATCGCCGCCTGCAAAACGGCCACGATAAGCACCAGGCCGCCATAGCCGCAGGCCAACCCCAGGGCCAGCACCAGCAGCGGTGCCAGCAGCAGCTTCCACGCCAGCCCCAGGCTCAACGCGCCGGCCTGTTCCCGCTCGATATGCAAGCGGAACTGCAAGCCCACCGAGAACAAGGCCAGTGGCGTCAGCGTCCGGCCGATCTGGTCAAGTGAACCCTCCACGATGGTGGGCCACCCACCGAGCACACCGACGACGATGCCTGCCAGCAGGGCCAGGAAGGCCGGAAAGGTAAACAACCGCCGCGCCATCGCGCCCACCGTGGGGCGCGAGCCGGAATAGAGCGAGGCCACCACGATGCCGCCTACCGCCAGCAACGGAAACGTACCTAGCTGGTCGGCCACCACAGCCACGGACAGTCCCTCTCGTCCATGCAGGGCTTCGATCATCGGATAGCCCATGAACGAGGTATTGCCCAGTCCGCACACCAGCGTGAGGCAGCCCACACGAGCGCGTGACCAGCCACGCAGGCGGCCCACCAGGGCAAAGAACGCCCACGCGCCGAAGAAGGCGATGAACGCTCCCGCCGCTGGCAGCCACAGCGAGGACTCAAACCGAAGCCTGGGCACCAGGGCCAGCACCAGCGCCGGCAAGGCAATGTTCAATACCCACCAGTTGATGCCAGGCACGATGCCCTCGGGCAACCGTGCGAAGCGGCGGCAGGCAATGCCCAGCAGCAGGCAGGCGAACAGGGTGACCAGGGCCGACATCAGCCCATCAGCCCAGCAACACCCGGTTCATGCGGCGGACAAAAGACGCCGGATCCTCCAGTTGCGCACCGGCCGTGATCTCCGCCTGTTCGAGCAGCAGCGCGGCTAGATCGGCCGCCTTCGCATCGTCGCCCTCGCCTTCCAGACGCTGCACAAGCGGGTGGCCCGGATTGATCTCGAGCGTCGGCTTGGACGATGGCATCTCGTGGCCGGCCTCGCGCAGCAGGCGAGCCAGATGCGGCGCCATGTCGAAATCGGCCAGGGCCAGGCACGAAGGCGAATCAGTCAGTCGCCCCGACACACGTACATCGCCAACGCGGTCGCTCAACAGGGTTTTGATGCGCTCGACCAGCGGCGCCGCCTGTTTGGAAGCCTCTTCCTGCTTCTGCCTGCCTGCTTCGTCCAAAGGCAGTTCGCCCTTGGCCGCGCTCTGGATCTTCTTGCCGGCGTATTCGGTGAGGTTGCCCAGCATCCATTCGTCGATGCGGTCGGACAGCAGCAGCACCTCGATGTCGCGGGCCTTGAGCGCTTCCAACTGCGGGCTACCGTCGGCCGCGGCATGGCTGTCGGCAGTGATCGCCCAGATCACGTCCTGCCCTACCTGCATGCGGCCGATGTAGTCATCCAGCGACACCACCTGGGCGGCACCGTCGCCCTTGGTCGAGGCAAAGCGCAGCAGCTTGGCAATGCGCTCGCGGTTGGCACCGTCTTCGACGATGCCTTCCTTCAGCGTATTGCCGAAGGCTTTCCAGAAGGTGGCGAACTTGTCGGCGTCGTCGCGGGCGAGTTTCTCGATGAGATCGAGCACGCGCTTGACGCAAGCGGCGCGGATCTTCTCAAGCTGGCGGTTCTGCTGCAGGATCTCGCGGCTCACGTTCAGCGGCAGGTCGTCGGCGTCCACGACGCCGCGCACGAAGCGCAGGTAGTTGGGCAACAACTCATCGGCCGCGTCCATGATGAAGACGCGCTTGATGTACAGCTTCAGGCCCTTGCGCTCGTCGCGGCCGCCCATGGCCAGGTCGAACGGCGGCTGGCTGGGGATGTACAGCAGCGTGGTGAAGCTCTGGCTGCCCTCGACGCGGTTATGCGTCCAGGTGAGCGCATCGTTGAAATCGTGGCCCAGGGATTTATAGAAGCCCTGGTATTCCTCGTCGGTGATCTCCGACTTCGGGCGCGCCCACAGCGCGGAAGCGGCGTTGATGGTCTCGAACTCGCCGTCTTCGGGCTTGCCGTCCTTGTCCTTCGGTACGCGGATCGGGAAGGCGACATGGTCGGAGTACTTGCGGATGGTCTGGCGCAGCGTCCAAGGGCGGAGGAATTCGTCCTCATCGGCCTTCAGGTGCAGGATCACCGTGGTGCCGCGGGGGAGGCCCGCCGCATCGTCGAGCGTGTACTCGCCCTTGCCGTCGCTTTCCCACTTCACGCCCTCGTCGCTGCCAGCGCGGCGGCTAAGTACCGTCACCTTGTCGGCCACCACGAATGCCGAGTAGAAGCCCACGCCGAACTGGCCGATCAGGCGGGCGTCGTTCTTCTGCTCGCCCGAGAGCGCTTCCAGGTAGCGGCGCGTGCCGGAGCTGGCGACGGTGCCGATGTTGGCGATCACCTCGTCGCGGCTCATGCCGATGCCGTTGTCGCGCACGCTCACCGTGCGGGCGTCCGGGTCCCAGCTGACCTCGATGCGCAGTTCGGAGTCCTCCGCGGCCAGGGAGGGATCGGCCAGGGATTCGAAGCGAAGCTTGTCGCAGGCGTCGGAGGCGTTGGAGATCAGCTCGCGCAGGAAGATTTCCTTGTGCGAGTACAGCGAATGGGTGACCAGGTGCAGGACCTGGGCGACTTCAGCTTCGAAGCGGCGGGTTTCGGTACCGGTGGTCATGGTGGTAAGCAACCTTCCAGATGTTGATGAAAAGAAAGAGGCCGCGGCGCCTCCCGGCACCGCGGTCCTGGGTACTGTCGGCCTGCTAGTTTACGCCGCGCGCTGCAGGGCCGCGATGCGCTCGGGCAGCGGGGGGTGGCTCATGAAGAGCTTCTTCAGGCCCTCGGCGAGCGGCCCGGCGATGCCGAAGGCGGCAATCGTCTGCGGCAGGGTGGACTCGCCATGGTTGGCGGCCAGGCGCTGCAGGGCCGAGACCATCGATGCACGGCCGGCAAGGTTCGCGCCCGCGGCATCGGCACGGAATTCGCGCCAGCGCGAGAAGGCGGCAACGATCATCGAGGCGAACAGGCCGAAGACCAGCTGCAGCACCATCACCACGACGAAGTAGCCGATGCCACCACCGCCATCGCGGTCGCGTCCGCCGGACATCCAGCTGTCCACCACGCGGCCGACAATGCGCGCCAGCACGATCACCAGCGTGTTCAATACGCCCTGGACCAGGGTGAGGGTCACCATATCGCCGTTGGCGACGTGGCCGATCTCATGGCCAAGCACCGCGGACACCTGTTCGCGGTCCATCTGCTGAAGCAGGCCCGTGCTGACCGCCACCAACGCGCTGTTGCGGCTCATGCCGGTGGCGAAGGCGTTCATCTCCGGGGCGTCGTAGATGGCCACCTCCGGCATGCCGATGCCTGCCTTCTCCGCATGCCTGCGCACGGTGGCCAGCAGCCAGCGCTCGGTGTCGTTGCGCGGCTCGGTGATCACCTGGGCGCCGGTGGACATCTTGGCCATCCACTTGGATATCGCCAGCGAGATGAAGGCGCCTCCCATGCCGAAGACGGCAGCGAAGGCCAGCAGTCCGCCAAGGCCTACGCCCTGGCGCGCGGCCCAGTCGTCGATGCCGAACAGGTGGCAGACCACCGACAACAGCAACAGGACGGCGATGTTGGTACCAAGGAAAAGGGCAATGCGCAGCACGTGATTTTCTCTCTTGCGTCCGTGGATAGAGTGAAGACCATTTCTGTGGGCTGCGGTTCCTCGTTTCAAGGTGAATGCCTTTTTCCATCTTGCTGTCGCGGCAGGTAAAATTGCCCGATGAGCTACCGCGGCCGCTTCGCCCCCTCGCCCACCGGCGACCTCCACGAAGGATCACTGCTGGCCGCCGTGGCCAGCTGGCTGCGGGCACGCCAGCAAGGCGGCGCATGGCTCGTACGCGTGGACGACATCGACCCGCCGCGCGAAGTGCCCGGGTCGACGGCGTCGATCCTTTCCACCCTGGCTTCGCTATCACTGCACGCGGACGAGCCGGTGTGGCTGCAGTCGACGCGCGATGGCGCTTACCGCGATGCCTTCGAGCAACTGCGAGTTGGCGGACTGGTGTACGAGTGCTGGTGCTCGCGAGCGGAACTCGCCGCCAGCGGCGGTATCCACCGTGGTTCCTGCCTGTCGCCCCAGCGTGACAGGCCCCCCGCCTGGCGCCTTCGCGTAGGCGACGAAGTGATTGCATGGCACGACCTGATGGCAGGCCCGCAATCATGGCCCGTAGCCAACGGCGGCGACTTCGTAGTGCTGCGTGCCGACGGCCTGTGGTCGTACCAGCTTGCCTGCGCGGTGGATGATGCAGCGCAACGCATCAGCGAGGTGGTGCGTGGGCGCGACCTGCTGGACTCCACGCCACGCCAGATCCTTCTGCAGCGGCAGCTAGGCCTGCCGACGCCCGCATATGCCCATCTTCCCCTGCTGGTGGACGACAGCGGTGGCAAGCTTGCCAAATCCACCCATGCGCCCGCCGTCGACGCCGATGGGCTGCCGGCCCTGCGCCGGACGCTCGCGCGCCTGGGCCTCCCCGGCGCGCCCGACGGCGAGGCCGCCACGATGCTTGGCTGGGCCTTGCCGCGGTTTGAGCTGGCTTCACTCACGGGCAAAGTAGCCATCCATATGGCCGAACCGTTATAACGTCGGATCAACCGGCATTCGCCGGACCGATCATTCCTAGGAAACAGCTCCAATGACGCAACGCACGGCCCTGGTCACCGGCGGCACCGGTGGCATCGGCACCGCCCTGGTCCGGCACCTGATCGACCAGGGGCATCGCGTTGCCAGCAACTACCGCGATCGTGACAAGGCGCAGGCCTGGGGCCAGCGCATGCGCGAACTCGGTTACGAAGTCACGCTGGTGCATGGCGACGTATCGGACAACGCCTCGAGCCAGGCCATGGTCGAAGAGGTGGAGGCCGCCCTCGGCCCGATCGACATCCTGGTCAACAACGCCGGCATCACCCGCGACAGCACCTTCCACAAGATGGACTACCAGCAGTGGAGCGAGGTGGTGCAGACCAACCTGAACGCCTGCTTCAACGTCACCCGGCCGATCATCGAAGGCATGCGTGCACGGCGCTGGGGCCGGATCGTGCAGATCAGTTCGGTAAATGGCCAGAAGGGCCAGTACGGCCAGGCGAACTACGCAGCGGCCAAGGCCGGCATCCACGGTTTCACCATCTCCCTGGCGCTGGAAAATGCCCGTTACGGCATCACGGTGAACACGGTGTCACCCGGCTACATCGCCACCGACATGGTCAAGGCCGTGCCCCTGGAAGTGCGCGAAAAGATTGTGGCGCAGATCCCCATGGGCCGGATGGGCCATCCCGACGAAGTTGCCCGCGCGGTCACGTTCCTCACCGCGCAGGAATCGGAATGGATCACCGGTGCCAACCTGGCCATCAATGGCGGGCACTACATGGGCTGGTAGCAACGCCAGTCGGTGGGGGTCAGAGTAATTACTCTGACCCCGGTGGCGCCGTTGGCGTGACACTGGCCAGGAGTTTTTCCAGGATCTTGCCTACGGCCGCAAAGGCGAAGGTGCCTGTGACGTGGGTGGCCGCACCCAGGCCGCCACCACAATCGAGCTTCAGCGCATCGCCGCCTTCCGGGCGGATACCGCATACGCTGCCGTCCGCCTGCGGGTATTGCACGTTCTGCAGCGAGTACACCGCCGATACGCCGAAGTAGCGATCGGCGTTCTTCGGAAAACCGAACTCCTGGCGGAGTTTCTTCCGGATCAGGCTGAACATGGCATCGTGCTCGGTGCGTGAGAGATCGCGCACGCGTACCTGGGTGGGATCGGTACGGCCACCGGCCGAACCCACCGTCACCGTGGGGATCTTCCGACGGCGGCACCAGGCGATGGCCTCGACCTTCACCCGGAACGCATCGCAGGCATCGAGCACGGCGTCGTAGCCCCGGCCAAGGAGTTCATCGAGCGTGCCGGTGGTAAGGAACTGCTCGACCGGATCCACCACGATGTCCGGATTGATCGCGCGCAGCCGCTCGGCCACCACCTGCACCTTGCTACGGCCGTACTGGCCGTCCAGCGCATGCGACTGGCGATTGGTATTGGAAAGGCAGATGTCGTCGGCGTCGATCAGGGTGATCCGTCCCACGCCCGACCTTGCCAGCGCCTCGGCCGCCCACGAACCCACGCCGCCGACGCCGACCACACAGACGTGGGCCTCGATCAGGCGGGCAAGGGAGCCGGCGCCATACAGGCGCTCGATGCCGGCGAAGCGCTCGTACGCGGTGGCGGCTGGGGGCGCCAGGGTCAATGAGGGAACTGACATCAGGGTATCCGCTTAATGCATTGAATGGATTATATTTCAAAGCGCAAGGCACGACGGTCGGATATGCTTGGCTTCGTTGCTACGGAGGGAAACCATGCGAGCCATCATCCTTTTGGTCATCGGCCTGGCCGTCGGCGCCATCGGGGCCTCGTACGCGGCCAATACCATGGCGGCGCGCCATGCCTATACAAGGGGTGTCATGGCCATCATGGGGCATCACGTCTCGGCCCTGGGGGCCCAGGCCAAGGCCGGACAGTGTCCTTCCGACGCAACCCTGGACCACCTCCGCCGCATCAATGGCGCCGCCGCCGAGATCGAACCAGCCTTCGCCGGCGCCGACGCCGACTTCTTCAAGCACGCCCATGCGCTCGCCGATGCCACGGCGGCCACCGTCGCCAACCCGCCCGCGGATTGCCCGGCATTGAAGCAGGCCATGGCGAAAATGGGCGAAACCTGCAAAAGTTGCCACGAGCTCTATCGATAGGCATTCCCACGGAAGCCTCGCCCACGGATGAAACCGCCCGTCCAACGCTCTTCCGGGCCGCTGCGCTTCCTGCGCATGCGGGCGTGGTTGCTGTACCGCGCGCTGACGCGGTTCGAGACCACGATGTTCGCCCGCACCCGCTACTCGCAACCGAAGATGGTGGCGATCGGCGTGGTGGGCGCGCTCAGCCTGATGTTCTACTACCCGATCTGGACATGGCTGTTCCCGCAGCCGTATGAAAATTTCGGCCTGCGCCTGGCCTGCAGCGTCCTGTTCGTCCCGCTTGCCCTGTTGCCGTGGTGGCCCCGGCGTACCCGTGCGTGGCTGCCCAGCTACTGGTACACGGTGATGACCATCTGCATGCCGTTTTTCGTGGGCTATATGACGCTGCGCAACGGCACGGCAGTTTGGCTGATGACCCACCTGGCGGTGATCATGCTGTTGATGATGCTGTTCGACGTGTCCAGCTTCGTGCTGGTGTTCGTGGTCGGCAGCCTGATGGCGGCGGTGGCATACCTCGTCACCCCTCACCTGCCCTTCAACTCAGCCGCGTTCATCGAGTACATCCCGCTGCTGATGTTCGCCATGGCAGGTGGCGCGGTATGCACGGTGTCCGCGTCGATGGCCGAGCAGAACCGGCTGGACGCCCTCACCGCCGCGTCGAACAACATTGCCCATGAGCTGCGCACCCCTCTGGGCTCGGTCCGCATCGCCGCCCAGGCCGTGCGCCGCTACCTGCCGGACCTGCTGCAAAGCCACAAGGTTGCCCTCGAGGCGGGCCTGTCGGTGGCTGAATTGCGCGGCAACCACCTGATGGCCCTGGAGCGCAGCATCGGCATCATGGAGCGGGAGGTGGAGTACTCCAACACCATCATCGACATGTTGCTGCTGGCAGCCCGGCCGATCGGCGAGGTGCGGCCGACGGAACTTTCCGCCCTGGCATGCGTGGAACAGGCGCTCAACCGGTATCCTTACGGCTCCCGGGGTGAACGGGAGCGGGTCAGGCTGGAGGCCGCCGGGGATTTCCTCTTCATGGGCGTGGAGAGCCTGCTGGTCCACGTGATCTTCAACCTGGTGCGCAACGCCCTGCTGCATACCGGGCGTGCCGGGAAGGGCGTCATCCGGATCTACATCGAGCCGGGTGCCGAGGAACACGTCATCCGGGTCCACGACACCGGCCCGGGCATCCCGCCAGACGTCCTGCCGCGCATCTTCAACCGGTTTTATTCACATTCGGACGATAAACATGGCGTTGACGGCCTAGGAATCGGGCTCGCTTTTTCCCGCGCGGCCATGGAGCATATGGGCGGGACCATCCGATGCAGTTCGCGCTGGGGGGAATTTACCGAGTTCACCCTGACCTTTCCTCCACCCGATCCCGAACGGCAACCATGACGCTCAACGTGCAGGGTGATATCCAGCCCTTCCACTTCCCGACCACGACGGTCCTGGTGGACGACCACGAGGAATACCTCGACGTCGTGCCGCTTTTGCTGGACCCGATGCTGCGCGTGCGGACGTATTCCTCGCCGCGGCAGGCTCTTGCGACGCTGGGCAACAACGGCAGCCGGCCGGTGCCCGGGGGTGGCTGGCTGTACCGCTGGAAGGACCGGCCCTCCGATACCCAGGAGCTGGTCGCGCTGGATATCGACTCCATCCACCGGGTGGTCTACGACCCGGAGCGCTTCGCCGAAGTGTCCGTGGTGGTGGTCGACCAGGTCATGCCCGAGATGGACGGCATTACATTCTGCAAGCGTTTGCCGAATCCGCATGTAGGAAAAATCTTACTCACCGGCCGGGCAGACGATGCCACCGCGATCGAGGCCTTCAATGCGGGGATCATCGACCGGTTCATCCGCAAGAACGACCCGGCCGCCATCGACAAGCTGCAGACCGCCATCGTGGAACTGCAACGCCGGTACTTCGACCGCGCCAGCGCCTTCGTGGCCGAGACGCTAGCCCTGGGCAACTTCCGGTTCCTGCGCGACCCGGCCTTCCGCGAGGTACTGCAGGGCATTACCGCCACCTTCCAGCCGGTGGAATGTTATGTGCACTGCAATCCCACGGGCCTGTTGCTGCTCGACGCCTGGGGCATCGGCCGCTTCCTGCTGGTGCAGACCGACGAAGATCTCCGCGCCCATTACGAGATCGCCGCCGACCTTGGCGCCCCGCCCTCGTTGCTCGAAGCCCTGCGCGGCGGTGAGGCGCTGCCCTGGTTCCCCTCGCGGGACGGTTTCTATCACAAGAGCCTGGAGAACCCGGAAGCCAGCCTTTATCCGTCCACGGCGATTTCCGGCGAGCAGTGGTACTACTACGCGTTGATCGACCACGTCGAACGCTTCCGCCTGCAGCACGTGAAGTCCTACCGTAGCTGGCTGCGCGAGCAGGACCTCAACGCCTCCATCAGTCACGCACCTAAACTGATCTGAAGCGGAGCCTTATGGCCCGCGCGAGGCGGTAGATTGCTGTTTTTTTACCCGTAAAAAACTCAAGCGATGCGAATCGTCTGATATTTTACCGGTTGCATTGGAAATCAGGGCTGATCAATATCGGCAGAATAGCGATTCCATCACAGCCTAATCACTTCATTTGCAGTGATTGTGACGCAGTTCGCTGCCATGATGGGGCCATCGGCCATCCGCTGCTCTCTCCAACACCGCCGGTCCAGGCAGGGCTGGTGCACGGTCCCGCACATCCGCGCTGCGGTGCCGTTCAGACAGGGATGTGCCCTATCCCCGGCAACCGAGAGGCCAACATGACCAACGTTTCCCCGATCCACCGTTCCACCCCCGTGGCAGCACCCGCGCTTCCGTCCTTCGTCACCCGCCGCGTCGAGCGCTTCCATACCCAACGCGTGGCAGTGGACTGGGGCGGTCGTCACATCCTGCGCGGCCGCCATCCCAAGCCTGGCGACCTGATGCTGCAAAGCAACGACTACCTGGCCATCGCCGGCCATCCGCAGATTGTGGAGGCCCAACGTGAAGCCCTGGCGACAGGCGGCCTGGGCATGATGATGTCGGCGCTGTTCATGCAGCACGAAGATGAGCCCCTGCACCAGGTGGAAGCGGAACTTGCCCGCGCCGTGGGCACTGAGTCGGGCATCCTGGCCCAGTCGGGCTTCGCCGCCAACGTCGGCCTGATCCAGTCCATCGCCGACGAGCGTGTGCCGGTATACGTGGACATGCTCGCCCATGCCTCGCTGTGGGAAGGCATCAAGAGCGCCGGCGCCAAACCGGTGCCGATCCTGCACAACGACCTGGCCCACCTCGAGCGCCACGTGCTGCGGCACGGCCCGGGCATCATCGTGGTCGACTCGGTGTACAGCACCAACGGCAGCGTGGCTCCGCTGGCTGCCATCGCCGACATCGCCGAACAGTTCGGCTGCGTGTTCATCGTCGACGAATCCCACTCGCTGGGCACCCATGGCGCCCGTGGCGAAGGCCTGGTGGCTAGCCTGGGCCTGAACGACAAGGTGCATTTCGTCACCGCGAGCCTGGCCAAGGCCTACTGCTCGCGCGCCGGCTTCATTGGCTGCGGGCATCGCTTCAAGGACTACTTCGGCTGCGAGGCGCTGCCTGCGATCTTCAGTTCATCGCTGCTGCCGCACGAACTGGCCGGCATGGCCGCCTCGCATCGGGTGATCCAGAGCGAAGGCTGGCGCCGCGCTCGCCTGCGCCAGGTCACTCACCAGGTGCGGGACGCGCTGACGGACCTCGGCTACCCCATCGAGGACGGCACCGAGCAGATCATCGCCTTCGAAGCCGGCGCGGAACTGCTCACCGGGCGCGTGCGCGACGTGATGGAAGAACACGGCATCTTCGGATCGGTGTTCAGCGCGCCGGCCACCACGCTCAACCGTTCCCTGCTGCGGCTGACACTGAACGCCGGCATGGACGAGGCGGATGTCGATCGCCTGATCGATACCTGCGCGCTTATCCGCGACAAGCTCGATATCCCCTCGTGGAGTGCGCACAAGCGTGCCGCCCGCCGGGCGAGCGATCGTGAACTGGAAAACGTGGCCTGACAGGGAAAGGACAGCCCTGGACGACGGCCAGCCGGTGCGGGACAGGGTCAGCGGATGCTGACCCTGCCGCGCAGGATGTCCCAGAACATCACCCAGTCGCCCGCCAGGCTGTAGAACGGGTGGCTGAAGGTGGCCGGGCGGTTCTTCTCGAAGAAGAAATGGCCCACCCAGGCGCAGCCGTAACCGGCTACCGGCACCAGCCACAGCCAGGCGGGGCGCCCGGTCGATGCCGCCAGCACGAGGATCACGATCACCAGCACGCTGCCGGCGAAATGCAAACGCCGGCTGCGCACGTCACTGTGCTCGGAAAGATAGAACGGGTAGAACTGGGCGAAGCTGGCAAAACGCGCCATCACGAAGCTCCTTTACCAGGCCCGCTTGTACTGGACCGGTGCCTGGATCTTAGCGCCGAGCTCCGATGCCGCGCGACGTGGGAAGTACGGGTCGCGCAACAGTTCCCTGGCCAACAGGACGACGTCCGCGGAACCGTCCCTGATCACCGTATCGGCCTGAGCCGAATCGATGATCATCCCCACCGCTCCGGTGGCGATGCCAGCCTCGTGGCGAATCCGCGAGGCAAAGGGAACCTGGTAACCCGGGCCAACGGGAATCTTCGCGTTGGGCACGTTGCCGCCGGAAGAAACGTCCACCAGATCCACGCCCAAGGCCTTGAGCATGCGTGAGAGCTCAACGCTCATCGTGTCGTCCCAGCCGCCTTCGGTCCAGTCCGTTGCCGACAACCGCACCCATACAGGCAAAGTTTCGGGCCATACCTCGCGCACCGCGCGCACTACTTCCCGCAGCAGCCTGGTGCGTCCTTCCAGGTCGCCGCCCCACCGGTCGGTTCGATGGTTGGAAAAAGGCGAGAGGAACTGATGCAGCAGGTAGCCATGCGCGGCGTGGATTTCCACCAGTTCGAAGCCAGCGGTGGCGGCGCGGCCAGCGGCAATGCGAAACGACTCGATGACCGCTTGGATGCCCGCCTCGTCAAGCTCGGCCGGCACGTGCCAGCCCTCGTCGAAGGGCCGTCCCGAAGGCGCCACCGTTGGCCAGGGCGATTCGTCCTTGCCGAGCGGGCCGCCACCTTGCCAGGGCAACTGGGCGCTGGCCTTGCGCCCAGCATGCGCAAGCTGCACCCCGACATGGGCGCCTTGGGAGCGTACGAAGGCGGTGATCGGCTGCCAGGCCGCTACCTGCGCATCGTTCCAGATGCCGGTGTCGCCGTGGGAGATGCGCCCCTCGGGCGACACGGCAGTAGCTTCGGTGATCACCAGGCCCGCGCCGCCCACGGCGCGTGAACCCAGGTGCACCAAGTGCCAGTGATTGGGAAGTCCGTCCGTGGCGCTGTATTCGCACATGGGTGAGACGACGATGCGGTTGCGCAGGCGCAGGCCACGTTGCTGCAGCGGTTCGAACAGGGACATGAAGGTTCCTCCACGGAGGTAAACGTCCAACGTGCCGTTACGGTCGACCCATATCAAGCATCCGCAACAACTTTCGCAAAGCGCCGTGCCACCTCGTGGGGCTGTTTCATCCAGCTGAAGTGGGCCGCGTCCGTGCCCTGCGTCCCGGCCAGCACGTCTACCTGTGCCCGGGCATGGGGCATCTTGCCGAGCAGGAAGTCGAGGGACGCCGCCGGCACCAGCCAGTCGCCGGTCATCCTTAAGGCCAGCACCGGGGCGCGCTGGGCCGCCAGGGACCGCTCGACGTCTTCGTAAATACCGTGTCCGCCATAGCGACCGGTAAGCCCCGTGGCCGCCCAGTCGCTGATCACGCCACGGGCCTCGTTGCCGCCGAAGCCGATACGACGGCCGGGCAAGTATCCGACCAGGCGAGCGAGCCACGGTGCTGCCAGATAGGCAAGGCGGACCCAGTGGCGGTGGGCGAAGCATCGCCAGTAAGGAGCGCCGCTGGCCGCCAGGAGAATACCCGCCGGGGCTTCAGGCGCCCGTGATGCCACCAGGCACGCAAACTGCCCACCGAGGCTATGCCCGCCCACCCAACAACGGCCACCGGGCCATGCCGCGGCGGCAGCGGATGCCGAGCCATCGATGTCATCGAGCAGCTGGCGATATCCCCAGTCGCAGCCACGACCCGCGCGCTGGTCGCTGCTGCCCAGGCCCCGCCATTCGTGCAGCGCCACGCCCACGCCCAGCCCTGCGAGGGCCTGGGCCAGTGGAAGGTAATGCCGGGCAGGTACGCCCAGGGCCGGCAGCCAAAAAAGATAGGGCGACCCGGGAAGCGGCTCCGGCGCCCGCACCAAGATAAGTTCCGCCGACGCTCCGTCGGGGGTAGTCACGGGCATGACGCCCGGTTCGATCATCGATGCAGCCAAACTTCAGGCCTTGTGGTCGCGTCCATGAAAAAGGCCGGGCGTTGCCGCCCGGCCTTTCTTACTTACCATGACGCCTTTGGATCAGACAGCGGAGACTTCTTCAGCCTGCTCGCCCTTCTGGCCCGGCACCACCTTGAAGCTGACCTTCTGGCCTTCAGCAAGGCTCTTGAAGCCGTTGCCCTGGATGGCGCGGAAGTGCACGAACACGTCCGGCTTGCCACCCTCGCGGCTGATGAAGCCGAAGCCCTTGGCATCGTTGAACCACTTGACAGTGCCGATCTCACGATCCGACATAAAACACTCCAATACGAGTTACACAACAATTAAGCCGGCCACGGGGGCCGGCGACTTACCACACGAAATCAGGCGACCTGGACTTCTTCGGCCTGGGGGCCTTTCTGCCCGTCCACGACCTTGAAGCTGACCTGCTGGCCTTCGGCGAGGGTCTTGAAGCCGTTGCCCTGGATCGCGCGGAAGTGCACGAAGAGGTCTGGACCGTTGCCGCGACTGATGAAACCAAAACCCTTGGCATCGTTAAACCACTTAACGGTGCCGAGCTGACGTTCTGACATGCTTTTACCACTCCTGGAACGATTTACTGAACTCAACCGTGACCTTGTTCCAAGGGTCGAACGGCCGACTTACTGGGTGTGCAAGAAACGCAAGGAGCGAAGCGATGTGGCAGATCTTGGATCAGCGCATCGGGACAGGACGATCCCATCCCCGGCAAACACAGTCCGGGCATCATACCCCCCCTGCGGCGAAATAGCGATGGCGGCAGGATGTCAAGCCAACACGCCCCGTTCACCGGGGTGGGCCGCATGCTTTGCCCGGTTCACTGGAAGTCCCGCCGTACGGGACGGTGCGGGTAGCCATTTGAAGACCAAAACGACCAAAACGGGGGTTTACCATGAAAAAAATGACCAATAAGCTCATTGTACCGCTTGGCCTGGCCGGCCTGATCCTGGCCGGTTGTACGCACCAGGCGGCCAAGCCGACGACCTCCTCGTCCACCACCAGCACCACGACCAGCAGCACCGCCGCGCCGACCACGCGCACCACCTCGTCGACCACTGGCAGCCCACGCACCGGCACTTCCGTCCGCAAGGCCTCAACCGCCGTTTCGGATGCGAACCTGCCCTCGAGCACCGGCATCCCCGCCTGCGACGATTACCTGGCCAGCTACCGCAGCTGCCACCGCGCGGCGGCGATCTACCCGGCCGACCAGATCGATTCCCGCTACGAGCAAATGCGCCATACGCTGCTGCGCGATTCGCAAGATCCCGATATCCGTCCGCAGCTGACCAACCGCTGCAATTCACTGGCATCGAACCTGAAGCAGGCATTGCACGGCAAGAGCTGTGCGCCCGATGCCGCCCCCGCGAGCACCTCGCCCGCTGCTGCCGGCAGCGGAGGCTAGGCAGCCATCCCCCCGTCCCCCACTGGAGGAATTGCCCATGAAGATCAAAACCACCACCGGCCTGCGCGCCCTGGCCCTGGCCACCTCACTGCTTGCGGCGAGCGTTGCCATCGCCCAGACCGACACGCCGCAGCCGCCGGTACCACCACCTCCGCCGACCGCCCCGACACCGCCGGTCCCACCGCCGCCCCCGCCGCCGGGAGATACCCCGGCGCCCCCGCCAAGCGACGCTCCCCTTCCGCCACCGCCTCCGCCGGGCACGGCGCCCGCTCCTGTCACCCAGGCCCCGCCGCCGCCCGCGGGCGGCGCCATGCCCCCTCCGGGCGCCCAGGTAGAAGTGCGCAACAGCCAGCCGCAGGTGGCCAAGATGGGCACACCGCCCGACTTCGCCACGCTCGCCAAGAGCGGCAAGTCGATCAGTGAAGCCGATGCCGCCGCCTACCCAGCCTTGGCCAACGACTTCCAGTTCGCCGACAAGAACCGCGATGGGCGGATCTCCAAGTCCGAATACGAACGCTGGACACAGGGAAAGTAAGCGCGGTGAAGCAGGCCCCGGAATGATCCGGGGCCTGCTCCACATTCTTCCCGTCGACTGGTGCTTACACTCTTCCTTCGCGCGCTTTTTATAAAAGTGATGCCTTCAAGGGAGAGCACTACATGAAACATACCGCCGCCACAGCGGCGCTAGGGACCGCTGCGTGCCTGGCGATGGGCTTTGCCCGCGCGCAAAACCCCAGCCCGCTGGATATCCGGGCCTGTTCCGCCATCGAGACCGATGCCCAGCGCCTTGCCTGCTACGACAAGGCCGTGGGCCGGCCCAATCTTGTCACTGCGCAGAAGAAGGGCAATCCCGAAGCCAGCCGCGACCTGGCGAGCTTCGAAGCCGCGCATCGCGATGTCGAGGGCACCGGTGCCATCGGCGAAGGCGTGGCCGCGCCTGTCTCGCTGCTGGACAGCCGCTGGGAACTCTCACCCGAGTCGAAGCTCGGCACAATGAACCTGCGCGGCTACAAGCCGACCTACGCGTTGCCGGTATTTGCCAGCAGCAACCAGAACCAGCGGCCTTCGAGCCCGGCGCCCGACCATACGGTGAGCCAGGACCAGGGCCTGGACAACGTGGAGGCGAAGTTTCAGCTCAGCCTCAAGACCAAGGCGTGGCAAGGCGTGTTCGGCGACGTGGGCGACCTGTGGGTCGGTTACACACAATCCTCCCGATGGCAGGTCTACAACAAGGACCTCTCCCGTCCCTTCCGCGAAACCGACTACGAACCCGAAGCGCTGCTGGCATTCGACACGCACTACCAGGTACTCGGCTGGGAAGGCCGGTTGCTCACGATCGGCGTGAACCATCAATCCAACGGACGCGCCGATCCGCTCTCGCGAAGCTGGAACCGCGTGGTGGCGGACGTCGGCTTCGAGCGCCCGGGCTGGGTGGTGGTGCTAAGGCCATGGTGGCGTATCCCGGAAGATCGCAAGACCGACGACAACCCGGATATCTCCAACTACATGGGCCGGGGCGAAGTGCAGGTGATCCGCGAATGGAATTCCAACGAGTTTGGACTTACCGCGCGGCATTCCTTCCGCGGTGGGGATCAATCGCACGGCTCGCTGCGCTTCACCTGGAGCTTCCCGCTGGTAGGCAACCTGCGCGGCTACCTAGAGGCCTTCAATGGCTATGGCGAGAGCCTGATCGACTACAACCACAGCGCCAATTACCTGGGCCTGGGTGTGTCGTTGCTGGACTGGTACTAAGCGTGGGGAACGGCGGGGTCAGGATAATAATCCTGACCCCGAAACGCGCGGTTAGTGATGGTGGCCGCCCACGCCATGGACATGGCCATGGCTCAGTTCCTCGGCAGTCGGCTCGCGAACGTCGGCGATTTCAACGGCAAAGTGCAGGGTTTCGCCGGCCAGCGGATGATTGCCGTCGACGGTGACCTGGTCGCCTTCGATCCGGGTGATAGTGACATTGATCGCGCCATGGTCGTTGCGTCCCTGGAACTGCATGCCGGGCTGGAGATCCTCAACGCCCTGGAATGCTTCGCGCGGCACCACCTGGATGAGCTCGTCGTGCTTGACGCCATAGCCTTCGGCAGGCACGACGTCGACATTCAGCTTGTCGCCCTTCTCACGCCCTTCCAGGGCGTTTTCCAGGCCGGGGACGATCTGGCCTTCGCCATGGATATAGGCCAGCGGCTCGCGGCCATCGGAGCTGTCGATCACCTCGCCGGCATCGTTGGTGAGGGTGTAGTGGAACGATGCAACGGTGTTCTTGGCGATCTTCATCGGATGGCTCTGTGCCTTGGGGGATCGATAAGGCTAAGTGACACAGCGCGCAACTGCAAACCTCGCCCCTAGGCCGGCTTGCCGCCCAATACGCCCGGAAGGTCCCGGGCGATTTTCTCCGGCGTGTCGGTGGGCGCGTAGCGGCGCACGACCTGGCCTTGTCGATCCACCAGGAACTTGGTGAAGTTCCACTTGATCGCCTCGCTGCCCAGGATGCCCTTGCCTTCGTGCTTGAGCCAGCGGTACAGCGGATGGGCCTGGTCGCCATTGACCTCGACCTTGGCGAACATCGGGAACGAAACGTCATAGGTGAGCGAACAGAAGTCGCGGATCTGCGCCTCGTCGCCCGGCTCCTGGTGGCCGAACTGGTCGCAGGGGAAACCCAGCACGTCGAACCCTTGGCCGGCGAAGTCCCGCTGCAGCTGTTCCAGGCCCTTGTATTGCGGGGTGAAGCCGCACTTGGAGGCCACGTTGACCACCAGCAGTGCCTTGCCCTGGAACTCACCGAGCGAACGCTCGCGGCCGTCGATGTCGCTTGCGCTGAAGTCGTAGATGGAAGCCATCGGTGGTCCCCGCGCCCATGAAGATACGGAAGTCTAAACCCTCCCCTGCCATCCATGCAGGTTAATATCCGTGGATGACCGACCACCCCGCTTTGATCACCCTGAAGGCCGTCGCCAAGTCCTACCGCGTGCGAGGCCGCGACATCCCCGCCCTGCAGCCGACGGACCTGGCCATCGACGCTGGCGAGGTATTCGGCATCATCGGCCATTCGGGTGCGGGCAAGTCCACCCTGCTGCGGCTGATCAACCTGCTGGAGCGGCCCACCGCGGGCCACGTGATGATCGACGGCGCGGACGTCACCGACATCGACGGCACGGCGCTTCGTGACCTGCGTGCCGGCATCGGCATGATCTTCCAGCATTTCAACCTGCTGTCCTCGAGTACCGTGCGCGACAACATCGCCTTTCCCCTGCGCCTGCGGCCGGGCATGGACGAGGCGGCCATCAACCTTCGGGTGCAGGAGTTACTCGACCGGGTGGGCCTTGCAGGGCACGCGGACAACTACCCCGCCCAGCTCTCCGGCGGCCAGAAGCAGCGCGTGGGCATTGCGCGCGCGCTGGCGAACAAGCCGCGGGTGCTGCTGTGCGACGAGGCCACCAGTGCGCTCGATCCGCAGACCACCGCCTCGGTGCTGGACCTGCTCCTGGACATCAACCGGGAGCTCGGCCTCACCATCGTCCTGATCACCCACGAAATGGATGTGATCCGCCGCGTCTGCGACAGGGTCGCGGTGCTCGACGCAGGTCGCGTGGTGGAACTGGGCAACGTGGTCGATGTCTTCCTGCATCCTGAGCATCCCACCACGCGGCGCTTCGTCAGCGAAGCCGAGCACGGCGATGAGGGCGGCCCGGACTACAGCGGCGTGGCAGGCAACCTGATGCGCCTATCGTTCCGTGGCGAAACCACCTACTCGCCGACCCTGTCGGCGGTGGTGCGTGACACAGGCATTGAGTACAACCTCCTCTCGGGGCGAATCGATCGCATCAAGGACATACCCTACGGCCAGCTCACCCTGGCGATGCGCGGAGCCCGCATCGATGCCGCCGTCGCGCAGCTTCGCGCCGCAGGCGTGGTGGTGCAGGAGATTGCCCGATGAATACGCCTTCGCTGCTGCAACAGTGGTTCCCCAACATTACCGACTGGAAGGAAATCGGCCAGGCCTGCATCGACACCCTGCTGATGCTCGGCGGCTCGCTGCTGTTGACGGTGGTGATCGGCCTGCCGCTGGGTGTATGGCTGTTCCTGGCCAGCCGTGACCAGCTGCACGACAGTCCGCGCAGCTACGCGGCGTTGTCGCTGGTGGTGAACGTACTGCGCTCCATCCCGTTCATCATCCTGATGATCCTGCTGATGCCGCTCACTTTCTTCCTGATGCGCGCAACCATCGGCATCCGCGGAGCGATCCCGCCGCTGGTGATTGGCGCGGCGCCATTCTTCGCACGACTGGTGGAAAGCGCCTTGCGCGAGGTGGGCTCGGGCGTGGTTGAAGCCAGCCAGGCGATGGGCGCCACCACCGGGCAGATCGTGCGGCGCGTACTGCTTCCCGAGGCACGCGCCGGCATCGTCGCGGCGATCACCGTGACCGCCATTGCGCTGGTGGGCTATACGGCCATGGGCGGCATCATCGGCGCCGGGGGCCTGGGGAGCCTTGCCTACCAGTACGGTTACCTGGGCTACAAGCCCGACTACATGATCGTGACCGTCGCCTTGCTGGTGCTGCTGGTACAGCTGCTGCAGATGCTGGGCGACGCCATCGTGCGGCGGATGTCCCACCGCTAGGGCGGCTTTGCCTTCCGGACGTCTGGAAGGCTATGCTGCCGCACCGCAGCAAAAACTTGGACATGTCCCGATGAAGACCCTCCTGCCCCTCCTTGCCGCCACCCTGCTGGCCCTGGCCGGTTGCGGGCAGAAGGCCGCCGACGATACCCATCTTTCGGTGGCCGCCACCGCGGTGCCGCACGCCGAAATCCTCAACGTGGTCAAACCCATGCTGGCCAGCGAGGGCATCACCCTGGACGTCAAGGTTTTCGCCGACTACGTGCAGCCCAACCAGCAGGTGGCGCAGAAGCAGATCGACGTGAACTACTTCCAGACCGAACCCTACCTGGACCAATTCAACCGCGAACGCGGTACCCACCTGGTGACGGTGGTCGGCGTCCACATCGAGCCGTTTGGCGCCTACTCGCGCAAGTACAAGTCGATCGCGGAACTTCCCGACGGTGCCAGCGTGGTGATCCCGAACGATCCAAGCAACAACAGCCGTGCGCTGCTGCTGCTGGCGAAGAATGGGCTGATCACCCTGGCCGATCCGAACGACCGCCTGGCAACGCTCAAGGACATCACGGCCAATCCGAAGAACCTGAAGTTCCGTGAGATGGAAGCGGCGATGCTGCCGCGCGTGCTGGGTGAGGTGGACCTTGCCCTGATCAACACCAACTACGCGCTGGCGGCCAAGCTCGACCCGGTGAAGGATGCGTTGCTGATCGAAGGCAAGGATTCGCCCTACGTCAATTTCCTGGTTGCCAGGGATGACAACCGCGACGATCCTCGTGTTCAGAAGCTGGCCAAGGCGTTGACCAGCCCTGAAGTGAAGGCATACATCCAGTCCCACTACAAGGGCGCGGTGCTGCCGGCGTTCTGACACGAGAAGGTTCTCAGATCATGTTCCAGCGGCTGATCATGCTGGCGCTCGCATTGCCTGCGGTCGCTGCTGCCCAGACCTTGCGTATCGAAGACTCCGCGCAGGTGCGTGAGCTGACGACCGCCCAATTGCTCGAACGACCGGATGTGCGCGACATCCTTGTGCACAACGACGTCTCTTACCACCGGGACATGCACTACCTGGCGGTGCCCTTGCGTTCGTTGCTACCGGGCCTTACCGACGACGAACATGTTCAGTTCATCGCAGCCGATGGCTTTTCCGGCGAAGTGCCAGCGCGCCTGATGCTCGATGCCGGTCGCACCACCGGATGGCTCGCGGTCGAGCCTGCCAGTCATCCCTGGCCGCCGCTAGCACCGGGCGAGCCGTCGGCTGGTCCGTTCTATGTCGTCTGGACCGAACCTGAAGCAGCCGGCATAGGGCCGGAACAGTGGCCATACCAGGTGGCCACGGTGCGCGTTACCGCCGACGTCGATGCACGCTTCCCAGCCATGCTGCCCGATAGCGGCCTGCCGCCGGACGCACCGGCCCGGAAAGGCTTCGCCGTCTTCAAGAAAAATTGCGTTACCTGCCACACGCTCAATGGCCAGGGCGATGCAAAGCTCGGACCCGACCTCAACATCCCCCACGGGCCCACCGAATACCTGGGCGCGGCCTACCTGAAGAAGCTGGTGCGCAACCCGCAGGACCTGCGCCACTGGCCGGAAGCGAAGATGCCCGCCTTCGACCGGCGCACGCTGAGCGACGCGGACCTTGACGACCTGCTGGCATACCTCAGCCACATGGCGTCGCGCAGGTCGAAGTAGCAAGTGTTTCAAGTTCGGCCTGACGCGCCTGCTTTGGCTTCCGGGCGAGAGCTGCCACGCGCGCATGGAAGGCGCTCCAGTTGCCATGGACCTGTACGAACAAGGCGGTAAAGGCGGGCACCCACTGCTCGTACAGCCCGAACGGGAGCAGGCTGGCGTTGTTGAGATCCCCTGCCACCCAGGCGTCGTAGCGCTTGTCGCCGGCGAAGTCCGCATCACGCCAATGCGCGTAGCGTTCGCGGAAACTGGCAAAGGCATCACGCTTCCTTTCCGCCAGCGCTGCCGCGTCACCGCCACCGGCGTAGATGTCGGCCAGTGACTGCCGGAAGTCGATCACCAACTGTGTAAAGGCTGTTTCCATGCGATCTCCACGCGGATCCACCGGACGTAGCCCCCTCGCGTGGCGCCAGGCATCCAGGCCCTGCCGCTGGACAAACGTGGCATAGGACTCGTTGAACGCCGTGTCGCCAGCCACGTAAACGCGCTGGTGGGCCAGTTCGTGGAACACCTCGCCGGCCAGCTCGTCGTCGTCCCAGCGCAGCATGCTGCTGAGCACCGGATCGTCGAACCAGCCAAGGGTGGAATACGCAGGCACGCCGCCGACGCTTACATCATTTCCCTGGGCACGTAGCCGGTCAGCCTCGCGCGTGGCCTCCGCCTGCGAGAAATACCCCCGGTAGGCGACACACCCGGCGATAGGAAAGCAATGATTGATGGCCTTGATGGAATAGGCTGGCGTGGCGAACACATTCCACACCACGTAGGGGCGATGAAGATCCACGTACCGGGTGTAGCTGCCATTGCGCGGCAATGCCAGCGCATCGGAGGCGAAGCGTCGCGCCTGCAGGGCGAGTTTCAAGCGGTCCGCGACAGCCGTATCGGTAGCGGGGTCTGCGAGCACGTGATCGATCGGCTGACGATGCACCAGCAACGACGCCTGCCCCCGGGCCACGTGTGCGTAGTAGCACCCCCCTGGCAACATCAGAACAGCCGCCAACAGGCATGAGCGGAGCGTTTGCACGCCCCGCATCATGCGCCGCCATCAGTGGTCGCTGCGGTTGTTGTCGCCGCGCGACCCGCCGCGGTTGCCGCCACCATTGCCATGATCGCCGCCCGACGGACGCGAGCCCGATGGTCGGCCACTCTGGCCGGAACCCCCCGGACGACCCTGCCAACCGCCCTGGCCGTTGTTCGGGCGGCCCTGCCAACCGCCCGGCCGCCCATTCCCATCATTGTCCCTGCCTCGCCATCCACCCGGAGGCGGCCGGCGATCGCCGACCGGACCGTCATGGCGATCGCCCGGACGCCCGTTCCATCCACCCGGGCGGCCATGGCCGTCGTGATCGCGATCACGCCAGTTGGACGGACGGCGGTAGCGATGGCCATAGCCATCGTCGACCCAGATGGTCGAGACGCCAAAGCCGCCACCGTAGTAGTAATCGTCATAACCGGGATAGTAAGCCGGATAGGCCGGGTACGGGTCGGAGTACACCGGCGCAGATTCGCCGATGTAGGCACCGCCGCCGGAGCGCACGTAGGCCGGTTCGTAGTAACACGCCGACAACGCACCCGCCATCACGGCGAGCGCGGCACAACGCCAAACGGTTTTCATCTCGACGCCTTGTCTGCTCTACGACACCAAGCTGCGCTGGCGGCGTTGAATGAGTCCTTAAGTTGGCGCGTGCCGGCTCCTGGCGGATGCCTGCCGTTCAGCCCTTGCGCTTGGACTGTTCGCCACGCTCGTGTGCCTGGTTGGCGTAGGTGGCTTCCGGCGACGGCACGGGCGGCGCTTCGTGTGCGTCGCTTGCCGGCGCGGAACCCGCTGCGCCGCCTTCGCTGGGCCAGGACGGCCCCTGGCGGACGCGTTCGCGCTTGGCATCGAGCAAGGCCTGGATATTGGCCACCGCTTCCTCTTGCGTGATCAATGGTACGTGCTCGGTCTCCACACCCAGTTCGCTCGGGCGCGGCGGCACGTCGGCCGGAGGAGCAGGACGAGGCGCGGCAGGCTTCGCTGCGGCCTTGCGCGGTGCGGAAGCGGGCTTCGCCACCGGGGCGGGAGCCGCCTTCTTCGCTGGCGCCTTGGTAGCGGCGACCTTGCGAGCCGGTGCCTTGCGCGGCGCAACCTTCTTCACTGCCTTGGTAGCAGTGCTCCGGGTCGCCGACGACTTCGTGGCCGAGGCTTTCTTCGCCGTGGATTTCTTCGCCGGCGCCTTGCGAGAGACCACTTTCTTCACCGCAGCCTTGCGGGCTGTTTTCTTCGCAACTTTTTTCGCTGGCGCCTTACGGGCAGCCGGCTTCTTCGCCGCGGCTTTCTTCGCCGTGACCTTCCGCGACGCTGATTTCTTCGCAACGGCTTTCTTAGCCGTCACTTTCCGTGCCGCCGCCTTTTTCGCCGGCGCCTTGCGCGCGGCGCCCTTCTTCGCGGGGGTCTTCTTTACGGCAGCTTTCTTGCCAGTGGCCTTCTTGGCTGCCTTTGCCGCGGACTTCTTCGCGGCGGACTTGCGGGTGGTTGCCATGCGTTAGCTCCTCCTTACGGTCGGGTCGCGCGACGCGCCTGGCTCACCGTGTACAGGCTTCGCGCTCTTGCATTCGGGAATAAAAAACATCCCGTTCGTGATGTACACGTAGCACATCATCTCGCAAGCGCGCGTGGAAGTCACATGCACTCTTCAAGGATTGAGCAGCGTCTGTACGAAATGACTGACCAGCCGCGGTTCGACCACGAGCGTGGCGGCCACGCCGTAGGCACCACCCCACAGGTGCGCGCTGTGGTTGACGTTGCCACCGCCACGACGCTCCATCACCACCGAATAGATTACGTAAAGCACCGCGTAGAGGATGGCGGGCATCGGGATGATGAACATCACGCCGATCATCGACCACGGCCGGAACAGGATGTAGGCGAAAAGGATGGCCGATACCGCGCCGGAGGCGCCAAGGCTGCGGTAATTGGGATCTTCCCGGTGCTTGAAATAGCTGGGCAGGATCGAGGCGATCAGGCCACCCACGTAAAACAACACATAACCTAAAACGCCTAGTTGAGCGGTGTAGAAGCGCTCCAGGAACCCGCCGAAGAAGAACAGGGTGAGCATGTTCACCAGCAGGTGGTTGAAGTCGGCATGGACGATGCCGTAGGTGACCAGGCGCTGGTACTCGCGGCCGCGGGACACGGCGGGCGGCCAAAAGATCAGGCGACCCATCAGCCGGCCATCGCGCAAGGCCATGAATGAGACGACGCAGGTAAGCGCGATGATGATCAGGGTGATGGGCATCGAGGCCATGGTACGGGTCAATTTCCTTATGGGGCGCGGCATAGTGGCGTCCCGGACCCCACGTTGTCGATACGCGGCGTTGACGCCGTGCCGGTAATGGTCGGGTTCCTGGGTCGACTGGGCAGGCGATGGACATAAAAAGCGGTCATCCGTTCTGGCCCTTGGAGCATGGCCTGATTGGTGCGTTCCCGGCTCTCCTGGGCGACCTGTCGTGCGACGTGGCGGTGATCGGGGCTGGTATCACCGGCGCGCTCATCGCACGCGAACTTGCCGCTTCCGGTCTCGACGTGGTGGTGCTGGACCGGCGCGAGGCCGGCTGGGGCAGCACGTCGGCAAGCACCGCATTGCTCCAATACGAGATCGACACCGACCTGGTCGAGCTTCGGAGCATGTACGGTCAGCGCTTCGCCGATGAAGCGTATCGGGCCTGCAGCGAGGCCATCGATGATTTCGAGGTCCATGCCCGCGATGTTCACGCCGATGTCGGGTTCCGACGTACCGGCAGCCTTTACTTTGCGTCCTCGATAAAGGACGCGCGTGATTTCCCCGGGGAATTCGCTGCCCGGCGCGAAGCGGGGCTGGCCGTGGAATCGCTGGACCCGGGTGACATCGCCGAGCGCTTCGGCATCCAGGCGCCCGCGGCGATGTGGACGCCGCAGGCAGCGGTCGTGGATCCCTATCGCTTTTGCCGCCATGCCCTGCGTCAACTGGTCGACCGCGGCGCCAGCGTGTATGACCGGACCGAGGTGACAGGCTGGAAGGACGCCGGCGGTGGCTGCCTGGACTTGGCTACCCATGCCGGTGCGCATGTCCGCTGCCGACACCTGGTGATCGCCGCCGGTTATGAGTCCCAGCGCTGGCTCAAGCATCGCGTGGCACGCAACCACAGCAGTTACGCGCTGGTGACGGAACCCGTGGGCCACCTGCCCTTCGGCCTGGACGCCAACGTGGCCTGGGAATCGGCCCGCCCCTATCTTTACCTGCGAAGCACCGATGACGGGCGCGTGCTGGTCGGTGGCGAGGACGACAAGGTGGATGTCGCCAGCAAGCGCGACGCGGCGCTGCCGCGCAAGGCCGACCGGTTGCTCGAGAAACTGTCCCGGCTGGCTGGTGGCCAAAGCTTCGACCTGGGATTTGCCTGGGCGGGAACGTTTGCCGAGACCACCGATGGACTGCCCTATATCGGCGCGCCTTCCAACGGCGATCCGCGAGTGCACTTTGCCATGGCCTATGGGGGCAACGGCATCACCTACAGCGTCATCGCCGCCGACATCCTGCGCGACACGATCCACGGGCGCACGCATCCACGCGCCGCGCTGTTCGGCTTTGCCCGCATCGGGCGATAAGGCAGCGCCGGCGCGCTCCACGCCAGATATCGGGGTTATGATGACCGGCTCGTGTCCCCACCACGGCGCTTGCCATGCCCCCTATCCGTTACCAGCAGTTGGACGTCTTTGCCGCCAGGCCAGGCGGAGGTAACCAGCTCGGCGTCGTCATCGATGCCAAAGGCTGGACCGATGACGCCATGCAGGCCTTTGCCCGCTGGACGAACCTGGTCGAAACCACCTTCCTGATGCCGCCGACACAACCGGGCGCCAGTTATCGCGCGCGCATCTTCACTCCGCGCAAGGAAATTCCCTTTGCCGGGCATCCCACCATCGGCAGCGCGCACGCCGCGCTCGACGCCGGCCTTTGCCGGCCGGGCGCCGATGGGTTGCTGCACCAGGAATGCGGCGCCGGCGTGTTGCCGATCCGCGTGGAAAACCACGACGGCAAACGCGTGCTGTTCGTACAGGCGCCCCCTGCACGCGTGGTGCCTGCGCCGATCGGCCTGAGTGCGCTTCGCGACGTGCTGCACGGCATCCAGACCGGCCCCCTGCCGGCCGCCTTCGTCGAGGGCGGCCGCCGCTGGTGGGTGGCGGAATTCGCCGACGAGGCAAGCTTGCGCGAGTGGCATCCAGACCATGCCGCCATCGGTATGCTGGCGCGTGATACCGATAGCCTGGGGCTGTGCGTGTTCGCGCGTAGCAGCGAACCTGGTGTCGAACTTGCGGTGCGCGCGTTCCCTTCGGGCGTGGACATCGTGGAAGACCCTGCGTCAGGCGCCGCCAATGGCTTGATCGCCGCCTACATCGCGCATGCGGAGCCTGCCGGCGCGCTGGCCCGCGGATATCGGGTAAGCCAGGGGCGTGAAGTCGGGCACGACGCCAGCATTACCGTGCGCATCGATGGTGCATCGATATGGGTGGGCGGACAGACCAACACCATCATCGACGGCACCGTGGACTGGCCGCACGCATGAACCAAGGCACGGGCGCGGCGATCTGGGTGGACGCGGACGCCTGCCCGGGTGTGATCAAAGAGATCCTGTTCCGCGCCGCCGAACGGGAAAAAATCACCGTCACCCTGGTGGCGAACCAGTGGCTCCGCACGCCGCCCTCACGCTACATCCATGCCGTGCAGGTGCCTGGCGGCTTCGACGTGGCTGATGGCGAGATCGTCCGCCGGGTGGCGGCGGGCGACATGGTGGTGACCCAGGACATCCCGCTGGCGGCGCTGGTGCTGGAAAAAGGTGCGTTGGCCTTGAATCCACGCGGTGAGCTCTATACCCGCGAGACGATTGCCCAGCGTCTGTCGATGCGCAATTTCATGGAGGAATTGCGTGGCACCGGCGTGGACACCGGCGGCCCGGCCACGTTCAGCCAGCGCGATCGCCAGTCGTTCGCCAATGCGCTGGACCGCTGGCTGGCGGCCAGGCGGGCGCGCTGACGTGGGAACGGGGTCAGAGTCATGACTCTGACCCCAACCTCGCCTACAACTCGCGCAACACGCGGAAACCCACGCGGGCACTGCGTGTATCGGCAGCAGCGCCCTGGCGGAATGCCGAGCGCAGCATGTCCGGCGCGCTGCCCCACGAACCGCCGCGGATCACCCGTCGCGTGCAACCGGGGTTGTCCCACGCGCTGCCATCGCGCGGTGCGCGGATGTAGTTGTCGTGCCAGCAATCCTGCACCCACTCCGACACGTTGCCGCCAATGTCGTAGAGGCCGAACGGATTGGGCACAAAGGACTGCACGGGCGCAGGCCCCCAATAGCCGTCGCGATACCCGGGCATGGCATTGCTCCAGCGCCGGCCGCTGGCCGTACGGTCGCCGCTGCCGGTGATGTTCTCCACCCGGCTGGTCGGACTGCCGTCGCCCCACCAGAAACGCGTGGTGCTGCCGCCGCGCTCGGCATATTCGAACTCCGCCTCGCTGGGCAACCGGTAGCGCTGGCCGCTGCGGCTGGCCAGCCAGGCGGCAAAGGCACGGGCGTCGTTCCACGACACGTTGATCACTGGCAGACCGTCGGCCGCGGGCTTGCCCACGTAATCGGACATCCAGGTGGCCTGAGCGTCGTCGCGCAGGCCGCCGCTGGCCTCGTCGTAAATGCTCGAACCGCCCAGCTTCTGTGAATCGGGCACGTAGCCGGTGGCACGCACGAACTCGCGGAACTGACCCACTGTCACTTCGCTTCGCGACAGTGCAAAGCCCTTGGCCAGGTCCACCGCATGGCGCGGCGACTCGCTCACATCGTGGCCTTTTTCATCGTCAGTAGAACCCATCTGGTAGCTGCCCGTGGGCAGCACCACCATCGCCGGACCCTGCCCGCCGCTATCGACGAAGCGATCGCTGAACACTTGGCCAGGCTTGTAGCTGGCGTACAGGCGGGCATTGGTCATGCGCTCGTTGAATTCGTCCAGGCCGGCCAGGTCCGGGCTGATGCCCTGGGCCTGCTTGGCCAGCTTGGTCGCCAGCGCCTGGTCGCCGGCATCGAGCGCGGAGCGTGCCTGGGCCAGCAGCCCTTCGGCGCTCTGGCGCCGCATGCCTTCCACGCGACCGCGCGTGTCCTGCAGGGCCTGGGAGTCGGGCTGGATCGCCGCGGCGTCGGCCAGGGCCTTGTCGGCGCCAGCGAAATCGTTCTTCGCAACAGCTGTCAGCGCCTGGTCGAGCACGACGCGCTGCACCTGGGACATGCCCTGGCTCGCCACGGCGTTGCCGGGATCCAGCGACAACACCTGGCGATAAAGGTCCAGCGCGCTGCCGCCGGCAGGGACTGTCGCCTTGTCCTGCCTCACCAGATCCGCCGCCTGGGCCAGCAGGGGCTGCACCTGGTCCAGCAGCTTGAGCTTGTCGTCCAGGGCGGCCGTATCCGCCGTGCTGTCAGGGATGGTCTTGAGCGCCTTCACGCGCTCGCGCGCGGTATCGCCGTCGCCCAACGCCAGCGCCTGCTCGGCCTCGGCAAGCAATCGCGCATGGACTTCTGCCACGCCAGCCTTGCCCTTGACGCTGTCGGCATTCGCCTTGAGCACTTCGTTGTACAACGCCAGCGCGCTGTCGGGCCCGCCGGTGAGGTGGTCCGCGGCAAGGGCCTGGGTAGCTCGTTCAAGCAGCTTCTTCGATTCGGGGCTGTCGGGTACAGCTGCACCTTCCGGCGCGGGGGCCGGCTCGCGCCGATGGGCGGCGATCACCGCGGCGGAGGCGAGCATCAGGGGCGGACCGGAATCCACCTCGGAAACCATGCGGGGCGCGGCCTGCGGTCGCTGGTCGAACCCCATGTTGGGTGCCGGCGACGCCGAAGGTGCCAGGGCGGAACCTTGCAACTGTGACGAAGTACGCAGCAGCCCGGGGAAAAAGTGGTAGGAAAGTCCAAAGCACAGCACGACCAGGCCAATCCCGCCGCCTAGCGCGCGCTGTCGTCGGACGGTTTCGGTGCTGGGCATGGTGTTCGGGCGTCCCGGGTGGCGGCCTGCTATCTTGCGCCGTCACCATAGGCAATCGACGCACACAGGGCAACGGGCGGTGCCCGCGCGCACAGGCCCAGGTTCACCAAAGGATTCAAGATGGATGCACTTTCGCCGGTCCCGACCGCCGACTGGATCGACAATGCGGCGGCACTGGGAGCCTGGCTGGGCGGGATTCCCGACGGCGCCGCGGTGGGCATGGATACTGAGTTCATGCGCCGCGACACGTTTTACCCACAGTTGGCGCTGCTGCAATTGTCCTATGGCGGTCGCCACGCCCTGGTCGACCCCCTGGCCTTCGATGCCGGCACCCTGCTGGACGACACCTTCGGCAAGCGCGCGGTCACCAGCATCATGCACAGCGCCAGCGAAGACCTCGAGGCCTTGGCGCCGCTGTTGCCACGCGGCCCGCATACGCTTTTCGACACCCAGATCGCCGCCGCCTACGCCGGCATGGGCGCGGGCCTGTCCTATCGCGCCCTGGTAGCCGCGGTGATCGGCGATGACCTGGACAAGGGCGAGACCCGCTCGGACTGGATGCAGCGTCCGCTCACGCCAAGCCAGCTGGCCTACGCCACGCTGGACGTGGTGCACCTGCATCGCATCCATGCGGAACTCGCCGCGCGCCTGCAGGCGCGGGGCCACTTCGAGTGGTTCGAGGAAGACTGCCGCCGCCTGCTCGCACGCGCCGCCAGCGCCGGCGACGACCAACCACAGCGCGGAGTGCGTGCCGCCGCCGATTGGCCCAGTGAACGGCAGGCCCTGCTACGCCGCATCCTGCGCTGGCGCGACACCACCGCGCGCAAGCTCGACCGTCCACGCCCATGGTTGCTTGATGAAACCCTCGCATTGAGCCTCGCCAACAACCTGCCGCACAGCCAGGCCGACCTCGATACCCGCGGCCGCGGCCAGCGTGCGTTGCGTTCGGCGCAGCGGCAGGAATTGTTCGAGCTGTTGCACCAGCCGGTGACACCCGGGGAAATAACCGCCACGCTGCCCATCCCGGGGCATCCTTCAGGCGAGGCAAAGAAAGCGATCACCGCCATGAAGACCGTGGTGGACGCCATTTCACTGGAACTGGACCTGCCGCAGGGCTTGGTCTGCGCACGGCGCAACCTGGATGAATACGTGGTATCGGGCCAGTGGCCCGACGGCCTTGCCGGCTGGCGGCGCCAGGCGCTGGAACCGAAGCTGGCGCCGCTGTTGCCTTAAGGCCCCGGGCGGCTCCCCTTCCATCGTCGCCCTGCCCGCTGCTAACATGCGGCGCTCAAGTGGGGCGGTAGCTCAGCTGGGAGAGCGTCGCGTTCGCAATGCGAAGGTCGGGAGTTCGATCCTCCTCCGCTCCACCATATTCAAGGCCCGGGTCACTCCCGGGCTTTTTTTTGCCCGGCCGCCGCTATCACTTGATCCGCGTCAGGTCAGCCTTGAACGCGGTCGCCCACGTGTGGCCGCCATCGCGTGAGTAGGAAATCTCAAAGTGATGGGCGTTGGCCTTGATGTCCGACCAGACGCCGCGCACCAGCACCATGCGATCTTTGTAGACCTCCGTGCCGAAGAGCTCGCCGCGCCCGTCCTTGAAAGCACCGATGGTCGGAGCCTCGACCTTGCCTGAGTCGCTGTCGATGTAGGTCTGGCTCCACTGCCCGGCCTTGGCGTCATAGACAAAAAGCGTCGCGCCTTCCCAATGACCGTTCGGGCCGTCCGCCTCGATTTCCTCGAGCCACGCCTTGCCATTCCAGACCGGCCGCGCCGTCTTGGTACCGTCCATCACCACCGTGTGGGTGCCGCCATCGAAGGGGTCCAGCACTTTCGTGGCATGGGTATGCCAGGTGCCGCTGGCGAAGTCGAAATCGTGCGAGCCGTCCCGGGGCGATTCCGCCCTCACGTTGAAAGGCAGGCAAGCCATGACACCGACAACCACGACACCACGTAGCAACATTTTCCACATCACCCGGCCCTCCTTAATGATCAAGCTCATGGAGGGGACTTTAGGGAAAGCCCATGGCGACACAAAAGGACCAATCGGGGAAATTCGAGGTGGTCCACTTCGGTCCGCGTGTTTTCCAGGGAAGTGGTGCCTATGTTCGCGGGGATCGCTGAAATAACGTGATCCGCCTCGGGTTCATCAACCCTCGGGAGGCTCCATGAGCAAGCGTGAGAAAAACTGGAAAACCCAACTGTTACCAGCTGCGATTCTCCTCCTCTCAGCCGGACCCCTAGCGGCCGCGGAACACGATGGCCAGCATGACTTCGACTTCCATTTCGGCACATGGAAGACGCATGTGTCGCGGCTCGTGCATCCGCTTTCGGGCTCGACCACCTGGACTGCCTACGACGGCGAGTCAATCGTTCGCAAGGTATGGAACGGCCGCGCCAGCATCTTTGAACTGGAAGTCGAAGGCCCGGCGGGCCATATCGAAGGCGTCGGGCTTCGCCTCTACGACCCGAAGTCGCATCAGTGGAACTTGAACTGGACCAACAGCAGCATCGGCATGCTGGATGGCGCGATGATCGGTGAGTTCAAGAACGGGCGCGGGGACTTCTATGGCAAGGATACCTTTGGTGGACGAAGCATCCTGGTGCGCAACAGTTTCTCCGACATCACCCCGAACGCGTCCCGATTCGAGCAGGCGTTCTCCGATGACGGCGGCAAGACGTGGGAAACGAATTGGGTGATGACGTTCACCCGTTTGCGATGACGACACCGCGCGTGATGGTTTGAGTTTTGTCCGATGGGATGTCAGGGCAAACTTTGCGACGCTTACTATATGGAGTTCGACCGGCTTATCCGGGATCATACGTTTGCCGCCGGGACAACTCCCGGCGGTCGGGTGTAGAAACCCGTTCTCAAATCTCGGGTACCGCAGACTCCATCCCTGCGGTACCCGTGATTCCCGCCTCTTAATGGCGGGCGACCAGGCGGGCTTTGGCCCGGCCGTGTTGGATTTGAGACGGTTTTCTACCCTGGCTCGCCCGCCACTCTGCGTGCAAACAGAATGGCGAAATGCTCCTGCATGAGTCAGCGCAGGACGAATGAATCATCGGGTCGTGTCAGAAGCGATCCGCGGCTGGGACTAACCGGTTATGAACACCATGACGTGACCGGGGCTGACAGGCAGTGCATGCCTGGGTGGTTCATTCGTCCGGTCCGCTGCGGCGGTGACGGTTCGCAGATAGCGCATCGGCCAGCACCCCGCCCACCCCGCGGATTTGTTCCGGCTCCAAAGCTCCAAACCCGAACACGAACCCATGGCGGTCCACAGCCCCAAGGTAGTAGCGGTTGAGCGCGTGCAACCTGATCTTCTGTTGCTGAAGAAGCTCGGCAACTGTCTCGGCGTCGACTCCATCCGCGAGAGTCGCCGACAGATGCATGCCATAGGAAGACGGCAGCGGCGCAAGCATTGGCGCCAGCGCATCCATCACTTCAAGCAACGCCTCGCGCCGCTCGCGATAGCGCTGGCGCATGCGCCTTACGTGCGCGGCCAGATGCCCTTCGTCGATGAAGCGGGCCACGCCCAGCTGGATGGGCGTTGGGCAATGCCAGTCCATGCAGTTCTTCGCCGCCACCAGGGTCGGCATGGCCCACGCCGGCGCCACCAGGTAACCCAGGCGCAGCGAGGGCAGCATGCATTTGGAGAAGGTGCCGACGTAGAACACGGTGTCGGCGTTTTCAGGCGTGCGCAATACCTCCAGCGGACTTCCCTCGTGGCGGAATTCGCCGTCGTAGTCGTCCTCGACGATCACCGCGCCACGTTGCTTGGCCACGTCCAACAGGGCTTGGCGCCGCCGCGGTGACATCGATACGCCAAGCGGGAACTGATGCGACGGACAAAGGCAGATCACGCCTGCATTCGCGGGCAGGCGATCGACCATCAGCCCTTCATCGTCGACGGGCACGGGCACCAGGGTGGCGCCTGCCGCGGCAAAGGCGACGCGCATGGGCGGGTAGCCCGGGTCTTCCACGGCAACGACTGTCTGACCTGGAGTGACCAGCACGCGCGCGAGCAGGTCGAAGGCCTGCTGCGCGCCGGAGGTCACCAGGATGTCGTCGGCGCTGCACACCACCGCACGCATCAAGGCGATGTGGCGCGTTATCGCCTGGCGAAGGTGGAAGTTGCCCTGGTTGCCTTGCGGGCTCTTGAAGCGCGCCGGACGCTTCTCCAGGCCGCGCAACTGCCCGGACATCACACGGCGGAAGATGTCGAAGGGAAAGAGCCGCGGATCGATCAACGCCGGCCGGAAATCCAGGCTTGGGACGGAAGCCGCCGTTGTATCGGGCGTGTCGCGCCAGAACCCCATGGCGGAGGTCACCTCCTTGCGCAGCCAGAACGGATTGAGTGCGGGATGGGACGCGGCCGGAACAACGGCCGCGCCCTTTCCCTTCGACATCGGTAGCGCATCGGCCACGTAGGTGCCCGAGCCTTGCCGGCTCACCAGAAGCCCTTCGGTCAACAGCCGGTGGTAGGCCTGCACCGCCGTATTCCGCGAGACGGCGAAAAAGGTGGCCGAAGCACGCGTGGCCGGTAACTGGGTACCGGGGCGCAGGCGCCCATCAACGATCGCGGCCTTGAGCTCTTCATACAAGGTGCGGCCCGATGCGCGCGTGCCGCGCCCGGCGATGTCCAGCTTGATCTCGAACAGGGCATCCATGGCGATCCCCGGACCCTTCAGTAAGGCTCCTGCAGCGCGATGGTACCCGTCTCCAGCAACGACTTGAGGTTGGAGATGACCTTTGGCCAGCCACCGGACACCGCCTCGATGAACTTCGCAGGCTCCCGTTCGATGGTATGCGTGATGGAGAGTTTGACCGCAGCCCCCTTGGGTTCCAGCTCCATCGTGCAGAGCGATTCGCCCTCGGCCTTCAGTTCGGGCTTGAACTGGTTCTGCCAGCGGATCACCAGGCGCCGCGGCGGCTCCGCCTCGACGATCTGGCCGGAGTCCAGCAGCTGGCCTTCGGGCGACACCAGGCTCCAGGGGGACCCCGCCTTCCATTCGCTTTCGCAGTGCACGCCGAACCAGTACTGCTTGATGAAATCGGCATCCGTCAATGCGGACCACAGCTTCTCTGGCGTGGTGCGGATGTAGGTGACATACACGTAGGTCGATCTAGCCATCGGGTTTCTCCAGTCGTCGTTTCAGATCGGCAAGCGCCTTCAGGCGCGGTTTTTCGAACTTGGCGATCCAGCGCTCGTAAACCTGTTGCAGCGGCACGGGATTGAGGAAATGCAGCTTTTCGCGACCGCGCCACAAGGTGGCGATGAGGTTCGCCGCTTCCAGCACGGCCAGGTGCTGCGTCACGCCTTGCCGGGTCATGTCCAGGTGCTCGCACAGCTCGTTGAGCGTGCGGCCATCGTGCGCATGCAGCAGGTCCATCAGCTTGCGCCGACTGGGATCGGCCAGGGCCTTGAACAGCAGGTCGTTGTGATCGGGGCGGTCGGCCATGAATGCTATAGGCAAGTAATGTCTTGCCTTAAGAATAGGCAAGTAATTAATTGCATGTCAAGTGCATCGTGGTAACCGCTACGCTGTCCGTCGCTACGTCAACGCATGGGGTCGCGCTTCGTCCGGGGGCGCAAGTTCCTGCTCCACGCCATCCTTGCGTGCCATTCGTCCCCATGCGCTTTGCGGCTGCCATCCATCAGGCCGCGCTCGTTAGGTATATTCGGCAAAGATGCCCTGAGTGTTGCAGACGTGAGACTTATGACCCATGTTTTAATTGCAGTCGTGGCATTCTTGTGGGGGTAGCAGCGGACCACAACCACCTGGCTAGGGGCGATCGGGCGTGAAGGGAAGCACGGAAGGCGAAATTGTCAGGGCGGCACCCTGGGTGTGGGGGCAGCACGTTGCTATCGCCGCCGCCTACGGAGTGATCTATCAGGTCGCCCTGTATGTTTCGTTTCCGCAGTTCCTGCTCACTACCGGCCTGCGCCTTGCCTGCCTGCTGCTGCTGCCGATGCGCTACTGGCCAGCGATTGCCATCGGTGAAGGCTTGCCGCTGGCTGAGAACGCCGTTCTTTGCGCCGACCGGTTCGGCATTCCCTGGGCGATCCTGGCCTCGTTCCCGACGGTGGCGTTGTGGATGCCGTTCTTGAAGCCTTTACGCCAGCGTTGGCCCTTGTATGACCCCGAGGGTCGGCCGAGGATGCCGATGATCCTTGTAGCGACGCTGGGCGCGGCCTTGATCACGGCCGCGATCACCACCGCCACTTTGCAGGCAGCGCTACTGCATTCGCCCGGCAAGTGGCCGGACATCTCCCCGATGAAATTCTTCTTTGCCTACGTCCTGGGCGCCTACCTCGGCGCACTCACTCTCACACCCGTCATCCTCGCGCTCCATGAGCGCGCTCGTGCGCTCCGTGACGCACCCTTCAGCCTCTCGGTGATCTGGCACAGCTCCCTGTTCCGCGACATTTTCTGGTGGGTATTTCCAGCGCTCGCCTGCATGGCGTGGCTTGCCGTCAGCACGCACGACGATGCCCTCCGCCAGGCGTGCCGCCTTGCCCTGCTTTTACCGGTCGTGGGCCTGGCCTGGCGCCACGGGTGGCATGGGACGGCGGTGGGTGGCATGGGGGCGAGCCTGGCCCTGGCCATCACGGCCAAGGGCCTGCTTGACCCGGCAACGATCCAGGTTCAAGTGGTCCTGGCGTTCGCGCTCTCCGGCATCCTGCTGGCGGGCGCACGAAAACAGACGCTTCGGGCCGAAGCCCGGCCCGAGCGTTCCTGACCTTCATACGGTTTTACTGAACCCGGATCGAGCACTGCGCGGGGTTATCGCAATCGCCCGGGGCAAGCATCATGCGCGCCGAGCCATCGGGCTGCGGGGCGACGATCACCGTCACGGCGGCGTCCTGGTAAACCTGCTGCGTGGCGGTGGGCGCGGTGTTGTCGGTCACCGTGACCCAATTGGCCGCATCCACGCCGACGGGCAGATCAAGGACCGTATTGGGATCGGTATAGGCAATGGCGCCGCGCACGGTGCCCGCGGCATCGTTGACCTGGACGTAGCGTACGCCCTGCTTTTCGAAGACATACACGTGATAACCCGGACTCGCGCTGACGTCGGAGGCATTGGGCCAGGACTGGCCCAGTCCCGTTGTAGGCGACGCGGCGGCGGCAGCCGAAGCCGATGCCAGCAAAAGGGCGGATACGAGGGCGCGGCGGTAAATGGAACGCATGGCAACACTCCAGAGCTTAGGTTGGGTTGGGAACTGCGAACGTAGCCTAGCGCCCCCCGCGGAAACCTGCGTCCCCCGGCGGCAGCCCATCGCACCGGGTGTACCATGCGCGATGTCGAAATGTGGCCGGCCCGTTCGACGCATGCGTATTCCCCCACCATGGACGCCGAATGACCGACCATCCCCTCGCCGATCGCCGCTGGCTGGCCCTGATCCTGCTTTGCCTGGGTGAATTGATGATCGTGCTGGACACGACCATCGTGAATGTCGCCCTGCCCTCCATCAAGGCCAGCCTCGGCTTCGATGAAACGGCACTGGCCTGGGTCATCAACGCCTACATGCTCACCTATGGCGGATTCCTGCTGCTGGGAGGACGCCTGGGGGATCTCTACGGCCATCGGAAGCTGTTCTTGCTGGGCATCGGCCTCTTTGTGCTTGCGTCACTGGCCTGTGGCGTGTCGACCACGCGAACGGTGCTGGTGGTATCGCGCGCCGTGCAGGGCATCGGCGGGGCGGTCGTTACCGCCGTGGCGCTGTCGCTGATCATGGATCTGTTCCCTGCCCCCGCCGATCGCGCCAAGGCCATGGGTGCCTATGGTTTCGTCTGTGCCGGCGGCGGCAGCATCGGTGCCATGCTGGGCGGCGTGCTGACCAGCGCGCTGAGCTGGCATTGGGTGTTCCTGGTGAACTTGCCGATCGGCCTGCTGGTGATCGCCTGGTCGTGGCGGCTGCTGCCGGTGGTGCATACGCCGCCAGCCACGCGGCACCTGGACCTGGTTGGCGCGATATCGATAACCGCCGCGTTGATGCTGGCGGTCTACGCCGTGGTCGGTGGCCGAGAGATGGGTTGGCTTTCGGCACATACGCTTGGCTTCGGCGGCGTGGCGGTGCTGCTGTTCATTGCCTTCCTGGTGAACGAATCACGCGTACAGGCTCCACTTGTGCCTCTGGGCCTGTTCCGCCTGCGCAACCTTTCCACTTCGTCCGTGGTGGGTGTGCTCTGGTGTGCCTCCATGTTCGCCTGGTTCTTCCTCTCCGCGCTTTACCTGCAGCTGGTGCTGGGCTACGACCCGATGAAGGTAGGCATGGCGTTCCTGCCGGCCAATATCCTGATGGCGGTATTCTCGTTGGGCCTGTCGGCGAAGCTGGTCATGCGCTTTGGCGTACGCAAGCCACTGGTGGCCGGCCTCGTCCTGGCGACGATCGGACTGCTGTGGTTTGCCCGCGTTCCCATCGAAGGGAATTTCATCGTCGATATCCTGCCGCCGATGCTCCTGCTGGGCCTGGGCGCCGGCATCGCCTTCAACCCGGTGTTGATGGCCGCCATGAGTGAGGTGGGGCCCAGCGACTCGGGCCTGGCTTCGGGCGTGGTGAATACGGCCTTCATGCTGGGCGGCGCGCTCGGCCTGGCGGTGCTGGCGAGCGTAGCCGCGGTGGCCAGCGACAACGCCGGCACGGAGTCACCGCTTGTAGCCCTGACCACCGGCTACCGGCTGGCCTTCCTGATCGGCGCGGCCTTCGCGGCCCTGGCCGCGGTGATCGGCGCCTTGTGGTTACGCGAAACCGCCCCCAGTACGGGTGCCGCACCCGCGGTGCACTGATGCTTTCCATATAAGGCCAACGCATGCACGCTGAAGCAGCCCCCGCCGGGCCGGTCGTCTCGATCAAGGGCGTCGGCAAGACGTACAAGAGCGGCCACACGGCGCTGAAGAACGTCGACCTGGATATCCGCCGTGGCGAGATTTTCGCCCTGCTCGGCCCCAACGGGGCCGGCAAGACCACGCTGATCGGCATCATCTGCGGCATCGTCCGGCCGACCAGCGGTACCGTCACGGCCGACGGCTTCGACGTGTTGACCGATTTCCGCCGCGCGCGCGAGGCCATTGGCCTGGTGCCGCAGGAGCTGTCCACCGATGCGTTCGAATCGGTGTGGTCGTCGGTGCGCTTCAGCCGCGGCCTCTTCGGCAAGCCACGCAACGATGCGCACATCGAGAAAGTTCTTCGCGGGCTGTCGTTGTGGGACAAGAAGGACGCCAAGATCATGACGCTCTCCGGCGGCATGAAGCGGCGCGTGCTGATCGCCAAGGCGCTGGCGCACGAGCCACGCATCCTGTTCCTGGACGAACCCACCGCGGGCGTGGACGTGGAGCTGCGCCACGACATGTGGGAGATGGTCCGCGCCCTGCGCGAAACCGGGGTCACGGTGATCCTTACCACGCATTACATCGAGGAGGCCGAGGACATGGCCGACCGCATCGGCGTGATCAATAAGGGCGAGCTGATCCTGGTGGAAGATAAAGCGACACTGATGCGCAAACTGGGCAAGAAGCAGCTCACCCTCACCCTGCAGGCCCCGCTGGAGGCGATACCCGAAGCGCTGGCCGACCTGCCGCTCACGCTGGCCGACGATCACCAGTCACTCACCTACACCTTCGATACCCAGGCCGAGGAAACCGGCATCGCCGCCCTGCTCCGTCGACTCAATGAACAGGGCATCGATTTCAAGGACCTGAAATCGGAAGAAAGCTCGCTCGAGGACATCTTCGTGAGCCTGGTGCATGGGAGCCGCGCATGAACGTCCATGCCATCGCCGCCATCTACCGTTTCGAGATGGCCCGCACCTTCCGCACGATCACCCAGAGCATCGCTTCGCCGGTGCTTTCGACGTCGCTCTATTTCATAGTGTTCGGCACGGCCATCGGCTCGCGCATGGGACAGATTGGCGGAGTAAGCTACGGCGCCTTCATCATTCCCGGCCTGATCATGCTTTCGCTGTTGAACGAGAGCATCTCCAATGCCTCGTTCGGCATCTACCTGCCGAAGTGGTCGGGCACCATCTACGAACTGCTATCGGCGCCGGTCTCGGCCATCGAAGCCATCCTCGGCTATGTGGGCGCGGCAGCGACCAAGTCGGTGCTGCTGGGCGTGCTTATCCTCATCACCGCACGGTTCTTCGTGCCGTACCACATCGAACATCCGTTCGTGATGGTCGGCTTCCTGGTACTCACCGCGGCGACCTTCAGCCTGTTCGGCTTCATCATCGGCCTGTGGGCGGACGACTTCCAGAAGCTGCAGGTGATCCCGCTGATGGTGGTCACGCCACTGACCTTCCTGGGCGGCGCGTTCTATTCCATCAGCATGCTCTCGCCGCTGTGGCAGAAGATCGCCCTGTTCAACCCCGTGGTGTACCTGATCAGCGGCTTTCGCTGGAGCTTCTACGGAGTGTCGGACGTGAGCGTGGGCATCAGCCTGGCGGCGACCTTCGGCTTTTTGCTGGCATGCGTGGCGGTCGTGTGGTGGATATTCCGTACGGGGTGGAAGCTTCGCTCGTAGCCTACTGATAGATCAGGGTCATGGTGACGGTGGCGTTTGCTTTCCCAGGCGTGGTGGTGGCAGATACCTGGTAGTAGTTGGCCCAAAGGGAAATTCGGTAGTTGGCGCCGTCCACCTGCGTCAACGTGAGGTTAGGCCTGTACTGATTGCCGAATGTCACTGGCGACTTATTGGTATTCTTCAATTGCACGCCTATCCCTGTCGCCCCGCCAGATGTCAACGCGACCACGCCGGCGGCAGGTACCAGAACGGTACTGGTTGGATCGACCCGGTAATCGATGGTGTTAAGGGTAGGCACGCCTATGTTTACACCCGAGTCGTTCGTGAGGTCCCGGCGATACTGCCCGAAAAACGCCGGACAATTCTTCAGATCAATAGGTACCTCCACTTCGGGAGTCGTGCTGCCCACGCCCTTCAGTACGTCGAGCCTGAAATCCCCTAGTTTGACGTTGACGTCCGGCGTGGTGCAGGTACGGGCTACGATGTTGAGGCTTCCAATGATCCTACCCACGAAGGCCTGGATATTCGAATCCCCCATCATCCTTCCCTCTATGCTCGCCAGTTGCGCGCCATTGATCACTCCTGGCGTAACGTTTCCGATCTTAAAAAAGCTCACGTCATACGCTATGTTGAATAAGTAGTCGGCGCCACCAGGGTAGTCCACGGATTGGGGTAGCTGAGGACCGTTTTGACCGCCGTACCAGATTGCGTACCCAATTCCGGGCACGGACGTTGGATAAACCGCGCCGTATCTCGGATGCGTGTAGCTGGAAGGCGTACCTGGAGACGTGACGTACTGCCGGACAGCTTTGTGCGCACCCAAAGGACAGTTAAGCCTTGCCTGCGCTACGGTGTTCAACGTGGCCCGATAGATTTCATCACCCACCTGCCTGTCGCGGCCGACAGTAATGGAACCGCCCAGCTGAACTTCCCTGATGATCGGCCTCGGCGTTTCTGGAGTGTAAGTGCAGCTGGCTGCTTTCGCTGAAGCGCTCGCGCCGGCAAGGCACAACGCAGCCATGAGGCAACGCCATGGATGTGCGTGGTAAGTCATGCCGATTCCTCTACCAACAATACGTTACTGGACTCAAAAATATGCCTGGCGAGATGCCTTTGCTTGAAGGACATCACAGATACTCCACGGTAACGGCCGCCACGGCGGCCACGGAGCCAGCCACCACCGGCTCGCCTAGGATCCGCCAGTAGCCAGCCTTCAGCTTAAGCTCGGCAGCGCCTCCGGTCACGGCTTGGGTACGTACATTGCCAACGCCATTGGCGCCGACCGTGGTCCCGTCCGCCGACTGAAGTTCCACGGCCACACCGGCAGCATCGCCAGTGTTCTGGAAGCGCGGCGGAGCCTTGGGTTCGGAGGTGCCGGTAAAGGTAAACCGGGCCTGGGTGATCGCTGGTGAACACTTTTCCAGCGAAAGCGAGAAATCCGTGAACCTGGCCGCACCACTTGCTGGAAGCTCCTTACTGCCGATCGGCGCAAGCAGCACATGGCGATCGTCGCTACCCAACGACCAGTCGCAGGTTGGTTCCAGGATCGTTCCAGAAAGGTTGAACTGAACGTTTTGCGCCCACGCCGGGCTGGAACCGGCCGCGAGGGCAAGGAGGATCGTTCCAGCAATGATGGGGGCTCTCACGGCGATATCCGTCAGTTGTAGGTGAAGTTGATGACGATGGGCCTGGTCACGGATCCGGAGGCGACCGCAGGCGCCGACTGCTTGAAGCGAGCCTGTAGGAAGTGATTGCCGCCGGCTGCAACGGGGACGAAATCCAGCGTCGTACCCGTCGGACGGATGGCTTGCACCGGGCTTTTCCGCTGCAGCTCGATGCCAATACCTGTAACGCCGAGGAAGAGTGCAGGATCGGCGGCGTCGGCAGTACCGGAAAAGGTCATGTGCACCATGGTCACCAGGGGATCGCAACCCTGCGAACTTATCAGCACGTCGCGAAATGGCGTGGCATAGTTACCCGTAAACAGCGTCGCAGGGTAGGTGCCAAGGTCGACGTCAGTGGCGGTGAAGCTGCAGACGCCGGGCGTAATGGTGCCGGTGAGGTTGAAGGTCAGCGGTGACTGCGCCTGACTGGCTGACATGAAAAGCAGAAGCCCCAGCGAGGCGATGATGCGAATGCGGTACATGGCTGTTCTCGGTATCGAATGTTGTGTGAATCATGCTGTTGTCGGTCGCGCAACTGTTGGCGATGACCGTCAGCTGTAAGTGACGGTGATCACGACAGGCAAGTTCACGGTCCCGGCGGCGACCGTGGCCTTGGATTGTCTGAACCTCGCCCTGAAGGTGTACGTGCCGCCGCCGCCCACAGGCGTGAAGTCCACTGGCGTAGTCCCCGCGGGATTGATGGTATTCCCGATGGCACTGAGCAGTTCGATGCCGATGCCATCGACGCCTTTGAACAGCTTCGAGTTGTTGGCGTCAGCTACCCCCGAAAAAGTCATGCGTACCCTGGTCACCAGCGGACCGCACTGCTGTATGGTTACCGGAACGTTGATAGGTGTCGTGGCATAGTTCCCGGTGAACTGTGTCGCCAAGTAGGTACCAAGGTTGACATCGGGGACAGTGATTTGGCACGCACCAGGAGTGATGGTGCCGGTGAGGTTGAAGCTCAGCGGCGACTGCGCCTGGACGGCTGACATGAAAAGCAGAAGCCCCAGCAAGGCGATGATGCGAATGCGGTACATGGCTGTTCTCGGTATCAGTTGTAGGTGAAGGTCAGGGTTACGGGAACGGTTACAGCCCCATAAGAAGTGATGGCCGACACGCTTGAAAAGCGTGCGTTAAGGTCGTAGCTCGCAAACGAGGGTGGCCAATCTATGACGGTGCCGGGACTCATCCGAACGGGAACGGCATCCATGTTCTGCATTTCAACCGCCAGCCCGGCGATATTGCCCACCTGCCACAGCGCTGTGTTGCTCGGATGTGGCGCACCGACGAATGTTGTGTGGATCATGCTGATGTCGCTCGTGCAACTGTTCCGGACGATGCGCACTCTTTTCCACGGCGTCTGCGGTGTCGCGGCGAAATCAGGCGCTGCGTAGGTTCCCAGATCGACGTTGGCGACACTGAAGGCACAGGTGCCACGCGCGAACGAGCCGGTGAAGTTGATCGTAAGGTCGGCGGCGCGGGCGGGAGCCGCAAGCACACAGGCCATGCTTAGGCCCAAGGCCATCGCGTAGGAAAATACTTTCATGCCGTGGTCCTCATGCGCAGGGAATGGATCCGCTCAAACCCCGGCGAGCCGTACACGCCCGGGTAGCGATTCACAGCCGCGGTAGGATCGCCAACGGGCAGGCACGGGGCGTCGTAGCGTTCGACATCCGTCGCCTGGGATTTCGTCTGCGGCGGAAGCGCCACGCTTACCCGGCACTGCTCGTTCGATGCCTGGCCCCACTTGACCACCAGCGCGCCCGACGACGGCATGTCGCGCACCATCAGGCGACTGGCCTGGCCGGCCACGCCCACGCTTTGGCCCTGCGCGTCGAAGATGTCGGCACCGAACGGCACGGGCCGGCCGTCGGCCAGCTTCGTGTCGATGATCGCTGCCCGGCCCGTGACCGTCTCGTAGGTAAGCTTCACCACCGTGCCCGCCCGCGGCGCGACGCGCTGCGTGGTGGCCTTCAGTTCGACATGGGTCGACGTGCCCTTCGGATCGAGCGTTACCGTGTTCAGCTCGTAGGGCTGGAGGTTCGCCACCACGGCATAGCCCCGGCTGTCCACGACCGAGCCCTGCCCGCCTTCCACGCGTGCCCCAGCGGCATCAGGCGCATGCACCAGGCCAACGGTCTCGCCCAGGGGGGGCGTAAAGGTCCACCCACCGCCATGCACGACGACACTGCCGTTGGCACTACCGTTGACCTGCTGGTAACCGGATCCGCGGCTGTAGCCCGCGCCAAGGTTCACGCTCGAGCCCACGCGCTGACTGCTCAGATCAAGCGCATTGCTGCCGTTGGTGCGGCCCAGCGAGCCGTTGTAGCTGTAACGATTGTCCTCGCCCACCTGGCCGGTGACCGTGGCACGAGCGCTGCGATTACCGCTGCTGTCCCGGTCGGCCATGGCGATGAGCTGCGGCGTCTGCACGCCGCGGCCCAGCGGCAACGAGAAGCTCAGCATCAGACGCGTGTCGCGACGGCCCAACACCGATGCATCGGCGGCATCTTCCGCACCGGGAATACGGTCGAGCACGGGGCGTCCCCGGACGCCGGTATCAAGGGTGCGCTGCGCACTCAACGAGTAGCTCAAGTCTCTAAAGCGATTGCTGTAGCCGGCGCTGAAGTCGACCTGGCGCTGCCCGCCGCCCCAGTATTCGCGCACCGCGCCACTCAAGTAGAGCTGGCCACCGCTTTCGCCCAGCCGCTGGTTGATATTGGCGCTCAGGCGGCTTCGTTCACGCGAAAGGATGCTGCCATCCACGCCGCCGGCGGCAAGGTTGCGTATGACCACCGAGTCGCGGAAGCCGACATAGCCTTCGGTGGAATAGCGATAGGCCGCCAGCGCGAAGTCGGTTCCCGTATTGACGAAATTCTTGTTGTAGCCAAGCCGGAGGCTCGTGCCCTGCGTCGCCGACTGCCCGGGCGCCTGATTACGCGAACGGGTGGCATCGAGTGAAAACGCGCCAACGCTGGTGTTGAGGGCCGCTCCCACCAGGGCGGCGCGATAGCCGTTGGCCACCGTGCCGCCGGCGTAGCCGGTGACACGGTTGGACAGGCCCCGCTGATAGGTTCCCTGCAGGAAGAACGGCTGCGCGCTGAGGTCCTGCTCCTGTACGCGGCCCGTGGCCAGGTCCCAGCGCTGCTGGCCCGGGCGCAGCAGCATCGGCACCGCCGAGAACGGCACCACGAAGCGGCGTACGCGACCGTCAGCCTCGTTTATTTCGACATCGAGGTCGCCGCCGTAACCGGTGGAATAAAGATCGTCGATGGCGAATGCACCGGGCGCTACGCTGGTTTCGCTGACGATATAGCCACGCTGGCGAACTACCACTCGCGCGTTGGTGTCGGCAACGCCACGTACCGTAGGCGCGAAGCCGCGCATGGACTGCGGCAGCATGCGGTCATCGGTGGTCACGCGCAGGCCGCGCATACGCACGCTGTCAAACATGACGCCAGGCGTGAAGGTATCCCCCGCGATCATCTGGGCCTGCAGCTGCGGGATGTCATGCTGGGCGAACGTCGAATTGGCTTGATACTTGCGACCGGTTGCACTGGACCAGTTCAGTGCACCTTGGTGGCGTAGATGCCACGAGCCCAGGTTCAGGGCGGTATTCATGCCCACGTAGCCACGAGTAGCGTTGTCGGCCTGCCCCTGGCTGCGGTACACGTTCGCCATGTAGCTGCTGGTGAGGGCGGTGATGCCCGCATCCCATTGTGAAGGATCCACGTAGCCGCGGGCCGAGCGCACGGTATAGATCTGCGGGATCGTCAGGCTCAGCGACTGTTCGGACAGGTCGAAGCTTGCCGTGGCGCCGGGGATGTAGTCGCCGATCACGTCGCAGAAGGTGCCCGCGGGTATCGGCTTGGCCGCCGGGTTCGCCTTATCGGCGGCAACACTGGCAAGGTCCACGCCCAGCTCGCCAAGGAGCTTGGCCGTGTAGCACGGCTGCGCGGAATCCTGGCCATCGACGTCACGCAGGACGATGTCCTGGCGCATCTGCCAGATGCGGTTGACCATGATGTCACCGCGGTAGTTGCCAGCCAGCGCCGCGTCGCTTCGCGAGAAGCGCGACAGGTCAACCTTGGGCGCCGTACCCGTGGGGAAGAAATCAGCGTCGAAACTGACATCCTCGGGCGCGCCCGACGCCGGCGCGGCAGCCGCGCTGACCTGGTGGGCCAGCGCCGCCAGGATCAGGGCTGGCAGGCATGCCCAACGCAAGCGCAGGCACGATGTGTGCGACTGGGTGCGGTACATGGATGCAGCTCCGGAAAATTTCGGGACGCCAGCTCCCGCCGTGCCGCCGAAAGCGGCACGTCAGGGAAAGGCTTCGGGAGCGGGCGCCGGCTGGCGCCCGCGATCAGGGGTTAAGCAAGGCGGTCATCGGCGTCACCGCGCCATAGTCGGTGATGATCGAGAACGCGACCTTGGCGTGGGCAGGCTTTGCCGACAATGCCGACATGGCGAAATCCGTGCTGCCACCAGGGGCAACCATGCCACCGTCGGCGCTGGCCACATCCTTGTCACCGGACTGCACGGCCACGCGGGTAAAGTTCACGTGGTAAGGCGTTGGATTGCTTACCTCCACCACCATGCCCTTGCCACCGGCGGCGGGCTTGAGCTTCCAGGTCAACTTATCCGGCGCATCGGTCACGTTGCCGGCCAATCCCTGCGGCCGGAAGAACATCTTGATCCGCGTGCGGAAGGCGAACTGCAGCATGTTGCTGTCACCTGAAGCGGAAGCTGCTGCCTTGGGCGGCACCTCCAGGACATTGACCCAGAACAGGGTCTCCTTGTCCTTGGCCAGCGCTTCTTGCGTGTACATCACGCGCACGGACTGGCCCTTGTCGGGATCCATGCGAAAAATGGGCGGCGATACCGTAAACGGCACCTTGGCGGTATCGGGCGTCGACTTCTCGTCACCATCGTCGAGCCATACCTGCACCATGGCAGGTTTAGCGCCTTCGTTGGTGAGCTTGATCGTGACTTCCTTGTCCTGGGCCGGGTATACCACGCGCGTGCCGCCGATGACGACGCTGGCCTGTCCGGCACCGGAAAACATTCCGGCCATCAGGGCAAAGGCTGCGATCGCGTGGCGCATCTTGCTAGTCATACGTCACCTCAAGGATGGAGGCAGTCCGGCGGTCACGTGGACCGCCGGAACTGCAAGGGCTGCAGCTTTAGTTGTAAGCCACCGAGTAAACAACGCTGGTGCTGACCAGGCCGGCGGTTGCCGCGCCGCCCACGGCCTTGTACTGGGCGCTGTACTTGACGACGGCGGTTTTAGTAGCCACGTCCCAAGGAAGCGTGACGCTATTGTTCGTGTCGGCCAGGTTGATCACCGCATCGCTAGCATCCAGCAACTGGATGTTGGTGTTGCCGGCTTCGCCGGCCAGTGCGTTGGTCAGCGTGCCGGTCGTCGGGTCCACGCGCGGGCTGCTGGACAGGAACTTCATGGAGGCAACCAAATTGGGGTTACAACCGGAGTCCGGGCCGCCAACGACGACGTCAAACGGCTGCTTGCCAGCAACCGCACCGTCCACGGCGAGAGCGGACGTATTCACCGCGTCCAGTGCAACGATGAAATTATTCTTGCCACCGTCGGTGCCGGAACCGCCTTGCACAGGGCAGGTGTCGTCGGTGACAACGCCGGTGAAGGTGATGGTGCCACCGTTGATGAACTGCGCATTGGCGTGGCTGGCGAAGCCCAGGCCCATGGCCAGAGCGATCGCGGCCGCAATCTGATACTGCTTCATAGTAAAGATTCCTGGGAACAGGTAAGGAAAAAGGAGAAGTCCACAGCAGCCCGCTTCCGTGCGGCACCACTAACCGGCTCGTGCCAGCCATAGCTACCACCGTGGCAGCGCAGTGTAGGAATTCTCTTACTTACCGCCCATGGAACAATTCTCAATATTCCAGGAATCGCTCAAACAGCGGGCTTTACGCCTGCGCTGCAATCTGCCGTATCGCCCGTTCGAACACCTCGACGGGCTGTCCGCCCGAGATCAGATGCCGGTCGTTGATAACTACCGCCGGAACGGCGCGAATGCCCTGCCCCATGAAGAAAGCTTCCTGGGCGCGAACCTCGGCGGCATATTGATCACTGGCCAGGATAAGCCGGGCCGTTTCGACGTCCAGGCCCGTCTCGTCGACGACGCGGAGCAATTCGGCCGGGTCGCTGACATTGCGACCGTCGGTGAAGTACGCGGCAAAGAGCGCTTTCTTCAACGCCAGCTGCTGCGCCTGGCCGAGCTCGCCGGCCCAGTGCAGCAGGCGGTGAGCGTCGAAGGTGTTGTAGACGTGCGAGCGCTTGCCCATGTCGAACCTGAAACCCAGTTCAGCACCGCGATCAGTGATCGCCTGGCCGTTCTGGCGGATCTGTTCCGGCGTGCTGCCATATTTCTCCACCAGGTGCTCCACCGCGTCCTGGCCTTCGGCCGGCATCCCAGGGTTGAGTTCGAAGGGCTGGAAGTGAAGGTCCACCTCTATCTCGTCGCCCACCCGCGCCAGTGCCTGCTGCAGCGCATTGAGCCCCACCGCGCACCAGGGGCAAGCAACATCGGAAACGAAATCGATCTTCATGCGGGTGGACATGGTCTGAAAGCCTGTATGGATCGCAAGGGAGGCGGTCGCTCGCACAAGTAGATCAAGGCAGCGGGCCCGGTTTCAAGCCACCGGCGAGGAAAACACGGCTTTTCGGCCCCTCTTCATGGCGAGTCGCCGGTTTCATGCTCGTCCATGCGCTGCGCATGGGCGTCCGGACGGACCCGCTCGCCGCGGGCCACGGCGAACCCGTGGGTCAACTCAGCGCCCAGCAGCACAATGATCGACGCGTAATAAACCCAGGTCAGCAGCACCACGATGGCCCCGGCCGGCCCGTACGCCCCGCCGATGCGCGCCTGTTCGATATAGATGCCGATCACGTACTTGCCGGCCAGGAACAGCCCGGTAGTAAGGATGCCGCCCCGCACCGCGTCACGCCACGGGATATCCGCATCCGGCAGCACGCGGTACATCGTGCCAAAAGCCACCACGAACACCACCGCCGAGATGCCGTATTCCACGCCGGTCAACAGATGCATGTTCGCCGGCATCAGCGCATGAATCAGGCCGCTGATCACGAAGGAGATGATCAGCAGGAAGACGATGCCGATGATCAGGCCGAAGGCTCGGGCGCGCGTGCGCAACCAACCCACCACCGCCGCACCAGGCTTCACCTTCAGCTTCCACACCCGGTTGAGCGTGGACTGCAGCTGGGCAAATACCGCGGAAGCGGAAAAAAGCGTGATGCCAAGGCCCACCAGCCCCACCACGTTGCCCAGATGCGGGCGCTTTTCGGCGTTGTCGATCACCAGCTTCACCGCGCCAGCTGCTTGCGGGCCCACCACGCCGGTGAGGGCATCGACAAGTTCCTGCTGCCACTGCGCCTGCATCGCCGCCACGATCCACAGCAGCAGCACCAGCATCGGCGCGAAGGACAGCGCCGAATAGAAGGAAAGCGCGGCGGCGCGCGTCATCAGCTCATCGTCGTCGAAGCCGGCGACAGCGGTCTTGATCGTTCGAACGGCCAGCTTCCATAGGCTCATGGGCCAAGCATAGCCATCGGACCTGATCAAACCGTGTAGGCGGCCCTTTGCAGTTGGTCGAGCGGCATGGGCTTGGCGAACAGGTAACCCTGCATGGCCTGGCAACCGTGGTCGAGCAGCCAGCGCCGCTGGGCGGCGGTTTCCACGCCTTCGGCAATCACCTGCAGGTCAAGGCTGTTGGCCAGGAACAGGATGGATTCGCAAAGCGCACCATCGGTGCGGTCTTGTGGAAGCTTGCTGACGAAGGAGCGGTCGATCTTGAGCTTGTCGATTGGCATGCGGCTCAAGTAGTTGAGGCTGGAGAAACCGGTGCCGAAATCGTCCAGGGCGATCGTCACCCCCAGGGCCTTGATCTTGCGCAGGGTTTCGATGGCACGTTCGGGCTCGCTCAGGAACGCACTCTCGGTCAATTCCAGTTCCAGGTAGCGCGGCTCCACGCCGGTTTCGTCCAGCACATCGCGCACCACGCCAATGAGGTCGTCGTGGGCCAACTGGAATGCCGATACGTTGACCGCCATGCTCACCGCGTGGCCCATGATCGCTGAAATCGCCGCCTGGTCACGGCACGCCTGGCGCAGGACCCAGCGGCCGACGTTGACGATGGAGCCGGTTTCTTCCAGCAGGGGAACAAGGATGTTGGGACGGCTGAGCTCACCCGGGCCCGACGGCCAGCGCAACAGGGCCTCGACGCCAAAGACCTCCGATTGCACGCCGCGGTGCTGGCTCTGGTAATGCAATTCCAGCTCGTCGTCGAGGGCTTCCTCGGTAAGCCTGGACACTACGGCCAACCGTGCCAGCGCCGTATCGTGCAGCGCGGCCGAATAACGACGCCACGTATGACGCCCCATGCGCTTGGCGTGGTACATCGCCGTGTCGGCGTTGCGGATCAGGGTGTTGGCATCGTCGCCATCTACTCCCAAGTAAGCCACGCCGATGCTGCAGGACAGGTGCTGTTGCATGCCAGCGACCATCAACGGCCGTTCGATCGCGGCCTTCAGGGCGGGGATCACAGGTGGAACGACGCCATCGGCTTCATGGCACGGCACCACGGCGACGAATTCGTCACCGCCGAAGCGCGCCACATATCCGTCCGGGCCTACCACCTGGCGCAAACTGGAGCTCACCTGCCGAAGCACTTCGTCACCCACCAGGTGGCCCAGCGCATCGTTGATGTACTTGAAATGATCAAGGTCGATAAACAGCAGCATCAGCTGCCGCGATTCCTCCCAGGCCTGGGTGATCATGGCCGAGACCGCATCCTGCAGCGCGCGACGATTGGGCAGACCCGTAAGCTCGTCGTGCATTGCCTGGTAGTTGAGCTGCTGCTCGTAATGGCGCTGGTCGGTAACGTCGCGGATGATCACCTGCACGCCGCTGCCGATCGCATCGCGGTACAACGACACGGACAGTTCCGCCTCGAAGGGCGGCCGCCCAGGTGGCGACACCCGGGCATCGATGCGCGTTGCAGCCAGGTCCGGCGCGTCCAGCACATGGCGCAGGTCGCCGTCGATGTACTGGAAAACCGAGGTACCGACCAGTTGTCCAGCCTCATCCAGCAATTCCTCGGCCAGGAGGTTGGCGTAGGCGATGTTGCCGTTGCGCAACAGCAGCAAGGGCAGCGGCATGTGCGCAAGCAGTCCGTGATACGACTCCTCGCTCTCCGCCAGCGCTGCCCTCGTGGCGACGATGGCGGTCTGGTCCATCATGCCGCCGATGGTACGCACGGCCTTCCCGCTGTCGTCGCGCAAGGCGTAGGCGCGGCCGAACACGTCGGCATAGCTGCCGTCCTTGCGCCGCAAGCGATAGGCACCGGCCCAGGTCACGCCAGACCCGGCGAAGAAATCCTTCAGGCCACCGACGATGCGCTCGCGGTCCTCCGGATGCACGCGCGAACACCATGCGTCGAATCCGTTGTCGTCTTTACGCGCATAACCAAAACCGGTGTAGAACGCTTCGCTCCACCAGGCATCGCCCGTGACCAGGTCCATGTCGAACACCGCATCGTTGGTGGCGCGGGCAAGCATCTGGAAACGTGCGTTGCTCGAAGCCAGTTCCCTTTCCGCAGCCACCTTCGAGGTGAAGTCCATGCCCACCACCAACTGCGCCGCGCGGCCTGCGAACTCGATCTCCGAACCGGAACAGCGCATGTGCAGAAGGCGGCCGTCCCGATCACGGTGCAGCGAGATGGGGTTGGCACGATCGCCCGCATCGGGTTTGTCCACCGCACGTTCCATCTGCGGTTCAGAGGTCGGCCGAAGATCCTCGATACGCAGGCGAAGGAAATCCTCGCGCTCATAGCCGTACGTCGCCACCGCCGCATCGTTGACGGCAAGGATCGCATGCGACTGCACGTCGAATACCCAGGCGGGCAATGGACTGTGGTCGAACAGGAAGCGGTATTGCGATTCGCTCTCGCGCAGGCGCGCCTGCGTATGGCGCAATGTCGTCACCTCGCGGATGGTTCCCTCGATCCGGCGTTGCCCGGACCCGTCGCCCTGGCGCCGCGCACGCAAGTGCATGAACGCGACGTCGCCATTGGCACGGATCACGCGGTATTCGCACTCGAAGGGACCATCCTGGTGCATGGATTGCCAGAACCACGACGACACGTCCTGCCGGTCATGCGGATGCACGCGCGCCAGGTAGCCTGCAATGGTGTTGACCTTCTCACCTTCGGCAAGGCCAAGGATGGGCGCGGCCTCACCCGACCAAGCCAAGCGGCCGCTGGCAAGATCCAGCTCCCATAGGCCGACATCGCCGATGCGCTGCACGTTGTCCAGCTGTTCGGCCTGGCGAAGCAGGAACGCCACTAGCTCCGCCTGCTTGCCCTGGGCACGCAGCACATGGCGCGATCCGGCGGCAATGAGCGCCAGCAAAAGCACCATCCCCGCCAACGCAGGCCAAGCCTGGCTGCTCCACATGCCCAGTGCATCGGTGCGGGACATGCTGGCGAATACGGCATAGCCGAAATGGGGTGAAACGCTGTAACCATAAAAGCGCCCATCGCCATCGTCGCGTACCGGACGTTGCCCCGGATGGGCGTGTCGCAACCAGTCGCGCCCGAGGGCTACCGCCTGTGCGCCGCCTTCGCCGGTGCGGGTCAGCAGTACGGCGTCGCGATCGAACACTTCGAAGGCGCCGGTGGCTCCGAAAGGCGAATTGAGCAAATTGCCGCGAAACGTCGACTGGGCGATCTGCGCACCGACCCAGGCAGGCTGGCCTTCCTTTTGCGCGGGCAATGCGGCAACCACGCGCAGCGATGCTCCGTCGGCACGCTCCGGCGACGAAGCGAGCCGCAAGGCGATGCCACCCAGGTCCGCCGCGGGACGCGAAGTGACGCGCGACCAGTCATCGCCGATACGTCCGTCAGAGCCCGCCAGCACCTGGCCACGCGCGTCGAGCACCACGAGGCGGTCGAGTTCACGATGCCGGGCCTTGACCTGCACTACCGCGGCGGCGAGATCCGCCTGGGGATTACGGGCAGCCTCGATCAATGCCTGGAGGGGTCCTTCGGTGCTCGCGACCTGCAGATCGGTCAGGCGCACGATGCTGCCGGCGGCCGAATTCACCCGGCGCGTGGCATTGGCCACGGTATTGCGCCAGGCGATGAATTGCACCACGGCGACCAGCACGATGATGCCGGCCGCACAGGCAAGCGCTGCCAGTAGCATCAGGCGCCGGAAACGCAGCTGCTGTTCCGGGGCGCTCTCGCTCCTGGCCACGCGCAGGCTATCCATCAGGGACGATACCTCGCTCCGGCTCGCCGACTCCCTTGCCGCAACCGGCTTGCGCGGTCGTGGCCCCCTGTAACCAGCAGCCCCGGTTGCTGGCCCAACCCTGCGGGCGACCATATCGAGGCTACCGCTGTGTGGCAATGGCAAGACTTGCCCGGCCGGAGAATTGGCCGAATTTACACATAGGTCGCTCCGCTACAATAACGGCATGCAATCGCCCCGCAAACCCGGACAGGCCCGCGCCGTCCAGTACATCGCCCTGGCCCGTAGCGTCCTGGTCACCCTGCTGGGGCTGATGCTGGTATTTCGCGCGGCCGCCTCGACCGACCCCACCTGGCGAGTGGCCGGAAGCTTCCTGGCCTTTGCCCTCGTCCTGGTGGGCACCCTGATGGGCGCCCGGGCCATGCGACGCCTGCAGCAACTCCGTGCGGAGACCCCGCCGGGAAATACACCCGGAAGGTAACCGCTGCCTTGCCTGGCGGCACGACATACCGCAACTTCTTAAGTTCTCGGGGTTTCTGCCGATAAGACAGATAAGTCGTCAATATCAGCATGATAGTTTGTGATCCAAATCACAGACTTTTGTATCTTTTCCTGCAACCGCGGGCACAATAGTCGCGACGGGTCACATCGGTGGCGCCACGGGGGACGGGGCGCCTTGGGACATTGCATCGTCGCGGGCACCCGTGGCGGGCACGGGCGGGAATCGTGTAGCGGATGAGCAGGCGGATCGTTCCGGGCTGTCAGTGGCGTCGCATCTGGTTTGCGATGCTTCTGCTGTGCGCCGGATTCGACAACCTGCACGCCCAGGACCTTAGCGGCGCATGGCGGGAAGTGCGTCCCGGCGACACGCCCGAGCAAGTCATTTCCGAATACCGGGAAGGCCACCTGCTGCCATTTTCGCCTTCGCGACTGCAGCTGTTCCCCACTCAGCGTGACGGCGCCTGGGTCGTGTTACAGATGCAGCCGCCCTATATCGCCGACGACCGTGTGTTGCACGTGGACACGCCGCCAGCCGGCTCGGTCAGCTTTTACCCTGGCGGGCGCGCCCCGATGCGCATGGCTCTGGACGACTTCTCCAATGTGGTCCACGGCCACGGGCGCCTGGCCTTCGTCCTTTCCGCCGGACAAAGGGCCGCCGACCCGATCCTGCTGAAGTTCGAGCCGGCGCGAAGCATGCCGGGCCCGGTGACCTTCCGCATGCAGTCCTGGCCCGACTACCTCGACACCGACGCCGGCTGGCTGGTGTTCGCCACCAGTTGTTTCGCCGTGATGCTGGCCATGGCGGCGATGGCGCTGTGTTTCGCGCTTATGCTGCGCGACATGCTGTTCGCCTGGTATGCCGGTTACCTGATCTGCTACGTGCTGATCCAGGCGACCCAGACCGGTTTCATCTACCACCCGCTGGAACTTCAGTTCCTTTCGGGGCTGGGCGCGGTGATCGCGGGAGCCACGGTGGCGGTCTCGGTGAGTTTCGCCGCGATCTTCCTGCTGCGTTTTGCTGAGATCAGGCAGTACGTGCCACTGCTTCGCGTGCCGATCCTCGCCCTGGCCTTCGGCATGCCGCTGGTGGCCCTGGCCCGGTTGACCGGCATCGAGGTGCTGATGAGCACCAGCCAGGTGTTGACCGGGCCATTGCTGATCCTGGGCTCCGCCTTGCTGCTGCTGGCCTCGGTGATCGCCGCGGTACGCGGGTCGCGCTACGCCTGGTTCTTCCTTGTCGGGTGGACGCCGTTGCTGGCGCTAACGTCGCTGCGCGCCATCCAGGTCAGCGGCTTGCTGGCCGACGCGTTCTGGTTGTCGGACGCGCCGCTGGTGGCCGGCGCCTTCGAGGCCATCGTCCTGTCCGTGGGCCTTGCCGACCGTGCATTGATCCTGCGCCGCGACCGCGACCGCGCCCAGGTGCTGGCCGACAACGACGCACTGACCGGCGTGCTCAACCGCCGGGCGTGGAACGAAGGTGCCGATGCGTTGCTGGCCTCCAGCCCGCCGCGACCACTGAGCGTGCTGTTCCTGGACCTTGACCACTTCAAGGAATTGAACGATTGCCAGGGCCACGCCGCCGGCGACCGGGCACTGATCGCGGTTGCCGATGCCCTGAGGGCGGAACTGCGTCCCGGCGACCTGCTGGGACGTTACGGCGGCGAGGAATTCGTGGCATTGCTCGATGGCGTGGACGCCGACAACGCGGTACACGTGGCGGTGCGCTTGTGCCGGCGCGTGCATCGGCTTGAATTGAACGTGGGCACCAGCGGCAACCTGCTGACGGTGAGCATCGGCGTAGCCATGCGCAATGCCAACGACAGCGTCGATGACCTGATCGAGCGCGCGGATGCGGCGATGTATGCTGCCAAGCTTGCCGGACGCAACCGCGTGATGCTTGAAACGCAGCTGCGTCCTGGCGCCAACCGCCGCCGGCCCACCACGCAGCGGGCCGCGCAACAGGATTGAGTTAAGCCAGCTCTCCGGCGGCGGCCACGATGTCCGCTTCACCCGGAAGCACCAGCAGCGCGGCGCCGGCCAGCGGCGTGAACGTATCGGCACCGACCACGCGGCGTAGCGGCGTGGCACCGAAACCGCCCTCGACAATAGCTGTGATCACGCCCTCACCCACGCCAGCGCTGCGACGGCCTTCGTCGACGACGATGATGCGCCTGGCACTGGCCGCCTGCGCCGCGATGAAGGCGTTGTTGAGCGGAGCAAGCCAACGCAGGTCCACCACGCGGGTCTTCCAGCCGTGCGCGGCCTCGATGTCCCGGGCGGCGCGAAGGCTCATCGGTACGCCGTTGCCGAAGGTGAAGATCACCAGGTCCTCATGGACAGCGTCGTAGACACGGCCCTCACCCAGTTCAAGGGCCTGGCCCTCCGGCGGATAGGCGAACTGCCAGCCACCGTCACCGGGCTGGTAAAGATCCTTGGTCATGTACAGCGCGATCGGCTCCAGGTACGCGCACACGCGTCCGTCCACGCGGGCAAGCGCGGCAAGCGTGCGGAGCATGGCTACCGCGTCATCGCCACGGCTGGGACAACCCACCACCAGACCCGGGATGTCACGCAGCGCGGCAATCGAGTTGTCATTGTGGAAATGCCCGCCGAAGCCCTTCTGGTAGCCAAGCGAGGCCACGCGCATGAGGATCGGGTTGCGGAATTGGTCGTTGGAGAAGAACTGCAGTGATGCAGCTTCGCCGCGGATCTGGTCGCAGGCATTGTGGAAGTACGCCAGGTACTGGATCTCGGGGATCGGCAGCATGCCCATGTTGGCGTAACCCTGGGCCAGGCCCAGGATCATGGTTTCATCAAGCAGCGTGTTGAAGACTCGCGCGTTGCGGAACGCCTTGTGCAAGCCCTTGGTCACCGTGTACACGCCGCCCTTCTGCGCCACGTCCTCGCCGAACAGCAGGCTTTCGGGGTATTTCGCCATCAGCTCGTGCAGGGCCTGGTTGATCTGGATCGCCAGGTGTCTGGGCGGCTGCGCCTCGGGCAATTTCGCAGCGCTCCCGAAGGCGGCCTCACGGCGTGCAGGATCGGCCGCGCGCGAGGCCTCGGCGCGCACCGCGTCGGGCGTATAAGGTGCCAGCGGCGCCATCACCTGCGCCAGGCTGCCGATTTTCGGCCGGCGATCGGCTTCCTCGGCGGCGGCGAAACAACGCTTGCGAATCGCTTCGTAGAAGTCGATCAGGCCCGCGCGGTCGAAAAGGCCCGACTCCAGCGCGATGGCTGCCGAACGAAGCAACGGATCGGTGGCCTCCAGTGCATAAAGTTCTTCCACCGACCGCCACTCGATCTCGAAGTCGGTACCGGCATGACCCATCACGCGGGTGGTCTTCAGGTGCAGGAACGTGGGACGGCGCGTGCGGCGGCAATGTTCCACCGCCCGCTCGACGTCGGCGTAGCCGGCCGCCAGGTCCAGGCCGTCGGCCTGGAAATAATCAAGATTCGCGCGATGCCGGAAGTTGCTTTCCACCCAGCCGCCCGGCGTCTTCACCGAGATGCCGATGCCGTTATCCTCGCAGATGAAAAGTACCGGCGCGGGAAGCTTCTGGTAAGCGGTCCAGCCCGCGGTATTGAACGCGGTCTGCGCCGTGGCGTGGTTGCTCGATGCATCGCCGAACGAGCAGATGGCGATCGAATCGTCGGGGATCGGCAAGGCATGGCCGATGCGCCGCGCCTGTTCGATGGCCACCGCCGTTCCCAGGGCCTTGGGCAGGTGCGAGGCAATGGTGGATGTTTGCGGCAACACCCACAGGGGCTTGCTACCCCACACCTTGTGCCGCCCGCCGGAGGCCGGATCGTCGCTGCTGGCGGCAAAGGACAATGCCGAATCCATCACCGGATCCATGCCCGGCAGCTTGCGGAAGCGTTCGGCCATGAAGCCGCCGCTGCGGTAATGCAGGAACGCAGGATCGGTATGGCGTGTAAGCCGCGCCACCATCGCATTGCCTTCGTGGCCGGATGATCCGATGGTGTAGAACACCTTGTCCTTCACGCGCAGCACCCGGGCCATCAGGTCGAGGTGGCGCGAGATGAGCTGCGATTCGAACAGCTCCAGGAAACCACGTGCGCTGAGGCGGCTACCGGGAAGCACAGGATCGTCGTCATGCGGCACCTGGCGTACATCGCCATCCCATTGCTGCGCATGCTCGGCGAAATTCGCGTCGACGATCTCGGCGCGGTTGAAACCCTTGTGGCGGGCGGGAATGACAAACTCGGTAGCCATCTTGTGCTTCTTGGTCAGGACACGGTGAACATCAGTGGGGTTCCTGGCGAATGCTCAGGAGGGCGGCACGGGCAAGGTCTTTCTCGCGGCCGAACGAACGCAGGATCCGTACCTGTTCGGCGCGCGTGGGAATCATCACGGCGTGGCCGAGCACATCCACCGGTGTCACGTTCCGCGCACGCACTGGCTGCCACCCCGCGCCGTCGACATGCAACTCGAGCCCGCCCATGACTTCCACGCGCCAGGGCTCGAAGGCAAAACGTCCGTACCGCGAACGAAACAGATCACTCACATCCGACGGTACCACCGGCAGGCGCTGGGACGCCCAGCACGCCAGCAAGGTTTCGGCATCGCGCACACTGGTCATGACGTCGATATCGGCAATCTCGACATCGGCGCCCACCAGCCACGCGGCGGCGCTGCCGATGATGGTCCACTTGTCGCGGCATCGCAGGTTCAGCTCGCCGGCGAGGGCTGCCAGCTGACCGCGCAATGCCTTATCGTGGCCCGGGTCGTGCGAAGCGATCATGCCGCGGTGCGATCTAACATCAGAATGCGTTGATACCGGTGACCTCGCGGCCGACCACCAACTGGTGCACCGTTTCGGTGCCTTCATAGGTGATCACCGACTCGAGGTTCAGCGCATGGCGGATGGCCGAGTGTTCGGTGGTGATGCCCGCGCCGCCCAGGATGTCGCGGCAGGTGCGCGCGATGTCGATGGCCATGCGGCAGTTGTTCCACTTGGCCAGGCTCACCTGGGTCGGCTGCATCTTGCCTGCGTCCTTCAGGCGGCCCAGTTGCAGCGACAGCAACTGGGCCGAGGTGATCTGGCGGGCCATTTCCGCCAGCTTCAGCTGCACGGCCTGGTTGGCGGCAAGCGGACGATTGAACAGGATGCGTTCCTTCGAATACTCAAGCGCCTCGCCGAAGCACGCGATGGCCGCGCCGATCGGCCCCCAGGTGATGCCGTAGCGGGCCTGGGTGAGGCAGCCCAGCGGACCTTTCAGGCCCTTGACGTTGGGCAGGCGGTTGGCGTCGGGGATGCGCACGCCATCGAAGAAGAGGCCCGAGGTGACCGATGCGCGCAGCGACATCTTCTTGTGCACTTCCTGCGCCTTGAAGCCCGGCGTGTCGGTGGGCACGATGAAGCCCTGGATGCCTTCGTCGGTCTGCGCCCAGACGATCGCGATGTGGGCAAGGTTGCCGTTGGTGATCCACATTTTGGCGCCGTTGATCACCCAGTCGCCACCGTCCTTCTTCGCGGTGGTCTTCATGTTGGCCGGATCCGAGCCGCCGTGGGGTTCGGTCAGGCCGAAGCAACCGATCACCTCGCCGCGGGCCATTGCCGGAAGGTACTGGCGCTTCTGCTCTTCCGAGCCATAGGCGTAGATGGGATACATGCACAGCGAGCTTTGCACCGAAGCAAAGCTGCGCAGGCCCGAATCGCCGCGCTCCAGCTCCTGGCAGATCAACCCATAGCTCACGCCGTTCATGCCGGCGCAGCCGTATTCCTCGGGCAAGGTGGCGCCGAGCAGGCCCATCGACGCCATCTCCGGGATCAGCTCGGTTGGGAAGCGCGCCTGGTCGAAGCAGTCGCCGATGATCGGCAGCACCCTCTCGTCGGTGAAGCGAGCCACGGTGTCCTGCACCATGCGCTCTTCGTCGGTGAGCAACGAACGGATATCGAAAAGGTCGAACGGATCCAGGCGGGCGGCCATGGTCTACTCCAATGGAACGGGCAATCCGCCCATTCTAGCGGGCCGGGCCGCCGAAGATCATGGTGTGGTGCGGCAAAAGGCCAGCGCGCGGGCCATCACCTGGGGATCGGCCAGGATCTCGTGGTGCCCCAGACCCGAGGTCCATAGGTGCGCAGCGCCGGGCCAGAGCCGGGCATATTCCTCGCCTTCGGAAAACGGCACGTCGGCATCGTCGCGGTCATGGATCACCAGTACCGGCTGGGCCAGCGCCGGCAGCAGTGGCGCGGCCTGCAGTTGGACGATCGGGATGCCGGTGCGAGCAGCGAGTTGCGTGTGCAGCGGCTCTCGCAGGCGCCGGTGCAGGCGCACCAGGTCCGCGAAACGCGCCACGGCGGCCACCGGGTCGATCGAAGGCGATACCAGCACTGCCCGGCGTGCGGCCAGGCCCTGGGACAGCGCCAGGCTCACGGCCGCCCCGCCCAGGGAATGCCCAACCACGGCCGCCGCCTCACCGAAATGCCTGCCGACGCCGCGTAGGGTGGCGATGAATTCCGGCAACGTCACCAGGTGGCCGCCACTGTGACCATGGGAGGGCTGGTCGAACGCCACCGCGGCCATGCCCGCCTCGCGCAGGGCCAGCGCCCAGGGCTCGAACCGTAGGCCAAAGCTGGACCAACCGTGGGAAAACAAAACATACGGCTGGCTTGACGGATCACCCCACGTGTAGGTCGCCACCTGGACACCATCGACCATGATGTCGTGGCGGACGGCCTGGCTGTCGGGCGTGGCAGCGCGTGCCCGGGTGCGGCTGCTGGCGAACGGGGTGCAAAACAGCCGCGCGGCATGGCGCAGGGTATTGCCCGGGGCAAAGCGGCTGCCCAGCGTATAGCGGGCGCGCACGGCGGCGAGCTTGACCAGGAAGCCGGGGCCGACACGGCGGGACTTGCGGGACGTGGGATGGGGAGTCATGGCGGCGAAAGATACCACCGGCCCCAGGCTGTGCTGCGCCGCAATGAGCGCCGCCCTCGCCAAGGGGCTAGAATACGCGGCTGATGACCGCCCAGGACCTACTTGGCGCGGTCTTTTTTTAGTTTTATCAACCACCTGGCCGCCGAATCTATAACGGCCATCATCCGCGGGGCGCCCATCCCCATGGCGTCCTGGCCACTGGAGTTCGAAGTTCGATGATTTTTGAGACCATCGCCAATACGGGCCACGAGGAAGTCGTCTTCTGCCACAGCAAGGACGCGGGCCTGAAGGCCATCATTGCCATCCACAACACGGTCCTTGGGCCGGCGCTTGGCGGCTTGCGCATGTGGCCCTACAAGAGCGAGCAGGATGCGATCAACGACGTGCTGCGCCTGTCGCGCGGCATGACCTACAAGAACGCCGTGGCCGGCCTGAACCTGGGCGGCGGCAAGGCAGTGATCATCGGCGATCCGTCGAAGGACAAGTCCGAAGTGCTGTTCCGCGCCTTCGGCCGCTTCGTCAATTCTCTCAACGGCCGGTACATCACCGCCGAGGACGTCGGCATCGACGTCAACGACATGGAACACGTGTTCCGTGAAACCGAATACGTCACCGGCGTGCACCAGGTGCACGGCGGCTCGGGCGACCCCTCCCCCTTCACTGCCTACGGCACGCTGCAGGGCCTGATGGCCGCGCTGCAGTTCAAGCACGGCAACGAAGACGTGGGCAAGTACAGCTACGCCGTGCAGGGCGCCGGCCATGTGGGTTCGGAGTTCATCAAGCTGCTGCGCGAGCAGGGTGCGAAGGTGTTCGTCACCGACATCAACAAGGATGCGGTGCAGCGTTGCGTGGATGAACTGGGCTGCGAAGCGGTGGGCCTGGACGAAATCTACGACGTCGACGCCGACGTCTATAGCCCCTGCGCCCTGGGTGGCACGGTCAACGAGCAGACCATCGACCGCATCAAGGCAAAGATCATCTGCGGCGCGGCCAACAACCAGCTGGCCACCGACGCCATCGGCGACGAGCTGTCCCGCCGCGGCGTGGTGTATGCCCCGGACTATGCCGTGAACGCCGGCGGCGTGATGAACGTCTCGCTGGAAATCGACGGCTACAACCGCGAGCGCGCCATGCGCATGATGCGCACCATCTACTACAACGTGGGCCGCATCTTCGAGATCGCCCAGCGCGACGGCATCCCCACCTACAAGGCGGCCGACCGCATGGCCGAGGAGCGCATCGGCATCATCGGCAAGATGCGCCTGCCCCACATGGGCAATGGCGCGCCACGCTTCCAGGGTCGCATGCGCGGCCAGTAAAGCCGGCACCCCACTCGCGTTGAACCGACCGCCGGGCATGCCCGGCGGTTTTTTTTGCGATCCAGTCCCGCTTTCACGACCTGGGCGAAGCAACCTGCTATAATCTTTCCGTCATTCGCGCAAGCTGTAAGTCACTGCTTATACGGATGTTTTCGACCAGGGGGCCCGCACGGCGGGTGCGGTACACAACCAGCAACTTTCGATCACGACATGACCTTTCCTTAGGTCGCGTCCCCGTGGTGATCCATCGGGTGATGCAAGACCTGGAAAGAAGATGCAACGACGGAAGGGAATACCGAGCATGAGCACGATCCCGGCAGACGCCCTCAGCAACGAAGACATCCTGGCCCGGCTTAAGGATGTCCTGCACGAAACCTTCGAGATCGATCCGGCGAAGGTGACGCCCGAGGCGCATCTATTCACTGACCTGGAACTGGACAGCATCGATGCGATCGACCTTGCCATCCAGGTCCAGGACATGACCGGCGCGCGTATCAAGCCCGAGGACTTCAAGAGCGTGCGCACGGTGGGCGACGTCGTCGCCACGGTTCGCGCGCTGATCGAGCGCTGAGCGGCCGGTGTGATGTCGCCAGCAGAGCGCGTCGACGCGCCCGCCTTCGCTCCCTGCGCCGTGGTACCGATCTACAACCACAAGGACACCATCGCCTCAACCGTGCGATCACTGCGCGGCCACGGCCTTGAAGTCGTCGTAGTGGACGATGGCAGCAACCAGGCCACGCGCGACGTGCTCGACGAGCTTGCCCGGCAAACACAAGGCATGCGCCTGATCCGCCTGCCAGGCAACCAGGGCAAGGGTCGCGCGCTTTGCGCGGGCCTCATCGCGGCGCGAGAAGCGGGCTTCACCCACGCCTTGCAGATCGACGCCGACGGCCAGCACGACGTCGCCGACGTGCCACGCTTCCTGGCTGCCGCCCGCGCCGCGCCCCATGCGATGATCTGCGGACGCCCGGTGTACGACGACTCCGTGCCTCGTGCACGGCTCTATGGCCGTTATCTCACGCACGCCTTTGTCTGGCTGGAAACGCTCTCCTTCCAGATCCAGGATTCGATGTGCGGCTTTCGCCTGTATCCGCTGGACGAAACCTGCGCCGAGATCGCCCGCGCGCCGTTCCCCTCGCGCATGGACTTCGATACCGAAGCCGCGGTGCGGCTGTTCTGGCGTGGCGTGCCGGTGCATAACCTTCCCACCCGGGTAATCTATCCTGAGAACGGCCTGTCGCATTTCCGCATGGTGCGCGACAACGTCCGCATCACCGCCATGCACGCCCGCCTGGTGGCCGGCATGCTGCCACGGGCGCCACGGTTGATATGGCGCGCCGCACGCAGGAAAACGGCATGAAGCGCGTGGTCGTTACCGGCATCGGCGGCATCACGCCACTGGGATCGGACTGGACCACCATCGCCGGCCGCCTTGCCGAGGGTCGCAATGCCGTGCGGCGCATGCATGAGTGGGATTTCTTCGATGCATTGAACGGACGGCTGGGCTGCCCGGTCGACGATTTCGTGCTGCCCGACTGGCCGCGCCGCCACCTGCGTTCGATGGGCCGCGTCTCGCACCTGGCCGTGGCTGCCAGTGAAAAGGCGCTCGATGATGCAGGCCTGCTGGGCGATCCTTGCATCGCCGACGGCCGCATGGGCGTGGCGTATGGCTCCTCCGGCGGCAGCATCGAACCTGCGCGCACCATCGGCCGGATGCTGGACACCGGCTCCATGCAAGGCGTGACGGCCACCAGCTACATCCAGATGATGGCGCACACTACCGCGGTGAACGTGGGCGTGTTCTTCGGCCTGAAGGGCCGCATCATCCCGACCTCCAGCGCCTGTACTTCGGGCAGCCAGGCCATCGGTTTCGGCTACGAGGCCATCGCCCATGGCAAGCAGCGCATGATGCTCTGCGGCGGGGCGGAAGAGCTCTCAGGCCCCGGCGCAGCGGTGTTCGACACCTTGTTCGCCACCAGCACGCGGAACGATACGCCGTCGCTTACGCCGCGGCCGTTCGACCGCGCGCGCGATGGGCTGGTGGTCGGCGAAGGCGCGACCACTTTGGTGCTGGAGGAACGCGAGCACGCCCTGGCGCGCGGTGCGCGCATCCATGCGGAAGTCGTCGGTTTCGGCTGCAATTCCGATGGACAACACATCACCCAGCCCACGCGCGAAACGATGGCGGTGGCGATGCAGATGGCGCTGGCCGATGCGGAGCTCGCCGCCGGTGCCATCGGTTATGTCAGCGCGCATGGCACGGCGACCGACCGCGGCGATGTGGCCGAAAGCCACGCCACGGCCAGCGTGCTTGGCGAAGGCGTGCCGGTGAGTTCGATGAAGAGTTATGTCGGCCACACCCTGGGCGCCTGCGGCGCGCTCGAGTCGTGGTGGGCGATCCAGATGATGCGGGAAGGTTCGTTCGCTCCCACCATCAACCTGGACTATCCCGATCCCGAGTGTGCTGCCCTTGACTACATCCGGGGAAAGGCCCGCCTGATCGACACCGAGTACGTGATGAACAACAACTTCGCCTTCGGTGGCATCAATACCTCGCTGATCTTCAGGAAACACCCCTGATGAACCGGGTCGTGGTCACCGGCATGGGTGCCGTCTCGTGCCTGGGCATCGGTCGGCACGCCTTCTTCGATGCCCTGCTTGCCGGCCGTAGCGGCATCGGCAAGGTCGCGGCGTTCTCCGAACTGGGCATGACCTGCTGCACCGGTGCCGCGGTGGACGCCACGGACTTGCCGGAGCTTCCGCGCAAGCTCCGGCGCTTCCTTTCCACACCGGCCACCTACGCCTGGCACGCCATGCGCGAAGCCATCGACGAAGCGAAGCTGGAACCGGCCACGCTTGCCAGCCGGCGTTGCGGCGTCGTCATGGGCGGCAATGCCGCGCTCAGCGAGCACGAGGCGGCCCTGGCCCAGTACCACGCCCGCGGCATCGGCAGGCTCTCGCCGTTCATCGTGCCGCGCTGCATGACCAGCGCCCTGCCCGCCAGCCTTGCGCACGCCTTCGGTATCGGCGGCCGCAGTACGCTGGTCAGCGCCGCCTGCGCCAGCGCCGCGCATGCCATCGGCCAGGCCATGGAACTGTTGCAGGCCGGCCGCCAGGACGTGGTCATCTGTGGCGGGGCCGAGGAACTGGATCCAAAATCGGCCATGGGCTTCGACACCATGGGCGCGCTCTCCCTCACCGGCATTTCCCGTCCCTGGGATGCACGGCGCGACGGCTTCGTGCTGGGCGAAGGCGCAGGCGTGCTGGTGCTGGAGACACTCGACCACGCCCGGGCGCGGGGTGCCGTCATCCTGGCCGAGGTTACCGGCTACGGCGCCGCCACCGACCCGCACGACATGGTCGCCCCGGATGTGGACGGTATCGCCGAGGCCATGCACCAGGCGATCGAGCAGGCGGGTGTCTTCCCTGGTTACATCAACGCCCATGCCTGCTCCACCGAACAGGGCGACGCCATGGAATGGAAAGCCATCGAGCACGTGGCAGCCAGGCACGGCGGCGTGGTGCCGCCGGTGTCCAGCATCAAGGCCGGTATCGGCCACGCTCCCGGGGCATCGGGTGCCTTCGACGCCATCGCTTCGATCGCGATGCTCAACGCGCAGACGGTAGTGGGTGCGGCAGTAGACATGCCCGATGTGATATTCGCAGGTGCACCCATCGTCTTTGCCAAACAGTCGCTGTCATTCGACCACGTGCTCTCCAACAGTTTCGGCTTTGGCGGAAGCTGCGCCAGCCTGATGTTCGCCCGCATCGCCGCATGATCGCCATGGCCGCCCCGGACCGTCGCACCGATGCCTGGGCGTGGCGGTTCGTCGGCACGGCGCTCAGTTTCGCCCTGTTCGGCATCGGCGGCATCGTGCTGCGCGTGCTGGTATTGCCGGTGTTGTGCAACTGGCCCGGCATGCCCGAGGCCCGGCGCTTCCGCGCGCGGCGAGCGATCCGCAAGGCGTTCTGGGCGCATGTGCAGTTCATGGCGCGCACGGGTGTCCTCGACTACCGGTTCGAAGGCGTCGAGCGGCTCGGGCGCCCTGGCCAGGTGATCATCGCCAACCATCCCTCGCTGATCGACGTGGTGTTCCTGATCGGGCACGTCCGCGACGCCAATTGCGTAGTCAAGCACAAGCTGTGGAAGAACCCGTGCATGCACGGACCGATCGTCACTGCGCAGTACATCAGCAACGACGGCAGCGCACAGATGCTGGACACCGCCGCCGAGGTGCTGCAACGTGGCGAAACGCTGATCGTCTTCCCCGAGGGCACGCGCACCACGCCTGGGCAGCCGCCGGAGTTCCACCGTGGCGCCGCCGCGATCGCCCTGCGCGGCGCGCGCATCATCACCCCGGTGTATATATCGGTGACGCCGACGACGTTGACGAAGGCGGAGCCCTGGTACCGCATCCCCCTGCGCCGGCCCTACTTCAGCTTGCGCGTGGGCGAAGACATCGATCCTGCGGTATTCCGCGACGCAGCGCCCATGCCGATCGCATCGCGCCGCCTGAACGAGCATCTGCACCGGTTGTACCAGCGGGAGCTTGGCCTGTGACACAGGTTGAAGACCACGCGCGGGACCACCTTGCCGATAGGGCCGCGTGCATGAGCAAGCATCCGTGGGTCGCGCAGGCTCGCGCCGCGAGCCCCCAGGCGCATCGCCAAGGCCTCGCCATTTGGTTGAACGACAGCGGCATCGCCCATCTGTTGCAGCACGGTCGCGCGGATCTGCTAGCGCAGTTCGATGCGTACTTCGCCGCCAACGGAGCTTGGCCAGAATCCGGTCCCTGCACCTGGCGATTGTTCGACCAGGATTTCCCCGTGCCCGAAGGCGCGGCAATGGACGAGGAAATCTCTCGGCCTCCGCCGCGTGACCCACAGCTGCTGGGTGACCATGCAACCCCCACCGGCCACGTCTTCGAGCTGAAGCTGCCGCTGGACCTGGCTCTGTTCGACGACCATTTCCGCTCAGCGCCGGTGGTGCCTGGCGTGATGCAGGTGGCGTGGGCGCTCACCTTCGGCGCCCGGCGTTACGGTCCGATGGCCTGCGGCACGATGGATGCGGTTAAATTCCGCCGGCTGGTTCGCCCGGGCGATCGCCTGCATCTTGAAGTGGTACACGAGGCCGCACGCGGCCAGCTGCATTTTACCGTGCGCATCGGCGGCGCCCTGTGTTCGTCGGCACGGCTGCACGTGGTGCCCGTTGAAGGAGCCGACCATGCGGGCTAGTGGCGTGCTTCGGGTCGACATACCCGTGGAAGTGCCTTTCTTCGACGTCGATTCGATGGACGTGGTGTGGCACGGCCATTACGTGAAATACCTGGAACTGGCCCGTTGCGCGCTGCTCGAACGGATCGGCCACGATTACCGCCAGATGAAGGCCTCCGGCTACCTTTGGCCGATCGTCGACCTGCAGCTTCGCTATGTGCGTGCTGCCCGTTTCGGCCAGCGGCTGATCGTGCGCGCCGACCTGGTCGAATGGCGCAACCGTTTGAAAGTGCACTACCGTGTGCTCGATGCCGAAACGAGCCAGCGCATCACCCTCGCCAGCACCGTGCAGGTTGCAGTGGCGGCATCCTCGGGGGAACTGCAACTGGAATCGCCGGCCATCTTCGTCGAAGCGGTGGAGCGCGCCCTGGTCGCGAACCACGGCAACGAAGGCACGCCGGCATGAACCACTGGAGCATCGCCGACCTGGTCCCGCACACCGGGCCCATGGTGCTGCTGGATGAACTCCTGGACTTCGGCACCGACCATGTCGCCTGCGCGCTGACCGTGCGTGAAGGCGCGATGTTCGTCGATGCCCACTCGGGCTTTCCCGCTTGGGCCGGCATCGAACTGATGGCGCAAGCCATCGCTGTCTGGAACGGCTGCACGGCGCGCACTCAGGGCGAAGACGTGCGGGTGGGGTTCCTCCTGGGCACGCGAAGCTATCGTTGCACGGCGGTGAATTTTCCCATCGGCGCGAAGTTACGCGTACTGGCCGAGCGAAGCTTCAACGACCCCGAGGGCATGGCCGCCTTCAACTGCAGGATCGAACACGGCCACACGCTGGCGCAGGCGCGCCTGACGGTCTTCAGCCCTCCCGACGCGGCGGCGCTATTGTCACCGGACCATCCGCTTCTTGAACCCGGGCATTCATCATGACGCAAACCATCCTGGTCACCGGCTCCAGCCGTGGCATCGGCCGCGCGATCGCGCTGCGCCTGGCCAAGGCCGGCCACGACATCGTCGTCCATTGCCGCTCGCGCCGCGACGAAGCACTCGCCGTCCAGGCGCAGGTGCATGCCCTGGGACGCAAGGCGCGCGTGCTTCAGTTCGACATCGCCGACCGCGCCGCCACGGCCGCGGCGCTGGAAGCCGACATCGCGGACCATGGCGCCTACTATGGCGTGGTGTGCAACGCCGGCCTCACCCGCGATGGCGCCTTCCCCGCCTTGAGCGGCGATGACTGGGACAGCGTGCTGCGAACCAACCTCGATGGCTTCTACAACGTGCTCCACCCCCTGGTGATGCCGATGATCCGCCGTCGCGCGCCAGGGCGCATCGTCTGCATCACCTCGGTGTCGGGCATCATCGGCAACCGCGGCCAGGTCAACTACAGCGCATCGAAGGCTGGCGTGATCGGCGCGGCCAAAGCCCTGGCGGTGGAACTGGCCAAACGGCAGATCACCGTGAACTGCGTGGCGCCGGGCCTGATCGACACCGACATGGTGGACGCTGAGGTGCCGATGGAAGCGATCCTGGCGATGATCCCGATGCAACGGGTGGGCACGCCCGACGAGGTGGCCGCTGCCGTGCGCTTCCTGATGGGGCCCGATGCGGGATACATCACACGCCAGGTGATCGCGGTCAACGGCGGTCTTTGCTGAAAAAATACCGGCTATGCCGACGACGGACCCAAGCCCTGCGCTAGGCTTGGGCCATGCTGCCCACCTTACGACAACGCCTTGCCGCGCTGATGGAATCGGACCGGACCGCCGACGTCGTCCGCGTGCTGTTGGCGCTTGTCGGCGTGCTGGCCTGGTGCGTGGTACGCGACCAGCGGGCAGGCACGGTGCCGGCGTTGCTGGGCGTGATCGCCTGCGCCCTGGCCGAAACCGACGATGCCTGGCGCGCTCGGCTGCGCGGCCTCGTTGTCACCCTGGCCTGCTTCGCGGTGGCGGCGGTCACGGTGCGGCAAACGATTGCCCTGCCCTGGCTGTTCGCCCTCGCCCTGCCCGCGGGGACCTTCGTGCTGGTGATGCTCGGCGCGGTGAGCGGCCGCTACGCCACGATAGCCACGGCCACCTTGATCCTTTCGGTGTACACGATGATCGCGTCCGACCCGGCGCAAGCCACGGGCGGTCCCTGGCTCGTCACGATGGCGATGCTGCTCGGCGCCGCCTGGTATGGCCTGCTGTCACTGGTATGGAGCGCGCTCGCACCGCAGCGCGCATTGCGCCTGTCGTTGGCACGGCTGTTCGAGGCACTGGCTGCGCAACTGGATGTCAAGGCTGCCCTGTTCGAACCGGTAAGAGACCTGGACCGTGGCGCGCTCGACATCCAGCTGGCTTCGCTGTCGGCGCGGACGGTGGACGCGCTGAATGAGACACGCACGGCGCTGCTCGACCGCCTTGGCCGCCGACAGCCAAGGGGCCGCATGGCCGCGCGGCTACGGCTGTATTTCGCGGCACAGGATATCCACGAGCGAATCAGTTCCTCGCATTATCCCTACGAGGAATTGGCCGATGCACTGTTCCATAGCGACATCATGTTCCGCTTCGGTAGGCTGATCCGCCTGCAAGCCATGGCCTGTCGCGCCCGCGCGGACGAGATCCGGCGCACCTTGCCGCCCGGCTCCCTCGCCTTGCCAAGGCATGCGCTGGAAGACGTACGTAGCGCCGTTCAGCTCGGTGCCGGTACACGCAATGCAAGCATCGACGAGGCCCTCGCCGGACTGCTGCGCAATGTCGAACGCCTGCAGGAGACGCTGACCTCCGGCAACGAGGCGGCACGGGATACCGACTACGCATTGCAGAATCCCGATCCCCCCACCTTCAGCGAAGCGTTGGCACGGATCCGCGTCCAGGTTACGCACCGCTCGATGCGATTTCGCCATGCGGCGCGCCTTTCCGTGGGCATGCTCGCCGGTTACCTGCTGCTGCTCGCCGTGCACCCGAAGCATGGCTACTGGATCCTGCTGACCACCCTGTTCGTTTGCCAGCCGGGCTACGGCGCCACGCGGCTACGCCTGCTGCAACGCGTGGCCGGCACCGCGCTTGGCCTGGTGGCGGGCTGGACCTTGCTGCACGTGCTGCCCGGCGGCGACTGGCGCCTGCCCGTGGTGGTGGCCACCGGCGCGGGTTTCTTCGCCTTCTGGCGCAAGCGCTATACGCTGGCCACCGCCACCATCACCCTGTTCGTGCTGCTTTGCTTCGACGAACCGGGAGCCAGTTACGACGCCATCGCGCCGCGCCTGCTCGATACCTTGATGGGTGCGGCGGTCGCGGCGGCGGCGCTGCGCTTCATCCTGCCCGACTGGCGCAGCCGAAGCCTGCCCGACCTCACGGCCGATGCGCTCGTCGCCGATGCCGCCTACCTTCGCCAGATCGCGATGCAGTACGCGCGCGGGCGGCGCGACGACCTCCCCTACCGCGTGGCCCGCCGCGATGCGCACAACGCGCTGGCGGCCCTGTCCGGTTCCATCAACCAGATGCTGGCCGAACCCGCGCACACCCGCCCGGCGACGGAAGCGGCTTTGCGGCTCATGACCCATTCCCAACAGGTACTGGCCCACTTGTCCACGCTGGGCGCGCACCGGGAAGCCTTGTCCGATGGCCCGGAAGGTGCCATGGCCCTGCGCTCGCTCGAACAGGTAGCGGACAGCTACGAGCGACTGGGCCACCTGGCGCGCGAGGGCCAACCCATGCCACTGGCGGACGCTGTCTGGCTGGGATCGCTTGAAGCCCAGGCAAGCCAGGCTGCCGGGCTGCCCCGCCTGGTAGGCATGCAGGCCCTGTTGCTGGCCAAGGCACAAACAGGATTCACGAACGCAGGCGCAGCATCAGGCTGACCTGCCCGTTGTGCGTTGCGCCAAGGTCCCCGCCGGCGCGCGCGCTACCATGGGTGGCTTTTTCAATGTATCCAGGAGCTTTGCGCATGCGTCCGTTCCCCCTCGGCGACGATCTCGACACCCTTCGCGAAAGCGTCCACGGCTTTGCCGAGAAGGAAATTGCCCCGCGCGCCGACCGCATCGACCGCGACAATGCCTTCCCCGACGACCTGTGGCTGAAATTCGGCGAGATGGGCCTTCTGGGCATGACGGTGCCTGAGGAATTCGGCGGCAGCAGCCTGGGCTACCTGGCGCACCTGGTGGCGATGGAGGAAATCTCCCGCGCCTCCGGGTCGGTCGGCCTGTCCTACGGCGCACATTCGAATCTCTGCGTGCAGAACATCAACCACAACGGCAACGATGCGCAGCGCCGCAAGTACCTGCCGAAGCTGTGCAGCGGTGAATGGGTGGGCGCGCTGGCGATGAGCGAACCCGGCGCCGGCTCCGACGTGGTGGGCTCCATGACCTGCCGTGCCGAAGAGAAAGACGGCGTTTGGGTCGCCAACGGCAGCAAGATGTGGATCACCAACGGACCGGATGCCGACGTGCTGCTGGTGTACATGCGCACCGCACCGCGCGCGGCGGGAAGCCGCTGCATGACGGCCTTCATCATCGAAAAAGGCATGAAGGGTTTTTCCACCGCGCAGAAGCTCGACAAGCTCGGCATGCGCGGCTCCAACACCTGCGAACTGGTGTTCGACAACTGTGAAATCCCCGCCGAGAACATCGTCGGTGAAGTGAACGAGGGCGTGCGCGTCCTCATGGGCGGCCTGGATACCGAGCGCCTGGTACTGTCCGGCGGCCCGATCGGCCTGATGCAGGCGGCAATGGATCTCACCCTGCCCTACGTGCGCGAGCGCAAGCAGTTCAACGCGCCGATCGGCACCTTCGGCATGATGCAGGCGAAGGTCGCGGACATGTACACCGCGCTGCAATCGTCGCGTGGTTTTGCCTACATGGTGGCGCGCCAGTTCGACGATGGCATCCGCTCTCGCATCGACCCTGCAGCGTGCCTGCTCAACGCCAGCACCAATGCGGTGAAGGTCACCCTGGAAGCGATCCAGGCCCTAGGCGGCAATGGCTATATCAACGAGTTCCCGGCCGGACGCCTGCTGCGCGACGCCAAGCTTTACGAGATCGGCGCCGGCACCAATGAAATTCGCCGCATGCTGATCGGCCGCGAGCTGTTCCACGGCAAGAGTTGACTTCTGGAACAGGGGGCGTGGATCAGGGGTCGGAGTCATACTCCGACCCCAAAGCCTCAAGGCCCTAGAAGGCCATGCTGAAACTCACCATGGCCAACTTCGAACTATCGCGGTCACCAAAGCGCTGGTCCAGCGACATCTTCAGCCCCGAGCGCGGTGTCATGCTCCAGTCGAGCGCGGCGCCTACCAGGGTGGCGTTGCGCGCCAGGCCAATGCCACCGACCGGGCCCCACGAATCGATCCCCGTGAAGCGGGCGGCGAAGACATCGCCCTGGGTGGCGAAGGCATGCTGCCAGGCCACGTGGCCATTCAGGCTCACTCGTCCGCCGGAAGGCAGCAGCCAGTCGCGGCCTGCGCGCAGGCCCATGCCCGCCTGCCAGCGCGAGATCACCTGGCCATCGGCGGTCAGGCCGAAGCCCGCGGCACCGGTTTCGCTGAAGCCACCGCGGTCGATACGGTCGTACTCGAGGTCCGCATAGGGAGTGATCGAAACCGCGCCGGCGGAAAGGCGCATCCCGCTCTCGCCGTAGGCCACCGCATAGCGGCCTTGCGAACTGCTGGACACGCCCGAGGCTACTTCGCCCAACTGCACGCTGCGATACATCGATTCGCGGTACTGGCCCACGCCGATGCGACCCACCGCGTAGTAACCATCACGCACGGTGCCCAGGTACGCCGAGGCCTCGGTGGCATGGCTGCGGCCCTGGTCCACGCTCTCGGCCAGCTGGCCCAGCCCCTGCGACTGGCTGAGCGCGAAGCCGACGATGCCATTGGCGCCAAGCCTGTGGTCCTGGCCGACCATGAACCCGGAAACATCCACGCCCACATTGCCGTAGCCGCTGCGGCCCATGCCGCCGCTATAACCCAGGCGCTGCGTCCAGGCGCCGGCGAGCTGATTCGAGGCAAGGCTGGCCATGCGGCTGGACAGCGCCTGGTTGCCTTCGTCGATAGCTTCCATGGTCATCGCCGCACTGGCGGCGTGCAATTGGCCGGACAACGATGCCAGAGACTGCTGCGCCGCTTGCGCGGTGGGCGCCTGCTGGATCATCGCCGCGCCCAGCAGGGTATCGGTGGACACGCCGGAGCCCGGGGTCTTGGCCGCTGCATCGAGCTGCGTGAAGGCACCTTCCACACGCTGCGCGGAACCCAGGGTCACCGGATTGGCGCTGACGCCGGTCACTTGCGTGACGTTCACCCGCGTGGCATCGATCCAGACCTCGTTGGCGGCATAGACCACCGAGGTGTTGACCATCACATTGGATGCCGAGCCGACACTGGCGAACGTGCCGGTGACACCACCAAAAGCGGTCAGGATCTGCTGGTGCGAAGAACTGACGTAACCCTGCGTGGCGCCGGCGAAATAGAGGTTGCCTCCAAGCGAGGCCGTACCACCCACCTGCAACACGGCGCCGAGGTAGGTGGATAGGGTAGCGCCGGCGTACTGGTTGAAGTCACCACCCACCGTCACGTTGCCCTGCATCTTCACGGTGCCATGGTTGAGCAGGTTGCCGCCCACGCCGCTACCTGATGCACCACCGAGCTCGAGCGTGCTCACACCCGCGGTTTGAACGGTGCCCGTGAAAGGCTGCAACGCCGTCAAGGTGCCACCATTGACCGTGGTCAGGCCCGTATAGTTGTTTGCGCCGTTGAGCGTCAGTTGGCCCGTCGTTCCGTTGACGATGAGGCCGCCGTCGCCGCCAATGTCGTTACCCCAGACCGATTTGGTGGTACCGATGTTAACCGTGAAGTCGCCCCAGACGGACTGGAACTGGGAGGGCCCCAGGATGGCCTTGCCGACATTGAGCGCACCATATCCGAAAGTCGAATCCGGTCCGGTGGTGCCAAGATCCGTCGCGGTGCCGAGCAAGGTCTGCCGAACATTGTCGTTGGTGAAGTACGGAAAGGCCGACCAGACCACCGCTGCCGCGCCGGTGACCTGGGGCGCTGAAAGCGACGTGCCCTGGTAAACGAAATAGGTCTCGCTGGTCTTGGTGTCGTTCTGGCCACTGACGATGACATCGCCGGGAGCGGCCAGGCAATAGTTCATGGCCACGCCGCACTGGTTCGAATAGCTCGCCAGCTGGGTCGGGTTGTTGCTGTCCAGCGCCACCACGGTAAGCCATCCGTGCTCGAGGTCCGCGGCGCGCGAGGGCAACGCCGCCGTATCGGACGGATTGGCCTTCGAATCGTTGCCCGCCGCAAACACGACCAGGCCGCCACCATTGATGAACGGCGCATAGGCATCGTGGAAGCTTTGCGTGGTGGTGGTGGCCGAAGCGTCCCAGTACAAGCCGCCCCAGGAATTGTTCATCACCTTCACGCCGCGGGTAATGAGCGCGTTGTTGACGTCCCCGAGGTTGCCGGCGTCGGTAACCTGGTTGCCGTTGCCGCTGCCGTCGTCCGTCGGTTCCTTGTCTTCGATGATGCGCGCGGAGACGATGGTGGCCTGCGGTGCGATGCCGCCGGCGAACTTGCCGAAGGGCGTGCCCGCGGCAATCTCAGCCACGGACGTGCCATGTCCGACGACGTCGTCGACACTCAGGTTGTTGGGAGGCGAAGTGACGAAATTGAGGTTGGCGGTGACTCGCCCGGCGAGCGCCGGATGATTGCGCGATACGCCGGTGTCGACGATCCCGATCACCACACCCTGGCCTTTGAACCCCGCGGCTTGGGCAACGTCGGCATGGGTCAGCGTGATTTGGGCATCGACCGGTGGATTGGGCACCGTGGGTGGCGTGACCGGGGGCGTGACCGGCGGGCTCAATACGTTCGAAGGTTTGCTGCCGCCGCCACCCGAACAACCCGCCAAGGCCAGTGACATGCACACGGCAACAGCGAGGTCCTTCCGGACCCAGGTCTTTTCTTTACCCACCATGCTTGAATTCCCCTTGCGTTTTCCGAGCGTCGATGCCATCTACCCGATATCGGGATGATATTCGCATATTGTCGTTAAATATCAGCGACGGAATGCACGTTTGCCGCACGAAGATGCCGTGCGATAATCACCAGTTATCGACGGCGTTTCGCCGTCAACCGGAGTTCCATTGATGAGCGATACGAACGTGGTCATCGCCGGCGCAAGACGCACGGCGATCGGTTCTTTCCTTGGCCAGTTCACCGGCGTGCCCACGCCCACCCTCGGCGCCACGGCGATCCGAGCCGCACTCGAGCAGGCGCAAATTCCTGCGACGGATGTGAGCGAGGTGATCATGGGTTGCGTACTGCCCGCCAACCTGGGACAGGCTCCGGCCCGCCAGGCGTCGCTTGCTGCAGGCCTGCCGGTGAGCACCGGCTGCACCACCATCAACAAGGTCTGCGGATCGGGCATGAAGGCGGTGATGCTGGGCCACGACCTGATCCGCGCAGGCTCCGCCACCATCGTGGTGGCAGGCGGCATGGAGTCGATGACCAATGCACCGCACATGGTCAACGCGCGCACGGGCATCCGCTACGGCGACGGCCAACTGGTCGACCACATGGCATGGGACGGCCTGACCAATCCGTACGACGGCAAGGCCATGGGTGTGTTCGGCGAATCGTGCGCAGACAAATACCACTTCACCCGCGACGAACAGGATGCCTTCGCCATCGCATCGGTGGAACGCGCCAAGGCTGCTCAGGCCAGCGGCGCCTTCGCCGAGGAAATCGTCAAGGTGAGCGTTGCCGGTCGCAAGGGCACGGTGGATGTCGACACCGATGAACAACCCGGCCGCTCGGACGTGGCCAAGGTGCCCACGCTGAAGCCCGCCTTCCGCAAGGAAAACGGCACGATCACCGCGGCCAGTTCCTCGTCGATCTCCGACGGCGCGGCAGCACTGGTGCTCACCTCCGAGGGCGAAGCCAACCGTCGCGGCCTTGACGTGCTCGCCACCATCGTCGCGCACGCCACGCATTCGCAGGAACCGGAATGGTTCACCACCGCTCCCGTCGGCGCCATCACCAAGGTGCTGGAAAAGGCCGGCTGGAAAGTCGATGACGTCGACCTGTTCGAAGTGAACGAAGCCTTTGCCGTGGTGCCGATGGCGGCGATGCGCGAACTGGGTATTTCTCACGACAGGATCAACGTCAACGGCGGTGCATGCGCGCTCGGCCATCCCATCGGCGCCAGCGGCGCCCGCGTGCTGGTGACGCTGATCCATGCCCTGCGCAAGAGAGGCCTGCGGCGGGGCGTGGCGTCGCTTTGCATCGGCGGCGGCGAAGCCACAGCGGTTGCAGTGCAGATCTCTTAAGTGAAGATCAGGTGCACGTGGCGCGAACACGCCACGTGCACCGTGCCGTTTCTGCAGGCGCAATGTTTTGCCCGCCTTTAATGAGCCCTGAAGACATATCAGCGCTGCGGTGGCTTATCCACGGTAGCTGCGCTATTAATACGCCCGCCAAACGGCATTCCACGGCTAAGGAGATATACCCATGACTGTTACGCGTACCCTACTCGCCTCCGCGCTCGTCGCGTTGCTGGCGGCATGCAGCAACAGCGCGCAGGATTCCGCGCAGGATGCCCAGAAGCAGGCTGCCGATGCCCAGCAGCAGGCCGACAAGGCCCAGCAGGCTGCGGAGTCCGCGCAGAACCAGGCCACCACCCAGGCCGCGCAGCAGGCCCAGAGCTCGGCCGACCAGGCCAGCCAGGCGGCCAACCAGGCTTCCGATGCCGCAGCTTCCGCCGGTACCTCCGGCGGCGCCATGTCCTCGATGTCCAAGGACGCCGCCAACAATGCCGCCGACCAGGCTGGCAAGGCAGCCGACAATGCCAAGGACGCGGCCGACAACGCCAAGTCGTCGGCCGACGACGCGAAGAAGCAGTAATCCTTCGCGGCACCAAGGGCCGGCCGCCTCGCGCGGCCGGCTTTTTTTTGCCCGCACCCCACGCATCGGCCGCTTATGCTGCACCGCCACGCCCGCGCGGGCGCCGGCACGGCTATGATTATCCGCTGCCCACCAGCGCGGCCTACGCATGCCCATCATCACTTCGCAGCTCGATCCGCACTCGGCCGATTTCCTCGCCGCCAGCACCCATATGCAAGGCCTGGTCGACGACCTGCGCACGCAACTGGACCGCGTGGCCGGCGGTGGTGGCGCCAAGGCGCGCGAGAAACACGAGGCCCGCGGCAAGCTGCTGCCCCGCGAGCGGATCCGCGCGCTGCTCGATCCCGCCTCGCCGTTTCTCGAACTCTCGCCGCTGGCCGCGCACGGCATGTACGACGACGCCGCACCCGCGGCAGGCCTGGTCACCGGCATCGGTCGCGTGCACGGGATCGAGGTGCTGGTGATTGCCAACGACGCCACGGTAAAGGGCGGCACCTATTTCCCCGTCACCGTGAAAAAACACCTGCGTGCGCAGGAAGTGGCGCTGGAAAACCACCTGCCCTGCGTTTATCTCGTGGATTCGGGCGGCGCCTTCCTGCCGCTGCAGGACGAAGTATTCCCCGATCGCGAGCACTTCGGACGCATCTTCTACAACCAGGCGCGCATGAGCGCGCTTGGCATTGCCCAGGTGGCGGTGGTCATGGGTTCGTGCACCGCGGGCGGCGCTTACGTACCAGCGATGAGCGACGAGACCATCATCGTGCGCGAACAGGGCACGATCTTCCTGGGCGGCCCGCCGTTGGTAAAGGCCGCCACCGGCGAGGTGGTGGATGCCGAGGCCTTGGGGGGTGCCGACGTGCACACCTCGGTGTCGGGCGTGGCCGACCACTTCGCCGAGAACGACGCTCATGCGCTTTCGATCGCCCGCGACGTGATCGCCAGCCTCAACCGCCGCAAACAGGTGCGCCTGGCCGTGCGCGCGCCTGTCGAGCCACGATATCCGGCCAGCGAACTCTATGGCGTGATCCCCGCCGATACGCGCCGCCCGTTCGATATCCGCGAATTGATCGCCCGTATCGTCGACGGCTCGGAATTCCATGAATTCAAGGCGCGCTACGGCAAGACGCTGGTCACCGGCTTCGCCCACATCCACGGCTACCCGGTGGGCATCGTCGCCAACAACGGCATCCTGTTTGCGGAGTCCGCGCTCAAGGGCGCGCACTTCATCGAACTGTGCAACCAGCGCAACGTGCCGCTGGTGTTCCTGCAGAACATCACCGGCTTCATGGTGGGCCGCAAGTACGAGAACGCCGGCATCGCCAAGGACGGGGCCAAGATGGTCACGGCGGTGGCGTGTTCGCATGTGCCCAAGTTCACCGTGGTGGTGGGCGGCAGCTTCGGCGCCGGCAACTACGCCATGTGTGGCCGCGCCTACGGCGGCCGTTTCCTGTGGATGTGGCCCAACGCGCGTATCAGCGTGATGGGCGGCGAACAGGCAGCATCGGTGCTTGCCACCGTCCGCCGTGACGGCATCGAGGCCGGCGGCGGCAGTTGGAGCGCCGAAGATGAGGAAGCCTTCAAGGCCCCGGTGCGCGACCAGTACGAACGCCAGGGACATCCGTACTACGCCAGCGCTCGGCTATGGGACGACGGGATCATCGACCCCGCCGACACGCGAAGGGTACTGGGCCTGGCCATCTCGGCCACGCAGAATGCGCCGGATGTGGAAGGCAAGTTCGGCGTTTTCCGCATGTAGGAAGGCGTGCTAACCTCGACGGTCCATGTCGAGCACCGACGCCCCGCGACAGGTCTACACGCCCACGACGCTCAACCGCCTCGTGCGCGACCTGCTGGAAGATGTCCTGCCCCTGGTGTGGATCGAAGGCGAACTGTCCAACGTGGCACGCCCGGCGTCCGGGCATATCTACTTCACGGTGAAGGATGCCGGCGCACAGATCCGTGGCGCGATGTTTCGCATGAAGGCGGGGCAACTGCGCTTTCGCCCCGTCGACGGCATGCATGTGCTGCTTCGCGGCCGTGTGGGCCTGTATGAGGCCCGTGGCGAATTCCAGCTGGTCGCCGACCATATGGAGCTGGCCGGCGAAGGCGCCTTGCGCCGCGAGTTCGAGGCGCTCAAGTCCAGGCTGGCCGAGGAAGGCCTGTTCGATGCCGCCCGCAAGCGAGCGTTGCCATCGATGCCACGGCGCATCGGCATCGTGACCTCACCCTCCGGCGCCGCGGTGCGCGACGTCATCAGTGTCTTGCGCCGGCGCTTTTCACTGGCGGAAGTCGAAATCCTGCCCTCCCCCGTCCAGGGCCGCGAGGCGCCGCCCATCCTTCGCTCGATGCTCCAGCGCGCCGCAGCCAGCGGCCGCTACGACGTGATCCTGCTCACCCGCGGCGGTGGTTCGCTGGAAGACCTCTGGGCCTTCAATGACGAATCGCTGGCCCGTGCCATCCATGCCAGCGAAGTGCCGGTGGTATCGGCCGTCGGCCATGAAGTGGATTTCACCATCGCCGACTTCGTAGCCGACCTGCGCGCCGCCACCCCCTCCGCCGCGGCGGAACTGCTGGTGCCCGACGAGGCCGATCTCTTCCGCGTCCTGGACCGCCAGCGCGACCGCCTGGCCACCTTGCTCAACCGGCGGCTGCAGCACGCGCAGCAGCGCACCGACCACCTAGCCGCACGCCTGCAGGCTCAGCGTCCTCAGGCGCGGCTGCGCCGGGACGCCGAACGCATGGCCGCCCTGGACAGGCGCCTGCGCCTGGTCGCCACGCAACTGGGCGGCGCCAACCGCCATCGCCTGGCACGCCTTCAGGCACGTTTGCTGGCAACGCATCCGGGCCGCCTGCTCGATCTGCAACGCCAACGCATGCGCACCCTGCAAGACCGGCTACGCCAGGCCATGCAGCACCGCCTGGAGCGCGAACGCACTAACCTGCGCCAGCAGGCGCGCACACTGCAGGCAGTAAGCCCGCTGGCCACGCTCGACCGCGGCTATGCCATCGCCTTCGATGCCAAGGGGTTGGTACTCAGGCGCGCCGCCGATGTCGCGCCGGGAGACGCCGTGCGCATCCGGCTGGCCGATGGCGAATTCCCCGCACGCGTGGATAAAGCCTGACCTCACGGCCATTGAACGCCTGCCGCGCCACCATGCGGCGATGCAAACGTCTGGAGCCCGCCATGCTCGATGCCCACTACCCCTGCTACATCGCCAACAAGGCGATTACCACCAAGACGCGCATGAGCGTCATCGACAAATACAGCGGCGAGGTGGCCTCCGAAGTATCGGTGCCAAGCGATGCACAGGTGGAGAAGGCCATCGCAGGCGCAGCGGCCGCCGCAACGGCGATGCGCAATTTCAAGCCCTTCCAGCGGCAGGCGGTGCTTGAGCATTGCGTCAGCCGCTTCATTGAACGCCGCGATGAGCTTGCCTACGCGCTGTGCGTGGAGGCGGGAAAGCCCATCAAGGATTCCGTGGGCGAAGTCACCCGCCTGATCGAGACCTTCAAGATCGCCGCCGAAGAAGCCGTGCGCATCAACGGCGAGACGTTGAACCTGGAAATTTCCGCGCGTACCGCCGGCTACCACGGTTTCACCCGGCGCGTGCCGCTGGGCCCGGTGTCGTTCATCACGCCATTCAATTTCCCGTTGAACCTGGTGGCGCACAAGGTAGCTCCGGCGATCGCGGCCGGGTGTCCTTTCGTCCTGAAGCCCGCCGAACGCACCCCGCTCGGCTCGCTGATCATCGGACAGGTGCTGGCCGAAACGGACCTGCCCAAAGGCGCGTTCTCGGTGCTGCCCCTCGATGGCGCCCATGCGGGACCCCTGGTCACCGACGATCGCTTCCGCCTGCTCTCCTTCACCGGCAGCCTGCTCGGCTGGGATCTACGGGCCCGCGCCGGGAAGAAGAAGGTGACGCTGGAACTGGGCGGCAATGCCGCATGCATCGTCGACCACACGCAGGCGGCGCAATTGGGGGCGGTGGTGGATCGACTTATCTTCGGCGCGTTCTACCAGTCGGGACAAAGCTGCATCAGCGTGCAGCGCATCTATGCGCACGAGTCGATTTACGATGAGCTGCGCAAGCGCCTGGTCGCCGCTGCAAAGAAACTGAAAACCGGCGACCCCAAGAAGAAGGATACCTTCCTAGGCCCCATGGTCGACGAGGCGGCGGCCAAGCGCCTCGAGGGCTGGATCGCCGATGCACGCAAGCACGGCGCAAAAGTGCTGTGCGGAGGGAACCGCAAGGGCAACATGCTCGATGCCACGGTGGTGGAGGGTGTAAAGCCGGAGCTGGATCTAAGCCGCCGCGAAGCCTTCGGCCCGGTGGTGCTGCTGGCACCTTACAGCCGCTTCGACGACGCCCTGGCCGCGGTCAATGATTCGGACTTCGGCCTGCAGGCGGGCATCTTCACCCAGAACCTCGACCATGCCATGCGCGCCTGGGCGGAACTCAAGCAAGGGGGCGTGATCGTCAACGACGTACCGAGCTTCCGCGTCGATTCCATGCCCTATGGTGGAGTGAAGTCGTCGGGTGTCGGTCGCGAGGGCGTGCGCTATGCCATCGACGACATGAGCGACCTGCGCCTGATGGTGATGCGCGAGGCCGGCTGGGCCTCGGCCGCCGGATAAGCCCAGGGTAAGGCAAAGGCCTTAAACTCTAGCGCCCTTCCCTTCTGCCGAGAGCGCATGGAAACCACCGACCGTCGCCAGTTCTGGTGGTTCATGCTGTTGGCCCTGGTGGTGCTGGCCGCGGGACTTGGGCTGCGCGACCCATGGCCACCGGATGAACCGCGCTTCACCCTGATTGCCCGGCAGATGGTCGAATCGGGGCAGTGGTTGTTCCCGCATCGCGGCATCGAGCTGTATTCAGACAAACCACCGTTCCTGATGTGGCTGGAAGCGGCGGCATTCACCGTCACCGGCCAGTGGCGCATTGCGTTCCTGTTGCCCTCGCTCATCGCCGGCATGGCCACCCTGGCATTGACCTGGGATATCGGCCGCCGGCTGTGGAACCCGCGCGTGGGCCTGTACGCCGCCATCGCGGTGCTTGCCACGGTGCAGTTCGTCGAACAGTCCCGCCGTGCGCAGATCGATCCGCTCGTGATGTGCTGGATCACCCTGGGCAACTGGGGCATCCTCCGACACTGCCTGCGCGGGCCCGACTGGCGGGCGTTCTGGCTGGGTTGCTTCGCCGCGGGGCTGGGAGTGATCACCAAGGGCGTGGGCATCCTGGCCCTGTTCATGCTGATTCCCTATGCCGTGGTACGCCGCCGAGGCTGGGAGGGCGTGACACAGACGCAGGGCGATGCCTGGCGCTGGGCCGGCGGTGCGCTGGCCTTCTTCCTGGCGATCGCAGTATGGCTGGCACCGATGCTGCTGCACGCGCTGGCCGCGCCAAGCCCGGACTTCCATGCCTATGTGAATGACATCCTGTTCCGGCAAACGGCCGGGCGATACGCCGCGTCGTGGCAACACCACGAGCCGTTCTGGTATTTCCTGCCGGTGCTGGTGGTGGAGTGGTTCCCGCTGTGCCTTCTCTACCTGCCGATGCTGCCGCGATGGCGCGCCGCCTTCGCCACGCGCGAAGCGCGGGTGGCGGTGCCCCTGGCATGGGTGCTGATCGTGCTGGTGTTCTTCTCCATCCCCAGTGGAAAGCGCGAGGTGTATTTGATGCCCGCGATCCCGATGATGGCGCTGGCGATGGCGCCATACCTGGAAGACGTGGTGAAGCTTCGCTGGCTGCGCTGGTTGTGCCTGGGACTAGCGGTATTGGCAGGCGTGACGTTGTTTGGCGGTGGCCTGTGGGCGGTGTTCGGCCACCCGAAGTTCACCGCGCGCGTGGCCGACCGCAACCTTGTCGACGGCGGCCGGCATTTCTGGCTGGCGGTAGCCACGATGGGAGCGTTGCTGCTGGCCGCGGCGGCGTTCTTCCGGGCAAGGCGCGGCGCGCTTGCGCTCGTGGTGGGCATGGCGGCGGCCTGGGTGGCCTGGGCCATCGGGGTGTATCCGCAGTTCAATCCGTCCGAGTCCACGCTCGCCATGATGCAGCGCGTGGACGCAACGATCGGAGCCCAGGGCCAACTCGGACTGGTCGGCTGGCGCGAGGAACACCGGCTGATGTCGCCACGTACGCCCACCGACTTCGGTTTCAGCCGCGGCTTCAACGTGCAGATGCGCGATGGCCTGGCCTGGCAGGGACAGGATCCGGCGCACCGGTGGATTTTTGCCGGTGACTACGCCGTGGGCCCGTGCATCGATAAATCCAAGGCCCTGGACCTGGGGCGCGTCAACCGCTACGACTGGTGGCTGTTCGATGCTTCGGCGGTGATCCCTGGCTGCGATCCGATGAAAGGCTCGAACGCAGTGGAAGGCCCCTGACGGGGCCTAGCCGTCCCGCGGCGTCTTCTTCGTGCGCTCGACCATGCGATTGAAACGGCGGATGGTGCGGTTGCGGTTATGACCGCGGCTCATCGACTGGTGCGGGATGATGTTCTTCTCGCCGAAGCCATCGATCATCAACAGGTGCGGGCCGCCGCGCGAGTCCGAACCGTACACCACGTTCCAGGCGTGCAGGTCGGCTGCGATGGTGTCGTGCTCGAGCAGGCGTGCCAGGAAATCGTCCAGCGCGGCCTGCACCTGCGGCGTATAGCCATCACGGCGCACCCAGGCATCGAGCGTGGGTGCCAGCGAGCCATCGGGCGCCACCACTTTCTCCACCACCTGGCCCAGGCCCATGTCGGTGAGCTCGATGCCCACGACGCGGGCCAGCGGCGATACGCCGTGGGGCGACACGGCGTACGAGGTGACGAATTCGCGGAACTCGCGGATGTAGCCCTTGTAGTACTTCGCGCGTGTCAGGCGCCGGTACCACGGCCCATTGTCCCAGCGCTCGACGATGGCGTCCTGCCGCATCACCTTGATCAGCAGGTTCGCTTGCGTGGGGTGCTGGTAGACATACCGGATGTGGCCGGTGGCCACGGGCTCCAGGCCGCTGAGCAGGATCATGATGCCGGTCCGATGCGAAGAGAAAGCAATATTCTCGCATCTTGGTTAACCCCGTTTCCTCCCCCGCTGCGTTTCATCGTTACCCACCAAGGAGGTAAAACGATGAAAACGCACGCCATCGCCCCGCTCTGCGCCGCCGTCATGCTGGCCCTGGCCGGCTGCGCCACCTCGCAAAATCCCGCCCAGAACACGCCTCCGGCGTCCACCGATGCCAACCAGGCGTCGCCTGGCCAGGACAAGACCGAAAAGGACACCGTGGCCGAGGAAAGCCGTCCGGTTTACATGCCAGCCCCACCGCCGCCACCGAGCCAACCGGCGGTCCGGAACGATTCATTGGCGGAGGTCGGGGTGATGGCTAAACGTGCGCCCGCCTCGATGGCGTTGCCGGCGCCAGCACCTTCGCTGCAAGGCATCGTGGTCATGCAGGGGGCGACGATGGCCGGCGACATCGACCGCGAAAACTACACGCACTTCAAGGACAACGGAGTGCAGCAGGTGGCCGAGCAGCCGGTGTCCACCTTCGGCCTGGACGTCGATACCGGTGCCTATACCAATGTGCGCCGCATGCTCGCCAGCGGCAACCTGCCGCCGGCAGATGCCGTGCGTGCGGAGGAGTTCATCAACTACTTCGACTACGGCTACACGCTGCCTTCCACGCGCGACGAACCCTTCAGCGTCACCACCGAGCTTGCCCCGGAACCGTGGAATGCCAAGCGTGAATTGCTGATGGTGGGCATCCAGGGTTTTCGCGTCCCCATTACCGAGGTACCGCCGGCGAACCTGGTGTTCCTGGTCGACACATCTGGCTCCATGGACGAGCCTGACAAGCTGCCCCTGTTGAAGGCATCGCTCAAGCAATTGGTGCCGCGCCTGCGCGCGCAGGACCACGTCTCGCTGGTGACCTATGCCGGCGAGGCCGGCGTGGCGCTGGAATCCACGCCCGGCAACCAGCACGCGAAGATCCTTGCCGCCATCGAAGCCCTGGGCGCAGGTGGTTCCACCAACGGCGGCGCCGGCATCGACATGGCCTACGCCCAGGCAAAACAGGGCTTCATCAAGGGCGGCGTGAACCGCATCATCCTGGCCACCGATGGCGATTTCAACGTCGGTACCACCGGCATCGAGGCGCTGAAGACGCGGATCACGCAAGAGCGCAAGGGTGGCGTGGCGCTATCCACGCTGGGCTTCGGCCAGGGCAACTACAACGATGCAATGGCCGTGCAGCTGGCCGATACCGGCAACGGCAACCACCATTACATCGACAGCCTCGCCGAGGCACGCAAGGTACTTGTGGACGAGATGTCCTCGACGATGATGACCATCGCGAAGGACGTGAAGATCCAGGTGGAATTCAATCCCGCCGTCGTGAAGGAATATCGCCTGATCGGTTATGAAAAGCGCGCACTGGCCCGTGAGGACTTCAACAACGACGCCGTGGATGCCGGTGAGATCGGTGCGGGCGCCAACGTTACGGCCTTGTACGAAGTCACGCTGGCAAGTTCCGGCGGCAGCCGCGTCGACCCGCTGCGCTATGGCCCGGCTCGCCCCGAGGCGAACGACAAGGCCGGCCATGGCGAATTGGCCTTCCTGCGCATCCGCTACAAGGCACCCGACGGCAACACCAGCAAGCTGATCGAACGGCCACTCCCGGCAAGCGTTGCGAGCGCGCCCAGCGAAAGGCTGCGTTTCGCCGCTTCCGTGGCCGCGTTTGCCGACGCCCTGCGTGGTGGAAAATTCATCGATGGCTGGGATTACGCGAAGATCGCCGCCCTCGCCAACGGCGCGCGCGGCAGTGACGACATGGGCTACCGCGCGGGCTTCGTGCAGATGGTGCGCAGTGCCGGCGGCCTATCCGCCACGGCCAGTGGTGGCGGCACGGACGGCAATGAGGCAACCGTGTCGCGTTGATTGCCGCCGGGCATCGGCATCGACGCCCACGGAAGGCCGTCGATGCCGTAATCTCCTGGGCCATGGACCGGCCCACCGACGACGATGCCGCGCTGATGCTGGCCTGGGTGGCTGGCGACGCGGCATCGTTTCCGCTGCTTTATTCCCGGCAGAAGGACCGCCTGTACCGCTTCATCCTGCGCAGCGTGCGCCAGCGCGAAATGGCCGAGGAAATATTCCAGGAAACCTGGAGCCGGGCCATCGCCGCGCGGGAGCGCTATCAACCCGGTGCGCGGTTTTCCACTTGGTTGCTGCAGATCGCCCACAACCTGATCATCGATGCCTTCAGGCGGCAGCGCCCTGAGAGCACGGGCGAAACCTACGAGGCGGCCGTGGCCAGCCATCCGGGCGACGAAGGCAACCAGCCCGAACACACGCTGTCAGATTTCCAGCAGCGCCGCCGCCTGCAACAGGCCATTGATGGCCTGCCGGGCGAACAACGCGTGGCGTTCCTGCTGCGCATGGAGAACGAACTGTCCGTCGAGGAGATCGGCGAAGTCACGGGCGTAGGCCGCGAAACCGCCAAATCGCGACTACGCTATGCCATGAACCGCATCCGCGAGCTTATGACGCCATGAGCGACCAGTACCCCTTCGACGACGACGAACGCGAGCTTGCCCGGCTGTACGGCAAGCTGCCGCGCGCGACGCCGTCGCCGGCGCTGGACGAAGCCGTGCTGCGCCAGGCGCGCGAGGCCATGCCTGCTACAGCTGCTCCCGCATCGAACCCGAAGAGCCGGCCGCGCCACGGGCTTCGTTGGGCCGGCGCGTTGGCCGTCGCGGCAAGCCTGGTGCTGGCAGCCAACCTGGCCTGGCAGCAACGGCAGCTGCCCGCGCCACAGGCTCGCCCGGAGTCGGCCAAGGACAAGCGTGAGTCGGCACCGGCGGCCTCAGAGGGGGGAAACGCCACCGCACCTGGGCTGGTCGGCGCGCCGCAGCCAGCCCCCGTCGTTGCGGTTGAAGGTGAAGTCGCAGCACGCAAGGCTGCGCCATCCGAATCTGTACGCGAGAAGGCGACCACCCTCAGCCAGGCTCGTGATCTCACCAAAGCCGAAGGGTACTTGGCCACCCTTCCACCGCCTGCTGCCCCTTCTGCTGCCGCGCAAGGCAGGAATCCTCCGATGGCACAGCGCGCCGTCAAGACTCCTCCGCCACCGCCGGAGGCCGACCAGGCGTTGCCAGAGCTTGCCGAGGCTGCTCCTGCCCAGCAACCACCCCAGTCAGAGGCAGCACCTGCCACGGCCGCGGATGCCATGGCGGCGAAAGCAGCGGCACCCGTGGTTGCGGCGGCACCAGCACCAGCACCGCCTCCGCCCCCCGCGGAGATCGGATCGCCGCCCCCTTCCCCGGCCGCCGCACCGCGAGAACTTGCCGAATCCGCGCCTGCTGCAACGAACGAGCGCCCGGCCCTGGAGGGGATCAGCGTGGTCATGGGCTCCGCTGGCGACGCCGAACCCAGGCGACGTGTAGCCGCGATCCGTCAGATGCTTCGCGACGGCCACGAGGCCAGCGCGCGCAAGGCCTACGCGGATTTGCGCCGGGATTTCCCGGGTTTTGTCGTTCCCCGCGACCTTGCGCCGCTTGCCAAGTAGCTCCTGCGCCGATTGAATACCCAGACCTTGCCCCCATCACCCAAGGGGCATGAAGGCCAGGACCAGACGATGAGTGACGCTGCACCGGGCACACCGGAAAAATCCCGCCGCCTGGGCGCCTTGCGCAACCTCTGGCCATACATGCGCCGGCACCGGGCGCTTGCCCTTGGATGGCTGGTCTTCCTGGCCTTGTCATCGGGATCGACCCTGGTATTCCCCATGGCCGTCCGCCAGATGATCGACCACGGCTTCGCCGCATCCAACTCCGGCGCCATCAACCGTACCTTCGGCCTGCTGTTCCTGGTGGCCGCCGTGCTGGCGGTGGCAACGGCGGCACGTTTCTTCTGCATCACCCTCCTGGGCGAACGCGCCCTGGCGGAATTGCGGAAGAAACTCTATGACGGCGTGATTCGCCTGGATGTTGGATTCTTCGAGCGCACGCGCGTGGGCGAACTTACCTCGCGGTTGTCGGCGGATACCGAAGTGGTGCAGGCGCTGATTGGCTCGGGTATTTCGGTCGCCTTGCGCAGCATGGTCACGCTATTGGGTGCCGCGGTCATGATGGCCGTTACCATCCCGCGCCTGGCAGGCCTTACTGCCCTGGTGATCCCAGGCGTGCTGCTGCCCATCATGGTGTTCGGCCGCCGCGTGCAGAAGCTCTCGCGCTTCAGCCAGGATCGCCTGGCCGACGCCTCGGCGATCGCCAACGAAACGCTCAACGCCGCCACCGCGGTGAAGGCCTATCACCGCGAGGACATCGAAAGCCGTCGTTATTCCCATGCGGTTGACCGTGCCCTGGATACGGCGCGCAAGCGCATCGGCGTGCGATCGCTGCTGACGATGGCGGTGATCGTGCTGGTGTTCGGCGCCATCATCCTGGTGCTGTGGGCTGGTGCGAGGCAGGTACTTGCCGGTGAACTCACCGCCGGCGTGCTGAGCCAGTTCGTACTGTATGCGGTGTTCGCGTCGGGCTCGGTGGCGGGTCTGGCCGAAGTGTGGGGCGATGTGCAGCGCGCCGCCGGCGCCATGGAACGCATCGGCGAGCTGCTGGCCGAAAAGCCGGGCATTGCCGATCCGGCGCAGGCGGTTGCGCTGCCCAGCCCCGTGCGTGCGTCGCTGCGCTTCGACAACGTCACCTTCCACTACCCCACGCGCGCCGATGTTCCGGCGCTGAAGGATTTCTCGCTCGAGGTAAAGCCCGGCGAAACCGTGGCGCTGGTGGGACCTTCCGGGGCCGGCAAGAGCACCGTGCTCGCCTTGCTGTTGCGTTTCTACGACCCGCAGACCGGAAGCATCCGCCTCGATGGCGTGGACCTGCGCGCACTCACCCTGGCCGACCTTCGCGGCGCCATCGCCCTGGTGCCCCAGGAAACAGTGATCTTCGGCGGCAGCGCCGCGGACAACATCCGTTTCGGCCGCGAGAACGCCAGCGACGCCGATGTGCGCCACGCTGCACGCCTGGCCGAAGCAGACGGCTTCCTGAGCGCCCTGCCCGAAGGCTATGACGCCGCCATGGGCGAGCGCGGCGTGCGCCTGTCCGGTGGCCAGCGCCAGCGCATGGCGATCGCCCGCGCGATCCTTCGCGATGCACCCTTGCTGTTGCTGGACGAAGCCACCTCGGCCCTCGATGCACAATCGGAAGCGGCCATCCAGCAGGCGCTCGAACGGCTCGAGCAGGGCCGCACCACGTTGGTGATCGCCCATCGCCTGGCCACCGTCAAGCGCGCCGACCGCATCGTTGTCATGGACGGCGGCCGAATCGTCGCCCAGGGCACGCACGAAAGCTTATTACGCGAAGGTGGCTTGTACGCAGAATTGGCGCGACTGCAATTCGTCGCCTAGCGGTCGGTCGACTTCGCATCGATCGCAGCAAGCGCCTGGACGATCGCGGCAACCTCGGCTTCGTCGGTCCGCCATTCACCGGCATCCATGCTCAAGCCAACCCCCTTGGGCTGCCGGGATGGCAGGCGCAGCTTGGCCGACGCATGGAACTGGCTTAAGCCCGTCAGCCGCGCGAGTTCGGCCACGTTGCCGGAGGTGACGCCGGCGCCGGCCATGATCGCCACCCGTTGGCCGGCGCGGGCAGCCATCGCGCGAATCACCGCCGCGCCCGCGTGGGCATGGGCGCGGCTGCCGGAGGTCAGGATGCGTTCGCATCCGGCAGCGATGACATCATCCACCGCCGCCACCGGATCGACGCTGACGTCGATGGCGCGATGAAAGGTCACACCCATGGGGCCAGCCGCCTCCACCAGCTCCCGGCAACGCGCATGCACGTGGCCGGCTTCATCGAGCGCGCCCACCACCACGCCGTCGCACCCCAGTCGAAGGCAATGCGCAATGTCGGCGAGCATCAGCTCCCACTCGTAGGGTGCATAGACGAAGTCGCCGGCACGGGGCCTCACCAACACATACAGCGGAAGCGCGATCGCGTCGCGCGCCATGGCGATGGTGGCATGCGAGGGCGTCACCCCGCCTTCGGCCAGCGATGCGCACAGCTCCACGCGACCTGCGCCGCCATCGCGCGCGGCGATCGCCGATGCCACCGAATTGGCCGCCACTTCCAGCAGCATGGTCAGTAGCTGCTCTTGCCCGGGATCAATGCATCCTGCTTCGCCGCATCGCATACCGCGTACGAGAAGCCCTTCTGGATGGCCCAGGCGCCCACTTCGCCGGCACGGTTCATGGCCAGAAAGCCGACCTGGATCTCCTTGGCCGTGGCCGGCTTCTTGCGAATGATGCGTTCAACGGCCTCGCGGCAGGCGTCCTGCGGCGAACGGCCCTGCCGCATCAATTCCACCACCAGGAAACTGCCGCAATTGCGTATGACTTCCTCGCCGACGCCCGTGGACGTGGCCGCGCCTACTTCCCCGTCGACGTAGAGCCCCGCGCCGATGATCGGGCTGTCACCTACCCGTCCACGCAGTTTCCACGCCATGCCGCTGGTGGTGCATGCACCGGACAGGTTGCCCTGGGCATCCAGGGCCAGCATGCCGATGGTGTCGTGGTTGCGCGCACCGCCCGGGAGGTTGCGGAAATCCTTCACCTCGCTGTTGATCGACGGGCTGTACTTGGCCGTCTTCAGCCATTCTTTCCAAGCCTTCTCCGATTCGGGTGTCAGCAGTTCCTCACGGGGAAAACCCTGCTCCAGGGCGAACTGCAAGGCACCCTCGCCCACCAGCAGCACGTGCGGCGTTTTCTCCATCACCGCGCGCGCGACCGAAATGGGATGGGCGATGTGTTCGATGGCGGCCACCGCGCCGCAATTGCCGGCCTGGTCCATGATGCTGGCATCCAGGCTTACGTGGCCATCGCGGTCGGGGTAGCCGGCACGGCCCACGCTGTGGTTGCGAAGGTCGGCCTCGGGAATGCGCACGCCGGCCTCCACCGCATCAAGCGCGCTACCACCGGCAGACAACACCTTCCAGGCGCCCTGATTGGCGGCTACGCCGAAATCCCAGGTAGACACGACACGCGGCTTGCCCACGACGGCGGCAGGCGCACCGCGAACCACGCCGCCTGTGGCAAGGATGGCCGAGCCCAGCATGGAAGCCTGGATGAAGCGTCGCCGATCTGTCATCTGCGCATTTCCTATTGTTTCAAAGAAAAACAAAAGCCCCGCGCATTACGGCGCGGGGCTCGTGTCTTCAGACCTTACCGGTCGTTCAGGCTGGCGTGACGTTGGACGCCTGCTTGCCCTTCGGACCTTGGGTTACCTCGAAGGTGACCTTCTGGTTCTCTTGCAGGGACTTGAAGCCATTGCCCTGGATCGAGGAAAAGTGGACGAAAAGATCCTCCCCACCACCGTCGGGCGTAATGAAACCGAAGCCCTTAGCATCGTTGAACCATTTAACCGTACCAGACGCCATTGCGAAAACCTCTGCATCGTTGACTAAAAATGCACCCCTGCAAGTGGGTCCGATAGTGTTAGGCCCCCGCCTGCCCCCCTGGTGCAGGCAAAGTATCACCATGTTTGCTGGCAAAACACAACATGTTCTGCACGGATGATTCCTAGGAATCGACCAGCCCGGCCAGGATCGCCGGTACCCCAGCGGTGGCCGCAGCCAGATGGGCGAAGATTTCCTCGATGCTGATCTCGTCCTCGTCCACCACCCCGGCCGCCCAATTGGCCACCAGCGCCAGGCAGGCATATTCGAGGCCAAGCTCGCGGGCGAGGACGGCCTCAGGCATGCCCGTCATGCCGACCAGGTCGCAGCCATCGCGTCGCATACGGGCAATTTCGGCACGGGTTTCAAGCCGGGGACCCTGGGTGGCGCCGTAACAACCGCCATCGACCACATCGATACCTGCCGCGGCAGCAGCAGCCACCAGCGCCTTGCGCAGGGACAGCGTATAGGGGTCGGAAAAATCGATGTGGCGAACCTCGGCACCCTCGACATCGCAGAAGCTGGTCAGGCGGCCGTGGGTGTAGTCGATGATCTGGTCGGGAACTACCACGGCGCGGGGGCCCATGTCGTGCCGGATACCGCCGACGGCGTTCACGCCAATCACCCGGGTGGCGCCGATGGACTTGAGCGCCCAGACATTGGCACGGTAGTTCACCCGGTGCGGAGGCAGGCTATGGCTTTCACCGTGGCGCGCCAGGAATGCCAGGCGCTTGCCGCGGAAATCACCGACAACGATGTCACCCGATGCCTTGCCATAGGGTGTGTCCACCGACTGTCGCGAAGGATTGCCGAGGCCGGGGAACTGATACAGGCCACTGCCGCCGATCACGGCCAGGTCAATGCTCATGCGGAAACCTCATCGGCGAGCGCGTAGATGGCAGGCAGGTTACGGGCCTGTTCGTTCAAGTCCATGCCGTAGCCGAACACGTAGCGGTCCGGGACATCCACGCCGTTGAAATCAGCCTCGATGCCTTCGGCACGGCGGCCATGCAGCTTGGTGCACATCACCGCCACCAGTACGCGCCTCGCGCCCATGCGCACGCAGGCATCGCGTACGGCCTTGAGCGTATGGCCTTCATCGAGGATGTCGTCGACCAGCAGCACGATGCGCCCCTCCAGGGACACGGCAGGCTCGCGCAGCCAGTGAAGCTCATGACCGGTGATGCCACCGCGGTAACGCGTGGCATGCACATAGTCGAATTCGAGATCGGTCCTGATGGACAACGCCAATTGCGCGGCGAACACCAGGGCGCCGTGCATGACGGTCAGGAAGACCGGCCGCTCGCCTTGCAGTGCCAGGTCGATTTCGTTGCCCATGCGCGCGATCTGGGCTTCGACGGCGGCACGGTCGAAGAGGATATCGGCTGTGGCCACGGCTTCGGCCAACGGGGGGATGCTCATGCTGACTCCAGGGCAGTAACGCGCGCGACGAAACGGTCGCGTTGGGGATTGTCTTCCAGGCCTTCCCAGGTGGCGCCAATGCTGCCGCGCAAGCCTGCGATCGGACTGGCAGTGTCGGCCTGGCGGTCGGCCACAGCGGCGATCGCCTCGGGCACGACGTCAGGGAAACAGGCCAGTACCAGGTCGCAGCCGGCATCGAGGTGGGCGCGCACGCGGTCGGCCACGCTGCCATGGACTTCGGCCGCCTTCATGCTGATGTCGTCGCCGATCACCGCACCGCGAAAGCCCAGTTCCCCGCGCAGGATCGATCCGATCCACACGGGCGAAAATCCGGCGGGCCGATGGTCCACCGCGGGGTAAGTCACGTGCGCCACCATCACCGCCTCCGCATGGGCTTCGATCGCCTCGACGAAGGGTGCCATGTCGGTCATGTCCAATTCGATACGGCTGCGTGGATCGGTGGCCGCCGCCAGGTGGGTATCCGCCGCCACCGAGCCATGGCCCGGGAAGTGCTTGAGTACCACCGCCATGCCAGCCAGGTGCATGCCGCGCACATAGGCTTGACCCAACTCACCCACCACGGACGGGTCCGCATGGAAGGCGCGGTTGCCGATGGCGGCACTGCCGCGGGCAAGGTCGAGCACGGGAGCGAAACTGAAGTCGATACCCGTGGCGCGCAGCTCGCTTGCCATCACCCAGGCGTGTTCCTCGGCCAGGCGCACGGCCTCGGCCGGGTCGCGGTCGTAAACCACGCCGAGGGCCGACAGCGGTGGCAGCCGGGTAAAGCCTTCGCGCAGCCGCTGCACGCGGCCACCCTCCTGGTCGACGCAGACCAGCATGTCTTCGCCGCCAGCTTCGCGAATGGCATCGACCAGGGCGATCACCTGGTCACGGCTGCCGGTGTTGCGCGCAAAGAGGATCACTCCACTGACGTTCGGTGCGCGCAACCATCCCTTCTCTTCGTCAGAAAGCGTCGTGCCGGCAACGCCGATGATCAGCATGTGGCGGCCTCGCCCGAGCGTTCCGCATCGGTCCATTGCGCAAAAGGATGGTCGACCAGGAAGACGTTGTAATAGCGTTTCTCGTCGCTGACTTCGCGGCCGAGCCACGACGGATGGGGGATGTCCTCGCTGGCGTGGTCGAGTTCCACTTCGGCTACGACCAGCCCGCGGTTGGCGCCGGTAAATTCATCGATCTCGAACACGGTGCCCTCGACGTTCACATGATGGCGGGTTTTCTCCACCTTGCCATCACAAAGTGTATCGAGCATGTCATGGGCATCGGCCAGGGGAACCGGATACTCGAACTCGTCCCGCTCGATGCCACGCACGGACGACTTGATATTGAGCCACGCTTGGCTACCTGCGATGCGCACGCGCACCGAGGCGCGCGCATGCCCGGCCATCAGCGCCGCCACGCCCATCAGGTAGCCCTGGGACATCGGCACGCTCGACTCGATGCGCTCGCGCCAGCCTTCGCCGGTAAGCAGAAACTTGCGTTCGATTTCCTTGCCCATGGAAAGCCTTCTAGCGTTCGAAGAGCGCGATCGATTCGACGTGCGCGGTATGCGGGAACATGTCCATCACGCCCGCGCTGGAAAGCCGGAAGCCGTGCTGGTTGACCAGGATGCCGGCATCGCGGGCAAGCGACCCGGGGTGGCACGATACGTACACCACGCGCCGCGTCGAGGCGCGCGGGAGATACTCAAGCACCTTGTCCGCGCCGGCGCGCGGCGGGTCGAGCAGGATGGTGTCGTAGTCGGCCCGGGCCCAGGCGGTGCCGCGCTGGTCCTCGAAGAGATTGGCCACTTCGAACCGTGCATTGCCGATGCCATTGCGCGTGGCATTGGCCGCGGCGCGCTCCACCAGGCCATGCTCGCCCTCCACGCCCGTCACTTCCGCCACGTGGCGGGCAATGGGCAGGGTGAAGTTACCCAGGCCGCAAAAGAGGTCCAGCACGCGATGGTGCGGTTCGGGCGCCATCAGCTCGAGCGTGCGCTCGATCATCCTGCGGTTCATGCCGGCGTTGACCTGGACGAAGTCCAGCGGCAAGAACGCCATGTCCACGTCCTGGCCCGGAATGCCAAACGACAGCTGATGTCCCTCCGGCCACAGCGCATGCACGCTGCTGACACCCGACGGTTGCAGGTAGATGGCGAAGCCGTGTTCCTTGCCGAAGGCCACCAGGGCATCGCGGTCGCGGTCGGACAACGGGGACAGGTGCCGGAATACCAGGGCCACGTCGGCGTCGCCGGCAGCGAATTCGATCTGCGCGATGTGGCGCGCGGCATCCATGCCCGATACCAGTTCCGCCAGCAGGCCGACCTTCGGACCCAGGGCCGGATGGATCACCTCGCAGCGCTGGATGTCGGCAACGAAGCGCGGGTTGGATTCCTCGCGGAAACCCACCAGCACGCGCTCCTTCTTGGCCACATGGCGCACGGAGAAACGTCCCTTCCGGCGATAGCCCCAGGCCTCGTCGGTGAGCGGCGGCAACCACTGCGCGGGTTCGACCTTGCCGATGCGCTGGAAGTTATCGGACAGCACCTGCTGCTTCATCGCGATCTGCGCGGCCGGCTGCATATGCTGCAGGCTGCAACCGCTGCAGGCGGCGACATGGATGCAACGCGGCTCGGTTCGCTCGGGCGAGCGGGTGATGAGTTCGGCAACTTCCGCTTCATCGTAATTGCGGTGCCGCTTGCGCATGCGCAGGCGCACCGTTTCGCCGGCAAGCGCACCAGCGACGAAGACGGCCTTGCCGTCGATACGGGCAACGCCACGGCCATCGTGGCCGACGTTGACGATGGTGGTCTCGAACTCGGTCATTGCTTCTTCAATACAGGCCCTGGCATCTGGAAAAACCAGCGGCCGGAAGGCTAAGGGCTAAGGAAACGGACGATGGCTATTTTTTGTGCCATTGGCCCGCGGCATCCCGATAATACCAGCCGGCGGGAGCGCGCTCGATCCAGCCCCGGGCGAAGGTGGCGCGCACCTGCCCTTCCCATTCGGGGTGGCCGTTGGCATTGGCCACTTCACGGTACAACGCGGCACGGTCGCGGTTGTCCTCGGCGACCCAGGCGTTGGCCTGGGCGCGCTGTGCCAGCGCAATGGCATTGGCGTCGCGCACGGCCAGGTCGCCCTGGGCGGCAAGGCCCACGGCGCCGCTGTCCAGCAAGGCCTTCAGGCCGTCACGCAGACGGCCCTTCATGCGCTCGCCGATGGCCTGGGTGGTGGCCGTCTGCACGCGGATATCGGGGGTGTCGGCGGCATAGGCGGCTGGGATCAGCAGGTCCAGCACGCTGGCTGACGGTTGCACGCTGCTTTTGTCCACCGCGGGCGCGGGCTGCTTTGGCGGAGCCTGCGTGTCTTCCAGGACGTTGCCGATGAACTGGTCGGCGGCCTTCTGCGCGGCCGCTTCGGGAAAGTACACGTTGATGGTGACGCAGCCGGCCACGGCCATGACGAGGGCCAGGATGGCACCGGTGAACGTTCTGCGCATGCGCTTTGCTCCGATGGGATCAGTCAATGACCGGGCCGCCGCCGTGGATGGCCGCCTGCAGCCGCCGTACCAGGGTGGGCCAGTCCACCTGCGACTGGTGGCCGACGATGGTCAGGCGCGGCAGGCCGCTGCCCTCGACGATAGTGTAGCCCTCCGCCGGTAGTCGACCATCGGCCAGGCCCGTCATGCGGCAGATATCGCCACGCAATTCGCAACCCAGCGCCAGGCGGCGGTAGCTGAAGTTCTGGAAAAGCTTCATCACCTTGGCCTGCAATCCGCCGGCAACGACACCGCCGCCGACCGACGTGAGGTTGTTCACCGCGCGTTGGCTAATCTTGCCGCCGCCGTCGGCGTGCAGCTGCGCGGTGAAAGCGGCAGGCTGCCAGCCGACCATGCGCAGGCCGCCGACCGTACCGTCCATGCGCCCGGTGATGTTGCCGAAATCGAACACGCCGGTGACCAGGGCCAGGTCGAGCTGGCGCAGGGCGACATCCGCGGTAAGCACCGGCGTGCTGCCAAATGGTTGCTGCAGGGTCAGGCGGGTGACGTCAACGAAACCGTCGAACACATTGATCGAAAGGCCGCCGGCAAGTTCCAGGCGGTCGCCGTCGTAACGCAACGACGGCACCGCCCCGGCCAGCGTGCCGTGGAATTCAGGCCACCCCAGCGCCCGGGAGAGCGCGGCCATGTCGACCTGCGTAAGCACCAGCGACGCGGTGGAGGGCTTGCCCGCCTGCCAGGTGGCCTCGCGAACCGACAGCGTGCCGTCCAGCACCGGTACCTGCAGTGGCCGGCTCAGGCCAAGTACGCCGTGCTCGGTCTGCCAATGACCCACCGCCGCACCATTGGGGATACGCCAGACATCCAGCGACGACCAGCCCAGGGTGGTCGCCGGGCGCGTCTGCCCGGCAGCCCAGTCCAGGCCCCCGCGTAGGCCCTTCACGCCAAGCTGGCCACCGGCCAGGGCGAGGTCCATGTGCTGGGTGTCGAAGCGGAACGAGCGCAATCCCGACGGAGCCAGCGACAGCGCCCCCTGCATCGAGCCTGCGATGCTGATCGCCGGCAGCCCCAGCCAGGCGCTCAGGCCCTTGCCGTAACGATCATAGGCCGCGGGGAAATGCGCCTGGATATCGTCAAGTTGCAGGCCCATGGCCTTTCCCGGACCGAAACTGGCTGAACCGTCCAGCGTCAACGCGTCGGGGTCTACCAGATGTAGGCGACGCAGCTGGGTGCCGCCGGCAACCTGCTCCAGATCGGCCGACAACATCACCGGATGCCCAGGTAGTTCAGCGTAGAGATCGCCAAGCAACAGCTTGCCGCCACGAAGACTGCCATCCAGGCCCAGGCGCGCGGCACGGCCGGTGGTATCGACGCTGATGCGGCTGTTGCCGGCAAGATTGTCGGCGGCCAGGCGGCCTCCAGGCGCGTCGAAATCCATGCCCGCCACGTCGAACTGGCCGGCCGCCTGCAGGCCTTCGTCACGCAGGTCCACCGCAAGGCTCGCATTGATGCTGCCCGCTTTCGGCTGCACGGCCGTGGCGGCAAGCGCACCCTTGAGCCATGTCGCCGGAAGGCTTTCCAGGTCGATCTGCAGGTGCGTGGGCTGGTCCAGCGGCATGGCCAGGGCACCGCGCGCGGCACCCTGGGCAATCGACGCCTGCAAGGTATTGGCAGCCTCGTCCCATTGCACCCGTACCCGCGCGTCGCCCAGGGCGCCACCGGGAGCGCGAGCGAGCTTCAAGGACGTATCCAGAACCAATCGACCGGTGGCATCGCGCTGGAAACTGCCTTCACAGGCTACGCCAAGCTTCCTCCAGCCCAATGCCGGAATATCGACCTGCTGGCTTTGCAGACGCACGCGGAGGCCTCCGCCGGGCTCGTTTTCAGCCCACACTGACAGGCCGGCCAGGTCGATTCCGGGCACGCTTAGGTGGTCTACCGCCAGTTGGATGCCTGCGATGGCTGGCATCGGACACCCCACAAGCATTACAAAGACCATCCAATTGAGAATTCGTGCGATTGATCCAGGCCTCATGTCCACCCATTCTGCCAAAGCCAGCTGAACGATACGGATCGTTGATGCCAGAAATGCAAACCGCCACATCGGCGCGTGCGCAGCCCCAGCAAGGGTTGCGGGTGCTGGTGGCCGATGACGACCCCACCACGCTCGACTTCTGCCGCGCAGCGCTGGAGGCGCTGCATTGCCACGTCACCGCGTGCATCAGCCACTCCGAAGCGGTGAGCCAGGCCACGACCCATCGCTTCGACCTCCTGCTGCTCGATTGCCGCATGCCCGGCGGCGGTGCGGCCAGCATCATGCATGCGTTGCTGCACGATCCCCGTGCGGCTTCCGCCCGATCGCCGGCGATCGCCACCACGGCGGGCGCGGATGCCGCCACGCGGCAGCACATGCGCCAACTGGGCTTCGTCGAACTTCTCGACAAGCCGTTCGAGGTGGCGCAGCTGCGCGCGTTGCTCAACCGCTTCGGCCGCTACCCGGCATTGATCCTGGACGATGCCGAAGCCATCGCCACCAGTGGCGATGCAACGATCACCCGTGCGCTGCGCGCACTCCTGTGCGATGAACTGGCGCAGCTGGCGCAGGAATTCGACACCCTGGTGCTGGATATCGACGCCTTCGCCGACCTGCTGCACCGGTTGCGTTCGGCCTGCGGTTTTTGCGGCGCCATGCAACTGCAGCACCTGACGATCGACCTGCAACGGACGATCCGCGCCGGGCACATCCCCGCCCGGGAAGACCTCGAAGCCTTCCGCCGCACACTGATGGCGACGATCGCCGCATTGAAGCTCGACGGCCACGAACAGGATCCTCCGGCTGTCGCCTGAAAACCCGATAACGATGTCCTGGCACGGTTCACGCCGTGCCAGGACATCGCCCGCCATCAGGCCAGCGGAACCTGGGCCAACTGGGCCAGGCGCCGCACCGCTACCGAGGCGATGGGATAGTCGGCATTCTGGCTGAGGATCTCGGCCAGCATGCTTCGGGTATAGCGCAGCGTTGCATCGTCGCGGTCAAGCCACGCCTGCACGGCGTTCTCGCCCGGCCGCGTGGCGCCCAACGCCAGTACCTGCACCGCAAGCGCGCGGTGCTGGGTGTTGAGTTCATCCAGCAGCGAGCCGCGTGCCTGTGCGTGCCAATGGCCATCCACCGGCAACGCCTCGATCTGGCCACGCAGCCATTCCAGGTCGAGTGCTTCACCCAACTGGTAGAACACGCGAGCCACCGCATCGATCGGCTGGCCGCTTTGCTGGGCAACCTCCACCATGTCGAAGGCAGCGCGAAGTACCGGCACCCGGGCCATGCGCAGGGCGAGCGGCTCGGGGAAGCCCATACCTGCCCACTTTTCCTGGCTGGAGGAGAAGTCGCCGCGGCCGGTGTCGGTAAGGACGCCAGGCATGGCCTGGCGCAACGCGAGCACCGGTGCCTGGTAACGCTCGACGTTGGCTGCGATGTCCAATGTGCCGCCGGGGCGGTTGAGCAACCAGCGCGTCAGGTGACGCAGAAGGGACCAGATCTGCAGGATGGCGTCGATCTGGGTGTCTTCGGCCACCTGGCTGTCCAGCGCCTCGATCTCGCTCCACAGGCTTCGCACGTCCAGGATCTCGCGCGCCGCCGTATAGGCCTTGGCGATCGCCGCCGGGCCCTGGCCGGTATCCTCCTGCATGCGCATCATGAAGGTGGCGCCCATGCGGTTGATGGTGGAGTTCGTCACCGCGGTGGCGATGATCTCCCGCTTCAGGCGATGTCGCTGCATGTGCTGGGCATACTTCTGGTGCAAGGGCTCCGGGAAGTAGCGCACCAGCTCGCGCGAAAGGTATGGGTCTTCCGGAACATCCGAATCGAGCAACTGCTGGAACAAGCGGATCTTGTCGTACGACAGCAGCACGGAGAGTTCCGGGCGCGTCATGCCCTGCCCGCGCGTCTTGCGCTCGGTCAACTCGGCATCGGACGGCAGCGACTCGACGACGCGGTCGAGGGTGCCCTCGGCCTCAAGCGTACGGATGAAGTGAGCCATCGACCCAAGGCGGCGCACCGACTGGTGTTCCATCACGGTGATGGCCTGGTTCTGGCGGTAGTTGTCCCACAGCACCAGCTTGCCGACTTCATCGGTCATCGCCGCCAGCTGCTGGTTGCGCCCCTCGAACGAAAGCTCGCCGCGCTGCACGGCATCGTTGAGCAGGATCTTGATGTTCACCTCGTGGTCGGAGGTATCCACGCCCGCGGAGTTGTCGATGAAATCCGTGTTGAGCAGCACGCCTGATTGCGCGGCCTCGATGCGGCCCTTCTGGGTCATGCCCAGGTTGCCGCCTTCGCCGACGATCTTGCAGTGCAGCTCGTTTCCGTTTACGCGCAGCCCGTTGTTGGCGCGGTCGCCCACTTCCTGGTGGGTTTCGCTGGCGGCCTTGACGTAGGTGCCGATGCCGCCATTCCACAGCAGATCCACCGGTGCCTTGAGGATCGCGTTCAACAGGTCCAGGGGCGCCATGTGCGTGGCATCGCCCTTGATGCCCAGCACCGCGCGCACCTGCGGCGATACCGGCACCGACTTGGCATTGCGCGGGAACACGCCGCCGCCCTCGGAAATCAGCGACTTGTCGTAGTCGTCCCACGAGGAACGCGGCAAGGCGAACAGGCGCTCGCGCTCGACGAAGGAACGTTCAGCATCCGGATTGGGATCGAGGAAGATGTGACGATGATCGAAGGCGGCCAGCAGGCGGATGTGCCGCGACAGCAGCATGCCGTTGCCGAAGACGTCGCCGGACATGTCGCCCACGCCGACGGCGGTGAAATCCTCCGACTGGCAATCGCGCCCAAGCGAGCGGAAATGACGCTTGACCGATTCCCACGCGCCCTTGGCGGTGATGCCCATGCCCTTGTGGTCGTAGCCGTTGGAGCCACCGGAGGCGAAGGCATCGTCGAGCCAGAAGCCGTGTTCGGTGGAGATGGCGTTGGCGATGTCCGAGAAAGTGGCCGTCCCCTTGTCGGCGGCGACCACCAGGTACGGATCGTCCGCGTCGTGGCGCACCACGTCGTGCGGCGGCACCAGCTTGCCTTCGACCAGGTTGTCGGTGATGTCGAGCAGGCCGCTGATGAACATGCGGTAGCAGGCGATGCCCTCGGCCAGTTGCGCGTCACGGTCCCCGCCCACGGGCGGACGCTTGACCACGAAACCGCCCTTCGAACCCACCGGCACGATCACCGTGTTCTTCACCATCTGCGCCTTGACCAGGCCCAGCACTTCGGTGCGGAAGTCTTCGCGGCGATCGGACCAGCGCAACCCGCCGCGGGCGACCGGACCGAATCGCAGGTGGATGCCTTCCACGCGCGGTGCGTAGACGAAGATCTCGCGATAAGGCACGGGCTTGGCCAGGTCCGGCACCTGGTGCGAGTCGAACTTGAACGACAGGTACGGACGGAACGCGCCATCGAACTGCTGGAAGAAGCTGGTGCGGATCGTGGCGTGGATCAGCGCCACGAAGCTGCGCAGGATGCGGTCTTCATCGAGGCTCGAGACATTCTCAAGCAGCATGCCCACCACGTCCTCGACCGCGGCGACCTGTTCATCGCGCGCCAGACCAAGGGAATCCACCAGGCGATCGATCGGGCTCGGCTGCACGGCGGAGGCGGATTCGGGCAACAGCACCTGCATCTCGGTGGTGAGGGTGGCCGCGGCGCGCGCGCGCTCATCGGCGCCGAGCGTGGTGCGCAGCGGGTCGAACTTGGCGTTGAACAGCTCCACCAGCAGGCCCGCGATGGCCGGATGACCGTTGAGCGCATCCTCCATGTAAGCCTGCGAGAAGGTCACGCCCGTCTGCAGGAGGTATTTGCAGTAGCTGCGCAGCACCGCCACCTGGCGCCAGCCAAGCTTGGCACCCAGCACAAGCCGGTTGAAGCCGTCGTTCTCGGCATTTCCGCGCCATATCTGCTCGAAGGCATCTTCGAACAGCGCGCCCACCTGGGCCACGTCGAAGGCAAGCGCGCCCACCGGCTGCACTTCGAAATCCTGGATGAAGAGCGGCGCATCGCCCACGCGCACTTCGTACATGTGCTCGGTGAGCACGCGAAGGCCGAGGTTCTCAAGCAGCGGCAGCACTTCGGACAACGCAATATCCGAACCGCTGCGGTAGATCTTGAAGCGCAGTTCCTCCGGCCGTGCGGTCGGGTGGTAGAACGACATGCTGATCGCGTCCGGCCCCTTCAGACCCGCCAGTGCGCGCACATCCGCCGCGGCGACCGTGGCCGCCACTTCGTCGACGTAGCCTGCAGGCAAGGCGCGGCCGTAGCGGTTGGCCAGCACGATGCCAGGCTGCTCGCCAAGGTCCGCCACCAGGCGGTCGCGCAGTTCGTCGTGCCAGTTGCGTGCAATCGCCGCAATGGTGGTTTCCAGCGCGGTGGCGTCGTACACCGGGTGGTCGCCGATACGCGGACGAACCACCACGTGCAGCCGCACCAGCGCAGCCTCGCCCATCAATACGGCCGAATCCAGGTGCTCGCCATGCATGGCGTCGCGCAAGGTCGCCTCGATGCGCTCGCGCACGGAGGTATTGAAGCGCTCGCGCGGAATGTACACCAGGCACGAGAAGAACCGGCCGTAGCTGTCGCGGCGGATGAACAGGCGCGTGCGCGCCCGCTGCTGCAGTTCCAGGATGCCCGAGGCCAGCGCGAAGAGTTCATCGGCCGAGCACTGGAACAGTTCCTCGCGGGGCAAGGTGTCCAGGATGTGCCTGAGCGACTTGCCAGAGTAGGAATCCAGCTTCAGACCGGAGCGTTCCATCACCGCGTCGCACTTGCGACGCACCAGCGGCACCTGCTTCGGGCGCGCCATATAGGCGTTGGACGAGAACATGCCAAGGAAGCGCTGCTCGGCCACCGGCCGGCCCTGGGCATCGAATTTCAGCACGCCCACGTAATCCATGTAGCCGGAGCGGTGTATCGGCGAGCGGGCATTGGTCTTGGTCAGGATGATCGCGTCGGTGGAACCGGACTGCGGCAGTTCGCTGGCTACGAGCGAGCGCAGCGAGCGCGGGGCCAGCGAGCGGTCGGCGGCACGCAGGATGCCAAGCCCCGAGCCCTCGACCGAGCGCAGCACTTCGTCGTCGGCGGTCTTGACCACCTCGTATTCGCGATAGCCCAGGAAGGTGAAGTGGTCTTCGGTGAGCCAGTGCATGAACTGCGTGGCCTCGCTCACCTCGTCGGCTGACAGGGGCAACGCACGGCGAGGAAGGTCCTCGGCGATGGCCAGGGCCTTCTGGCTCATGGCCTGCCAGTCGTCCACGGCCTCTCGCACGTCGGCCAGGGCGATGGCCAGTTCCTTGCGGAGGGTTTCCAGGCTGTCGCCATCCAGGCGGTCGATCTCCAGGCGCATGAACGATTCGCCCGATGCGCCATCGGCGCCCAGCGCGACGATGCTGCCATCGGCGGCGCGGGTCACCGGCACCACCGGGTGGATCAGGGCGTGGATGGCGGCATGGTTCACCGCCACCATGCTGGCGGTGTCGACCAGGAAAGGCATGTCGTCGTTGACGATTTCAATGACCGTGCGGCTGCCGCTGGCACCGGGGTTGAACACCCGCACCAGGGCTTCCCCTGGCGACCGCTTGGCGGCAAAGGCCAGGAATTCCCCGATCAGCGCGGCCCAGCGCTCAGGCGTGTGAAGGCCAAGGTCCGACTGGGCAATACGCGAAAAGAACAGGCCGATGAAGAACCGCGCCTGGTCCGGGGTGAGCTGCGACTTGCCTTGCTTGCTGAATTCCTCGATCACGAGGGCTGGGAAGCTGCCGTCCTCGGCTGCGCGAATCGCGTTCATGAGCTGGCTGTCGCCTTGATGTGGGGAAGGGAAAGTTATCCGGCGAAGCATACCGCCGCGACTGATGACAAGGCCACTTCTTGTGTTCCCGCAATGCGGCATTTTCAGCCTGCTTTCATGACACAACGCACCTCATCGGCGACGCTTCCGGGGCAGTTCGGAACACCGCCGGTGCCACCGCAAGCTTGTGCATCGCGCCAACGGGGTTGGAAATAGGCTCCCTATAGCATTGACTCTTCGCGCCAATAGTTTTTAAACTGAGCGGTACAGTGAATCGGTACCCCGTCTGTGTGGTGGCGCAGGCGCCCCGATCCATGCCCTTCCCGATATCGACAGGCACTGCCCCGAACCATCGTTAACTCTCGCTGGAAGGGCCATCCGGCACAGGACGACACGGCTTGTCTTGCGATAACTGTTTATATGAGCGCACCTGCCCCCGACCCCCCGGGAGGCGGATGTGAAAGAACAACCGCACAAGAAAATGAACGGAGTTCCCATGAAGCCCCTGCCCCTGCGCACATCTTTGTTGTGCTTCGGCCTCATCGCGCTTTCCGCCTGCGGCAAGAAGCAGGAGGCGCCCAAGGCACCACCCACTCCCGAAGTAGGCGTGGTTCAGGCCCAGCTTTCTTCCGCTCCGCTCGTGCAGAACCAGGTCGGACGCCTTTCGGCCTTCCGTACCGCCGACGTGCGCGCACGCGTGCCGGGCATCCTGCAAAAGCGCGTCTATAACGAAGGCTCGGACGTCAAGGCCGGCCAGGTGCTCTTCCTCATCGATCCGGCTCCGTTGCAGGCGGAACTGGACCAGGCGCAGGCGAACCTCGCCTCGGCCCAGGCCACGGCGCTGAACAACAAGGCTGCCGCCGACCGCGCCCGCGGCCTGATCGGCAAGAACTACGTGTCGCGTTCGGACCTCGACACCGCCGTGGCCAACGAGCGCACCGCCAACGCCGCGGTGAAGCAGGCCCAGGCGGCCGTGCAGACCGCGCGCATCAACCTGAGCTACACCAAGGTCGAATCACCCATCGACGGCCGGGCCAGCCAGCAGCAGGTGACCGAAGGCGCGCTCGTGGGCCAGGGTGATACCACCTTGCTGACCACGGTGGACCAGGTCGATCCGCTCTATGTGAATTTCACCGTGAGTATCGGCGACCTTGCCACCATGCGCCGCGCCGCCGCCACCGGCGGTGTCACCCTGCGCGACCAGGACAAAGCGACCGTCACCATCACCCTTCCCGACGGCAGCACCTACGACGACAAGGGCACGCTCGACTTCTCCGATACCCAGGTGAACCCCAGCACCGGCGCGGTGAGCCTGCGCGCCATCATCCCCAACAAGGACCGCACCCTGCTGCCGGGCACCTACGTGACGATCGCCGCTGACCTGGGCGAGCAAAACAAAGTGTTCCTGATCCCGCAGGCGGCCGTGGTACGTGATACCAAGGGCGCCTACGTGATGACGGTCGCCGGCGACGGCAAGGTGGTTCGCAAGAACGTCACCACCGCGAACACGAGCGGCGGCAACTGGATCGTCACCAACGGCCTTGCCGCTGGCGACCAGGTGATCGTCTCGGGCCTGCAGACCGTCAAGGAAGGCGGCCAGGCAAAGGCCGCGCCTTACCAGCCGAGCGAGCCCAGCCCGCTGCAGCGCCAGACGGCTGCGTCCACCGGCCAGGCCGGCAAGCAGTAAAGGGGACACGACATGCCGAGTTTCTTCATCGATCGCCCAGTCTTCGCATGGGTGATCGCCATCCTCATTTCCCTGGTGGGCACGATCTCGCTGCTCAACATGGGTATCGAGTCGTATCCCAACATCGCCCCGCCGCAGGTGACGGTCAATGCCACCTACCCGGGCGCGTCGGCCGACACCACGGAAAAGACGGTCACCCAGGTGATCGAGCAGCAGCTGACGGGTATCGACCACCTGCTGTACTTCTCCTCGTCGTCCAGCTCCGCGGGCACGGCATCGATCACGCTGACCTTCCAGACCGGTACCGATCCTGACATCGCTCAGGTGCAGGTGCAGAACAAGGTCTCGCTGGCCACGCCCCGCCTGCCGACGGAAGTCACCCAGCAAGGCGTGGTGGTGGCGAAGTCGAACCCCGACTTCCTGATGTTCCTGGCGTTGACCTCCGACAACCCCGACATCGACAACGCCCGCCTGAACGATATCGTCGCTTCGCAGGTCAACGAGCAGGTGGGCCGCATCTCAGGCGTGGGTTCCACCCGCCAGATCGGTGCCGAATACGCCATGCGCGTTTGGCTTAACCCCGACAAGCTGCAGGGCTATGGCCTTTCCGCCAGCCAGGTGCAGCAGGCCATCGCCAACCAGAACGTGCAGTTTGCCGCAGGTTCGCTGGGTTCGGATCCGGCCAGCGATGGCCAGGGTTTCAGCGCCACCGTGTCGGCCGAGGGCCGGTTTTCAAGCCCCGAGCAGTTCGGCCAGATCATCCTGCGCGCCAATCCCGACGGCACGTCGGTCAAGCTCAGCGATGTCGCCAAGATCGGCTTCGGCGCGCAGAACTACGGTTCCGGTTCCACGCTCGATGGCAAGCCTTCCGGTGCGCTGGGCGTGCAGCTGTTGCCCGGCGCCAACGCGCTGGACGTGGCCACCGCCGTGCGCGGCAAGATGGCCGAGCTTGCCAAGAGCTTTCCGCCAGGCGTGACCTGGCAGGCGCCATACGATTCAACGCCGTTCGTGCGCATCTCGATCAAGGAAGTGATCGAGACGTTGATCATCGCCATCGTCCTGGTGTTCGGTGTAATGCTGCTCTTCCTGCAGAACATCCGCGCCACCATCATCCCCACGCTGGTGATCCCGGTGGCGTTGCTGGGTACCTTCGCAGGCCTGCTGGCACTGGGCTTCACCATCAACCAGCTCACCCTGTTCGGCATGGTGCTGGCGATCGGCATCGTGGTGGACGACGCGATCGTGGTGATCGAGAACGTCGAACGCATCATGACCGAGGAAAACCTCGATCCGAGAGAGGCCACGCGCAAGGCCATGGGCCAGATCACCGGCGCCGTCGTTGCGATTACCGTGGTGCTGGCCGCGGTGTTCGTGCCGTCGGCCTTCCAGGCCGGTGCGTCGGGCGTGATCTACAAGCAGTTCGCGCTCACCATCGCCGTATCGATGGGCTTCTCGGCGTTCCTGGCGCTGTCTTTCACGCCGGCGCTGTGCGCTTCGATCCTCAAACCCACGCATCACGAGAAGAAGAACTTCGTCTATCGCGGTTTCAACGTCGCCTTCGACAAGGTCAACAACATCTACCGCGGCCACATCGGTGGCGCGGTACGCAGCGCGCCGCTGTGGATGGTCGTGTTCCTGGTGATCTGCCTGTTGTGCGGCTGGTTGTTCAGCCGCTTGCCGACCAGCTTCGTGCCCAGCGAAGACCAGGGTTTCGCCCTGGCCATCGTCTCGCTGCCGCCGGGTGCTTCGCTGCAGCGCACGCAGAACGTCATGGGCCAGATCCGCGAGAAGCTGCACGGCAATCCCAACGTCGACCGCATCTTCCAGATCTCCGGCTTCAGCTTCGTCGGTTCGGGTGAAAACACCGGCATGGCGTTCATCCGCCTGAAGGACTGGGATGACCGAAAGACCACCGCGGATGAATTCATCCAGCAGGCCAACGGCATCCTGCATGGCATCCGCGATGCGCAGATCTTCGTGGTGAACCTGCCGACCATCCGCGGTCTGTCCCAGTTCGGCGGTATCGACATGTGGCTGCAGGCCCGTGCGGGCCAAACCCGCGACGAGCTCACCGCGGCACGCAATACCGTGCTCGGCGCCGCGTCGCAGGATCCGAACATGGTAGCGGTGCGTCCGAACACACTCGAAGACGCGCCGCAGATCCAGCTCACCGTCGATCGCACCCAGGCGCAGTCGATGGGCTTGTCGGTCAGCGATGTCTACACCGCCATCCAGCTCACGCTGGCGCCGGTGTACATCAACGACTTCTCCTACGCCGGCCGCGTCAAGCGCGTGCTGATGCAGGCAGATACGCCCTACCGCATGGGTCCGGATGCCTTCGGCCATATCTTCACGCCGAGCACCCTGACCACCACCACTTCGACAGGCTCCACCCAGGCGACGCCGCAGATGGTGCCACTATCGAACGTGGTGTCGTCGAAGTGGCAGATGGCCTCTCCCGCGCTTAGCCGCTACAACGGTTATTCCGCGGTGGAAATCGTCGGCGCCGAAGCCCCGGGCCATTCCACCGGCCAAGCCATGAACGCGCTGTCGGGCATCGTGGATTCGAAGCTTCCGCCGACCTTCGGCTACGACTGGACGGGCCAGTCCTACCAGGAAATCCTCTCGGGCAACTCGGCAACACTGCTCATGATCCTGTCGATCCTGATCGTGTTCCTGTGCCTTGCCGCGCTGTACGAGAGCTGGTCGATCCCGGTGTCGGTGCTGCTGGTGGTGCCCCTGGGCATGCTGGGCACGGTGGTGTTCTCCATGCTCCGCGGCATGCCGAACGACATCTACTTCAAGATCGGCCTGATCACGGTGATCGGCCTGGCAGCGAAGAACGCGATCCTGATCATCGAGTTCGCGGTGGAACAGCAGGCCCAAGGCAAGACGCTGCGCGAGGCAACCATCGAAGCCTCGCACCTGCGACTCCGCCCCATCCTGATGACCTCCATCGCCTTCATCCTGGGCGTGTTCCCCCTGTTCATCTCCTCCGGTGCCGGCGCCAACTCCCGCCACTCCATCGGCACGGGCGTGATCGGCGGCATGCTGTTCGCCACCTTCCTGGGCCTGCTGCTGATCCCGGTGTTCTACGTCAGCGTCCGCCGCCTCCTGGGCGACAAGCTCGACGAGGTATCGCACAAGCTACCCCACGCCCGCGACCACACCGAGCACGGCGACGCCCCCCACGGCTGAACCCACACGGTGACTTCGAACCCCGGCCTAGGCCGGGGTTTTTTTTGGGGTGACTCGGGACAGCTCTCCCGTGAGTGCCTGGGAGTGGGCAGAGCCGGGGGCCGTGGCCCTCATCGCTCCGGTTACACCGGCGCTTGGGAGAAGAGGCCGCTGCGCGGCTTTTTCTTATGGCTGCGCCCCGGCGCGCCCGCGCTGCGGGCGGGGGTTTTCGAGGCGGCCTGCGGCCTTCGCGAAAACGGC